>VFQN01000160.1_pt1 | contig 139977 bp, 137 predicted proteins | sample 3512371 | NCBI WGS metagenome assembly VFQN01 (sample SAMN10412370, study PRJNA504923) | tailings metagenome | isolation source: Replicate 2 from Balatoc abandoned mine | place: Philippines: Itogon, Benguet | collected 2017-08-28 | reverse complement strand
CCTGCACGCATCTCCTGTTCTGCGCCAAGAACATCGAGCGCATCGGCGACCACGCGACCAACATCGCCGAAACCATCTACTACATGGCAACAGGCTCGCAGCCGGAAGGTGAGCGTCCGAAGGACGATACCTCGACCTCCGTCGTCGCGGCCGATGTCGCCGACGCGTCCGAGTAAAGAGCAAGGTTCAACTCCATGGTGCCCAGAATTGCCGTCGTGGAAGACGAGGAGGCCCTGAGCGTTCTCCTCCGTTACAATCTGGAAGCGGAAGGTTTCGAGGTCGATACGATCCTGAACGGTGACGAGGCCGAGATGCGCTTGCAGGAGCGCATGCCGGATCTCCTCATCCTCGACTGGATGCTCCCGGGCGTTTCCGGCATCGAGTTGTGCCGACGCCTGCGCCAGCGCCCGGAAACCGAACGCCTGCCGATCATCATGCTGACGGCGCGCGGCGAGGAGAGCGAGCGCGTGCGCGGGCTTGCCACCGGTGCGGACGACTATGTCGTCAAGCCCTTCTCGACGCCGGAACTGGTTGCCCGCGTGCGGGCGATGCTGCGCCGTGCCAAGCCCGAGGTTGTCTCGACGGTGCTGCGCTGCGGCGACATCGAGCTCGACCGCGAGACGCACCGCGTCCATCGTCGCACCCGCGAGGTTCGCCTTGGCCCGACGGAGTTCCGCCTTCTGGAGTTCCTGATGACCTCGCCCGGCCGCGTCTTCTCGCGCTCGCAACTTCTCGACGGGGTCTGGGGCCATGACATTTATGTCGACGAGCGCACCGTCGACGTGCATGTCGGGCGTCTGCGGAAGGCGCTCAACTTCGCCAACATGCAGGACGTCATCCGTACGGTCCGCGGCGCCGGCTATTCGCTGGAAACCTGAGCGAACGGAATTCCTCCCAAGGACGGAAATGGGCCCTCAGGGGCCTGTTTGCGTTTTGGGGGAATAGCAGAGGCACCACCATCTCAAACGAAAACGGACCCTTTCGGGCCCGCATCGCATTTTCTGCCGTGGTAGATGTTATCGCATCCGGCGGCGCTCGGCCGAGGGCTGGTAGGCGAGGCGCTGGTGGTAGGTGCAGTAGGGCGAATTGTCGGGGGACTCGTTGCCGCAGAAGTGGAAGTCGTCGTTGAGCGGGTCTCCGATCGGCCACTTGCAGGTGCGCTCGGTGAGCTGGGTCAGCTCGAGACGGCGCGACATCGGTACGACCACGTTGTTGCGGTTGGCCGGAACCGGAAGGGTCTCGGCCTGCATTTCGAAATCGGCGTCGATCTCTTCCTTGACAATGGCGTTGCCGGCCGGACGGGCGACCGGGCGGGCGGCGACGGGACGAGCAGCGAAGTTCGACGGACGCGGCGTCGCCGGAGCCGGACGCTTGGCGCGTGTCGCGGTCTGGGTGCCGCCGGCCTTGGCGCGACCGGGCAGATTCAGCCGGTGCACCTTGCCGATGACGGCATTGCGGCTGACGCCGCCGAGCTGCGCCGCGATCTGGCTCGCGCTCAGGCCCTCGCTCCAGAGCTTCTTGAGTTTCTCGACGCGCTCGTCTGTCCAGTTCATGTTTTTGTCTCCGCTCGGCGTTCAGGATGCGGGAATCCCTCGTCGTGCTCCGGACGGGTCCGGAACCTGAACGCCCTAACTCTCTTGCTGACTAGTTCCGCCGCATGCAGTCTAGTAATTGGTCTTTAACCTAGAGACCGGTGGACTCTGTGACAAGAGTCGCCGGAATCCGGGCGAATCGATTTCGGAGTTTTCCCCAACTTGCTGGTCGGGTGTGACTCGATAGAGACACCTTCCATGCGCGTCGCGAATCCTCACCTTGCGGGATGTTCAGCGCCATTTCGGGTGCGATTTTGTTGACATCCCAACATGAAATGCTGATAGTGCGGCATGCCGCCGAAAGGCGGCTTTTGGTTTTTCTGAGGCTTGGAAAAGTCAAGCTGCATTTCTGTTTTTCCGCATCTCTTTTCGGAGGATCCACGCATGGCCGATGTCGCGCCGCTCTATGAAACCTACATGCGTGCGCCGCTCCGGTTCACGCGCGGGGAGGGCGTGTGGCTGACCACCGAAGATGGCGAGCGATATCTCGATTTTGCCGCCGGTGTTGCCGTCAACTCGCTCGGCCATGCGCATCCTCATCTCGTCGCCGCGCTGAAGGAGCAGGCCGACAAGGTCTGGCACCTGTCGAACCTCTATGAGGTTCCGGGCCAGGAAAGCCTCGGCAGCCGGCTGACGCAGGCCACGTTCGCCGACAAGGTGTTCTTCACCAATTCAGGTGCAGAGGCGCTGGAATGTGCGATCAAGACCGCCCGGCGCTACCATTTTGCCAAGGGCCATCCCGGCAAGTACCACATCATCACCTTCGAGGGTGCCTTCCACGGGCGCACGATTGCGACGATCGCCGCCGGCGGCCAGGAAAAATACATCGAGGGCTTCGGCCCCAAGGCGCCGGGCTTTCTCAAGGTCCCCTTCGGCGACATCACGGCCGTCAAGGACGCGATCACCGAGGAAACGGCCGGTATCCTGATCGAGCCGGTGCAGGGCGAGGGCGGGCTGCGCCCGGTGTCGAAGGAGTTCATGCAGGAGCTGCGCCAGCTCTGTGACGAATACGGCCTGCTGCTCATCCTCGATGAGGTGCAGACCGGCGTCGGTCGCACGGGGCGGCTCTTCGCTCACGAATGGGCAGGGGTCGCGCCTGACATCATGGCGATTGCCAAGGGTATTGGCGGCGGTTTCCCGCTCGGTGCCTGCCTTGCCACGAACGAGGCGGCGGCCGGCATGGTTGCCGGTACGCACGGCTCTACCTATGGCGGCAACCCGCTTGCCATGGCCGTCGGCAACGCCGTGTTGGACGTGGTGCTGGAAGACGGCTTTCTCGAGCATGTGCGTGATGTCGCGCTCGTCTTCCGCCAGGGGCTGGCCGCGCTGAAGGATCGCTTCCCCGATGTCATCGAGGATGTCCGCGGCGAGGGCCTGATGCTCGGCATCAAGGCAAAAATCCCGGTCGCCGATCTCCTGAAGGGCGTGCGGGCGGAAAACCTGCTTGCCGTGCCGGCCGGCGACAATGTGCTGCGGCTGCTGCCGCCGTTGACCGTGACCGCGGAGGAAGCGCGCGAGGGGCTTGCCCGCATCGAGCGCGCTGCGGAAAAACTCACGGCTGCCAAGGCCGCATAGGCCTGCAGCGCCGTGCGTCGTGCTGGCGCGCCAGGGGCGCTGCAGCCACAAAAGGATCCCGGGACAGACAGGACATATCATGGCCAAGCATTTTCTCGATCTTTCCGCCGTTTCGGAAAGCGATCTTCGCGTCATCATGGACGATGCGCACACGCGCAAGGCTGCCAGCAAGGCTGGCACGGAAGCCAAGCCGCTTGCCGGCAAGATGCTTGCGATGATCTTCGAGAAGCCCTCCACGCGAACCCGCGTCTCCTTCGACGTCGGCATGCGTCAGCTCGGCGGCGAGACGCTGTTCCTGTCGGGTACGGAAATGCAGCTTGGCCGCGCCGAGACGATCGGCGACACGGCGAAGGTTCTGTCGCGCTATGTCGATGCCATCATGATCCGCACGACGGACCATGCACGCATGCTGGAGCTTGCCGAACACGCCACCGTGCCCGTCATCAACGCGCTGACGGACATGACGCATCCCTGCCAGATCATGGCCGACATCATGACCTTCGAGGAGCATCGCGGCTCCACCAAGGGCAAGACCTTCGCCTGGACGGGCGACGGCAACAATGTGCTGCATTCCTTTGTCGAGGGTTCTGCCCGCTTCGGCTACAAGATGAAGATGGCCGTGCCGATGGGCTCCGAGCCGGACGACAAGATCCTGAACTGGGCGCGCGACAATGGCGGCGACATCCTGCTCGGCCATGATCCCGAGGCGATCGTCGACGGTGTCGATCTCGTCGTCACCGACTGCTGGGTGTCGATGAACCAGGAGCATCGCGCCCGTGGCCACAACATCTTCCAGCCCTACCAGGTCAACAAGCAGCTGATGGAGCGCGCCGGCAAGGATGCGCTCTTCATGCACTGCCTGCCCGCCCATCGCGGCGAAGAGGTGACCGACGAGGTGATCGACGGCCCGCAGTCCGTGGTCTTCGACGAGGCGGAAAACCGCCTCCATGCGCAGAAGTCGATCCTCGCCTGGTGCTTCGGCGTCGTCTGACGCTCATCTTGAAAAATGCCGCCAGCGGCACGATCTAGGGGCCATCACGGAGCGTCGCGAGGCGCTTTCTCTGGCGCATGCCTGCCCGGTGTGGAATGATCGGGCAAGAGCGAGCGCGATATCACGGTAGAACGCCTGTCGGCAGCAGGCCGGGCCCATGGCCTCGGCGGGGCCGAAGCGTGCAAGGAGCAGAATGATGATGATGGCTGAAAATGCCCTGAAACTCGGTGAACCCGGTTTTACCGGCGATGACCATGTCCTGCCGTTCCAGGTGGATGGCCTTGATGTGCGCGGCCGCGCCGTGCAGCTTGGCCCGATGCTCGACGGCATTCTCGGTCGGCACGACTATCCCGCGCCCGTCGCCCGGCTGCTTGCCGAGGCGATCACGCTCACCGTGCTGCTCGGCACCTCGCTGAAATTCGAGGGCAAGCTGATCGTCCAGACGAAGGGCGACGGCCCCGTCGATCTGCTGGTGGCCGATTTCTCTGCTCCGGAAAATGTCCGCGCCTACGCCCGCTTCGACCAGGCGGCGCTTGACGCTGCGATTGCCGCCGGTGCAACGGAGCCGCATGAGCTTCTCGGCAAGGGTATTCTCGCCTTCACCATCGACCAGGGCGCGCATACCCAGCGTTACCAGGGCATCGTGCCGCTCGACGGACATACGCTGGAGGAGATCGCCGGCGTCTATTTCCGCCAGTCGGAGCAGATTCCGACCAAGGTGCGCCTCGGCGTTGCCGAACTCTACGACCGCGATGCCGCCGGCAAGGCGCGCCATCGCTGGCGAGCGGGCGGCATGGTCGCGCAGTTCCTGCCTCAGGCGCCGGAGCGCATGCGCCAGGCCGATCTTCCGGGCGGCGACGGCGAGGAGGCCGGGCACAAGATCGCCGATGACGACAACTGGGCCGAAGCCAAGGCCATGGTCGAAACGATCGACGCAGACGAGCTGACAGATCCCAATGTCGGCACCGAACGGCTGCTGTTCCGCCTTTTCCACGAGCGGGGCGTGCGCGTCTACCAGCCGCAGCAGGTCTTCGATCGCTGCTCTTGCTCGCGCGAGAAGCTGAAGGGTGTTCTGGCCGGTCTCAGTGCCGAGGAAATCGCGCATACCGCCGACGACAAGGGCGAGATCGCGGTCACCTGTGAGTTCTGCTCGACGACCTACCGCTTCGAGGCGGCGGAAGTCCTGCCGCAGTAGGGGGATTTTCTCCGCCCTCAGTTGAGGGTACGCGCCTGCCCGGGCGTATCCAGTGAAAAGGCGGGAATGGCGACGTCGAAGGCTTCGCCGTTCTCCGCTTCCATGCGATAGCGGCCGAACATAATGCCCGAGGGTGTTTCGAGCGGGCAGCCGGAAGAGTACTCGTAAGTATCGCCGGGGCGCAGCACCGGCTGCTCGCCGATGACGCCGGGGCCGTTCACTTCATCGACCTGGCCGTTCTGGTCGGTAATGTGCCAGTAGCGTGTCATCAGCCTGACGGCGATGTCGGAATGGTTTGCGATGACCACCCGGTATCCCCACACATAGCGGCTGTCGTCGGGGTCGGACTGGTCGGCCAGGTAATACGGCTCTACGGTCACTTCGATGTCGCGGGTCAGCGCACGATACATAGGCAAGCCTTGAACTGATTAGCTTCTGCTATTCTACACGAATGTGGTTTCGTCAAGGATAAGCAGAGAAAGCACCGGCCTCCTCGGCCGGTGCTTCCGTATTTGTCCATCGCTCTGGCGAAGGGCTCAGGCCTTGACCCTGGAAAGTGCCCGCGCGAAATCCTCGAGCAGGTCTTCGCTGTCCTCGATACCCGCCGAAAGGCGCACCGTGCCGGCCGAAATGCCGAGCTCGGCGCGCGCCTCGTCGGTGAGGTTCTTGTGCGTCGTCGTCGCCGGATGGGTGATGAGGCTCTTGGCGTCGCCAAGATTGTTGGAGATCTTTACGACCTCCAGCGCGTCCTGCAGTGCGAAGGCCGCGTCCTTGCCGCCCTTCAACTCGAAGCAGACGAGCGTCGAGCCGCCCGTCATCTGCTTGGCGATGATGTCGGCCTGCGGATGGTCCTTGCGGCCCGGATAGATCACGCGGGCGACCTGGCTCTGGTCGGCGAGGAAGTCCGCGATGCGGCTCGCATTCTCGGTTTGCTGCTTGACGCGAAGCGGCAGCGTTTCGATGCCCTTCAGAAGCGTCCAGGCATTGAACGGCGACATGGCCGGGCCGGTGTGGCGGAAGTAGTCGTGCAGGTTCTCGTCGATCCACTGCTTGTCCGAAAGCACCACGCCGCCAAGGCAGCGGCCCTGGCCGTCGATATGCTTGGTGGCCGAATAGACGACGACATGCGCGCCGAGCTCCAGCGGCTTCTGGAAGAGCGGTGTCGCAAAGACGTTGTCGACCACGACGCGGGCGCCGATCTGGTTGGCGAGTTTGGCGACGCCCGCAATGTCGATCACTTCGAGCGTTGGGTTGGTCGGGCTTTCGAGGAAGAACACCTTGGTGTTCTTCTGGATGGCCTTTTCCCAGTTGGAAAGGTCGCGGCCATCGACCAGCGTGCATTCGATGCCGTATTTCGGCGCGAGCGTCTCGACCACCCAGCGGCAGGAACCGAAGAGCGCACGGGCGGCCACGATATGGTCACCGGCCTTGAGCTGGCAGAGGATTGCGGCGGTAACGGCGGCCATGCCTGACGCGGTGGCGCGCGCATCTTCGGCGCCTTCCAGCATGCACATGCGCTTTTCGAACATGTCGTTGGTCGGGCTGCCGTAGCGGGCGTAGATGAAACCGTCGGTTTCGCCCTTGAAGCGGGCTTCGGCCGCCGCCGAGGTGTCGTAGACGAAGCCTTGCGTTAGGAAGATTGCTTCTGCGGTTTCACCGTGCTGGGAACGGGTGGTTCCGCCGTGAACGAGTTGGGTGGCCGGGCGCCAGGACTTGCTCATGTGATCGTCGCCTTCAAACAAAAAAACCGGCCGCAAAAGCAGGCCGGTTTCGAACCCGGCCTTTTTAGCTACTTGTTTTACGTGGCTGCAAGCCGGCCGGCCAAATCACCACGGGATAATCTGCTAATACTGCGCCCCCGCGCTTGCGTCAATTGGCGGCATTTGGTTTTGTGCGGGCCTTCCGGGTATTGTTCCGAAACGTGGGCATCGGCTTTCGGAAGAAACGATACGAAAAGCAGGCGGCCGGAGCATCTGGCCCGCTGCTGTGACGGGACGGTATGACGATGAGTGGTTCTGCAACGCGCAGCACGGGCATTCTGGCGGACAGCGCCATTCGCGGCTTGTTCGAAAGTGGCCGGCTGAAGAGCGAGGCTGCGCTGGATGACGACCAGATCCAGCCTGCAAGTCTCGACCTGCGGCTCGGCGCAAAGGCTTTTCGCGTCCGGGCGAGTTTCCTGCCGGGGCCGTCCCACCTCGTTGCCGACAAGCTCGACCGGCTGAAGCTGCACGTCATCGACCTCACCGACGGCGCGGTGCTGGAGACGGGTTGCGTCTATATCGTGCCGCTGATGGAAAGCCTCGACCTGCCGGCGGAACTGGCGGCTTCCGCCAATCCGAAGAGCTCCACCGGCCGCCTCGACATCTTCACCCGCGTCATCACCGATCGCGCGCAGGAATTCGACAAGATTCCAGCCGGCTATTCCGGCCCGCTCTATCTCGAGATCTCGCCACGCACCTTCCCCATCGTCGTGCGTCGCGGTTCGCGTCTGTCGCAGGTACGCTTTCGCAAGGGCAATGCCCTGCTCGGTGAAAGCGAGCTGCTCGCCCTCCACGGCACGGACACGCTTGTCGCCAGCGAGACGCCGAACGTCTCCGGCGGCGGCATCGCGCTTTCCATCGACCTCAAGGGCACCGGCCCGGACGGGCTCATCGGCTATCGCGGCAAGCACCACACGTCCGTCGTCGATGTCGACCGCAAGAACCAGCATGACATCTTCGATTTCTGGGAGCCGCTGTTCAGCCGCGGCCGCAACGAACTGATCCTCGACCCTGACGAGTTCTATATCCTCGTCTCCCGCGAGGCCGTTCACGTCCCGCCGCTCTATGCCGCCGAAATGACACCCTTCGATCCGCTCGTCGGCGAATTCCGCGTCCATTATGCCGGCTTCTTCGATCCCGGCTTCGGCCATGCCCCGGCGGGCGGCTCCGGCAGCCGCGCCGTCTTGGAAGTGCGCAGCCATGAAGTGCCCTTCATCCTGGAGCACGGTCAGATCGTCGGCCGCCTCGTCTACGAGCACATGCTCGGTGCGCCCGAAGGCCTCTACGGTTCCGGCCTCGGCTCCAACTATCAGGCGCAGGGCCTGAAGCTGTCGAAGCATTTCCGCGTCGGATAACGCCACTTTCACAAGAGCTTGCGCCGGTCGTATCGTGGCCGGCCCCCTGCCGTGACCATCAGTCCGGCAGGGTGTTTCTCGCATTTCATTTTCTGCTTTACAAATTAAGTTAAACGTTTTTACTATGATATAAACGTTTAACAAGGGCTGGGGAGCCCGGACGTTTCGCCGACAGGGAGGACGCCGTTGGCATCGATCCGCATCGAAAATCTCCGAAAAGGTTTTGGCGCTCTGGAGGTGCTGAAGGGTATCGACCTTGAAATCGCCGATGGTGAATTCGTCTGTTTCCTCGGCCCCTCGGGCTGCGGCAAGAGCACGTTGCTGCGCTCCATTGCCGGTCTCGAGGAGCTGGATGGCGGCGCCATCCGCCTCGGCGAGCGCGATATCACCCATGTGCCTTCCGCCAAGCGCGACATCGCCATGGTTTTCCAGAATTATGCGCTCTACCCGCATATGAACGTGCGGAAAAACCTCTCCTTCGGTCTCGCGCTGAACGGCATGAAGCGTGACGAGATCGACCGCCGCGTCGAAGGCGCCGCGGATATCCTTCGCATCAAGGAGCTGCTGGCCCGCAAGCCGCGCCAGCTCTCCGGCGGTCAGCGCCAGCGTGTCGCCATCGGTCGCGCCATCGTGCGCGAGCCGAAACTCTTCCTGCTCGACGAGCCGCTGTCGAACCTCGATGCGGGCCTGCGCGTCACCATGCGCGTCGAGCTTGCCGCGCTGCATGCCCGTCTCGGCGCAACGATGATCTATGTGACGCATGACCAGGTCGAGGCGATGACGCTCTCCGATCGTGTCGTCGTGCTCGACAAGGGCAAGGTCAGCCAGTTCGGCACGCCTCTGGAGCTGTTCTACCAGCCCGCCAACCTCTTCGTCGCCGGCTTCATCGGCTCGCCGCGCATGAATTTCGTGGAGGCGGAGGTCGCGAGGCAGGAAGGCACGCACATCACGCTGTCGGGCGGCGGCCTGAAGCAGCCGGTCGTCTTCGAAGCCGACGCCACCCCGGCGATTGCCGGCAAGGTCACGCTCGGCATCCGGCCGGACAGGATCGAGATCGTCCCGGCCAGTGAAGGGGAGCTTGTCGGCACTGTGCGCCTCGTCGAGCGGCTCGGTACGGAAAGCCACGTCCATCTGAGCCTCGAGGACGGCCGCGACATGACGGCGGTGGTGCGCGGCACGCATCCGGTCGCCAACGGCGAAACGGTCCATCTCTGCCTGCCGCCGCAGCATTGCTACCTGTTCGACGCGGAAGGCCGGGCAGTGCACCGCCGCCTCGATGCGGAGACCGAGGCGCTCATCGTCAACGAAAAGGGGAAGCGGGTCGCCTGACCCGGTAAAGGAGGAAATGGAATGAGGAAGAACACGATAGTCATCGCCGGTTCGCTGGCTGCCTTCCTGCTGGCGGGCAGCGTGTCGGCGCATGCTGAAGACGTGCTGCGCTTCGCGACCTGGGATTCCGACGAGAGCCTTGCCATCCAGCAGGCCATCGCGAAGAAGTTCGAGGAGAAGCATCCGGGCGTGAAGGTGCAGGTTGAGCCCTATGCCGATGGCTACGACCAGAAGCTCGTCGCCGCCTTCGGCGCGGGCAGCCCGCCCGACGTCATGTATATGTGGAACTTCCCGCAATACTACACGTCGCTGATGCCGCTCGACGATCTGATCGCCAGGGACGCCGCCGAGATCAAGCCTGACGACATTCCGCAAGGTCTGATGAACACGACCCGCGTCGAGGGCAAGACCTATGGCATGCCGGCGGGTTTCACGACCCAGGTCGTGTTCTACAACAAGGATATGTTCAAGGCGGCGGGTGTCGAGGAGCCGAAGGACGGCTGGACCTGGGACGATCTGCGCGCCAAGGCGGCGAAGTTCCGCAACAAGGAGAACAAGGTCTACGGCTTTGCGGTCGACGCGAAGCCGGATCCCTATGATTTCGAACAGTTCCTCTGGTCGAACGGCACGAAGTACATCTCTGACGACGGCAAGACGATCGATGGCAACATGAACAGCGAAGCGGCGGTTCAGGTGCTCGACATGTTCGGCGAGATGGCGAAGAAGGAAGAGGCTGCCACGCTGCATGTCGGTGACGACACGTCCGGCGATACGCTCTTCAAGGGTGGCAAGATCGCCATGTTCCAGAGTGCCATGTGGTCGAAGTCGGGTATCGATTCCGCCGGCTTCAGCTACGGTGTCGCGCCGTTGCCAAAATTCGGCGACAAGCCGGCCCATTCGGCGCTCGGTGTTTCGGCCATGTCGATCGCGAAGGATGCCAAGCAGCCGGATCTTGCCTGGGAGTTCGTCAAGTTCTTCTCCTCGCCGGAGGCGGTCGCCATGCGCACCAATGACCTTCCGGTCCGCACCAGCGTGGCGGAAGGGAAGGGCATGACCAAGGACCCGGTCTACAAGCCGTTCTTCGATATCCTCGCGACTTCCAGCACCGAGACACACGCCTTCCTGAAGAACCGGAACTGGGGCAAGGTGCAGGACAACCTCGCCCGCGCCATCGAGGCGACGATGATCGACCAGGGCAACGCCAAGGCGCATCTCGACGACGCCGTGAAGCGCTCGCAACGTTTCCTGAAGTAGTCCCGCCTCCTTGCTGGCCCCTTCTCTCTACCGGGAGAAGGGGCAAAGGGCGCCCTTTTCGTTCCAAAGCGAAGTCCCGGGGGAGTGAAACGTGACCATTGCTACAACCGTACCCGAGGTCGTGCAGAAACGGCGATCCGCCTTCTCGCGCCATCTGACGGCCTATCTGTTCATTTCCCCGTGGATCCTGGGTTTTCTGTTTTTCACCCTCGGCCCGCTGCTCTTCTCGCTCACCATGAGTTTTCATGACTGGCCGGTCGTCGGCGAGCGCACCTTCATCGGCTTCGACAACTACCGGACGATGCTGTTCGACGACCCGCAATTCTGGGAAAGCCTCTGGATCACGGTGAAGTTTGCCGCGATCTACGTGCCCTTCAACATCGTCATGTCCTTCCTCGTCGCGCTGATGCTGCATCACGCGAATTTTGCCAGCGGCTTCTTCCGCACGGCCTTTTATCTCCCGAGCGTCATTTCCGGCGTCGCGCTGGTGACGATCTGGAGCTGGATCTACAGTCGCGAATATGGTCTCCTGAACTTCATGCTGTCGCTCGTCGGCGTGGACGGGCCGAACTGGCTCGGCGAACCCGGCCTTGCCATCGTCGCCATCATCATCGCCAGCCTCTGGGGGTTCGGCGGCACCATGCTGATCCTGCTGACGGGCCTGAAGGCCATTCCCAAGGAGCTTTACGAGGCGGCGATCGTCTCCGGCGTGCCGGGCTGGGCACAGATGCTGTTCATCACTTTGCCGATGCTCGGTCCCATGCTGCTCTTCACCTTCATCACCTCGATCATCGCCGCCTTCCAGCAACTGACGATCGCGCTTTTGATGACCAAGGGCGGCCCGCTCGGCTCCACCTATTTCTTCGCCATGTATATCTACGACAACGCCTTCAAGTATTTCGACATGGGCTATGCCGCCGCCGGGTCTTGGGTGATGTTCCTCATCGTGCTGGTGCTGAGCCTGCTCGTCATGCGCTGGTCCTCGGCCTGGGTCTATTACGAGGGCGAAGTGAAGGGAGGCGACCGCGATGCGTAAAACGCTGCTCTACTCAGCGCTGATCCTGCTGTCGGCGCTGTTCATCGCGCCCTTCTACTGGACCTTCATGACGGCCGTCAAAAGTCAGGCGGACCTTTACCAGTTCCCTCCGGTCTTCTGGCCCTCCGAATGGCACTTTGAAAACTTCGCCATCGCCTGGAACAAGCAGCCCTTCGGCACGTACCTCACGAACTCGCTGATCGTCGTCACCTTCTCCACCATCGGCCAGCTCATCTCGTCGTCGCTCGTCGCCTACGGTTTCGCGCGCTTCCGGTTCCCCGGCCGTGATCCGCTGTTCATCCTGCTGCTCGCCACCATGATGATCCCGTGGGATGTGAAGATGATCCCGCTCTACATGGAGTTCAACCTGCTCGGCTGGATCAACACGTTGAAGCCGCTCATCGTGCCCGCCTATTTCGCCGATGCCTTCTTCGTCTTCCTGCTGCGCCAGTACATCATGACGGTACCGGTCGAAATCGACGAGGCCGCGCGCATGGACGGGGCCAATGCCTTCGATATCTATTGGCGCATTCACCTGCCGCTGATGATGCCGGCGCTGGTGTTGGTCGGCACGTTCCACTTCATGAACGCCTGGAACGACTATCTCGGCCCTCTGATCTTCCTAAACGACCAGTCCATGTACACGCTCACCCTCGGCCTCTCCATGTTCAAGGGCCTGCATGAGGTGGACGTGACATCGATCGCGGCGATCACCGTCGTGCTCTGCCTGCCGCCGCTCGCCCTGTTCTTCCTGGCGCAGCGCTACATCATGGACGGCGCCGTCGGCTCCTCGGTCAAGGGATGACCATGCTGTTCGACATCGACCATATCCCGTTCAGCCGGAAGGGCCGTTTCCTCACCCTGTCGATGATGGCGGTACCGGGTGGCGAGGGTGAACGTGCCCTCTACCTCCGCTTTGTCGCTGGCGGCGACGAGCGTCCCTCGCTCGGCCGCCTCTGCCGGGTGGCGTTTTTCGATGCGGCCGGCAACCCGGCGACGCCGATCTTCGAACTCGCGCCTGAAAAGCTTGTCGCGCGGATCGGCAAAGGCGAAGTCGCCTTCGTCATCGGTGAGGGCGAGCGGCTACACGTTAGCGGCGTCGCGGCCGGTGTGCGCTTCCATCTCGAAGGCTCGCGCTACGATTACGTCTACCGCACGCCGCAGGGCGAACCGTGCCTCGTCGCGGCCGTCGAAAACGTCAAATTCATCCCGCGCGCCGTCACGGGTACGCTCGACGTCACCGGCGCCTGGCAGCGCGACCATTCGGAAAAGGTGAGCTTTTCCTTCTCCGGCAAAACCTTCGAGGCCAGCGTCGATTTCTTCCGCACGGTGCCGTGCACGGAGCATCCGGGACGCTATGGGGATGCGCTGGCGGGCGCATCGGCGGATTTTGCCGGCTGGCGCACGCGCATGCCAATAGCCCTCGCCGGCCAGGAGGAGGCGCACCGCCTCGCCAGCTACCTGCTCTGGGCGAACGGCGTGCCGGCCGGCGGCGCGCTGACGCGGCCGGCGATCTACATGTCCAAGAACCACATGATCAACATCTGGAGCTGGGACAACGCCTTTTCCGCCCTCGGCGTCGCCCGTGTCGATGCAAGCCTCGCCTTTGACCAGCTCGCCGTCATCTTCGACCATCAGGATGCCTCCGGCTTGCTGCCCGATTACATCAACGACCGCGACGTGCTCTTCGCCTTCACCAAGCCGCCGGTGCACGGCTGGGCCGTCTCGCTGATCGAGGCCGAACATCCCGGCTTCCTGACGCCCGAACGCAAAACCTATCTCAGGGACAAAATCGGAAAACAGGTCGACTACTGGCTCACCCACGCCCGCGCCGGCGAAGGAAACCTGCCGGGCTATTTCCACGGCAACGATAGCGGCTGGGACAACGCCACCTTCTTCGCCGAGGGCGGCCCCGTCGTCTCTCCCGATCTGCCGACCTTTCTGATCCTCGCCTGCGACACGCTCTCCACCCTTCTGGAAGACGAGCCTGTCCGCGCCGCCGCCTGGCGGGCGAAGGCGGAAGGTTTGAAAAACCTGCTGATCAAAACCCTCTGGACCGGCGAAACGTTTTGCGCCCGGCTCGCCGACGATCCGCAGCGCGTGCTGCCCGACCAGAACCTCATCCAGTTCATGCCGCTTCTCCTCGGCGACCGCCTGCCGCGCGCGATCGTGCAAAAACTCCTTGCCCGGCTAACGGACGGTGGTTTCATCACCGAATGGGGGCCGGCGACGGAAAGCCCGAAAAGCCCGCTCTACGAGGACGACGGCTATTGGCGCGGCCCCATCTGGGCGCCGACGACGCTGCTCCTCTGGGATGGCCTTCGCCGGCAAGGGGAAATGGAACTTGCGACGACGATCGCGGAAAAGTTCTGTTCTCTTGCCTCCAAAAACGGTATGGCCGAGAACTTCGATGCCCGGTCGGGGAGGGGCTTGCGGGACCGGGCGTTCGCCTGGACATCCGCCGCCTATATTCTCCTCGCCGCCTCCCTCAGCCAGGACCAGCCGTAGCGAGCCGAGACGCGATGCAAAGACCGACGATCAAGACCATCGCGCAGGAAACGGGCCTTTCGATCGCCACCGTATCGAAGGCGCTGAACGACAGCCCGCAGGTGCGGCCGGAAACCCGCGCCATCGTCGTCGCCGCCGCCGAGCGCGTCGGCTACCAGCTCAACATGCATGGCGTGCAGCTGCGCACCGGAAAGACCTACCAGGTCGCCGCCATCATGACCGCGCCCGGCCCCAAGCAGAACGAATGGGAAGGCGTCGAATACGCCCAGCTTCTCAGCGGCATCTCCTGGGCGCTGGAGGAAAGCCCCTACCGCGTCTCGCTCTATGCCGTGCGCAATTTCGAGGAAAGCCTTGCGACCATCCAGCAGATCGTCTCGCTGAAGAAGGCCGACGGCATCATCGTCTCCGGCACCCGCGCCGACGACCCGCGCGTGCGCATCATGCAGAAGGCCGATTTCCCCTTCGTCACCTACGGCACGACGATCCGCAACGCGCCGCATGCCTATGTCGATGCCGACAACGAGCAGATGATCCGCCACTCCGTCGCGCGTCTTGCCGAGCGCGGCCACCGCCGCATTGCGCTGATCAACCCGATGGGCGAACTCAGCTACGCGATGACGCGCCTGCAAGCCTATCGTCAGGCGCTGGAAACCGCCGGCCTCGCCTTCGATCCCGCGCTCATCGCGCACGGCCACCTGACCCCCGCCTTCGGCCGCGAGAACGTGCTGCACATGTCCGAGCTGGCGGACCCGCCGACCGCCTATATCTGCGCCAACGAAGCCTCCGCCCTCGGCGCCTTTTCCGGTTTCCACGCGCGCGGCCTCGTGCACGGCCGCGATGCCGTCATCAACGCCACCGACGACCTCAATGTCAGCCAGTATTTCGCGCCGCCGATCACCACCTACTTCCTGCCGATCCACGAGCCGAGCGAAATGCTCGGCAACTACATCCTGCGCCGCATGGAGGGCGAAGCGCCCGAGGCGCTGCAGACCCTCATCATGCCGAAACTGATCGAGCGTTCGGACGACCGGCTGGCAAAGGGTTAGAGGATGAAATCGCCCTTCGCGAAGGCGAGGGTGGCATTGAACCGGATGGAAAAGTCCGCCTTGCCGTCTCCATCAACATCGCCGGAGAGAAAGGTGTCGCCGCCCTTCGCCTCATAGCGCAACTCGCCCGCCTTCTTGTGGAACGCCTGCGCGCCGATGAAGGCAAACGCCTGGTCGCTGCCGGATTTCGTGTTGGCATCGATAGCCTTCAGGTCGATCCTGTCGCCGTCCTTCCGGGAAAAATCGAGGACGGTATCGCGCCCGGAGGCGGCGACCGTCGTCTCCTTGATGGACTTGAAGACGAAAATATCGGCCCCGGCACCACCCTTGAGCCGGTCCGCGCCAGCCCCACCCGTCAGCGTGTCCCTGCCTGCACCGCCATAGAGCGAGTCGTTTCCGGTCCGGCCGTCGATCCTGTCGTCGCCCGCCAGCGCATGGATCGTGTCTGCGAGCTTGGAGCCGCGCAGCACATCGGCCTTCGCCGAGGGCTTGATGTAGGCCGGGTCGCCGTCATGGGTGCCGACCAGCCGGTCGAGATCGCGATCGGGCGAGGCGAAGGGAATGAAGCCATCCTCCAGCGCCAGTTTGTTGAAGTCAGCGACCCGCTTTTCGCCGTTGATGTAGTCGACGACGAAGACCGGCTTGCCCTTGTCGAGAAAATCGCGTTTGACGATCGCGATGGTCTCCTCGTCCGGACGGAGCGTATTGTTCTCGTCCTTGTCGCCGCGAAAGTAGAGGTCCTCCACCGCAATGCCGCCGATGGCGTCGAGATAGGCTTTTTTGCGCGCAGTGTCGGACCCGAGATCGTTGAGGATCCAGGCGCCGTTCTGCGGGATCACGAAGAAATCGGGATTCGTCTCGCGCGCGTGGTCTGTCAGCGCGACGATGAAATCCACCATGCGTTGCGCCGCCTGCTTGACGGTCTTCGGATCGCCCGCTTCGCGGTCCTTGGCCGAGACTTCCGCACCCCAGAAATAATAGCCGTCGACGATATCGAGATAGGCCGCGTCGAAGCCGGCCTTGACGATGGCGTCCACCTCGCCGGTCTTCTTGTCGTTGAAGATGATCTTCTGCCAGTCGCTATCCCAGTAGCGGACCTTGCGGCTTTCCGGCCAGTCCGGATTGACCGGTCCCAGCCAGTCGGGTGCCTTGTCGGTCAGTTTGCCCGTTGCGATGCCCGTGGTCGTCCAGCCGTCACGCCAGTAGTCGCGGAAATCGGAGGCTTCGCCGATCGAGGTATAGGAGACGACGACGGAGCGCCCGCCCATGCCGTCCTTCATCCGGGTGAGGTCGTCGGCGGAAAACCGTCCGGCATCGGTTCCGTCGCGCGAGGCATCGATTACCAGGAGGTCGTGCGTTGCCGAAGCGAGCAGGGTGGGGTCGAGGGCATTGCCGTTCAGCCCCTGCAATTCGTAGCCCCAGTTGTTGACCGAGACGGTTCCGGTGGAGGTCTTGAACTTGATCATCGTGTCCTGTCTTGTCGCGGTGGGCGTGTCGCCGCGGCACCCTAACACAGGCTGGTCGGAGCGATAGCGGCCCGGCATCGCGGCGCAGCATGAAATCGGCCGGCCGGCCAACGCTTCTCCGCACCCTCGCTTGACACGTCCGGCGAACTGTTGAATGACTGCGCCGTCGCGCTGCCTTGCGGGTATGATGTAATGGTAGCCTGTCAGCTTCCCAAGCTGAACGCGCGGGTTCGATTCCCGCTACCCGCTCCAGCCCGGTTTCTCAGGGCATTGCGCGACATTCAAGCAGATTCTTTTTCGTGTGGTTTTACAGCTTCCGTTGTGGTCTCGGCCTGCCGGTTTTGGGATGATCCGCTTGGCCGGAAGCCATGATGGCGACAATGCCCAGCGTTGTTTCGATCTTGGCGCACGCGATGCATAGACGGAAATAAAAACGTTTATATTTTATCTTGAAAACGTTTATATTCCTTGTTACCAATTTTACGGAGCGAGGATGAGGTCCATGTGTGGCAGGAGGTGCTGCGGATGGGCGCGTGGTCCGTTCAGGGGATTTGTCGAGCACCTTCCGCGCATGGCGGGCGCCGACGGTTGAGGAGGAAGAGATGAAAAAATTCGTTGCAACACTCGCGCTTGCCGTCTTCGCGGCGGGTGCTGCGCATGCAGCCGATCTTGGCGGCAAGCTTCTGAAGGTTGGTTCCGACACCACGTCGCCGCCGATGGAAAGCGTCGATCCGGCCTCCGGCCAGATCGTCGGCTTCGATGTGGATGTGGTCAACGCCATCTGCGCCAAGATCAACTGCCAGGCCGAATTCGTGACGACCGGCTGGGACGGTATCTTCGCTGCGCTTGACCAGGGCAGCTTCGACCTCGTGGCCTCGGGTGTCTCCATCACCGACGAGCGCAAGAAGGCGATGGATTTCTCCGACCCCTATATCGTCAACAGTCAGGCCGTGCTGACGCGGGCCGAGGATCAGGGTATCACGCTGGAAAAATTCAAGGCTGACGGCAAGAAGCTTTCCGCCCAGGCCAACACGACGGATGCGCAGGTTGCCGAAGGCGTGGTCGGCAAGGAGAATGTCGTCGCCTATGACAGCTTTAGCGCGGCGATTATCGCGCTCAAAAACAAGGACGTCGACGGCGTGGTGATCAACGGGGCCAATGCCGCCGCCTATGAGCGCGAATTTGCCGGTGACCTTGTCGCCTCCATCAAGAACCTCGAATCCGACCCGCTCGGCCTGGTCTTCCGCAAGGGTGACGAGAATGTCGCCGCCTTCAACGAGGGCCTGAAGGCGATCAAGGACGACGGCACGCTCGACCAGCTCATCGCCAAGTACTGGGGCCTCAAGTAAGAGGCTTTTGCCGGAAGCGCGGTGCGGGCGCTTTCGGCAATCCTTCTTGATCATGATGCCGGAGGCCAAAATGTCGTTCGTCAGAAGCGTGAGGCCCAGCAATCTGGTCATCCTCGCTGCACTGCCCTTTATCGTCTATTTGTTCGCCTCTTCCGCGGACTACCAGCGTTCGCTGCGTGCCATCCTGGGCGTGGAGCTGGGCTCGGGCGTGTTCGTGCCGGGTTTCCTGCTGCTCACCGTTGCCTTTTCCGCTGGCTTTGCGGTGCTCGTCCTGTCCCGCAGTGCGATGGCGCGGCCGCGTCTCACGATGGTTGTCGGCCTTGTCGGGCTTCTCGCGACGGCGGCCATTCTTGCCGGCGATCTCGCCCATCCCTTCATCGCCTCGGTCGTCGCGAACGGCGTTGATCCCTTCAAGTCCACTCTCGTCGTCAAGGGCGCGACGCCCCGCCAGCTGACAGAGGCGGCCGACCTGATGGTGCGCGGTGTGGAGGCCTGGCTGTGGCCGGCCTATGCCGTGCTGCTCGTCGCGGGTCTCGGCCTTACCTTTGCCGGCAGTCGCGCGCGGGTGCCAGCGGAAAGCCGCCTGCACCGGGCAGGGGCCTGGCTGCTCGGCCTCGTCAATGGCACGGGCCTCGTCCTCGTCTTCCTCTTCGCGCATCTCGCTTTCGCTTCCGGTCTCGCCACGACCATCCGCGCGGCCATCGCCGCCTATATCCTCGCGGCCATGCTCGGCCTCGTCTGGGTGGGGCTTCTGAAGCTGCGATATACGCGCCAAAGCCTCTATTTCTTCGCGGCGATGACTCTCGCTTTCGCCGTGCTCTCCACCTGGTTCCTGATGCAGCCGCGCGACAATTACGTGCTGGTCGGCACGCTGGAGGGCAAGGTCGGCATCATCACCGGCACCCCGTCCGGCCTTATCGGCGCGGTGCGCTTCGGGCAGTACGAGGGTGGCCCGGTTACCGAGACGCCGGTGCGCACCTTTGTCACGCCCGCGCAGGCGATCGAGGCCGTTGGCAAAAAGGAGGACGTCAGCGGCGCGCTGCTGCCCGCCGCCACAGCGCCTGCCGATTGGCCGCGCCTCTGGCAGGTCGAGGCGCTGAACGATCGCGACCGCGCCGCGGGCATCACCTTTGCCGTCATCGCCATCGTGGCGGGCCTCTTGACCTTCGGCGGCTTCCTGCATCGCCGTCATCCGCTGTCCATCGGCTCGGAATTCATCGTCGATACGATCCGCGGCATTCCGATGCTCGTCATCGTGCTTTATGTCGGCCTGCCGCTTTCCGGCGCCTTGAAGGATGCGACGGCCGGTGTCTTCGATCCGCCGAATCTGGTTCGCGGTATCGTTGCTATGGCGATTGCCTATTCCGCCTATCTTGCGGAAATCTTCCGTTCGGGCATCAACGCCATCCCGGCCGGCCAGATCGAGGCGGCAGGCAGCCTGGGACTCAACCGCTGGCAGACGGCGCGGCTCGTCATCCTGCCGCAGGCATTCCGCATCGTCATTCCGCCGCTCGGCAACGAGCTGATCGCCATTCTGAAGGACACTTCGCTTCTCTCGATCCTGTCGATCCGCGACATCACCCAGCGCATGCGGGAGTTCCAGTCGGCGAGCTTCCTGCCGTTTGCGCCCTACAACTCGGCGGCGATCCTCTACATCCTGCTGACGTTGGCCGCCGCCAGCCTCATCAGCCTCATCGAGAAGAAGTATGACACAAAACACCGCTGACACCGGAACGGTGCTGATCACCGGTGCCGGGCGGGGGCTCGGCCGCGCGCTGGCCGACCTCTATACGGCTACCGGCTTCCGCGTCATCGCCTGCACGCGACAGGGAACTGATGATGCCCCGCCGCTGGACGTGGCGGATGCCACCTCGATTGCCGCGCTCGGCGACCATCTGGCAAGCGTGCCGATCAATATCGTCATCAACAATGCCGCGATCCGCGGTGACACGGGCGGCCTTGCCTCGCTGGAGACGGACGGCTTTCTGGAGGTCGTGCGCATCAATGCGCTCGCTCCGCTGCTGGTCGCCCGGGCGCTCAGGTCCAATCTTCTCGCCGGCCGGCGCCGGGTGCTCGTCAATATCGGCAGCCGCGCCGGCTCGCTTGCGGAAGGCACGATCGACGACGAGGACGGCGACTATGCCTATCGCTGCTCCAAGGCGGCGCTGAACATGGCGACGGTCAAGCTGGCACAGGATTTCCGGTCCGACGGTATCGCGGTCCTTTCGCTGCATCCCGGCTGGGTGAAGACGAACATGGGGGGCGCGGAAGCGGCGGTCGAGGTTGCGGAAAGCGCTCTTGGCCTGAAGGGTCTGATCGACGGCGCGACGATGGCCGAGACCGGAAGCTTCAGGGCCTACGACGGCAGGACGGTACTCTGGTAGCACCCACTGCAAGATTTTGAATGGCGATATAAACGTTTATATTGCGATCGTGATGAAAGCGGCCCGGCCCAGCCGGCACCGCGGAGAATGAAGGACGATACCGGTGCACAAGCCGCTCACGCAACAGAACCGCTTCGATGCTGCCCGTCCCCCGGCCGGCATGCTGGAGCTTGGTGTCTGCTACTATCCGGAGCAATGGCCGCGGGAGAAATGGGACGAGGACGCCCGCCGGATGGTGGCGCTGGGCCTGGCCTGGGTGCGCATCGGCGAGTTCTCCTGGTCGCACATCGAGCCGCAGGCCGGCGTCTTCCATTGGGAGTGGCTGGACGAGGCGATCGAGGTGCTCGGCTGCGCCGGCCTCAAGGTCATCTTGGGCACGCCGACGGCCGCCCCGCCGAAATGGCTGGTCGATCGGTATCCGGATATTCTGCCCGTCGACGAGCGTGGGGTCGTGCGCAAGTTCGGCGCGCGCCGGCACTATTGTTTCTCCAGCCGTCGCTACCGGTTGGAGGCAGCCCGCATCACCGAGGCCATGGTGCGCCGTTACGGTGAGAATCCCTTCGTGCATGCCTGGCAGACGGACAACGAATACGGTGACCACGATACGATCCACAGCTATTCCGATGAGGCGAAACTGGCCTTCCGGCAATGGCTCGCCGCGCGCTACGGCACGGCCGAGGCGATGAACCAGGCGTGGGGCACGACCTTCTGGAGCATGCACTACAACACGTTCGATGAGGTCGATCTGCCGAACAACCTCGTGGAAGAGCCGACGCCGAGCCATCTCGTCGACTATTTCCGCTTCTCCTCCGACCAGGTGCAGACCTTCAACAAGGCGCAGGCGGATATCATCCGACAGCATTCGCCGGGCCGCCCGGTGACGCACAATTTCATGTCGCAGAACACCGACTTCGACCATTACAAGGTGGGCGAGGATATCGATATTGCCTCCTGGGATGTCTATCCGATGGGGGGGCTGATCAACGGTCGCCTCAGCGCCGAGGAGAAGGCGCGCTACCTGCGCGTCGGCGACCCGGACCAGCCGGCCTTCAACCACGACCTCTACCGCGCCGTCGGCCGCGGCCGGGTGTGGGTGATGGAGCAGCAGCCGGGTCCCGTCAACTGGGCGGCGCACAACCAGTCGCCGGCCGACGGCATGGTAAGGCTGTGGACCTGGCTCGCCTATGCGCATGGCGTCGACATGGTCTCCTATTTCCGCTGGCGCCAGGCGCCGTTCGCGCAGGAGCAGTTCCATGCCGGCCTGCTGCTGCCGAACAGCGAGGTGGACCAGGGGTATATCGAGGTAGCGCAGGTCGCCGAGGAGATGGCGCGGTTGCCGAGGGGCGAGGTTCGGGAAAAGGCCGCTGTCGCGATCGTGCTCGACTACGAATCACGTTTCGCAACCCGCGCCCTTCCGCAGGGCCGCGGGTATGCCGCTTCGGCCATCGCGCTCGACTGGTATTCCGCCGTCGCGCGCCTCGGTGTGGATGTCGATTTCATCGGCCAGCATTCCGATCTCTCCGGCTACAGCCTGGTGCTGGCGCCTGACCTCGTCATCCCGGATGCCGCCTTCCTTGCCCGGCTGAAGGCGTCAAAGGCCAAGACTTTGTTGGGTCCGCGCAGCGGCAGCAAGACGCGGGACATGCACATTCCCGCCGACCTGCCGCCCGGCCCGCTCGCAGATCTCCTCGATTTTCGGGTGACGCGCGTCGAATCCCTGCCGGACTATCACAGTGAGCCCGTGCTCTACGGCAATGCGAGCCATCCGGTGACCGGCTGGCGGGAACTCATCCGCACGAACGAGACGGTGCTGGCGACCTTCGAAGGCGAGCACCGCCCGGGCTCCCCTGCTGTCATCGGCAATGACCGCGCGCGCTATGTCGGCACGCTGCCGCGCGGCGAATTTCTCGCGAAGCTGATGGGCGACACACTCGGCTGGGCTGGCGTCGGAAGCCTGCCCGATCTCGGTGATCTCAGGCTCGCCCGCCGCGGCCGGCTGCACTTCGCCTTCAATTACGGCAGCAGCTCCGCTTTCGTGCCGGCTGGTGCCGATGCGACCTTCCTCGTTGGTGGCCGGCAGCTTGCGCCTGTCGATGTGGCAATCTGGACGGAAGGCGGCAACTAAAGCAGGTCCAGAAAACGCGTGAAGCGATTTTTCGTTCGGAACAATGCCAAAGCGTTCCTGGCCGCCGAGCCGGGGCTCCTCATCCGGTCCCTCCGTTCCTCCCTGGGCAGACGGATCGGGTGAGGGGTGGGCTTTTGCAGGCTGCCGGCCGCAGTTGAGAGGATTATCCGGCTTCCATTCCCGTCTGCGGCCGCACCGGCCGATGAGCCGTCTTGTTCCAGAAGAAGGGATTGTGGCGCAGCTCCCCGACGGCGCGCCAGGCGGCGACCGATAGCAGCAGCCAGTAGACCGGCGTCATCATCCAGTGCCTGCCCACGGCGGCCTGTTCGCTCTCCGCCATGCCACCCCGTCCGAGCGCGATGAAGACGGCGTAGCTGCCGAAGATGTTGATCATATCGAGCGTAAAGAGGGTGAGCTCGAGCGGCCCGACCGTAAACGCGGGCTGGAAGAACAGCGACCAGGTGATGAGGCCGAGATAGGCGACGATCAGCGGATGGGCGAGCGACGAGAGAATGAGGCCGCCGATCAGCACCTGAAAGACGAGGCTGGGCCAGAGGCCCATTTCCGAAACGAGGCGCGAGGGATGGCGCATCAGCACCAGCCAGGTCTGCAACCAGCCCTTGAACCAGCGCGTGCGCTGGCCGAGCCAGGCGTCTCGCCCGATGGGGGCCTCCTCGTAGGTCGGCCGGGTGAGCGTGCCGCAGCGGTAGCCGAGCCTGTAGAGGCGGAGCCCGAGATCGGCATCCTCGGTGACATTGTAGGGGTCCCATCCGCCGACCTGCTGGAGAACGCGCGTGCGGAAATGGTTGGACGTACCGCCGAGCGGCACGGGCAGGCGCGCGGCGGCAAGGTGCGGCAGCAGCACGCGGAAGAGCCCGGCATATTCGAGCGCGAAAAGTGCGCTCAGCCAGCTTTCCCGCGCATTGGTGACGACGAGCGGCGCCTGGAGGCAGGCAATGTCCGGCGGACCCGCCTCGAAGGTCCGCCAGGCTTCCTCCAGCTGTAGGGGATCGACCCTGTCCTCGGCGTCGTAGATGACGAGATATTCGCCGCGTGCCGCGCCGAGCGCATAGGTGAGCGCCTTCGGCTTGGTGCGCGGCCGGCCAGGTGGCACCTCGACGATTTCGTACTGCCGGCCGAGGCGGGTGAGAGCGAGCGCATCGAGCGTTTCCTGGTCGTCCGCCTCGCAGATGAGCTTGATGTCGAGACGCGCAGCCGGCCATTCGATCCGGTTCAGGGTATCGATGAGCTGCGGCACCACGGCCGCTTCCCGATAGAGCGCCACGAAGATGGAGTAGGTCGGTCGCGGCCGGACCGATGGAGGCGGCAGCATCGGCCGGCGCTCCTGCCGCCACTTGGCAACGAGCGCGACAAGGCGGATCAGGAAGGTGCAGAAAAAGAGCAGGGTCACCACGATGTGCAACGCCAGCGTGGCCAGCCTGGGGGCAAGCGCAGCCAGCGTAAGGAGCAGAGTGACAGTGGCGCCGGTGTAGAAACCTTGCCGGCCGCGCAACGTAATACGGGCGCTCGCCTCGGGCATGGTGGCGTGCAGCTCCTCCACCGTGTCGCGCAGCCGCCTCTGCTGGCCGGCCTGCCAGAGTGCGGCCCGGAGAGCCGAGGGTGTGGTCGCCGCCATCATGCTGCGCAGCGCGGGGGCGTGTGCCAGCCGTTCGCCGAGATAGTCGAGCCGCTCGGCACTCGGCACGATTGCCGTGGTCGGCGGACGTGACGGATGGCGCAACCGTACCACGGTCGGGTCGATGAGTTGGCTATCGGCCCCGGGAAGATCCTCGACCTCTGCCGGATCCAGCCGGTCGAGGAAGGGGATGTCCAGGATCTCGGCCAGCGCCTCGTAGTAGACATGTTCCGAGACCGAGCCGCTTGCCAAAAGCTCCGTTTCCAGCGATGTGCCGTGCTGGTTGGCACGCACCAGCATGGTGGAGATGAGGGGCTTCGATAGACCCAGGCGCCGGAAGAGGTGGGCCTCCGTCATCAGGCGGGAGGGTACGGTATCGTCGCGGGGTGGCGCCAGCGGTGCCGGCCGGATGCCGATTGCGGTAGCGAAACCGATGTCGTCGGGATATTCTGCCAGTCGCATGCAGCCCCGCAGCCGCGCAGGCAGCTACGCCCCCTTTAAACCCCAGGTTGATTGTAATGCGGCATATCAAAATTGCACCCCTGAAAATCTACGGGCTCCTTGCCTTCGGCCTGCTGCTGGCGGCGGTGCAGCCGCAGGATGTCGTGGCGCAGGAGCCTGCCTCGGTCGACCTGCCGATCCTATTCGACACGCGTGAGCGCATCGCGCGGCCGGATCTGTCCGGCATCGTGCGGCTGCGCTTCCTGACAACCGTGGATTTCCCGCCGTTCAACTTCATCGACCAGACCGGCAAGCTCGCCGGTTTCCATGTCGATCTGGTGCGGGAGATCTGCCGGGAGCTGGCGCTCACCGAAAAATGTCAGATCCAGGCTGTGACGTTCCCGGAGTTGGAAAAAGCGCTCATCGACGGCAATGGCGAGGCGGTGGCCGCGGGTGTCGCCGTCACCGCGGAGCTGCGCAAGCGTTTTGTCTTCTCTCGCCCCTTCATGCGCCTGCCGGCCCGTTTCGCCGTGGCAAAGAAGACCCCGCCCGCCGGCGCGACCGCGGCTGCGCTTGATGGCAAGCGTGTCGGTGTCGTCGCGGCGAGTGCGCACGAGGCGATGCTGAAGGCCTTTTTCCCGCGCGTGCAGGCGGAAGCCTTTGCCGATCGGGCCGCCCTGCTGGCAAGCCTCAAGGGCGGCAAGGTGGAGGCGGTCTTCGGGGACGGGATGCAGCTCGCCTTCTGGATGAGCGGCTCGGAATCGGCCGGCTGCTGCCGTCTGTTCGATGGGCCTTACCTGTCGGAGCGTTTCCTTGGCGAAGGCCTCACCATCATGTTTCGCAAGGAGGACGCGACGATAACCGGCGCCATCGACCATGCGCTGCTGGCGCTCTCGCGCAGCGGCCGCCTGCAGGAAATCTATCTGCGCTACTTCCCGGTCAATCTCTACGGCGGCTGATGCGGCCTACTGGCTGGCCCAGATGATGCGGGCGATCCAGTCCACGTCGTCGATGTCGAAATTGCGGTTCGGGTGTTCGGGATTGAGCGAGACGAGCTCGATCGTGCGTGGCGTCTGGCGGTGCAGCACCTTGGCCATGACCTCACCCTCGCGCGTCTTGACGACGACGCGGTCGCCGCGGCGCACCTGCGCGCCCGGTTCGACGATCAGGACGTCGCCGTCGCGGTAGAGCGGCAGCATGCTGTCGCCCTGCACCTCCAACGCGTAGACGCCGGGCTTTCGATCTGGCGAAGCCGGAAACTCCACCACGTCCCAGCCCTGGCCGGCGGGAAAGCCGCCATCGTCGAAGAAGCCGCCCGCGCCGGCCTGGGCGAAGCCGAGCAGGGGAATGGTGCCGGTCTGCGGCGGAAAAGCGCCATGCGGCAGAGCCGCGTCGCGCGCCGGGTCGGCCAGCGTGAAGAACTCGTCGATCGAGGCGCCGGTTGCGTCGAGCACCTTGGCGATCGATTCCGTCGATGGCCAGCGCTGGCGGCCGTCGGCACCCTGCCGCTTCGACTTGTTGAAGGATGTCGGGTCGAGCCCGGCGCGGCGGGCAAGGCCGGACGGAGAGAGCCGATTGCGCTCGGCAAGGGCGTCTATCGCTGCCCAGATCCGGTCGTGGGAGAACATGCTGAAAAACCCTGCCAAGGCAACGGACCGGCAAGGGCCGGTCCGACTGATCGGAAGCATATCCAAGGAGGGTGAATGAGTAAAGGAAAAAGGATTATTTTCCTGTGTTCTTTCCGATCCGGTTTTCGGCCGCCCGGCGCCGGGCCACGACGCTCTCGCGCCAGATGGTGAAGATGCCGGCGCCGACGACGATGGCCGAGCCGAGCACCATGTTGAGGTTCAACGTTTCACCGAAGACGCTGACGCCGATGATCGCCGCCAGCACGACCTGCAGATAGGTGAGTGGCTGCACGGCGGCGGCATCGAGCAGGTCATAGGCGCGGATCAGGAAATAATGGCTCGACATGCCGGTGATGCAGAGCAGGCCCATCCACAGCCAGTCGCCCGGTGTGAGGTTCGTCCAGAAGAAGGGACCGACAAGCGAGATCGCCACGGCGCCGACCACGCCGGTGTAGAAGAAGCTCGTCGAGGCCGTGTCCTCGCGGCTGACGAGGCGGGTGGCAATGACATAGACCGCGAACATCAGCGCGGAGATGAGCGGCAGCAGAGCGCCCATGTCGAAAGCGCTGCCGGCGGGATTGAGGATGATCAGCACGCCGCAAAGCCCGATACCGATCGCCGTCCAGCGCCGCCAGCCGACCCGCTCGCCGAGCAGCGGCATCGACAGGAGTGCAACGAAGATCGGCCCCGATGCCAGGATCGCCTGGGAATGGGCTAGGCCGACCTTGGTGAAGGCGGTGATGGTAACGACGATCTGGAAGGCAAGGAGGACGCCGCGCAGGATTTGCAGGGCCGGCCGTTTCGTCGCTGCCACGACCTTCAGGCCACCCGGGCTGCGGGCGCCCAGCGCCATCGCGAAGGCGCCGAAGGCCCAGAAGCGCAGCATGGCGATGAAGACCGGCGGGTAGAGGCTGCCGAGATGTTTCGAGATCGCGTCCTGCAGGCTGAAGATCAGGATGGCAAGCAGGGTGAAGAGATAGCCGGTGCGTTTGGAGTCCATGGCTCGCGCATATACCTGTGTGGCCCCGCTTGCACGTCGAAACTTGCAGGCAAAACGGACTTTTCGTGGCGCGGTTCAAAGTGGTGGGAAAAATTTCCTTGCCCCCTGATTTTCAGCCTCTTTCGCCGCATCGGGCGCCGCGCTATCAAGGCACAGCGCGGCGCTTCCGCGCCTTCGAGGTCCATTCCGTGCAAAAGACCGTCTCTTCCGGCATTCTGCTGACGTCCTTCGCCTATTTCATGTTTTCCCTGCAGGATGCGACGGTCAAATGGCTCGTCGCGGCCTTGCCGGTCTGGCAGATCCTGTTCGTGCGCAGCCTGACGATCTTCGCGCTCTGTCTTGCCTTCGGCGGGCGCCCGCTCGTGCAAAGCGCGCGCCGCTCGCCTGTGCTGAAGCCGCTCTTCCTGCGCAATCTGCTGCTGCTTGCCGCCTGGCTGTCCTACTATACCGCCGCGCGTGATCTCGGTCTGGCGGAACTCACCACGCTGTACTACGCCTCGCCGGTCGTCATGACGATCCTCTCGGTGCCGATCCTCGGCGAGAAGGTGCCGGGATACCGGTGGTTCGCGGTGGTGATCGGCTTCGTCGGCGTGGTCATCGCCTGCGGGGTTGCGGCCAAGGGAGTGCAGCTTTCGCTGCCCGTCTATCTCGCCCTGCAGGCGGCTATCTTCTGGGCGGTTGCAACGGTGCTGCTGCGCAAGACGGCGCTGCATGAACGAACGCAAGTGCAGGTGACCATATCGAGTTTCTTTTTCCTCCTCTTCACGGCCTTCGCGCTGCCTTTCGTCTGGCAGCCGGTCGCGCTGCTCGACCTGGCGCTGATGGCCGGAACGGGGGTCATTGCCGGCATCGGGCAGTTCGCGATGTTCGAGGGGATGCGCCGAGCGCCGGTCTCCGTGCTTGCTCCCTTCGAATATTCCTCGCTGGTCTGGGCCTTCGCGCTCGGTTATCTCATCTGGAGCGACGTGCCGGGCTCGAATGTCTTCGTCGGTGCCACGCTGATCTTTTCCGCGGGCATGGTCATCATTGCCAGCGAACGGTTCGCCGGGCGCTTCCGTGTCAGGATCTAGCCCCTTAAGTGACGAAACAACCAAAAGAATTCCGTTTTCGTCACGTTGGTTGGTTGCAAGCGAACATTACAACGATATTGTCGCCGTCCTGTAGACGGCTTGAACCGGGGGGTTAGATGCCGATTTCGAACGCCGCCTTCGTGCGCTCGACGGTTATTCTGTTGATTGCTGGCATGTTCGCGTTGCTCGGCATTGTCGGCACGTCGCTCTGGCTCGTCAGCAAGGTGCAGGACTATTTCGCGGATTTTATCGAAGTGCGCGAGGCGCGCAGCGCCGCTGCCGACCTGCTCTCCATCGTCAAGGACGCGGAAACGGGCCAGCGCGGTTTCATCATAACGGCCGACACTGCCTTCCGAGGTCCTTACGATGACGCTCTGCGCGCCGTCGCCGAGCGGGAAAAGGTCTTCCTGGAAAAGACGAAGCGCTTGCCTGAATATGTCGAGCGGGCAGCACGGGTCAGTAAACTTGTGGAGCAGAAGCTGGCGGAGCTGGCCGGAACCGTCGCCCTCATGGAGCAGGGCCGGCAGGCGGAGGCTGTCGAAGAGGTTAAGACCGATCGGGGCCGCGTCCTGATGGATGAGCTTCGCACTGAGGTCGGCTTCATCCTTGATGATGCGGACCGGCATCTGGAGGAGAGTGTCGTCGATACGCTCTCGTCCGCCAGCGCGCTGCAATGGACGACGATCATCGGCGCGATCGCGATTATAGGCGTACTGGGCGGCGCCGCCACCGTCGTCATGCAATATACCCGCGACCTCGTCGTCGCCCGCCGCGAAGTGGAGACGCTGAACGCCACGCTGGAAAAACGCGTCGACGAGCGCACGGAGGAGCTGATCCGCGCCAACCAGGAAGTGCAGCGCTTCGCCTATATCGTGACGCACGACCTGCGCGCGCCGCTCGTCAACATCATGGGCTTCACCAGCGAGCTGCAGGCCTCGCTTGCGTCCATCCAGAGCTATGTGCTGGCCGACGGCAAGGCGCCGAGCGAAGGGGATATTCTCGAAGCGCGCCGCGCCGCTTCCGAGGACCTGCCGGAGGCGATCGGCTTCATCCGCTCCTCCACCAAGAAGATGGACGGTCTCATCAACGCCATCCTGAAGATTTCGCGCGACGGGCGGCGGGAGCTGCGCATCGAGCGCGTCGACATCAAGGCGCTTGTGGAAACGGGTGCGGCGGCGGTGGGCCATCAGGTCGGCGAATCCGATGGCAAGGTCACCATCGACGAAAAGCTGCCGACCGTCATTTCCGATCGGCTGTCACTGGAGCAGGTTTTCGGCAATCTGTTCGACAATGCGATCAAGTACCAGTCGCCGGGCCGGCCGCTGCGCATCTCCGTGACCGCGAAGAACGGCGGCCGGGCTGGTGCCGTCATCGAGTTCACCGACAACGGCCGTGGCATCTCGCCGGAGGACCACGAGCGGGTCTTCGAACTGTTCCGCCGCTCGGGCGCCCAGGACAAGCCCGGCGAAGGCATAGGCCTGGCGCATGTGCGTTCACTGATGCGCAATCTTGGTGGTGATATCATCGTCCGATCCGAACTCGGGCAGGGGACGACCTTCGTGCTCCGTCTTCCGCCCGACCTCAGCAAAGTAGTCAGGAGTATGCAGGCATGAACGGACTGGGCAAGGAAGTCACCATCGTCATGATCGAGGACGACGAGGGCCATGCGCGCCTCATCGAGAAGAACATCCGCCGCGCCGGCGTGCACAACGAGGTCGTGCCCTTCACCAACGGCACGGAAGCGCTCGATTTCGTGCTCGGCAAGGACCGCTCTGGCCTTGCGAGCGCCGGCAGGTTCCTGTTGATCCTGCTCGACCTCAACCTGCCCGACATGTCCGGCATCGATATCCTGCAGCGCATCAAGACCAATACCCACACGAAGCGTCTGCCGGTCGTCATCCTGACGACGACGGACGACGAGCGGGAGATCCAGCGCTGCTACGATCTCGGCGCGAACGTCTACATCACCAAGCCGGTGGAATACGAAAGCTTCGCTCATGCGATCCGCCAGCTCGGGCTGTTCTTCTCCGTGATCCAGATCCCCGAGACGCAGTAAATGAAGGAAGCCTCGGTCCGCATCCTCTATATCGACGACGACCCGATCCTCGCGCGGCTCGCCCAGCGTGCGCTCGGCCGTCTTGGTTATGAGGTGCTGCATGCCGAGGATGTGGAGCATGGCCGCGCGCTTTTCACCGACGGCGGTTTCGCCGCTGTCGTGCTCGACCACTTCCTGAAATCGGGCACGGGCCTTTCCTTCCTGAAGGAGCTTTCCGATGCGCCGGGGGCAGTGCCTGTCGTCTATGTGACGGGGTCGAACGATGCCCAGGTTGCCATCGAGGCGCTGAAGGCTGGCGCTGCCGACTATGTGATCAAGTCGGTCGGCGACGATTTCATGCCGCTGCTGACCAATGCACTTGGCCAGGCATTGGAAAATGCCGAGTTGAAGCGCGCGAAGCTTCGTGCCGAACAGGAGATCCGCGCTGCCAAGGAGCGGGCCGAGGTGTTGCTGGCGGAGGTGAACCACCGCGTCGGCAATTCGCTGGCGCTTGCCGCCGCGCTTATCCGCCTCCAGATGTCGAGCGCATCCGACGAGGCGGTAAAGGAGGCGCTGTCGGAAACGCAGGCCCGCATCACCGCGATTGCCGGCATTCACCGGCGGCTCTACACGTCGGAAGACGTGCGCCATGTCGATATGGGGGCCTATCTCTCGACGCTGCTCTCCGAGCTCGACACGTCGATGAAGGGCCATGGCCGCAACGTGCGGCTCAACCGGATGCTGGAGCCGCTGCACGTGCCGACCGACCGCGCCGTATCGCTTGGCGTCATCGTAACCGAACTCGTCACGAACGCCTTCAAATATGCCTATGGCGAGACTGGCGGCGAGGTGCGCGTCGGCTTCACCCGCCTCGACCCGGAAACCGCGTTGCTTTTCGTCGAGGACGACGGCATCGGCTGGCGCGGGGAGGGGCCGGTACGCGGCACCGGTCTCGGCTCCAAGATCATCGGTGCCATGGCGTCAAGCCTCGGCGCCAAGCTCGCCTATGCCAGCCGCACTGTCGGCACGCGTGCCGAGCTGCTGGTGCGCATGGCCGACGCCGCACGTCCCGCGTAGAGCGGGATACCGGACGGCAAAAGACCCGGATGCAGGGGACATCCGGGTCTTTGGGGAGGTCAGTCTGGGCGATGTTTACTTGCAGACCTTTATCTTCTTGATGATGACGTTGCCGTAGTAGTCGTAGGACTTCACCTTCTTGATGAAGCAATAGGGCTCGTAGCCGTAGCTGTAGTAGCCTGCCTGCGAAGGGGCCGCGAAGGAGACGGCGGCGACGAGGGCAACGGTGGCGGAAACGATGATCTTGCGCATGGGGTCTCTCCTGATCTCTGGTATGGATGAGCCTCTCTCATCCGGTGATCAGAAGGTCGCACATCGCCCGGCCGCCCGCTGTTCCGCAGGAAACAGGAGAAACGCTGCGCCGCCCGGCCGGTGCCTGCGCGACGGGCCATCCTTGTTGACGGCCGGCTCAGATGGTTGGTGAGGCTGGGCGCTTGCTGGATTTGCGGGTTGGCTTCGGCGGCGCCTCGACCGGTTCCTGTTGCATGCGCAGGGCGCGTAGCCGGGCGGTCTTCTTTTCCCGCTCGGTTGCTTCGGCAGCGATGATGGTGCGCGCCGTATGGTCGGTCGCGGCTGCCTTCTCCTGGGCGGAAAGCTTGGCGGGATTGAAGAATTTATCCTTGGTCGCGGTCATGATCTCTCCTTTCTGGAGTGATGTCCGACAGGGCGAGCCGGGCGGCGGAATGCGCCACCCGGCGCTATAACGGGGAATGGTTAGCGGGCAGGGCGCACCGCACGCTTGGGTGCGGGCAGCAGCCCCTCGCGCTGCATTTTCTTGCGGGCGAGCTTGCGTTGGCGGCGAATGGCTTCCGCCTTCTCGCGCGCCCGTTTCTCGGATGGTTTCTCAAAGGCGCTGCGCGCCTTCATTTCGCGAAACAGACCTTCACGCTGCATCTTCTTCTTCAGCACACGAAGCGCTTGGTCGACATTGTTGTCTCTGACGAGAACCTGCACGATATGTCCTTTCTCTCGCGGCTTGCGCCGCACTGGGTGTAGATATGCCGCCGTGGCACCATCACTCTGCAAGGAGTGATGCAAGCCACCTTGGCGACCGCCACTCTCCTTCAACTGCCGTCACCGCTTGCTTCGCAAGCGATAGCGTCACTTACCGACGCGCATGCTCGACGGTTTTGGCCACGGACCGCTCTTGCCAGCGACGGTTGTCGTTATCCCGCTTGACGCGGGGCTACCACTTTCATCGCTATCAATATCGCTGTTTACGATGCGTCGCTCGAAATTCTCGTTGTCGATCTGCACCCGATACTGGGCTTCTCCATGGTCGGCGGGCAGGATGCCGATGATCCGGCATCGTTGCTCTCCCGTCACCGAGCGGGACCGGCTGGCCTTCAGAACCACTCGGTCGCCAATGGCATAGGTTTTCTGACCCATGGCACTCTCCTTCGAGGCTATGGAAACAAAAAGGCCGGGCGTTACCCCGACCTCTTCCCGTCATTCAACGCTCCGCCGCCAGTACATCCGTGGTCGGCAGGCGGAATGACAATCTTATGCGGCGCGAAGGTTGTCGGCCGAGTTCTTGCCGGACTTGCGGTCACGGACGATCTCGTAGCTGATCTTCTGGCCTTCGGCGAGCGAGCCAAGGCCCGAGCGCTCGACGGCGGAAATGTGAACGAACACATCCGTCGTGCCGTCATCAGGCTGAATGAAGCCGAAACCCTTGGTGCTGTTGAACCACTTTACGGTGCCCGAATTCATGATGATAACCTTTCCATCTCTAGTGTAATTGAACGATGTTTCGTCCACTTTGATCGATCTTGAAAGGAAATCTGACAGAGCTTGGAAGCTCGAAGACAAAGGTCGCAAGCAGTTTTCGACGGAACTCATATAAGGTCTATTCACGAATATGCAATGGCTGGGCGGGATTTTTTGAAAAATGACCCCGGAAAGTATCGAAAAAGCAGAAGAATCGCTGACTTCGTTCAGAATTAAATTTACGGTTTCGATTGTTTTATTTTCACCGCTACGCATGTGATCGAGGGGCTGAAACGAAAAAGGATGGCGGTGCGCCATCCTTTTCATTTCGATCAGCCTTCGTCAGGCTGCCTTCTTTGCCTCCGGCGCAAAGCGGCTGTAGAAGGTCTCGTCCTTGGCAGCCATGTCTTTCAGCAGCGGTGTCGGCTGGAAGTGGCTGCCATAGTTGGCAGCGAGCGTCTCGCAGAGGGCGATGAAAGCCTTCACACCCATGCCGTCGATGTAGGATAGCGTGCCGCCGGTATAGGGAGCAAAACCGAAGCCGAGGATGGAGCCGACATCGGCCTCGCGCGGATCGGTGACGATGCCCTCTTCCATGGTGCGCGCGGCTTCCAGCGCGATGGTAACGAGCAGGCGCTCCTTCAGCACCTTGACGTCGACGTCGTCGGGCTTCTGCTGCGGGTAGAGGTCCTTCAGGCCCGGCCACAGCTTCTTCTTGGCGGGCTTCGGCGGATAGTCGTAAAAGCCCTTGCCGGCCTTTCGGCCGAGGCGGCCTTCGCCCTCCACCAGCTTGGTGACGAGTTCCATATGGCGTGGATCGACCGATTGCGGGCCAAGGTCGGCAATGGAGGCCTTGAAGATCTTGTAGGAAAGGTCGACGGCGACCTCGTCGTTGAGCGACAGCGGCCCGACCGGCATGCCGGTCATCTTGGCGGCATTCTCGATCATCGCCGCCGGCACGCCTTCGATCAGCATGTCATAGGCTTCGGCCATGTAGCGGAAGACGCAGCGGTTGACATAGAAGCCGCGTGTGTCGTTGACGACGATCGGCGTCTTCTTGATGGCGGCGACATAGTCGAGTGCGGTGGCGATCGCCCGGTCGCCCGTCTCCTTGCCGAGGATCACCTCCACGAGCATCATCTTGTCGACCGGCGAGAAGAAGTGGATGCCGATGAATTGCTCCGGGCGCTTCGAGTTCCCAGCAAGCCCTGATATCGGCAGCGTCGAGGTGTTGGAGGCGAAAATGGCGTCTTCGCGCAGCACGGCCTCGATCTTCTCCGTGACCTCCTTCTTGACGTTACGGTCCTCGAAGACCGCCTCGATGACGAGATCGGCATCGGCAAGGCTCGCGTAGTCGGGCGTCGGGGTGATGAGGGAAAGCAGCTTCTCGCCGTCTTCCTTCGTCATGCGGCCCTTGCTTATCGCGTCGGTGACGAGCCCCTGCGAAACGCTCTTGCCCTTGTCGGCCGCGTCCTGGTCGCGGTCGATAAGCACGACCGGGATGCCGGCGGCGGCCGTCACATAGGCGATGGAGGCGCCCATGAAGCCGGCGCCGACGACGGCGACCTTCCTGAATTCTGCCTTCGGCTGGCCGGCCGGCCGGCGGGCACCCTTGCCAAGCTCCTGCATGGAGACGAACAGCGACCGGATCATCGAGAAGGCTTCGGTCGTCTGGAGGATATGGGTGAAGTAGCGCTGTTCGATCCTGAGCCCCGTATCGAAGGGCACCTGCAGGCCTTCATAGACGCATTTGAGGATGGCGAGCGCGCCCGGATAGTTGCCGGCCGTCTCGCGGCGCAGGATGGCGGGCGCGGCGGGCCAGAGCTGGGCTGCGGCCGGTGTCCAGATGCCGCCGCCCGGCGCCTTGAAGCCCTTCTCGTCCCAGGGCTGGACGGGCTTCAGGCCGTCCTTGATCATCTGCTTGGCGGCGGGGATGAGCTGGTCGGGCTCCACCACCTGATGCACGAGGTTCATCGCCTTGGCGCGCGCGCCGGTCAGCGATGAGCCGGTCGTCATCATCTGCAGGGCGTCCTGCGCATTGGCAAGGCGTGGCACGCGCTGGGTGCCGCCGGCGCCCGGGAAGATGCCGACCTTGACCTCGGGAAGCGCGATCTTGACCGACTTGGCATTCGAGGCGACACGGCCGTGGCAGGCGAGCGACATTTCGAAGGCGCCGCCCATGCAGGTGCCGTTGATGGCGGCAACCCAGGGTTTGCCGCAAGTTTCCAGCTTGCGGAACAGCCAGGTCATGCGCCCGGTGGCCTCGAAGAGCTTTTCGACGGCGCTCGCCGGATCCTTCGCCTGTGCATCCTTGAGGAGATCGAAGCTCGCCTGGATCATCGAAAGATCGGCGCCGCCCGAGAAGGAGGACTTGCCGGAGGTGATGACGACGCCCTTGACCGCGCTGTCCGCCACTATCTGGTCGATGATCCCGTCGAGTTCGTCCATCACCTCGACGGTGAAGACGTTCATCGATTTTTCCGGCATGTCCCAGGTGACCAGCGCAATGCCGTCGGCATCGGTCTCGATGGTGAAGTTCTTGTAGCTCATGGTGGGATTCCTCTTCCCTGAAATTTTGTACGGAGCGGCCGTTTGCCCCTCATCCGCCTGCCGGCACCTTCTCCCCGTGAACGGGGAGAAGGGACATGCCGCGACGTCGCCGTTCCCCCTCGCCCCGCTTGCGGGGAGCGGGCGCGCCGAGCGAAGCGGAGGCGGGGTGAGGGGCTTTCATCGGCGCGCCCTCAGACCCGCTCGATGATCGTTGCCGTGCCCATGCCCGCGCCGATGCAGAGCGTCACGAGGGCGGTGTTGAGGTCGCGGCGCTCCAGTTCGTCGAGCACGGTGCCGAGGATCATCGCGCCGGTCGCGCCGAGCGGGTGGCCCATGGCGATGGCGCCGCCGTTGACGTTGATCCTGTCGTGCGGGATGTCGAAGGCCTGCATATAGCGCAGCACGACGGCGGCGAAGGCTTCGTTGAGTTCGAAGAGATCGATGTCGGAAAGCTGCATGCCGGTGCGGGCGAGCAGCTTTTCCGTCACATCGACCGGGCCGGTCAGCATCAGTGCCGGATCGGAGCCGATATTGGCGAAGGCCTTGATGCGGCCGCGCGCCTTCTTCCCGAGAATGTTGCCGCCTTCCTTCGAACCGAGCAGCACGGCTGCAGCGCCATCGACGATGCCGGAGGAATTGCCGGCGTGGTGCACGTAGGTGATGCCCTCGATTTCCGGATGGGCCTGGATGGCGACGGCCTCGAAGCCGCCCATCTCGCCGGGCATCTGGAAGGACGGCTGGAGCTGGGCGAGCGCCTGCATGTCCGTGCCGGGGCGCATGTGCTCGTCATGGGCGAGGATGGTGAGGCCGTTGATGTCCTTCACCGGCACGACGGAGTTCTTGAAATAGCCGTTCTGCCAGGCGTGCGCCGCGCGCTTCTGGCTTTCGACGGCATAGGCGTCGACGTCGTCGCGGGAAAAGCCGTATTTCGTGGCGATGAGGTCGGCGGAGACGCCCTGCGGCATGAAATAGGCCGGGAAGTTGACCGAGGGGTCCATGAACCAGGAGCCGCCGGACATGCCGAGGCCGACGCGCGACATCGACTCCACGCCGCCGGCAATGACGATGTCGTCGGCGCCCTGCGCGATCTTCGCCGCGCCGAAATTCACCGCATCGAGGCCGGAGGCGCAGAAGCGGGAGATCTGCATACCCGGCGCGCGGGTCGAGTAGCCGGCCTCGAAGGCGGCGGCCTTCGGAATGACGGAGCCGGCATCCATGACCGGATCGACGCAGCCCATGACGATGTCGTCGACCTTTGATGTATCGAGCCCGTTGCGATCGCGCACCGCTTCCAGCACCTTGGCGGCGAGGCGCACGGACGGCACTTCGTGCAGCGAGCCGTCCTTCTTGCCGCGCCCGCGCGGGGTGCGCACATGATCGTAGATGAAGACGTCGGTCATTGGTCTCTTCTCCCTAGCGGCGCTGAAACGCCGTCAAACTCGCAACGGGTCGTCTGATTCTTGAGGCTAGAACGCTTCGGCTGCCAGTTCCATCGTTGTGTCGGCGCCGGCCTCGATGCGGGTCTTGCGCAGGCCAGTTTCCGGCATCATCCGCTCCATGAAGAATTTGGCTGTGACGAGCTTGTTCTTCAAAAAGTCCTCGCGCTCGCCAGCGCCCGCCGCAAGGCCCTCCTCGGCGGCCTTCGCGATCTTCGCCCACATGTAGCCGACGGTGACGAGGCCGAAGAGGTGCATGTAGTCGGTCGAGCCGGCGCCGGCATTGTCGGGCTTGGCCATGGCGTTCTGCATGAACCACATGGTTCCGGCCTGAAGGTCGTTCAAGCCCTTCTTCAGGTGCTTGGTGAAGAAGGCAAGCCTCTCGTCATTGCGGTTCTCCTCGCAGAAATCGCCGATCTCCTTGAAGAGCGTCATGACGGCGCGCCCGCCGTTCATGCCGAGCTTGCGGCCGACGAGGTCGAGCGCCTGAATGCCGTTGGCCCCCTCGTAGATCATGGCGATGCGCGCGTCGCGCACATACTGGCTCATGCCGTGCTCTTCGATGTAACCGTGGCCGCCGAAAACCTGCTGGGCCATGACGGCATGATCGAAACCCTTGTCGGTCAGGACGCCCTTGAGGATCGGGGTCATCAGTCCGAGGATGTCGTCGGCAGCCTGGCGTTCCTTCTCGTCGGCGGAGCGGTGGGCGATATCGGATTTCAGCGCTGTCCAGAGCGTGAAGGCGCGGCCGCCCTCGGTCCAGGCCTTGATGGTCATCAGCGTGCGGCGGATGTCGGGGTGCACGATGAGGGGATCAGCCTTGCCATTCGGATTTTTGACGCCGGAGAGCGAGCGGCCCTGCAGGCGCTCGCGGGCATAGTTGGCGGCGTTCTGGTAGGCGATCTCGGCAATCGACAGGCCCTGCAGGCCGACACCAAGACGGGCCTCGTTCATCATGACGAACATGGCGTTGAGGCCCTTGTTCTCCGCGCCGATGAGGAAACCCTTCGCCTCGTCGTAGTTCATGACGCAGGTGGCGTTACCGTGAATGCCCATCTTGTGCTCGATGGCACCGCAGGAAACCGTGTTGCGGTCGCCCGGCGTGCCGTCGTCTTTCAGGATGTATTTCGGCACGATGAAAAGCGAGATGCCCTTGGTGCCCTCCGGCGCGCCCTCGATGCGGGCGAGGACGAGGTGGACGATATTGTCGGACATGTCGTGCTCGCCGGCCGAGATGAAGATCTTCTGGCCGGAAATCTTGTAGGAACCATCAGCCTGCGGCACGGCCTTGGTGCGCAGCAGGCCGAGGTCGGTGCCGCAATGGGGCTCCGTCAGGTTCATGGTCCCGGTCCAGGCGCCCTCCACCATCTTCGGCAGATAGGCGGCCTTCTGCTCGTCGGAGCCGTGCACGAGTATCGCGGCGATCGCGCCCTGCGTCAGGCCGGGATACATGGTAAGCGCCATGTTGGCCGAGGACATATATTCACCGACGGCCGTGTGCAGTACGTAGGGAAGGCCCTGGCCACCGAATTCCTCGGGAACCGCAAGGCCGATCCAACCGCCCTGGCGGTAGAGGTCGAAGGCTTCCTTGAAGCCCTTCGGGGTCTTTACCGTGGCATCGTCGTGACGCTTGCAGCCTTCCTGGTCGCCGGAAAGATTGACCGGAAAGAGCACCTCTTCAGCCACCTTCGCCGCTTCGCCGGCGATCGCCTCCAGCATGTCCCCCGTTGCATCGGCAAAGCCGGGCAGGTTGTTGTAGCGCTCGAGCGCCAGCACGTCGTTCAGGATGAAAAGCGTGTCATTCACGGGGGCTTTGTAGATCGGCATGCTCGAAGTCCTCACCTGTCCCGCGGACGCGAGTCCGCTCCTTGAGATCGGATACTATAAAACTTTGACGTTTGCGTAAACGTCAAAACAGAGCCGCGAAGAAATTTCGTCGGTCGGGAGGGCTGCGGGCGGGCGGTGCGGCGACGGACGGTTCCTTCGGAGCCTGTGGTTGTGCCGCAAACGGTCGCCTTTCCTCCCGAAGATCATTCTATGAGCAAATCGTTAAAAAATTTCCGGGGCAGTTAACCCCTTGTTTACCATGTTTCATGAATTGTGACGCCTGAGGGCGTGGGATCGGGAATCATTTGGACTTCCCTTTGTAACGGCCGGACGGACGGTCCGGTACAGACAGGGGCGATACTGTTTCCCATGGCACATGCAGTGTTTGACGGCGGAGATCCGCCGGAGTGGAAGAAAGGGCGCAGCCGGGCGGCAGCGCCTTCAGAAGTATCTCCCGGCAGGCCGCTCGGCCGCCAAAGCGAGGCGAAGATGAACGGATCGCGAAACCCGCAGCGTCACGGCGAAAGATCCTCGCTCGATGCGCTCAATCGCACCATCGAGGGGCTGGAAGCCCGTATCGAAGGCCTGATGGCGGGCGGGCGCGAGGCGCGCGGACGCGGCGAGGAGCGTTTCGCGCCGCGCGGTGAGCAACCCCGCCAGGAGCCGGCGCGCGCGATCCCGCTGCGCGACGATCCGGTTTCCGAAATCGTGCAGCGCCAGCGTGCCATCGAAGGCGGCCGCGAACGCGTTGCCCATCGCCTGGAGCGCCGCCCGCTCTCGGCCGACCACTATGCCGCCGCCCAGCAGGCCCATACCGCCTATGGCGGCCCGCAGACTGGTGCCGCCTATGGCAGCCAGCAAACGGCCGCCGCTTATGGCGGCCAGCAGGCGCATCCGGCCTATGGCCATCAGCAGACCGCACCCGCCCGCGCGGACAATTCCGTCGAGGACATCGCCAAGGCACTCGTCTCGCTGCGTCAGGACCTGAAGAAGGATATCGCCGACGGGCTGGAACGCGAGATGCAGTCGCTGCGCTCGGAAATCCGAGGCATCCGCCAGATGGCCGAGGGCCGCAACAACAATGACGACCTGCGCGAGGAGCTGCTGCGGCTTTCCACTGGCATCAACCAGCTTGGCCACCAGTCCGGCCAGACGGCCGGTCAGGCAGAAGGCCTGCGCGTCGAATTCGACGAATTGCGCTCCGTGCTCGACGGGCTTGCCCGCGAGGATTCCGTACGGCGCATGGAGGATCGCTGGAACGGCGTCGAGAAGAGGCTCTCCGTCTTCGACCAGACGCGCGACGACGAACTGGTGGCTCTTGCCTATCGGCTGGACGAGCTGAAGGGCCAGATCGGCGCGGTCAGCGCCACGCCGGCCATCCATGCGCTGGAAGGCAAGATCGAGACCATCGCCCGCGCCATCGACATGCTGGCACGCCAGGCGCAGCCGGATGACGGCCGCTTCGTCTCGGCCGTCACCTCGCAGTTCGAAGGGCTGGACGCCCGCCTCGACGAGATCAGCCGGGCGATTGCCGCGGCCGGCCGCATGCAGCAGTCGGCCATGGCCGACAACGGCATGATGCAGCGCCTCGAAGGCCGTATCGCCGATCTCGCCGACCAGCTCGATTTCATTGCCCAGCGCCCGGCGCCCGCACCGGACCAGGGCCTCTCCTTGCGCATCGAAGCACTCGCGAGCCGCATCGAGGACCTGTCGAACGAGCGCACGGCGCTTCGTCTCGAAGAGCGTATCGAGCAGCTCTCGCAGATGCTGGAGCAAAGCCAGCAGGTCGCTCCCGCCCAGGGCAACGATGAGCTTGCCTATTACCTTTCCGACATTTCCCGCAAGATCGACGCGCTCGACCAGGGCAGCGTCAACGACCAGCTCGCCGAGCGGCTGGACGCGCTTGCCCGGCGCATCGACAATCTCGACGCACCGACCGGCAGCCCGTTACAGGAAGACCGGTTCGCCCATATCGAGGATCGCCTCTCGGCGATTGCCGACCGCCTCGATGCGACCAGCGTCGCGCCAGTGGGCGATCATGAGGCATTGCGTGGCCTGGAGGCGCAGATCGCGCATCTTTCCACGCTGATCAGCACGCCGTCCGCCGCCGTCGCGCAAGTCCCCTCCGAATTCGAGGGCCGTCTCGCGACGATCGAGGACTACATGGCGACCAACGACGAATACATCGTCGAGGCCGCCCGCCAGGCGGCGGAAGCCGTGATGGAGGCTTACCGCCACGCCGGCCCGACGGCGGCGGCCAGCACCGACATGGAAGCGATCGCCGGCCTTGCCGATGACCTGCGCGCACTGGAGGAACTGACCCGCTCGAGCGAGGAGCGCACTGCGCGCACCTTCGATGCGCTGCACGACACGCTGGTGCAGATCGCCGGCCGCCTCGAGCAGCTCGACGCCCCGCGCGAAACCTTCGGTCGCCGCGAGGCAACCATGCCGCGCGCCGAAATGCCGGCGATGGATGTGGAGCGCCACGCCGCCCCCGCCTCCAGCATCTACGGCAACGACTACCCTTTTGACGACGACGGCTTCGGCACCCGCGAGACCCGCAAGGCCGAAGCCGAGGCGACGCAGGAGGAAAGCCGCTTCGCCGAGATCGAGGTCGAGAACATTCCCGTTCCCGAGCGTCCGGCCCCGGAAGAGGCACTGACGGACGAGCCCGTTGCTCTTTCCGCCGACCAGCCGGCTGGAGCTCAGCCCAAGACCGGCCTGTTCGCCGGCCTGAAGCGCCGCTTTGCGCCCGGCCGCAAGGAAACCGCTCTGCCGGTCGAACGCCAGCAGATCGATCCGACACCCTCGATCGATCCCACGGACGAACTCGCGCCGGAAGAGGCGAACCAGCTGCTGGAGCCGGGCTCCGGCGTGCCTGACGTCCGCCGTATCCTTGAACGCGTTCGTGCCGGCCAGGCTTCGACCATGCAAGCGACGGCAGGTGGCGAAGGCGATCGTGTGGCCATTCAGATCGCCGCTGCCCGCCGTGCTGCCCGGCTTGCTGCCGAAGAGACGGACACGATCTCCCGCGTCGCGCCCGCCAAGAAGACGGAAAAGCTGGCAAAGGGCGAGAAACCTGCTTCGGCGCTGTCGCGCCACCGCCGGCCGATCCTGCTCGCCGTCGGCGCCGTGCTGCTGGCGATCATGTCCTATCCGCTGATCAACACGCTGGTGGCCGGCGACGAGGCTCCGGTCATTGTCGAGCAGACCGCCAACGTCACGAACGAGACGGCCCCGGTCGAGACCACGACGGGCACCGGCGAGGCTGTGACCGCCAATACCGCTGCAGCGCCCGTCGTCAGCGAGGAGGTCGTGACGGATCCGGCTCCGGTCGAAAACGGCAATGTCGAGAGCGGGGACGCGCGCAATCTTGGCGATACGCAGACGAATGCCGGCGCCGAGCCGACACCGACCCAGACATCCGCCACCGGCAGCCAAGCTCTGACGGCTCCGGCTGAAACGACCGATGGTGCGGCCACTGCTGGCTTCGAGCCGGTGACGACGCCGGAAACCGCCGTCGCCGAGGAGACCCAGCCGGTCGACCAGACGCAGACGGACGCAATCGTGGTTCCGGAAGCAATCACCCCGGCCTCGCTCTCCAAGGCGGCAACGGAGGGCGATGCGCTGGCGCTGTTCGAGATTGGCGCGCGTTACACGGAAGGCCGTGGCGTTGCGACGGATCTCGCGGAGGCCGCCCGCTGGTACGAGCTGTCCGCTGCCCGTGGCTTTGCGCCCGCCGAGTACCGCCTTGCCAACCTCTACGAGAAGGGCCAGGGTGTCGAGCGTGACCTGCCGCGTGCCCGGGAACTCTATGAGATCGCGGCGAACAAGGGCAATGCGAGCGCCATGCACAATCTCGCCGTCTTGCTGGCGACGGGTGTCGGCACCCAGCAGCCGGACTTTGACGCTGCCGCCAAGTGGTTCCAGAAAGCCTCCGAGTTTGGTGTGCGCGACAGCCAGTTCAACCTCGCCATCCTCTATGCGCGCGGCAACGGCGTGAAGCAGGACCTGGAAGAATCCTACAAGTGGTTTGCCATCGCCGCTCGCGATGGCGACAGCGATGCGGGGCTGAAGCGCGACGAGGTGGCCAATGCCATGGCTCCCGAGCAGCTTTCCAGCGCCAAGGCCAAGGTTGAACTGTGGAAGGCGCAGCCTCTCGACGAGAAGACCAACTCGGCGGACCTGCCCGACGAATGGGTCGGCAAGCCGACCAAGACCGCCAGCGTCGACATGAAGAAGGCGATCCGCAACATCCAGGCGATCCTCAACAACAACGGCTTCAACGCCGGTACGCCTGATGGCGCGATGGGCAAGAAGACGGTCGCCGCCATCAAGGCCTTCCAGAAGTCCGTCGGCCAGAAGGAAACCGGCGAGATCGACGATGCGCTGGTGACGGAACTCCTGAAGCGCAACAAGCAGCCGAGCTGATCGGCGGATTGCCGGAGGGGCCTCGAAAACGGCTTCTCCGGTTGACTTGTCCCTACCCTGCGGGCATGACGCTCACCACAGCGCGGCACACCGTTCACGATGTGCTACGGACGCTGTGGCATTTTGTATTTGCCGCAGGATTTCATCCTTAAATCGGCCCCGATTTCAGGAATGATGCGGTAGAAATTTTCATGCCGCCCCAAGATGATACGCGCTCGAGAAACGTTATCATTGAAGAAGGTGGCAAGCGCAGTTCCAGCTGGCATGCAAAACGCGGTTTTGCGTCCGGAACTGTACAAATGAACAGGGTGCGCCGGAAGGCAGCGCCTCGTGATCGATCCTTGCGTGATGCAAGGCGCAACCGGCCGCCGGAGGGGCTCTCCTTCACGCGGCGGGGCGCTTCCGTATATGCGCAGCCTGCCGGAGGGGAGCCGCGACGGCAGGCGAAACGGACAGCGGCCGCCGGATGTTATGAGCCCGCGCAAGCGGAAATTTGCCGATCGGGGTATTGTTGTGACTGTCTATCTGCCCATTGCAGAGCTCTCGGTGAACATTTTCATCATTCTGGGCATGGGCGCGGCCGTCGGCTTCCTCTCCGGCATGTTCGGGGTCGGCGGCGGCTTCCTCATCACACCACTCCTCATCTTCTACAACATCCCGCCGATTGTCGCCGTTGCGACGGGCGCCAACCAAGTCGTCGCCTCCTCAATATCGGGCGCGCTCTCGCATTTCCGGCGCGGCACGCTGGATGTGAAGCTCGGCACGGTGCTGCTCTTCGGCGGCCTGGCAGGCGCCACGGTCGGTATCTGGATCTTCTCGCTCTTGCGCAGTATCGGCCAGCTCGATCTCGTCATCTCGCTGCTCTATGTCGTGCTGCTCGGCACCGTCGGCACCCTGATGCTGCTTGAAAGCATCCGGGCGCTGCGCCGCGCGGCGAAAAACCAGCCGGTCTCGCTGCGCCGGCCCGGCCAGCACAGCTGGGTGCATCGCCTGCCTTTGAAGATGCGCTTCAAGAAGTCGAAGATCTACCTGTCCATCATCCCGGTCGTCGGCCTCGGCTTCGGCATCGGCATCCTCACGTCCATCATGGGTGTCGGCGGCGGCTTCATCATGGTGCCGGCCATGATCTATCTCCTGCGCATCCCGACCAATGTCGTCGTCGGCACCTCGCTGTTCCAGATCATCTTCGTCACGGCCTATACGACGATCGTGCAGGCGACCACGAACTACTCGGTCGATATCGTGCTCGCCTTCATCCTGATGGTGGCGGGCGTCATCGGCGCGCAGTACGGCGTGCGCGTCGGCCAGAAGCTGCGCGGCGAACAGCTGCGCGCCCTGCTGGCGCTGCTCGTCCTCGCCGTCGGGGCCCGCCTTGCCGTCGATCTCGTCGTCGCGCCGGCCGATATCTATTCCGTGGTGAGCGAGGGGGTCTATCGATGAGAGCCGTCGCTGCCCTGCTCCTCGGCCTGTTCCTCGTCCTTCCCGCCGCCGCCCAGGTACTGGAAGACAAGCCGGTCGATTTCCCGGAAAAGCTTGAGATCGGCATCTCCACGGACGAGATTGCGATCTCCTCGGATTTCCGCGGCGCGGATCTGACGATCTTCGGCGCCATCGAAGGCTATGATCCGTCTCTGCTCGCCCAGCGCAAATATGATATCGTCGTGGCGCTGGAAGGGCCGAAGGACAACAATACGGTGCGCGTCAAGGAGCGGGTCTTCGGCATCTGGGTCCACCGCCGCTCGATGACCTTCGAGCTTGTGCCGGAATCCTATTCGCTGTCGAGTACCCGGGACGTGGAGACGATTGCCGAACCGGCCATGCTCAACGGCGTCGGCGTCGGCATCCAGCATATCCGTCTGTCGCCGATCGGCTATGTCGGCGACGGCAGCAAAATCACGGAATTCCGCGAGGCCTTCCGGCGCCTCAAGGAAAGCGGCGGCTTCTACCAGCGCGACCCGGGCGGCGTGCAGTTCATCAGCGCGAGCCTGTTCAAGGCAACGGTCAAGCTGCCGGCCAGCGTGCCGAACGGCACCCATGTCGTGCGGGCGCACCTCTTCCGTGACGGCGTCTTCATCGCCGAGAAGGCGCTGCCGCTGCGTGTGATGAAGACGGGCATCGAGCAGATGATCTCCAATGCCGCCTACAACAACTCGCTGGCCTATGGTGCCTTCTCCGTCATCCTTGCGCTGCTGACCGGCTGGCTCGCCAGCGTCGTCTTCCGCAAGGACTGAGCGTCAGGAGCGGTAGACGAGGACAGGCACCTTGGCGTGGCTGAGTACCTTCGTCGTAACGCTGCCCATCAGGAAGGCGCTGACGCCGCGCCGGCCGTGCGAGGCCATGGCGATGAGGTCGCAGCCCTTTGCCTTGGCTGTGTCGACGATCGCCTGCCAGGCATCGCCCGCCGTCACCTGCAGTGTCTCCACTGCCACGCCGGCGGTGTTCGCCTTTGCCTCGACTGCACCGAGGATGCGGATGCCATCCTCCCTCACATGCGCTTCGTAATCCGTCCTGAGATTGACGGTCGCGCCGGGCGTCACGGGAAGGAAGTGCAGCGGTTCGGCCACCGTCAAAACCGTCACCCTGGCGCCGAGCGTCTTGGCGAGCTGGAGCGCCTGGTCGATGGCGGCGGAAGACATGTCGGACCCATCCGTGGGAACGAGGATATGCTTGTACATGGTGCAGCCTCCTTTTTTGCCCAGACTAGAACCGGCGTCCGGCGCTGCCTTGATGGAAATCAACCGCAACGCTTTCGTCAAGCGCTGGTTGCAGCCATGTTGCGGGCAACTGTCGCCGCATAGGCGGTCTGCAGCTCGTTGAAGACCGAGCGGGCAGGGCGCGGCGCGCCGAGGTGGATCGCGCGCAGCTCCTCCATGAAGGCCTCCCACAGAGGCGGGCCTCCCTCTTCCAGCAGTTCCGCACGGATCGACAGGTCCTCCGTCACCGGCAGGAAGCGCCGGCCCCAGGCACCCATCATGGCGAAGACCGGCACAAGAGCGATGCCCATCTCGGTGAGGCTGTAGAGCGCCTTCTGCTTGTGGCTCGGATCATCCGCCTTGCTGACGATGCCTTCCTCGACGAGGCGGCGCAGCCGGTCCGCCAGGATGTTGGAGGCGATGCCTTCCTCCGATTTCGTCAGGAGCTCGCGGAAGTGGCGACGGTTGCCGAACATCATGTCGCGCAGCACGATCAGGCTCCAGCGGTCGCCGAGGATTTCAAGCGTCAGGTTGATCGGGCAGCCGGAGCGGTAGGTGTCTTTCATCGGGCTCTCCAGGAACTGCTTGCATGTTACAAGCGGTTCGGGCGCCCATCAAGCCGCTGAGATCATGTCCGGTGTGAAGCCGCAGTGCGAAACGCGCGCGGTGTTGGCACGCCGGGGCGCTCAGCCGACAAGGTTGGCGAAGCGTACGGAATAGATGCGATCGCGACCGAGCATGTGGGCGACGAGGTTTGGCCGCTCGAAAAGGCCGGTCATCGCCTTGTGGCGCAGGTCGAGCCCGCCCGTCATCAGACCGAAGGCGGGCATCAGCAGGCGCCGCCCGTCCGTCGCAAAACAGGGTCGGCGCACGGCCTTCTCCCGGCGGATGACGGTGGCGGCCGGGTGGAGGTGCCCTGCAATCTCGCCGGCAGGTGAAATCAGTGATGGTTCGTGCCGGAAGGCAAGACCCGCATAGTGCAGCTCGTCAGCCGACTGGCCGGGCAGGTCCACCGTCCCGTCGGGATCGTGGTTGCCGTTGATCCAGATCCAGTCACGCCCGCGTGCCAGATCGGCGATCTTCGTGCGGAACATGTCCGGCAGGTGGGCCGAACCGACGCGGTCGTGGAAATTGTCGCCGAGGCTGACGACGATCGCCGGATCGTGCCTGAGGATGACGGCTTCGAGTACCTTGAGCGTGGCGAGCGTGTCGTAGGGCGGCAGCATCATGCCGCGCCGTGCGAAGGCGGCGCCCTTTTCCAGATGCAGGTCCGAGACGACGAGAAGGCGGGTTTCCGGCAGGTAGAGCGCGCCCAGCGGATCACACACCGCTTCGACGCCCGCCACAACGGTGCGGGCCGAAACGGCGCCGAAATCCTCGATCTTCGCCGATGCCAGCGCGAGCCTCTGCATGCCTGTCGTTCAATCCCTCTAGATGGACCTTCAGATAACGGCCTCGCCCATCGCCTCGGCGATCAGGTCCTCCGCCGCTTCCGCCAGCAGGGAATCCTGTGCCTCGCCCGCCACCGGTTCCTTGCCGATTTCCAGCATGATCGGCACGGCGAGCGGTGAGATGCGGTCGAGCCGACGATGGGTGATGTGACCCTTGATTCGTGCCAGCATATCGCCCAATCGCTGAATATCCAAAAGCCCTGCCGCCGCATCGTTGCGCGTGGCTTCGAGCAGGATGTGGTCTGGCTCGTGGCTTCTCAGCACGTCGTAGATCAGGTCGGCGGAAACGGTGACCTGCCGTCCGGTCTTTTCCTTGCCCGGGTGGCGCTGCTCGATAAGTCCGGCGATCACGGCGCAATTGCGGAAGGTGCGCTTCAGCATGAAGCTTTCGTCTAGCCAGGCTTCGAGGTCGTCGCCCAGCATGTCCTCGTCGAAGAGCTCTGCCAGCGATGGGCGTTCCACGGCAAAGCTGTAGCCGAGGTCGTCGAGCGCCCAGACGGCAAGCGAATAGTCCGTGGCGACGAAGCCGAGCGGCCGGCGGCCGGTCCGCTCCAGCCGGCGCGTCAGCAGCATGCCGAGTGTCTGGTGCGCCAGCCGCCCTTCGAACGGATAGGCGACCATGTAGTGCCGGCTGCCGCGTGGAAAGGTCTCGATGAGCAGCTCGTCGCGTTTCGGCAGGGCGGAGACGTCCCGCTGCAAGGCCAGCCAGTCGCGCACCTGCTCGGGCAGGCCGCCCCAGCGGTCGGGATCGTCCAGCATGCCGCGCACCTGATCGGCGAGATAGGTGGAGAGCGGGAACTTGCCGCCGGCATAGGCCGGCACTTTCGGGTCGAGCGAAAACGCCTGGGAAACGAGACACTCGTTCTCCCGGATGCCCTCGAAGCGCAGCACCTTGCCGGAAAAGAGGAACGTATCGCCGGGCGCCAGCATTTCGAGGAAGTATTCCTCCACCTTGCCGAGAGAGGCGCCACCACGGCCGATCGCGCCCTTGGCGCCGCGCTTGACCATGCGCACGTTCAGCATCGGCATTTCGACGATCGTGCCGAGATTAAGCCTGTATTGCTGGGCGACCTGTGGATTGGAGACGCGCCACAGCCCGTCCTGCGTCTTACGGATGCGGGCATAGCGCTCATAGGTCTTCAGCGCATAGCCGCCGGTGGCGACGAAGGCGACGATGCGGTTGAATTTTTCCCGCGGCAGATCGGTATAGGGTGCGGCGGCGGTGATCTCGGCAAAAAGCACATCCTCGTCGAAGGGCGCGGCGCAGGCCATGCCGAGGACGTGCTGGGCGAGAACGTCGAGTGCGCCTTCGCCCACCGGCGGCGTATCCTGCGCGCCGAGATAGTTGGCGTCGAGTGCCGCCTGACACTCCATCACCTCGAAGCGGTTGGCGGGTACAAGGATCGCCCGGCTCGGCTCGTCCATGCGGTGGTTGGCGCGGCCGATGCGCTGGGCAAGCCGCGAGGCGCCCTTCGGCGCGCCGACATGGATGACGAGATCGACGTCGCCCCAGTCGATGCCTAGGTCGAGCGTCGAGGTGGCGACAACGGCGCGCAGGCGGTTTTCCGCCATGGCGGCTTCAACCTTGCGGCGCTGGCCGACATCGAGCGAGCCGTGGTGCAGAGCGATCGGCAGCGTGTCCTCGTTGATGTTCCAGAGCTCCTGGAAGAGGATTTCCGCCTGGCTGCGCGTGTTGACGAAGAGCAGCGAGGTCTTGTGGTCGCGGATCGCCTCGTAGACCTCGGGCATCGCATATTTTGCGGAGTGCCCGGACCACGGCACGCGCTCCTTGCTCTTGAGGATGGTGATGATCGGCCGCGCCCCGCCCGGCGCCGTGACGAGGCCGGCATGCCGCGCCTCGCCCGGCCGCTGCTCGACCAGCCAGCGGCGGAGATCCATGGGTTCGGCGACGGTGGCCGACAGGCCGATGGTGCGAAGGCCAGGCGCAAGCTGCCGCATCCGCGCGAGCCCCAGTGACAGGAGATGGCCGCGCTTGGAGGTGACGAGCGAATGCAGCTCGTCGAAGATCACGTATTTCAGGTCCTTGAAGAAGCGCGGCGCTTCGCCGTTGGCGATGAGCAGGGCGACCTGCTCGGGCGTCGTCAGCAGGATGTCGGGCGGATTGAGGCGCTGGCGCTGGCGCTTGGCCTGCGGTGTGTCGCCGGTGCGCGTCTCGATGGTGATGGGCAGGCCCATCTCCTCGACGGGTTTCATCAGGTTGCGCTCGATATCGACCGCGAGCGCCTTCAGCGGCGAGATGTAGAGCGTGTGGATGCCGGTGAAGGCGCTGCCGGGCGGAATCCTGCCGCGGCGCGTGAGGTCGGTAAGGGCCGGCAGGAAGCCGGCGAGCGTCTTGCCGGCGCCGGTCGGGGCGATGAGCAGCAGGCTTTCGCCCGCCGTCGCCCGCGTGAGCAGCTCCATCTGATGCGCACGCGGCTGCCATCCCTTGGCCGAGAACCAGGCGGCGAAGGTGGAGGGCAGGAGGCTGGGGCCGGCGGCAGAATCGATGATGCTCACCGGCCTAAGCTAGTGACCGCTGGTCGAATGTGAAGCGGTCCCTGGAAAAATAGCCTCACATGGCGATGTAGCGGTCGGCGCGGTGATTGACCGTCAGGAAGAGGTTGAGCACCAGCGCGCCGACCACCGAGCAGAGCACGATGAAGGGCGCGGCCACCGAGAAGGCCGCGATGAGCACGACGACGTCGAAGGCGAGCTGCACGAGACCTGCACGGATACCGAAACGCTCCTGCATGTAGACGGCGAGAACGCCGATGCCGCCGAGGCTGGCGCGATGGCGATAGAGGCCGAGCAGGCCGAAGCCGAGCAGGATGCCCGCCAGCACCGCCGTCCACATCGGGTCGATGCTCTCGATGGTCACGAAATGCGGTTGCAGCTCGGTGATCAGCGAGGTCATCGTCACCGCCAGCACCGTCTTGATCGTGAAGGCCCAGCCGAGGCGCTTCAGCGCGAGGACGTAGAAAGGGATGTTCACGACGGTGTAGTAGAGGCCGAAGCTCACGCCCGTCAGGTAATGCAGCACGAAGGCGACGCCGGCGGTGCCGCTCGCCACCAGCCCGGCGCTGCCCATCAGGGCAAGGCCGAGCGCGGCAATCATGCTGCTGGCGAACAGGCCCTGTGCGTCTTCCAGCGGCGTATGGCGGGTGGGGGTGGGGTTCCAGAAGCCGAAACGCCGTTTGTCGCCGTCCATGCCAGATCTCCGAGGGTTTCTTCTGTTGTATAGGGCGCCATGTCCGGCGCAAGCGCTGCCTTCGGCTAAGCCTCGCGCTTCGCAAGGAAGAGCAACCCATGCACCGGCTGGCCGGCATCCTGCCGGATCACGCTCTTCTCCATGGCGAGGATGGCAAGGCCGTTCTCCTCGGCCCTTTTGCGGATGAAGCGTTCCGGATGGGCATAGCGCAGCGACGGGCGCAGCAGCGGCGTGTCGTCCATCCCGCCATCCTCGACGGAAAAGGCGAAGAGGCCGTCGGCCTTCAAGAGGCGTGCGGCGCTCGGGAAGACCTCGGCGAGGTCGCCGAGATACATCAGCACGTCGGCCGCGCTGACGAGGTCGGCCCGCTCCTCCGGCGCATTGGCGAAAAGCCCGCTCTTTTCGGCGGGCAAAGACAGGTCCGCCTGCGCGAGATGGTCGTAGACCGCCTTCTCCGCCGCCTTGGCCAGCATCCCGGCGGACAGGTCGAAACCTTCGAGCCGCCCGGCGCTGTCGCGCAGTTCCACGCCGAAGAGGCCGGTGCCGCAGCCGATATCCGAGACGAGGCCGAAATGCGCATCCTCGCCCGCATGCCGGCGCACCAGCCGGGCGAGTGTCTGCGGCACCGTATAGTCGAGCCGCTGCACGAGAGCGGTGTCGAAGCGGTCGGCATAGTCGTCGAAGAGCCGCTCGACATAGGCGGTGGACGGCGCGGCGGGCGTTTCGGCAACGCCCAGCACGGCAAGTTTCAGGCCGGCGCCGAAGATGTCGGCCGGGTCGAGGGCGACGACCTTCGCGAGGGCGGCGGCCGCCGCCTCCTTCCGGCCCGATTTCTCCGCATATTCGGCGAGTCGGAACCAGCCGGCAGCCCAGGCGGGCACCTGTTCGAGCGCCTGTTCCATGAGTTCCGCAGCCTCCGCGAACTCGCCCGATTCCGCGAACATGCGGGCATAATCGGCGCGGCGGTCGGCGATGAGATCGCCGGAGGAGAAGTGCGGGCTCGTCATGGGGGCTCGGAAACGGGAAAACAGACGGCGCTACATGGCAGGGCCGCGGCAAAAGGCAAGCGAATTCTCGCGGGGACGCCTTGCTTGCCGCGGAACCGGTGACGGCTTATCTGGAGTGGACACGAGTTTTTGGAGAATCAACTGATGTCGAATGGCGTGAACGGGTTCCTCGGCGATACACCGATCCGCGTGATCATCAAGCTCTTGATCCTGTCGGTGGCCGTGGGCTTCCTGATGTCGATCTTCGGGCTCTATCCGGACGATATCCTCTTTGCCGTCCGCGACTTCATCGTCGACCTCTGGAATACCGGCTTCAAGACGCTCGGCCGGCTGGGCGACTACCTGTTGCTCGGCGCCGTCATCGTGGTGCCTGTCTTCATCCTCATCCGTGTTCTGAGCTATCGTCGCTGATCATGATATCCCGTCGCGCCTTTCTTGCCGCCTCCGCGGCCTCCGTCGCCATGTTGGCTGCGGGCTGTTCCACCACCAGCGTGCTGAGCCCTTCGGCCGGCACCGGTAGCGACCAGACGCCGGCTTCGCTCTCCTTCGTCAACAAGATCCGGGCCGAGCGCGGCCTTGCGCCGCTATCCCTCGACACGGCGGCGCAGCGTGCGGCCATGGACCAGGCAAGCCGCATGGCGAGTGCGGGCAAGATGGAACACAATATCGGCTTCGGCGCGAATTTCCTGAAGCGCATGAAGGGTATGGAGGTGCCGCTGCCGGCAGCGGAGAATATCGCCGTCGGCCAGGACAACGCGGCCGAAGCCTTCGAGGCCTGGTATCGTTCGCCGAAACATCTGGAGAACATGCTGGGGGCGAACTACCGCGGGCTGGGCGTCGCGGTTGTCTCCAATCCGGCATCCGGCAACCGGCCCTACTGGGCGATGGTGTTGTCAAGCTGAAAGAGCCGGCCGGTCGCTCGGGGGAGTGGCAGGTTGGGGTGGCGTAGGGGGGAAGGATCGTGAGTACAGCGACCGCAAACGGCAACGAGGGAGCCGGCCCCTTCGAGGTGACGCACCGGCTCGTGCTATCGATCGCCATCCCGATGACGCTCGGCTTCCTGACGACGCCGCTGATGGGGCTGACCGATACGGCTGTCGCCGGACGGCTCGGTTCGGCGGATGCTCTGGCAGGCCTTGCCATCGGCGCCGTGCTCTTCGACCTTCTGCTCGGCAGTTTCAACTTCCTGCGCGCTTCCACCACCGGCCTCGTCGCCCAGGCCTTCGGCCGCGGCGATCCAAGGGAAGAGCAGGCGGTCTATTGGCGCGCACTCGTCATCGCGCTCTGTTGCGGGCTCGCCATAGCCCTGCTGTCGCCCCTTCTGTTGTCCGCCGGCCTCTTCCTGATGGCGCCGTCGCCCGGCGTCGCGGAGGTGACGTCGACCTATTTCATGATCCGCGTGCTTGCCGCGCCCATGGCGCTCGCCAACTATGCCCTGCTCGGCTTCGTGCTCGGCCGCGGGCAGAGCCTGATGGGGCTAATGCTGCAGGCCATCATCAACGGCACCAATATCGTGTTGTCGATCGTGCTTGGCCTCTGGTTCGGCTGGGGCATTGCCGGCATCGCCTGGGGTACCTTTGCCGGCGAGGCGATCGGTGCGCTTGCCGGCTTCTCCATCGTCGTCTCCCGTTTCAACCGGGCGCACCGGCCTTCCCGTGCGGAGGTCCTTGCCCGGGATAGGCTTCGGGCCCTGTTCTCGCTCAACCGCGACATCATGATCCGGACCTTCGTGCTGATCGGTTCCTTCGCCATCATGACGCGCATCGGTTCCTCGTTTGGTCCGCTGATGCTGGCGGCCAATGCGGTGCTGATGAACATCTTCCTCGTCGCCGGCTATTATCTCGACGGTCTATCCAACGCCGCCGAACAGCTCGTCGGCCGGGCCTTCGGTGCGAATTTCCGTCCGGCCTTCGACCGGGCCGTCAAGCTCACCGTGTTCTGGTCCTTCGGCCTCGGCTTCGTCACCACGCTGCTCTTCCTCGCCTTTGGAACGGATGTGATCGGTCTGCTGACGACCACAGAAAGCGTGCAGGTGGAGGCGGCGAAGTATTTGCCCTGGGCCGCATTGACGGCGGTTGTCGGCGCTCTCGCTTTCCAGATGGACGGGGTCTATATCGGTGCGACCTGGTCGACGGCCATGCGCAACATGATGCTGCTGGCCTTTGTCGGGTATCTGCTGTCGCTTGCCGTCTTCGTGCCGCTTTTAGGCAATCACGGGCTCTGGCTGTCGCTCAACCTGTTTCTTGCCTTTCGGGGCATTTTCCTGGCTCTGCGCCTGCCGGGGCTTGCAGAACGGCAGTTTTCCAGGCCGGGCCGGAGCTGATCCCCGACCCGGATGTTGATCGTCAGACCGGCTGTATGAGGCCGATGCCGAGACCTGCTATCGTCCAGGGCCTTTCGGGCCGGGCCGGGCCGCCGCCATCCTCTTCGTGGATTTCGGCCCTGGCGCGCAGCCAGTGGGAATATTCACGGCCTTCCGGGCGGCCTTCTTCTTCCCAGATTTCGTGAGCCCTTTGCCGGATCCGTTCGTCGTGGTCGTCCATGGTATCGTCCCTTCCTGGCCTTTTTGGCCGTTATAGGCGGGATCGGTGCAGGCTACCGTCGATGCGAATCAGCTTTTGCCGAACACTCCACCCGCAGGAACGAAACCCTTCAGGACGACTATGGTTCCCGTGTGGCGCTCAGAGGGCGCGCTCGGCCCAGTGGGCGGTGCGCGTGCCACGAAGCGCGGAAATCGAGGCGATCTGCTCGCGATCACAAATGCGCGAGAGACCGGTCACGATTTCGCCGGGCAGGGTTGGGCCGGCATAGACCATGCAGGAATAGAGCTGCACGAGGTTCGCGCCGGCGCGGATCTTTTCCGCCGCCGTTTCGGCACTGGAGACACCGCCGACGCCGATGATCGGCAGGCTTTCGCCGACGCGCCGGCGCATCTTGGCGAGCACCACGGTCGATTTCTCAAAGAGCGGCTTGCCGGAAAGGCCGCCTGCTTCACCGGCCTGGCGCGTGTCGCTCAGGCCAACTCGCGACAGCGTCGTGTTGGAGACGATGAGGCCGTCGAGCGGATGGGCGAGGGCGACCTCGGCGATGTCGTCGAGACCCTCCTCGGTAAGGTCGGGCGCAATCTTCAGGAAGACCGGCACCTGGCGGCCACTTCTCGTCGCTTCCTCGGCGCGTGCGGCGAGCACGGCCGACAGCAGGGCATGCAGGCTTTCCTTGGCCTGCAGGTCGCGCAGGCCGGGCGTGTTGGGCGAGGAGATGTTGGCGGTGAAATAGCGCGCCACGTCGTAAAAGGTGCGGATGCCGGCGACATAGTCGGCGATGCGGTCGGCGCTGTCCTTGTTCGCGCCGATATTGACGCCGATCAGCGCATCGCGACGGCAGGCCTTCAGGCGCTCGAGCGCCGCTGCATGGCCGGCATTGTTGAAGCCGAGACGGTTGATCACGGCATCGTCCTGCACCAGGCGGAAGATGCGGGGCTTCGGATTGCCCTCCTGGGCGCGTGGGGTCACGGTGCCGATCTCGGTGAAACCGAAGCCGAGGCGCAGGAGGGCTTCGGGCACCTCGGCGTTCTTGTCATAACCTGCGGCCATGCCGACGGGATTGGGGAAGGCAAGGCCGGCGACGGTTTGCGCGAGGCGGGGATCGGCCTTGGCCGGGCAGGCTGGCACGACGCCGGCCTTCAGCGCGGCGATCGAGAGGCCATGGGCGGTTTCCGGATCGAAGAGGAAGAGGCCCTTGCGGCCGAGCGTGGACAGGAGCGACATCAGAGCGGCATCTCCGGAAACTGGTGGGCGCCGTCCGAACCGAGCGGCAGGGGCTTTTCCCAGAGCACGGCGGATAGCGGAAGGACGGTATAAAGATGGGGGAAGAGATCGCCGCCACGCGAGGGTTCGTAGACGAGCGTGTCGCCGAGCGTATCACCATCGACGGCGACAAGAATGAGATCATCCTGGCCGGCGAAATGGCGGGCGGCCGTCTCCTTTGTCTGTGTGGCGGTGGAGAAGTGGATGAAGCCGTCGGACAGGTCGATGGCGGCGCCCTCGAAAATCCCGTTCGCCTTCGCCTTCTGCCACAGACTTGCCGGAACGATCTTGTAGATTGTTTTGGCCATCTCGTCCGTTCCTCCACTGGCTGCTGTTTTTCAACGGTAGCGCTTGCCGCAAAGAACGGCGAATGTCTACCGGCGACAGGTCCGCAAACCGGCTCTTGGAGGATTTTGCATGCGAATTCACGCTCTGCCTTTCATCTTCGTTGTCGCCCTCGTGGCGGGCTCGGCCCAGGCCGAGGGCGAGGGACGTTATCGCATGGAGAAGACGGACGGCGGTTTTGTCCGCCTCGACACGGCGACGGGCGAGGTTTCGCTGTGCCGGGAGCAGGAGGGCCAGATCGTCTGCCGCATGGCGGCAGATGAGCGCGCCGCCTTCGAAAAGGAGCTCGACCTGCTCACCAAGCGTGTCGAAGCGCTAGAAAAAGGTGGTGTGACGGGCGAGACGACCGCAAAACCGTCTCTACCCACGGATGAAGAGATTGACCGGACCATGACCATCATGGAAAAGATGATGCAAAGGTTCATGGGCATCGTGAAAAACCTGGAGGAGGGTGAGGAGGAAACCACCCCCGGGAAAGACGCGGTCCCGCAAAAGACCTAACGGACATCCTTCGCCGGCCGAGGTCGTGTTGCGTCCGTCGCGGGTCCGTCTACTCTTGGGAGGGAGCGCATGGCATCGGCACTCACGATCATCATCGCGGACGACCATCCGCTGTTCCGCGGTGCGCTGAAACAGGCGCTGACCGGAATGGCGGGCAATCCCGACATCGTCGAGGCCGGCGATTTCGAGGCGGCGCGCAAGGCCGCCGCCGGCAATCCGAACGCCGACCTCATGCTGCTCGACCTTGCCATGCCCGGCGTCAGCGGCCTTTCCGGCCTGATCTCGCTGCGGGCCGAATTCCAGAGCCTTCCGGTCGTCATCGTCTCGGCGAGCGACGACCCGGCCACCATCCGCCGAGCGCTCGATCTCGGCGCCTCCGGCTTCATCTCCAAATCCGCCTCCATCGAGGATATCCGCGAGGGCATTGGCTCGGTGCTGGAAGGCAACATCTATACGCCCGGCGGCTATGTGCGCGGGCCGGAGCAGGACAGCGAGGTTGCTGATCTCATCGCGCGGCTGCGTACGCTGACGCCACAGCAGTCACGCGTGCTCGCCATGCTCGCCGAAGGCCTGCTCAACAAGCAGATCGCTTATGAGTTGAGTGTCTCCGAGGCGACCATCAAGGCGCATGTCTCGGCGATCCTCCTCAAGCTGAATGTCGACAGCCGCACCCAGGCGGTCATCCAGCTCGGCAAGATCGGCAGTGCCCAGGCCGCCGCCTGAGGCCTATTCCGCCGCCTCCCGCTGCGTCGTCGAAAGCTGCGTCAGCCAGGCCCGCATGGAGGCGGGACGCACAGGCTTGTTCTGCACGAGGATATTGTCGCGTTCGGCTTCCGCGCGCACGTCCGGCGTGCGGTCGGCCGTGACGAGAAGGGCTGGAACCTCGCGGCCAAGCGCTGCCCGAAGCTTTCCGATCGCGGCGATGCCTGTGCCGTCGTCGAGGTGGTAGTCGGCGATGACGGCATCGACGGTGGTTGCGGCCAAGGCTTCAACCGCGGCCACCGATTCGGCAAGCGTGACGGTACAGCCCCAGCCCGAGAGAAGCAGCCGCATGCCGTCGAGGATCTTCGGCTCGTTGTCGACGCAGAGGACACGAAGGCCCTTGAGCGGCTCGTCACTGACGGGCACAGCGGCAGGTTTATCGGCGACGTGGCGGCTTGCGGCGGCATCGATCGGAACGCGCACCTTGAAGCTGGTGCCGCGCCCCTGCGTCGATTGCAGTTCGACCGGATGCGACAGCACGCGCGAGATGCGGTCGACGATGGAAAGGCCGAGCCCGAGGCCCGGTGCCGTACGCGCACCCTCGTCGAGACGGGCGAATTCCTTGAAGACCGTTCGGAATTTCGAGGCGGGAATCCCGATGCCGGAATCGAGCACCTGGATATAGGCGTGCCCACCCTTGCGCCGGACGCCGACGAGGACCTTGCCCGAATTGGTGTACTTGATGGCGTTCGAGACGAGGTTCTGCACGACGCGGCGCAGGAGGTTCGGGTCGGTGCGGATGGCGAGCGAGGAGGGGAGCACGGTGAATTTCAGGTTCTTCGCCCGCGCCATCGGTGCAAAATCGGTCTCGATGCGTTTCAGCAGGTCCTTCAGCGGTACCGTCTGCACGCGCGCCTTCATCGCACCGGTGTCGAGGCGGGAAATGTCGAGCACGGCGCCGAGGATCGCTTCCACCGATTCCAGCGAGGAATCGATGTTGTGGATCATCTCGCGGTTCTCCGTCTCGCCGAGCCGTTCGACGAGGGACGACGAATAGAGTCGGGCGGCGTTCAGCGGCTGCAGGATATCGTGGCCGGCGGCGGCGAAGAAACGCGTCTTGCTGATGTTCGCCTCCTCGGCGGCAGCGCGCGCTTCGGCGAGTTCCGTGTTGACGCGGGTGAGCTCGATGGTGCGCTGGGCGACGCGCTGTTCCAGCGTCTCGTTGACCTGCTTCAGCGCCCGGTCGGCCGCCACCCGGTCGGTGATGTCCGTATAGGTGGAAACGAAGCCTTTTTCCGGCATGGCGTTGGTGCGCACTTCGATGATGCGCTCGCCGCCGGACAGCACCAGCGCGAAGGGTTCGTCGAAGGTCATGGTGCGCGTCACCACGGCCTCCTGCTCCTCCGCGGCGATGTCGCCGCGCTCGACGAGGATTTCCACGATATCGGAAAGCGGGAAGCCGACCTGGCCGACATATTCCGGCAGGTCGAGCAGCTGGCGGAAACGGCGGTTCCAGACGGTGAGGTTCCCGGCGCTGTCGAAGACGGCGATGCCCTGGTCCATCTGGCCGAGTGCCGTCTGCAGCATGTCCTGGTTGTATTGCAGGGCCTCGCTGGCCTGGTCGAGCAGCCAGTCCGTATCCGTCGGCGTATCGTCGATGCGCTGGAGCACGAGCGACAGCACGAGGCGGGCCGAGGAGGAGCCGATGGCGCTGCCGAGCAACTGCTCGGAAAAATGCACGATGGCGGCGTCGGCGGGGGAGTTGTCTTCCAGCCAGCGGCCGACCTGCCGCTCATAGGTATGGAAGGAGCGCTGCATGCGCTCCTCGCCGAGATACTTGGCGATGGTCGTCTTGAGGTCCTTGACCGTCACCTTGGTGCGTCGGCCGCGGAAGGCCCGCTCGAGGCGCGGCTTGGAGCGGATGAAGGTGCCGGCCTGCAGCCGTTCAAGCGAGGTCGGATTGCGGGTGAGGGAGCCGACGACATAGGCGCCGATATTCACCATCATGGCCAGCAGCGTGGCGTTGACCAGCGGGTCCGCGTTCTCGCCGGTGAAGATGGTCGCGCCGGGAAACAGGAAGCCGAGCACCGTTTCGGCGATATAGGCATTGTCGGCGACGCCGATGCTCGGCAGGAACAGCAGGTAGGCCCAGACGACGAGGCCGGAGATCATGCCGGCCATGGCACCGCGTGCATTGGCATTGCGCCAGAAGAGGCCGCCGAGCATCGTCGGGGCGACCTGCGCCGCTGCGGCGAAGGCGAGCAGGCCCATCGAGGCAAGGCCCGCATTGGCGGTCGCGGCGCGGTAATAGGCATAACCCAGCAGCAAGACGAAGAAGATCGCGAGGCGCCGGATGCGCAGCAGCATGCGCGAGAGGTCGTCCTGCTGCTCGACACCGCCGATGAGGCTGCGCCTGAGCACGACCGGGATGACGATGTCGTTCGACACCATGATGGAGAGCGCCACCGAGGCGACGATGACCATGGCGGTGGCGGCGGAGAAGCCGCCGATGAAAGCCACCAGCGTCAGGAGCGGCTGGTCGAGTGCGAAGGGCAGGGTCAGCACATAGAGGTCGGCATCGCCCTGGCCGTTGAAGGTGAGCACGCCGCCGATGGCGACCGGCAGCACGAAGAGGTTGATGGCGACGAGATAGAGCGGGAAGAGGATGCCCGCCATGCGCAGCTCGCCTGCCGTGCGGTTCTCCACCACGGTGACATGGAACTGGCGTGGCAGCATCACGATGGCGAAGGCGGACAGCACGATGAGCAGGATCCACCGTGCCACCGGCGTCTCGTAGGTCAGCGCCTGCATGACGCGCTCGTTCTCCGCCGCGCGCTGCCAGAGATCGCCGAGCCCGTCGAACATGAAGAAGATGACGTAGATGCCGACCGAGGCGATGGCGACGAGCTTGACCAGCGATTCCATCGAGATGGCGAGGATGAGGCCGTCCTGGTGCTCGGTTGCGTCCGTGTGGCGCGTGCCGAAGACGATGGCAAAACACGCGAGAAAGAGCGTGACGACCAGCGGCAGGTCGATGAGGCCGCCGGAGGCGGCGATGCCGAAGCCGGTCGTATCGACCATGGCCGAGACCGAGCTGGACACGGCTTTCAATTGCAGCGCGATGTAGGGGATGTAGCCGATCAGCGAAATGAGGGCGACGACGGCGGCGACGCCCGGATTCTTGCCGTAGCGCGCGGCGACGAAATCGGCGATCGAGGTGAGGCGTTCGGATTTGGCCAGCGTCACGATGCGGCGGATGAGCGGCATGCCGAGCGTGAACATCAGGATCGGGCCGATATAGATGCCCGCAAATTCGAGGCCATGGGTCGTGGCAAGGCCCACGCCGCCGAAATAGGTCCAGGAGGTGCAGTAGATCGCAAGGCTCAGCGCATAGACCAGCGGCCGGCCCTTCGATGTGCGGCCGGTGCGCTTTGCCTTCCGGTCGCCGTAACTTGCAACCGCAAAGAGCAGCAGCAGATAGGCGAGCGCCAAGGCGAATATCAGCGAGCCCGGCATGCTTCCTCCCGCAGTCCTTCGGCCTTTCACGCGAGAATAGGCCAAAGCGGAGAGGAAGGAAATTGCGTCGAAGGTCGAGTGTGGAAAGGACCGGTGTGTAAACCCCTAGATATTGATGGAACGCAGTTCCATCTCAGCAAAAACTAAACTAGGTTGCCTTTGCTTCGCAGCAACAGGAGACCCTCATGCTCAATGAGTTCAAGGCGTTTATCGCCCGCGGCAATGTCATGGACCTCGCCGTGGGTGTCATCATCGGTGCGGCCTTCAACAAGATCGTCGAATCCGTCGTCAACGACCTGGTCATGCCGATCGTCGGTGCATTGACCGGGGGTGGTTTCGATTTTTCCAACTACTTCATCGCGTTGTCCAGCAACGTGACGGCAACGTCGCTTGCCGCCGCCCGCGAGCAGGGCGCGGTCTTTGCCTATGGCAATTTCATCACCGTGCTCATCAACTTCCTCATCCTCGCTTGGATCATCTTCCTGATGATCAAGGGCGTGAACCGCATGCGCGAGTCGCTGGAGAAGGAAAAGGCCGCCGGTGCCGCCGAGCCCGCACCGCCGCCGGAAGACGTGCTGCTTCTCACCGAGATCCGCGATCTCCTGAAGAGCCGTCCGGCCGCCTGAAGCATCCTGAGCCGATTGATACGAAGGGCCCGGTTCGCCGGGCCTTTTACGTTGGAGACCAGCCCGTAGCGCGGGCCTGTTCGAGCGTGGCGAGGAGCGCATCGGCCGGTGAAAGGCCGAGCCGTTTGCCCTGGCGCAAAAGCCAGCCGGCATGCACCAGCCGGATTTCGACGGGAATGCGCTCGATGCCGAGCGCAACGGCTGCTGCCGTGCGGTGCTTGCCGTTGGTGTGGCGGACAAGGCGGCCCTCGGCGTCGATCGCCACGCCGATATCGCGCTCGGCGAGATCCTGCCAGAGCGTGCGTGTCCAGCGATGGCGCCGGCCGGTCTGGCCGAGCAGGCCGAGATCGGAATGCGGCACGATGCCGTTCTTCTCGATGTCTGCGATGAGTGCCAGGTAATATTCGAAGAAATTGTCGAGCTTTTCGATCGTGTCGATGGCAATGCGGTTGCGTTTGACCGTTGCGCCATCCTTGATGCGCTTGGCATAGGCCTGATAGCGCGCGCCTGCGCGAAAATCCTGCCGCGTCTCGAAGAGTTCGGTGATCTCGACATGGGAGGAGGACTTTTCGAGCGGCTCGACGATGCGGCTCCAGTCGCTGCCGTCGAGGAAGTGCGTGCCGATCCAGCGTAGCCGCCCGCGATCGGAAATGTTGTCGCGCAGCCGTGTGGTCAGGTGGCTGGTCGCAATGGGGATGACCAGCCGTTCGCCGAAATGAAAATGCCCCTGGGCGGCGAGGATGGCGGGGCCTCCTTCGCGATCGAGACGCTTGACGGCGCGGTTGAACCGGCCGGTGAAGCCGATATGCGCAGCCGCGAAGTCGCGCATCGGCACCAGGTCGAGCGCCCGCTGGAGGAGCGAGGGTGCTGGGGGTCGCGCGCGGGGTGGGCCCCGTTCATAGACCGGTCGTGGAAATGTCTGCTGGTCCGCCAACCTGTACTCGAGTCCGTTCCCGATGACCGTCGGCACAAAGGGGACCGGCGGCGGCGTCATCCATGACAAATAAACGACGGTTTGCAAAGCCGGGAGACCCGGGAGTGCCACCACCGGCATGAAAACCCGGGTATTTCCGGGTTTTCATGCCGCCGAACCGTTGCAGGCGTCCGCGCAGCGGCGGTGCTGCTCTTGTGCCGCTGCGAATCAGGCCGTGGCGCCGGCCGTCTTCGTCTGGTGGATTTCGATGAGGCTCGGGCCCTTGCGCCCGCCCGCCGTTTCCAGCGCGGCCGGCAGGTCGCGCACATCGGCAAGGCGCTCGGAGGGCACGCCATAGGCGGTGCCGATGGCGACGAAGTCGGGTGCGGACGGCTTCACGCCTTCCGGTGTGATTCCGGCATCGACCATGTAGTTCTCGATCTCCTGATAGCCGTCATTGTTCCAGACGAGGAAGACGACGCGGGCGCCGGCATCCGCCGCCGAACCGATCTCCGAGAGCGAGAATTGCAGCCCGCCATCACCGACGAGGCAGATGATCGGCGCATCCGGCTCGGCAAGGGCCGCACCGATGGCGGCGGGCGGGGCGAAGCCGAGCGCGCCGTAACCGGTTGCGGCGTTGAACCAGCTGCGCGGGCGCGGTGCGTCGCAATAGTAGTTGCCGGCATAGACGGCCTGGGTGGAATCCCCGACGACGATGGCTTTCGGCAGCGTCCGCCAGATGGCGTCGATGACGCCGATTTCCGCCTGCATCTTCGCCGTCAGCTCGTTCCACGCGCCCTTGCGGGCGGTTTCGGCGCGTGCCGCACCGTTGCCGATTGCCTTGTGACCTTCGAGGAAACCGAGCATGCCGGCTGCCGCCGTCTTGGCGCTGGAGAAGATCGACAGCCCCGATTGCGGCGTGCGGGCAAGCTGGGCGGCATCGATATCGATGCGGATCAGCGATTTCAGCCGTGGGAAGCCGTTGTCGACATTGATGTCATAGTCCGTCGGGCCGAATTCGGTACCGAAGGCGACGACGAGGTCGGCGTCGGAAAGCAGACGCCGCACGGCCTTGAGGCTGGGGCTTGCCGGCACGCGCAAGGGATGGCCGGCAAGCATGCCGCGGGCATTGATGGTGGTGACGACGGGTGCGCCGATCCGCTCGGCGAGCGAACGGATTTCCTCTTCCGCCGTTATCGCACCGCCGCCCGCGAGGATGACGGGACGGGAGGCATTGGTGCACAGGATGGCGGCGCGCTGCAGGGTTTCCGCATCGGCGCGCGGACGCGTGGCAACGGCGGCGGGAAAACGGCCGGTTTCGATGGGTTTTGCCATCACGTCGGTCGGAATTTCGATATGCACCGGGCCGGGGCGGCCGGAAAGCAAGACGGCAAAGGCGCGCTCCATGACGAGCGGCAGGTCGGCGGGATTGAGCAGCGTGTGCGAATAGAGGGCGAGCGTTTTCATCATGCCCTGTTGATCCGGCAGCTCGTGCAGCAGGCCGCGGCCGTGGCCGAGCGAATCGCGCCGGTTGACCCCCGAGATGACCAGCATGGGTACGGAATCCTGCCGCGCCTGCGCCATCGCCGTGATGGTGTTGGTGAGGCCCGGACCGGTGATGACCAGCGCGACGCCCGGCTTGCCGGAAACGCGCGCATACCCATCCGCCATGAAGCCGGCGCCCTGCTCGTGGCGCGGTGTGATGTGGCGGATCTTCGAGGCGGCAAGGCCCCGGTAGAGCTCGACCGTGTGCACGCCCGGAATGCCGAATACGACCTCGACGCCGTTTGCCTCCAGTAGGTCGACGAGAACTTCCCCAACGGTTTTCGTGCTCATGCGCGGCGCTCCTTCGGCATGGTGGAACGGGTGGCGAGTGCGGTGATGCGCCGGCAGGCCTCGTCGATATGGGCATCGGGCACGGTGAGACTGAGGCGGATGAAGCCTTCCGCCTCGTCGCCGAAGGAGGAGCCCGGCATGACCGCGACCAGTTCCTCGCGCAGGAGCGCCCAGGCGAAATCCTCGCCGCTCATGCCGGTTTCGGAGACGTCGACGACGATGAACATGCCGGCTTCCGGCGGCAGCGGCACAAGGCCGGGCGCCAGAGACAGGGCTTCGGCGAAGCGGGCGGCACGCGCCTTGTAGCTCTGGCGCATCGTCGCGGCGGTCGCGATCGGGTTGTCGAGAGCATAGGCCGTCATGTCGGCGATGAAGGGCTGGCCGCCGAACAGCATCGTTTCGGAGACCGAGAGCAGCCGGGTGCAGAAGTCCGCCGGACCGATCGCCCAGCCGCTGCGGAAGCCTGGCGCGGCATGGGATTTCGATATGGAGGAGACGACGATGGTGCGCTCGGCAAGGTCCGGATTGTCGAAGGGCGAGGCGAAGGTCGCGCCGAAGACGAGCTGTTCATAGACCTCGTCGCAGACGATCCAGAGATCGTGCTTGCGGCAGACGGCGCCGATCTCGGCAATCTCCGCGGCGCTCAGCACCGCGCCGGTCGGGTTGTGCGGCGTGTTGAGCAGCAGCACCCGGCAGGCTGGCGTGATGGCGGCCTCGAGGTCGGCCGCCTTCATGTGGAAGCCGTTTTCCGGGCGCAGCGGCACGGCGATGCGCTCGGCACCGGTCGAGCGGATGACACCCTCGTAGGTCGCATAGAGCGGGTCGCCGACGAGCACCGCGTCGCCGGTCTCCACGAGGCCGAGCATGACGGCGAAGAGGGCGGTCTGCGTGCCGGGGAAGCAGAGCACGTTGGCGGCGGTCACGTCGTTGCGGCGCTTCTGGTACTTGCGCACCAGCGCGTCGACCACGGAGGGCTCGCCGCGGCCGTTGGAGTAGCGGTAGCGACCCGCATGCATGGTGCGCACGGCTTCGGCCAGCAGCGTCGGGTCCGGCGGCACGTCCGGCTCACCGATGGTCAGTTCGATGATCGTCTGGCCTTCGGCCTTCATGCGCCGCGCTTCGGCATGGATGGCCCATTTTTCAGAACCGAGATTGGCAAGCCGATCTGTGATGGATGCATAGCGCATGGCCGTCCTCCGCATTTCCATTGAGTGTCGTTTATCGATCGGCGCGGTTGGCGTCGACCGGTCTCAGGCGCAGCCCGAGCAGGGTTTCGATCGAGGTCAGCGCGATCTCGACGAGTTCGCTTTCCCCGAAGAGTTCGCCGGCCAGACAGCCTTCGAGCCACAGGCCGTCGAGCAGGCCGTTGATTGCGATGGCGAGCCTGCGGCAACGCTCCGGCGAGGCATCCTCACCGCGCGCCGCAAGGAAATCGCCGAGCAAGCCCTCCAGCGCGTTGCGGAAACTCAGGTAGCCCTCGCGGTGGATGGCGGCGAGTTCCGGATCGACGCTGACGCGGCTGATGAAGGAAGCCCAGAGCGAGAGGCTGCGGCTGTTGGCGACCGGCTCTGTCAGGTTGATGACGATGAAGTCGCGCAGCCGCGTTTCCGGATCACCCGTCACCCGCTCGGCCTTTTCGGTGAGCCGGCCGATGACGATCCGGTAGGCCTCCTGAAGGATATGCTCCTTCGACTGGAAATAATGCCGGATGAGACCCGCCGTCACGCCCGCCTTGATGGCGATCTGCCGGACCGTCGCGCCTTCAAGGCCATACTCCGCGATGCAGTCGAGCGTCGCCTCGATCAGGTCGTGGCGGCGTTCGGCCTCGGGGGCGCGATGGAAGGTCCGGCGGGCCATGATTTCCTCGTTATGCGGCGCGGCGCAGCACCGGCCGCGTCAGGCAGGTCGGGCCGCCTTCGCAGGCAATGCACAATGCGTCGGCCTCGAAGGTCTCCACCGTGCAGCCTGCCGCTTCCATCGCCGCCTTGGTGGCCGGAAAGCCTTCGACCATGATGACCTCGTAGGGCCGGGTCGGCAGCACGTTGAGCGACAGGCCGTTGCTGGCATGGAATTCGTCGGCCGGTGCCTCGATGAGGCGGATGCCGCGCTTCTTGAGGAGCTGGTAGAAGGCGGCCGGTAGCAGCGGGGCGAAGACGAGGGCAAGGTCGTCCGCCAGCGGGCTCATCACGCTCATCAGGTGGAGGCAGGCTTCCTCGCCCTGCCAGAGCGGCAGGTCGTAGGCGAGAACCGTGACGCCATGGGGGGCGAGGATCTTCGTGATCTGGTCGATGCCTTCCTGATTGGTTCGCACGCCGCGGCCGATGACGAGGGTCTTCGCATCGAGCCAGATGCAGTCGCCGCCTTCCACGGTGCCTTCGCCTTCGATACGGCCGAGGATCGGGATCTGGCGCTCGGCATAGGCCTTTTCGTGCAGTGCGGTTTCGGCGACACGCAGCGGCTTGCCCATGCGCAGGAGGATCGCGCCGTGGTCCGACATCAGCGAGGGATCATGGGTGAACATGGCGTCGGCGAGCCCGTCGCCTTCATCCTCCAGCCAGATGATCTCGGTGCCGGATTTCTCCACAAGCGCTGCGAAGGCCTTGTACTGGTGGACCGCACGGGCGCCGTCGAAGGTCGGGCCGTAATGCCACTTGGCGGCATCGGCACCTTTCAGGCTGGCGCCGGGGCGGCGCATCAGAACACGCATCAGGGGGGCCGACATTTCCTGCGAACCGTAGGCGGTCATTCAATACTCCCGGGAGAAAATCATCGTGGACAGGCGCTGCCAGAAAAGTCAGCGATCAGCCTATTATACGCTTGAATAATTTCTTAACAAGTGCCACGATGCTTTCCACAAGAGGACACGACGGGCCGAAGATGCCCGCGGGAACGCTGAAGAACAGGGGAATTTGGCATGGGTCATGCATCGATTTTCCGTGCGCCGGAGACCGCTCCGCGATGACGGAACGCGCCGAGGCAATCGCGGTCAGGGACCTGCACAAGCGCTTCGGGCCGCTTGAAGTTCTCAAGGGTGTTTCACTGACCGCGCATGAGGGCGACGTCATCGCCATCATCGGCGGTTCGGGTTCGGGCAAGTCCACCTTCCTTCGCTGCATCAACATGCTGGAGCTGCCGAGCGCCGGTTCGGTCACTATCCATGGCGAGACGATCGCGATGAAGAACGACGGCCACGGCGGCATGATGCCGGCTGATCGCAAGCAGGTACAGCGCCTGCGCTCGCGTCTCGGCATGGTGTTCCAGAGCTTCAATCTCTGGCAGCACATGACCATCCTGGAAAACGTCATCGAGGCGCCGGTCCATGTGCTGGGCGTGAGGAAGGACGAGGCGATCGACCGCGCCGAGACGCTGCTGCGCCGTGTCGGGCTGTATGAGAAGCGCGATGCCTATCCCGCCTTCCTTTCCGGCGGCCAGCAGCAGCGTGCGGCCATCGCCCGCGCTCTCGCCATCCAGCCCCATGTCATGCTCTTCGACGAGCCCACCTCCGCGCTCGATCCCGAACTCGTCGGTGAGGTGCTGTCCGTCATCGGCGACCTCGCCAAGGAAAAGCGTACGATGATCCTCGTCACGCACGAGATGAAGTTCGCCCGGAACGTGGCGAGCCACGTCGTCTTCCTGGCGAACGGGGTCATCGAGGAACAGGGCCCGCCGGACGAGTTGTTCGGATCGCCGAAATCGGAGCGGCTGAAGAAGTTCATCAGCTCCATCCACTGAGAAGCAAAAAACCAACAGAGGGAAGATCATGAAGAGTGCCGTAAAGACAATCGCCCTTGCCGCCGCGATCGGGCTTGCCGCCATCTCGGGCGCTGCAGCCCAGCAGGTCCGCGTCGGTTTTGCCGCCGAGCCTTATCCGCCCTTCACCTCACCCGACGCCTCGGGCAACTGGGAAGGCTGGGAAGTGGACTTCATGAAGGCGATCTGCGCCGAGGCCAAGCTCGACTGCGTCGTCACGCCGGTCGCCTGGGACGGCATCATCCCGGCGCTGACCACCAACAAGATCGACATGATCATCGGCTCGATGTCGGTCACTGCTGAGCGCCAGCAGACCATCGACTTCTCCGACAAGTACTACAACTCGTTGCCGGGCGTCATCGGCCCGAAGGATGCCAAGTTCGAGCCGACGCCGGAGGGCCTTGCCGGCAAGACGCTCGGCGTGCAGGTGGCAACCATCCACCAGGTCTATGCCAACAAGTATTTCGCGCCCGCCGGCGCGACGATCAAGGAGTACCAGACGCAGGATGAGGCCAACAACGACCTCGCCGCCGGCCGTATCGATGCGGTGCAGGCCGATTCCGTCGCGATGCTGGAATTCCTCAAGTCCGAGCAGGGTGCTGCCTGCTGCGATATGAAGGGCATGGTCAAGGATGATCCCGAAGTTCTCGGTCTCGGCGTCGGCGTCGGCCTGCGCAAGGGCGAGACGGAGCTGAAGGACAAGATCAACGCCGCCATCAAGGCGATCCGCGAGAACGGCACCTACGACACCTTCTCCAAGAAGTATTTCGACTTCGACATCTACGGCGGCTGATCGTCCTCTTGCTGAGCCGGCGGCGCGAGCCGCCGGCGTTTTTCTCGAAGGGACGTAGTCTCATGGCCGATGCCGGATCGCTGATCAACTGGAGCCTGCTCGCTCTCGAACCGCCCGGCTGGGGCGGCGTGATGTTGGCGGGGCTCTGGAATTCCATCCAGATCGCTATCGGCGGCTACGGGCTCGGCCTCGTCCTCGGCACGGGCGGCGCCATGGGTAAACTCTATGGCGGGCCGGTTACCAAGGATCTGCTCGAGGTCTACACGACGCTCGTGCGCGCCGTGCCCGAGCTCGTGCTGATCCTTATCCTCTATTATGCCGGTACGGACGTGCTGAGCCAGATCTCCGCCGCTCTGGGTTGGGGGCAGGTGGATATCAGCGGCCTTGCGGCGGGCATTTTCGTCATTGGTGTCGTGCAGGGTGCCTATTCCACCGAGGTCATCCGCGGCGCGATCAAGGCGGTGCCGGCAGGACAGATCGAGGCGGCGCGTGCCTATGGCATGCCGCCGGCGCAGATCATGCGCCGCATCACGCTGCCGGCGATGCTGCCGCATGCCATTCCGGGTCTCTCCAACCTCTGGCTCATCGCCACCAAGGACACCGCCTTGCTCGCCGTCGTCGGCTTCTCCGAGCTGACGCTGGTGACGCGCCAGGCGGCGGGAAGCACCAAGTCCTACCTGCTTTTCTTCTGCGCTGCCGGTGTGCTGTACCTCATCATCACGCTGGTCTCGAACGTGCTGATCGGCCTTATCGAGCGCCACTATCGGCGCGGCATGGTGAGGGCTGCGTGATGGCCGACGAGACCGTCTCCGCCATGGCGCTCACTGCGCTGCCGAGCAAGCAGAGCTTCTTCAAGCCCCATCGCATCGTGTTGATGGCGATCGCCGCAATCTTCGTTTTCTGCATCGTCTGGTTCATGCGCTGGGAATGGGTGCCGAACTATTCCAGGGCGCTCGCCTATGGCGTCGGCGTCACGTTGCTGATGCTGTTCTCGACCTCGATCCTCGGCTTCCTCCTCGCCGTGCCGATCGGCCTTGTGCAGGTGACGGGACCATGGCCGCTGAAAATGCTGGCAAAGGGCTTTTGCACCATCATCCGCGGCACGCCGCTGCTGCTGCAGCTCTGGCTGCTCTATTACGGCCTCGGCTCGTTGTTTCCGCAGTTTCCGGAAATCCGCAACTCCTTCCTCTGGCCCTATCTGCGCGAGTCCTGGCCCTATGGCGTCGCTGCGCTGACCCTCTCCTTCGCTGCCTATGAGGGCGAGGTGATGCGCGGTGCCTTCGCTGGCGTACCGCCGGGCGAACTCGAGGCTGCGCGCGCCTTTGGCATGAGCCGCTTCACCCTGTTCCGCCGCATCTGGCTGCCCCGCGCCGTCTACCGGGCGCTGCCGACGCTGAACGGTGAAACGGTTTTGCAGCTGAAATCGACGCCGCTCGTCGCGACGATCACCGTGATCGACGCCTATGCCGTCATCTCCAAGGTGCGGCAGGCAACCTATCTCACCTATGAGCCGCTCTTGCTGTTGGCGCTCATCTATCTCTGCCTCACCGCCATCCTGGTGGTGGCCTTCCGCTACTTCGAAAGCAAAATCCCTTCGCGTGGTGCCTGACATGACGATCCATACGACCCTCAAGAATTCCATGCCGGAAATGGTGGCGATCCGCCGCGACCTGCACGAACATCCGGAACTGGGCCTGGAAGAGGTCCGCACCTCCGATGTCATCGCACGCCATCTCGAAGGCTACGGCTACAAGGTTACGCGCGGTCTTGCGAAAACCGGCCTCGTCGCGACGCTGGTGAACGGCACCGGCCGAAAGTCGATCGGCATCCGCGCCGATATCGATGCGCTGCCGATCTTCGAGGAAACCGGTCTTCCCTATGCCAGCAAGACGCCGGGGAAAATGCACGCGTGCGGCCATGACGGGCACACGGCCATGCTGCTCGGGGCGGCCAAGGCGGTTGCCGAGCGGCGCAATTTCGATGGCACCGTGCATCTGATCTTCCAGCCGGCGGAGGAGAATTTCGGCGGTGCGAAGATCATGGTGGAGGAGGGGCTGTTCGACAGGTTTCCCTGCGATGCCGTCTTTGCCCTGCACAACGAGCCGGGTCTGCCTTTCGGCCAGTTTGCGCTGCGCGAAGGCCCGATCATGGCGGCGGTCGATGAGGCGCGTATCACGGTGAACGGTGTCGGCGGCCACGGCGCGGAACCGCAGGAGACGCTCGACCCGATCGTCTGCGGCGCGTCGATCGTCATGGCGTTGCAGACCATCGTCTCGCGCAACATCCATCCGCTCGACCCGACGGTCGTGACGGTCGGCTCGTTCCATGCGGGCTCTGCGAGCAACATCATCCCGAGCCGGGCCGAGATCGTCGTGGGCATCCGCTCCTTCGATCCTGATGTGCGCGACGAGCTGGAACGCCGCATCCGCCTGATCGCCGGACGCCAGGCCGAGAGCTATGGCATGAGCGCCATGGTGAACTACCAGCGCTTCTACGATGCGACGGTCAACCACAAGGCCGAGACAGATCTCGTGCGCGACCTCGCCATCCGCTTTGCCGGTGCCGACAAGGTCATCGATCTCGCCCGCCCCTTCATGGGAAGCGAGGACTTTGCCTATATGTTGAAGGAACGGCCGGGTACCTACTTTTTCCTTGGCGGCAAGGGTGGCGAAAACGACAAGTCGCTGCATCACCCCGGCTACAATTTCAACGACGACCTCCTGCCGGTCGGCGCGGCCTTCTGGACGGAACTGGTCGAACATTGTCTGCGCGACGGCTAGGTCCGATCGACGGATTCGGCTTGTGACGAGGCCGCAAGGTCCGGCTGTCGGACACAATCTCGACACAGTTCAAGCCGCGCTGGAGGTGATTTCGGCGCGGTTTTTTGCTCCTCACACATTCGTGAAACTCTTGAAATCAGTGCAGCGGTTTTCCATGCCGCAATTGTGAATGCAGTCTTTTTCTGCCGCAGCCTTCGCGTGTGCCTCCGCCCTTCCAGGAGAAGGTGCGCGATTATTTTCCATATAAATCAAATGTTTAGGCCGTAAGAATTTTTCGATGCAAAACCATCCGATTGGACGGTTTTGTCGTTTTTTACCTATTTGGTTGTGCGTCGCCGCTGCCGTTTTGATTGTTCAAAAAACGTTGACGGTTGTTTCCAATTTAAGACCCTTCCATCCCGCAAATTGAGGGACCATCTTTATTTCACGGAGGCGGCGGAGCTGCTTCTGGAAGACGGAAGGACATGACGATGCCGAACCCTATTGAAGGAAAGAACCTGGCGAGCGCCACCCGGGCGCGCCCTGCGGCAATCCGCCGGATCGTCCCCGTCGCCACCGATGGCAGGCGATCTGCGCAGCCACGGTGAAACTGACCCGCAGTTTCACGATGCATGTATGGAAAGGAACAAGACAATGACCAAAACCTTGAGCACGACCTTTGTAACCGCCCTCCTCGCCGCATCCGTTTACGGCAGCACCGCAGCGCTCGCAGGCGGTGACGGCGATTACTATCGTAGCGTCGACCGCGACCAGGCGCAGAGCCAGACCATCGACCCCGTCACCACGCAGAGCGTCGGCAATGGCGATGCAGCGCCCGCGTCGATCGAGGTAGCCGTCGGCCCTGCCAAGGGCGACTACTACAGGGGCCTTGACCGGAACGACCGCTGAACGCCGATCGTGTAACAACCAGACCACCTCCCAAGACTGATCAAGGAATGAAACGATGAGCAAGTCTCTCACCACAACCTTTGCCGTCTCGTTGCTCGCAGCCTCGCTGTTCGGCGGCTCGGCCGCCGTTGCCGGCGGCAGCTACTACGAAGGCACCTGGCCCAGCGCCAAGCAGGACCGGGTGATCGAAGCCAAGCGCCAGGCCCGCATGGCAAACGGCTACGTCTATCCCCGGACGGAAACCACAACCCGCCGGGTCGGTCCCGCCAACGGCGACTACTATCCTGGCCTCGACCGTACAGCGGTCGCCAACTAACGAAGAGAGTCTCCCAACCGCCGCCAAAGCTCCCGGTTCCGCCCCGGGAGCTTTGTTCGTTTTTGGCAAAGGCAGTGCCGGCCGAAATGCCGCACGCGGGCGATTGTCGCGGTGCGGCAACGTGGGCGGAGGGGCAGAATTGACCTTTGCCTGTTTTGGACCACATTCTTTTCTGCGACCGCGGCCTGTCGAGGCCCGCGCCAGCCTTACGAAAGGACGTGGCCAATGTTCGAATCGTTGGACGCAACACTGCTCGCCCGATTCCAGTTTGCCTTTACGGTGTCGTTCCACATCATCTTCCCCGCCTTTTCGATCGGTCTGGCGAGCTATCTCGCCGTGCTGGAAGGGCTGTGGCTCTGGACGAAGGACGAGGTCTATTTCGCGCTCTTCAATTTCTGGAAGACGATCTTCGCGCTCGCCTTCGGCATGGGCGTCGTCTCCGGCATCGTCATGTCCTACCAGTTCGGCACGAACTGGAGCGTCTTCTCCGACAAGGCGGGGCCGGTCATCGGCCCGCTGATGGGCTATGAGGTGCTGACCGCCTTCTTCCTGGAGGCTGGCTTCCTCGGCGTCATGCTGTTCGGCCTCAACCGCGTCGGCCCGAAACTGCACTTCTTCGCCACGCTCATGGTTGCCGTTGGCACACTGATCTCGGCCACCTGGATCCTTGCCGCCAATTCCTGGATGCAGACGCCGGCTGGCTTTTCCATCAACGACGTCGGCCAGTTCGTGCCGGTCGACTGGTGGGCCGTGATCTTCAACCCGTCTTTCCCCTATCGCCTCGTGCACATGGTGCTGGCTGCCTATCTCACCACGGCCTTCGTGGTCGGTGGTGTCGGCGCGTACCATCTCCTGCGCGGCGATGCGCCGAAGCGTGCGAGGAAGATGTTCTCCATGGCGATGTGGATGGCGGCCATCGTCGCACCGATCCAGATCTTCGCGGGCGACATGCATGGCCTCAACACGCTGGAGCATCAGCCGGCCAAGGTCATGGCGATGGAGGGGCACTACCAGAGCCATCCCGACGGTGCGCCGCTCATTCTGTTCGGCATTCCGAATTCGGCCGAACAGCGCGTCGATTACGCCATCGAGATCCCGAAACTGTCGAGCCTCATCCTGAAGCATGACCTTAATGCACCGCTTGCCGGGCTCGATACGATACCGAAGGAGTTACAGCCGCCGGTCGCTATCGTCTTCTGGTCCTTCCGCATCATGGTCGCCATCGGCTTTGCCATGCTGGGTATAGGGCTGTGGTCGTTGTGGTGTCGGTGGCGCGGGACGCTCGGCGAGAACCGCTGGCTGCACCGCGCCGCCGTCCTGATGGGCCCCGCCGGCTTCCTCGCCGTTCTGGCCGGCTGGGTAACGACGGAGGTCGGCCGCCAGCCCTATACCGTCTACGGCCATCTCCTCACCGCCAATTCCGTCGCGCCCATCGATGCGCCGGCCGTCGCCACTTCGTTGATCGCGTTCATTGTGGTCTATTTCCTCGTCTTCGGCGCCGGCACTTTCTACATCCTGCGCCTGATGGGCCGCCTGCCGCGCGACGCCATGCCGGATCTTGCGGAAGGTCCTCTCCGTTCGGCCGGCATCACGCCCGCCGCCGCCGTCGCCACCAAGTCCGGGAGCCATCACCATGGCCATTGATCTTCCCTTCATCTGGGCAGCCATCATCGCCTTCGCGGTGCTCGCCTATGTCATCCTCGACGGCTTCGATCTCGGCGTCGGCATCCTCTTTCCCTTCTTCAAGGAGAAACACGATCGCGACGTGATGATGAATTCCGTCGCGCCCGTCTGGGACGGCAACGAGACCTGGCTGGTGCTGGGCGGTGGCGGACTGATGGCCGTCTTCCCGCTTGCTTATGCCACCATCCTGCCGGCGCTCTACATGCCGCTGCTCCTCATGGTGCTCGGCCTCATCTTCCGCGGCGTCGCTTTCGAATATCGCTGGCGCACCCGGCGCGGCGAATTCCTCTGGGATATCGCCTTTTCCGGCGGCTCCATGGTTGCCGCCTTCACGCAAGGGGTGGCGCTCGGCGCCCTGGTACAGGGCATTCCGGTGGAAAACCGTGCCTATGTCGGCGGCTGGTGGGACTGGCTGACGCCTTTCTCCGTTGCCACGGGGTTTGCGCTCCTCGTCGGCTACGCGTTGCTCGGCGCCACTTGGCTGGTGATGAAGACGAGTGGTCCGCTTGCCGAGCGTGCCCGCGGCTACGCCCTGAAGGCCGGTATCGGCACGCTCTTGGCCATGGGGGTCTTCAGCCTGTGGACGCCTTTCCTGGAGCCGCTCTACTTCGACCGCTGGTTCCACTGGCCGACGCTTCTCTTCAGCCTGCTGGTGCCGCTGCTCGTGCTCGGTTGCTTTGCTTTGCTGGTCCAGGGCCTCAGGACGGAGCACGATTCGCGGCCCTTCATTGCCGCGCTCGGCCTTTTTGTTCTCGGCTTCGCCGGTATCGGCATCAGCTTTTATCCCTACATCGTGCCGACCTCACTGACGATCTGGCAGGCCGCCGCACCGGAGGAGAGCCTTGCCTTCCTGCTGGTCGGCGCGCTGGTGCTCATTCCCATGATCCTTGGCTACACCGCCTATGCCTATTGGGTCTTCCGCGGCAAGGTCGATCCCGAGGAGGGTTACCACTGATGACGGAGGGTTCGACCGGCCGTAAACTGCTCTGGTTCGTCGGCCTCTGGGCGGGCGGCGTGCTGGCGGTGACGATCCTTGGCTTTGCCATCAAACTTGCCATCGGCACGTAGCCGGCTCTCGAAAACGCCCCGCATGGCCGAGGAAAAACAACGGCTCACGTTACGTAAAAGCGTCCAGCCTCGCGCCAGCTTGCTTGCCTAGGTTCCGCCTCGGCCAGCATGCAGGCCCGCAAGTGGAAGACAGGACCGCACCCTCCTTCCGCTTAACCCCCGGGCCTGCATGTGGCCTTGCGTCTCAGGAGACGCTGCCGGCTTCCCCCCCAAACATTCCTCTGCTATCGGGGTCCCGACAAGGGAGACCGCAATGGCGAAGACGGCCGCAGACTGCACGACGATGGCGGACATCCGGGAAAACATCGATCGGGTCGACCGGGCGCTGATGGCGCTCTTTGCCGAGCGCTGGAGCTTCATCGGCCGGGCGGCCGAGATCAAGGCCGGGCTCGACATGCCTGCCGACGTGCCGGAGCGCGTCCGGGAAGTGCGCGACAACGCGCACCGTAATGCCGAGGTCCTTGGCCTCGACGGTGCCTTCTACGAAGAGATCTGGGCGCGGCTTATCGACCGCGCCATCGCCCACGAAAAGGCGCTGCTCGGCGAAAAATAGCCGTCAGATCTGGTTGCGCTTGCCGAGGTGCTCTTCCCAGTCGAGCGCTGTGCGCACGATGAAGCCGAGATTGTCATGCTCCGGCGTCCAGCCCAATTCCCGCATCGCGACGGAGGGGTTGGCGACGATTAGCACCGCATCGCCCGGCCGGCGGGGGGCGAAGCGCACCGGAAAGTCCCTGCCGGAAACGGTTTTCACCTGTTCCAGCACTTCCAGCACGGAGAAGCCGCGGCCATAGCCGCAATTGGCGACGATCGAACCACCGCCTGCCCGCATGCGCTGCAGCGCCTTCAGATGTGCATTGGCGAGGTCGCTGACGTGGATATAGTCGCGCACGCAGGTGCCGTCAGGCGTCGGATAGTCGGTGCCGAAGACATCCATGCCGGCGCGCTTGCCGAGGGCCGCCTCGCTCGCCACCTTGATGAGATGTGTGGCTCCTGCCGTCGACTGGCCGGTGCGCCCACGCGGATCTGCGCCGGCGACGTTGAAGTAGCGCAGCGCCGTATAGGTGAAGTCGTGCGCGGCGGCCGTGTCGCGCAGCATGATCTCGGTCATCAGCTTGGACGAACCATAGGGCGATTCCGGTCGCAGCGCCGCGCTTTCCAGCACCGGTTCCGTGCCGTCGGGCGTGCCGTAGACGGCGGCGGTGGAGGAGAAGACGAAATGCGGGATCTTCGCCGTGACGGCCGCGGCGATCAGCGCCCGCGACTTGGCCGTGTTGTTGTCGTAGTAGGAGAGGGGATCGGCAACCGATTCCGGCACGATGATCGACCCGGCAAAATGGATGATCGCGTCGATGCTGTTTTCGGAGAAGATCTGCGCCAGCAGCGCGGTATCGGCGAGGTCGCCCTCGTAGAAGCGCGCCTCGGGCGCCACGGCCCAGCGGAAGCCGGTCGAGAGCCGGTCAAGCACAACGACCTCCTCGCCGGCATCGATGAGCGCCCAGACCATGTGGCTGCCGATGTAACCCGCACCGCCCGTAACCAGAACCGCCATGTCATTCCCCGAATCGACTGAATTGCCGGCATATCACCCTGCCGGCCGGCAAGACGCAACCGCAATTGCGGCGCATTTGCGGGCCGCTCCTGCCCAACACAAGGAAGACCATCATGTCCGATCGCTTCGTCGTACTTTCCGGCTGTTCCGGCGGAGGGAAGTCCACGCTTCTGGAAGAGCTTCGCCGGCGCGGCCACGCCGTTGTCGAGGAGCCCGGCCGCCGTATCGTGCAGGCGGAGCTGGCAGTTGGCGGTACTGCCTTGCCCTGGCTGGATCTCGCCGCCTTTGCCAGGCGGGCCATTGCGATGGCGCTCGCCGATCGGGCGGCAATGCAGCACCATCCCGGCTTTGTCTTCTTCGATCGTGGCTTGATCGATGCGGCCGTCGCTCTCGATGCGGAGGGTGGGGAGCCGGTTCTGCCTGCGCTGGCCGCGGCGCATCGCTACAACAGGCAGGTCTTCCTCACGCCGCCCTGGCCGGAAATCTACGCCGCCGATCCGGAGCGCCGGCATGATCTTGCGGCCGCGCTTGCCGAATACGCGCGGTTGGAAAAGGCCTATCCCGCGCTCGGCTACGAGGTTGCGGTCGTGCCGAAAATGCCGGTGGCCGAGCGCGCTGATTTCGTGCTCGGCCGTCTTTGATCGCCGTCAGCGTGCAGCGATGTAGCGGGCAAGCCGGTCGGCCGCCTCCGCGACCTGCCCGGGATCGCGCAGGAAACAGGCGCGCATGAAGAGTTCGCCGCCCGGCCCGAAAGCCGTGCCCGGTGCAAGCCCGACATTGGTGCGGTCGACGATGTCGAGCGCGGCATGGCGCGAATCCGTCACGCCATCGATCTTCAGGAAGGCATAGAGCGCCCCGTCCGGCTTCAGCGTCTCGACGCGGTTGGTGGCGATCAGCGCGTCACAGAAGACGTCACGGTTCTTCGTGGCCTTGTCGATATTCGCCTGCACGAAGGCATCGCCCTCGTCGAGCGCCACGATGGCGCCCTGCTGCAGGAACTGCGGCACGCCCGAGGTGGAATACTGGATGAGGTTTTCCAGCACCTGGCCGATTTCGGGCGGGGCGACGATCCAGCCGACGCGCCAGCCGGTCATCGACCAGTTCTTGGAGAAGGAATTGACGAAGACGACCTTGTCGCCGTCCTCCATCACGTCGAGGAAGGAGGGCGCCCGGCCGCCGGCATAGTGGTACAGCGCATAGATCTCGTCGGCCATGATCCAGAGGCCATGGCGCCGTGCGATGGCCAGCAGGCTGGCAAGGTCGTCGCGCGTCGCCGTCCAGCCGGTCGGATTGGAGGGTGTGTTGACGAACAGAACGCGGGTCTTCGGGGTGATCGCCGCCTCCACGCGTTCAAGGTCGATCTGCCAGCGCCCGCCGGCAAAGGCGAGCGGAACGGCGATGGGATTGGCGCCCGAAAGCTCGGCTGCCGCGGCGAAATTCGGCCAGGCTGGTGTCAGGTAGACCATGTCGTCGCCCGGCGAGACGAGCGCCTCGATCGCCAGCTTGATCGCCTGCATGCCCGAGCCGACGACATAGAAATGCTCGGCCGGCAACGCCGCACCGAAGCGCCGGGCATAGTAGCGCGAAAGGGCGGCGCGCAACTCCGGAATCCCGCGCTGCCAGGTATAGAAGGTCTCGCCGCGCAGCAGCGCCTCGGCCGCGGGCCGGGCAATGAAGTCCGGCGTCGGCAAGTCCCCTTCGCCAACCCAGAGCGGGATCAGCCCGTCGCGCCCGCGCGCATAGTTGACCACTTCGACGATCCCGCTTTCCGGGGCGCGGAGCGAGCGCGGGCTGAGGCTTTCGATGAGGGACATGGAAGATCACTCCGGCAGGATTGGAACACGTTTCACGACGATGACGCGGCCCAAGACCTAGCCGGTTTCTGCCCGTCATTCACGCCAGTTTCACTGACATACCCATCGAAATCGGTGATGGAAGAGTGCGGATTTTGTGCTGCTGGCTGACGTTCAGGCTCCTGTCAGGCGCACGGCCGATCCTGCTGCCACGATTGGCAGGGAAGGCAGGCATGAAGCGGTTCTTGAAGTGGGTTGCGCTTACCTATGGCGCGGCAGGCGTCGTGCTCGGCATCTATCTCGTGGCGATCCAGCTCACCGGCAATTTCGCCACCGTGGTGCCCGGAGAGGTCTACCGCTCGAACCAGCCCACGCCGGCCGAGATCGCAGCCTATGCCGCGCGCTACAAGATCCGAACCATCGTCAACTTGAGGGGGCGGAACGAGCGGGCGGCCTGGTACAGGGACGAGGTCGCCGCAGCCAAGCGTCTCGGCCTCACCCTCATTGATTTCCCCATGCAGGCCGACCGACGTCTCGACCCCAAGGCGGCGGACGAACTCGCCACGCTCCTAAAGGACGCGCCCCGCCCGATCCTCATCCATTGCCGTTCGGGCTCCGACCGCACGGGCCTTGCCTCCGTCATCTACCTCGCCCGCATCGCCCAGATCGACGAAGAAACCGCCGAACGCCAGCTCTCCATTCGTTACGGCCACATCGGCATCCCCTTCCTCTCGCCGACCTACGCGATGGACGAAAGCTGGGAGGAAATGGAAGAAGCAGCGCGCTCGGCCGGCTAGGCCACTGGCTCATAAGTCCGCAGCCATATTCGTAGTGCGTCGAGTTGGATGGATGCCAGGAAGGTGTCGTCGCGTTTGTCGTGTCGGGTTGCAACGGCTCGGAAGTGTTTGATCTTGCTGAAGAAGCGTCCGACGCGGTTGCTTCTGCTATAGAGCACAGCGTCAAAGGCCGGAAAACGCCTTTGCGTCGGCATGGGGCGGCTGTTGGCCACCGCACCGCAGGCGGTGAGAGTATCACGCAATGCGTCGCTGACGTAGGCGCGATTAAGCCCCGCGCTCCGTGGCAATGGTTGAAGGGGTCGGCAGGTGAGAAAGAAGTAAGAGGGTTGTTTATGGGCAAGTGACTTGTCCACGATCAATTAAATAGCGCGGCCACTAACAAGCCGCGCTATTTTTGAGAGTGATGAGCGTTTGGGAGCCCATCATTTTCCCAACTGCTTTTGGAGGCGGTCGATGTTTTCGGGGCTACCTTCGAATTCGAACCCCGTGCTGGTTTTTTTCATCTGCACGCCAGATGAAGTCGCCGCCTGTCGCAGATTGCGTTCGATTTTCTGGTTCATATCTCGAACCATGGCATCGGCTAGGGAGCGCCCGTTAGTGAATGTTCTTCCGTTGAACTTCATCTTGATCATCTTTCAGCCCTTCGGTGGATAGGGATCGTTGCCGTAGCTCCAAGCTTCGCGGAACTTTCCATCCTGGCCCTGAATACGAAGCTCTGCTTCCTGATTGCGGGCAATCCCGCGTCCATACTGAATTGCTTCGCGTTGCGTGTCGAAGCTCTTGGTGAGACGGCTATTGCCCTCTCCTCGAACGCCCCAACCATCGCCATTTCTGACGACATACTGATTTTTATTAGACATACGGTCTTCCTCGCTGTTGCGAACTAGAGTATCGATTGCAAGATCGCAATCGACTTCTATATTGCGAATGTGAACATCAATTGCAAGAGTGAAATCGCATGGACAGACCATTTTTGGGAGAATCGTTCTACAAAGCGCTGGACGGACAACGGCAAGCCAAAGACCTGACTTGGAAAAAGGTAGCTGAACAAGCCAAGGTCAGTGCATCCACGCTGACTCGTATAGCTCAGGGCAAGAGGCCAGACGTAGACACCTTGGCGGCATTATGTCGTTGGTCGGGTCTAAAGGCCGATGATTTTATCGCTCATGATGACAATGAGGTTAAGCCTGAACCTCTGGCTCAAATACTTGCTCACCTAAGGGCGGACAAAAACATAAGCCCCGAGGGCGCTGCTGCCATCGAGGTTATGATCCAGTCAGCGTATGAGCGTTTTCGTATGAGGTAATAAGAAAGTGGCCAATAAGAAATTTCGATATGGCTTCAAGGCCGAAGCAAGCCGATTTGCCGCTGAATTGCGCACTGAAATGGGCGTTGATCTCAATGCGCCACTTTGCCCTTGGAAGCTTGCAGAACACTTGTGCGTTCCAATCATAGATTTGAGTCAGCTGCCGGATTGCAAAGAGCGCCAATATCTAAATGCCGGAACCGGTAGGGACGAGTTTCAGCTACGGTTTGTTATGACGGAATAAAGGCGTTTGTAATCAACAACGACGCGCATCCGATGAAGCGGCAGGCATCAAATCTTGCGCATGAACTTGCTCACGTCCTTATGGGGCATCCGCCGACAGCCCCGTTTGACGAAACAGGAAAGCGTGACTTCACTGCGGAAATCGAGAATGAAGCGGAGTGGCTGGGCCCGACCCTATTGGTTTCAGATCAAGCAGCCATGCACGCTTATCAACTGCTTCAATGGGGCCACCACACTCTAGCCAGCTTGTCTGACGAGTGGAATGTGACCAAGGACGTCATCCAGATGAGGATGAATGTTGTTGGAGCGAGTAAGCGCTTCAGAAACAGGGCCGCATGAAGTCTATTTATCTAAGCGAAGAACCAATAATTGAATAGGCGAGCACCATCCCCACTGTACGGCAAGAGATGAACTTGACACCCAGAATGACACTCAAGCGTGTCCGGCACCAGAACACCTAATGCTCGCCGCACCATATCATATTGATATTGCTAAAGAAAAATGGCGCCCGGAGGCGGATTTGAACCACCGACACGCGGATTTTCAATCCTAGTCGGATGCTGGTTTATCAGGCTTTCCGTCAAAATGTGTTGCAGATGTGTTGCATGAACACAGATTCCGCACGTTACGCCATGAGCATTCTCTCGGCCTCTGCCAGTTCGTCCAGATCGTCGCCGCGAGGAAACAGATGCCCGTAAACGTCCGCAGTCATCGTCACGGAAGAGTGCCCCAGCCGCTCCTGAACGACCTTCAGCGGCAGGCCGAGACCGCCGTCTTCCTTCCGGTTGATCAGCCAGCTTGCGAAGAAATGCCGGAGCGAATGCATACCCGTGTATTTGGCCTCGAGGATCGGCTGACCGTTTTCATCCTTCTTTCCGGTATCGATCGTCACGCCCGCCGCCATCATGGTAGGGATGAGGCCGCGGCGTCGGATGTTGGCAAGCTGCTCAACGGTGCCGGCTCCAGTCGGAAAGACCAGACCAAGCTCACCGGCAGGGCAGATGGTCTTCCATTCCGTCAACGCGGTGACGACCATGGGCGGAAGCGGCACGGTTCTCTCTCCAGCTTCCGACTTCGGGGCGCCTATGTCGTTGAAGCGGTCGGCTCGCTGTCGGACGTGAACCTCGCGTTTATCCAGATCCACGTCGGCCCATTTCAGGCCGCGGAGTTCGGATGCGCGCAGGCCGGCGAAGATAGCCATGAGAAGCAATGGCCTCCAGCGCCCCTCGGCGGCGGTCACAATGGCCTTGATCTCTTTCGCGGTGGGAATATCTACCCCGACCTTCAGCTTGCCTTTCTGGCGCTTCTCTGCGCGCGTATCGCTCGCCTTGCGCCTGGTTCGGCTGCGCTCACGGACCACGTTCCTTGCCACCTTCCCGCGCTCCTGCGCATCGGCCAAGAGACTGCCCAGGCTGACCATGATCTTCTTTGTCATGGCGGTGGATCGACCTTCAGCCCGCAGCATATCCTCAAACTCGCGCGCGGCAGGGACGCTGAATTTCGAAAGCAGGACATCGCCGATCAGCGGCTTTATGTGCAGTTCTATATGCTGGCGGTATTGATCATATGTCGATTGTTCTCGGCCAGCAGCTTTGACGGCTTTCAGCCAGTCGTCTGCGGCGGTAGAGACCGTGACGCTCTGGCTCGCGGCCACATGGATGCCGTCGCGAACCTCGCCCCGTACTGTAAGCAGGAATGCGTCCGCATCCTTGCGCTTGTCGAATTGCTTGAAGCGGCGCTTGCCGGCTCCGTCGCGGTACTCCGCAAGCCAGACGCTGTTGCCGGATGGAAGGGTGCGTTTTCGGATCGTTGCCATATCCTTCGTGTAGCGGACACGCGGAATACATGCAACACGTTGCACGCGAAGAAATCGCTTGACAAAAATGTAAAAGAGTACTACTATGCGAAACATTGGCTTACAGATAGCCAATCCTGCACTATGCAAACACAGAATCGCAGGTTTTTACAAATATGTCAAGAGGGAGGAGAAAAGAAAATGATGGAAGCAGCAAACGACAACATTTCCAATGACTTGCTGCGGGGTGCTGACGCCATCGCAGCGTTCCTCGGCTTTCCGCGGCGCGCGATTTATCATGCCGTCAGCAAAGGACACCTGCCATCTTTCCGAATCGGGGAGACGGTCTGCGCGCGCAAGTCGACTCTGACGGCTTGGATTGCCGAACAGGAGCGGAAGGCGGCATGATGCGCCACAGGATCAATCGCCGGATGGCAAACAGCCCATCCCGTATAATGGCGTATGACCGCCGGTTGGCAGCGATCCACGAAGCGGGGCACGCCCTTATGGGCCTACATCTTGGCTTCGACGTCGACGCCTGGATTCATCCAAGAAAGACAGACAGGCCGCTCGATGAAAAAACATGGCGGGGGCATGTCACCATTCGAAATATGCCGGAAGATACAAGCGATCCGCGTATCCGCGCGATTGCCTTGGCGGGGATGGTGGCGGAAACCCTTTGGAAGTGCGGTCACGACGAAGATCGGATCGAGCCATATGGGTGGGAAGACCTTCTCCTCGATGAGGACAGTATGTCTTTTAGTGACTGGCGCCTCGCGGGATGTGAGCCGGGCGAACCAGACGATGATCTCTACGAACTGGCTGCCGAGGTTGCTGGACTGTTCATGGGCGACCTCTGGCCCGTTCTCACTAATCTGTCGCGCACACTCATGACTGACATCGGTGAAGTCCACAGCTTCACCAACGCTGCCGCCCGAATTCAGCAAGCAGCCTAACACAAGGACCATCATGCAAATCCTATCCCTCCGCCCGGTCCCGCCGGGCGGCAAGACCATTGCGCGCTTTGACATCGAACTGGTGCCCGGCGTGAAGCTCTATGACTTGAAACTGATCCGGGGCGAGCGCGGCTATCGCGTTTTCGGCCCCGCTATTGGCGGTGGCGCTGCTGCTACCTTCGCCCCGGCTATCGCCGACAAACTCGTTGAACTCGCCTTGGGGGACGTTTCCCATAATGCTTCTCGACATTAGAACCGCCGCCCGCCTGCTTGGCGGAGACGCCCGCGGCAATCGCATTCTCTGCCCCGGTCCTGGCCATTCTCGCAAAGACCGCAGCCTTTCCGTCACCTTCCACCCCGACGGCACCTTCGCGACCAACAGCTTCGCGGGCGATGACTTCCGCGATTGCCGCGACCACGTGAAGGCCGTCCTCGGCATGTCCGACGACCGTCCTGTCTCTGTCTCAGCGCCGCCCGTATCCATCTCCTCTGGAAGCTCGGCCGCTCGCATCGCGGCGATGGGTCGCCTCTGGGCTTCGTGCGTTCCGATCAGGGGCACGCTCGGCGAGCGATATCTTGAGAGCCGTGGCCTTTCGTATGACGGCGACGGATGGCGGTTCCGTCCGACGAGCCGAGCACTGATCGGGATTATCACTGATGCGCTTACAGGCGATGCCATCGGCTACCATGAGACGATCCTCGATCGGGACGGCAACAAGACCGGCCGGTTGATGCATGGCCGCGCTAGCGGCGGCGTCGTTCGCCTCTATGACGAGCCCGGCTCCAACGAAATCTCCATCGCCGAGGGCATCGAAACCGCACTGGCGACCGGCGCGCGGCCGATCTGGGCGTGCCTTTCCTCCGGCATAATGCAGGGCCTACCAGTTCTTCCCGGCGTCGAGCAGTTGACCGTATTCGCGGACCACGATCCGGCCGGAGTGAAGGCGGCGAACGAAGTGGGCGAGCGATGGCACGCCGCCGGACGCCGCGTCACGCTCACTATGCCGGGCCTGCTAGGCATGGACTTCGCAGACAGGGAGGCCGCGTAAATGGCGCCACTGCCTAAAATTAAGACCTCCGAGCCCGGCAAGCCATTCGTGAAACTCGAGGCTGCCAATGACAATAAGGCCTCACCGGACTCCGGCCCGATCAACGCCGAGGCGCTCCTCGGCATGGATTTTCCGCCGGTCAACTATGTTGTTCAAGACTATGTTGCTGAGGGCCTAACGATCCTCGCCGGCCGGCCGAAGCTTGGGAAGTCGTGGATGGCGCTCGGCTTCTGTGTTGCCGTCGCAACCGGTGGCACGACGTTGGGCGTCGAGTGCGAGCAAGGGGACGTTTTGTATCTCGCCCTGGAAGACAATCGACGACGCCTTCAGGACCGCTTACGAGTGGTTCTCACGCCGCCGCAGGTCCGGCCTGATATGTCCCGCCTGACCTTGCAAACCCGCTCGGCGAAAATCGGTTCCGGCCTTATTGAAGAGCTGGATGCATGGCGGCTTTCGTCACAAGACCCGAAGCTGATCATCATCGACACCTTGTCCATGGTCCGCCCCCCGAAAAAGGGAAACCAAGACGCCTATGCGGCGGACTACGATGCGATATCGCCGTTACAGCAATATGCGAGCGAGCATCGCCTTGCGCTTGTCGTCGTGCACCATGTCCGAAAGGCCGAAGCGGAGGATCCTCTTGAGGCCGTTTCCGGAACGAACGGCCTCACGGGTGCAGCCGACACGACTCTAGTCCTGAACCGTACGGCGGACGGCCCGAAGCTCTATGGGCGCGGCCGTGACATCGAAGAAATCGAGAAGGCCCTTCGCTTCGACAAAGGTGTCTGGACCGTCCTTGGCGATGCTGATGACGTTAAGCGGAGCGATCAGCGCCGGAAGATCCTTGAGGTGCTAACGGATGCTACGCACGCGGTGACGCCCGACGATATCGCGAAACTAAGCGGCATGAAGGTCACGAACGTGAACCAACTTTTGCGCGCACTGGTGAAGGCCGGTGACGCTGAAAAAGTCGGCTACGGCCAATACAAGTTGGCCGGTCGATAGCCCCCCCCTATCCCCCCATAAGACTCCTAAGAGTCCTAAGTCTTATAGGTATTATGAGTCTTATGGGGGGGTATGCACCCTACCACCAGCCCATTGAGGAGAGAGAAAGAATGAAAGCATGTTTGCAGTCACCCCCTACTATGCAGAACGCGAAGTCATCGATACCGAAGGCCGCCCGGCCAGCACCTCCTGGCAGGCATGCCGAGTGATCGGCATCGACAAAGATGCGGATGGCGATTTCTCTTATATCGTGGAAACAGTCGTCGACGGATGCACCTTTCTTGAACGGGAACCTTACGTTCGGAAGGTGGAGCGGGGCGATCCGCTGTGAGGGGCGGCGGCCCTTACACCATTAGGCGAGTGAAGTCAACAGAAAAAGCTTGACAAATTTGTAAAACGGTACTATCTTTAGAATTGCGGTTTGACGGCCGCGATTCCCACACATCATATTCCTCTTTTAAAAGGTGACGGCCTTGGAGAAAGACATTCCGGTTTTTGACCGGCGCGACGTGCTGCCTGCAATTCTGGATGAGGGCGATTGGGCGCCCCGCCGTACCATCCGCGCTCCCGGCGTGACGGTGCGCTTGCCTGCCGACGGCCCTAGCCTGCAATGGCGACTTGATGCACAGGCCGCCCGCCTGACGTCGAATCGCTACCGCGGCCAAGCCGACAACGACAATGAAGATTGGCCGCTTCAAAAACTCTTGCGGACAGAGAAGAACGAGACATGCCTGGCGCTCGCCATTCGATATCGCGATCTGCACGACACGGCGACAATGCCCGTCCAGTTGATAGGGCGGGAACCCGAAGATCTCTATGAGGTCCAGAACCGCGACAAGGAAGGCAAGTGGAAAGGTCCGAAGGTCGTCACCGGCAAGCGCGCCAATCCCGCTATGCCGGCGCAGCGGGCGGCCGTGGCCGGAGAAGAGACCAAGAAGCGCGCTGCACCCGTACCGAAGGCATGGACCGGCGACTGGCCCATCCTGGCGGCGATCGATGCCAAGCGCGAACTGGCATATCTCCGCGCCGCGCTTGCCTACGTGCCGGCTATCCTGGACGCCTTTGAGTGGTCCGTCGTCGATGGCGAAACGCTCGAGGAGATTGGCAAGCGCCTGGGTGCAGGAAGCAAGGGCGCAAAGGGCGAGGCCCGCGCGCGTATCTTCGACGGCTTCGGAATCGTGGACAGGTATTGGCGCCGCCAAGAACGGGCCGCCGCTTAGGGTACCCCATTTCCGAACGCCAAAGGGTTTACATGAGAGAAGGGTCGCAGCGATGCGGCCCTTTCGCATTTCGGGATGGCCGTCACCGTCCTGAACAGTGGGCGGCTGCGCGTAGTCGCTCACTACCAATTCCGAAATCGCCGCCGGGCCTTCCTTCTCGGTGGTGGTCAGCCGTGTGCGCGGTGTTTCGCAGCACCGGCCAGTTTCCAAAAGTCGTCCCCGCGAGGGGCGGCTTTTTTATTGCCCACTCAAAATCTTGATCAACGCAAAAACGAGGAGGACGGTATGACCGGCCCACCGCATGCATTTCCGGCCTGGTGGTTCGATCGCCGCTGGAACCTGAATGAGGTCGCAACCATTGTCGCGACGCCTTACGACACGTGTTACCGCTGGATGCAGTTGGCGCGGGCAACCGGCCTCTTCTTCGGCGAGAAGCGCGGGCGTGAGATCCTGTTTGACTGCCACGAGCTATATGCTTTCCGCATTCTCACCGCATTCTTCCGCGCCGGCATCCCAGTCGGACCGGCCCAGGTGCGCGCCGTGGTGCACTTCTGTTTCGGCGAGGACGGCGCGCCGCGGATCCCGCAGGGACGCTTGATCCAGGCCGCACCGGAATCGGAGTTCGTGGTCGATGCCGTGCGCATCTACCATGCCGTTGTGGCAGGCACAGAACCGGAGGCTGCTGATGCTCAATAGACTCCGCAACCTCTTCAGCGGCAAGCGGTCATACCAGGCAGCAGGTGGCGGCAGACGCGGTCAGTCGCTGCAGACCATGCACCACCAACTGACATCGATTGCCGCAGCCCGCGGTACGCTAGCGGCTCGGGCGCGGTTCCTGGCGGCTAACAATCCGCTGGCAGCATCGGCGGTCGAAGCATGGGTTTCGGCGCTCGTCGGCACGGGCGTGAAGGGCCAGGCGAAAGCGCCCGCGCCTCTGCGCAACACGCTTAACCTCGCATTCGAAAACTGGACCGACGAGTCCGACGCCGACGCTCTGAGCGACTTCTATGGACAGCAGGATCTAATCGTCCGCCGCGTCATCATAGACGGCGAAGCCGTGGCCGTTTTCGTGCAGGACGGCGACCGAATCCGCATCCGCGTCTTGGAGGCCGAACAACTGGACGCCTCCTACACCGCCGCGCTGTCAAACGGCAACGTGATCGTGCAGGGCGTCGAGCACGACGCAAAGGGCCGGCGCGTAGCCTTTCATATTTTCGACCGCCCGGCCGGCATGGAACTTGGCCACGTTCGGCAGCGCTCGCGCTACCCGGCATCTGAAGTCCTGCACGTCTTCCGCCGCATCGTGCCCGGTCAGGTCCGCGGCGTGTCTTGGTTCGCCCCCGTTATGGTCCGGCTCAACGACTTGGACGGCTGGCGGGACGCGGAAATGATGCGGCAGCGCGTCGCGTCGCTCTTCGTAGGCTTCGTGATTGCGCCGGATGGATCGACCGCGCCCGCGGACGGCGAGCAGCACGGCACGGCAGTGCACGGCAACATGTCGCCTGGCACGCTCACATACCTGCAGGAACCCGGCCAAGACATCCGATTCAGCGACCCCGCGAAGATCGGTGCCGAGACCATCCAGTTCGCCGACATCACGGAACGCGAAATCGCGGTCGGCCTCGGCCTGCCGGACTACCTGCTTTCTGGCGACCTGTCGGACGTGAACTATTCCAGCATTCGTGCCGGCATGGTCGAGTTCAGGCGCCGTGTCGAGGCCTTGCAACATTCCATGTTGGCCTTCCAATTCCTGCGGCCAGTATGGCGGCGCTGGGCGACCCTGGAAGTGCTATCCGGCCGCGTGGAAGCAACCGTCGAGGCGGCTTTGCCGGTTGCGTGGATTACCCCTAAACAACACTGGGTTGATCCGAGCAAGGACGTCACCGCCGAAATCGACGCGATCAACGCCGGGCTGATGTCCAGGCGCGAAGCTGTTGCTGCTCGCGGCGTCGACTATGAAGCGCTTATAGCTGAGATCGCCGCGGACAATGCCTATGCCGAGAGCCTGGGCGTGACCTTCACGGCCCCTCCGCCACGCCAGCCAGCGAACGACAACACGCCCGCAGCGCAAGCCGCGGCATAACTCAAGGTGCATCGATGACACTACCCAACGGCACGCAACAGCGCGCCGCGCCCATGCGCGCGTCCAGCTGGAACAAAGACGAATGGACCTTCGACCTGGTTCTTTCAACCGGCGCCGCTGTCGAGCGTGGCGGCTTTGTGGAGGTTCTGGACCTCGCCGGGGCCACCTGGCCGGACACCATCCCGTTGCTCGACTCCCACCGGCAAGGCTCGCTCGATGACAACATTGGCGACGTCTCCAATATCCGGCTCGTCGGCTCTGAGATTATCGGGACCGCCAAGCTCTCCCGCCATTCCGTCAAGGCGCAGCGCGTCGCCGCAGAGCTTTCGGACGGACGGTCCTTCTCAGCCTCGATCGGCTACGACGTGGCGAAGTGGGCAGAGACCACAACCGGCGGCAAGCGAACCCTGACCGCCAAAAACTTCAAAATCCTCGAGGCCAGTTTGACCAGCATCGGCGCAGATCCGGCCGCTGGCATCCGTTCTCATACCCCCGAAAGGACCACCATGACTCGCGCTGAAATCAACGCAGAAATTCGCTCCATCGCCAAGGCGACCAATCTCGACGCCGCTTGGGTAGACACCCAGATCGACGCGGAGGCTACCGTCGAAGCAGCCCGTGCCGCTGCCATCGAGTCCATGAAGACCCGATCGACGGCAACCCCGTCCAACATCCAGGTGGGCACCGATCACACGGACCCCGCCGCAATCCGCGCCGCGATGGCCGATGCTCTCGCCCACCGCCTTGCACCCGGCGCCGTGAGGCTCGAAGGCCGCGCCACCGAATTCCGCGGTCATGCTGTTCTCGATCTCGTTGGCGACCTTGCCGTTGCCCGTGGCGAGCGCGTCAACCTGCGAGACCGCGAAGCATTGCTTCAGCGTGCGGTCGGCGCCCATAGCACGAGCGATTTCCCGCTCCTGATGGCCGCCGCTGCGAACAAGGCGCTGCTCGCCAACTACCAGGTTGCGGCACCGACCTATCGCAAATGGGCGGCCCGCAAGCCGTTCGCGGACTTCAAGGACCATCAGTTCCTGCGCGTCGGCGATTTCCCGACCTTCAAGGAGATCCACGAGGGCGGCGAGGTCAAATACGGCACCATCAGCGAGAACGCCGAGAAGGTCCGGGCCAAGGAGTTCGGCACCGGCATCGCCATCGGCCGCAGGGCGCTCATCAACGATGACCTGTCGGCGTTGTCGGACTTCTCCTCGATGATCGCGACTCAGGCAGCCGCTTTCGAGAACAAGGAAGCCTATGGCGTCCTCGCGACCAATGCGGCCCTGTCCGACAGCGTTGCGCTGTTCCACGCTACCCATGCGAACCTTGCGACCGCGCCCTCGACGATCGACGGCACCAACGTCGCGCTTGCCGTGGCCCAGCTTCGCGCCCAGAAGTCGCTCGACGGCCTGCCGCTCAACCTCCAGCCTGCGTTCATCGTCTGCGGCCCTGCTCGGGAAGTGGCTGCGCGCCAGCTTCTGGCCTCGATCACGCCGACCAAATCGAGCGACGTCAATGTCTGGTCCGGCTTCGCGGAACTGATCGTCGACGCAAACATCACCGGGAACGAGTGGTACATCTTCACCTCGCCCGGCGCGGCCCCGACCATCGTCTACGGCTATGTCGCAGGCTCGGAAGGTCCGCAGGTCCGCACCGAGCTCGACTTCGACACGCAGGCGGTGAAGGTCGCGGCCTCGCTCGACTTCGCGGCAGGCGTCATCGACTATCGCGGCGCGGTCAAGAATGCCGGTGCCTAATGTCCATTGAGGATCTGAACAGTCAGCGGGCGGCCCTGGTGGTCGCCCGTTCCAGCGGACAGTTGGAAGTCGAGTTCCACAGCGGCGGCACCCGTCGCCGGGTCGTCTATCGCTCAATGGCTGAAATCATCGCGGCAATCGCCGCCATCGACCGCGACCTTGCCGCACTGAGCGGCACGCGCCCGCGCACATTTCTTCCTGTTTTTCGGAGTGGATTCGAATGAAAAACTTTCTGCATACTGGCGATATCATCGAAGTCATCGCCCCCGCAAACGTGTCTTCCGGTGACCTCGTCGAGGTCGGAAAGCTCGCCGGCATTGCCTGCACCGATGCCCTATCCGGCGCCCCCGTGAACATCAAAACCTCTGGCGTCTTTACCGTGAAGAAGGTCAGCGCGCAGGCGTGGACGGTTGGCGCACCCGTCTACGTCGCTGCAGGTGAGGCAACCACGACGGCCAGCACAAATACTCCCATCGGTCACGCCATGGCTATTGCCGCGAACCCCTCGGCGACTGGCGTCGTGCGGCTTTCGATCTAAATGGACTGGCGCGCTTTGGAGGCGGCCACCGACGCTGCTGTCATCGGCGCCTTCGACGAGGAGGTCCGCCATCTGCCACAGAAAAACGGGACGGCCGATCCGGGCCGTCCTGTCACCAATCTCCGGGGCGTGCTTCACACGCCATCGCCGGAAGGGACCATCAATATCGGCGCCGGCGTCGTTACGAACATGGCCGCGTCCGAAGGCGCCCTTGTGGTGCAGCGGGCGGACCTTGGCGCCGTGATCTTCCGCAAGGGCGACGTGATCCGTGGCAATGAACTTGCCGGCACGCCCCTCTGGGAAATCAAGACGGTGAACGACCGCTATTCGTCGATCATCGTGCTGACGCTGAACCAGAAGTAGGACCCCATGACCAACCAACCCACCTGGCACCTCGAGGCTATCGAGGATGACGACGGCGCGCTGCTTGAAGCCCTCCTGGACTTCCCCGACTCCAGCGTCGAGATCTCGGTGGCTGCGCCGGACATCATCGCCGCCGTGAACCGCTTCGGCGACCTCATCAACGGCTGGAAGAAATACCTCCCCGAACCCGACCCCGATGCCGTCGTCTATGACACGGCCACCATTACACGCCTTCTCAAAGGAGAATCCGCATGACCGACGAAACCGTAAAATTCGCACTCTCCAAGCCCGTCGAACATGGCGGCACGGTCTATGAAACCCTGACCCTTCGCGAGGCACTGGCCGGTGATCTCGCCGCTGCAGATGCCGTGACCGGCGATATGAACAAGAGCTTCGCCATCATCGCCAGCCTCGCCGAGGTGCCCATCCATGTCGTGAAGAAGATCCGTGCTCGCGACCTCGGTCCGCTCATGGCGCAGGTGGCCCCCCTCCTGGGGGAGCCGGCAGCGGCGGCTGGACAGACGTAATCGCGGTCGTCGCCAGCGAACTCTCCACGCCTGTCCCGGTGGTCGAATCATGGCCACCGGAAAAGGCAATCCGTTACTTCGGCGCGGCCGAAAAGCTGATCAAAGCAAAATCGGGAGCAGCCGATGGCGGTCCGTGAATCAAAACTTATCGTCAGCCTGCTGGACAAGCTGACCGGACCATCGCGGGCGATCTCGTCCGCGATGGGTCGCATGAACGCCCTGGCCGCCACGAACGCCGCTCGACTCGATGCGGTCCGCGGCCAGATGATGGACGCGGTCGGTGCTGGTTATGCACTCTATAGGGGCCTGGCCGCGCCCGTAAATGCGGCGATTGAATTCGAGACGGCTATGGCCGACGTCCGCAAGGTTGTTGACTTTCCGACGCCTGAAGCGTTCCAAAAGATGGGCGCCGACATCCGTGGCATGGCGCTCGAAATCCCCATTGCAGCCGACGGCTTGGCGCAGATCGTTGCCGCAGCCGGCCAGTCCGGCATTGCCACGAACGAATTGACCAAGTTCGCCGAGATGGCAGCGAAAGTCGGCGTCGCCTGGGATATCACGGCTGGCGAGGCCGGCGAATCGATGGCCAAGCTGAAGACCGCGCTTGGTCGGTCGGTGGAAGACACCGGCCTGCTCGCCGACGCGATCAACCATCTTGGGAACAACAGCGCAGCCAGCGCGCCCCAGATCCTCGACGTCGTGAAGCGCGTCGCCCCGATGGCAAGCCAATTTGGCATGACGGCCGAGCAGGTTGCCGCTCTCGGCGCGGCGATGACCGGGTCGGGTTTCGGCAGCGAAGTGGCGGCGACGTCGATTCTGAATATGGGTCGCGCCCTCACGAAAGGCGGGTCGGCATCTGACAGGCAGGTCGCGGCATTTAAGAAGCTCGGCCTTTCGGCGAAGACCGTCGCGAAGACGATGCAGAAGGACGCCGTCGGGACGCTGCAGGACGTCCTGGCTCGCATCAACAAGCTGCCGGCTGAGACCCGCGCCGCGGCCATCTCCGACCTTTTCGGCGACGAAGCGCGCGCCCTCGGTCCGCTCATCAGCAACGGCAAGCTGCTTGCGGACACACTCGCCCTCATTTCCGATCAAAGCAAATACGCCGGGTCCGCCAGCAAAGAGTACACGGTTGCCAGCAAGCGGACCGCGAACGCTCTTCAGCTTTTCAAGAACCGTGTGAATGATCTCGGAATCAGCGTAGGCGATGCCTTGCTGCCGGCGCTCAATGGCATTCTCGATAAAGTCGGTCCGATCGTTACCGACGTCTCGGAACTCGCCAGACGCTTCCCGGTGGCAACGCAGGCCATTGTTGGTATCACGAGCGCCTTTATTGCTCTCCGCGTCGCAGTGACTGCCCTTCGCTTCGCCGGCCTCTTCGCGTTTGGCTCCGTGTTGTCGGCAGGCATCGGTGCGCTTGGCGGCGCTTCGGCCATCCTGACCGGCGTGTCAGCGGGCCTCACCGCTCTGGGCGCCGCAATCGCGACTGTCTCGGCGCCGGCACTCTTCGCCATAGGGCTCGCGGTCGGCGCGGTCGGCGCGGCAGGTGCATGGCTCTATCGAAACTGGGATAGAGTCAGCAGTACCGTAATCGGTGTCGCGCGTGCGCTTGGCGACGAACTGAAACCCGTCATAGACTTCCTGCAACCCGTCATTGACCCCTTCGCCCAATCGTTCAGCGCCCTCGGCGATGCGGCGCAGTGGGCGTGGCAGCAGGTGAAGGAGTTGTCGACGTGGTTCGGCTCGCTCTTTCAGCGAGACGACTTGACGCGCCAGCATGAAATGATGCTGGAGGACTCAGCCTACAGCACGACTCGGAAAATCATCGAGGCATTTAAGGCCGTGAACTCCGCCATGTTCCAAGCGGGCATGGATATGATCCAGTCCGTCATCGATGGCGTCACGGCCAAGGCTACTGAACTCCTTAATTGGTTCCGCGATCTGCCCAGCAAGATCCGCGAGGCTGTCGGCCGGATCGACTTGTCGGGCATCATCAGTTGGCCAAGCCTCAACCCGTTTGGTGGCAGCGAAGAGAAGCCTGCAGTCGACGGCGCTCGCGCCAAAGGCGGCCCGGTGGGAGCCGGCAAGACGTACCTGGTGGGCGAAAAGGGGCCGGAACTATTCAGCCCCGGCCGTTCGGGCGTCATCAGCCCGCACGCGGCCTATCGAGCCGCTTCGGCAGGTGCGGCGGCCAGTAGCACCACAGCAAAGGCAGAGATCAGCGTGAACTTTGCTCCGACATTCAATGTCAGTACGGCGATCGACTCCAGGAGCTTCGCGCAGTCCGTCCACGACGATCTCGGCAAATCGATCAAGAGCGCGATTGAATGCGCATTCACGGATGGATGGACGAATTGACCATCAGCATCAAATGGGCGGACAAGCACCTTATGCAGTTCGCCAAGGACGTCGATCGTCTCAGCCGCGAATTCCCGAAAGTCCTGCCGCGCATCGTCAACCAGGTGGGCGACAAGGCTAAGACGCAGGTTATTCGTAACCTGACCAAGCAAACCGGTCTCGACCGTCGGGTTATCGTGGCGGCCGTCGGCGATCCGCGTCGTGCCCATGGGGGTAAGCTCTCATATGAGATGGTGACGCGCGGCGGTAACATCAGAGTGAAATACCTCAATGCCAAGGAGACCGAAGAGGGTGTAGAGGCTAAGCCCTTCGGCAAGAAGGCCTTGTATCCGGGCGCCTTCATGAAGGGCGGGGTCTTTCCCAATCGTACTGACGTGCCTCGCTTCCAGGGCCATGCATTCTACAGGCTCAACCCGCGCGGCACAAAGATCACGTTCGTTCGATCGGGCGTCGTCATCCCGGATGAAATGACAAGCGGTGCGACGGCGGCTGCCTTCGATAAGGTTGCCGGCCCCCTCCTGAAGGAGCGAGTCGACAAGGCCATCGCCAAGCTGTTGCGCTGACGCAACACCCATCCCCTTGCCAACGGGTCCTCCCCAGCGGCGGGGGAGCGGGTGGGCGCGAGTGCCGAATATCGCTACCCGCCGAAAGACCTAAAGGGGGTTCCGCCGCCAATGTCCGAAAACAAAGTCAGCGCAAAGGCGCTCGGCGAATGGCTCGACACGTCCGAAAGGACGGTCCGCGAGCTAGCCGAAAAGGGCATCGCGGTCCGGACTGGCCGCGGCCGCTATGACCTCAAGCAATCCATCATCAACCACGTCCGCCATCTTCGCGAAGTCTCTGCCGGCCGCGGTGGCGAGCGACAAATCCTGGACCTGACAGCCGAACGTGCGCGCCTGGCAAAGGAGCAAGCCGACGGCCAGGAGCTAAAGAACGCGCAGTTGCGCGGCGAGCTCCTACACGTCGATGAGGTGGTTGCCAACTGGTCCGACATCTACCGCCGCTTCACCGCCCGACTAGTCGCGGTGCCGGACCGCATCACGGCACGCATGTCTGTACCTGCCGAGATTGCGCAGGCCTTTGACCGCGAAATTCGAGAGAGTCTTAATGAGCTTGCCGACCATGAGGAGGGCTCGCCGACTGGCCGCAGCCAGCCTCCGGCCGCCGATGAAACTGAGGCTCAGTGAGTGGGCTGAGCAGAATATCCGGCTTCCTGCCGGCACTGCCGTCCCTGGCCCGCTCCGCCTCTACGCCTACCAGCGCGGCATCGCCGACGCCATCACTGACCCGCAATACGAAAAGGTGTCGATCCTGAAATCGGCGCGCATTGGATACAGCATGCTGCTGTCCGTCGCGATTGCGAACTTCGTGGTCAACGATCCAGCGAACGTGCTCTCAGTCTTTCCGACAGATGAGGCGGCCAGCCGCTTTGTGGTCTCGGACCTCGAGCCGATGTTTGCGGCGTCGCCGACACTGCGAAACGCATTCCACGCCGACAAGAGCAGGAAGAGCCGCAACCGCATCTTGGCGAAGCGATTTCCAGGCGGCGAGCTGCGTGCCGTTTCCGCCATTCCGCGCCATCTGGACGCACACACATCCAGGATCGTAATCGCCGACGAGGTGGACCGTATGGAGCCCACGATAGAAGGCTCGCCGCTCGCTCTCGCGGAAAAGCGCACCCTGACCTTCCGGAACCGAAAGATCCTTGTCGGTTCGACCCCCAGGTTTACCCAGACCAGCTTTGTCATCGCGGCCTACAACGAATCAGACCGTCGCGTGTACGAAGTGCCGTGCCCCGGCTGCGGAGACCACTGCGAAATCGAGTGGAAGGACATCCACTGGCCGAAGGACGAACCGAGCAAAGCGTTCTGGTGCACGCCCTGTTGCGGCACGATCGTTGAAGAGGATCAGAAGCTAGACCTCGTCGAGAAGGGACACTGGCGGGCTACTAAGCCGGAAGTCATCGGCCACGCCGGCTTCAAGGTCAACGCGCTGATCAGTCCTCTGCCCCAGGCGACATGGGCGAAGATCGTCACCGAGTTCCTGCGGTGCGGCAAAGACCCGACATTGCTGCAGGCGTTCTTCAACACCATCATCGGCGAGGGATGGGACGCTGCTGAAGGCGAAGGCGTCGACGAAACCGCGCTCTTCAACAGCCGTGAGGGATTCGGCCTCCACGCCATTCCGGAAGACGTGCTCGCCATCGTTTGCGGCGTCGACGTCCAGCACGATCGTTTGGAAGTGACGCTGGTCGGATATGATAGGCACGGCGTTGCCTACATCTTGGCGCACCAGATCATCTACGGCCGATGGGATGACAACGAGACGTGGGCAGACCTCGACACGCTCCTCAAGTCCCGCTGGAAACACCCGCTTGGAGGCTCGATTGGCGTCGATGCTGCCTGCGTCGATAGTTCAGACGGCACGACCATGGATCGCGTCTATGACTTCTGCTTTCCGCGGTATCGCCGCAAGGTCATGGCCATTAAGGGCCGCGCCGGCAACGTGCCGTGGATCGCTGCGCACGCGCAGCGCAAGCGCGCCGGCACGCTATGGCAGGTCGGCGTCGACGGCATCAAGGGCGCCCTGTTCGAACGCCTCAAGGCTGGCGGGTTCTATCGCTTCTCCGAAGACCTGGACCTTGAATTCTTCGAACAGCTGAACGGCGAGCGGCTGGTCGAAAAGCGGAGGATGGGCGTCAAGGTGCTGGAGTTCGTTCCGGTTGCGGGGCGACGACACGAGGTACTCGACTGCGTGGTCTATGCCATGGCCGCGCACAAAACACTGAACATCAACTGGGATCAGCGGGCCAGCGAACTCCGCATGGAACCGCAGGCCGCACCAAGGCCGCGGGTAATTGAAAGCGACTGGATTAAAGGATACCAAACATGAAAATTGAAAACTTCAAACCGAATGGCCACCAAATGGGTTACGTGGCCACCTTCGACGTTGTGCTGGATTGCGGTGTGATCCTGCGGGAATTCTCTTTGATGCGTCCGTCGGAATCGCCCGGCGCCGCATGGCTTGTTCTCCCGAACCTGGAGCGCGACAACCGCCGGGCATTCTTCGTGCCGCACGAAATGCGAAACAAGATCGGACAGCGGGCCGCAGTTGCGTTTTCGGCCGTGACGGGGATCGAGCTGGAATACACGCCGCCGAAGAAGGCGGACGAGAAACCGGCGATATCCAACTGGCTGGACCGCCATGAAGCTGATGACGCTGGCTTGAAGCGGGTGTTGTGTGCCGGGGAATCCGAGGTGCTTGAGAGGGCGGGGATATGACGCAAACGCAGATTTTGCGTTTGCGTAGAAATCAAAGGCTCAAATTGAGCCTTTGATCAGCGACCCGACTTGGCGACCCGGATTTTCTTGAAATATTGTTCGGCGTTTCGCAGGTCGGGCTGCGGGCGAACTAAGTGCCACGCAGACCGGAGCGCCAGCGCGTACTCTTTGCTGACATACCTGGTGATGGTGAAGCCACGGCTCATATCGCCAAACGGAAGATCGTCCGCCGCGACCAGGAGAAGGTGCGCATACTTGTCGTCGATCAGTTGGTAAATGACTTCAATGACCGCACCGTCTCGAATACCGATTTCACCGATCTCATATGTGTCAACCCGATCGTAAACCGTCCCATCGACAGTCACGGGCGTCTCATCGCCATCCTGCCTGTTATAATGCTTGCGCAGGCTCCAGCCTGATTTGCTGTCCATCCCCAAAGCCCCTCCCTCTAGGTGCGCCATCCTCGCACCGCGATGCAGGGTTGTCTAGGGGCGGGTGGCTGGCCGCGTTACGCCCATGTCACGCAAAAGAAAACCGCTCGCCAGTTAAGGCGAGCGGCTGAGCCGGTGTCATGCGGCGGCTTTCTATTGTGATGCGCCACTAGGCAACATCCCTTTTTTCTCCAGGTCATCGGCTATCAGCTTCTCAATGTACGAAGCTACAGATCTCCTATCCGCCTTTGCCGCGGCATCTATAGCTTCTTTCATCTCCGGTTCGATCCTGATGCCGATGGCAGCGGTCTTAGCCATCGGGTCTCCTCTTACGTGGTGTGGCCGGTCGGTGGCCGGCATTTGCATGATACTAACATTTTTCGCGAAACGCTAGTTGACGGCTTGTTTGCGTTATGAAATACATATGCTAGCAAATGCAAACGCAACGAGGTGGCCCGACATGACGCAGAACGCAGTAAACCATTCCTTAAATCCAAGGACTGTACGGCTCGCTGAAGCCTTCTTCGATATGGAGGATGGCCTTGGCATCGCCTACCGTAAGTCTCTTCTCGCCAACGCAATGTTTGAGGAGCTTCGGAACGACGCTCTCGACGAGCTCCGCATTTCCGTCCGCCATCCGCACCTACCGCGCGACTGGACTTCAGTGCTGCGGAAGATCAGCGGCAAGTTCGAAGCGCTGTGTGACGCGCTGACCGATCTGACCTGTGCCGTGAACGAGCTGGATCGCGCTTACTATGCGGCTGATAATGGGGAGGTATCGGCATGAACTGGCGGGACCTTTACCCCGAAGGCAGCACGGTCTTCATCGGCCGTGACACCTATGTAGCGAAACACAATCCGCATGATCTCGGCTTGGATCTCTACAAGGACGGCGAGTTCGCCATGACCATCGCGCCGGAATACGTTCCGGTGATTGCCAGCGGGATCAAGTATCCAACGGAGGAAAGGCAATGACCGATCGAACCATCACATACCAACCCCCAGCCCGCGATGTCGATATTTTGAACTGCAGCTTGCAGGCTGAGGCGCTATTCGACCTGATCAATCAACTACAGGACGCAATTTCCGGCAACGAGGACCGCGCGGGCGTTGTGGCGTACGCGGCATATCAGGCCGCCGAGATCCTTGATCGCGACCTGAAGGCCCTAGCGGGCTGACCTATCGCCCCTGTACCGGTCCGGGTGTTCTACCCCGTGAAGCCGTAATGGATGATGCGCGTTCGAGTCGCGTCAGGGGCTCCATTTCCTTCCCGACCGTATTCATATCCGGTCGGCGGGCGCCGCCCCCTCGGTCTCCTCAACATTGAGAGGGTGGCCAGGCGGTATTGTTTTCAGCACAAAGGGGGAACAAAATGAATGGGAGCAGACGCAAAGCACTCTGCGCACTAGGTGCGGGAGTTTTGGGTCCTTGGGCAGGCGCTGGGGCGCTCGCCCATCAAGGCGATCAGGTGAATGAGCCGACGCCGGAAGAACTCGCGGAGCAATTGGCGCGGGCCCTAGCGCGTCGTCATGGAGGGCGATGGCATTGCGACATAGGCGCAGCCGGACGCCACGTTATGATTTTCAAACTACCGGATAGAAGTGCTTAAGGGGCCTTATGTGCTTCGACATATGGGCGCTGAAGAAGATCGCCGTCGCCGCCGGCCCCTTATTCGCAGTCACCACGAGGCCAGCGCGATACCACGTCCCCCACATGCGACGCGCGCTGGCCACCTATATCGTGTTGCAGATGTGTTGCACGGAATTAATTGCAACACGTTGCAACCGTTGAAAACATTACGCTTTTTGCGAAACGTGTTGCAGGGGAGTTTTTAGGGCTGAAAGAGGCTAAGTGCTTGATTTGTTTGGTGCCCGGAGGCGGATTTGAACCACCGACACGCGGATTTTCAATCCGCTGCTCTACCAACTGAGCTATCCGGGCATCTGGTTGGATTTCACTTGGAAACCCGTGGGGCGCTTGGTTTCGCCCCGGAAGCGAGCGGGGTTATAGCATCTTGCAAAAATGTGTCCAGCCCTCTCGGGTGTTTTTTGCGGGAAAAATGGCTGGCTTTGCAAGCTGTGGAAAAGATTGTGTTTTCAGCGTGTGACAGGAGCGTCACATATCGTCCTCGTCGGCTTTCGTTTCGTCGTCGGCGACGGGAATGGCGTAGGAGCCGGAGAGCCAGCGGTTGAGATCGACGTCGCGGCAGCGGTTCGAGCAGAAGGGATAGTGCTCGCGCGCCGAAGGGCGCTTGCAGATCGGGCAGGGTACCGCCTTGCGCAAGGGGGCGACGGTGGCCGTCGGTTTTTCGCTCTCGTTCGCCACGTCAGGCGTCCGTCCAGCCGGCATGAACGTCGAAGCCTTCGCCGGATAGCAGGGCGAGGGTTTCGTACAGCGGCAGGCCGACCACGTTGGTGTAGGAGCCAGCCAGCTTGACGACGAAGCTGCCGGCAATGCCTTGGATGGCGTAGCCGCCTGCCTTGCCGCGCCATTGGCCGGAGGCGAGATAGGCCTCGATGTCGGTGGTCGAGAGCCGCTTGAAGCGGACCTTCGTGTCGATGACCTTCTGGCGCACGGTCCGGTCCGGCGTGACGAGGCACACGCCGGTGAAGACACGGTGGCTGCGGCCGGAGAGCAGGTGCAGGGCGCTGGAGGCCTCGTCGATCATCTCCGTCTTCGGCAGGATGCGCCGGCCGACGGAGACGACCGTATCGGCCGCCAGGATATAGCTGCCGGCAAAGGCGGGATCACCCTTGATGGCAGCGAGCGCCGCCTGTGCCTTGCCCGTGGAGAGCCGGCGCGCCAGCGAGCGGGGATGCTCGGAGCGCTTCGGCGTCTCATCGATGTCCATGGGCATCAGGCGTGCGGGTTCAATGCCCGCCTGCGCGAGAAGTTCGACGCGGCGCGGCGAGCCGGATGCCAGGATGAGCGTGTCGGTCTGCGCCATGGGATCTCCGGGGTGCGCCGGTTTCAGCTCTCGGGCTGCAGGCCGGGCAGAGGCGCGGCCGCACATCCCGTTGGGAGGAGCTTACTTGAAACGATAGGTGATGCGGCCCTTGGTGAGGTCATAGGGCGTCATCTCGACCAGTACCTTGTCGCCGGCGAGAACGCGGATGCGGTTCTTGCGCATGCGGCCTGCGGTGTGCGCGATGATCTCATGCTCGTTTTCGAGCTTGACGCGGAAGGTGGCGTTCGGGAGCAGTTCCGTCACGACGCCGGGAAATTCGAGGACTTCTTCTTTTGCCATCTTTGAGCGATATTCCTGTAGGGTGGATTCGGGGAGGCCGGATGCCCGCCTCGAAAAAGTTGCCGGAAACTACACAATCCCCAGTGCTTTGTGAACACCGAAGCGCCGGCTTTCTGCATTTGCCGGAAACAGGGCAGCTATGCGCCTAGCCGGGGGCCTTCAAACGCTTCTCTATCAGCATCTTCAGGAACTCGCGAACCTCGCGGTAGGAGCTGAGAATCTGCTCGCGGGTGCCGGTCGCCACTGTCGGATCGGGCGTCGGCCAGTACATGACGTCGACGGCCATGGAGCGGGTGAGCTCGAGCGCGGCGTGGTGCGCTTCCGGGGCGAGCGTCACGATGAGGTCGAAATAATCGTCCTCCAGTTCGTCGAGCGAGTGCGGCGCATGGCGGCCGAGCGAGAGGCCCACTTCGCCGAGCACGGCATCGACGAACGGATCGCGTTCGCCGGGACGCACGCCGGCCGAGGCGACATAGGTGCCAGGCAGCACGCTGCGGGCGATCGTCTCGGCCATCGGCGAGCGCACCGCATTCATGCGGCACATGAAGAGTATCGAACGGGGCGTTCGCGACCGGGCTTCCTGTGGTGCCGGGAAGACGCCCTCCATCCACTCACCCGCGCCAGTAGAGAACGCAGACGAGCGTGAAAAGCCGGCGCGCGGTATCGAAGTCGAAGCGGATCTTTCCCGAAAGCCGGTCCATCAGCGTCTGCGAGCCCTCGTTGTGGATACCGCGCCGGCCCATGTCGATCGCCTCGATCTGGCTGGGCGTTGCCGAGCGGATCGCCTGGTAGTAGCTCTCGCAGATCAGGAAATAGTCCTTCACGATGCGCCGGAAGGGCGTCAGCGAGAGGATATGGGTGGCCACGGCCTCGCCCGCTTCGGTGCGGATGGCGAAGACCAGCTTGGAATCGAGCAGCGAGATGTTGAGGCGGTAGGGGCCGCCCGCATGGCCGATCGGCTCGAACGAATTCTCCTCGATAAGGTCGAAGATGGCAACGGCACGCTCATGCTCCACATCCGGCGTGGCGCGGCCGATCGTGTCGTCCAGCACCACGTCGCAGAGGCGGAAGCTGCCCTTTTGGCCCATGCCCTATGTCTCCAGGTTGAGCCGGATGGCGACGGAACGGGCATGCGCGCCGAGCCCTTCGGCCTCGGCAAGCGTGACGGCGGCAGGGCCGAGGGCCCGCAGCTGGTCGGCGCCGAGCCGGAGGATCGAGGTCCGCTTCATGTAGTCGAGCACCGAGAGGCCGGAGGAGAAGCGCGCGGACCGGGCTGTCGGCAGCACATGGTTCGAGCCGCCGACATAGTCGCCGATGACCTCGGGCGTGTGGCGGCCGACGAAGATGGCGCCGGCATTGCGGATTTTGGACATCAGCGCGTCGGGATCGGCGGTGGCGATCTCCAGGTGCTCGGCCGCGATGCGGTTGGCGAGCGGCACGGCCCTGGCAAGGTCCGGCACGAGGATGATGGCGCCGAAATCCCGCCAGCTCGCGGCGGCGGTCTCGGCACGCTCCAGCGTCTTCAACTGCCGCTCGACGGCGGCCTCGACCGCATCGGCAAGCACCATGCTGTCGGTGACGAGGATCGACTGCGCGCCGACATCGTGTTCGGCCTGGGCGAGAAGGTCTGCGGCGAGCCAGTCCGGATCGTTGTCGCCATCGGCAATGACGAGCACTTCGGAGGGACCGGCGATCATGTCGATGCCGACCGTGCCGAAGACCTGGCGCTTGGCGGCTGCGACGAAGGCGTTGCCCGGTCCGGTGATCTTGGCGACAGGGGCGATCGTCTGCGTGCCGTAGGCAAGGGCCGCGACAGCCTGCGCGCCGCCGATGCGATAGATTTCGTCGATGCCGGCGATGCGCGCGGCGGCGAGCACCGCCGGGTTGATCTCGCCGTCCTTCGCCGGCACGACCATGACGAGGCGCGGCACGCCGGCGACCTTGGCCGGTACGGCATTCATCAGCACGGAGCTCGGATAGCTCGCGGTGCCGCCCGGCACATAGAGGCCGACGGCGTCGATTGCCGTCCAGCGAGAGCCAAGGCCGACGCCGATGTCATCCTCGTAGATGTCGTCCTTCGGCCGCTGGCGGGCATGGTGTTTTTCGATACGCTGGGCGGCAAGCTCGAGCGCGGCGATGATCTTCGGATCGACCGCGTCATAGGCCGTCTCGATCTCTTCCAGCGAGACGCGCATGGAGGTGACGGAAAAATCGAGGCCGTCGAATTTCTTCGAATAGTCGGCCAGCGCCGCGTCGCCGCGGGCGCGCACGTCCTCGATGATCGTGCGCACGACGGCATTGACGTCTTCGGAGACCTCGCGCTTGGTGGTCAGGAAGGCAGCGAACCGGCTTTCGAAATCACTGCTCTGGTAGTCAAGTCTGATCGCCAAGTCGTCCGTCCTGTCGTCTTCCGGCCAAAGCGCCGGCAAAAATCCTTCAAACCGCCGGATGGCGGGGCTTCAAGCTGGTTTCCCATGCCCCGCCGGTATCTGCAAGCTGAACTTCGACGCATTCCACATCGAGCGCGATGGAGGCGCTGCCGGAGAGAACGAGTTCCAGCGTGCCGTCCGGGCCTTCGCCCTTCTGGGTGAAATTCACGGCGAGCAGGGAGAAGACGGCGTCCTGGTCCTTGCGGTCGATACCGAGCGAGCGCACGGCGTTGACACGCTTGAAGGCGACGACGGCGCGGCGGCGCTCGAAGGCCTTGCCGCGGCCGGCCGCCTTTTCCCAGACGAAGCGGTTGACGACGACGGAAAAGATGCCGTGGCGGGCGTCATAGGAGAGGCCGTCGGTCTTGAAGACGGCGTCCTGCAGATGGGTGGAAACGACGGAAAGGTCTTCCGTATCGAGAGCGAGCAGTTTCAGGCTGTCCATGGCGCGTCCTTCAGGGGCAATCCGGCGAAGGGGCGGGAAAGCGCCTTCGCAAGCGGCATTGCGGAAAATGCTTGGGAACGCCGCGGTTTGCAGCATCCCGGTCTTTCCCACGAGATAGGACGGCGCGCGGCAGACTGCAACGCCTGCCGCGCAAGGAAGATCAGTCGCTGACGCGTTCGACGACGGCGCCGCAACGGGTGAGCTTCTCCTCGAGCCGCTCGAAACCGCGGTCGAGGTGGTAGACGCGCGAGACCATGGTCTCGCCTTCGGCGGCAAGGCCGGCGATGACCAGCGAGACCGAGGCGCGCAGGTCCGTTGCCATGACCGGGGCGCCGCGCAGCCGCTCGACGCCTTCGATCTTGGCCGTCTGGCCGGAGAGCGAGATCTTCGCGCCGAGGCGGGCCAGCTCCTGCACATGCATGAAGCGGTTCTCGAAGATCGTCTCGGTGATGTGCGAAATGCCGCTCGACTTGGTCATCAGGCCCATGAACTGGGCCTGCAGATCGGTCGGGAAGCCCGGGAAGGGATCGGTGACCACGTCGACCGGCTTGATGCCACCGCCATTGCGCACGATGCGGATGCCGCTTTCCGTCGAGGTGATCTCGGCGCCGGACCGGCGGATCGCTTCGAGTGCGGTATCGAGCAGCGCAGCATCGGTGCCTTCGAGCGTCACGTCACCGCCCGTCATGGCGACCGCCATGGCATAGGTGCCGGTTTCGATGCGGTCGGGCAGCACGCGGTGGCGCGCGCCGGACAGCTGGGTGACGCCCTCGATGGTGATCGTCGCGGTGCCTGCACCGGATATCTTGGCGCCCATGGCGTTGAGGCACTTGGCGAGGTCCTGCACTTCCGGCTCGCGGGCGGCATTGCCGATGACCGTCGTGCCCTTGGCGAGCGTCGCCGCCATCATCAGGACGTGCGTCGCACCGACGGAGACCTTCGGGAAGGTGTAGCGCGCACCGATGAGACCGCCGTCCGGCGCCGTCGCCTCGATGTAGCCGCCGTCGATCTCGATCTTCGCGCCAAGCGCGGCAAGCGCCTCGATGAAGAGGTCGACCGGGCGCGTGCCGATGGCGCAGCCGCCTGGCAGCGAGACGCGGGCCTTGCCTTCGCGGGCAAGCAGCGGGCCGATGACCCAGAAGGAGGCGCGCATCTTCGAGACGAGCTCGTAGGGCGCCGTGGTGTCGACGATGTTGCGCGAGGTGAAGTGGATCGTGCGCGAATAGCCTTCGCCCTGGCGCTCGCGGCGGCCATTGACGGAAATGTCGGCGCCGTGGTTGCCGAGGATGCGGATGAGCTGCTCGACGTCGGCAAGGTGCGGCACGTTTTCCAACGTCAGCGTGTCGTCGGTGAGAAGCGAGGCGATCATCAGCGGCAGCGCGGCATTCTTGGCGCCGGAAATCGGGATGGTGCCCCGAAGTTCGTTGCCGCCTACAATTCGGATACGATCCATGTGCGATTACGGGCCGGGCCCGCCTTTCTCAAAGAATTTCGGCTTTCGGAGATGGCGGCCTCTTTAGAGCATCGCGATCGAAAAATGAAGACCATGCCGGCCGCCCGCTCTTTTGCGCGCGCCGGTTGGAAAACCACCCCCGTCGTCTTCGGCTGAAGACATGCCCGACTAACCGTCCGATTCGTCTTTTTTTGCGGCAGGATTGCCTCCGGGAAGTCCGGTCGTTTCGTCCGCCGCGCCGGCCCGGCGGGCGCGCGCTTGCTGTTTTCGCCGCTGGAGATTGTCGCGCAACGTCTTGGCCAGCCGCTCCGCGCGAATCTCCGCTTCGGTCCTGATCTTCCCGCTTTTTGTCTCGTCTTTGCCGTTCATCTCCGTCCTCATATCGAAATCCATCCCGGCAAAAAAGCACCGCCATCACCAGATTTGTTGCAACAATCGCGAAATCGCCGCTTGCACTGCCGGATGACCTATGGCAATAGGCCCTCGCTCACGCGGAACAGACCTTCGTTTCGCCGGATGCTGCTATAGCTCAGGGGTAGAGCACTCCCTTGGTAAGGGAGAGGCCGAGAGTTCAAATCTCTCTAGCAGCACCATTCTTTCTCCTCCCCGTCGTCCCATTTTCCAAAGCGCTCGCCGCCGCCGTCTTCTTGCGCGTGTGTCCCGGTGGTTCGCCGACGACGCGTTTGAAGGCACGGGCGAAGGCGGCCTGCGAGCCGAAGCCGAGGCGGCGGGCGGCGGTGTCGATCGAGAGCTTGTCGCGGCGGAACCATTGCTCGGCAAGGCGCATGCGCAGGGCGAGGACGTAGCGCTGCGGCGTGACGCCCGTCACCTCGACGAAGCGTTTTGCGAAGACCGAGCGGGAGCTGCCCATTTCCCCGGCCATGTCGGCAAGCGTCCAGTTCCTGCCGGGCTCGCGGTGCAACGCCGCAATGACGCGGCCGAGGCGCGGGTCGCGCAGCGCCTCGATCCAGCCCGTCGCATCGCCGCAGCCGCACTCCACCCAGCCACGCACGATGGACGCGGCGATCACGTCGGCAAGGCGCGCGAGGATGCCGGCCGAGCCCACACGCTCCTCCCCCATTTCCCGTTCCATGGCATCGAGCAGCGGCATCAATTCGGGCTGCCGGCCGATCAGCGCGCCGACCGACATGATCGGCGGCATGAGGCCGACCAGCGGGTGCAACGTGTCGAGTTCGAACTCCATGCGGCCGGTGAAGATCAGCGTATCGTTTTCCCGGTCGGCGGTCTTGATACAGGCCTCCACCGCTGCCACATCGGCGCAGAGCGGCTTTCGCGTGTAACTTTCGTAGTCACGGATTTGGACGTGCGATCCGGTGACGATCTCGTGCACTTCGCCGCGTGGCAGAAGCACGGCATCACCGCAGGCGAGTTCGCGCCCGACCGCGCCCGGCGCGCGCAGCAGGACCTTGCCGCGGGCGACGAAATGGAAGCGGGCTTCCGGCCCCGCCGGAAAGCGGATGCCGAAGGGTGGGCTGAGCTGGAGCCGGCCGTAGCTGGCACCGCGCAGGCGCATGCCCATCAGGAGTTCGCTGACGGGATCATGCTTGTTTTTTTGAAGGCCGGACGATTGATCAAACATTGCGGATAAAATGACATTGTGCGTCTTGCGTTTCAACCCACCTTTTGCAGCACGCACTGCAACAGGAAAGGGATGTCAGATGACGGATGCAACAATCGCAGCGCCGCAAAGCGACGCGGACGCGCGGCCGGCCTGGGGGGCCGTGATATCAATGACGTTCGGCGTGTTCGGGCTGGTGGGGGCGGAGTTCCTCCCCGCAAGCCTGCTGACGCCGATGGCGGCAGATCTCCGGATTTCCGAGGGCATGGCCGGCCAGGCGGTGACGGCGACGGCGGCGGTCGCGCTGGTGACGAGCCTGCTGATCACGGTGGTGACGCGCAGGATCGACCGGCGGCTCGTGCTGCTTGGCCTTTCTGTCCTCCTGATCTTCTCGAACCTCCTGGTGGCGATGGCGTCCAACCTCGCCATGCTGCTGGCTGGGCGGGTGCTGCTCGGCATGGCGCTCGGCGGTTTCTGGACGCTTTCGGCGGCCACCATGATGCGGCTGGTACCGGAGGCCGTCGTACCGAAGGCCTTGTCGGTCATGTTCCTCGGCGTTTCGGCGGCCACGGTCTTCGCGGCGCCCGTTGGCAGCTATGTCGGTGATATCGTCGGCTGGCGGAATGTCTTTCTGGGCGCTGCCGTACTCGGCGCATTGGCGCTCGTCGTGCAGCTTGCGACGCTGCCTTCGCTTCCGCCGCGCGGCCATTCGCGCTTCGGCACGCTCGTCGAGGTCTTGGCACGGCCGGGCGTCGGCTTCGCTATGTTCGCGATCCTGCTCGTCTTCACCGGTCATTTTGCCTTCTTTACCTATATCAGGCCGTTCCTTGAAACGGTGACCGGTCTCGGTGTCGAGGGTTTCTCGGCTGTTCTCCTCGGCTTCGGCATTGCCACCTTCTTCGGCAACTATCTTGGCGCCGTGCTGCTGGAGCGCTCCATGCGCTTCACGTTGACGATCATGCCCGTCGTGATGGGGGTGCTCGCTCTCTCGCTCTCCACCTTCGGCGGCAGCCTTGCCGGCGATGCGGCCATGGTCGCCCTCTGGGGCCTTGCCTTCGGTGCCGTGCCGGTCGCCTGGTCGACGTGGATCACCCGCGCAGTGCCGGATGAGGCCGAGAGCGCAGGCGGCCTCTTCGTTGCCGCCATCAACTTCGCCATCGCCACCGGCGCCGCCGCAGGCGGAGCCTTGTTCGATGCAAGCGGCGTGACGAGCGTCTTCGTGGCCAGCGGCGCTGTTCTGTTGCTGGCAGCACTCACCATCGTCTCGGCTGTGCGCACCCGGCCGGCCTGACAGGACGGGATGGCGGCGGTCTCGCCCGCCATCCCCTTATTTTCGTTTGTGCACGCCTGTCTCTACCCTGTTCCCCGTCATGCTTTTCGGTCTAGAACTCCAGTCGAGGTTTTCGGGAGGAGCGGCGCGTGACGGTGACGGCAGGAGATTTTTCGCAAGGGACTTTTGTCGGGCGCATCTGGCGGCCGGATGTGCAGGGTCCGGCGATCGTGGTGCTGCAGGACGGCAGGCTGCGCGACATTACGTCTTCCGAGATTCCCACCATGCAGGCCCTGCTGGAGAAAGACGATCCGGCCGCTGTTGCCCATGCCGCGCCCGGTGAGAACCTCGGTGCGCTCGTCGCGGTGCTGGAGAACTCTATCGAGGGTGCCGGCAATTTCTCCCGGCCCCATCTGCTCGCGCCCTGCGACCTCCAGGCGGTCAAGGCCTGCGGGGTCACCTTCGCCCGCTCGATGATCGAGCGTGTGATCGAGGAGAAGGCGGCGGGCAATCCGGCGCTGGCGGAGAAGGTGCGCGGCCGTGTCATCGCCATCATCGGCGACAGCCTGCGCGACCTGAAGGCGGGCTCGGAGGCAGCGGCAAAGGTCAAGGCGGCGCTGATCGAGGAAGGCGTCTGGTCGCAATATCTCGAAGTCGGGATCGGGCCGGATGCCGAGGTCTTCACCAAGGCGCCGGTTCTGGCCGCCGTCGGCTGGGGCGCCTCGGTCGGGCTGCACCCGATCTCCAAGTGGAACAATCCGGAGCCGGAAATCGTGCTTGCTGTCGACAGCCGGGGTCGCGTCAAGGGGGCGACGCTCGGCAACGACGTGAACCTGCGTGACGTCGAAGGGCGCTCGGCGCTGCTGCTCGGCAAGGCGAAGGACAACAATGCCTCCGCCGCCATCGGCCCGTTCATCCGCCTCTTCGACGCGACCTATTCGATCGACGACGTGCGCAAGGCCGATCTCGACCTTCTGATCGAGGGCGAGGACGGGTTTGTCCTGAAGGGGCGCAGCACGATGCGCGAGATCAGCCGCGATCCTCTCGATCTCGTCGCCCAGACGATCGGCAAGCACCATCAATATCCCGACGGTTTCCTGCTGTTCATGGGCACGCTTTTCGCGCCCGTCGAGGACCGCGACACGCCTGGCCAGGGTTTTACCCACAAGACCGGCGACCGGGTGACGATCTCCAATGCCGAGCTCGGCGCCCTCACCAACACGGTGCGCCTTTCCACCGAATGCCCGCCCTGGACCTTCGGCATCACGGCGCTGATGCGCAACCTCTCTACCCGTGGGCTCCTGTGAGATGGGCGAAGGCGGCATGGACGAGACGAGCCGCAAGATCCTGCGGCTGCTGCAGAGCGAGCCGGAGCTCACGGTCGCCGAGATCGGCGAGCGCGTTGGCCTCAGCCACACGCCCTGCTGGCGGCGCATCAAGGAGATGGAACGGCAGGGCATCATCCGCGGCCGCATCGTCGCCGTCGATCCGAAGCGTCTCGGATTCGAGGTGTCGGTGTTCTGCTTCGTGCGGCTGAAGCAGCACGACGAGGCGACGCTGCTGGAATTCGAGAAGGCGGTGAAGCACATGCCCGAGGTCGTGCAGTGTTACTCCATGACCGGCGACCACGACTATGTGCTGCGTGTCCTGACGAGCAGCGTGCGCCAGTACGAAGAGATACTGAAGAAGGCGCTTCTGCGGCTGCCCGGTGTCGGCTTCGTCAATTCCAGCTTCGCGCTCGATGAGCTGAAGAACACGCATCGCGTTCCGATCTGACAGGAAATGAGGATGGCTTTGCGCCGGAGGGCATTCTTTGCGGATGCCGTCCTCAAACCGTGATTCTCCGCCACGAAAATAAGGACCCGCTCCTCCCAATCCATGGGTAGGCTCCTACATATGGAGGATGGCTTTCATGGAGGAGAGCCATCGAGGAGGAAGTCATGCTCAAGCAGAGCTTTTCTCTCGAGGACAAGTATATGGCGGAGGAGGGAAGGATCTTCCTTTCCGGCACGCAGGCTCTCGTGCGCCTGCCCATCGTTCAGATGCGGCGCGACCGTGCTGCGGGGCTGAACACCGCCGCATTCATTTCGGGTTATCGTGGATCGCCGCTCGGCGGCTACGACCAGCAGCTTGCAAAAGCGAAGAAGCACCTGGCGGCGCACGACATCGTGTTCCGGCCGGGCGTCAACGAAGATCTGGCGGCCACCGCCGTCTGGGGCACGCAGCAGCTCCACCTTTCCCCGGGCGCGCGCTATGATGGCGTCGCCGGTTACTGGTATGGCAAGGGGCCGGGCGTCGATCGCTGTGGCGATGTGCTGAAGCACGCCAATGCCGCCGGCACCGCGAAACATGGCGGCGTGCTCTGTTTTGCCGGCGACGACCATTCGGCAAAGTCGTCCTCCATTCCGCACCAGTCAGACCATGCCTTCATGTCGGCGCTGATCCCGGTGCTCTATCCGTCTTCGATTCATGAATTCATCGAATACGGCCTGCTCGGCACCGCCATGTCGCGCTATTCCGGCTGTTGGGTCGGCATGAAGTTCATCGCCGACACGGTCGAGACGACGGCTTCCGTCGATCTTGCGGGGGAACGCCGCCAGTTCGTCATCCCGGACAGTTTCGAGCTGCCGCGGGATGGCCTCAGCCTGCGCTGGCCCGATCCGCCGCTGCCGCAGGACGAGCGCCTCCAGACCTACAAGGGGTACGCCGCCATTGCCTTTGCCCGCGCCAACCGAGTGGACGAGGTGACGCACGAGGTGCCGCGCGCCCGCTTCGGTATCATCGCGTCGGGCAAGGCCTATGAGGATGTGCTCCAGGCGCTGAAGGAGCTTTCGCTCGGTCCGGCCGAGATGGCCGAGATCGGCATGCGCATCTACAAGGTCCGCATGCCCTGGCCGCTGGAGCCGGAGGGCGTGCGCGAGTTCTCGCAGGGCCTCGAGGAGGTGCTGGTCGTCGAGGAGCGCCGCGAGATCATCGAGAACCAGATCAAGCAGCAGCTCTTCAACTGGCACCACGGCGAGCGGCCGCGCATCGTCGGCAAGTTCGATCATCAGGACAAGCCGTTCCTGCCGCTTTCGGAGGCACTGTCCGTCGGCATGGTGGCGCGGGCGATCGCCGCCCGCCTCCTGCAGTTCGACTTCGACGCCGGTCTGAAGACGGTCATTTCCAATGAACTCGCCTATCTCCTGGAGCGCGAGAAGATCCGCAAGGCGCACATGGCGCCGGTCGAACGCGTGCCCTATTTCTGCTCCGGCTGTCCGCACAACACCTCGACGAAGGTGCCGGAGGGAAGCCGGGCGACCGCCGGCATCGGTTGCCACTACATGGTGCAGTGGATGGACCGCGACACCACGACCTTCACCCATATGGGTGCCGAGGGCGTGCCGTGGTCGGGCATTGCGCCCTTCAGCGACGAGAAGCACATTTTCGTCAATCTCGGCGACGGCACCTATTATCATTCCGGCATCCTGGCGATCCGCCAGTCCGTCGCCGCCGGCGTCAACATCACCTACAAGCTGCTCTACAACGATGCGGTGGCCATGACCGGTGGCCAGCCCGTCGATGGCCCCCTCAGCCCCGAAGTGATGACACGGCAGCTGCATGACGAGGGTGTGGCGCCGATCTACCTCGTTTCCGATCATCCGGACGCCTATTCGCCGGCGATGCTTGCGCCCGGCGTCATCGTGCGGCACCGCGACGAGATGGACCGGGTGATGCGCGATATCCGCGAGGCGCCCGGCTGCTCCGCCATCGTCTATGTGCAGACCTGCGCGGCGGAGAAGCGTCGCCGCCGCTCCCGCGGCCTGATGGAAGACCCGCCGGTTCGCCTGCTGATCAATCCCGCCGTCTGCGAAGGCTGCGGTGACTGTTCCACGCAGTCGAACTGCGTCTCCGTCGAACCGCTCGACACAGCGTTCGGCCGCAAGCGCAGGATCAACCAGTCGACCTGCAACAAGGATTACTCCTGCCTCAAGGGCTTCTGCCCGTCCTTCGTGACGGTGGAAGGCGGCCGGCTGCGCAAGGCCGCGCGCGCCAATCCCGACATGTCGGGCGTTGTCGAGCCCGACATCGTTGCGATCGGCGACCGTTCCTACAACATCGCCATTGCCGGCATCGGCGGTACCGGCATCCTGACGATCAGCGCCATCCTCGGCATGGCCGCCCATCTCGACGGCAAGTCGCCGATGATCCTCGACATGGCCGGACTTGCCCAGAAGGGCGGCGCCGTGATGAGCCACCTGCGCATCGGCCTGGCCGACGAGGACGTCTCCTCGCCGCGCATCGTCACGGGCGGTGCGGATCTCCTCCTTGCTGCCGACGACGTTGTGGCCGCCTCGAAGGATGCCGCGACGCTGTGCGACCAGCACCGCACGACCGGCGTCGTCAACACCAAGCTGACGCCGGTCGCCGATTTCGTGCGCCAGCGCGACTTCGATTTCCGCCGCCACGATGTCGAGGGCACGGTGCGCACCGCACTGCGCGATCCCTCCCATCTTCTCGATTTCACGACGATCGCCGAGAAGGTGGCCGGCAATGCCATGGCGACGAACATCCTGATGACCGGCTTCGCCTGGCAGAAAGGCCTCATCCCGCTGACGCGCCAGTCGATCGAGCAGGCGATCGTGCTGAACGGCGTTGCCGTCGACGCCACGCTCGCCGCCTTCGGCTGGGGCCGGTTGATCGCCGCCGACCCGGCCCGCGCCGAACGCCTGCTGCATGCCGGCAAGCCGGTCGCGACGCTGGAGACCATGGCGCCGGACGAACTGGTCGCCCATCGCGTGAAACACCTGACGGCCTACCAGAACGCCGCTCTTGCCGATCGTTACAAGGCGCTGGTCGAGCGTGTGCGCGAGGCGGAAGGGGCCCTCGGGCCGGACGACCGTCTTGTCCGCGCCGTCGCGCATGTCTATGCCCAGCTGCTCGCCTACAAGGACGAATACGAGGTGGCGCGACTCTTCACCGATCCCGCCTTCAAGGCCGGGTTGGCGGAGCAGTTCGAGGGCAAATACAGCATCGCCTTCAACCTCGCGCCGCCCTTCCTGAAAGGCGAGGATGCGAACGGCCGTCCGCGGAAACGCCGCTTTGGCCGCTGGATGCTGCCGGCCTTCGGCCTGCTCGCCGGCCTGAAGGGCCTGCGCGGCACCGCCTTCGACCCGTTCGGCCGCACGGCGGAGCGGCGCATGGAGCGCCAGCTCATCGCCGACTATGTGGCACTGGTCGAGCACGTGTTGCACAATCTTCGCCGCGAGAATCTCGATGCCGCCGTTGCGCTCATGTCGCTTTACGGCGAAATTCGTGGTTACGGCCCGGTGAAAGAGGCGGCGGTGAAGCGGGTGCGGGCGCGCGAGGCGGAGATGCGCCTGGTCTTCGACATGGCAGGACAAGACAGAGCGGCCGCCTGAGGCCGCGATGGAGCCGGTCGTTCGGTTCCGCGATTTTAGGAAGCAGGCGGATGCCGGGGCATCCGGCCGGGGAGGACGGACATGTACGATGCTGCAATGAGCTTCGGGCTTGGTGAGGAAATCGACGCGCTGAGAGAGAGCGCGCGGCGTTTTGCGGGCGACCGTATCGCCCCGCAGGCGGCGGAAATCGACCGCAGCAACACCTTTCCCATGCCGCTCTGGCGTGAGCTGGGTGACCTTGGCCTGCTCGGCATCACCGCGCCGGAAAGTTTTGGCGGATCCGGCATGGGCTATCTTGCCCATTGTGTGGCGATGGAGGAGATCAGCCGCGCCTCGGCCTCGGTGGGCCTCAGCTATGGCGCCCACTCCAACCTCTGCGTCAACCAGATCGTGCGCAATGCCAGCGCCGCGCAGCGGGAAAAATACCTGCCGAAGCTGATTTCCGGCGAACATGTCGGCGCGCTCGCCATGTCGGAGCCGGGTGCGGGCTCCGATGTCGTCTCGATGAAGCTGCGTGCCGAGAAGCGCGGTGACTGCTACGTGCTGAACGGCAACAAGATGTGGATCACCAACGGGCCGGATGCGGACGTGCTTGTCGTCTATGCCAAGACGGACCCGGAAGCTGGCCCGCGCGGTATCACCGCCTTCCTCGTGGAAAAGGGGTTCAAGGGCTTCTCGACGGCGCAGAAGCTCGACAAGCTCGGCATGCGCGGTTCCAACACCTGCGAACTCGTCTTTGCCGATTGCGAGGTGCCGGAGGAGAACGTGATGGGCACCGTCGGGCGCGGCGTCAACGTGCTGATGTCCGGTCTCGACTACGAGCGCGTGGTGCTCTCGGGCGGCCCGCTCGGCATCATGGCCGCCTGCCTCGACGTCGTCATCCCCTATCTGCACGAGCGCAAGCAGTTCGACCGGCCGATCGGCGAATTCCAGCTGATGCAGGGCAAGGTGGCGGACATGTATGTCGCCTTCAATGCCGCGCGCGCCTATGTCTATGCCGTCGCCGCCGCCTGCGACCGGGGCGAGACGACGCGCAAGGACGCCGCCGGCTGCATCCTGCTTTCCGCCGAGAACGCCACGAAGCTGGCCCTAGAGGCCATCCAGGCCCTTGGCGGCAACGGTTACATCAACGATTATCCGATGGGCCGCCTGCTGCGCGATGCGAAACTCTACGAGATCGGCGCCGGCACCTCGGAAATCCGCCGCATGCTCATTGGCCGCGAAATTTTCCAGGAGACGCTGTGATGCCGGTCATCCCTTCGGCCGTGAACACCCGCAGCGAAACCTTTGCGGCGAACCGCAAGGCCATGCTCGAGGCGCTCGCCCTGGTGGAGGAGGCAGCCGGCCTTGCCATGGATGGCGGCGGGGCGAAGGCGCGCGAGCGCCATGTTTCCCGCGGCAAGCTCCTGCCGCGGGACCGTGTCGCGCAATTGCTCGACCCCGGCTCTCCCTTCCTCGAAATCGGCCTCACGGCCGGTCACGGCCTCTATGACGGCGCCTCGCCCTCCGGCGGAATGATATCGGGCATCGGCCGTGTCTCCGGCCGTGAATGCATGATCGTCTGCAACGATGCCACGGTGAAGGGCGGCACCTATTATCCCATCACCGTGAAGAAGCATCTTCGCGCGCAGGAGATCGCCGCGGAGAACCGGCTGCCCTGCGTCTATCTCGTCGACAGCGGGGGCGCCAACCTGCCGAACCAGGACGAGGTCTTCCCTGATCGCGATCATTTCGGCCGCATCTTCTACAATCAGGCGCAGATGTCGGCCGCCGGTATCCCGCAGGTCGCCGTCGTCATGGGCAGCTGCACGGCCGGCGGTGCTTATGTGCCGGCCATGAGTGACGAGACCGTCATCGTCGAGAACCAGGGCACGATCTTCCTTGCCGGCCCGCCCCTGGTGAAGGCTGCGACGGGGGAGGTGGTGACGGCCGAGGATCTCGGCGGCGGCGACGTGCACACCCGTCTTTCCGGCGTCGCCGACCACCTCGCGCGTGACGACCGCCATGCGCTTGCCATCGCCCGCCAGATCGCCGCCAATCTCAACACGCACAAGCCGCCGCTCGCGAAATCCGGCGAAGGCGACGCACCGCTTTACGACCCGGAAGAGTTGCTCGGCATTGTGCCGGCCGACACGCGCACGCCCTACGATGTGCGCGAGGTGATCGCCCGCGTGGTGGACGGTTCCCGCTTCGACGAGTTCAAGGCACGCTTCGGCACCACGCTCGTCTGCGGCTTTGCCGCGCTGCATGGTCTTCCGGTCGGCATCATCGCCAACAATGGCGTGCTCTTCTCCGAGGCCGCCCTCAAGGGCGCGCATTTCATCGAACTCTGCGCCCAGCGCGGCATTCCGCTGCTTTTCCTGCAGAACATCACCGGTTTCATGGTCGGCCGCAAATACGAGGCCGAGGGCATCGCCAAACATGGCGCCAAACTTGTCACCGCCGTGGCGACGGCGAAGGTGCCGAAGATCACCGTCCTGATCGGCGGCTCTTACGGCGCGGGCAACTATGGCATGTGCGGCCGGGCCTATTCGCCGCGTTTCCTCTGGACCTGGCCGAACAGCCGCATCGCCGTCATGGGCGGCGAGCAGGCGGCGGGAGTGCTTGCAACCGTCCGGCGCGAGGGCATCGAGCGCACGGGCGGCAGCTGGAGCACCGAGGAGGAGGCCGCCTTCAAGCAGCCGACCATCGACATGTTCGCCCGGCAGAGCCATCCGCTCTATGCCTCGGCACGGCTTTGGGACGACGGCATCGTCGATCCGCGCAAGACGCGCGACGTGCTGGCGCTCTCGCTCTCGGCGGCGCTCAATGCGCCGGTCGAGCCCACTCGTTTCGGCGTCTTCAGGATGTAGAGGAGGCAATGCCATGAACCGCGAAACCATCAATGCCAAGAACGTACCCGCCCCGCGCGGCGGCTATTCGCAGGCCGTGAAAATCGAGGATTTCAAGACGCTGCTGTTCATCAGCGGCCAGATCCCCGTGTCGGACGACGACAAGGTGCCGGAAACCTTCGAGGAACAGGCCCGCCTCGTCTGGCGCAACATCGATGCGCAGCTGAAGGCGGCGGGCATGTCCAAGGCCGACCTCGTCAAGGTGACGACGTTCCTCTCCGACCGGCATCACGCGACCGCCAACCGCGAGATCCGCAGCGACTATCTCGGCGCCATCGCCCCGGCGATGAGCGTCGTGGTCTGCGCCATCTTCGACGAGAAGTGGATGCTCGAGGTCGAGGCCATTGCCGCACGATAACGCGCGAGACCCCGGTCCCGCGTCTCCCTATCCGTTTGCCGGAGGCAGGATGTTCAGAAAGATCCTCATCGCCAACCGCGGCGAAATCGCCTGCCGCGTCATCCGCACCGCCCGCCGCATGGGCGTTGCGACGGTCGCTGTCTACTCCGACGCGGATCGCCAGGCCCTGCATGCTGCGATGGCCGACGAGGCCATCCGCATCGGCCCGGCAGAGGCGGCCGGCAGCTACCTGAACAGTGCGGCCATTGTTGCGGCCGCGAAGGCGAGCGGTGCCGAAGCGGTGCATCCCGGCTACGGCTTCCTCTCGGAGAACCCCGATTTTGTCGAGGCGGTGGAGGCGGCGGGCCTCGTCTTCATCGGCCCTTCGGCGAGCGCGATCCGCGCCATGGGGTTGAAGGACGCCGCAAAGGCGCTGATGGAAAAAGCCGGCGTGCCGGTCGTGCCGGGCTATCATGGTGAACGGCAGGAGGCCGATTTCCTTGCCGGCGAGGCGGAGGCGATCGGCTATCCGGTGCTGATCAAGGCCCGCGCCGGCGGCGGAGGCAAGGGCATGCGGCGGGTGGAGCGGCCCGCCGATTTTACCGCCGCGCTCGAAAGCGCCCGGCGCGAGGCGGAAAGCGCCTTCGGCGACGGACGCGTGCTGGTCGAAAAATACATGGCCAAACCCCGTCATATCGAGGTGCAGGTCTTCGGCGACGGGCACGGCAATGTCGTGCATCTCTTCGAGCGCGATTGCTCGCTCCAGCGCCGCCACCAGAAGGTCATCGAGGAAGCGCCGGCACCCGGTATGACGGCGGAGATGCGGGCCGTGATGGGGGAGGCCGCGGTGCGTGCGGCCGCGGCCATCGGCTATAGCGGCGCCGGCACCGTCGAGTTCATCGCGGACGTTTCCGAAGGCCTGCGGCAGGATCGCTTCTACTTCATGGAAATGAACACGCGCCTGCAGGTCGAGCACCCGGTGACAGAGGCGATCACCGGTCTCGATCTCGTCGAATGGCAGCTTCGCGTCGCCGCAGGCGAACCCCTGCCGAGGCGGCAGGACGAGCTTGTCATCGACGGCTGGGCCTTCGAGGCCCGGCTCTACGCGGAAAACCCGGCGCGCGATTTCCTGCCGGCGACCGGCCGCCTTACGGTCTTCGACCTGCCGGGCGAAGCGCGCATCGATTCCGGCGTGCGCGTCGGTGATATCATCACCCCATACTACGATCCGATGATCGCCAAGGTGATCACCCATGGTCGCAACCGCAGGGAGGCGCTGGCGCGGCTGGAAGCGGCGCTCGAAGCCTGCCGCGTCGGCGGGCTGACGACCAATGCCGGTTTTCTCGCCCGTCTCTGCCGCCTGCCGGCCTTTGCTGCGGGCGATGTCGATACGGGCCTGATCGGTCGGGCAGGCGAGGGGTTGCTGGCCGATCCCGAAGCAGCCGAGGAGGTTTTTGCACTCGCCGCCCTCTCGGCGCTCGGCTTTCTTGACGCACCGGCCGACCCTGATCCATGGAGCCAGGTCCGCGGTTTCCGGCTGTGGAGCGAGGCGACCCGGAGCGTCTTTCTCGACCATGGCGGTGCGGAGCATGCGCTGCGGATCACCTTCCGCGGCGGCAACCGTTTCCGCGTCGAGCACGCTGGCATCGCTACCGAGATCGGCCTGCTGGCGAGCGACGGCCGGTCCGTGCGCGCGGATGTCGATGGCCGCATCCTGTCTGCGACCGTTCATCACGAGGGTGCCGATACCATCGTCTTCCTCGGCGGTCATGCCCATGCCTTTTCGCTTGCCGAGGAGGCCGGCCACGAAGGCGAGGCAGCGGCGGGTGGTGACCGGCTCTCTGCCCCGATGCCGGGGCTCGTGCGCATCGTCTCCGTCGCGCCGGGCGCGCGCGTCGCCCGCGGCGATGCGCTGGTGACCATGGAGGCGATGAAGATGGAGCTGGTGCTGGCAGCCCCGCGTGACGGGGTGGTGGCCGTGGTGCCCGTCGCCGTCGGCGATCAGGTGGCCGAAGGCGCCTTGCTTTTGGCGCTGGAGCCGGAGGAGGCCGCATGAGCCGCCGCATCGAAATCGTCGAGATGGCCGCCCGCGACGGCCTGCAGAACGAGAAGGCGATCATCCCCGCCGCGGACAAGATTGCGCTGATCGATCGCCTCTCGGATTGCGGATTCCGCCGCATCGAGGCGACGAGCTTCGTCAGCCCGAAATGGGTGCCGCAGCTTGCCGACGGAGCCGAGGTGATGGCCGGTATCGCGCGCCGGCCAGGTGTTTCCTATGCGGCGCTGGTGCCCAACATGAAGGGTTACGAGGCGGCGAAAGCCGCCGGTGTCGATGAGGTCGCCGTCTTCCTCTCCGCCTCCGAAGGCTTTTCGCAGGCCAACCTCAACTGCTCGATCGCCGAGAGCATCGAGCGGGCCCGGCCGGTCGCGCAAGCGGCGAAAGCGGATGGCATTCCGCTGCGCGGCTATGTCAGCTGCGTCGTACAATGCCCCTATGACGGCCCGGTGGCTCCCGCCGCCGCGGCATGGGTGACTGGACAGTTGCTGGCTCTCGGTTGCCACGAGGTGAGCCTTGGCGACACGATCGGCCGCGCCCGGCCGGAAGAGGTCGCGGCCATGCTGGATGTCGTGCTGACGATTGCCGCGCCGGAAAGGCTCGCCGGCCATTTCCACGATACGGGCGGGATGGCGCTCGACAATATCCGCGTCGCGCTGGATCATGGACTTGCCGTCTTCGATGCCTCGGTCGGTGGGCTCGGTGGCTGCCCCTATGCGCCGGGTGCGCGCGGCAATGTGGATACGCTTGCCGTCGCCGACATGCTGGCGGCGGCGGGGTTCGAAACGGGCCTCGACCGGGAGAAGCTGGCCCTGGCCGCCGCTTTTGCGCGCCGGATCGCCGGCAAGGGCGCCTAGCATTTTGCGCCCTTGAGGGGCGAGGAGGTGAAGCCATGAATTTCGAGACGATTTCCGTATCCGTCGACCGGCGCGGCGTGGCTATGCTCACGCTGCGCCGCCATGCGCAGCACAATGCGCTGTCCGGCCCGATGATCCGCGAACTGACGGCGGTCGCCGGCCTTCTCGGCGAGGACAGGGCCGTGCGCCTCGTCGTGCTCACCGGCGAGGGGGAAAGCTTCTGTGCCGGCGGCGATCTCAACTGGATGAAGGAGCAGATCGCGGCCACGCGCGAGGTGCGCATCGTGGAGGCACGCCGGCTTGCGGTGATGCTGAAGGCGCTGCGCGACCTGCCCAAGCCGCTCGTTGCCCGGGTCAACGGCCAGGCCTATGGCGGAGGCGTCGGGCTCGTCAGCGTCTGCGATGCGGCGATCGCCGTGGAAGGTGCGCGCTTCGGCCTGACAGAAACCCGCCTCGGCCTCATCCCGGCGACGATCAGCCCCTATGTCGCCGCCCGTATCGGCCCCGCCGCCTTCCTGCGCTTCGCTACGTCCGCTCGTCTGTTCGATGCACCGACCGCACGCGATATCGGCCTCCTTAGCGCCGTCGTTCCGGCCGAGGCACTGGACGCGGCGGTCGAGGCCGAGATCGCCCCCTATTTCGCGACCTCGCCGGAGGCGGTCGCGGCGGCGAAGGCGCTTGCCCACGCGCTTGCCCCGCCGATCGACGACAAGGTCGTCGACATGACCCTGACGCGCCTGGCCGACACCTGGGAGACGCCGGAAGCGGCGGAGGGGGTCACGGCGTTTCTGGAAAAGCGCAAGCCGGGATGGGTGCTGACGGATACGGCAAGGTAGTGTCCCGGTGACGTCGCAGCTCTGGCGTTACCCCTGACGCTAGCCCTCTCCCCGCATGCGGGGGACGCGCCCTGCCAATGGGTAATGGTTGGGGAAACCGGATATCTCCTTCGCCCCGCTTGCGGGGAGAAGGTGCCGCCAGGCGGATGAGGGGCAACCCCCGCTACTCGATGAACACCCTGACGCTGGCTGCCCGCCCGGCGGCGTCGATGACGGTCAGCGTCGAGAAACCAGCCCCCTCCGGCATCCACTGCGTCGTGCGCCGGCGCGCGGCATCGGGCAGGACCTTGCCGTTGGCGAGCCAGCGGAAGGGCGCCCGTCCGCCCTGGAGTTTCAGCACGAGCGGTGAGATGTCTTTGCCGGTTGTCGCGCCGAGTTCCACATGGGCACCTTCCGGCGGATAGACGATTTCCGGTGCCGGTTCGCGCGCCGTCGTGGCCACAAGGCCGCTTGCCGTGGTCGAGAAGCGGCGAAGGCTTGCCGGAAGCTCGGATTGCGCAATGCGCACCGCGCCGGCTGGCGCGCGCGGCAGTGCGGTGATGGCGAGGCCGGACCGGGCGAAGGCTTCGAACAGGATGGGCGCGGCGGCGCCGTAGCCGGTGAGGCCCGGCACCGCGCCGTTGTCGGCCCGGCCAACCCAGACGCCCAGCACATGGCGGCCGTCATACCCGACGGACCAGGCATCGCGATAGCCGTAGCTCGTGCCGGTCTTGTAGGCGATGCCGAGGCGGCGGCTGCCGGTGGGCGGCGTAACGCCGGAAAGCGCATCCGAGACATGCCAGACGGCGACGGGGTTGAGCAGCGGATCGCCCGTTATCACCGCCGCGTCGCACACGATGCCATCGCCAAGGCGCACCGGCAGGCCGCGATTGGCAAGCGCCGCGTAGAGCTGGGTGAGGTCGCGCAGCGTGACACCGACGCCGCCAAGGCCGATGGCAAGGCCGGGCGTTTCGCCCGGCGGCAGCTCGGGATGCACCTCCGCGCGGCGGAAGCGCACCATCAGCCGCGTCGGGCCGACCGCCTCCAGCAGGCGCACGGCGGGCACGTTCAGCGACAGCTGCAGTGCCTTGCGCACGCTGACGTCCCCCTGGTAGGTCATGTCGAAATTGCGCGGACGATAGCCGGAGAAGTCGGCAGGCCGATCCTCGACGATGGTTTCCTGCGCGACGAGGCCTTCCTCGAAGGCAAGGCCGTAGATGAAGGGTTTCAGCGCCGAGCCGGGCGAGCGGCGGATGCGCGTCATGTCGATCCAGCCGGCACGGCTGCCGTCGAAATAGTCCGCCGAGCCGACCTCGCCGAGGATCTCGCCGGTGCGGGCATCGGCCATCACCATGGCGATCGAGACCTTTGGGCCGAGTCGCTCGGCTGCCTCGCGCGCCACCGTCTCCAGCCCGTCCTGCACGGTGCGGTCGAGCGTCGTCCTGTGTTCGGCCGCCTTGGTATCCTTGCGCAGCGCAAGCTCCGAAAGGTGCGCGGCATAGGCGGGAAGCTGGCGGCGGCGGTCGGGCACCGCTTCCGCGCTGGCGCGCTCCGCCTCGCCCTCGCCGATGATCTCGGAAACGGCCATGCGAGCGAGCACGCGCTCGCGCGCCTTCTCCGCCACGGCGCGGTGCCGGTCCGGCCGGCGCTTTTCGGGAAGCTGCGGCAGGGCGACGAGAAGGGCGGCTTCGGCGACGGAAAGACGCTTCGGCTCCTTGCCGAACCAGGCGAGGCTGGCCGCACGTACGCCTTCCAGATTGCCGCCATAGGGGGCGAGCGTCAGGTAGAGATCGAGGATCTCGGCCTTGGAGAGGCGCCGTTCGAGCTGGACCGCGCGGGCCATCTGGCGCAGCTTGGCTAGCATCGAGCGGTTCTCGCGCGGCTCGATCAGCCGGGCGACCTGCATGGAAAGCGTGGAGGCGCCGGAGACAATGCGGCCATTCGTGACGAACTGCCCGGCCGCACGCAGCAGCGCCAGCGGGTCGATACCCGCATGCTCGTGAAAACGCCGGTCCTCATAGGCGACAAGCATGCGCAGAAACTGCGGATCGACATCGGCAGCCGTGGTCTTCAGCCGCCAGAGCCCGTCCGGCGTCGCGAAGGCCCGCAGCAGGCGGCCGTCGCGGTCGAGCACTTCCTTTGAAACGGTGTCCGCCACGGTGACCGGCGGCGGATAGGCGCGATCGGCATAGTCGAGCCCGGCGGCGAGGGCGGCGATGAACGCCGCCCCGCCGAGGGAGCCTATCAGGAGCTTGCGCCAGAGCGCCATTGGCCTGTCCTCTCGCTCAGCCCCTTACTCGGCCTTGACGACCTGCATGCGGCCGGTCGCCGTGCGGGCGGAGTATTGTGGACGGTACATGTCCTCCACCTGTGCGGCCGGGTGGTCGTAGGTGCCCGGTGTCACGGCGCGCACGACATAGGCAAGCGTCACCTCGCGATTGTCGCCCGCACTGCGGTTGAAGGCCGCGACGAAGCGGTCGTAGCGGAACTCCGTATGGGCAGGCTCGATCTCGCCGATCCAGTCGAAATTCGCCAGCTTCGCGCTGTCGACGAGGCTCGGATTGTCGATCTCGAAGCCGGCGGGCAGGAGGTCGGTTATGATGATGCGCGACGGCCAGTCATTGTGCTCCGTCACTTTCAGCACCACGACGTAGCGCTCGTTCTGCGTCGCCTCGGAGACGTTCGCCTCCTCGCCGTCCAGCGTGTAGTAGCTACGCTCGATGGCAAAGCCGTCGCCGCCGGCCGGCAGCGGGTCGGCCGGGGCTGCCACCGTCGTCAGCATGGCCGAGACCGGCTCGCCGGTACGGTTGGCAACCGTCAGCGGGTTCTCCATCAGCGCCTTGCCCGTCATCTGCGCGGCGTAGCCGCCGGAATGCGCGGCGCCGTTGATCTCGAGCTCCAGGCCCTTGTCGGCATCCTTCACGGAACGGGCGGCAAGAAGCATCCAGGTCTGTTCCTGCGTGCTGGTCCAGCGCTTGTCTTCCCACTGCTTGGCGACGAGCTTCGTCAGGTCCGGAATGATGGTCGGAACCGGGCGGGCTTCGGCGGCAAGCGCCAGAATGGCGGCCCCGTCACGCAGCGACGAACCGTAGTCGGTGCGCGAGAGGCTGGCATTCAGCACGCTGTCGCGCGACAGGCCGAGTGCATTGGAGAAGATCGTCATCGAGCGTTGCGCATCGCCGTAGAGCCCGAGCGCGGCGGCAAGGTGCGCGCGGGAGAGCGGCGAGGAGAACTCCGAGAGCTTCGTGTCGGCATAGTAGCGCAGGTCGCTGATCGCGGCCTTGCGGTTGCGGGCGAGCACATAGAGCGCATAGGCGATCTCGTTGCCCTGGTTGGAGACGTTGACGTCGTAGGAGATGGCGTTCTGCAGGTTGGAAAGCGCCTGCAGCATGGCCTGTTCCGGCACGTCGAACTTCTGCTCGCGGGCCCGCGTCAGGAAGTCCGTGACGAAGGCGTCGAGCCACAGGTCGCCGTAGCTCGGCCCCCAGAGGCCGAAGCTGCCGGAGGAGGACTGGTTGGCCAGCACGCGATAGATCGCGTCCTGCACGCGCTTCTGCGTTTCCGTGTCCTCGGCAAGGCCGGACTGTTTGGAAAGCTCGCTGAGATAGAGCAGCGGCAATGCACGGCTGGTCGTCTGCTCCGTGCAACCATAGGGATAGCGGTCGAGTGCCATCAAGAGTGCTGGGATGTCGAAGGCGGCGGCGCGCGAAACGCTGAGGCTGACGGAGGCGCCGGCAAGCTGGCTGTCGGCCAGAAGCTGGTCGTCGATCGTCAGGCTGCCATTGGCGGCGATCTCGATCGGCCGGCGCGTGGTGATCGGCATGGCGGCCGGGCGCACCGGCACGTTGAGCGCCTGCTCCAGCGACATGCCGGAACCGTTCGAGAGCTTGACCGTCACGACGCCGTCGCCGGCCTCGCCGCCGATCAACGGCAGGGTGAGCGCCGTCTTGCCGCCCGGCTCGAGCCGTAGCGTCTGGCCCGCACCGGTCTGCTCGACCATCACGGAGGCGTTGTGGGTGACTTCGACCATGTAGTCACCGGCCGGGGCATCGGTGTTGGTGATGTCGAGCCTCAGGTCGGCGCGGTCCCCGGGAGCGAGGAATTTCGGCAGGCTCGCGGTTACCACGACCGGATCGCGGATGACGACGTCCTTCGACGCGCTGCCGACGCCGGTCTTCGTCCAGCCGACGGCCATGATGCGGGCCGTTCCGTTGAATTGCGGAATGTCGAAGCTGACCTTGGCCTTGCCTTCCGCATCGAGCTTCACAGGGCCGGCGAAGAAGGCAACGAGCTTTTCGGTCGGTGGATTGCCGGAAAGCGCCCCTTCGCCGCCGTCGCCGCCGGTGCGCAGCCGCCCGGTGGCGCCGAGCGAGCCGTCGATCAGCCGGCCGTAGAGGTCGCGGATCTCCATGCCGAGCCGGCGCTGGCCGAAATACCAGCCGGCCGGATCGGGCGCTTCGTAGCGGGTGAGGTTGAGGATGCCGACATCGACGGCGGCGACCGTGATATAGGCTTCCTCATTGGCGCCTGCGCCGGCAAGGGTAAGCGCGATATCGAGCGGCTGGCGCGGCAGCGTCTTTTCCGGAACGTCGAGTGCGACATTCAGCTTGCGGTCGGCCGGATCGACCTTCAGCCAGGTGATGCCGATGGCGCGCATCGGCATGCGGCTTTCCTGGTCCGTCCCCGGACGGAAGAGCGTCGCAGTGACGTAGGAACCGGGACCCCATTCCTTGGTAATCGGTATTTCCACCTCGCCGCCCTCGGCGCCGATGGCGGCGGTCTGGGTGGCGATCAGGCTTTCGGCGCCGATGGTGATCAGCACCTGGCCGGCATGGCGCGACGAGATCTTCAGTTTGGCCGTGTCGCCGACCGCATAGTTTTCCTTGTCGAGCGAGATTTCGAGCGCGTCGGGCGTTTCCGTCGAGGTTGCGGCGACATACCAGCCGGCGTCGAACTCGATGCTGGTCGCCGGGCCTTCGGGCTCCGCGCTTTCCACTTCCAGGCGATAGCGGCCCCAGGTGACAGGCACCGATATGCGCCCGCCATCCTTACCGGCATCGACCGTGCCGTCGGCGATCTGCTTGGTCGAAAGCACCGGCTCGTAACGCCACGAGCTGCCGTCGCGATACCATTGGTAGTTCCGCTCGACGGCGAGCAGCTTCCAGGGCATGCCCTGCATCGCCTGCCGGGAGCCATCCGGCGCCACAGCGACGACGGTGAAGTTGGCAACGCTGTTTTCCGCAAGTCCATCGGAAAATTCCGGCTTTACGCCGATCATCGCACCGGCCGCCTTGACCGGGAGGGTCAGGTTGCGCTCGACGGCGCGGCCGCCCTCTTCCATCATGCGCAGTGTGACCAGCGCTTCGAGGCGCTGGGTGGTCGAGGGAAGGTCGGCGATGTTCACCTCGAAGGTCGTCTTGCCGTCGTCGTCGAGAACGTCGAGGCCTTCGAGCGGCGTGGTGCTTTCCTCGAGTGCCTCCTCGTCGGCAAGACCGAAGACGTAGCCGGGAAAGGCGGCGTCCTGGCGGGTCGGTTTCAGGGCGACATCACCCTCGATTTCAAGGCCCGCGCCCGGCGCGCCGTAGAGGTAGCGGCCTTCGACGGAGACCTCTGCGGGAACGCCGGTCTCGATGGCCTTCGTTTCGCTCGCCATGTTGAATTCGATGCGGTCGGGCACGAAATCGTCGACGAGAAACTGCTTTTCGCCGATCGCGCTCCCCTTGGGATCGGTGAAGATCTGCATGGTCCAGGTGCCGCGCATGCTGTTTTCCTGCAGCGGCAGGTCGACGGCATGGCCGCCGAGCGCGGCACCGTCGCTGACGATGCGGCGATCCTCTACGCCATCAGGGCGATTGAAGACGAAGGTGAGCGGCAGTTTTTCGACGGCATTGGCTTCGATGTCGCGGGCGAGCGCCGTCGCGTGCACGGTCTCGCCGGCACGGTAGATGCCGCGCTCGGTCCAGGCGAGCACGTCGATGGCACCTGGTGCCGGCCGGCCGGTGACGCCGCGGTCCGAGAGGTCGAAGCCGGCGCGTGTCATGTCGAGGAAAACGAAGTCGGACGTGCCCTTCTTTGCGAGGATCACGGCTGGCGTGTTGGCGGCGGTGCCGCGCATCAGGCCGGCGGTGAAGGTCGCGCGGCCGTCCGCATCGGTCGTCGCGGTGCCGAGCACCTCGTTGTTCTTGGCGATCAGCTGAAGCTCGACGCCGTCGAGCGGGCCAGCGCTGTCGAGCGAGCGGGCGAAGACGTTGAGGCCATCCGTGCCGGCATAGGTGGTGAGGCCGACATCCGAGACGACGAACCACTGTGTCGCCTTGGCATCCCATTCGTTGGAGCGGCCGTTCGAGGCGGCGGCGGTCAGGACATAGACGCCGGGCTTGCGCTCCGGCAGCGCCTCGTCGACCGGGAAGCTGGTGACGACGTCCTTGTTGAGCTCGGGCGAGATATCGATCTTGCCCTGCCAGACGAGTTCGCCGTTGTCGTTTTCGATGCGGCTGGCGGAGTAACCGTCGAGCTGGGTGAGGAAGCGGCTTTCGGAAAGCAGCGAGGTGATGGCACGGTCACCGACGCGGTAGAGCTTCAGGTCGGCGCTGTCGGTGTTGACGGAAACGATCGGGATGCCGCGGCGCACGCTTCCCGGCAGCACGAAGCCGTCGCCGGTGAAGCGCACCATGGCGGCGCGGTCCTGCACATAGATGTCGAGGTCGACGACCGATTCCAGCGGTTCGTCGACCGCCGACGGCAGGCCAGGGCGGAAGGCGATCTTGTAACGCTGGCCGTGGTTCAGTCCCTCGACGCAGATCTGCCGGTCCTTCGCCTCCACGGCTTTCGGTGCCGCGCCGTCCAGCGTCACGAACGATGCATAGTCCGCGCCGGACTTGACGAGCGGTTCGGAGAACTCGACGCAGGCCCGTGGTGTCGCGCTGTCGGAATCGATGGTGTGGTTGACGACGCGGAAGCCCTGGCGGGCGCGGAGGCCGAGATAGGCCGAACGCACGGCGACGTCCTCCTTCAACTCCAGACTTGCCTTGTAGGCATTGATACCGGCGCGATAGTTGCCCGACTTGTCGAGCGTGTCGGCAAGCACCGCCAGCGCCCGGGCGCGGGTTTCCGTCGTGCGCGAGAGGTCATAGGCATTGATCGCCGCAAGCGCACCCTGGCCGGCGAGGTAGCTGTTGTTGTAGGCGCGAGACATGGATTCGGCGGTCTCGATCCAGAGATAGTAGTCGTCCGGCGTCAGCGAAAGCGCACCCTTGAAGGCGATCAGCGCCTGGTCGAAGCGGCCAGACGCGGTCTCGATGCGGCCGAGCGAGGCAAGGCTTTCCGCGCCCTGGCCGGTATGCTCGGCGGCGAGCGACAGCGAATTGCGGAAGGAGCGGGCGTCGCTCATCATGTAGTCGCTGATGAAGGCCATGGCCGGCGGTGCGCCGATATCGGCGGCGGCGTCCGCACGCACGATCTTGCCGGCGACAGCGCCCTGGAAATGGTTGAGCTGGTTGAAGTCGCTCTTCAGGAAGCACCATTTCACCTTGGGATTATAGGTGAAGGCGCGGCAGGACAGGTCGTCGACGCAATCGGTCTTGCACTGGTCGAGCGTCACATCCTGCACGGTGCGCAGGTCGAAGCCGAAATAATCGCTGTTCTCGCTCGTGACCACGGTGCGCGTTTCCTGCGCGCCTGCAGGGAGGGGAGGGGAGGCGACGGCAGCCAGAAGAAGTGCCGAGAAACCGAAGAATGCGCGCATAGACATGAAGTCCTCCTAACGCTGCCCGTCTCGTTGCCGCCGCCACTGTCCAGACCCGGATACGGCTTGTCAATCGAAAGACGGAGCGCGTCGGGAGGGCCGGAAAGGGGGGTGGCGCATGGAACCAGGGGGAAGACGTTTCAGCGTCGCTGTTCAATCGCCGGAAATGCGAAATTTTTTGGCAAGGGGCCGTGTTAACCTTTTGTTAACCATATCGGCGCAGACTTCAAATCACGGACGAACCGTTTCTGTCATATCGCTGTAACAGCGGGCCGATAGAAGCATCGTCAGACACGAAAGTCGTGTTTCGCAAGCGCGGTGACCACGGATGTACTGGCACCCCGTGTGAAACACTTCCCCGGCCAGGCCGGGATGAGGAAGCGGGGGGACAACCCTCGCTTTTTTCATTTGCGCGCTGCCCTTTCGCGCTGGACCCTCCCCGGGCTTTGCCATACCCATGAGGCCTGCAGGGTACTCGTCCTGCCAATTTTCCCTGCTTCCCGGGACGGTTTTATGTCCGACGTCGCCCTCAATGTTCTGCCCATCTTCGCGCTGATTTTCATCGGCTGGCTGCTCGTGCGCACCGGTTACCTGCGCGAGGCACTGGGGGAGGGGCTGGGAGAGTTCGTCTTCCGGGTCGCCGTGCCCGTCCTCTTGTTCCGCACCATCGCGGAGGCCGATTTCGCCGGCGAATCGCCCCTTCGCATCTGGATCGGCTATTTCGCCGGTGTTGCCTTCACCTGGACAGTCGCGCATCTCGTCGCCACGCTCGGCTTCAAGCGCGATCGCCGGATCGGCGTGCTTGCCGGCGTTTCCTCCGCCTTCGCCAACACGGTCTTCATCGGCTTGCCGCTGGTCTCGCGCATCGTCGGCGAGGAGGGGCTGGTGGCGATCTCGGTGCTGCTTTCCGTACACCTGCCGGTCATGATGATCGCCGGCACGATCCTGATGGAGCGGGCAGAGCGCAAGGACGGCACGCGCGAGCCGCAGAGTATCGGCACGCTCCTTCTCGGTATCGGCAAGAGCCTGGTGCGCAATCCGCTGGTGATAGGCCTCGTCGCCGGAGCGCTGTTCCATACCGGGGGCGTGCCACTGGCCGGGCCCGTCAAGGTGGTGGTCGACCAGCTGGCGGGGGCGGCGGCGCCGGCAGCGCTGATCTCGATCGGCATGGCGCTCAACAAGTACAAGGTCGGCGGCAATGCCGGCATCGCGCTTGCGATGACCAGCCTCAAGCTCGTGCTGTTGCCGGGCTCGGTCTATGTCGCCTGCCGGCTGCTCGGCCTCAGCCCGGAATGGACGGCGGCAATGGTGCTTTGCTCCTCGGTGCCGACGGGCATCAATGCGTGGCTGCTCGCCAACCATTTCGGCGTCGGCCACGCGCTTGCCTCATCGACGATAACAATGACGACGGCGCTCGGCGTCTTCACGGTTTCCTTCTGGGCCTGGCTCCTGGGGTGAGGCTGTTTCCTTGTGGCGGCAATAAAAAACCCGGCGCGATGGCCGGGTTTTTCGTCTTATGCGCTGGCGTCTTACTGAGCCGGCTGTTCCGTGGTGGTGCCCTGCGTTGCGGTGCCGCCTTCTGCCGGGGCTGCGCCCTCGGTCGTCGTTGCGCCGCCTTCTGCGGGTGCTGCGCCTTCCGTCGTGGTGGCAGCGCCATCAGCAGGAGCTGCGCCTTCGGTTGCCGTCGCACCGTCTGCCGGAGCCGCCGCGCCTGCATCCGCACCTTCGCTGGAAGCGGTCGGCAGCGGAGCCGGGTTGTCGGAGAGCGTGCGCAGATAGGCGATCAGGTTGGCGCGTTCGTCGTTCTTCTTCAGGCCGGCAAAGCCCATGGCGGTGCCGGGAACGTGCTTCTTCGGCGCTTCCAGGAAGAAGCTGAGGTGGTCGTAGTCCCAGACGATCTTGTGGCCTTCGGAGAAGGTGGTCATGCCGGCAGAGTAGCTGAAGCCCTCATGCGAGGCGACCGGGCGGTTCACGATGTCCCAGAGACCGGGTCCGACCTTGTTCGGTCCGCCCTTCTCCGTGGTGTGACAGCTCGCACATTTCTTGAAGACGGTTTCGCCGGCTGCCGCGTCGGCGGTCGCGAGCAGCGTGGCGATCGGAACGACTGCAGCGGCTTCGCCGCCGCCGGCTGCCTCGCCGCCGGTTTCCTCTGCCACGATCGCGAAGCCTTCCTTCTCGGGAGCGCCCGAATGGAAAATGCCTTCAGAAGCGATCGACACGGACATCAGTACGAAAACGGTGCCGAGCAGGGCACCTACGCCCATGTTCACATAAGAGTTCATCCAAACGCTCCCCTAGGAACCGGCGGACACACGCCGGCCAGTCTTGAAATCGCGCGGAACCTATGTCTTTTGCTGCTTCGTTGCAACAGTGATTGTAGCCCCCGCACTGAGACTTTTTGACACTTTTCCCGGGGGTTTTGAAGGGCTGCAGATGAATTCCGCCAATTTTGACAAGACCCTCGTTCTCATTCCCGCGCGCATGGCCTCGACCCGGCTTCCGGGCAAGCCGCTCGCCGACATTGCGGGCCTGCCAATGATCGTGCAGGTTGCGCGCCGCGCGGCCGAGGCCAATGTCGGACGGATCGTCGTTGCCGTCGATCACCAGGATATCTTTGACGCGGTGGTGGCCGCCGGCTTCGAGGCGGTGATGACCCGTGTCGACCACCAGTCCGGTTCCGACCGCATCCATGAGGCGCTGACCAAGAGCGATCCCGAGGGACGGGCCGAAATCATCATCAACGTGCAGGGCGACCTGCCGACGATCGATCCGGAGACGATCCGCGCCGCCCTTCGCCCGCTGGAAAATGCCGCGACCGACATCGCCACCCTGACCACCGAGATTCGCGACGAAGAAGAAAAGACCAATCCGAATGTCGTGAAGGTCGTCGGCTCGCCGCTCAGCGACAGTCGCCTGCGCGCTCTTTATTTCACGCGCGCGACGGCGCCGCACGGCAAGGGTCCGCTCTACCACCATATCGGCCTCTACGCCTACCGTCGCAAGGCGCTGGAAGCCTTCGTCGCGCTGAAGCCCTCGACGCTCGAAAAGCGGGAATCGCTGGAGCAGTTGCGCGCCCTCGAAGCGGGTATGCGCATCGATGCCGAGATCGTTGACACCGTTCCGCTGGGTGTCGATACTCCGGCCGACCTCGAAAAGGCCCGCGCCATGCTCGCGGCCACCCCTCTCTGACCGGACCCCGCCATGATCATGAAGACCAACAGGATCGCCTTCCAGGGCGAGTTTGGCGCCAATTCCGACATGGCCAGCCGCGATATGTTCCCGAACATGGAGCCGCTGCCCTGCCAGACCTTCGAGGACGCGTTCCTGGCCATCGAGAACGGTGACGCCGACCTCGGGATGATTCCGATCGAGAACACGATCGCCGGCCGCGTCGCCGACATCCATCACCTGCTGCCGGAATCGCGGCTGCATATCATCGGCGAATATTTCATGCCGATCCGCTTCCAGCTCATGGTGTTGCCGGGTGTGGCGAAGGACGAGATCCGCACGGTGCACAGCCATATCCACGCACTCGGCCAGTGCCGCAAGATCGTCCGCCTCAACGGCTGGAAGCCGGTGATCGCGGGTGATACGGCGGGCGCGGCCAAGCTCGTCTCGGAAACCGGCGACCGCACCATGGCTGCACTCGCCCCGCGCCTTGCGGCCGATCTCTACGGCCTCTCCATCGTCGCGGAGAATGTCGAGGATACGGAAAGCAACGTCACCCGCTTCGTCGTGCTGTCGCGCGAGACGGCGCCGGTGGAGCGGGATGGAGACGAGATCATCGTCACCACTTTCGTCTTCAATGTGCGCAATATCCCGGCTGCGCTCTACAAGGCGCTCGGCGGTTTCGCGACGAACGGCATCAACATGACGAAGCTGGAAAGCTACCAGATCGGCGGCAAGTTCTACGCCACACAGTTCTATGCCGATATCGAAGGCCATCCGGACGATCTGCCGGTGCGCCGGGCGCTGGAGGAGCTTCGCTTCTTTTCTGAAAAGGTCCGCATCCTCGGCACCTATCGCGCCCATCCGATGCGCAGTGCGTTCTGAGACTTGACGATCGTCAGGCGGGCCGGAACCGGCCCGTTGCAGGGGCATTTCCAAAGGGAACGGGTCGCAGGCGGTGGCCCTTTCCGAGAAAGGAGATGCTCATGCGCACGATCACCCACATAACGATCCTCGTCTCGTTAATGGTAAATGCCGTCGTCTTCGGCGTTGGCGCCGTTACCATTCTGGCGACACCGTCACTCGATGCGCAGGCCAAATACCTGCTGCCGGGCTGGATCGCCGTCACCTTTGTCGTAAGTCCTGTCATCGCCCGTCTTCTGGCACCGCGCCTCCGGCTGCGCGAACACCCCGGCGACCGGCTGCATCCCGGTTGGCACTGACGGTTCAGGCCGTCCAGTCCAGCCAGTCGCGCATCAGGCGGTGCGCGATGGCACCCTTGGGCGGCGGAGTGGTGGTGCCGGGCGCAACCCCTGACGTGGCACTGCGCGCGATCATCGCCGCCGTCTCCTCGCGGGTGAACCAGCGGCAATCCTCCAGCTCCTGCTCATCGCGGCGGATGTCGAAGGAAATCGCCTCGCCGTAGCAGCCGATCATCAGTGAATGCGGCATAGGCCAGGGCTGCGAGGCATGGTAGCGCACGCGCCCCACCTTGATACCGGATTCCTCCAGCGTCTCGCGGCGCACCGTATGCTCGATCGTTTCGCCGGGCTCGAGGAAACCCGCGAGGCAGGAATACATGCCCTCGGGGAAATGCGGCGAGCGGCCGAGCAGGCAGAGATCCCGCTCGATGTCGATGACCAGCATGATGGCGACCGGATCGGTGCGCGGAAAGATCGTGTGGCTGCAGGCCTCGCAGACGCGGCGGTAGCCGCCGATCTCCGAGCGGGTCGGCGCGCCGCACTTGCCGCAGAAACGGTTGTTGCCGTTCCAGGTCATCAGGCTGGAGGCCTGGGCGAACTGTCCGAGCAGGTCGTCGTCGAGCATCTGCTGGCGGTAGAGCGTGCGCCCGTCCGCCGCCTTCAGCGGCTCCTGCAGGGTCTCGGGATCGGCTCCGACGGGGATCGCCAGCCGTGGCTCGCCGTTCTTCAGGTAGCCGAGCAGGATGGCTTCCTCCGGCACGGGGCCGAGCTCGGCGAGCTCGTAGGGCGCAAACAGCGGGTCGATGATCTTCTCGTCGTGTTTGACGACGAGTTTTCCCCCGGCGATCGCGAAGGCATGCACAGTCTCGGCCTTGAAGGCCTGTTCCAGGCAGTCCGGCGCGCGGTGCTCCGACTGGCGGTCGAGGCTGTTCTCCGCGAACGCCACCATGGTGCTGGGTTCGGGGTGCGGGCGGTAGAGATCGAAGAGCGATGGCTTCATGGTGTCAGCGCGTCCAGGATTTTGGCCGAGAAGGCCTTGGTTTCGTCGGCCGTGCGCGGCTCGGCGGTGCCGAAGCCCCAGACGGGGCCGGGCCAGTTCGCATCCCCCTCGCTGCGTGCGATGACATGAACATGCAGCTGGCGGACGATGTTGCCGAGCGCGGCGACATTGATCTTCGTCGCTCCCGTCACCGTCTTCAGCGCTTCGGCGACAAGCGTCGTCTCGAAGGTCAGCATGGTCTGGTCAAGGGGCGTCAGGTCGAAAATCTCGCTGACGCCGGGCCGCTGCGGCACCAGCATCAGCCAGGGCCAGCGGCTGTCTTTCATCAGGCGCAGCTCGCAAAGGCCGATCTTGGTGAGAAGATCGCTGTCGCGTACGATCCGTTCGTCAAGTTGAAAGTCGCTCAAGGGATTCTCCCGGCATGCCTGTTTCCTAGAGTCATGCCACGGCATCCAAATTCCCTCCAACAGTTTTTTATCAGCCGCGCTTGCATTCGGATGGAATATTGCCGATATGGGGGTCGGGAGGTTGGTGGTGGACGAGCCACTCGCCAACCGGGTCAGGTCCGGAAGGAAGCAGCCCTAACGAGCCCCGGCACGGGTCATCGAGCCAGCCTCCCACCTTACCGTCCTGATCCTGGCCGTCCTGTCGGGACTGAGAGTTCGATTAGCGGCAGGGTCTATGAGCGACGTAACCTCCAATCCGTCCAGCGAAAAACCCGCAGCCTACCGGGTTCTTGCGCGAAAATACCGCCCGAAGGATTTCTCCGACCTGATGGTCGGCCAGGAACCGATGGTCCGCACGCTGACCAACGCGTTCGAGACCGGTCGTATCGCGCAGGCCTACATGCTGACCGGCGTTCGCGGCGTCGGCAAGACGACGACCGCCCGCATTCTCGCCCGCGCGCTGAATTACAAGACAGCCGAAATCGACCGCCCGACGATCGACCTTCGCGTGCCCGGCGAGCATTGCCAGGCCATCATGGAGGGCCGGCATGTCGACGTCATCGAGATGGACGCCGCCTCCCACACCGGCATCGACGATATCAGAGAGATCATCGAGCAGGTGCGCTATCGCCCGGTTTCGGCGCGTTATAAAGTCTACATCATCGACGAAGTGCACATGCTCTCGACGCAGGCCTTCAACGGCCTGTTGAAGACGCTCGAGGAGCCGCCGGAGCACGTCAAGTTCATCTTCGCCACGACGGAGATCCGCAAGGTCCCGATCACCGTCCTGTCGCGCTGCCAGCGTTTCGACCTGCGCCGGATCGGCGCCTCCGATCTCGTCGGCCTCTTCACCACCATCCTGGGCAAGGAAGGCGTGGAATTCGAGCCGGATGCGCTCGCCATGATCGCCCGCGCCGCCGAAGGCTCGGCCCGTGACGGCCTGTCGCTGCTCGACCAGGCGATCGCCCATGGCGGCGGTCGCGTCGAGGTGAACGCCGTGCGCGGCATGCTCGGTCTTGCCGACCGCGCGCGCATCGTCGACCTCTTCGAACATGTCGTGAAGGGCGATGCCGCAGCCGCGCTCGCCGAATTTTCCGCGCAATACGAGGCCGGTGCCAGCCCGCCCGTGGTGCTGACGGACCTGGCCGATTTCACCCATCTCGTCACCCGCATGAAATATGTGCCCGATGCTGCCGGCGACCAGTCGCTGAGCGAGGTCGAGCGCGTGCGCGGCGTCGAGTTCGCCAATTCCATCGCGGTCACCGCGCTGTCGCGCATGTGGCAGATGCTCCTGAAGGGCATTCCGGAGACGGAAGCCTCCAGCCGTCCGGCGGGCGCCGCCGAGATGGTCATCATCCGCCTCGCCCACGCCGCCAACCTGCCTTCGCCGGAAGAGGCGGCCCGCCGCCTCGCGGAGCTGTCGGGCGGCGAGGGTAGTGGCAATGGTACCCGCGCGCCGCAATATGGCGGCAATGGCGGCCAGCCGACGGCGCAAGCCGCGCTTTCCGCCGTCGCGCGCACACCCGAAGCCCCGGTCCAGCGCGTCCAGTCGGGTGGCGGGACGGTGACGATGCTGCGACCCGTGCCGCAGGCCGAGCCCGCATCCCTGCCGGTTGGCCGTATCGAGACTGCCCCGGCCGCGCAGCCGACGGCCGAACCGAAGGTGCCGGTGAAGTCGGTCGCCGATATTGCTGAGCTCTGCACGAAAAACCGCGACATCCGCCTGCGTGCCCTCGTGCGCGCCTTCGTACGGCCGGTCAGCGTCGAGGCCGGGCGTCTGGAGATCGGCCTTGCCAACGATGCGCCGAAATCGCTCGTCAACGACCTGTCGAGCCGGCTGCAGGAATGGACCGGCATCCGCTGGATGGTGATCCTGTCGCGCGAACCGGGCGGGCCGACCCTGGCCGAGGCCGAAACGATGGCGCAGGAGGCCCGCGTCGCCGATGCGCGCCAGGACCCCGATGTGGCCGCCATCCTGCAGCGCTTTCCGGGCGCCAAGATCATGGACGTGCGCATCAAGGTTCAGGAAACGGAAGACGGGCCGGAGACCGTGGAGGCTGCGGCCGTCGCGGAATCCGCCGAGGGCGACATCCTGCCCGGCGACGATATCGAACACTAGCAGTTCCGGCCGAGATGCGGAGCGGAATTGCGTGAAAACAAACGTTCCAACATCCATTCAGAAAGAGGAGAGACCGATGCGCGACATCATGGGCATGATGGGCAAGGTCAAGGAAATGCAGGCCAAGATGGAGAAGATGCAGGAGGAGATCGCCGCCCTCGAGGTGAACGGCACCTCCGGCGGCGGCCTCGTCTCTGTCACGCTTGACGGCAAGGGCAATCTCAAGGGTCTGAAAATCGATCCTTCGCTCTTCAAGGAAGACGACGTGGAGATCCTCGAGGACCTGATCGTTGCGGCCCACAAGGACGCCAAGGACAAGGCCGAGGCGCAGGCTGCCGAAAAGACCAAGGCGCTGACCGCCGGCCTGCCGATCCCGCCCGGCTTCAAACTGCCGTTCTGATCCTGTAGGCTCGGGTTTTTCGAGGAGGAACCCGATGAGCCTGATGACCCTGCTTGTCTTTGCCGGCGCGCTGATGATGGCGGCCGGTTCGCCCGGCCCGAGCATTGCGGCGCTGGTCGCCCGCGTGCTGTCGCGCGGGGCAAGGGATGTGCTGCCCTTCCTCGCCGCCATGTGGATCGGCGAGGGCATCTGGCTCACCTGCGCCGTGCTGGGGCTCGCCGCAATCGCCGAGACCTTTCATGCCGCCTTCGTCGTCATCAAGTGGCTGGGCGTCGCCTACCTGCTCTATCTCGCCTGGAAGATGTGGTTCGCGCCGACGGAAACCGGCGACAGTGCCCTGCCGGAGACGCGCTCCGGCGTAAAACTGTTCTTCGCCGGCCTGACCGTGACGCTCGGCAATCCGAAGATCATGATGTTCTACGTCGCGCTCCTGCCGGCGATCATCGATCTCGGCGCCGTCACCCTCGTCGGCTGGGCCGAGCTGGTTGTCACCATGTTCGTCGTGCTCGTCGCGATTGACCTTGCGTGGGTCTTCCTCGCTTCGCGCGCCCGTCTGTTCCTGAAGAGCCCGCGCGCCGTGCGCATCGCCAACCGTCTCAGCGCTGGCACCATGGCCGGTGCCGCGGCGGCCATCGCCACCCGCTGATCACCCGGTGAGGGCCGCGCGCAGCTTGTCGTTGATCGGCGCGGCGAGATAGCGCAGCCGGTCTTCTTCGGAGACGTTCTTGCCGTAGGTGCGCAGCAGCTCCGGCATGGTCACAGGCTCGCCGTCGAAGGGCGTGTAGGTTGCGGCGTCGCCGGCCTGGATCACGCCGTCCTGCAGCACGCGGCAGTAAAAACCCGGCCGACCGGCCTGCATGAAGCGTTTCGCGAAGGCCGGATCGCCCATGCGGGCAGTCAGCGTGTTGCAGGGAATGCGGGTGGATGTCACTTCGAGGAGCACGCTCTCCGTCTCGATCCGGTCGCCGACCGAGACGCTGCGGCTGTCGAGGCCTTCGATGACGAGGTTCTCGCCGAAGCTTCCCGGTTCCAGCGTGCGGCCGAGTTCCTTCGACCACCAGGCAAGGTCGATCCCGCCGAGGCCGTAGACCGCCTGTTCCGGCCCGCCATGGTGTTTCCGGTCGCAGATCGTGTCGCCCAGCAACCCCTCGCGATCGACGACGACAGCCGCATCGGTCGGTGTCTTGAAAATGCCCGTCTTATAGCTTTTGCCCGGAAGCGGACGGGCAAGACCCGTGCAAACGGCGAGAATTCTGATCAAACGCTGCCTCCAGCAAGGTGGATTCCGTTTCCCCCGGATATGAGCTAGATACCGGCAATGGCAAAACGAGTCACTGGCCCCGAAATCGAAAAACTCATCCAGCTTCTGGCGAAGGTGCCGGGCCTCGGGCCGCGCTCGGCGCGCCGCGCCGCGCTGCATCTCGTCAAGAAGAAGGACCAGTTGCTCGGCCCGCTTGCCGACGCGATGGGTGAGGCGCACCGTAAGGTGCGCATCTGCTCGTGCTGCGGCAATGTCGATACGAGCGACCCCTGCACCGTCTGCACGGATGTACGGCGCGACCATGCGGTCATCATCGTCGTCGAGGACGTGTCCGACCTCTGGGCGCTGGAGCGCGCCGGCGCGATGAACGCGGCGTACCATGTGCTCGGCGGCACGCTCTCGCCGCTCGACGGCGTGGGGCCTGACGATCTCAACATCCGCGGCCTCGTCGATCGCGTGGCGAAGGGCGGCGTGCGCGAGCTGATCATCGCCGTGAACGCCACCGTCGAGGGGCAGACGACGGCGCATTACATCACCGACCAGCTCTCCGGCCTCGAGGTGAAGATCACCCGGCTCGCCCATGGCGTGCCGGTCGGCGGCGAGCTGGATTATCTCGACGAAGGAACCTTGACGGCCGCCTTGCGCGCCCGCACGGCGATCTGAGGAGGCTTCATGCCGATCATCCGCAAAACCATCAAGGGCGTCCTCGGCGCCGCGCTGATCTCGCTTGGCCTTCTGGCACCCGCCGAGGCCGCCTCCAAGGCGGAGGTCGAGAAGATGTTCCGCGCCTGGATCGACAACGACCTCTGGCCGGCGGCGCAGAAGACCGGCGTCAGCGAAAGGACGTTTCGCGCGGCGATGCAGGGCGTGGCGCTCAACTGGGATCTGCCCGACCTCGTGCCGCCCGGCTCCAAGCCGAAGAAGGATCAGGCGCAGAGCCAGGCGGAGTTCTCTTCACCCGGCGCCTATTTCTACGAGAAGCGTCTGCAGGGGCTGGCGGGAACGGGCAGCCGACTTGCCAAGACCCATGCGGCGACCCTGCGCAGGATCGAGCAGCGCTTCGGTGTGCCGGGCGAGATCGTCGTTGCCGTCTGGGGCCGGGAATCCGGCTTCGGCAGCGCGA
>VFQN01000159.1_pt1 | contig 140124 bp, 138 predicted proteins | sample 3512371 | NCBI WGS metagenome assembly VFQN01 (sample SAMN10412370, study PRJNA504923) | tailings metagenome | isolation source: Replicate 2 from Balatoc abandoned mine | place: Philippines: Itogon, Benguet | collected 2017-08-28 | reverse complement strand
TCGCCATGCGCACTTCGACGTCGGGATGGCTGCGATAGAAGTTTGCCAGTCGCGGAATCAGCCAGGTGATCGCCAGGGTTGGACCGACCCCAACCGTCAACACCAGGCCGCTACGCATTGCCGCAACGCTTTCAGTGAGCCGGGCAATGGAATCGAAAGCACCCGTCAGACCGGACAGCAAGGCCTGCCCTTGCACCGTCAACTCCAGTGCGTTCGCGTGTCGCAGAAACAGGGGAAAACCAAAACGATCCTCCAGCAAACGGACCAGGCGGCTTACCGCAGTTTGAGTGACGTTCAGCTCTCTTGCCGCAGCAGTGAAACTGCCGTGGCGGCCCGTGGCTTCAAAAGCGCGCAGCCCGTTCAGTGAGGGAAGTCGCCGTGCCATATGTGAGAGTACCTCAGCCTTTGTGACACCCCAAGTTTTTCTTGGGAATACGGCAAGTTAAACGCGTTTGCCCGACAATGGTCCTCTCCCTATTATGCCTTTAATGATCGCACCTTGCACTGAGGACACGCATGCACTGCCAGGCTGAGGCAGGCCCAGTTTTCGATGGGCTATCGTCAGTGCAGCGCCCAGCTCCAGCCGGGGCGGGCATTGGGAAACCACCGATGCGCCGGGAGGCCAAGTGTGGCCAAAGACGCTCTCTTCAACATCGTCATTGCAACAACAGGAGTTCCATATATGACTTACACCCAAGCACCCGTTGCCCGGGAAAAGCGGGGCGTGATCCCGCATGCGCCACTGCTGAAGACCGCCGTGCCCGATACGGCGAACCAGGAAGCCGCCGTCTATCACGTCGAATATGAGCCGGGCGGCATCAATCCACGGCATCTTCATCCGGCTGCGATCACCTTCCACATCCTTTCCGGCACCGGCATCTGGCAGGAGGAAGGCCGGCCGCCAGTCACTCTGCGCGCCGGTGATAGCCTGCTCGTTCCGGCCGGCACCATACACGCGCACTGGAATCCCAGCACGACTGAAAAACTCCGCTTTCTCGAATTCATAGTGGCCGAAAAGGACAAGGGACGGGCCATTCCCAAACCATTGAAAGACTAGGCGGCGCGGCGGCGCTGCCAGGCCAGCCAGACCACAAAAACACCCAGCAGCACGAACCACAGCAGCGACCAGCCGGCGATGCTCAGTCCGAGAAAACGCCAGTCCGCCTCCGCGCATTCGCCGGACCCCGACAGCACGCTCTGCAGCATCCGCATCAGCGGAAACTGCTCCATCATGTAAGACAGTCCCGGGCCGCAGGCGGGCACCTGGTCGGCCGGCAGGCTTTGCAGCCAGACATGGCGCGCGGCCAGGCCGGCGCCGGTGGCCGCGCAGGCGCCGCCCAGCACGGCATACACGACGGCGCCGATCCTGCCGGGACCGTGGATCGCGGCCAGCAGGAACACCGCGCCCAGCGCGATGAAGGCGACGCGCTGGAAAACGCACAGCGGACAGGGTTCCTGCCCATCGACATGCTGCAGGTACAAACCAAAACCCAGCAGTCCCGCGCAGATCGCGGCGCCGGCAATATAACCATAACGTGTGTTCATCAGCATCCTATACATAAGCCAGCAGGCGGCCGCAGGCCAGCACGCCCGCCCAGATCAGCAACGAGGCCAGCGCATGCAGCTTCGCGGCCGCCGGAACCTCCGCGGCGATGTCCCAATCGGCGGCCCCGCGGAACACGCCGGCATGGAATGCCGCCGCATTGGCACCGGCGCAGAGCAGCAGCACCATCTTGATGATGAACGCCGTGTTGGTGACAAAATCCCCGGCATGGGCAATGAACATCAGCAGGCCGCTGGGCACGATCAGCAGCAGCGCGCCTATGCTCCAGGGCAGCACATGGCGCGCCAGCAGCCGCACCGGCATCGCCTTCGTCAGGCCCAGCAGCCGCAGGTCGAGGACGATGATGCTGCCGACCAGCGTGACAAAACCGATGATGTGGACGATCTCGACGACCGGATACAGCCACATGTCGTGGCGCATCGCGACCGCCAGCGGCAGCTGCTCGATCGCGGCCAGTGGTGATGCGGGATCGGAAATCAATTGAAAGAACCTTCAGCCACGGGGAGCACCGAAAATCACAAGATCAATTGACAGGATGTACAGGATGAACATGATAAAAGCGGGATGAAACGCAGCAATGCTCCGGTTTTATCCTGAATATCCTGTTCATCCTGTTGAATCGCTTCATGTTTTGACCTGTGAACTCCGTGGCCGGGTTTTGTTTTTGCCCTACCGCAGCTCGACCGTCTTGCCGCCGGCAATGATGCGCTCGGCGCGCATCTCGTCGGGTTTCCTGCGGTTCGGATAACCGATCACGGTCACCGTCGCGCCCTTTTTGATGGCATCCGGCGGCAGGCCGCGCGCAGTCATCCGCGACGGCGGCGCCAGCACGGCACGCCAGGTCTTGTCCGGCGTCGCGAGACGGATGTGGCCATGCGGGTGTTCATAACCGGACTCGACGATGGTGCCGGTGAGTTTCAGTTCCCTGCTGTTGTCGTATTCGCTCCAGCCATGGTGGGCGTATGCGGGCCATCCGGCAACGGCAAGGAGGGTGAGCAGCAGGGCAAGTGTACGGGGCATGGCGGACTCCTGAAGGTCGGTTGTGCGCGCTGGCAGGCGTGTTTCCGGCGCGCTACTTTATACTTAATCCAATATGAGAGTCACGCGCAGCATCGTCATCGATGAAACCGAATTGCTTGAACGTTTCGTTCACGCCTCCGGCCCCGGTGGCCAGAATGTGAACAAGGTCGCCACTGCGGTCGAACTGCGTTTCGACCTGCGGCACTCCCCTGCGCTGTCTGACAGCGTGAAGGCCCGTCTGGTTGCATTGGCCGGCAGGCGCCTGTCCGGCGACGGCGTGCTGGTGATCAGCGCGCAGCGTTTCCGCAGCCAGGCACGCAACCGCGCCGATGCCCGCGAGCGCCTGGCCGCGCTGGTCCGTGCCGCGGCAACGCCGCCCAAGGCGCGCCGTGCGACGCGGCCCACACGGGCATCCCGGGAACGGCGGCTCGAGGACAAGCGTCGCACCGGACAGCGCAAGCGCGAGCGCGGCGGTCCGCCCGGGGATTGAACCGGAACATCGGGATATCCTGATATTTCCCGGATGACGATCCGCAGGCATTACAAGCTTCGGGGCAAGGCCAGGCCGGGATTACTGACTGCTACAATGCGCCGCCTGCGGGAATAAAAGCTCCCGTGCACGCGTTTACCGGCAGATCATTCGCCCAACCCACGGGAGAACCCTCAATGAAGAAAGCATTGCTTGCTGCAATCATCGGCACCTCCACCCTGCTCGCCAGCGGAGCAGCCTCGGCCCAGGCCAAACCGGAAGATGTCATCAAGTTCCGCCAGGGCTCCTATCAGGTCGTCGGCTGGCATATCCGCGCCATGGGCGGCATGGTCAAGGGCCAGATTCCCTACGACCAGGCCGAATTCACGCGCAATGCGGAAATCGTGGCGATGATGAGCACTGTCGTGCCGCATGCCTTCGCCCCCGGCTCCGACAAGGGCGCGCCGACCAAAGCCCGTCCGGAAATCTGGTCGGACGCCGCCGGCTTCCAGAAAGTCGTGGGCAACTTCCAGGCCGAAGCCACCAAACTGGCCCAGGTCGCCAAAACCGCCGGCTCGGTCGACCAGGTGCGCGGCCAGTTCAGCGCCCTCAGCAAAAGCTGCGGCGCCTGCCACGACAATTTCCGCACCAAGTAATCTCCGGCAGGATCAAAAAAGCCCGCAGTCGCGGGCTTTTTTGTTTTGTCCAGGTCAGTTGATCCCTGATCAGGGTTTCACCCGTGGATTCAGCGAGTAAAGCCCCGTGATCTTCGCCTCCCCCAGCACGTGTCCCGCGATCGCCTTGCGCACCTCGGCGCCGCCGAACCGGCCGTCCACCGGGCATTTCGCGACATCCAGCGCATAGAGCGTAAACACATAGTGGTGGACGATGCTGTCGTTCCACGGCGGGCAGGGGCCGTCATAGCCGTGATAGTCGCCGTTCATGTCCTTGTCGCCGGCAAACCAGGCGGTGTAGTCGTTGATGCCCTGACGGGTGCCGCGCGGACCGGCGGGACCGGCCTTGCCTCGGGGCGTGACCGTATCGGAGAACTCTCCGGCGGCGATTGCGCCGGATGCCGGATCGAGGTCGACCAGCACCCAGTGGAAAAAATCCACACGCGGCAGAGTCGCCGGAATTTCGCGGCCCTCCTGGTTGACGTCATCGGGCTTCGACGGCACATCGGGGTCGTGGCAGATCAGGGCCAGTGATTTCGTGCCGGCGGGCAGGTCGCTCCAGGCGAGCTGCGGGTTCTTGTTGGCGCCCAGCGTGCAATGGGTTTTTGCATCGGGGGCGCAGAAGGCGAATCCGGCAGGAATCGGCTGGCCGTCGCGGAAGCTGGTGCTGGTCAATTTCATGTGCAGATCATCCTTTTTGCGGCAGGTTGTTCGGCGCTTCGATTATATCAATGCCCCCTGCCGGCCGGCCGCATGCGCAGACCCGGAAAGCCTTGTTCAGCGCGCCGCCAGCGCGGCCAGCCGCGCGCTGCGCGTTTCTGCCGGCAAAGCAGCCAGTTCACGCACGGCCGCGTAGAAACGCGGCAGGTCCCCGCCCTGCTGTTCGAGCAGGGCCTGGAAGGCCGGCACCTGCTGCGTGTAGATCGCCACCGAGGCGAGGTGCGCGTTGCCCAGCGGCTGCGCGAACCAGCGGTCGTAACCGGCAAAACCGCCCCACTCCAGGCGCTGCGCGGCGTAAGCCGCCCGCAAGCCCTCAAAAACCTCCGCCTTGCGCCGGCGTTTTTCTTCGATGCTGCCACCGCCCGCGTACAGTGTCGCCAGCGTGGCGCGCGCCTCGGTGACCAGGCGGCGGAAATCGGCACGGAAACGCTGCAGCTGCGCGACCCGTGCGCGGTCGGCTTCGCTGCCGTGGTCGGCCAGCCAGCGCGCGAGGCCGGCTTGCTCGACCACGGTGGCGAAGGATTCGTTGAACACGGTGTCGTCCTTCACATAGACCACCTGGTGTGCAAGCTCGTGGAACAGCAGGCGCGCGAGCTCAGGTTCGGGGTAACGGATGAAGGTGTTGAGCAGCGGATCGGCAAACCAGCCGATGGTCGAATAGGCCGGCACGCCGCCGACGTAGACGTCATGTCCCTCCGCCTCCAGCTGTTGCGCGTGGCGGCGCGCCTCGGCTTCGGAAAAATAACCCTTGTAGTTGACGCAGCCGGCAAAGGGGAAACACCACTGCTTCGGTTCGACCGAGAATTCGCCCGCGGCAAACACGTTCCAGACCACGAAGGGCCGCGCGAGATCGGCGTACGAACGGTAACTGCGGTTGTCCGGCAGTCCCAGTTGGCGGCTCGCGTAATCGCGGATGCGCAACGCGCGTTCGACCTGCGCCTTCAGTACCGGATCCAGCGCGGGATCCCCGAGCAGGCGCTCGACCGGCACTTCGCGCTGCCAGATCCCGAGTTGCCCCTGCACCGACTGCAGGTAATAACCGAGGTTGCCGCAGCCGGAGAGCAGCAGCGCGGCAAGGCCAGCGATGCAGGCGCGCCTCATGCGCCGAACCGTCCGTGGCGCAGGAACGCGCAGCACTGCCGCGCCACCGCGCGCGACAGCAGCATTTCGGTATGCCCGACACCGAGTTCGATACGCGCCGTGACACCGGGCACCTGCGTTTCCGCCAGCGTCACCACGCCGTCGTTGGGCCGCGGCAGGTCGGGCGCGACCAGCCGGCCGAGGCCGAAGCCGCGGGTGCCGGCGATGATGCCTATTTCGGTATCGCCGCGCGGCAACGGCCGCGGGCCCTCGAGCCATTCGCGGATGCTGCGGCCGAGTAGCCGCGGCCCGCCGGGAAACCGCGCGAGGCGGCGCGCGGAAAAACTGTCGCCGTAGGGCGTGCCGACCAGCACCAGCCTGCCGCAGCGCAGTTCCCGATGGCGTTCCAGCATGCGCAGCGCCACCAGTCCGCCCATGCTGTGCGCGACGATGTGCACACGCGGCGCCGCCAGCGCGCTGCAATGGCGCGCCAGACGGTCGGCGTTTTCGGCGAGCGAGCCGCGCAGCGTCGGATAGGACCAGGTGTGCGCGGCAAAACCCGCGTCGCGGATGCGCCGCGCCAGCAGGCCCATCACCAGTCCCTGCATCCACAGGCCGTGGATGACGATGACCGGCTCCGCCGCGCTCATCCGGAGTCCTGCGGAGATATGTTATAAGTATTTGATTTTATTGATATTTTTGACATCGCTCAGACACTGCCGTCACCGAAGATGGTGACACCGTCGGGACCGAGATGTTCGGCATCACCCCAGCGCTCGACCTGCCAAGCGCCGTCGTCGCAGACGAAGCAGTTGAGGCTGGCGTTGACCAGCGGCACCGGACGCGGCTCACCGAGCGCGAGGCCGGTCGCCGCCCGGTACGCCGAGTCCAGCACCAGACCATGGGTCACCACGGCAATGGTTTCACCGCGGTGGCGCGCGGCGAGATCCTCGAGCGCGTCGCGGCAACGCGCGAAAAATCCCGCAGGGCTCTCGCCGCCGGGCACCGCGTACTGCGGATCGCGCGACATGAAACGCGCATAGACCTGCGGGTCGAGTCGTTCCATTTCGGGACGCGTCATGCCCTCGAACATCCCGAAGTGGCGTTCGCGCAGGCGCCGGTCATCGACGATGCCGTGGCCGCTGAGATCGGCGATGCGCTGCGCGGTCAGCCTTGCGCGCGGCAGGTCGCTTGAATACAGCGTGCTGAAGTCCATCGCGGCCATGCGTTCGCCGAGGCGGCAGGCCTGCCAGATGCCGCGTTCGGTGAGCGGGCTGTCAAGCTGCCCCTGCATGCGGCGCTCGGTGTTCCACAGCGTTTCGCCGTGGCGGATCAGGATCAGTCGGGTCATGTGAATTGCAGCGATGAACGAGGAATGATGAATGATGAACGCAGGCCTAACCCTGGCCCGTCGCCTCCGCGATTCTACCGTCCATTGCGGACGCTGCCGTTATACTGCAGCCATGACCGTTTCCGACCTGCTGCAACCCCACATCCTGATCCTCGCGCCGCTGATCGTATTCGCAGCCTATGTGGTGTTCGGCATCTCCGGTTTCGGCTCGACGCTGATCGCGGTGCCGCTGCTGGCGCATATTTTTCCGTTGAAATTCGTGGTGCCGTTTTTCGTGATCCTCGACTGCGTCGGCGCCATCAACATGGGGCTGCGCCTGCGTGCGGACGTGATGCGCAGCGAACTCCTGCTGCTGATGCCCTTCATGGCGCTCGGCGTGCTCGCCGGGGTTTACCTGCTGGTCCAGGTCAGGCCGGAGGTGCTGATCGGCGGTCTCGGACTGTTCGTGCTTTTTTTCGGCCTGTCCTACATCGTCAAGCGCGGCCGGGGTTTTCCGCTGCCGCGCTGGGCGGCGGCACCGATCGGCACCTTCGGCGGCGCGACCTCGGCGGTATTCGGCATCGGCGGCCCGATTTACGTGTTCTTCCTCGCCGGGCGCAACGCCGCCCCGGAGCAGATCCGCGCCACGATGCCGGTGATTTTCATGTTCACCACGGTCGCGCGCATCCTGCTGTTCATTGTCGCCGGCCTCTACTCCCCGGCCGCGCTGGTCGCGGCCGCCGCACTGATGCCGGTGATGGCGCTGGGCGTGTGGACCGGCCACCACCTGCACCTGAACCTGTCGCGCGACACGGTGATCCGTGTCATGGGCGGGCTGCTGGTGTTGAGCGGCATTTCGCTGCTGCTGCGCGCTGCGGGCTGAGCCCCATCAAAAACGGGGCCCGCAGGCCCCGTTGTTTTGCGGCGCGCATTCAGACGCCGTGTTTTTTGAACCACTCGGTGGCGCGTTTCCAGCCGTCCGCCGCCTGCTCCTTGCGGTAACTCGGCCGGTAATCGGCATGGAAGGCATGCGGCGTGTCGGGATAGAGGTGGATCATCGACGGTTTGCCCTTCTCCTTCAGCGCGGCGTTCATCTTGTCGACGGTGTCGTTCGGTATCCCGGCATCGGCGCCGCCGTAGAGGCCCAGCACCGGCGCGTTGATCTGGTCGACGACGTCGAGCGGGTGTTTCGGCGTCATGTCGGTGGACTGGCCGACCAGCCGGCCGTACCAGGCCACGCCGGCCTTCACGTTTTTGTTGTGCGCGGTGTAGAGCCAGGTGATGCGGCCGCCCCAGCAGAAACCGGTGATGCCGAGGCGCTTGCCGTCAGCGCCGTTCTTGTTGGCCCAGGCTACCGCGGCATCGAGATCGCTCATCACCTGGGCATCGGGCACGAAGTTGACGACCTTGGCGAAGATCTCCTTGTTGTCCTTCAGCTGCGACACGTCGCCCTGGCGGAAGAACATCTCGGGCGCGATCGCGAGGTAGCCGATTTTCGCAAACCGGCGGCAGACATCCTTGATGTGTTCATGCACGCCGAAAATTTCCTGCACGACGAGGATGGTCGCCAGATTCCTGCCGTTGGCGGGCATTGCGCGATAGGCGGGAATTTCGCCATTGGCGGTCGGAATCTTCACCTCGCCCGCGGTCAGCCCGGTGGTGTCGGTGGTGATCATCGTCTGCGCCGCCACTGGCTGCACGGCCAGCGCAAAACCGGCGGCCAGCGAGCCGGCAACAAATTCGCGGCGGGATACGGTGGTGCGGTTGGATACCAGGGCCAGCAGGTCTTCACGCAGCATGTCGTTCATGGACATCTCCGGTCAGCAAGGGTTGAACAGGTGGACACCAGTGAAAAAAACGAGCGGCAAAGCCTAGGACAAAGCCCGCGGATTGACAAGGCACAGGCCCGGCCTGCGCCTTATTCCACCGTCACCTGTTCAGGACAGCACGCTCAGCCGCGGGGCTTGCCCGGCACGAAGTCGTCGGGCGCGCCCGACGGGATCGGCGGGTTGCGTTTCAGCCCCTCCTGGAAATCGTGGATCATGCGGCGGATCGGCGTGCGCACCCATCCTGCCGTCGTGTTGACGTCGGTCTCCTCCTTCGGATCCTGGATCAGGTTGAACAGCAGCGGTGATTCGAGGTGATTGACGCCGGCATTGGGCTCCGCCTCCCAGACGAGGTGCATTTTCCAGTCGCGCCACTTCGCCGCACGCAATTCGGACTTGATGTAGAACAGGAAACCTTCGCGCGCGGACTTGGCATTCTTGCCGGTGAAAAAATCGAGCTGGTCGACGCCATCGACCGGCCGGTCATCCGGCACGGCTGCGCCGGCCAACCGCGCCAGCGTGGCGTAGAAATCGACAACATGCACCATCTCGTTGGACACGCCGCCGGCAGCAATCCGGCCGGGCCAGTGCAGGATGCAGGGCGCGCGCAGCCCGCCCTCCATCGCGGTGTGATAGGTACCCTGCCACATGCCGGCTGAACCGCGCCAGGGCCGGCGGAATTCGGGGCCGTTGTCGCTGGCGAAAATGAACAGCGTGTCCTGTGCGATGCCGAGCCCGTTCACGGTATCGAGCAATTCGCCGACGCGGTGATCCATTTCCACCATGGCGTCGGCAAAGTCGCCGGCACCGGTCCTGCCCGAAAAATCGCGATGCGGAATCGTCGGGTAATGCAGCTGGGTCAGAGGCACGTAGGCGAAGAACGGTTTGCCCGCCTTGTGCTGCCGGGTGATGAACTCCTTCGACTTCGCCACCAGGTCGCCATCGATGCGGCGGCGCATCTCGAGGTCGTAGATCCCGGCTTCACGCGGCATTTCTCCGGCTTTCGCCTCAAGCACGTACGGCAACGGCGTGATCTTCGGGTCATAACCCGGCGAACTGGTGAACATGCTTTCGTTGGTGGTGCGCGGAATGCCGTACCACTCGTCGAAGCCGCGGTCGGTGGGGAAACGCCCCTTGCGGTCGCCGAGGTGCCATTTGCCGTGGATCGCGGTGGCGTAACCCTGCGCCTTCAGCAGTTGCGCCAGCGTGATCTCCCAGGGAATGATGCCCTGCGGCAGGCCAGCCGGCACCGACTGCAGCGCCCCGGTGCGGATCGGATGGCGGCCGGTCATCAGCGCCGAACGCGTCGGCACGCAGTCACTCTCGACATTGAAATTGAGCAGCTGCAGCCCCTGCGCGGCCAGCGCGTCGATGCGCGGTGTCGGCGCGCCGCGCAGAGCGCCGCCGCCGTAGCAACCGGGTTCCCCCCAGCCAAGATTGTCGGCGAGGATCAGCACGATGTTGGGATGACGCCCGTCCTTGCTGCCTGTCATTGAATCACTCCTCCGATGTCCCGTTGCCGTTTGCTTGTTTTACTTGAGCAGACCTTCCGCGCGCATCGCGGCCTGCACCTGCGGCCGTTCGCCGGCGCGCGCGAAAAACGCCTGGATGTTGGGCCAGGCCGCGAGGTCGATCTTGTGGTACCCGCACCAGCGCAGCACGTTGAACAGGTAGGCATCGGCGACGCTGAAGCTGTCGCCGGTCATCCAGGGTTTGCCGGCGAGCATGCCGTCCAGCGCCTTGAAACGCCGCGCGATGTAGCCTTTCTGCACCTCCTTCATCTCCGGCGTCATCTGCGGATTGAACAGCGCGCCCACGGACTTGTGCACCTCGGTGGCAACGAAGTTGAGCGCTTCCATCAACCGGTAACGCGCCATCGTGCCGGCGGCCGGCGCGAGGCCCGCCGCGGGTTTCTGGTCGGCGAGGTACTGCAGGATCGTGCTGACTTCGGTCAGCACCTCGCCATTGTCGAGCTGCAGCGCCGGCACATAACCCTTGGGGTTGATCTGCCAGTAATCGGCGCCGGAGGCGGTTTTCTTGTTCGGAATGTCAACCTTTTCGGTATCGAAGGCGAATCCCGCTTCGAGCAGCACGATATGCGGCGCGAGTGAACAGGCACCGGGCGAATAAAAAAGTTTCACGGCATTTCTCCTCGGAATGGAAGCAGCCCTCGAATCCTGCCGCAAGGCGATAATCCTTGCAAATGCAGGGTCATGCGGCCATACTCGGCGCCGGCGTTTGGATTGTGTCTGCCCTTCGTGCCTGCTGTTTCGGTTGTCGGTACTTCTGTTCGGCCTTCTCCATCCGTTGTTTCTCTGATGCCTCACCCACCCGGGGTGCGGATCAGCCACCACCAGGAGATCACCATGGCCAACATCACCGGCACAGTCAAATTTTTCAACCCCACCAAGGGTTTCGGTTTCATCCAGCCGCAGGACCAGTCGAAAGACGTGTTCGTGCATATTTCCGCCGTGCAGCGCGCCGGCATGAGCACGCTGACCGAAAACCAGCAGGTCTCCTTCGATCTCGAGCGCGGCTCGGACGGCCGCTCCTCCGCCGTCAACCTGCAGGCCGCCTGATCACGGCGCGGGCGGCGTTTCCGCCCGCAGCGCGAGCCGCGTGTGCAGTTGCACGCGGCTTTTCCTTTTGGAGCACACGACAGGAGAAGCAGAATGTCCAAGGAAGAAATGGTCGAATACGAGGGCGTCATCGACGAGGTGCTGCCCAACACGATGTTCCGCGTCACGCTCGAGAACGGGCATTCTCTGACCGCCTACGCCTCGGGAAAAATGCGCAAGCACCGCATCCGCATCCTCGCCGGCGACAAGGTCACGATCGAGATCTCGCCCTATGACCTGAACAAGGGCCGCATCAGCTTCCGCCACAAGGATGAACGCGCCGGCCCCCCGGCCGCACGTCCCGGCAACTTCTTCCGCAAGCGCTGAAGCGCAGCGCGCCTCAGCGCGCGGGCCTGCGTTGCGGATTTTTCTGCGCCGGGCCCGGACCCGGCAGCGGAAGGGCCGTCTTGTATTTGACCTGTTTCAGCGCAAAGCTCGATTTCAGGTTGCCCACTCCGGGAATCTTGGCCAGGAAGTCGACGATGAAGCGCTCCAGCGCCTGCACGTCGGCGACCATCACCCGCAGCATGTAATCCGAGTCGCCGGTCATCAGGTAACACTCCATGACCTCCGGCCGTTCCGCGATCGCCGCCTCGAAGGTTTCCAGCGCCTTTTCGACCTGGCGCTCCAGCCGCACCTGGATGAACACCGACACCGTCAACCCCAGCCTAAGCGGATCGAGCAGCGTCACATAGCGGCCGATCAGTCCGGCCTCCTCCAGCCGCCGCACCCGCGCCAGGCAGGGCGAGGGCGACAGGTTCACCGCGCGCGCCAGTTCGACATTGGACAGCCGCGCATTCTCCTGCAGCCGGGTGAGGATTTTCCAGTCAGTCGCATCCAGATCAATCGTAGTGTTCTGTATTTTCGGCATTTTATGCTTCATTAATATTATTTTTCAGCATTATATTCTTAATTGATGTTTAAAAACAATCGGATACGAAACCACATGCCGCGCCCCTGCGCGTAGCATCCCGGGTGTGGCGCGCAAGCCCGCGCGCGGAGGAACACCCGATGACCGATTTGTCCGAACTGGCCGCCGCCTTCTGGCGCGTGATGCCCGCCGACCCCGATCCCGTCGAAACCCGCGAGTGGCTGGATGCCTTCAACTCGCTGATCGAATCCGGCGGCCGCGAACGCGCGACCTACCTGCTGCGCAAGCTGCTCGACGAGGCGCGCGCGAAACGCGTGCCGATGCCGCCGGTGCTGAACACCCCGTACTGCAATTCAATCGCACTCGCGGAACAGCCGCAGTTTCCCGGCAACCTCGACATCGAGGCGCGCATCTCGGCGCTGGTGCGCTGGAATGCGCTGGCGATGGTCGTGCGCGCCAACCGCGGTGCCGCCGAACTCGGCGGCCACATCGCAACCTATGCCTCGATTGCCGACCTGTTCGAGGTCGGTTTCAACCATTTTTTCCGTGCAGGGCAAAACGGCGACGCGGTGTTTTTCCAGCCCCATGCCGCGCCCGGCATCTATGCCCGCGCCTGGCTTGAAGGCCGGTTGAGCGAAGACCAGCTCAACAACTATCGCCGGGAAACCGGCGGCCCCGGAGCCGGTCTCTCCTCGTACTGCCACCCCTGGCTGATGCCGGATTTCTGGCAATTCCCCAACGCCTCGATGGGCCTCGGCCCGGTCAATGCGATCTACCAGGCGCGCTTCATGCGCTACCTCGAGCACCGCGGCATCCAGAAAACGGCAGGCCGCAAGGTCTGGGCCTTCGTCGGCGACGGCGAAATGGACGAGCCGGAATCGCTGGCCGGACTGTCTCTGGCCGCGCGCGAGGGCCTCGACAACCTGATCTTCGTTGTCAACTGCAACCTGCAGCGCCTCGACGGCCCGGTGCGCGGCAACGGTTCGCTGATCCAGGAACTGGAAGGCCTGTTTTCGGGCGCCGGCTGGCATGTGATCAAGCTGCTGTGGGGTTCCGAATGGGATCCGCTGTTCGCGCGTGATGCCGACAACGTGATCCTGAAGCGCCTGCACGAAACCGTCGACGGCGAATTCCAGAAATACGCCGCCACCGACGGCCGTTTCAACCGCGAACACTTCTTCAACAAGGATCCGGAACTGCAGGCGCTGGTATCGCATTTGTCGGACGAGGACATCGACCGCCTGCGCCGCGGCGGCCACGATCCGGTGAAGATTCACGCTGCTTACCACGCGGCGCTGAACCATCGCGGCCGGCCGACGGTGATCCTCGCCCAGACCAAGAAGGGTTACGGCATGGGTCACTGGGGCCAGGGCAAGATGGGCGCGCACCAGCAGAAAAAACTCGAGGACGACGCCCTGCTCGCCTTCCGCGACCGTTTCGCGCTGCCGATCCCCGACGCCGAGGTCAAGGCGCTGAAATTCTGGAAACCCGCCGATGACAGTCCGGAGATGCGCTACCTGCACGCGCGCCGGGCGGCGCTGGGCGGCTACCTGCCGGCACGCGTCACCACGGCGCCTAAACTCGCGCCCCCCGCGCTTGACGCCTATGGTCGCATCACTGAAGGCTCGGGCACGCGCGAGGAATCGACGACGATGAGTTTCGTGAAACTCCTCGCACAGATGCTGAAGGACCCGGCGATCGGCAAACACATCGTGCCCATCGTCGCCGACGAGGCGCGCACCTTCGGCATGCAGTCGCTGTTCCGCCAGGTCGCGATCTACTCGCCCTTCGGCCAGCTTTACGAACCGGAGGACCGCGACGAGCTGCTCTATTACAAGGAGGCGCAGGACGGTCAGATCCTCGAGGAAGGCATCAACGAGGCCGGCGCGATGTCATCATGGATCGCGGCGGCGACCAGCTACAGCGTGCACGGCACGCCGATGCTGCCCTTCTACATTTTCTATTCGATGTTCGGCTTCCAGCGCGTCGGAGACCTGATCTGGCAGGCGGGCGACTGCCGGTCACGCGGCTTCCTGATCGGCGCCACCGCCGGCCGCACCACGCTGTCCGGAGAGGGCCTGCAGCACCAGGACGGCTCCTCGCAGCTGGTCGCCTCGACGGTGCCCAACTGCCGCGCTTGGGATCCGGCCTACGGCTACGAACTGGCGACGATCATCGAGGACGGCACCCGGCGCATGCTGGAGGCTCAGGAGGACCTGTTCTATTACATCACCGTGATGAATGAAAACTACGCGCAGCCGGCGATGCCGGAGGGCGCGCGCGACGGCATCCTGAAGGGCATGTACCTGCTGCAGTGGAAACCGGACGCCGCCGTGCAGCTGCTCGGCAGCGGCACGATACTGCGCGAGGCCATCGCGGCGGCGGAACTGCTGCAGCAGGACTTCGGCATCGCCGCCAATGTCTGGAGCGTCACCAGCTGGAGCGAGCTGCGCCGCGACGGCATGGCCTGCGCCCGCCACAACCGGCTCGACCCCGCGGCTGAGCCGCGTGTTCCGCATGTCGAAGCCGCGCTGGCGCCGCATGCCGGGCCGGTGATCGCCGCCTCCGACCATGTCAGCGCGGTGCCCGACCTGATCCGGACCTGGGTGCCGCGGCGTTATGTCGCGCTCGGCACCGACGGTTACGGCCGCAGCGACAGCCGCGAGAACCTGCGCCGCTTTTTCGAGATGGATCGCCACCACATCGTGCTGGCCGCGCTGGCCGCGCTGGCCGATGACGGTGGCATCAGCCGCGACACGGTCGCGGACGCCCTGCAGCGTTACGGCATTGCGGTGGCGGCCACGGCGCCCTGGGACGCCTGAGGCCGGTGCTCAGGCCCGGCGCCGGCGCGGCGCGGGGCCGGCAGACGCGCCCTTGCGGTGCACGCGCGGCTTGGGCAGGGGGCGTTTCGCCGGCCGGCCCGCAGCCGCGGGTTTCGCGGTCTTCGCCGGCGCGCCGCGAATGCCGTCGATGAACACCTTGATGATGTCCGCCGCACCGGTTTTCGCCGGGCGGTGCTCGGGATCCATCACCAGCTTGCTGATCATGCCGTTGACCAGCGCATGCAGGCCCACCGCGGTGGCACGCGCATCAAGCGTCTTCGGCAACTGGCCGCAGGCGATGGCGGCAGACAGGCCCTGCTCCAGCCGGTCGAGGCAGCCCGCCTGCATTTCGCGGAAGCGCTGCCAGACGGGTTCCATCTCGTCGACGTACTCGCATTTGTTGAACACGATGTGGAAAACCCGCCGCGCCTGTGCATCCCCCGCGGTGCGCTCAAGGATGCCGGTCAGCATCGCGTGCACGCTGGCCAGCGGATCGGCCTCCTGCGCCGGCTGGATCTGGCAGGGTGCATCCTCCATCGGCATCGTCACCCGCGCCACCATTTCGCAGAACAGGTCGGCCTTGTCCTTGAAATGCCAGTAAATGGCGCCGCGGGTCACCGACGCCGCTTCGGCGATGTCCGACAGCGAAGTCCGAGACACGCCGCGCGCGCTGAATACCCTTTCCGCCGCATCAAGAATCTGGTTGCGGGTTTCCGTTGCCTCGTCTTTGGTGCGCCTGACCATGTTCCTCCGCCTGCCGCGGGCCGCCGGCAGCTTTTGTCATAAAACTGTACTTTACATACATTCATGCCTGTATGTAAACTGCCGCAGTCATACATGCTGCCGGCATACCCTTCCGGCGGCCCTCAGGGAATCCAAAAACATGAACGCACCGACGCCCCGCCTCCGCCCTCTGATCGCCGCGACCGCGGCCTCCCTCCTGCTCGCCGCCTGCGGCCCCTCCGGCGCTCCGCCCGGCGGCGGCGGATTTCCCCCGCCGCCGGTCAGCGTGATGATCACCGAGGCGCGCGACCTGCCGGTTAATCTCGAGTACACCGCGCAGACCGCCGGTTACCGCGAAACCGAGATCCGCGCCCGCGTCAGCGGCATCCTGCTCAAGCGCAACTTCCGCGAAGGCAGCACCGTGAAACAGGGCGAATCCCTGTTCACCATCGATCCCGCGCCTTTCCAGCTGGCGCTTGAGCGCGCCCGGGCGGACCTCGGCGTCGCCGAAGCCCAGCTGCAGCAGGCCCAGCGCGAGCTGGCGCGGCTGAAGCCGGTCTATGAATCGAAGGCGGTCAGCCAGAAGGAGTTCGACGACGCTACCTCGGCCGAACGCATCGCCGCGGCCCAGGTCGCCAGCGTGCGCGCCCGGCTCAACGAGGCGCAGCTGAACCTCGAATGGACCCGCGTCGAATCACCGATCGCCGGCGTCACCGGCCGCGCGCAGGTCTCCGAAGGTTCGCTGGTTTCAGGACCCGGCGTGCTGCTGGCCACCGTGACCCAGACCGATCCGATGTACGTGATTTTCGGCGTCTCCGACAGCGACACGCTGGCGCTGCGCCGGGACGCGGAAGCCGGGCGCATCAAGCTGCCCGCCGACGGCCGGCTGAAGGCGACCGTCAAACTCTCCGACGGCAGCGAATATGCGAAGCCCGGCGTGGTCAATTTCGTCGACGCCCGCGTCAACACCCAGACCGGCACCACCGAGACCCGCGCCGAGTTCCCCAATCCCGGCAACCTGCTGCGCGCCGGCGAATTCGTGCGCATCACCCTCTCCGGCGCCGTGCGGCCCAATGCCATCGTCGTGCCGCAGCGTGCGGTGCTCGAGGGACCCACCGGCAAGTTCGTCTACATCGCCAATGCGGAATCCAAGGCGGAGCCGCGGCCGGTGGAAGTCGGCGACTGGACCGCCGACGGCTGGATCATCAACTCCGGCCTCAAGGCCGGCGAACGGGTGATCATCGACGGCATGGCCAAGATTTTCGTGCCCGGCAGCCCGGTCAGCATCATCGACCCCGCCGCGCAGAAGGAGGCCCCGCAGCCGCCGGGCAAGCCCGAGGCCAAGCCGGCCGCCAAAAAAGCGGCTGATGCGCCGCAGAAGCAGTCCTGAGCCGCGCCGACCGAGAAACGGACTGAATCATGATTTCACGCTTTTTCATCGACCGCCCGATCTTCGCCGCGGTGCTGTCGATTTTCATCGTCATCGCCGGCCTCGCCTCGATGCGCGCACTGCCGATCGCGCAATACCCGGAAATCGCGCCGCCGGTGGTCACCGTTCGCGCGGTCTACCCCGGCGCATCGGCGCAGGTGCTGGAGCAGACGGTCGCGGCGCCGCTGGAAAACCAGATCAACGGCGTCGAGAAGATGCTCTACATGAGCTCGACCTCCACCGCCCAGGGCGTGGTCGAGATCCAGGTCACCTTCGAGATCGGCGCCGACGTCGACACTGCGGCACTCAACGTCAACAACCGCGTGAAGCAGGTCGAGCCGCGGCTGCCTCAGGAAGTGCGGCGCCAGGGCGTCACCGTCGAGAAGGGCTCATCGTCCTTCCTGCAGGTGATCGCCTTCACCTCGCCCGACGGCCGTTACGACGACCTGTTCATCTCGAACTACGTGACGCTGAACGTGCTCGATGCGCTGAAACGCATCCCGGGCACCACCAACGTGCAGATCTTCGGCGCCAAGGACTACGCGATGCGCATCTGGACCCGTCCGGACCGCATGGCGCAGCTGAAAGTCACGCCCGGCGACCTGCTGCGCGCGCTGAACGAGCAGAACGCGCAGTTCGCCGCCGGCAAGATCGGCCAGTCGCCGACGGGCGGCCCGCAGGAACTCGTCTACACCATCACCACCCAGGGCCGGCTGTCCGAACCCGCGGAATTCGAGAACATCGTCGTCCGCGCCAATCCCGACGGCTCGCTGCTGCGGCTGAGGGATGTCGCGCGCGTCGAACTGGGCCCCAAGGATTACGAGTTCATGGGGCGCGTCAACGGCAAATCCGCGACGCTGGTCGGCATTTTCCTGCAGCCCGGCGCCAATGCGCTGGCGACCGCCGATCTCGTCACCGCGGAAATGGACCGGCTGAAGCAGCGTTTCCCGCCGGGCTTCGAACACGCCGCGGTCTATGACACCACGCGTTTCGTCGCGGTCTCGATCCGCGAGGTTGCGAAAACGCTGGCCGAGGCGATGGTGCTGGTGTTCCTCGTCGTGTTCCTGTTCCTGCAGAACTGGCGCGCGACGCTGATCCCCTTCGCCGCGGTGCCGGTGTCCCTGATCGGCACCTTCGCCGGTCTGCTGCTGCTCGGCTACTCGATCAACACGCTGACGCTGTTCGGCATGGTGCTGGCGATCGGCATCGTCGTCGACGACGCCATCGTCGTGCTCGAAAACGTCGAGCGCATCATGCGCGAGGAAAAGCAGAATGCGCGCGAGGCCGCGATCAAGGCCATGCGCGAGGTCACCGGACCGGTGATCGCGATCGTGCTGACGCTGTGCGCGGTATTCATCCCGATCGCCTTCCTCGGCGGCCTGACCGGCGAGCTCTACCGCCAGTTCGCGGTGACGATCTCGATCGCCGTCGCCATCTCTGGCCTCGTGGCGCTGACACTGACACCCTCGCTGTGCGTGATGATCCTCAAGCAGGAACATCACCGGCCCGGCCGCTTCTTCCAGTGGTTCAACCGCGTGTTCCTGCGCATGACCGGGCGCTACGTCGACGGCGTGACCTGGATGCTGCGCCGGGGCGGTGTCGCGCTGCTGCTGTTCGTCGGCATGGTGGCGATCACCGCCGGCCTGTGGCGCGCGACGCCGGGCTCGCTGGTTCCGGACGAGGACCAGGGTTACTACATTGCCGCGGTGCTGCTGCCGGACGGCGCGACACTCGAGAGGACCGACAAGGTCGTCAGCGAAGTCATCACCGCAATCAAATCCAACCCGGCGAACGACTATGCCATCGCCTTCACCGGCTTCGACTTCCTCGGCGGTGGCTTCCGCAACAATGCCGCGACGATTTTCGTCACCCAGAAACACTGGGACGAACGCGAGGTCACCACGCCGCAGCTGGTCGGCGAATTTTTCATGAAAACCGGGCACATCAAGGAAGCGCTGGTGCTCGGCTTCAATCCGCCGCCGATCTTCGGCCTCGGCAATGCCGGCGGTTTCGAGTTTTACCTGCAGAACCGCGGCGAAGGCGGGCCGAAGCGCCTCGCCGAGGTCACCCAGCAGTTCCTCGGCGCGGTGGCCCAGGACCCGATGTTCGTGCAGGTCAACACGCTGTGGCGCTCCAATGTGCCCCAGCTCTACGTGCAGACCGACCGCGAGAAGGCGAAAACGCTGGGGGTGCCCGTCGACGAGCTCTACAACTCGCTGGCAGCGACACTGGGCACCTACTACGTCAACGACTTCAACAAGTACGGCCGCACCTGGCAGGTGCTGATGTCCTCGGAGCCCGGTTACCGCAAGAAGCCGGATGACGTCGGCTCGGTCTATGTCCGCTCCGAGCGCGGTGCGATGGTGCCGCTGTCGTCACTGGCGCGTGTGGATTTTTCCTCCGGCCCGGACACGCTGGACCGCTTCAACAACCTGCCGGCGGTGAAGATCTTCGGCTCGGCGGCGCCCGGCTACAGCTCCGGGCAGGCCATCGCGCGGATGGAGGAAATCGCCGCAAAAACGCTGCCGCCGGAATTCAGCTATGACTGGAGCGGCGCCTCCTTCCAGGAAAAACGCTCCGGCGGCACCGCCGGCATTGCACTGGGCCTCGCCGTGCTGATGGTGTTCCTGATCCTCGCCGCGCAGTACGACAAATGGTCGCTGCCGCTGTCGGTGCTGCTGGCGCTGCCCTTCGGCACCTTCGGCGCGCTGGCCGCAGTCTGGCTGCGCGGCTTCACCAACGACGTCTACTTCCAGATCGGCCTGGTGACGCTGCTCGGCCTGGCGGCAAAAAACGCGATCCTGATCGTCGAATACGCGGTGCTGAAAAAACACGAGGGCTACACTACGGCGGCCGCGGCCATCGAAGCAGCTCGGCTGCGTTTCCGCCCGATCCTGATGACCTCGCTCGCCTTCATCCTCGGCGTTCTGCCGCTGGCACTGTCGACCGGCGCCGGCGCCGGCGCCCGCCATTCCGCGGGCACCGGCGTGATGGGCGGAATGCTCGCTGCAACCTTCCTCGCAATTTTCTTCATCCCGTGGTTCTACAAGCTGATTGTCGATCGCAAGCTCTCCGACAAGCGCTCGACCGCGGAGATCGAGGCCGAGGTCGAACATCACCGCGAACAGACCTTGCGCGCCGTGCGCACCCCCCACCATGCGCCCCCGAACAAAGGGGAAGATAATGCATAAGTATCTGATTAATATAATATTTTTTACATCCGCCCTCGCCGGCTGCAGCACCGGCCCGGATTATGTACGCCCCGCCACCGAATTGCCGGAAACCTGGACGGCCGCGCCGGCACAGGGCAAACCGGTGGCCGCCGAACGCTGGTGGACTGTGTACGGCGACGCAACGCTGGACCGGCTGGTCGACGAGGCGCTGGCCAACAACCAGGATCTCGCACTCGCCACCGCGCGACTCGACGAGGCGCGCGCGCTGGCACGGGTTGCCGACGCTCAACTGGTGCCGTCAGTCGATGCCGGCTTCCAGCGCGACCGTTCGCGCCGCTCGGACAGCACCGCGACGCGCGTCCCCGGCAGCCTCGAAAACAACAACTACCGCGCCCAGTTCAACGTGTCCTACGAGCTTGACCTCTGGGGCCGCCTGCGCGACTCGGCGAAGGCCGCACGCGCGGAGCTGCTCGCCACCACCGCGGCGCGCGAAACCGTGCGCCTCGCGCTGACCGCGCAGGTCGCGCAGTCGTACTATGCGCTGGTCGCCTTCGACGCGCAGGTCGCCGATGCCCGCAAAGCGCTGGCGCTGCGCGAGGACAACCTGCGGCTGCAGCGCATCCGCTCAAGTGCCGGGCTGATCAACGACTTCGAACTGCGCCAGCTCGAGGCCGAAGTCGCCGCCACCCAGGCGCAGCTGCCGGCACTGGAGCGCCGCCGCAGCTCGGAAGAACTCGCGCTGGGTGTGCTGCTCGGCCGCAGTCCGCGGGCGATCATCAATGACCGCGTCACCCGCAGCGCCGACAGCGGCCAGCCGGCGACCCCGGTGGTGCCCGCCGATCTGCCCTCCGAACTGCTGCTGCGGCGCCCGGACGTCGTTGCCGCCGAACAGCAGCTGATCGCCGCCAATGCGCGCATCGGCGCTGCGCGCGCGACGCTGTTCCCGCGCATCGGCCTCTCCGGCCTGCTCGGCAGCGAAAGCGCGGCACTGAGCAACCTGTTCTCGGGACCGGCGCAGATCTGGAGCCTCGGTTTCGCGCTGGCGCAGCCGATCTTCCAGGGCGGCCGGCTGTTCGGCGAGGTCGAGGCCGTGCAGGCACGCGAGCGCCAGGCGCTGGCCCAGTACCAGAAAACCCTGCAGACCGCCTTCCGCGAAACCCACGATGCGCTGATCGCGCAGGCCCGCGCGCGGGAAGTGTTCGAGGCCGAAAGCGCCCGGGCGAAGGCACTGGGCGATTCGCTGCGGCTGGCGCGCATCCGCTACGAAAACGGCCTGACCAGCCAGCTCGAGGTGCTCGACGCCGAACGCAACCTGCTCAGTGCCGAACTGAACCGCGCCGAAGCGCTGCGTTCGCAGCGCGCCGCGGTGGCCGACGTGGTGAAGGCGCTGGGCGGCGGCTGGACCGGTCTGCCGCGCCCCGAGACCGCCGCGGCCGCGCCCTAGGCGGCTGCAAACTCAGCCTGCGGGCCGGCCCCAGCTGCCGCCATAGAAACGTTCGGCCACGGGTTTGCGCCCGCGCGCCTTCAGTTCCTTCTGCAGGATTTCCTCGTCGTCGATCACTTCCGGCGCCGCCGGGTGACCGACGGCGATCAGCGCCATCGGCATGAAGTCATCAGGCACGCCAGCGGCCGCCCGCAGCTTCGGGATGTCGAAGCCGCCCATCTGGTGCGCAGCCAGGCCCTGTGCAACCGCCTCCAGCGACAGCGCCAGCGCCGCCATGCCGGTATCGTACTGCGCCCAGCGGTTGGGCTGGCCGTTATGCTCGAAACTCGAGGCCGCGCAGGCGAGGAAGAACAGCGGCACGTTCTTGCACCACTTGCGGTTGTTGTCGGACAGGCAGTCGTAGATCTGCTGCCAGCCCGCCGGATCCTTTGCGCGGTCCCACATCATGAAGCGCCAGGGTTCAGCGCCGTAACAGGATGGCGCCCAGCGTGCCGCCTCGATCAGCGCTGCGACCTGGGACGGACTTACGCCGCGCGAGGCGTCAAAGGCGCGCGTGCTCCAGCGCCGCGCCGCCAGTTCGTTGATGGGTACGCTGGTGACTGCCCTGCGGTCCTGCATATGCATCTCCTCGTCGAGTCAATGATTCGTGACAAACCGTAAGCGCTGCCCCGGCGGGGCGCAACTCAGCGCACGGCTGCCATCATAGCCGAGGCCGGACCGCAGACCATCCGCGGGATATGGATTCCCTGCCGGTTCCCGCAGTAAGCTTCAGCCTTTCCATAACAACCCAGAGTCCACAAACCATGCCTTCCAGACGCTCCTTCCTGTCACTGATTGCAGCCGCTTCCGCCTGGCAGGCCATGACGGCACGCGCGCAGGAACTGTTCTCCCCCTTCGTCGGCAGCGACCCCGAAAACGTCGCGCGCATGGTCAAGCTGGCGGCACCGGCCGACGGCGAAACCGTGATCGACCTCGGCTCGGGTGACGGGCGCATCGTGTTCGCCGCGCTGAAGGACCGTCCGGGCGTACAGGGCATCGGTGTCGACATCAACGCCGCGCTGGTCGCCAAGGCCAACGCCGCCGCCGGCGCGCAGAACCTCGGCAACCGTGCGCAATTCCTGCACCAGAACGTCTTCGATGCCGATCTCGGCAAGGTCGACGTGATTTTCATGTGGCTGTTTCCCGAGCTGATGCGCCTGCTGCGCCCGAAAATCCTGCGCGAGGCGCGCCCCGGCACCCGCGTCGTCGCCGCCACCTGGGACATGGGCACCTGGCCGGCCGACGTGACCGACGAACAGACCGGCAACTACACCACCGTCCGCCTGTGGCATGTGCCGGCGCGCGTCGGCGGCTTCTGGGAGTGGGAAACAACCATCGGCGGCACCGCCTACCGTTTCGAGTCGCTGCTTGAACAGCACATGCAGCAGGTCGAAGGCGCCGTGCGCGTCGGCAACCGGCGCCAGCTGCTGCAAAGCGTGGAACTCCGCGGCACTGCGCTGAAATGCCAGCTGAACATGACGCTGCCGGGCAGCGGCTATACCCGCTTCTCCTTCGAAGGCCAGGCCCGCGGCGACATCATCGAGGGCACCGTCGATGTCTACCATCCGGTGCGGGAAGAGGATGAACTGGAAACGCTGAAACGCACCCGCCTGCCGTGGACCGCGCGGCGCGTCACCACGACCGGCTATTTCGCGCCGACCGGGGTCAATATCGCCTGACGCCGGCGCACTCAGTCACCGGCATCCTCGGTGATTCCGCCCTCGGCGATCCAGGCCTCGATCCCGCCTTCCAGCGGTCTCACCCGGGTGAATCCCCGGTCCATCAGGATGCGGGCGACACGCGCCGCGCTGGCTTCATTGGGTCAACTGCAGTAGACCACCACATCCCGGTCCGGCGGCAGGCCGGGCAGGATTGCGGCGGCATCCTCGAGGTTGACCGCAATCGCGCCGGGGATGCGCCGCGGGTCGAGCCCGCGCACGGCAGCCGGACGCACATCAATCACCACCGGCGGCAATTCGCCATTCAGCAGTTCGCGCAGCTCCGAAACGCTCATTCTTGCGGCGCGCAGCATGCGCAGGAACAAGAAGCGCTGCACCGCCTTGACCGCGACATATACGATCAGCAGCACGGCGAGCAGCCGCAGGGCGCCGGCGCCCAGTCCCGCAAACCATGCCAGCGCGCGCTCCACTTCCGAATGAAAGACGACACCGAGCAGCACCGGAGCCGCCACCCACAGCAGCGCGCCGACCGCGCTGAACAGCAGGAAGGATCCGAGGCCCAGGCGCATCGCGCCGGACAGCGGCGGCGCGACCATCGAAAAACCCGGGATGAACTTGGAGATCACCAGCGAAGACGCGCCCCAGCGTTCAAACAGGTTTTCGGTCTGCCTGACGCAGGAGTCGGGTTCGATGGTGATGCGGCACAGGGTGCGCAATACCCGCAGGCCGTAACGCCGCCCGGCAAAGTACCAGGGCAGGTGACCCAGCAGCGTGGCGGAGGCCGCAACCAGCAGCAGGGCGCCGACGCCGAACTCGCCCTGCGCCGCAAAGGCGCCGGCCACCACCAGCATCGGCACCGCCGGCACCGGCAGCCCCAGCTGCGTCAGCAGCACGTTGACGAAAACAATCAGCAGCCCGTGCTGTGCCAGCAGGCTGTTCAGCTCAGGCATGTCTGCACTCCCTTTCGTATCGGCAAGTTTGACGGATCATGACGGTCAGTCGAACTGCCACGCGTCCATGCCGATGATGCCGTAGGTATAGGCCGCATGGAGCCGGCGCGACGCCAGCCCCGGCGTCGCCGCACCGAGAACCGCGAACAGCGGCAGCAGATGCTCCTCCGTTGGATGATTGCGCACGGCATGAGGGGCCTGCCTGCGGTAATCGGCCAGGGCATTGCGGTCGCCGGCCGCAAGACGTTCCACAAGCCAGTCATTGAAACCGCTGACCCAGTCCGGCGGCGCCCCCGCGTAATCATGGCGGCCGAATTCGCGCAGATTGTGGGTCACGCTGCCGGAACCGAGGATCAGCACGCCCTCGTCGCGCAGCGGCCGCAGCGCTTCACCCAGCCGCAGATGGTGGTCAGGACCGAGCGCCGTCTGGACCGAGAGCTGGGTCACCGGGATGTCCGCCTGCGGGTACATCAGCATCAGCGGCACCCAGGCCCCGTGGTCGAGGCCGCGATCGGGCACAGCGTCCGCCGCGATCCCCGCCCCGCCGAGCCGTTCGCGCACCTGCTGCGCCAGTTGCGGCGCGCCGGGCGCCGGGTAGCGCATCTCGTAGAGCTCCCGCGGGAAGCCGTAAAAGTCATGGATGGTTTGCGGACGCTCAGTGCTGCTGACCGCGGGCGCAGCCGTCTCCCAGTGCGCCGACACCACGAGTATCGCGCGCGGCCGCGGCAGCGCGGCGCCCAGCTGCGCGAGAAAACCGCGGGTGGGCCCCGGCTCCAGCGCAAGCGTCGGCGCGCCGTGCGAAACGAAAATGACTGGCTGCCTTGCGGTCATGACACCATTCTCCTGATCCAGCGGCTCAAGCCGCAAGTTTTTTCACCCAGGCCACGTAGCGGTCCATCCAAGCCTTGACGAAATCGCGGCTGTCCGGCCCGATGCCACCGTCCGCGTCAAACAGGCCGTCCTTGGCCTGCAGGAACATCTCGGGCTGTCCTAGCACCGGCACATCCAGATAGGACAGGATGTTGCGCAGGTGCTGCTGCGCCAGCGCGGTGCCGATGACGCCGACGGAGATGCCCAGCACGCCGGCGGGTTTGCCACCCCAGACGCTCTGGCCCCAGGGCCGCGAGGCATGGTCGATCGCGTTCTTCAGCACGCCGGGGATCGAGCGGTTGTATTCCGGCGTCAGGAACAGCAATGCGTCCGCCGCCTTGATCTCCTGGCGCAGGCGCGTCACCGCGGCGGCGGGCTGACCGTCATCGTCCTGGTTGTAGAGCGGCAGGTCGTCGATGCGCACCGTCTTGAATGAAAAATCCGGCGGCGCCAGTTTCGCCAGCGCATCCGCCAGCTTCTGGTTGAGGGAATCCTTGCGGATGCTGCCAACGACCACGGCGATCTTGTACTGTTTCATGATGTTTCCTTTCAAGGTTTTGGTTAATCAGTTTTCAAGTTTCAGGGCAGGTCGAACACCAGCACTTCGGCGGCCTTGCCGCCTTCGATGCGGATCGTGCCAGCCCCGGTTTTGAGGGCATCCCCGGCGCGCAGCAGCTGGCCGTTGACGGTGACGCTGCCACGCGCGACATGCACATAACCGCGGCGGCTGGCCGCGATCACCCGCTCGGCGGATTCATCGGCGTCGAACAGCCCGGCGTACAGGAAGGCATCCTGGTTCAGGCTCACCGAGCCGTCGCGGCCGTCCGGCGACACGATCAGCCGCAGCCGGCCGCGTTTCTCGTCGTCGGAAAAATGCTTCTGCTCGTACGAGGGCTTGATGCCGGTGAACTTCGGCTCGATCCAGATCTGCAGGAAATGCGTCGTTCCCGACTGGCTGTGGTTGTGCTCGGAATGGCGCACACCGGTGCCCGCGCTCATGCGCTGCACGTCGCCGGGGACAATCGCCGAACCGTTGCCCATCGAATCCTGGTGCGCCAGTGCGCCGTCCAGCACGTAGCTGATGATTTCCATGTCGCGGTGGCCATGGGTGCCGAAGCCGGCACCGGCCTGCACGCGGTCTTCATTGATCACGCGCAGCGGGCCGTAACCCATGTGCTCGGGATCGTGGTAACCGGCAAACGAAAAGCTGTGGTACGAGTCCAGCCAGCCGTGGTTGGCATGGCCGCGGTCCTCACTCTTGCGCAGGGTCAGCATGGCATTTCTCCTTTCCTGTTCTATGCATCCCGCGATGCAATGGACGCCATCCTAGGGCACCGTCCCGGCACAAGAAATCGGAAGATTTTGACATATTAAATCAAAATTAATGAATAATATTTATGTTTAAAAACAATTAATTATGATAAATTAAGTAAATATTTAATATCATTGATTCAACAAGGATCCGGGATGCGCCTGACACTGGATGCACTGCTCGCCATCGACGCCATTGACCGCCGCGGCAGCTTCGCCGCCGCCGCGCATGAACTGCACCGCGTGCCTTCGGCGCTGACCTACACCGTGCAGAAACTCGAGGAAGACCTCGACGTGCAGCTCTTCGACCGCCGCGGCCATCGCGCGAAACTGACGGCGGCCGGCCGCGAACTGCTCAACGAGGGGCGGCACCTGCTGCGCGCCGCCGGCGACCTCGAAGCCCGGGTCAAACGCGTGGCAACCGGATGGGAGTCCGAACTGCGCATCGCCTACGACGGCCTGCTGCCGGGACAGGCCATGCTCGACCTCGCGCGCGATTTTCATGCGCTGCACGATGAAACCCGGCTGCGCTTTTCGGCGGAAGTGCTGGGGGGCTGCTGGGACGCACTCGCCTCAGGCCGCGCCGATCTCGCGATCGGCGCTTCGGGCGAAGGGCCTTCCGGCGGCGGCTACCAGACGCGACCGCTCGGCGAAATCGACTGGGTGTTCGCGGTGGCGCCCGCCCATCCGCTGGCCGGCCTGCCCGAACCCTTGCGGCGCGAGGACATCCTCGCCCATCGCGCAGTGGCGGTCGCCGACAGCTCGCGCAACCTGCCGCCGCGCACCACCGGCCTGCTGTCGGGGCAGGACACGCTGACCGTGCCGGACCTCGCCGCCAAGCTGCAGGCCCAGGTCATGGGACTGGGCGTGGGTTATCTGCCGCAGTGCATAGCCGCCCCCACGGTCGCGCAGGGCAAGCTGGTGATCAAGACCATCGAGGAGCCGAAAGTGAGCCAGATGCTGTATCTGGCCTGGCGCACGGCGCATCGCGGCAAGGCGCTGCGCTGGTTCGTCGGGCAGGTCTATGTGCCGGGCTGGCTCGACCGCGCGCTGGCGGCCGGCACCCCCGCATGAATCCTCAGTGCGCCGCGGCGGAAGCCGGCTGCGTCTCGTCCGCGGACTTCCGCGCGCCGACGATGAAGGTGTAGGCCACCGGCACCACGAACAGCGTGAACAGCGTGCCCAGGCTCATGCCGCCGACGATCACCCAGCCGATCGCCGAACGCGATTCGGCGCCGGCGCCGGTGGCGATCGCCAGCGGCACCGCGCCGAGCACCGTCGCCGCGGTGGTCATCAGGATCGGCCGCAGGCGCAGCGAACAGGCCTCGACCAGCGCCGCAATCCGCTCGCGCCCCTGGTCGCGCAGCTGGTTGGTGAATTCCACGATCAGGATGCCGTTCTTGGTGATCAGCCCGATCAGCATCACCAGCCCGATCTGGCTGTAGACATTGAGCGTGCCGCCGGTGAGCTTGATCACCAGCAGTGCCCCGGTCACCGCCAGCGGCACGGTCAGCATGATCACCAGCGGGCCGCGGAAACTCTCGAACTGCGCGGCCAGCACCAGGTAAATGAAGGCCAGCGCGAGCACGAAAATCAGGTAGAGCTGCTGGCCGGACTCGCGGAACTCGCGCGACTGCCCGTCGAGCGCGGTCTGGTACTCCGGCGTCAGGGTCTCCGCCGCCGCGGCCTCCATCGCGCCCAGCGCCTCCGACAACGAATAACCCGGCGTGATATTCGCCGAGATGATCGCCGCGCGCAGCCGGTTGAAATGGTTGAGCTCCTTCGGCGCCACGGTCTCGCGCACGCTGACCAGGTTCGACAGCTGGGTGATGCCGCCGGAGGCGCCGCGGACGTAGATGGACGTCAGGTCTGCCGGCTGGCGGCGGTCCTTGTCCTCGAGACGCACGATGACGTCGTACTGCTTGCCCTCGCGCTTGAAGCGCGTGACCTGGCGTCCGCCGAGCAGGGTTTCCATCGTGCGGCCGATGGTTTCGACCTGGATGCCCAGCGCCGCCGCCTTCTCGCGGTCGATGTCCACCGTCAGCTGCGGCTTGTTGAGCTTGAGGTCGCTGTCGACATTGGCCAGCGCCGGCGACTGCCGCGCCTTCGCCACCAGCGCGCTCACCCGGCGGTCCAGATCCTCGTACGAATTGCCCTGCACCACGAACTGCACCGGCGGATTGCGGAAACTCTGCCCCAGCGAGGGCGGGTTGACCGGAAAGGCCAGCACGCCGGGCATCCGCGCGAACATCTGCGGCGCGATCGACGCGGTGATCTGCTGCGTCTTGCGGTCGCGCTCGCTCCAGTCCGAAATCCGCACGAAGGACAGCGCGAAATTGACCGGGTTGGGCCGCTCGAGGCCCGGCGCGACCGAAACGAAATAGGAGGTGATCTCCGGCACGTCGGCATAGATATCCTCCCAGATCCGCGCGTAGTCGTCGGTGTATTCCTTGGTCGCCCCCTCGGGCGCCGACATCACGCCGATGAAAAAGCCGCGGTCCTCCAGCGGGGAGAGCTCGGAGCGGATCGACAGGAACAGCGCCGATCCGCCCGCGGCGACCAGCAGGAACAGCACGACGACCACGCTGCGCCGGGCGAGGCAGAAGCGCAGCAGGCGCTCGTAACCCGCGGACATGCCTTCAAAAAAACGCTCCAGCGCGTTGTAGATGCGGCCGTGCGAGGCTTCATGGCGCAGCAGCTTGGAGCACATCATCGGCGTCAGTGTCAGCGCGACAAATCCGGACACCACGACCGCGGAAGCCACGGTCAGCGCGAACTCGAGGAACAGGCGACCGGTGTTGCCGGTGGCGAAAGCGAGCGGCGCGAACACTGCGGCCAGCGTCACCGTCATCGCCACCACGGCGAAGGCGATTTCGCGCCCGCCCTTCAGTGCCGCATCGAAGGGGCGCATGCCGTTCTCGATGTGGCGGTGGATGTTCTCGAGCACGACGATGGCGTCGTCGACGACCAGCCCCACCGCCAGCACGATGCCCAGCAGCGTCAGCACGTTGATCGAGAAACCCATGACCCAGATCAGGAAAAAGGCCCCGATCAGCGACACCGGGATGGTGACAAAGGGGATCAGCGTCGCCCGCACCGAGCGCAGGAACAGGAAAATCACCAGCACCACGAGCACCAGCGCCTCCGCCATCACCTTGTAGACCGAGGTGATCGACTTCTCGATGAAAATCGAGGTGTCGAAGGCGACCGCGATCTGCATGCCCTTCGGCAGGGCCGCCGCGACCTTCGGCACCTCCGCCTTCACCGCCTGCGCCACCGCCAGCGTGTTCGCGGTCGACTGCTTGACGATGCCGAGGCCCACCGCCGGGTTGCCGTTGACGCGGAGGATGTTGCGGTCATCGGCCGCGCCCAGTTCGGCGCGCCCGATGTCGGACAACCGGACCGGGTAACCCTTCACCTCGCGGATGATCAGCTGGTTGAACTGGGCCGGCGTGCGCAGGTCGGATTCCGACAGCACCGTGAACTCGCGCTGGCTGCTCTCGATACGGCCCGAAGGCACCTCGATGTTCTGGCGGCGCAGCGCATCCTCGACGTCCTGCGGCGTCAGCGCATACGCCGCGAGGCGCTCACGGTCGAGCCAGATGCGCATCGCGTAGCGCCGTTCGCCGCCGATGATCACCGATGCCACGCCGGGCAGCGTCTTCAGGCGGTCGGCGACAAAGCGGTCTGCGTAGTCGGAAATCTCCAGCGGGCCATGCTGCTCCGAAAACAGCCGCAGCCACATGATCGCCTGCGCATCCGCCTCGACCTTGGAAATGATCGGCTCGTCGACTTCGTCCGGCAGCCGGCCGCGGGCGCGCGACACACGGTCGCGCACGTCGTTGGCTGCAAGGTCGGGGTCGCGGTCGTTGGTGAATTCGACGGTGATCTGGCTGACCTCCTCCCGGCTCACCGACTTCATCGTCTTCACGCCCTCGATGCCGGAAATGCTGTCCTCCAGCGGCTGCGTGACCTGCGACTCGATGACCTGGGGGCTGGCGCCGGTGTAGATCGTGCGCACCGAGACCACCGGGGAGTCGATCTTCGGATACTCGCGCACCGTCAGCCGGTCGAAGGAAATGATGCCGATCAGCATGATCAGCAGGCTCATCACCGTGGCCAGCACGGGACGCCGGACGGACAGTTCCGGGAGAACCATCGTTATTGCGCCGGCTGCGGCTTGGGTTTGGGTAGGCTTACCGCGGCACCGTCCTGCAGCCGGAGCTGCCCGTCGGCGACGATGGCCTGCCCGTCCTCGAGTCCGCTGGTGACTTCAACCTCACCGGGCCGGCGCAGGCCGGTTTCGACCTTCGTCAGCACGGCCTTGCCTTCGATCACGCGGAACACGAAACGGCCGTCGCCGCGCGGCACGATCGCCTGCTCCGGCACCACCAGCGCGTTTTCGCGCTGCGCGAGCACCAGGCTCACGCGGGCAAACATGCCCGGCTTCAGGCGCACGCCGGGATTGGGCAGGCGCGCGCGCAGCAGCACGGTGCGCGTGGCCTCATCGACCGAGGGTTCGATCGCGTAAATCGTGCCGCTGAAGTTTTCGCCGGCATAGGCATCCACGGTGACCGTCAGCGACTGCCCGCTGCGGATCTGGCGCAGATAGGCTTCGGGCACGCGAAAATCGAGCTTCAGCGTGCCTATGCCTTCCAGCCGCGCGATGTCCTGACCCGCCTTGGCATAGGCCCCGGGGCTGACCTGGCGCAGGCCGGAGACGCCCTCGAAGGGCGCGCGGATCACGGTCTTCGCCAGGCGCGCGCGGACTTCGGCCTCGCGCGCATTGGTCTGGTTGAGGTTTTCGCGCGCCTCGTCCAGCGCCTGCGCGCTGATGAATTTTTTCGCGAACAGTTCCTCGGAGCGCTTCAGCCGGCTGCGGTTGAGGTTGGCCGCCGCGATCGCGGAAGTCAGCTGGGCTTCAACCTCGGCCGCGTCCAGCGACACCAGCTTGTCGCCTTTGCGCACCAGCTGCCCCTCCTGGAAATGGATCGCCTCGATGCGGCCGTCGATCTCCGGGCGGATCATCACCGACTCGTTGGCGAGCAGCGTGCCCACCGCGGTGACGGCATCGGTCAGGGTTTCACGGCGCACGGTGGCGACCTTGACCGGCAGCGCGCGGGCCGCAGCCGGAGCCGCGGCAGGTTTTGCGGCGGGCGCCAGCCGGGGTTGTGAGTAATGGCGCCACAGCAGGCCTGCGCCAAGCAGCAGTGCAACGGCTGCCGCAAGATAGACAATGCGTTTCATGGAGGCCTGGAAACCGGGATGACTCGCTGTCGGACAACAGCGCGAAGCGGAAGTTTAACGCGCCAGTGCAGGCCTTGTCAGGAAGGTTATCCCGCAGCAGTGCCGGCGCCACATCGTGGCGCGCGCCCGGACGGACAGCGGCTCAGCCCGGCAGGTGCTCCGCAATCCAGTCGGCGACAAAATCCACGCCGACCTGGCGGTTGTCGACATGCGCGTGCTCGGCGCCGCCATCTTCGGCAGTGAACACGCGCAGGGTCTTTTTCGCGGAACCGAGCGCGTCGTAGAGCTTCTGCGCGTTTTCCGCCGGCACCACGCGGTCATTGGCACCGTGGGTCACCAGGAAGGGCATCGTGATCTGGTGGGCGACATCCTTCAGCGTGAAGCGTTTCGCGATCTCGATGCTGCTGTCGGTGTCCGGCGCGCCGACGACCCACTGAAACTGGAAATTCGACTGCGCGACCTTGGTGCCCTCGGCCTGCGCCTTTTCCTTGATTTTCTGCTGCCAGCCGGCGAGGTCCCAGTGCAGCGCGGTCATCGCCACACCGGCGGCATAACGCTTCTCGAAGGCGGCGATGCGCGCCGAGTAATAACCGCCGAAACTGTAGCCCATGATGACGACCCGCACCGGATCGACGTCGGCGCGCTGCGCGACATAGTCATAGGCCGCCCTGCCCGGCACCTCGTAGTCGTAACGGCTGTGGATGCCGCGGAAGCGCAGCGTCTCGCCCTGCCCCGGCCCGTCGATCGCCAGCGTGTGCATGCCGCGCTTCGCGAACTCGAGCCCGGCGAAGATCACGCTCATTTCCTTGCAGTTGTCCATGCCGTTGAAAATCACCACGGTCGGCGCGCGCAGCGTGACCCCCGGCGCCTTCATGAACAGTGCGGGCAGTGTCCTGCCCTCGTACGGCACTTCGACGAATTCGATTTCCGGATGGCGCCGCGTCAGACCCTCGCGGTAGCAGCGGTAGGCCTTGCGCCCGACCGCGGCCTTAGCCTCGCCCGGCGGGATGAAACGCTCGCCGGTGTAGTAGTAGTTGCCGGCGCGCAGATAGTAGTTGCCGGCCGTGCGCTCATGCCCTTTCGCGGCCGCGGCGTCGGCGGCTTTCTCGAGTTGCGCCGCCAGCGCGCACCATTCCTGCTGCCAGGCTTCGGGCTCGCCCTGGCGGTCCTTCAACCGCAAGGCGATGCGGTCGATCTCGTCCATCGCCACCACACCATAGGGCGCCATGCCCTTGCAGGCGAGCGCGGCGTTGGACCACAGGAAATTGCCCGGAAAATGATCGATCCAGAAACCGCGCGTGCTCATGACCGCTCCTCCTGTCCGGCAGTCCGCCGGTGGGATTTATATAAGTATTTGATTTTATTTATATTTTTTACTGCTGCTGCGCCTGCTGGGCGGCGATGTCGCGGCGCACCTGATCCATGTCCAGCGCTTTCGCCTGGGTCAGCACGCTCTCCAGCCCCGAGGCCGGCAGCGCGCCGGCCTGCATGAAGACGATGATCTCCTCGCGGAACAGCATGATGGTCGGAATCGAGCGGATGCCGAAATGACCGGCGAGCGCCTGCTCGTCATCGGAGTTGATCTTCGCGAACACCACGTCCGGATGTTTTTCCGCGGCGGCCTCGAACACCGGCGCGAAGCTTTTGCAGGGGCCGCACCACGGTGCCCAGAAATCAACGATCACCATCTTGTTGCCGGTGATCGTGCTCTCGAAATTCTGCTGCGTCAGTTCCACAACGGCCATCATCGCGCTCCACGGTAGGATTGAAGCGCGATGATGGCATAAAAACCGCCGCCGCCTCAGGCGCCGCCGCTGGCGCTTTCGGCGCTCTGCTGCAGCAGGCTCAGCAGCGCGGCGGCCTTGTCGAAGGTTTCCTGGTACTCGGCCTCGCGCTGCGAGTCGGCGACGATGCCGCCGCCGGCCCACAGCCGCACCGTGCCGTGGGAATGCACCAGCGTGCGAATCGCGATATTGGTATCCATGCCGCCGTCGTGGCCGATGTAGCCGATGGCGCCGCAATAGACGCCGCGGCGGTGCGGCTCCAGTTCCTCGATGATCTGCATCGCGCGCAGCTTGGGCGCACCGGTGATCGAGCCGCCGGGGAAGGCGCCGCGCAGCAGGTCGATCGCATCGCGGCCCGGCTTCAGCCTCCCGGTCACCGTGCTGACGAGGTGATGCACGGTGGCGAAGCTTTCGACATCGAACAGCTTCGGCACCTTCACCGATCCGGTGGCGCAGTTCTTCGACAGGTCGTTGCGCAGCAGGTCGACGATCATCAGGTTCTCGGCGCGATCCTTCTCGCTGGCGACCAGTTCGGCGATGCGTTCGGCGTCGAGCCGGGCGTGCCCCGCGCGCGGACGCGTGCCCTTGATCGGTTTGGTCTCGACCGCGCCGTCCCGCACGCGCAGGAAACGCTCCGGCGAGGCCGACAGGATCTGCGCATAGGGCGTGCTGAAATAGGCCGAGTACGGCGCCGGATTGATCAGCCGCAGCCGCTGGTAGGCGAGCCAGGGATCGCCGCTCGCCTGTGCGATGAAACGCTGGGCGAGATTGACCTGGTAGCAGTCGCCGGCACGGATGTAGCCGAGCACGCGGTCGAAGGCATGGCCGTAACCCAGGGGCGTGAAATTCGAGGTCACCGGCGACGTCACACGGAACGGCGTGCGCTGCCGTTCGGCCGGCGGCGCGCTGAACAGCCGCAGCAACGCGTCCCATTTGCGGTCGGTGTCCGGGTCACGTCCCTGCCCGGCAAGCCAGGCTCGGCGCTCGGAGTGATCGACCACCACCGCCCAGTCGTAGATGCCGACCGCCATGTCGGGGATGCGCTCGCTCACCCGGGCGCGCTGCGGCAGGCGTTCGATGCGTCGCGCGAGGTCGTAGCCGAAATAACCGATGGCGCCGCCGGCAAAGGGCAGGTCGCCGGCCGCGCCCGGCTCGAAACCGAGGCGTCCGCGCAGCAGTTCGAAGGGATCGGCGCGCGACAGCTCGCTGGCCTCGGCGTGGATTTCGGTCAGCGCACCGCGGGTCACCAGCCGCACATGCGGATCGGCGGCAATGATGTCATAACGGGCCTGGCCCGGATGGTGCAGGCCGCTGTCGAGGAACACCGCCCACGGCCGGTCCGCGACCGCCTCGAACAGCTGGGCGCTGTCCTCGCGGTACGGCAGTTTGGTGAGCAGCGGAATCGTCATGCCGCCATTGTAGCGAAACCGCCCCGGCCGTCATGCGCGCGCAACATTCGCGCGTTAGCCTCCGTGCCGTGAATCCGCAGCAAAAACCGCAGCGCGTGCGCACGCTGTTCCTGTCCGACATCCACCTCGGCACCCGCGCCTGCCAGGCCGAGCACCTGCTCGCCTTCCTCAAGTCCCACGAATGTGATCACCTGTTCCTGGTCGGCGACATCATCGACTTCTGGGCGATGAGCCGCGCGGTGCACTGGCCGGCCACGCACAACACCGTGGTGCAGAAAATCCTGAAAATGGCGCGACACCACACCAGGGTTTGCCTGATTCCGGGCAACCACGACGAACTGCTGCGCGAGCACACCGGCTCCAATTTCGGCGATGTCGACCTGCTGCGCGAACACGTCCATGTCGCCGCCGACGGCAGGAAATACCTGGTGCTGCACGGTGATGAATACGACCAGGTCACGCGGCTGCACCGCTGGGTCTCGCTGCTCGGCGACCTGTCGTACACGGTGCTGATCCACGTCAACCGGCTGCTGTCCTGGCTGCGGCGAAAGCTTGGTGTCAGCGGCCCCTGGTCGCTGGCGGACTACGCCAAGAGCAACGTGCTGCGGGCGGTCAGTTTCATCAGCGATTTCGAAAGCGCGGTGGCGCACACTGCCGCCCAGCGCGGGCTCGACGGCGTGATCTGCGGCCACATCCACACCCCCGTGCTGCGCAAGATCGGTGACATCACCTACATCAACTGCGGCGACTGGGTCGACAGCTGCACTGCAGTGGTGGAACACCTCGACGGCCGCATGGAGCTCGTGCGCTGGGAGCCGGAAGTGCGAGCCGCCAACGATGAGCAGGGCAAGGTGGTGCCGCTGCATACCGCGGATGCCGCTTGAGGCGGGTCTACAAAAAAATCAATATAATCAAATAGTTATGATTATGTGCCGCAGAAGGTGCGGTAACCGGCTGAAGCTTCCGCAGTCGCCGGTTCGGCATAGGCCGCCCATTCCGGTTTGTCACTGAAGGGCTGCTGCAGTACGGCGAGCAAGCGTTCGAAGGGTTCGTAGTTGCCGAGTTCGACCGCGGCGTCGAGTGCCTCTTCGACCTTGTGGTTGCGCGGGATGTAAAGCGGATTCACGCCACGCATCGCCTGCGCACGTTGCGCGGGATCGACACCCTCCGCATTGATGCGCTTGCGCCAGCGCGGCAGCCAGGCATCGAGTTTCGCGTCGTCGGCATACAGCTGCCGCAGCCAGCCTTCGCGTGAGGCATCAGCGGCTTCGGCGGCATCCGCCAGCCGGCGGAAGGCCAGCGTGAAATCGACACCCAGCCCTTCCATGCCGGCAAGGAAATCCTGCGCCAGCTCGAGGTCGCCGTCTTCCTCGCGCGTCAGTCCCAGCTTGCCGCGCATGCCGGCGAGCCAGTGCCCTTCGTAACCCGACTGGAAATCGCCGAGGATTTCCATGGCCTGCTCGACGGCTTTGTCCTGCTCCCCGCCACTCTCGCCGATCAGCAAGGGCAGCAGCGCCTCGGCGAAGCGCGCGAGATTCCAGTTCGCGATCGGCGGCTGGTTGACGTAGGCATAACGCCCGTACTCGTCGATCGAACTGAACACGGTCTTCGGGTCATAACGGTCCATGAAGGCGCAAGGCCCGTAGTCGATGGTCTCGCCCGACAGCGTCATGTTGTCGGTGTTCATCACGCCGTGGATGAAACCGACGTTCATCCAGCGCGCGATCAGCGCCGCCTGGCGTTCGCAGAGGGCGCGCAGCAATCCGAAATACGGTTTCTCCGCGCCCTTGACCTCCGGGTAATGGCGGCCGATCACGTAGTCGGCGAGTTTTTTCAGCAGCACCTCGTCGCCGCGCGCAGCGGCGAACTGGAAAGTCCCGACCCGGATATGGCTCGCCGCGACCCGCGTCAGCACCGCTCCCGGCAGGTTGCGCTCGCGGCGCACGAATTCGCCGGTGGTCACCGCCGCCAGCGCGCGCGTGGTCGGAATGCCCAGCGCATGCATCGCCTCGCCGATCAGGTACTCGCGCAGCACTGGACCCAGGGCCGCCTTGCCGTCGCCGCCGCGTGAAAACGGCGTGCGCCCCGAGCCCTTGAAGGCGATGTCGCGACGCCGTCCCTGCTTGTCGATGATCTCGCCCAGCAGCAGCGCGCGGCCGTCGCCGAGCTGCGGCGAGAACCCGCCGAACTGGTGGCCGGCATAGGCCTGGGCGATGGTGGCCGTGCCCTCCGGCAGCCGGTTGCCGGAAAAAATCCGCGCACCTTCCGCGGAATCCAGCGCCTCCGCATCGAGGCCGAGCTCCGCGGCCAGCGCGCGGTTGAGCCGGATCAGCTTCGGCTCCGGCACCTCGGCAGCCTTCCACGGCACGTAGAGGCCCTCGAGTTCGCGGGCATAGGTATTTTCAAATTGGAGCATGATTTTCAAGAAGATTTTTTAGCCTTGAGGAGCACAGCAGATTACGGAATGTCATGCCCTGCTCCCGTATTTCACTTTGCCCCATACGGGCTACGCTTGTCTTGCCATGCCGTATAAAATTTTGGCAAACGGCAAACGTGGGGTACCTCATGGAAACTGTCGCATTTATTTTAATAATCGCCATTGCTCTGTTTATGTGGAGCAAAAGAGCGAAGCGTAAATCGCATTCCCTTAAGCCTGATGGACATATCCATGCAAACGGAAAGTATTCTTTCGAGGCCGTTGGAGAAAAGTCTTATCAAGAAAACCTCAAAATAATTTGCGGTCAGCCCAACTACCAAGGTTACAACCTGGAAAAAACAGCACTGTTGGTGCTTGAGGACGACAATCCATATGATGACAAAGCTGTTCGCGTATCAATTGACGGACTAACTGTTGGGTATTTACCTCGCGCGCTTGCCCGCGATTATCGGCAAAAACTGGCTGAGGCGGGAAAACCAAACATTCTCTGCTCATGTCCAGCCCTGATTAGAGGAGGATGGAATCGAGGAAAAAACGATAAAGGACCTTTTGGAGTTTTACTCGACCTCCCCAGAAATCGATAGCTCACACAATTGCCCACCGCTCACATTAAAACTCCACGACACTCCGTATCGACTTCCCCTCGTGCATCAGGTCGAAACCCTTGTTGATCTCCGTGAGCGCGAGCTTGTGCGTGATCAGGTCGTCGATGTTTATTTTCCCTTCCATGTACCAGTCGACGATCTTCGGCACGTCGCGCCGGCCCTTGGCGCCGCCGAAGGCCGTGCCTTTCCACACGCGGCCGGTCACCAGCTGGAAGGGCCGGGTCCTGATTTCCTGCCCGGCGCCGGCGACGCCGATGATCACCGACACGCCCCAGCCCTTGTGGCAGCACTCCAGCGCCTGGCGCATGACGTCGACGTTGCCGATGCACTCGAAGCTGTAGTCGGCGCCGCCCTTGGTCAGGTTGACCAGGTACGGCACCAGGTCGCCTTCGACCTCTTTCGGGTTGACGAAATGGGTCATGCCGAACTTCTCCGCAAGCGGCTTGCGTGAGGGATTTAAGTCGACGCCGACGATCATGTTGGCACCGGCCATGCGCGCACCCTGGATCACGTTGAGGCCGATGCCGCCAAGGCCGAAAACCACGACGTTGGCGCCGGGCTCGACCTTCGCGGTGTTGATCACCGCGCCGATGCCGGTGGTGACGCCGCAGCCGATGTAGCAGACCTTGTCGAAGGGTGCGTCCTCGCGGATCTTGGCGAGCGCGATTTCCGGCACCACGGTGTGGTTGGCGAAGGTCGAGGTGCCCATGTAATGGAAGACCTTGTCGCCGCCGATCGAGAAGCGGCTGCTGCCGTCGGGCATCACGCCCTGGCCCTGGGTCGTGCGGATCGCCTGGCAGAGGTTGGTCTTGCCGCTCAGGCAGTACTCGCACTGCCGGCATTCCGGCGTGTACAGCGGAATCACGTGGTCGCCCTTTTTCAGGCTGGTCACACCCGGCCCGATGTCCACCACCACGCCCGCGCCTTCATGACCGAGGATCGCCGGGAAGATGCCTTCGGGATCGGCGCCGGAACGCGTGAACTCGTCGGTGTGGCAGATGCCGGTGGCCCTGATCTCGACCAGCACTTCGCCCGTCCTCGGGCCGTCGAGGTCGACGGTTTCGATGGTCAGCGGCGCTCCGGCCTTGTGCGCGACGGCAGCTCGGGTTTTCATTCGATGGTCTCCTGTGAAAAATTCGGATTTCAGTTCAAGCGGCGAGCAGCGCGCGCGTCGCCTCGGCGCCCTCGCGCGCCGCTTCGGACGCATGCCGCGCCCACAGTTCCGGGTTCGGCGCCTCGTAGCTCAGATACCCCTGATAACTTTTTTCGGCGAGCAGCGCAAACACTTCCGCCCAGCGCACGCAACCTTTACCCGGTGTCAGGCGATCAGTCGGCCGCAGCATGCCCGGTGGCGCGGTCGGCGGGACATCGCTGTACTGGACGGCGAAGATGTGCTCCGCCGGCACATCCGTAAAACCGCGGCCGCCGGCGCCGCTGCGCTCGAGGTGGTAAGTGTCGAGCAGCAGGCCGAAGGCCGGATGGGCAACCCGCGCATGCAGCTCCCGGGCAATGTCCAGCGTGTTCATCGTCTGGTGCGCCGAGCTGTATTCGTAAGCAAGGTGCAGGCCGTGGCCGGCAACGACATCCGCCGCCGCGCGCATATTGGCCACCGCGGTGTCGAGACTGCCGCCCGCCTGGCCGGTGGCGGTCATGATCATGTCGCAGCCGACAGCCCTGGCGATGACGCAGGTTTCATCGAGCACGGCGAGCAGGCGTTCGCGCTCGGCGCCCTCCGCGAACAGCAGGCCGTATTCGGTGCCGAGAGTGGCGACAGGAATATCTGCCGCGCGGATCATCGCGATGACTTCATCACGGCTGTGACCGGCCTTGTACGCCTGCATCACATCGCTGCGGCGGATTTCGACGGCATTCCAGCCGGCCTCGCGCGCAACCCGCAGCACTTCAGGGAATGGCGTCGATTCCAGCGTCCAGGTATGCAGGGCGAGGCGTTGCGCAAAACACGCAAGCGGGGATTTCGGTTCGGGCATGGGTCCGGCCAAACAGGCGTAAACTGCATTCTAGTATGGCATCTTCACCAGCACCCGCCGCAGCGTCCGCCAGCCGCGGCCGCTTCGCCCCCTCACCCAGCGGTCCGCTGCATTTCGGTTCGCTGGTGGCCGCCGTCGGCAGCTACCTCGACGCCCGCTCCGGCAAAGGCGCTTGGCTGCTGCGCATCGACGATCTCGACCGGCAGCGCACGGTGCCGGGCGCCGCAGACGCCATCCTGAGGGCGCTGGAAACACTGGGCATGCAGTGGGACGAAACAGTGCTGTACCAGAGCACGCGCGACGACATCTACCATGCCGCGCTCGACATCCTTAAAAAACGCGATCTGGTTTATCCCTGCTCCTGCAGCCGCCGCGAAATCGCCGACTCCGCGGTCGGCGGCATCGACGGTCCGGTCTATCCCGGCACCTGCCGCAAGGGCCTGCTCGCGGGCCGCGCGGCGCGGGCCGAACGCCTGCGCACCCAGGGCGCGCGCGTCGAATTCAGCGACCGCATCCAGGGCCGCATCGTCCATGACATCGAGCGCCAGATCGGCGATTTTGTGCTGAAACGCGCGGACGGGCAGTATGCCTACCAGCTGGCCGTGGTCGCCGACGACGCCGCCCAGGGCATCACCGATGTCGTGCGCGGCGCCGACCTGCTCGATTCAACACCGCGGCAGATCTGGCTGCAGCAACAGCTGGGTTTCGCGACCCCGCGTTACGCCCACCTGCCGGTGGCGGTCAATGTCGTCGGCGAAAAACTCTCGAAGCAGACGCTGGCGCGCGCGATCGATACCTCGTCGCCGGTGCCGCTGCTCAACACCGCGCTGGAATTCCTCGGACAGCCCGCAATCGCGGACTGCGCGCCGGAAGATACGGCGTCGTTCTGGAAACGCGCCATCGCCGGCTGGCGCATCGCGCGCGTGCCGCGGCAACGCACGCTGCCGGCACCGGCCGCCTGATTCAGTATTTCGCCGGGCGCAGCACTTCAACTTCGGACAGCAGCAGCCGCACCGAAAAATGCGGTCCGAACTGCGCGATGACCTGCCGCGCGATGTCCTCGGCGACCGCCCGCTCGCAGATCACCTTCATTTCGATGGTGCGGTCGGTGTCGCCCGCGCCTTCGCGCCGGTGCTCGCCGTCAGCGGCAAAACTGCCGCCGCGCACCTCGTGCACGGTGTAGCCGTGGGCGCCGAGCCGGCTGACCAGCGCGATCAGCCGCTCCTCCAGCACGTATTCCGCGATCAGCGTGAGCTGGCAGCGACGATGGGTTTGCAGGCTCATAGGCGGCCTCCCAGCCAGGCAAGCAGGGGCAGGTTGACGAAAACATTGAAGGGGAAAGTCACGGCCAGCGCCGCGGAAATGCCCAATGCCGGATTGGCCTCGGGCACCGCCATGCGCATCGCTGCCGGGGCCGCGATGTAGGACGCGCTGGCGAGCAGCAGGCCGAACAGCGCCGAGCCGCCGGCCGACAGCCCGAGCAGCCCCTGGCCCAGCAGCACGCCGCACACCCCCATCAGCAGCGGTGCCGCCACGCCGAAGGCGACCAGCCGCGGACCGGCGCGGCGCAGATCCGGCATGCGGCCGCCGACCACCAGTCCGAGCTCCAGCAGATAGAACGCGAGCAGGCCGCGGAACAGGTCGCCGAACACCGGCTTCAGCGGCAGGAAACCCTCGGGGCCGATCACCCAGCCGATGGCGATGCCGCCGATCAGCAGCACCACGCCCTTGTTCACGACAAGCTCGCGATACACCGAACTGCCGCCGGCGCCACCGGCACGGGCAAGCAGCACGCCGGCGAGTATGCCCGGGGCCTCCATCAGCGCCAGCAACACCGGCATGAAGGATTCGTAGGGAACGGCGCGCTGCTGCAGATACGCGCCGCCGATGGCGAAGGTCACCACCGACACCGAGCCGTAATGCGCGGCGACACTCGCGGCGTCGACGCGTTTCAGCCCAACGCCGAGCCTGAGCGCAGGAAACAGCAGAAAAGGTATGGCGAAGCCCGCGAGCACCGCGACAACCGCAGGCAGCGCCACCTCGGCAAGCGGCTGCCGCGACAGTTCGACCCCGCCCTTGAGTCCGATCGCCAGCAGCAGGTAGATCGACAGCGCCTCGTAGACCGGCTCCGGAAAACGCAGGTCGGACCGCGCAAGCCGCGCGATCACGCCCAGCGCGAAAATCAGGATCAGCGGATCCATGGCGGGCGCGGCCTCAGATCACCTTGCGGCTGCGCAGCTCGGCGATCGCCGCGGCGTCGTAGCCGAGTTCGCCGAGAATCGCGTCGTTGTCGGCGCCGACCTTGCGCGGCGGCGTGTCGGCGCGCGGCCCGTCGTGGGCGAAGGTGAAGGGCGACAGCGGCACCTTGAGGTCCTTCGCGAAGCCCGTCGCCTCCGGCGGGAAGCTGTGGAACAGGCCACGCGAGGCCGTCTGCGCCTCGGCCATGCATTCGGGAATCGTGCGCACGCGACCGGCCGGCGCGCCGGCCTCGTTGAACAGCGGCTCCCATTCCGCCGCGGTCTTCGCCATCAGCTTTTCCTGCATCAGCGCGCGCAGCGCCGGGATGTTCTCGCGGCGTGCCGCGCCGGTGGCAAAGCGCGGATCGTCGTTCAGCGCGGTCAGGCCCAGCACCTTCAGCAGGCCCTGGTGCTGGTGCTCCTCGTTGATGGCGAAGGCAATCAGGCCGTCGGCGGTGTTGAAGGTGGTCGATGCCGGCGAGCGGCTCGCGGCGTCGTTGCCGCCCTGCTTCGGCGCGGCGCCGGTGTTCATGTAGGCGGTGACGACCGAGGCCATCAGGATGATGTTGGTGTCGAGCATCGCAAGGTCGATGTACTGGCCCTTGCCGGTGCGCTGCTTCTGGTAGAGCGCCGCCGACACCGCATAGGCCGCGGCAAGCCCGGTCGAATAGTCGACGATCGGCGGGCCGGCTTTCAGCGGGCCGCTCTCCCTGGTGCCGGTGACGCTCATGAAACCGGACCAGGCCTGGATCACGCTGTCGTAGGCCGGGTGGCTTCTCTTGGGGCCGCTGTTGCCGTAGGCGGTGATCGACATGAACACCACTTCCGGATTGACCTTCTTCACCGCTTCGTAACCGATGCCGCGTTTTTCGGCGGAGCCGCTGCGCAGGTTCTGCACGACGACATCGCATTCGGCGGCAAGCTTCAGGAAAATTTCCCGGCCCTCGGGCGTGTTCAGGTCCAGCGACAGGAAACGCTTGTTCGAGGACTGGGTCATGAAGCCGAGGGACATGCCCTGCTGGCCGAAAGAGGGATCGGCCTCGCTGCGCCAGCGCACGGTTTCGCCCCTGCCCGGCGGTTCGATCTTGATCACTTCGGCGCCGAGCAGCGCCAGCTGGTAGGCGCAGAAGGGCCCGGCCAGCACGCGCGTGAGGTCCAGCACCCTGATGCCCGCAAAGGCCCGGGGATCAGCTGCCGCCTTGTTTTTTGCCGTCTTGCCTGTTGCCATGATGCTCTCCATGAAATCCGGACCGCATCATAACAAGGGGCCCGGCAGTGCCGGGCCCGCAAGTTCACATTGCGCCCGCGGCTAGCGGCCGGTGGCGGCGCTGACGCGCAGCGGGCGCGATTTTTCGGCGGCCACCCGCGCCTGCAGTTCGCGCAGCTGCGGCAGGATCGCGCGCGCCGCCTCTTCGCCCGCCGCGAGATTGGCGAGCTTGTGCGAAAAATCGGTGATGCGCGAGCGGATGGTCTCGGGGCGGATCACGATGTCGGCATGGCGCGCATCCGCGGAACCGCGCCAGGACACATCAACGGCGATGACGATGTCGGCGCCCATCTCGCGCGCGACGGAGGCCGGCAGGCGGCTGGCCACGCCGCCATCGACATATTCGGTGCCGCGGATCACCACCGGCCAGAACAGCCGCGGCACGCTGGCCGAGGCGCGCACCGCGAGCCCGGTGTTGCCGCGGTTGAACACGGTCATGCGGCGCGTCTCCTGTTCGGCAACCACCGCGACAAACGGTTTCTTCAGCGCCTCAAGCGGGCGTCCGCCCACCATCTCGTTGATGTAGTCCTGCAGGCGCCCGCCCCGGATCACGCCGGGTCCGAACAGCGTGAAGTCGAGCAGGTCGTTGTCCTCGATCTCCAGCGCCTGCGCTTCCAGTTCCTTCGCGCGCATGCCGCCGGCGTGCAGCGCGCCGACGATGGCGCCCGAACTCACGCCGACGACCACGTCGGCCTCGATGCCTGCCGCCTCCAGCGCCTTCAGCACTCCGACATGCGCAAATCCGCGCGAGCCGCCGGCACCGAGCACGAGGCCGACCACCGGATGCGGCTTCGACACCCGCTCCAGCGGCACAGCATAGGGCGCGTCCGCCGCAACATGGTTCATCGGCGCGGTCGCACAGCCCGCGAGCAGGATCGCGATCAGCGGGAACAGCAGCGTTTTGGTCATTGTGCTCATGATGTTTTCGAGTGTGGGATGACCGCCGGTTGCCGTCAAGGTTCCCCGGTAGATGCGGTCGCCGCACAACCAATTTGGTCAACAATGGTTGTTGCCATGACGCGGCAAACCCGACAGAATCCTGCGCATTGCTTGCACAAAAAACATAACCGTTTTATCCAAGGAGGATGTCATGCATTTCACCCGCAGTTTCACCATTCTGCTGGCCGCATTGACGGGAGTCGCGGCCGCTCCGTCGGCGGTCGCCGCGGAATATCCGTCGCGTCCGATCCGCCTGATCGTGCCCAATGCCGCCGGCAGTTCCGTCGACACGCTGGGACGGATTTTCGCGAACTCCTTCACCGCCGTCGCCAAGCAGCAGGTCGTCGTCGACAACCGCGCCGGCGCCGGCGGCCTGATCGGCATGGAGATCGCCAAGGATGCGCAGCCCGACGGCTACACCCTGCTGTCGGCCTCGACGGCGGCAATGGTCATCGGCCCGCACATCTTCAAGAAACTGCCCTTCGATCCGCTGAAGGACTATGCCTTCATCTCGCTGTTCGGCAACACGCCGAACGTCCTTGTCGTCCATCCCTCGCTCCCGGTGAAAACGGTCAAAGACCTGATCGAGTTCAACAAGAGCCGCGGCGGCAAAGCCAACATGGCCTCGGCCGGCGTCGGCTCGCAGAGCCACCTCGCCGGCGTGCTGTTCATGCAGATCGCGAAAACCGAGGCGCTGCATGTGCCGTACAAGGGTGGCGGCCCCTCGGTCGCCGCCGTTGTCGCCGGTGAGTCGCAGTGGACGATCACGCCCGGGCCCGCGGTGGCCGGCCTGGTGAAGGGCGGCAAGCTGCGTGCGGTCGCGCACACGCTGCCGACCAAGACCGCGCTGCTGGGCGACCTGCCGGCGATCGCGGAAACCGTGCCCGGCTACCAGTACGGCGGCTGGAACGGCCTGCTGGCGCCGGCGAAGACGCCACGGGCGGTGCTGACCCGGGTGCGGGAGTTGCTGCTCGAAACCACGAAGAACCCGGAATTCCGCAAGCTCTTCGAACAGCAGATGACCGAAGTGGTGACCAACACGCCGGAGGAGTTCCGCCGCTTTGTCGAGTCCGAGATCAAGACCATGGGCCCGGTGGTGCAGGCGGCCGGCCTGACCGCGCGATAAAACGCCGCGCGCGGCAACCGGGGGCGGCCATGGCCGCCCCCTTTTTCATTCCGGCGCGCGCCGGGCGGCCATCGCGGCCGCAAGTTCGCCCTGCTTTGCCGACAGCGTCTTCAGCCAGCGCTGCCCGCCGAAGGTGAAACCGATCCAGTAACCCAGCTCGACCAGTTGCGGCTCGCTGAATTCCCTGTGCAGGTCCGCCCACATCGCGTCATCGGCCTGACCGGGGTCATACATGATCGCATCGGCGTAACGCAGCGCGGTTTTCTCGCGCGGCGTGAAACGATCCGATTTTTCGTACTGCATCAGCTCCGCCATCCTGCTGTCCGCGTCCCGCGCCGACCGCGCGGTTCCCTGGTTGCTTCAGTAGCCGCATTCGATGGTGAAGGCGACATAGGCGCGCAGCATCTCCTTCAGGTCATGCTCGAGCACGCCGGCGCCGTTGTCGAACAGCAGTTCGCGGGTCTGCGTGAACGAGCGCATCACGCCGGGCTGATGGGCGCGGATGGCCTGGTTTTCGGGGCCGGGCCTGCCCGCCGCGATCGCCTCGTCGAGCCAGCGGCGGATCTGCGGATCGCCCACCGCGTCCGGTGTCACATAACTGATGCGCGCCATCATTCCCCTCCGTTCCGCGATGTGTATCCCGCCCATCATGCCCAAGCAGGCATCGCGTTACAATCGCGCCTCCCGAAATTCTGCCGGAGACCGCATCTTGAAAGCACTGATCGTCAGGGAGCATGGCCCGATCGAAAACCTGCTGCTGGAGGACGTGCCGGACCCCGTGCCCGGCCCCGGCGAGGTGCTGGTCGACGTGCATGCCGCCAGCGTCAACTTCCCCGACCTGCTGGTGATCGGCGGCACCTACCAGGTGCTGCCCAAGCGCCCCTTCAGCCCGGGCAAGGACATGGCCGGCGTGGTTGCCGCGGTGGGTGCAGGCGTCACCACCTGCAAGCCCGGAGACCGCGTTGCCGCGCAGAACGAGTACGGCGCCTATGCGCAGAAATGCGTGGTGTCGCAGCACAACTGCTATCCGATGCCGGACTCCATGAGCTTTGCCGACGCCGCGGCGATGGGCATCGCCTATCCGACCGCGCATTTCGCGATCGTCGAGCGCGGCCAGTACCGGCCCGGTGAAACCATCCTCGTCAACGGCGCCGCCGGCGGCGTCGGCATCGCCGCGATCCAGGTCGGCAAGGCGCTGGGCGCGACGGTGGTCGCCAGTGTCGGCAGCGCGGAGAAGGCCGCGCTGGCGAAGCAGCACGGCGCCGATCACGTGGTGCGCACCGACGTGCCAAACCTGCGCGACGCCTTCCGTGACCAGGTTCTGGCCGCAGTCGGCAAGCGCGGCGTCGACATCATCGTGGATCCGGTCGGCGGCGATGTGTTTGATGCGAGCCTGCGGGTCATCGCCTGGTCCGGACGGCTGATCGTTGTCGGCTTCGCCGAAGGCCGCATCCCTGAGGTGAAGGCCGGCCATCTGCTGGTGAAAAACATCGCGTTGCTCGGCCTGCAGTACAGCGCCTACCGCGACCGCCAGCCGGAGAAAGTGCAGCGGGTGCAGCGTGAACTGTTCGACTGGTATGTCGCGGGCAGGATCAAGCCCCATGTGATGGGCGCCTTCCCGCTGGCGCAGTACCGGGACGCGCTGCGCACCGTGCGTGAGCGCAAGGTGGTGGGCAAGGTCGTGATCCTCATGCGGCCGTGAAGCAGATTATTAATAAGTATTTGATTATAAACATATTTTTATAATCTCCGGCCGCAAGCCGCCGGGCCGGCGCAATGCCGCAGCCGGATGGCAGCACCGCGCCGGCCCGGTATGATGACTGGCGGACACGGGAATCCGCCAAGGGGGGCGGGGCATGCTGTTCGCCAAAAAAAATACAGACGGAAAAATACCGCGCGAAACCGGCGTGCTGCGGCCCGGCCTGCTGCATTTGCTGATCGCGGGCGGCGTCAGCCTGACCGTCATCCTCGCCGGCACGCTGGTCGTGAATCTGCAGGCGCGCGAAATCGAGGCGCGCCGCCAGGTCGACCTGCTGACGGCGGGCTCTTCGCTGCGCGCGAGGCTGAGCCGGGAACTCAACAGCGTGCTCTACCTGACCAGCGGCATGTCCAGCTATCTCGCGGTACGCCACAACAGCCTCGACCGCGAGGAAGTCGAAGCCATACTCGCCGGCCTGCATCGCAACGCGCGCCATGTGCGCAATTTCGCAGTGGCGGTCGGCTTCCACCTGACCTATATCTATCCGCTGAAGGGCAACGAAAAAGCCATCGGCCTGCATTACCCCGACGTGCCCACCCAGTGGCCCGACGTCAAACGCGCCGCCGACAGCGGCATGCCGGTGCTGATCGGCCCGATTCCGCTGGTGCAGGGCGGCATGGGCCTGATTTACCGGGTGCCGATATTCATCGAAGGCCGTTACTGGGGCCTGCTGTCCTCGGTGATCGATTCGGAGTCGCTGCTGAACACCGCGATTGCCGAGAGCGCGTCGGACGGGGCGACGATAGCGATCCGCGGACGGAACGGCGCCGGCATGGCGGGTGATGTGTTCTGGGGCAATGCGGCGCTGTTCTCGGAGCCGGGCGTGCAGCATGTCGATGTGGACGTGCCCGGCGGCAAGTGGGTGATCGCGCTGCGCCATGCGGATGCGCCGCGGCAATATCAGCTGTGGCTGCTGCACGGACTGGTCTGGCTGTTCGCCATCACGCTGGGCTGGAGCACGCTGGTGGTGCTGACCCAGCGCGCGCGTCTCGGGCAGCTCGCGCTGTTCGATCCGCTGACCGGCCTGCCCAACCGCCTGCTGGTGCGCGACCGCATCGACCGCGCGATGTCCGGCCTGCGCCGCGACCCCACCCGGACCTGCCTGCTGCTGTTCATCGATCTCGACGGATTCAAGCAGGTCAACGACCGCCTGGGACACAAGGCCGGCGACACGGCACTGCAGCACACGGCACAGCGCATCACCGGCGCAGTGCGCGAATCCGACACGGTGGGCCGTTGGGGCGGCGACGAGTTCGTCGTGTTCATGGAGCACGTCGACCGTGCCAGTGTCGGCGAAATGGTCGCCAAGGTGCGCCAGGTCGTCGAATTGCCGACCAATTACGCGCAGCAGCAATTCTCCGTCGGTGCCTCGATCGGCCTTGCCTTCGCCCCGGATGACGGCAGCACGCTGGAGGAACTGCTGCGCGCCGCCGACTCACGGATGTACGAAAACAAGGCGCTGCGGCGCGAGGACAGTCCGCGGGACGCTATTTGAGCATCAGCGGAATGCCGCTCAGTATCAGCACGACACAGACCACCCGGCGGAAGGTCGACTCGCTCATGCCGGTGTGGATGCGGTCGCCGAGAAAAATCCCGATCAGCATGAACGGCAGTGCCGCGGCGAACAGCAGCAGCGATTCGCGCCCGAACTCGCCAACCGCGTAATAACCGATCCCGCGCACCACCGCCAGCGTCATCATCAGCGCCGCCAGCGTGCCGCGGAACTGCTCCTTGGTGACGCGGAGCGCATCCATGTAAACCGCGAAAAAAAGGCTCGCCATGGTGCCGAACATCGTGCCCACCGCGCCGGCGAGGAAACTCGCCGCGGTGGCCACCGCGCGCGGCGGATGTCCGCTTCTGCCGCCGCGGGTCTGCCACAGCGCGTAGAGGCCGTAACCCGACACCAGGGCGCCCAGGCCGCGGGTGAGCCAGGCCGCATCCAGCGTCTTGAACAGGTAGAGGCCCAGCGCGATGCCCAGCGTGCACGAGGGCAGGATTTTCAGGATCATCGGCAGCGACACATGCCTGCGGTCCTTGCCGAACAGCGTCGCCGAGGACGAGATCGTCAGCAGCGTCCACACCGGCACCAGCGTTTTCATCGGGATCACCAGCGCCAGCAGCGGCATCGCGGCAAAACCGCCGAAACCGGTGCTGCCGCGCAGCGCGTAGCTCGCGACCAGCACAACGATGCAGTACGCCTGCTCGGGAAGCGAGAGACCGGTCATTCCGCCGCGTGCCCGCCCAGTTCGATCAACCGCATGATCTCGGCCGCTGCGGCCTGCGCTTCCTCGCGCGTCAGGCGCTCGGCCGCCTCCGCGTCCCGCCGGCGGATTGCCGCCAGCATCGCGCGCAGCCCCTTGACGCTCTCCTTCGAGCGGCTGTCCGAGCGCTGCGGATGCGACAGGCCCAGTGCGCGCCAGCGCCAGATGCGCGCATGCAGCGTGCCGAGCATCGACGACAGCGTCTCGCTGCCGGCGGCCTCGAACAGCACTTCGTAGAACCGGTTCTTGGTCTCCAGCACTTCCTGCGCGTCGCCGCGTTCGTAGGCGCCGGCAACGACATCAAGCGCCTGCGCCAGGCGTTTCAGTTCGGCATCACCGGCGTTCTGCACGAACAGCCGCGCGGCCAGCCCCTCCAGCACCGCGCGTATGGTGTAGAGATCCTGGGCTTCGGCCAGCGACAGCTCGCGCACCACCGGGCCCTTGTTCGGCACATTGGCGATCAGTCCTTCGGTCTCGAGCTGGCGCAGCGCCTCGCGGATCACGGTGCGCGACACTCCCATCATCTCGGTCAATTCGCGCTCGGTCAGCCGCGCGCCCGGCGCAAGACGGCCGTCGATGATCGCGCGGCGCAGGCCGTCGAGCACCTGCAGCCGGAGCGGTGCGGCAAGCTTCTGAATTCCCTCGATTTTCGGATTGTTCATGGTGTCCGGGGAAAGCGATCGTTGACCACTCCCGTAATACCGTAATACGATATTACGACTGGCCAGCGACAGCAAGCCTTTTTGCCGCCGCAAGCCGCCGGTTCCATCCATTCCCGAAGATATCCGTGAGGAGCACGCCAGCATGAGCACACCCGTCAAAGTCGGCATCGTCGGCCTCGGCCGCTGGGCCAAGGTCCTGACCCGCGCAGCAAAACAGTCGAGCAAGGTCCAGATCGTTGCGGGCTACAGCCGCTCGCAGGAAAAACGCGATGCCTTCGCCGCCGAGATGGGCGTGCCGGCAGTGCCCGACATGCAGACCATGCTGGCGAACCCCGAGATCAAAGGCGTGATCCTGACCGTGCCCAACGAGCAGCACCTGCCGATGGCGGAAATCGTCGCCAAGGGCGGCAAACATGTCTACACCGAGAAGCCGATTTCACAGACGCTGGAAGACGGCCTGAAGATCGAGGCACTGCAGAAGCAGTACGGCATCACCGTCACCGTCGGCCACAGTGCGCGGCTGATGGCCGGCATCCGCATCATCAAGGAAAAGATCGACGCCGGCGAACTCGGCCGCGTCGCCTTCATCGAAGCCAACTTCTCCAACGAACGCGCGCTGGAACTGACGCCCCAGACCTGGCGCTGGTACAAGGACCGCGCCCCCGGCGGCCCGCTGTCGCAACTGGCGATCCACCAGTTCGATGTGCTGCACCTGCTCGGCGGCGAAGTTCAGGAAGTGTCCTCAATGGCCTCCAAGCTGTCACCGGTCGGCGCCGAGGTCGATGACCAGTCGATGACGCTGGTGCGCTTCAAGGACGGCAAGGTCGGCTACGTCGGTTCCTGCTGGACTTCTCCCGGCATCTTCGCCGTGCGCGTGTTCGGCTCCAAGGGTCTGATGCACTACGAAATCGACTTCGGCACCTGGGATACGCCTCATTTGCTGCACCAGAATTCCGTGCTCTACATCCAGCGCGGCAAGGACGGCTGGGCCAAACGCGAGGACATCAAGCTGCCGGAGTCCGACATGTTCCGCGCCGAACTCGAGGCCTTTGCCGGCAGCTGCGTCTCCGGCAAGCCGAACGAACTGACGGCACACAACGGCAACGTCGCCGTGGCGATGACCAATGCCGCGCTGAAATCGATCGACCGCAAGGGCCTCTGCGTGAGCATCGAGGAAGTGATGAACGACGCCCGCGCCAAGAACGACGCCAAGCGGGCGGCGTAAAGAGACGATCATGTCAAACTCATCTTCCAGATTGGCCACCCGTTACTTCATCGACCTCACCCAGCCCGAGATCGCCGCGCAGTTCAAGAAGAACCCGCTGGTGATCCTGCCGGCGGGCAGCGTCGAGCAGCACGGGCCGCACCTGCCGACCGGCACCGACATCTACGCCGCCAACGTCATCGGCCACGCCGTGGCCGAGCGCATGGACGGCCTGGTGTTGCCGGGCGGCCCGCTGGGCGTGACGCCGATGCACATGCCCTTCGAGGGCACCATCACGCTGACGCCGGATACCTATCAACGCGTGGTCACCGAAACCTGCGCCTCCACCGCGCAGCACGGCGCCAAACGCCTGCTGATCCTCAACTGGCACGAGGGCAACATCCCCTCGCTGGCGATCGCCTCGGAAAAACTGCATCGCGAAGTCGGCATGAGCGTGATCGTGGTGCAGGCCTGCTATGTCGCCGCCGAACTCTATGGCCACGACTGCGGCGGCCTGACCCACGGCGGCGAGATCGAGGCCCTGGCCGTGCTGGCCTACCAGCCGGACCTGGTCCACCTCGACCGTATCGACTACTCCTCCGACCACGGCCACGGCCGCAAATGGGACCGCCTGCGCCGCACCCGCAGCTACCAGCCGGTGCTGCGCGACATCAAGACCATCGCCGCGACCGGCTGGTATGGCTCTCCGGAACACGCCACGGCGGCCAAAGGCCTGAAGATGCTCAACGACATCGCCGACGCGATCGCGAAGGAATGCTCGGAAATCTTCGCGCTGCTCGACGAGGCCCAGGGCGGCACTGCGGAAATCAAGCACCTGAAGGTGGCCAGCTGATGGCGAAAGTGCTCACTCAGGCCGAAGCCAAAAGCATGGGCCTGCCCGGCCGCAAATCGCTGGAGATCGTGTCCGGCGAAAAGGGCTCGCAGGCGGTAACACTGCGGCTGGTCGAAATCCCGCCGGCGAAACCCGGCGACGCGCCGCGCGGCAGGCACTTCCACCAGGGCTTCGAGGAATGCATTTTCGTGATGTCCGGCGAAGGCTGCACCGAGGCCGACAGCGGGAGTTACCCTCTGAAGGCCGGCGACACCATCCTGATTCCCTCCGGCGAGAAGCACGCCACGCGCAACACCGGTGCCGAACCGCTGGTGCTGCTGTGTTTTTTCCCCGTCAACAATATCGCGCAGCGCACCCAGGAACAAAAAGCCTGAGCCGTTCCGCCTGTTCAGAAATCACCGAAAGTCCGTCATGAGCATCGATGTCGTCTGCCTGCGCCCCGAAGCCGACTTCACCCGCGTCGGCGTCACGCCGCCGCAGAACCTCAAGATCGCCTACCGCAAGCCCGACGACGTCGACCTGCCGGCACTGATGAAACAGGCCAAGGCCGTGGTCATGCCCGCGGTCGGCCCGAAACTGCCGGCCTCCTTGTTTGAGGGCACGTCGCTGAAGGTCGTGCAGATCACCGGCGCCGGCGTTGACCGCCTGGATGAGGCAGCGCTGAAAAAACTCGGCATCCCGGTCGCCAATGTGCCCGGCGGCAGCAATTCCGCCGTCGCCGAATACGTCACCGCCTGCGCCTCGGTCCTGCTGCGCCGTTTTGCCTGGGCCGATGCCGAGATCAAGAAAGGCAACTATGTGCCTTTCCGCAACCGCATGATGGCCGACAACCTCACCGGCATCGACGGCGCCACCGTCGGCGTGGTCGGCATGGGTGTCATCGGCATCGCGGTGGCCCAGGCCTTCCACCGCATCGGCTGCAACATCGTGTACTTCGACCCGGCGCTGAAAGACACCGGCAAGGCCGACGCGATGAATGCGAAAGCGCTCCCGCTCGACGAACTGCTGAAAACCGCCGACGTGGTGACGCTGCACGTGCCGCTGATCCCCGCCACGACGAACCTGATCGGCACCGCGCAGCTCGCGCTGATGAAACCTGATGCCGTGCTGATCAACGGCGCACGCGGTGGCGTCGTCGACGAGGCTGCGCTGGCACAGGCGCTGCAGGACGGACGCATCGCCGGCGCCGCGGTCGACGTCTACAGCATCGAACCGGCCACCCCGGACAATCCGCTGCTGAAACTGCAAGGCGAAGCGGCCTCGCGCCTGCTGCTGACGCCGCATGTCGCGGGCGTCACCCGCCAGTCGGCCGCTTTCCTGTTCAAGGCATCCTGGGAAAACGTCCAGCATGTGCTGAACGGCGGGACGGTCGCCAACCGCGTCTACTAGAATACGGGGCAGGCGGCGCCAAGTGCCGCCGCAACAGGAGGAGCCCCGTTGAAACAAAGCAAAACCCTCGGCATCGCCGTCATCGGCGCCGGCCGCATCGGCACGCTGCGCGCGCGCCTGTCCGCGAAACATCCCTCCGTCGGCTTCCTCGCCATCGCCGACCAGGATCCGGCAAAAGCCGCAGCCCTCGCCAAAACGACCGGCGCCGACCTGCATTCATCGAACAATTTCGACATCATCGAGCGTCCCGAAGTCACCGCGGTGTTCGTGTCCACACCCGAGGGTGAACATGCCGCGCCGGTGAAACGTGCGCTGGAACTCGGCAAGCCGGTGCTGGTGGAAAAACCGATTGCGCTGTCACTGAATGACGCCGAAGACATCCTCGCGACGCTGAAAGCCACCGGGGGCGAGTTGCGCATCGGCTACAGCCGGCGCTACAAGGAGTGTTACCTGCGCGCCAAGGAGCAGATGATCCAGGGCCGCCTCGGTCGCGTCACCGGCGGGCTGGCGCGGGTCTACAACTCGCGAGCCCAGGCCTTCGCCATCCTCAAGCGCGATCCGCATGCGACGCCGGTGCTGGACGTGCTGACCTACTACGTCGACCTGATGTGCTGGTTCCTCGAAGGCAATGCGCCGGTGGAGATCGTCGCCCGCGGCCAGAAGGGAATTTTCCGCGACGCCGGTTACGGCGCCGACGACGTGACCTGGGCCATCGTCACCTTCGCCGACGGCGCGGTGGTCAACTTCGGCGTCAGCTACGCGCTGCCCGCGCGTTATCCGACGCTGGGCCAGTCCGACCGCCTCGAACTGCTGGGCACCGAGGGCACGATGATCGTCGACGACGACCACATGGACCACATCCTCTATTCGGACAAGGGCATCCCGCATGCCTATGTGCCGGACCACGCGGTCAATATGGCCTTCCTCGGCAGCAACACTGCCGGTGACTGGGCGGTGGGCGACTTCTGGGGGCCGCTCGGCAACGAGACCCGCGCCTGGCTCGACCACCTGGTCACCGGCCAGCCGACCGTGCACACCACGCCCGAACAGGCGATGATCAACCTGCAGACCACGATCGCCATCGAACGCTCGGCGCGCGACGGCAAGCCGGTGCGGCTGCCGCTGGAAACCTGACCGCACAACACGCAATAAACCGGAGGAGCACCATGCTGCGCACGACACTCATCGCCTGCGGCCTCATTGCCGCCACGTTCGCCCAGGCCCAGGACTACCCGAACCGGCCGGTGCGGATGATTTCACCGAATCCGCCGAGTGGCGCCAATGACACCATCGGCCGCATCATCGCCCTGAAGCTGGGCGAGGTGCTGGGCCAGACGATGGTGATCGACAACCGCGGCGGCGCCGGCGGTACCCTCGGCGCCGAAATCGCCGCCCAGGCCAATGCCGACGGCTACACCCTGCTCGCCGGCTCGGTGTCGACGCACTCCTTCTCACCCGCGCTGCGCGCGAAGCTGAACTATGATCCGGTCAAGGACTTCACGCCGATCTCGCTGTTCGCGATCTCGCAGAACCTGCTGGTCGCCAACCCTTCCCTGAAAGTCTCGTCGGTGAAGGAGCTGATCGCGCTGGCGAAGTCGAAACCGAAGGCGCTGAACTACGCCTCCGGCGGCACCGGCTCGACCAGCCATTACGCGATCGCACTGTTCGTGCACCGCGCCGGCATCGACAGGGACACGATACATATCCCGTACAAGGGCGGCGCACCCTCGGTGGCCGCGACCATGTCCGGTGAAACCCAGTTCTATTTCGGCCCGATGGCCAGCATGACCTCGCAGGTGCAGGCCGGGAAACTGCGCGCGCTGGCGGTGGGCGGCATCAAGCGCTCCCCCACGCTGCCGGAGGTGCCCACGGTCGCCGAGGCCGGCATCCCGACCTACCAGTCCTTCGGCTGGTTCGGCATGCTGGCGCCCGCAAAAACGCCGGAGCCGGTCATCCGCAAGCTCAACCAGGCGGTCGCCACCGTGGTCAACTCGGCGGATGTCAGCCAGCGCTTCCTGCAGCTGGGCGTCGATCCGGTGCACAACACGCCGGCGGAGTTCCGCAGCTTCATCGCCGACCAGCTGGTCCGTTACCGGACTGCGGTGAAGGAACTGGGGCTGAAGGCGGACTGAGCGGAAAAAAACACGGGGCCGCCATTGCCGGCGACCCCGTGCAACCACCGCCGATCACCCCCTTTCCGGAACAGCGCTTCCCGTCTGCGACGTCTTTCCCGCCGCGCCACCGCCAAACACCACCCGCCAGTCCACCCGCGCCGTCAGCTGCATCAGCACGAACAGCGTCAGCACCGCGCCCAGCGTCACCGCCAGCCCGGTCAGTCCCTTGAAGAAAAAGGCATAGGAGAACAGCACCAGGTAAAGCAGTTGCGCCATGCCCGCCGCAAGGAAGGCATAAGGACCGCTGATCGCCGCGCGCAGGTAGGACAGCGTCAGGAACAGCGAAACCGCCGCTGCAATCCCGAAGGCGAGATGGATGCTGACCTGGTCGGCAAGGTAGGCAAACAGCAGGTGGAAGGAAAAAAACGCGGCGGCCAGGAAGAAAAAATGCATTGGATGGAAATCGATGCCGCGGACGATGCCCAGCGCCAGCAGCACGACGATGAAAAAGAACAGTGACACCGGCGCAAACGAGGCGATCTCCGCCGCCAGCGGCCCCGGCTGCAGCTTCTCCGGCATCGCCAGCGCGATGTTGACGCCGGCCACCAGGCGGCGGAACTCCCAGACCAGGTGCCAGCCGCCGTCGACGGCCTGCCTGCGCGTCGGCGACATGCCGTCCTCCGGAAAATCGATGTCGCGGAAATCGGTGGTGACCGCCAGCCGAAAATTGCGCACCTCCGACACCCCGCTGCCCAGCGCATAGGTCCAGCGCCCCAGGCCCTGGCTGCGGTAACCCGCGCGCAGCACGGCCTGTTCCCCGGGACCGAGCTCGACGCTGCCGGCGATGCGCCCGTCCTTCGCTTCCGGGGACCGCAGCCAGGGTTTGCCGTCGACCTCGAAACGCAGCTCGTCGAAGACCGCGCGCTGCGCCGGGAACGGCAGCGCAATGTCGATGACCCGGCGCTCGCGGTGGGGATTGCCCAGCGTGTAAGCGGCGTCAAAACGCACCGTGTAGGTCGCGTACCACAGCAGCCCCTTCTGCCGGTGCTCCAGTCCCAGCGCCGCGCGCACATCGCTGGCCGCCAGCGCCAGCGGTTCTGCAACGCGCTTGCTGACCGTGTTGCGGGTTTTCACGCCGTTGACCTCGGTTTCGACCTGCGCCGTCTCGTAGCGGACGGCGGCCACTGCCGGCGGCGCCTGCACCTGGGGTGCGCCCCACAGCTGCTCGACGCGGCTGCGCAGTCCCTCGTCGGCCTGGTGGGTGCGGCTGCCGGTGACGCCGGCGAGGATCCACCAGGCGATGACGGTGCAGGCATAGATGAAGGCAATGGCCACCAGGCGGCGGATCATCTCTGTCCCTGCCGGATGCCGGACCCTGCAGCCAGGGCGCTGCGGGCCAGAAACTGGGGACCGGCGGAGCCTGCGCCCTGCCACGTCGTGATCCCGGAAAAACCGGCGGTCCGGTTGTTCACGCAAGCCCCAATCACCGGCCCGCAGCGTCCTGTGCGCATGGGCTCAGGTACCGGTCGCCGCCAGCAGCAGCACCAGCGCCGCGCAGGCGACGCCGATCAGCACGCCCGTCGCGGCGGCGCGGGCCAGCCACACGCAGAAATCCCGGGCGATCTGCCGGGTCGTCAGCACGGTCCGGGTGACGGTCGCGTTTGATGATGCGTTCATGCCTGTTCTCCTGTGCAATGCGCCCCGATCGGGCAGGATCATTTCAGCAGGGCCTGATGGCGGCGTGATGCCGGAGCATGGCAAAGCGGCGAAGAATTGTGGCAAACCGGTGGCAGCCGCGGCCGCAGCGGGGGCGCTGCGGTATAGTCCCCGCCCATGTCCCGGCGCATCGCCATCATCGAAGACGATCCCGCCATCGGCGCGAACTATGCCGATGCGCTGTCGGCGCACGGTTATGCGGTGCAGCTCCATGCCGACCGCGCATCGGCGCTGGCCGGCCTGCAGGACAGCCTGCCGGACCTGGTGCTGCTCGACATCGGGCTCGGGAGCGACCCCGACGCCGGCTTCGCGCTGTGCCGCGAACTGCGCAGCCGCTCGGCGACGCTGCCGATCATCTTCCTGACCGCCCGCGACAACGAATTCGACATGGTCGCCGGCCTGCGCCTGGGCGCCGACGACTATGTCACCAAGAGCGTGAGCCTGCCCCACCTGCTGGCGCGTGTCGCCGCGCTGTTCCGCCGCGCCGCGCTGGGCGCGGCCGCCGGCAGCGGCGAGGACCGGCTGCAGCGCGGCGCCCTGACCATCGACCTCAAGCGCTTCTCGGTGCACTGGAACAGCCGCCCCGTCGACCTCACGCTGACCGAGTTCTGGCTGGTGCACGCGCTGGCGCGGCACCCGGGACATGTCAAGAACCGGGAACAGCTGATGGCCGAGGCGCACATCGTCGTCGATGACAGCACGATCACCTCGCACATCAAGCGCATGCGCCGCAAGTTCACCGCAACGGATCCCGGATTCGACTGCATCGACACGGTGTACGGGCTGGGCTACCGGTGGCGGAGCGCGGACTGAGTTCCCGGATGCTGCCCGCGATCGGGCTGCGCGGCCGCATCGCGCTGGTGGCGCTGGTGCTGCTGGTCATACCCTGGGCCGGTTACTCCTATGTCAGCGCCACCGAACAGCTGCTGCGCGAACAGCAGGAACGCCAGCTCGCGGCCGCGGCCCGCGCCATCGCCGCGACGCTGCATGACCGGCCGCGGCTGGCAACGCTGCAGGAAGACTCGCCCGACGGCGAGGCGGCACGCACCGAAGTGCGCGCGCTGGTCACCGGCATCGCCCGTGCCGGACTGCGCATCTGGGTGGTGGACAACCGCCTGAAACTGATCGCAGTGGCCGGCGACATCGCCGGCGACACCACGGAGGCCGGCGCGGGAACCACCTTCGGCGCCATCGAGCGCGCGGTGCGCGCGGCGCTGCGGCCGCTGTTCGCCCGCTGGCTGGATGCGCCGGCATTGCCGGCGGAGGAATTCATTCCGGACGACGTCATTTTCGGCGGGCGCGAGATCGAACGCGCGCTCGACGGCGCATCGGCCATCCGGCGCCGGCCGGGACCCGGCGGCAGCGCACCCATCGTCAGCGCAACCCAGCCGGTATGGATCGGCGAAACGGTGGCCGGCGTCGCCATAGTCGAGGAAAGCACTGCGGCGACGGTGTCCTTCCGCCACCGCGCGATCGAAGGGCTGATTGCGGTCACCCTGATCGCCTTCGGCGCCGCGGCGCTGGTATTGCTGCTGTTCGCCTCCAGGCTGTCGGTGCGGCTGCGCCGACTGCGCGACGAAGCCGAACAGGCGATCGATTCGCGCGGAAAGGTGCGCGCGCTGGTGTCCGCCAGCAGCGCGCGTGACGAGATCGGCGACCTGTCGCGCAGCTTTTCACTGGCACTGAACCGGCTGGCCGGCACCAATGCCTATCTCGAGAACCTCGCGCGGCGGCTGGCCCACGAACTGCGCACGCCGATCGCGGTGCTGCGCTCCTCGCTCGACAACCTGAGGCTGAAGGGATTGCCGGCGGACAGCGCCGTGTACCTGGACCGCTCCGAGGACGGGCTGCGCCGGCTCGACACCGTGCTGACGCGGATGGCGGAGGCGACACGGCTTGAGCAGACCGTGCGCGACAGCGAACGGGAACGTTACGACGCCGCCGCGGTGCTGGCGGGCTGCGTTGCCGGCTACGCCGCGGCCTATCCGGAGTGCCGGTTCGAACTGCAGCGGCCCGCGGGCCCGGTGATGCTGAACGGCGCGCCGCAGCTGTTCGCGCAGATGCTCGACAAGCTCGCCGCCAACGCCGCGGACTTCGCCGAGCCGGGTACGCCGGTGCGCATGTCCCTCGAACTGCAAGGCAGCACTGCGGTGCTCACTGTCGCCAACCGCGGACCGCGGTTGCCGGCAGGACTGCAGCTGTTTGAATCCATGCAGTCGGCGCGCGAAAAAAGCGCCGCTGAAAAACAGGCCTCCGGCATCCACCTCGGGCTCGGTCTGTACATCGTGCGCCTGGTGGCGGAATTCCACCGCGGACGCGCGACCGCCGCCGATCTGCCCGACGGCAGCGGTGTGCAATTCACGGTCGAACTGCCGACGCTGGTTGTCGACTGAGCGCCGGTCGCCCAGCGCCGGAACGTCTCAGCCCGGCGGCCAGTGCAGCGGCCGGCCGGCCAGCAGGTGCAGGTGAAGGTGGAACACCGTCTGCCCGGCGCCGGCGCCGTTGTTGACCACCAGCCGGAAGGCATTCTCCACGCCCAGTTGCCGCGCCACCTTGCCGGCCGCCAGCAGCAGGTGACCCAGCAGGGACTGGTCGCCGTCCACGGCATCGGCCAGCCGGGGGATCTCCTGTTTCGGAATCAGCAGCACATGGACCGGTGCCTGGGGATTGATGTCGCGGAAGGCGAGGCAGTGCTCATCCTCGTAGACGATATCGGCCGGAATTTCACGGGCGATGATCTTGCTGAACAGGGTGGTCATGGTCTTTTTAATAAGTTGTTTAAAAACAAAGGGTTATATAAATCGCCAGATTGATTATCGTAACTATTTGATTATAAATGACTTTATTTCGCTATTCACCTGCCTCGTCCATCAAAGTCAGTGATCACAAACATTAATTGATGCAATGCAATAAATATTTTGGCCAAAGCCTTGACATGCCTCTACCCGCCCTTATAATTTGAATTGTGCGGTGCAATATAACTGCACCAAAAACTTTGACTGCCCCAACTTGACCACGGTTAACACACTGTTTTAAAAGGAGATTCAAAATGTATCAGACTCCGGAACAACTGATTGCAATGAACAAAGCCAACCTCGAAGCCGCGATGAAATTCGCTGGCGTGGCGATTGAAGGCGCCGAGCGCATGATCGAACTGCAGCTGAAAGCGACCAAGGCCGCGTTCAGCGACAGCTTCGAAGGCGCCAAAGCCCTGGCCGCCGTCAAGGATTTCCAGCAACTGGCCGCGCTGAAGGACACGATGGCGCAACCGTCGCTGGAAAAGGCCACTGCCTACGCCAAGAGCATGTACGACTGCGCGACCGAAACGCAAGCCGAATTCGGCAAGCTGGTTGAAGCGCAGGTCGCCGAGTTCAACAAGGAAATCGTCTCCGGCCTCGACAAGCTGGTGAAGACCGCCCCGGCGGGCTCTGAAGTCGGCATCGCCGCGATCAAGTCGGGCATCGCCGCGGTCAACTCGGCCTACGACAACCTGTCGAAAGTCGCCAAGCAGTTCGCCCAGGCCACCCAGTCGAACCTGGAAGCCGCCGCGTCCCAGGCGACCGCCTCGGTGAAAAAGGCCACGAAGAAAGCCGCCTAAGCCGCTTTCCACGCAGCCCGCAGCAACAAAAAGCCCCCGGATTTTCCGGGGGCTTTTTCATTGGCTGTCCCGGAATACCGGATCAGCACCAGGGTTCATGCTCCGCGCCCTGCACCGGGCTTACACCGGCGTCCACGGAAAACCCAGCCGGGTCACGCCGGACTGCAGCATCGCAATCGCGTCCTTCACCCGAGCGGCGCTGCCGCGCACGCCGAGCTCGATATAACGCTCCGGCGTCACCCGCGGCAGGCTGAACACCTTCAGCGCCGGATAGGCACGCTGGCATTCGTTCATCAGTTCGATCAACTGGCTCTCGCCAGCCTCGCGCACGATGATCGCCGCCTCGGCGGCACGTTCGGCGCTGATGCCGGCATAACGGTGGTCCAGCACCCAGGCCATCATCGGCCAGGCCATCTCCGGAAAACCCGGGAAGAAGTGATGATCGCCGACGCTGAACCCGGGAATGCGGTTGTACGGATTGGGAATGATCGCCGCACCCTCCGGAAATTCGCCCATCATCAGGCGCTGCGGCGTCACCCCCTTGGGATCGTCAACGAAACGCGCGCGGATCTCGGCCTCGGCTTCAGGGTGCAGTTTCAGGGCAACATCCGCGGCACGCGCGGCGCACTGCCGGGTGTGATCGTCGGGGGTCGCGCCGATGCCGCCGAAGCTGAAAACGGTGTCGCTGCCGGCGAGGGTGCGCCGCAGCGTCGCCGTGATCAGGTCCGGATCGTCACCCAGGTACTGCGCCCAGGACAGCTCGAGGCCGCGCTCGCCGAGCGTGGCAATGACTTTGGCAAGATGCTTGTCCTGGCGTTTGCCCGACAGGATCTCATCGCCGATGATGATGGCGCCGAATTTCATGGTGATGGCAATCAGGTGGCTGCACCGGCGGCTGCCGGCGCGGGTGGCTAGCTGTGGATGTAGCTCTCCAGCTGCTGGATGGTCTGCTGTTGCTGTTCGATCACGGCCTTCACCAGGTCTCCCACCGACAGCACGCCGATGACCCGGCCGCCTTCGAGCACCGGCAGGTGGCGGATGCGCTTGCTGCTCATCAGTGCCATGCACTCGTCAACCGTCTGCGCCGGACCGACGCAGACCACCTTGTCCGACATGATGTCGCTGACCGCGAGATCGTGTGAAGACTTGCCGAGCAGGATCACCTTGCGCGCATAGTCGCGTTCGGAAAGGATGCCGCGCAGCTTGCCGTCGGCCATCACCAGCAGCGCACCGCAGTTTTTCTCCGCCATCAGCTTCAGCGCGTCGAACACGCTGGAGCCCGGGGAAACCGACCACACATTGCCGCCCTTGCCCTGCAGCAGCTGGCTGACTGTTTTCATGATCCCCTCCTCAGGGATGCGCCGTTGGACACCGGCCGGGAATCCAGTCTAGCCAATTTTTCCGCCGCAGTGTAGCGCCTCAGCGCCCCGATATCGCATCCGCCTTCTGCAGCAGGTTCTGGGCCATGCGGATGTTGGCGATGTCGACCAGTCGGCCATCGACCTGCACCGCGCCCTTGCCCTCGCGCGCGGCCTGCGCCATCGCGTCCACGATGCGTCGGGCTTTGGCGACTTCCTCCGGCGAAGGGCTGAAAACCATATTGGCCGCCTCGATCTGGGTCGGATGGATCGCCCATTTGCCTTCGTAGCCCAGTGCGGCGACGCGGCGCGCGGCGGCAAGATAACCTTCGGGATCCTTGAAGTCGCCATAGGGTCCGTCGATCGGTCGCAGGCCGTAGGCCCGGCAGGCCACCAGCAGCCGCGCCTGCGCGGCATGCCAGGGATCGGTCTGCTGGTAGCTGCGCCGGCCCTCGGCATCACGGTCCGACAGCACGCCATACTCCGGGTGCAGGCCGCCGATGATGGTCGTGCGCGCGCGGGTCGAAGCGGCAAAGTCGCCGGAACCGAAAGCCAGCGCTTCGAGCCGGCGGCTCGACTGCGCGATAGCTTCGACATTGGCCATGCCCAGCGCGGTCTCGATCAGCGCCTCGAAACCGATGCGCTTTGTCCGGCCCTGCGCCTGTTCGATCTGGGTCACCAGCATGTCGAGCGCATAGACGTCGGCGGGCACGCCGACTTTCGGGATCACCAGCATGTCGAGCCGGGGACACTGCTCGACCAGGTCGACCACGTCGCGGTACATGTAATGGGTGTCGAGGCCGTTGATTCGCACCGCCATCACCTTGCGGCCCCAGTCGACGTCGTTCAGCGCGGCAATCACGTTCTTGCGCGCCTGCGGCTTGTCATCCGGCGCCACCGCGTCCTCGAGGTCGAGGAAGATGACGTCGGCGGCGGACTTCGCGGCCTTGTCGAACAGCGCGGGATTGACGCCGGGCACCGCCAGTTCTGAGCGGGTCAAACGCTGGGTCGCCGGTTCAGGTTGTGTGAAACTCATACCATTCCCCTCATGTTGTCATCCTGCAAATCCTGTCCATCCTGTAAATGCCGCTTGTGAATTTCAATCCGCAGACGACATCCTCTCCAGCACGGTGATCAGCGCGGCCAGATCCTCGCGGCCGCGGCCCTGGCCCATCAACGCGTTGATCTGCTGCATCACCGCCGCGCCGCCGGGCGAGGCGACACCGGCGTCATGCGCAAGATCGAGCACGATGCCGAGGTCCTTGTGGTAGAGGCGAGTATCGATGCCGTTGTCGAAGTTGCGCTCCACCATGCGTTTTCCGAATAGCTCCATCACCCGGCTCGCGGCAACGCCGCCCAGCATCACCTCGCGCACCTTCGCCGGATCGGCGCCCAGACGTCCGGCGAGGTGCAGCGCCTCGGCCACGCCCTGCGCCGCCACCAGCAGCGCCAGCTGGTTGCAGGCCTTGGTGATCTGCCCCGCGCCGCTGTCGCCGACGCGGGTCACGGTCCTGCCCATGCATTCGAACAGCGGCTTCACGCGTTCGAAGACGGCAGGCTTGCCGCCGGCCATGATCGACAGCGTCGCCTGTTCCGCACCCATCGGGCCGCCGGAGACCGGCGCGTCGATCATGTCGACGCCTTTCCCGGCAAGCCGTTCCGCGACCGCCCGCGCCACCGCCGGGGATATGGTTTCCATGTCGACGACCACGCTGCCGGCTTTTGCGCCGTGGATGATTCCTCCGTCGCCGAGCACGACCTGCTCGAAATCGCTCGAAGCGGTGACCATCGTGAACACGACATCCGATGCTGCGGCCAGCGCTGCGGGCGTGTCATGGCGCGTCGCGCCCGCGGCGACCAGCGGCGCGGCGCTGTCGGCTCGCCGCGCCCACACGCCCATGCGATGGCCGCCCTTCATCAGGTGCAGCGCCATGTGGCGCCCCATCGCGCCCAGTCCTATGAATCCGACGTTCAAGTGAAATTCTCCTTTCAGGCCCTGCCGATCCAGCCGAAGGCCATGATCAGCGGCAGCGTCAGCCAGAACAGTATCGTACTCCAGCCGATCAGCAATGCCGCCGCCGGCGCATCAAGCCTGAAACGGTCGGCCAGCAGCAGCGCGGTCATCATCACCGGCGTCGTGCCCTCGACCACGGCCGCGTATTGCGCCTCGGCCATGCGCGGATAGATCAGCGGCGCCACCAGCCAGATGATGAAGGGCGTCAGCAGCAGCTTGACGCCCGCCACCGCGAGAATCTCGCCGCGCGGCACCAGGTTGCGCCAGGGGATGGTCATGCCGAGCACGAACAGGATCACCGGGATCGTCGCCTGGCCGATGAACTGCGTGGCTTTCACCAGCGGCTCGTAGGTCAGTCCCGTCTGCTGGCACGCGAAGCCCAGCAGGAAGGCCCAGATCGGGGGCATGGTCAGCATGATGCCGAGCACCGAGGGCCGGGCGCCGCCGCGCTCATGCGATCCGAGCCGGGTGCAGATCCAGACCCCCAGGGTCCACACCAGCGGCATCGTCATCAACATGTCGTTGAACACGGCGTAGCGGATCGCCTCGGCGCCGAAGAAAAACACCAGCACCGGCGCGCCGATGTTGAAGGTGTTGCCGAACATGCCGCCGACCATCAGCGCGGCGCGTGTCGGATCGGTCAGCTGTGGCCACAGCGGCAGTTTGTAGAGCAGCACATAAAGCACCACGCCCGAGGCGAGCGAGCCGATGCCCACCAGCAGCGGCACCGACAGCAGCTCGCGGCTGACCGGCGTGCTCGAGGCCACGGCGAACAGGATGCAGGGATAGAACAAGTACATCACCAGCCGGTTGAGGCTGGAGCGCATCTGCTCGACATCGGTGTCGGGAAAGAAACGCGGCCACAGCGCGCCGGCACAGACCAGCAGCGACAGCGGCAGCATCACCTGCACCATCAGGTCGACGAGTTGCGCAGCGTAATTCATTGCAGGCAGCGGCGTTCTGCGCCGCCGAGAGGATTTATAAAAATATCAATAAAAACAAATGCTTATAAAATCACCTGCGGACATCCGGATTGACCAGATTGGGCGGGACCTCGCCCTTCAGCGCAGCCACCAGGTTGCGCGCCGCGAGCATCGCCATCGCCTTGCGCGTGGCCTCGGTCGAACTGCCGATGTGCGGCGCCAGCACCACGTTGTCGAGCTTGAGGAACTCCGGGTGGAGCTTCGGCTCGTTCTCGTAGACATCGAGCCCGGCGCCGCGGATCGTGCCGTCCTTCAGCGCGGCAACCAGCGCCGCATCGTCGACCACGCCGCCGCGCGTCGAATTGATCAGGATCGCCGACGGCTTCATCCTCGTCAGCTGTGCCGCGCCGATCAGATGGTGCGTTTCCGGCGAGTACGGCACCTGCAGCACGACGAAATCGGACTGCGCCAGCAGTTCGTCCATGCTCAGGTACGACGCATTGCATTTGCGCTCCAGCTCCGTCGCGATGCGCTTGCGGTTGTGGTACAGCACCTTCATGTCGAAACCCAGCGCGCGGCGCGCGATGGCCTGGCCGATGCGGCCCATGCCGACGATGCCCAGCGTGGCGTGGTGCACGTCGACGCCCAGCCACTGCTTCAGCCGCCAGCCGGTCCACTCGCCGGCGCGGATGCGGCGCTCGACCTCGGTGATGCGGCGCGCGGTACCCAGCATCAGCGCCCAGGCGAGGTCGGCCGTGCTGTCATCGAGCACGCCCGGGGTGTTGGTCGCCATCACGCCGCGCGCCGTGCAGGCCGGCACGTCGATGTTGTTGTAACCGACGGCGATGTTGGCCACCGCCTTCAGCCGCGGCGCGCGTGCCAGCAGCGCGGCATCAACCCTGTCGGTCAGCGCGCACATCAGGCCGTCGCAGTCCGCCAGCGCCGCGGCCAGCGCTTCCGGCGCGTACGGCACATCCTTCTGGTTGTCGATGACCTCGCAGTGGGCGCGCAGGTAATCGAGGGTTTCATCAAAGACTTCGCGGGTGACCAGCACCCGGGGTTTGTGCTCGCTCATGGTCTGCAATCGGGAAATTAGGGTCCGGAAAAGTTTTCGGCCAGCCAGCGTGCCGCCCGCAGCAGCCGCGCATCACCGCCACGCGGCGCCACCAGTTGCACGCCCAGCGGCAGGCCGGTGGGGCCGCGCAGCAGCGGCAGGCTCAGCGCCGGCATGCCGCAGAAGGTCCACAGGGTACAGAAAGCGGGGTCTCCGGTCGACCCCAGGCCGAGCGGCGCCTCGCCCGCCACTGCCGGCGTCAGTATCGCATCGTACTGCGCGAAGACCGGCTCAAAGGCGGCATTGACTTCCGGGATTTGCGCCAGCGCCTCCCGGTAATCCGCCGCCGCGACTGCAAGACCGCGTTCGATCTGCCCCTGCAGTGAAACCGACAGGCGTTCGCGGCCTTGCGCCCACTCAGCGGCAAAGTTTTCGGCAATTTCCGCTTCCATCACGCAGCGGTGCCAGTCCCAGGCCGGCGCGGCCGCCGCGGGCATCTCGCATTCCACCGCGCCGATTCTGGCGGCCAGCGCCTCGATCGCCGCACGGGCATGGGCTTCAACCCGGGTCCATTGCGGCGTCCTGACCAGGGCAACCCGCGGGCGCGACGACCCGGGTTTCGTCACCGCCGCCAGCAGTTCAGGCCGGCCCTGTGCATCACAGAGTGTGTCCGCGAGCAGCGCAAGGTCGGCCACGTTGCCCGCGAACACGCCGACCTGGTCGAAGGTCTGCGACTGGCGCAGCACGCCGTCGCGCGGAATCAGTCCCGCCGTCGGCTTGAAACCCCAGACGCCGCAGAAGGCCGCGGGCCGCAGCACCGATCCGTTGGTCTGGGTGCCCACCGCCAGCGGCACCATGCCGGCGGCAACCGCCGCGGCCGAACCGCTGGAAGAGCCGCCGGGCGTATGCTCCGGATGATGCGGATTGCGCGTCTTGCCCGGCGCATAGGTGGCCAGCTCGGTGGTCACCGTCTTGCCAAAAATGACCGCGCCTGCGGCTCGCAGCCGCGCGACCAGCGCCGCGTCAGCGGCCGGACGCCGGCCGGCGTGCAGCACGGTGCCGTTTTCGGTGGGCATGTCGGCGGTGTCAATGATGTCCTTGATGCCCACCGGCACACCGTGCAGGGGGCCGCAGGGCTGTCCCGCGGCGCGACGGCGGTCAGCCGCGCGTGCCTGGGCAAGAACAAGCCCGGGATCAAGGAAAGCCCAGGCCTGCACCGCGGCATCGCTTGCAGCGACGCGCTCGAGACAGCGCGTCGCTGCCGCCTCCGCGCTGACGCGGCCGTCGCGCAGCGCGTGTGCGAGTTCCAGCGCGCCCTGCGTCTGCTGCCGCTCAGGCAATGCCGGCGGCCCGGATCAGCGGTAGAGCAGCTGCGGCAGCCACAGGCCGATGCCCGGGAAGGTGTAGAGCAGGATCAGGGCAATGACCTGTATGCCCATGAACGGCATCATCCCGAGGAAGATCTGGTTGAGCGTCACATGCGGCGGCGCGACCCCCTTCAGGTAGAAGGCCGACATCGCCACCGGCGGCGACAGGAAGGCCGTCTGCAGGTTCAGCGCCACCAGCAGCCCGAAGAACAACGGGTCGATGCCGAACTTGGGCAGCAAGGGGATGAAGATCGGCATGAAGATGACGATGATCTCGGTCCATTCCAGCGGCCAGCCGAGAATGAAAATGATGCACTGGGCAAGAATCATGAACTGGATCGGCGTCAGCCCCAGCGACAGCACCCAGTTCTCGATGATCTGCTGGCCGCCCAGCAGCGCAAACGCCGCCGAGAAGATCGCCGAGCCGACGAACAGCCAGCACACCATCGCGCTGGTCTTGGCCGTGAGGAAAGAGGACTCCTTGAGGATCGACCCCAGCTCCTTCACCGTGGTGCCGACGGCGGCGAAGCCCGGATTGCCGCGCTGGTGCGCGATGTAGCGGTAGACCGCCGCCAGCACGAAACCGCCGAAAGCACCGACTGCCGCCGCCTCGGTGGGTGTGGCGAAGCCGAAGACGATGGAACCCAGCACGGCGAGGATCAGGATCGACAGCGGGAAAAACGACCCCAGCAGCAGCTTGAAAATCTCGAAGCGCTGCCAGGTCCACAGGGAATAGATCAGCACCAGCATCGTCACACCGATGCCGGCCATGACCCAGAACCAGAGCGGCACCGGACGCTGTTCGGCAACGGGCGCCGGCGGCTCGGACAGTGCGGCGGGCGGCTCCGCGGGAGCAGCGGTTGCGGCCTCGCCGGCCGCCTGCTCTGTGCCCGGCGGCTCCTGCAATCCCGTGTTTTCCGCGGGTTTCTCCCCCGTGCCTTCAGCCGGCGGCTCCTGCAGGCCGGTGCTGCCCGAAGGTTCCTTCAGGCCGGTTTCCTGCTTCGGTTCGGAATAGAAGGAACTGCCGGCCTCAACCAGCCCCGAAGTGTCGAACTCTTCCACCGGTGCGGTCGCCGCCCGGTAGCTGAAGGCGAGCACGGCCGCAATCACCAGCGCCGGCAGCAGGGACACGAGCAGTTGCCCGGCCACCGTGCGTCCCGGAATGCCGCTGCCGCCACCCAGCGCGCGGAAAAGTCCCAGGGTTGCATGACGCCCCCGCGTCGCCAGCTTCTGCGCGTATGCCGGCAGTTCCACCCGCCGTTCGCTGTCCGGCAGCGGCGGCATCAGCTTCGGCTTGATCATCGCGAGGATGACCACGTAACCGACATAAAGCGCCGCCAGCATCAGGCCCGGGAAAAATGCGCCGGCGTAGAGCTGCACCACCGACACGCCGGCCGTCGCGCCATATACGATCAGCAGCACCGAGGGCGGGATCAGGATGCCGAGACAGCCGCCGGCGGTCACCGAACCCGCGGCGATCTGCGTGTGATAACCCGCGCGCAGCATCGCCGGCAGCGCCAGCAGACCCATCAGCGTCACCACCGCGCCGACGATGCCGGTGGCGGTCGCGAAAATCGCGCAGGTGACGATGGTCGCAACCGCCAGCGAACCCGGCAGGCGCGCCAGCGCCAGGTGCAGGCTCTTGAACAGGCGCTCGATCAGCGCCGCACGTTCGACCAGGTACCCCATGAACACGAACAGCGGCACCGCGATCAGCACGTCGTTCGACATCACGCCGTAGGTCCGCTGCACCATCAGGTCGAGCACCTGGCGGGTGGCCATGTCAGGGTCAACGCTGCGGTAAAAGAACCAGGAGAACATCACGCCCATGCCCATCAGCGTGAACGCGGTCGGGAAGCCGAGCATGATCGCGACCACCACCAGCGCCAGCATCAGCAGGCCGAGGGCGCCGTTGGTCATTTCGGTCCAGGGTGTCAGGACCAGCACCGGGATCACGATCAGCGCCATGATCGTGAAGCCGAACCACAGTTCCTTGCGCATCCTGATCATGCCGCCCCCTTGCCGGCGGCACCGGCGTCGTCGGCGTGGACCATTTCCTTCAGCTTGTCGACATCGACCTCCTCGACGTCCTCCTCGCGGGACGGCCAAGCCCCGTTGCGCAGGCAGATGATGCAGCGGGCGATTTCAACAATTCCCTGCAGCAGCAGGACCGCGCCCGCCAGCGGAATCACCGTCTTGAAGGGGTAGACCGGCGGGCCGTCGGCGGTGATGTTCGAATGTTCGTTGATCGCCCAGGATTCGGCGGCGTAGAAATACCCGGCGTAGGTCAGAGCGATCACGCCGGGAATGAAAAACACAAAATAGAGCAGCAGGTCCAGCGTGGCCTGGGTCCGCGGCCGGAAGAATCCGTACAGCACGTCGCCCCGCACATGGCCGTTCTTCGACAGCGTGTAAGCGCCGGCCATCATGAACAGCGTGCCGTAGAGCATGATCATCGCGTCGAAGGCCCAGGCATGCGGGGCGTCGAGCGCGTAGCGGGAAAACACCTCCCAGGAAATCAGCAGTGTCAGCCCGACGATCAGCCAGGAGAATGCCTGACCGACAAAAGTGCTGAGCTTGTCGACAAAAAGCAGCAGTTTCTGCATGTTGCATCGCTTCCCTTGGGGCGGCCGGCACGACGGCCACGGCTAAAAAAAACACCATCCGGGTGACCGGATGGTGTCGTGTCTTGCTGAACGGCGCTCCGCTTCAGGACTTCTTCTTGGCAGCAGCCGGTTTCTTGCCGAAATAATGGTTGTAAGCCATGCGGCGGTTGACGTTGGTGTCGAGATCCCAGCGCACTGCGCGCTCGGCAAACTTGCGCTGCGATTCCTCGATCTCGCGGAACAGCGCATTGTCCTTGCGCTTGGCCGCAGCGGCGTCATAGCCGGTGAGTTGCGCCTGCAGGATGGCATCCGGCGTCTTGTAGAAGCGCACGCCCTGCTTCTGCTGCATCTCGACGTAGTCCTGCGAATAACGGTCGACCGCCTTCCACGACATGTCGGCCGATGCCGCCTCGACGGCGTTTTCGATGATCGACTTCATTCTCGCGGGCAGCGCGTTGAACTTGCCCTTGTTGAACATGATCTCGAACTGCTCGGCGTTCTGGTGGAAGCTCTGCAGCATGCAGACCTTGGACACGTCCGGGAAACCGAGGATGCGGTCGGAGGAGGCGTTGTTGAACTCGGCGGCATCCAGCAGGCCGCGGTCCATCGCCGGCACGATCTCGCCGCCGGGCAGCGCGTTGACCGACACGCCCATCGCCGTGAACACGTCGATCGAGATGCCCACCGTGCGGAACTTCAGGCCCTTCATGTCCTGCACCTTGGTGACGGGCTTCTTGAACCAGCCCAGAGGCTGGGTCGGCATCGGACCGTAGGGGAAGGACACCACGTTGGCGCCGATCGAGTTGTAGAGTTTTTCCAGCAGCTGCTTGCCGCCGCCGTACTTGTGCCAGGCCAGCAGCATGTTGGCGTCCATGCCGTAGGCGGGACCCGAACCCCACAGCGCCAGCGCATTCTGCTTGCCGTAGTGGTAAACCAGCACGCCGTGGCCGCCGTCGAGCGTGCCCTTCGACACGGCATCAAGCAGCTGGAATGCCGGCACCACCGCGCCCGCGGGCAGCACCTCGATCCTGAGGTCGCCGCCGGTCATGTCATTGACCTTCTTCGCGAAATCGAGCGCGTACTCGTGGAAGATGTCCTTGGCCGGCCAGGTGCTCTGCCAGCGCATGGTGATCGGGCCCGACTGCGCCTTCGAAATCATCGGGAAGCCGGCTATCGCGGCACCCGTGGTGGCAGCAGCGGCGCCGGTCAGGAACTTGCGTCGGGTCGTGCGGCTGCCGGCAGATTTAACGTCCTGTTTCTTAATCATTTTTTTACTCCTCCAGAGCGGTAAACGAACAAAACGGAAACGGGATTGCGATCGTTTGTTATTGAGACCTGTGCAATTCCGTCGTGTGCGGGAGCGTGACGATCCGAGCCGATTTCGCCATGCGCAACGCTGTGTTACATGAATTTCATCCTAGCGCCCCATATGCGTGAAATCAAGCATTTCCGGGCCATCCCACATGTGCGACAGGATGGCGGCCCAATCCTGACCGGATGCTGACTGGACCGGCGCGGGTTGTTCAGCTCAGGTACGTCAGCAGGTAGGCCAGCAGCAGCACCATCATCCACAACGCTGTGGCGCCCGTGCTCCAGGTGCGGCCGAGCAGGCCGTCCGGACCGAAGCAGCGCCGCAGACGCGGGGCGATGCCTCCGCCGCCGGCCAGCGACGCCAGCACCCTGCCCCGCAAACCCTCATGGGCCGAACGGAGCGCGCGCCACAGCGCAGGCGCCAGCACCCGGTAGAACCAGTCCGCATCCAGGGTGATGGTCAGCGTGCGCTTCAGGTAATCCAGCATCACGAAAAACGCCAGGCCGGAAAACAGCAGCAGCTGCAGCTGCGTCAGCACGTGCGCTGCGGTGTACGGCTCGTAGCCGGTGGCATGGGGCAGCAGCCGGTAGAGCGGCTCCGGCCAGACACCGATCACGATGCACAGCACCGAGAACAGGATCATCGCGGCGCGCATGTTGGCCGGCGGATCCGGCGGACGCAGCCCGGAATCCTTCTGGAAAAACACGAACCACGGAAACTTGATGCCGGCATGAAGGAACACGCCGGCCGAGGCCGCGGCCAGCGCGAACCAGATCCACAGCAGGTGCTGGTCGGCAGCAGCCTGTGAAATCATCGACTTCGACACAAAGCCCGAAGTCAGCGGAAACGCCGAGATCGCCAGCGCGCCGATGATGCCGCAGATGCAGGTCACCGGCATGCTTTGGAACAATCCCCCGAGGTCCGTGCACTTGCGCCGGCCTGTCATGTACAGCACCGAGCCGGCGGACATCAGCAGCAGCGCCTTGTAGATGATGTGGGTGAAGGCATGCGCCGCCGCGCCGCTGATCGCCATTTCGCTGCCGATGCCGGCGCCGGTGACCATGAAGCCCACCTGGTTGACAATGCTGTAAGCCAGGATGCGCCGCATGTCGTTTTCGAGCAGCGCGTAGATGATGCCGTAGAAAATCATGAACACGCCGATCCAGATCAGGATCTCGTTGCCGGGAAAACCGCGCAGCAGCACGTAGACCGCGGTCTTGGTGGTGAAGGCCGACAGGAACACCATGCCGCTCCAGGACGCTTCCGGATAGGCGTCGGGCAGCCAGGCCGACAGCGGCGGCGCGCCGGCGTTGACCAGGAATCCGGCCAGCATCAGCCAGTGCCAGGGCGTATCCAGCGCCATGCGCGTGAACTCCACGGAACCGGTGTCTGCCACGTGGCCGGCGATGCCTGCCATCAGCAGCACGCCGCCGAACAGGTGCACCATCAGGTAGCGGAAACTCGCGCGGCTGGCGCCCCCGCTCCACAGCACCAGCGTGGAGCCGATCGCCATCAACTCCCAGAACACGAACAGCGTGAGCAGATCGCCCGCCATCGCGGCACCGATGGCGGAACCCGCGTAGACAAAAGCCGCCGGCACTTCGAGCCGGCTGGGCTGGTTCAGTGCAAACAGGCCGCCGCCAAAGGCCATGATTGCAAAAATCGTTGCGAACAGCCGCGACAGGCTGTCCGGCGCCAGCGGCCGCAGCCTGTGTTCGAGGAACTGCACCGTCACCGCGGCCGCCGGGTCCGGCGCCTGCCAGATGAGCCACAGCGCCAGCAACGGCAGCAGCAGGATCGCCGCGGCGCGCAGCCGCCCGCGCAGGACCGCGACCAGCAGCCCGCCGGCGATCAGCAACAGCCCCGGATGCAGCAGCAGGCTAGTCATCGCCGGGCTCCCGCTCGGGCGGATAGTAGTCGTCGGACCGCTTCAGCAGCAGGCCGATCGCCTTGGCGATGACGATCAGCGCGATACAGGCGCCGAAACCGTACCAGGCCGGAAAGGCGAACACCGCGTCGATGCCGAAATGCGGATGCTGCTCGACAAAAGCACCGGCCGCCACCAGCAGTGCCAGCAAAACAAGGGAGACCTGCCAGAGCCGGCGGATCGTCGATTGTCGGGTCAGCCAGTGCGTCATGTCAGCTCGCCATCATCAACCGTGCCAGCGCCAGCGGCACATCCGGAAAAAAGAACAGCAGCAGCGTCGCTGCCGCGGTGATGCACAGCGCGGCAACCATCAACGGCGGCGCCTCGCCGTGCACGGGTCCGCCGGCGGCGGGTTCGGCGAAGAATGCGCGATGAACGATCGGCAGGAAATAGGCCGCATTGAGCAGCGTGCTCAGCACGATGACCGCCACCGCGTTCCAGTGCGCGCCCGACACGGCGCCCTGCAGCATGTACCACTTGCTGATGAAACCCGCGGCCGGCGGCAGGCCGATCATCGATATCGCGCCGATCGCAAATGCCGCCATCGTCAGCGGCATGCGCCGGCCGATGCCGTCGAGCTCGCTGACCTGCGTCTTGTGGGCGGCGGTGTAGATCGCGCCGGCGGCGAAAAAAAGCGTGATCTTGCCCGCGGCATGGGCGGCGATGTGCAGCGCCGCGCCGATCACCGACAGCGGCGCGAGTATCGCCGCGGCCAGCACGACATAGGACAACTGGCTGATCGTGGAATAGGCCAGGCGCCGCTTCAGGTTGTCCGAGCGCAGCGCCACCACCGAGGCGGCGATGATCGTGAATCCCGCGATGAACGGCAGCCAGTCGACGCTGCTGAGCCCGGCAATGCGTTCGACGCCGAAAACGTAGACGATGACCTTGACCACCGTGAACACGCCGGCCTTGACCACGGCCACCGCATGCAGCAGCGCGGACACCGGCGTCGGCGCCACCATCGCCGCCGGCAGCCAGCGGTGGAAAGGCATCACCGCGGCCTTGCCGATGCCGAACACGAACAGCGCAAGCAGCAGCCCGATCTCGCCATTGGTGAATTCGCCGCCGAGCAGGCCGCCCGGCGTGAACTCGACGCTGCCCGTGCCCAGCCAGGTCGAAATGATCGCCACCAGCAGCAGCGCCATCGAACTGCCGAGCAGGTAGATCATGTAGATGCGTCCGCCGCGCCGCGCCTCGTCGTCCTGGTGATGGGTCACCAGCGGATAGGTGACCAGCGTCAGCAACTCGTAGAACAGGAACAGCGTCAGCAGGTTGGCCGAAAACGCGATGCCCATCGTGCAGGCGAGCGCCAATGCGAAACAGGCGTAAAAACGCGTCTGCGCATGCTCCCTGTTGGCGCGCATGTAACCGATCGAATACAGCGAATTGACGATCCACAGGCCCGAGGCCACCAGCGCAAACAGCATGCCCAGCGGCTCGACCCGGAACGCAAAGTTGATGCCGGGCAGCAGCCGGAACAGCGTCACCGCCGGCCGCTCGCCGGCCAGCACCAGCGGCAGCAGCTGCAGCACGCAGGCAAACAGCAGGGCGGCGCAGGACAGCGTCACCGCCTCGCGCAGGTTGGGCCTGCGGCGGGCCAGCAGGATGCCGGCGGCACCGGCCACCGGCAGCACAAGTGCCGCCACGATCGCCGTCTGCGGACTCAACGGAATCCCCTCACCAGCGCGGCGGCGGCCTCCTGGGCCCCGGTCAGCGAATACGAGGTCTCGAGCCCGAAGTAGGTGCAGGCGAGGACCATGATCCATGCCGGAACCAGCAGCGACAGCGGCGCCTCGGCGCGCCGGACCTCGCCGGCGGGCTCGCGCAGATAGGCCATTTCGACAAATCGCCAGACATACAGCGCCGAAATCAGCGAGGTCACCACGACCAGCGCCGCCAGCCCCCAGTGGGCGCGCTCCAGCGCGGCCATCACCAGGTACCACTTGGTGACAAATCCCGCTGAGGCCGGGACCCCGATCAGGCTCAGGCCGGCGACCACGAAACCGAAGGTGGTGAGTGGCATGCGTTGCGCCAGTCCGGCCATGTCGCTGAACCGGGTGGTGCCCATGCGCAGCACGATGCCGCCAACGAGCATGAACAGCGCCACCTTGGTGATGCCATGATTGAACAGGTGGACCACCGCGGCCGTCAGGCCGTCTGCGTTGTTCAGCGCGATGCCCAGCGTGATGTAGCCGACCTGGGCGACGCTGGAATAGGCCAGCATGCGCTTGATGTCGTCCTGGAACAGGGCAACCAGCGAGGCCACGACGGTCGCCACGATCGACAGCCCGACCAGGACGTCGAACAGGTGCAGTGCATCGAGGGACAGCCGGGGGCCGAACACTGAGAACAGGAAACGCATCAGCACGTAGACCGACACCTTGGTCGCCGTGCCGGCCAGGAAGGCCGACACCACCGAGGGCGCCGAGGCATAGGCATTGGGCAGCCAGAAATGCAGCGGAAACAGCGCGATCTTCAGCGACAGGCCGACCGTGATGAAGGCCAGCGCCGACAGCACCGGGCGCGTCTCGCCGACCTGGGCAAGGCGCTCCGCCATGTCCGCCATGTTGAGCGTCCCCGTCATCAGGTAGAGCAGGCCGACGCCGATGACATAGAAGGTGGCGCCTATGGTCCCCATGATCAGGTACTGGAAGGCCGCATGGAGCGCCCGCCGCCTGCGGCCGATGGCAATCAGCACGTAGCTCGACAGCGAGGAAATCTCGAGGAACACGAACAGGTTGAAGGCGTCGTTGGTGGCCGCAATGCCGAGCAGCCCGCCCAGGCAGAGCACGAACATCGCGTAGAACAGGTAGTGACGCTCGCGATCGACCTCCGCCGCGATGCTGGATCGCGCATAGGTCACCACCACTGAAGCAATCAGCGACACCAGCACCAGCACATAGGCGCTGGCACTGTCGATGCGGTAGGCGATGCCCCAGGGGGCGGCCCAGCTGCCCAGCTCATAGGCAAATGCACCGCCGGCGGGCACCGTAAAAAACAGCGTCACCGCGATCGCGAACGAACACCAGCTGACGGTGGCCGCCAGCAGCCAGGCCAGCGTCGCATGGCGGAACAGCACGATCAGCGGCGCCGCCAGCAGCGGCAGCACGACCTGCAGGATCGGCAGGTGTCCGGAAATCAAGCGTCCTGCCCTTCCTTTCCATCGCGATCGATGATCTCGTCCTCCTCGATGCTGCCGTAGGCCTCGTGTATGCGCACCACGAGCGCCAGCCCCAGCGCCAGCGTCGCCACGCCGACCACGATCGCGGTCAGGATCAGCACATGCGGCAGCGGATTCGAATAGACGCGGAACTGCTCGGCAATGATAGGCGCGGTGCCGCCGATCAGTTTCCCGGGCGCGATGTACAGCAGGTACACCGAGGTCTGGAAAATTGACAGTCCGACCAGCTTCTTGATCAGGTTGCCGCGGGCGATCAGGATGTAGAGGCCCAGCACCATCAGCGCGATGGTTGCCCAGTAGCTGTAATGGCTGGCGAAACTCATGCGCCGCCGGGGTCGCGCCCCCGCCCCGCAAACACGTAGAAAATCTTCAGCATCACCCCGGCGACGGTGATCAGCACGCCCAGTTCCACCAGCAGGATGCCGCGATGCTGGCCATGCACCGGATCGGCCGCCAGCACGAAGTAGTCGAGGAAGTTGCCGCCCAGCAGCATGCCGGCGACGCCGACACCGCCATAGAGCAGCACCCCGCCGGCGATCATCGCCTCGACAAAACGGTCGGGCACCAGCCGGCGCGCGGCGGGCAGGCCGTAGATCAGTCCGTAGAAAATCACCGCCGCCGCAGTGATCACGCCGGCCTGGAAACCGCCGCCGGGGCCGAAATCGCCGTGGAACTGCACGTACAGCGCGAACAGCAGCATGAACGGGATCAGCAGCTTGGCGATGACGCGCAGGACGAGTTGGGAACGCATGCCTAATCCCCTAATCCTTGTCCTTGCGGCGGCGCCTGAGCAGCGCGATGACGCCGATGCCGGCGGTGAACACGACGATGGTTTCGCCGAAGGTGTCGTAGCCCCGGTAACTGGCCAGAACCGCGGTCACCACGTTCGGCACCCCGGTCTCGGTGACCGCCTTCTCGATGTAACGCGGCGCCACATGGGTGTGGATCGGTGCCGCGGGATCGGAGAACGCCGGCAGTCCCAGCGTGCCGTGGATCAGCGCCCCGCCGACGCCCAGTGCCACCACCAGCGGCAGCAGCGGCCGGCGCAGCGGCTTCGCCTCGCTCGCCCGGGTGAGGTATATCGCCCCCAGCAGCAGCACCGTCGAAATGCCCGCACCCACGGCGGCCTCGGTCATCGCGACATCGACCGCGTCGAGAGCGACCAGCACCGTGGCCATCAGGAAACTGTAGATGCCGGACAGCACGACCACACCGAACAGGTTGCGCTGCAGAACCATGGCCAGCACGACGACGATCATCATCGTCAGCAGCGTGTTGATGATCAGGGCTTCGATGCGCCTTCTCCCCGGTCGAGCAGCGGCTCGACGCCGCGCACCATCGCCGCCCTCGCCAGGGCGTGGCTGGCGGTCGGGCTGGCAAACATCACCAGCAGGCCGATGACCAGCAGCTTCACGGTGACCAGCGTCAGCCCGGCCTGCAGCATCAGGCCGGCGAGCAGCAGGCCGGCGCCCAGCGTCTCGATCACGCTCGCCGCATGCATGCGGGTATAGACATCGGGCATGCGCAGCATGCCCGCGGCGCCGACGATGCAGAAAAAACCGCCGCCGGCCAGGCAGGCCCAGCTCAGCAGGTCGATGATCAGCGTCATCCGCCGGACTCCCCGTCGCCGGGCTCGCCCAGATCGCCGTAACGGAAGAACTTCAGCACCGCGATGGTGCCGATCACGTTGAGCAGTCCGTAGATGATCGCCAGATCGAGGAATTCCGGGCGCCCGAACAGGAAACCGAACACTGCCAGCAGCATCACCGCGACCGTGCCCACCGTATTCGCGGCCTGCGCGCGGTCAAACACCGTGGGGCCAAGCAGTCCGCGCACCAGTGCCAGCGCCAGCGTGACCAGCAGCGCGATGGCGGCAACCGCGAACATCAGCGTCCTGCCTCGAACCGTTCGACCCGGCGGTCCATCTCGCTGTCCGCCGCGGCCTGCGCCCCCTCGCGGGTCAGCGCATGAACCAGGAATTCCCCGGGTGCCACTTCCATCGAGATGGTGCCCGGAGTCAGGGTGATCGAGTTGGCGTGTGTCACCAGGCCGACGGTGGTGGTCTGGCGCGGACGAAAACGCACCAGCGTCGGTGATATCGGCAGCTTAGGGTCGAGAATGATGCGGGTCACCGCCAGCGCCGACACCACGATTTCCCTGATCAGCCAGGGCCAGTAGGTCAATGCGCCCAACCCCAGGTGCGCAGGATGCCCTTCGGCATCCACCAGTTCCATGCGCCGTGCAATCCACACCACCAGCAGCGAAGAGAACACACCGGCACCGATCAGGAACGGCTCGTAGATGCCGGACAGCAGCAGCCAGAACACCAGCAGGAAAAATGCGAGGCTGGCGGACTTAAGCATGGCTGTCGGCGCAGCCCGCTGCGGCAATGCAGGTCATGCGACACCGCAAGTGAATCGAATCACCGGAACCTGGAAACGCATGTGGAGTTGCATGTATTAATTTTTGTAATCCTTGCAATTCTATATGCATTTCGCGCGGCGCACCCAGCCCTGCAGCCGAAAATCGCCGGCCTGCCGGCGCGTCACGCCAATGCCCGGATAGGCTGACCCCGACTTCATTTTTGGCTATCATCAGCCCTCGGCTCACTTCGTGACAGGATGACGCGCCGGGCCTGCCTGCCCGGCAACACACCTGCAAGCTGCACCTCAGCGCCGCTGTCACCGACACGGCACCGCAAGTTCCGCAGAAGAACAACGCAATGACCCTGCCGATCATCATCCTGCTTCCGCTGCTGGCAGGAACACTGCTGGCTCCGCTGGCCGCACGCTTCGGCCGCAACTGCGCGGCCTGGACCGTCGCGACCGTCACCGCCGCGAGCCTGGTGCTGGTCCTGTCGGAGGCATCCGGCGTCATCGCCGGCAAGGCGCTGATCGCGAGCTGGGAATGGCTGCCCGCGATCGGCCTGAACCTGTCGTTCAGGCTCGACGGCCTCGGCCTGATGTTCGCGCTGCTGATCCTCGGCATCGGGCTGCTGATCATCCTCTACGCCCGCTACTACCTGTCGCCCGGCGACTCCGCCGGCAAATTCTATTCGCTGCTGATGCTGTTCATGGCGGCAATGCTCGGCATCGTGCTCAGCGAAAACCTGCTGCTGCTGGTGGTCTTCTGGGAACTCACCAGCATTTCCTCCTTTCTGCTGATCGGCTACTGGAACCACCGTGCCGACGCGCGGCGCGGCGCGCGCATGGCGCTGGCGGTGACCGGCGGCGGCGGACTGGCGATGTTCGCCGGCTTCCTGCTGATCGGAAGCATCGCCGGCAGCTTCGAGCTGTCAGCCGTGCTCGCCGCGCGCGACAGCATCCACGACCATCCGCTTTACACGCTGGCGCTGGGCCTGGTGCTGCTGGGCGTGTTCACCAAGTCTGCGCAGTTCCCCTTCCATTTCTGGCTGCCGGAGGCGATGGCGGCGCCCACGCCGGTGTCGGCGTACCTGCACTCCGCGACCATGGTGAAGGCCGGCGTATTCCTGCTGGCGCGGATGTACCCGGTGCTCGGCGGCAGCATCGAATTCGAGGTCGTGGTCACCTCCGCCGGCCTGATCACGATGGTTTTTGGCGCCTACACCGCCGTGTTCAAGCACGACCTGAAAGGCCTGCTCGCCTACTCGACGATCAGCCACCTCGGCCTGATCACCTTCCTGCTCGGCCTCGATTCGCCGCTGTCGGCGGTCGCCGCGGTGTTCCACATCATCAACCACGCCACCTTCAAGGCCTCCTTGTTCATGGCCGCCGGCATCATCGACCACGAATGCGGCACCCGCGACATGCGCCGCCTCGCCGGACTGTGGAAATACATGCCGCATACGGCAACACTGGCAATGGTCGCCGCGGCGGCGATGGCGGGCGTGCCGCTGTTCAACGGCTTCCTGTCCAAGGAAATGTTCTTCGCCGAAGCGCTCGAACTGCACGACCTCGGCCTGCTCGGACAGATCGCCCCGGTGGCGGTGACCCTGGGCGGCGTGTTCAGCGTCGCCTATTCGCTGCGCTTCATCCACGACGTGTTCTTCAACGGCGAGCCGCGCGACCTCGAACGCAAACCGCACGAGCCGCCGCGTTACATGAAGGTGCCGGTGGAAATCCTGGTGGTGATCTGCATCGCGGTGGGCATGCTGCCGGGCCTCACCGTGGCGCCGCTGCTCGCGGTTGCGGCACGGGATGTGTTCGGGGCGGAACTGCCGGCCTACGACATCGCGATCTGGCACGGCCTGACGATGCCGCTGCTGATGAGCGTGATTGCGATCGTCGGCGGCAGCGTGATGTACTGGCTCCTGCAGCACCAGTACCGGCTGCACATGAGCGCACCCGCGCGCTGGACCGCGCCGCAGCTGTTCCACCGTGCCTACGAAGGCGCGGTGCGCCTCGCTGCGGCGCTGACGGGCATGCTGATCAACGGTTCGCTGCAGCGTTACCTCGCCCTGCTGGTGGTCACCGTCGCAGTGCTCGGCCTCTCCGCCTTCCTGCAGCACGGCTACAGCGCCGGCGACCTTGCGCCGACGGCACCGGCGCCGCTCGCAGTCGTCGTCTGGCTCGTCGCCCTTGCCGCGGCATTCGCCACCGTCGCCCTGCACCGCCGTCGTTTCGCGGCCGTCGTCCTGGTCGGCGTGGTCGGACTGGGCGCCTGCCTGACCTTCGCCTATTTCTCGGCGCCGGATCTGGCGCTGACCCAGCTCTCGGTGGAAGTCGTCACCACGGCGCTGATGCTGGTCGCACTTTCGCTGCTGCCGCAGGAAGGTCCGGCAAAATCCCTGCCCACCCACCACACCCGCGACGCCCTGCTGGCGATCGGCGCGGGCGCCGGCGTCGCGGGCCTGACCTGGGCCGTGCTGACGCGGCCGCATGAATCGATCTCCTGGTATTTTCTCGGCGAAAGCATTCCCGGCGGCGGCGGCAGCAACGTCGTCAACGTGATCCTGGTCGACTTCCGCGGCTTCGACACCTTCGGCGAAATCATCGTGCTCGGCATCGCCGGAGTCGGCGTGCTGCTGCTGATGGACGGCCTGCGCCTGCCGCCCGCCGCAGGCGCGCGCCGCGGCAGTTCGCTGCTGCTGTCGGTCGCCGCGCGGGCGCTGCTGCCCTTTGCGCTGCTGGTGTCGGTGTTCATATTCCTGCGCGGCCACAACCTGCCGGGCGGCGGCTTCATCGCCGGCCTCGTCACCGCGGTCGCGCTGGTGATCCAGTGCATGGCTGACGGCATCGAGAACACCCGGCAGCGTATCGGCACCGGCGGCGCGGCGCTGATCGGCGCCGGCATCCTGATCGCCGGGCTGACGGGTGCAGCCAGCTGGCTGTTCGGCGCGCCCTTCCTCACCAGCGCGCACGGTTATCCCGAACTGCCGCTGATCGGCAAACTGCCGCTGGCCAGCGCAGTCGCCTTTGATCTCGGCGTCTACCTCACGGTGGTCGGCGCGACGCTGGTGATCCTGACCCGGATCGGCGGGGTCCGCAGCACAACGGCCGCAGGGGTACAAGCCTGATGGAATTCCTGCTCGCATCGGCGCTCGGCGTGGTCACCGCCTGCGGCGTGTACCTGCTGCTGCGCGGACGCACCTTTTCCGTGGTGCTCGGCCTGTCTCTGCTGTCCTATGCCGTGAACCTGTTCATCTTCTCGATGGGTCGCCTGACCGCGGGTGCCCCGCCGGTAGTCACGGAAGGTGCAACGGCATACACCGATCCCCTGCCGCAGGCGCTGGTGCTGACGGCCATCGTCATCGGTTTCGGCATGACCGCGTTTTTCCTCGGCCTCGCCGTGCGTGCCCATGGTGAATCGGGCTCGGATCATGTCGACGGCAGCGAACCCGCAGGGCCGCCGGAGGATCCGCGATGAACCATCTCGCCGTGCTGCCGCTGGCCATCCCCGCGCTGGCGGGCGCGCTGCTGCTGATCTGCGGCGGCAAGCGGCCGTTGCTGGCGCGGGTGTTGGGACTCGCCGCGACCGCCCTCGGTGCAGCCGCCGCTGCCGCGCTGGCGGCAGATTCGCTGTCCGGCGCATACCGTGTTTACGCGCTGGGCGACTGGATGGCGCCCTTCGGCATCGTCCTCGTTGCCGACCGCCTGTCGGCGCTGCTGGTCCTGCTGACCTCGGTCGTCGCGCTCGCCGCCCTCGTCTATGCCGCCAGCGGCTGGGATCTCCGTGGCCGCCATTTCCACGCCCTGTTCCAGTTCCAGCTGATGGGCATCAACGGCGCATTCCTTACCGGCGACCTGTTCAACCTGTTCGTGTTCTTCGAAGTCCTGCTGATTGCCTCGTACTGCCTGCTGCTGCACGGGCTCGGCCAGCAGCGCTTGAAGGCGGCCGTGCATTACGTCGCGGTCAACCTCACCGGATCGGGCGTGTTCCTGATTGCCGTCAGCCTGCTCTATGGCGTCACCGGCACCCTCAACATGGCGCAGCTCGCCGAACGCATCGCGCAGACTCCGGAGGCCGACATCGCGCTGGTGCGTGCGGCCTGCCTGATGCTGCTCGGCGTCTTTGCGGTGAAGGCCGCGCTGTTCCCGCTCTATTTCTGGCTGCCGGCGACCTATGCCAGCGCCTCGCCTCCGGTCGCGGCGCTGTTCGCGATCATGACCAAGGTCGGCGTCTACTCGATCCTCCGCGTGACCACGCTGATGTTCGGCGGCGACAGCGGGGCCGCGGCCAGCCTGACCTCGCCCTGGCTGCTGCCGCTGGCATTGCTGACGCTCGCGCTCGGCGTCATCGGCGCGCTGGGCGCGAAACGGCTGGGCGAACTGGTGGCCCACCTGACGGTTGCATCGGTCGGCACCCTGCTGGCCACGCTGTCTGCAGGCGGCAGTGCGGGACTCGCCGGCGCGCTGTATTACCTGGTGCACAGCACGCTGATCATTGCCGCGCTGTTCCTGCTCAGCGACCTGATCGCCCGCCAGCGCGGCAGCACCGCGGACGGCCTGGTTGCCGCCGCCCCCATGCGACAGCCGGTGCTGTGCGGCATTGCGTTCCTGCTCGCAGCCGCCACCGTTGCCGGCGCACCGCCTTCGGCCGGCTTCCTCGGCAAGGTGATGATCCTCCAGGGCGTCGCGGACCATCCCGCTGCCCCCTGGATCTGGGGCACGGTGCTGGCCTCCAGCCTGGCCGCGCTGGTCGCCTGTTCGCGCGCCGGCAGCGTGCTGCTGTGGAAATTCAGCGCGGAGCCAGCGCCGCAAACCACGGCTGTACGCGGCAGCGAGTGGCTGCCGCTCTGCGGCCTGATGGCGGTGAGCCTGCTGCTGGTGGCTTTCGCCGGGCCGCTGCACCGGCATGCCCAGGCCACTGCCGCACAGCTGCTCGCGCCGGCACAATACGTGCAGGCGGTGGTCGGTGGCGGCGGTGACCGCGCGCCGCGTCCGCTGGGACGGGAGCTGCCGCGATGATCCGGCGCTGGCTGCCCCACCCGGTGCTCTCCGCCGCCCTGTTTGCCGGATGGCTGATGCTGACCGGCGACCTTTCGACCGCCCACCTGCTGCTGGCCGCCGTGCTCGGCATCGCGATACCGCGCATCTGCGCCCCCTTCCTCGACCATCTGCCGCGGGTGCGCTCGCCGTCCGCGGCGCTGCGCCTGCTGCTGCGGGTCACCTGGGACATCGTGGTCGCCAACGTCGCCGTGTCGCGCCTGGTGCTCGGCCCCACCGGCCGGCTGTCGCCGGTTTTCCTGCGCGTGCCCATGGAACTGAGCAACGCGCAGTCCACCGCCCTGTTCGCCAGCATCATCACCATGACGCCGGGCACCGTGTCGGCGGTGATCGACAGCGAAAACCGCGAACTGCTGGTGCATGCACTGGACTGCAGCGCACCCGACGCGCTGATCGCGGAAATCAAGGAACGCTACGAAAAGCCCCTGCTGGAGATCTTCGGATGCTGAACGTCGCCATCAACATCGCCTTCTGCGCGATCGGCCTCGCCATGCTGCTGTGCCTGGTCAGGCTGGTGCGCGGACCCGACGCCGCGGACCGCATACTCGCGCTCGACACGCTGTACATCAACGCCATCGCGCTGCTGATCGTCCTCGGCATCCGCATGGCGAGCGCTGTCTATTTCGAGGCCGCATTGCTGATCGCGCTGATGGGTTTTGTCGCCACCGTCGCCCTTGCCCGCTATCTCGAGCGCGGCAACATCATGGAAGACTGAGCCGCCGATGGACGCCGCAACTGCACTCGAATGGCTGGTCGCCCTGCTGCTGCTGGTCGGCAGCTTCTTCACGCTGGTCGGTGCCATCGGCCTGGTGCGCCTGCCGGATTTTTTCATGCGCCTGCATGCGCCGACCAAGGCGACGACGCTAGGCGTCGGCGGCATGCTGCTCGCCTCGATCGCCTACTCCGTCAATCACGGGGTTTCGCTGCACGAGCTGCTGATCACGCTGTTCCTGTTCGTCACCGCGCCGGTCAGCGCCGGCCTGCTGGCCAAGGCGGCATTGCGCCTGCGCCTGAAATCCCGCGCGCCCCTCCCCGAGGATCCGGCTTCCGGCCACTGAGCACGGAGCCTGACGCTCACAGCAGCAGGATGTGCACCCGGTAGGGCCCGTGGGCGCCCAATGTCACCGTCTGCTCGATGTCGGCGGTGCGTGAAGGCCCTGAAATGAAATTCACCGCCCGCGGCAGTCCGCCTTGTTCGCTGCGCAGCAGCGCCCACGCCTCCTCCATGCCGGTGAGGATGCGATCGCGCTGCAGCACGGCGATGTGGGTTTCCGGCAGCAGGCTCGTGACTGGCGGCGTGTCCGGCCCCGAACACATCATCAGCGTCCCGGTTTCCGCGACTGCGCAAAAGGCCCCGGTGATGCCGACCAGGTCATCACCCCTCGCCGCGCGCGATTCGACCATCAGTCCCTGCGCCCGCCAGTCCAGCGCCGCGAATTCCGGCCAGCAGACGGCGGCCGGCCCCAGCCCGAGCCCGCGCAGATAACGCGCCACCGCAAACGGAATTTCCCCGGCCGAGGACAGTTCGTCGATGGTCGTCGAGAGTCCCAGCGCCCGCTCGCGGAAACGGGCGACGGCATCATCCCCCGTCTGCGGCCGCGGCCCCTGCGGGCGTTGCGCCAGGTACTGCGCCACTGACTCGCGTTCAGACGCGCGCACCGTCACCGCCTTGCCCTGGCGGGTGCGGATGCGGGAGAGGATGTTGGCGCGGGCAGACATTTGTTCAGCTCAGGATTGAGGAGTGGGAGTCGGGCACCCGCTCATCATTCATCGTTCATCGCTCATCGCCGCCTTTCACAGCGTCGGCATGTTGAAACCGCCGGCCTCGGCCTTGTCGTCGGGCCAGCGCGTGGTCACCACCTTGCCGCGGGTATAGAAACGCACGCCCTCGGGGCCGTGCACATGCTGGTCACCGAACAGCGAATTCCTCCAGCCGCCGAAGGAATAGAAGGCGATCGGCACCGGGATCGGCACATTGATGCCGACCATGCCGACCTCGATCTCGCGCTCGAAGCGGCGCGCGGCGCCGCCGGAACGGGTGAACACCGCGGTGCCGTTGGCATAGGGATTGGCGTTGATCATCGCGATCGCCTCGTCGAGCGTCTTCACCCGCAGCACCACCAGCACCGGCCCGAAGATCTCGTCGCGGTAAATGCTCATGTCGGTGGTCACGCGGTCGAACAGCGAGGCGCCGATGAAAAAACCCTCCTCGTGCCCGGTGACCTTCAGGCTGCGTCCGTCGAGCACCGCGACGGCACCGGCCGCGACTCCCTGATCCACATAAGACGCAATCTTGTCGCGATGCACCTTGCTGATCACCGGCCCCATGTCGACGCCCTTGTCATGACCGGGCCCGACTTTCAGCTTCGAGGCCGCCGCCTTCAGCTTGTCCACCAGCCGGTCAGCCACTGCCTCCACCGCGACCACCGCGGAGATCGCCATGCAGCGCTCGCCGGCCGAGCCGTAGGCGGCCCCGATCAGCGCGTCGGCCGCAAAATCGAGATCGGCATCGGCCAGCACCACCGCGTGGTTCTTGGCGCCGCCCAGCGCCTGCACGCGTTTGCCTTCCTTGGCGCAGGTCTCATAAATGTACTTCGCGATCGGCGTCGAGCCGACAAAGGACACCGCCTTGACGTCGGGATGGCGCAGCAGCGCATCCACCGCCTCCTTGTCGCCGTGCACGATATTGAACACGCCGTCGGGCAGGCCGGCCTCGCGCAGCAATTCGGCCATGCGCATCGACGCCGACGGCACCTTCTCCGAGGGTTTCAGCACGAAGCTGTTGCCGCAGGCCAGCGCCACCGGAAACATCCACAGCGGCACCATCACCGGGAAATTGAAGGGCGTGATGCCGGCGCAGACGCCGACCGGCTGGCGCAGCGAGTGGGTATCGACGCCGGTGCCGACATCGGCGCTGTGTTCGCCCTTCAGCAACTGCGGAATGCCGGTGACGAACTCGACCACCTCGATGCCGCGCTGCACCGAGCCCATCGCGTCGGGCAGCGTCTTGCCGTGCTCGTCGGTCACCAGCCGCGCCAACTCCTCGTGGTGGGCCACCAGCAACTCGCGGAATTTCATCAGGATGCGCGCGCGACGCAGCGGCGGCATGTCGCGCCAGGCCGGCAGCGCCTTTTTCGCGGCGGCGACCGCGGCGGCGACGTCTTGCGCATTGCCCAGCGGCACCCGCCGCGTGACCTTGCCGGTCGCGGGATTGGTGACACCCGCGCTGCGGGTCGATGTCGGGGCCTGCGGCTTGCCGTCGATCCACAGGGGAATGGTGGTGATGATGTCGTTCGGTTTGTTCATGATCGTCTCGAAAAAACTTCAAAAAACTTGAAAACTTCAGCCACAGAGGCCACAGAGATCACAGAGCACTGCAAAATCAATTTACAGGATGAACAGGATAGACAGGATTAAAAACAGAACACAATTGCCAAGCGTATCGAATATCGGGTTTTATCCTGCAAATCCTGTCCATCCTGTTAAATCATATCTGGTTTTCCTCTGTGTCCTCTGTGGCTAAGCCTTTGACTTTGCTTCCGCGTACATCTCCCTGAAAGTCCTCCCCTCCGGCGCCGGAAAATCGCGTCGGTCGGTCCAGCCGCCGCCGAAGGGCAGGCTGCGGATCATGCCCTGCCGGTTGGCCATCGCCGTCAGCGCGCGGACCTTGATCCGCGTCGCCAGTCCGTACAGCGCCGGGCGCTGCGCGAGCCAGCCCCACAACCGCAGCGCGGCAACCTCATGCCAGGGTTTCAGGCCCCGCTCGAACTGGCGCTCCCGCAGCTTGCGCAGCAGTTCGGGCAGCGGAATCTTCACCGGACAGGCGACATGGCACTGCCCGCACAAGGTCGCCGCATTGGGCAGGTCCCGCGCGTTTTCCAGCCCGACATAGGTCGGCGTCAGCACCGAGCCCATCGGCCCCGGATAGACCCAGCCGTAGGCATGGCCACCGACACTCTGGTACACCGGGCAGTGGTTCATGCAGGCGCCGCAGCGGATGCAGCGCAGCATCTGCTGCATGTCGCCGCCGATCAGATCGGTGCGCCCGGCATCAACCAGGATCACGTGGAAATGTTCCGGGCCGTCGACATCGCCGGCGCGCTTCGGCCCGGTGGTCACCGAAATGTAGTTGGTGATGCTCTGCCCGGTGCCGTGGCGCGGCAGCAGGCGCAGCAGCGTCGTTACATCCTCCAGCGTCGGCACCACCTTCTCGATGCCGGTAATCGCCACATGCACCTTCGGCAGCGTGGTGACCATGCGACCGTTACCCTCGTTGGTGACGATCAGCGTCGAGCCGGTCTCGGCGATCACGAAGTTGGCGCCGGAGACGCCCATGTCCGCCGACAGGAAATGCGGCCGCAGCTTCTCCCGCGCCTCGCGGCACAGCGCCGGGATGTCCGTCAGCCGCGGCGCCTGGTGTTTTTCCGCAAACAGGTCGGAGACCTCGTCGCGGGTCTTGTGCACCACCGGCGCGACGATATGCGACGGCGGCTCCTTGGCCAATTGCAGGATGTATTCGCCGAGATCGGTCTCGACCACCTCGAGGCCGGCCGACTCCAGCGCGTCGTTGAGCCCGCACTCCTCGGTGACCATCGATTTCGACTTGATGACCTTGCGCACGCCGTGCTGCGCGGCAATCCCGCGGACGATGCGGTTCACGTCCTCATGGGTCTCCGCCCAGTGCACCACGGTGCCACGGGCGGCGGCGTTGCGCTCGAAGGTCTCCAGCCAGACGTCGAGGTTTTCCAGCGCGCGGTCGCGGATCGCCGCCGCGGCGTCGCGGATGTCCGGAAAATTGTCCAGCTCGGCAATGCGGTCCGCCCGACCCTTGACGAAATTGCCCTGCAGCTTCTTCAGGGCCGTCTGCAGCCTGACGTCGGCCAGCTTCGCGCCGGCGCGGGCTTTGAAGTGCATGGAAGTGACTTGCATGGTTGCAAGTATATCGCCATGCGCCACCCTCCCCCGGCTGGCACATATATTGCAACAACGCAGGGCATGAAAATCATGCTCTACGACGAAAACCCGGAGCGCTCCCTGTTCCTGCGCATGACGCTGGAGCGGCTGGGGCACCAGGTCGTCGCCGAGATCGCGAATGCCGGCCAGCTTTACGACGCCGTGCGCAAGCTGTCGCCGGATGCCATCATCATCGACACCGACTCGCCGACCCGCGACACGCTGGAGCACCTCTGCCTGATCACCGAAAGCTGTCCACGGCCGATCGTGATGTTCACCCAGGACGCCAAGAAGGAGTCGATCCGCGAGGCGGTGCGCGCCGGCGTCACCGCCTACATCGTCGATGGCCTCGCCGCGGAGCGCATCGAACCGATCATCGACACCGCGGTTGCCCGCTTCGAAGCCTTCCAGTCGGTGCAGGCCGAACTGGCGCAGACCCGCAACAAACTCTCCGAACGCAAGCTGGTCGACCGCGCCAAGGGCATCCTGATGACGGAAAAGAAGATTTCCGAGGACGAGGCCTACCGCCTGTTGCGCAAGCTGGCGATGGACCGCAACGCCACGCTCGGCTCGGTGGCCGAACAGGTCATCACCTTCGCCAAACTCCTCGGCTGACGCCGTCCGCTGTATCCGCTTGGTGCGCAGCGCATCGATGACGCACCGCAATAGCGCATTGTCCCGAACAGGATCATTTGCGACAGAAATACAAAATATTGTTTAAAAACAAATACTTATAAAATATCCCCGCCATCGGCCTCGCATGGCATGCGGCTTGCAATAAAGGAAACTGAAAGCCGGCCAACGACGGTCGGCTTCAGGACAAGGGTGTTCGGGACTGCGCATTTTTCCAGCGCAGCCCTGACACCCTTTTTTTGTTGCTTGCCACAAATGGAGCAGTGCACAGGGTCGGGTCGCAAAGACGCGATTTTTCTACGGTTTAAACCACGGGGATGAACACATGGACAGCAAAGACGGCCTCATCAATTCTTCACGCCGCTCGATGATCAAAAGCGTTGCAGGCGTTGCGGCAGCCAGCCTGATACCCGCCGGATTCCCGGCGATCGTCAGGGCACAGGCCAAACTCGAAACCACGGCCGCCAAACTCGGCTTCATTGCGCTGACCGACGCGGCGCCGCTGTTCGTCGCCGACGAAAAGGGCTTCTTCAAGAAACACGGCATGACCAATGTCGAAGTGGTCAAACAGGCCTCCTGGGGCGCCACCCGCGACAACATCGTGCTCGGTTCCGAGAAAAACGGCATCGACGGCGCGCACATCCTGACCCCGATGCCGTACCTCATCAGTTCGGGCGCGATGACCGCCAACAACGTGCCGACCCCCATGTACATCCTTGCCCGGCTGAACCTCGCCGGCCAGTGCATCTCCGTGTCCAACGAATTCGCCAGCCTCAAGATCGGCACCGACACCAAGCCCTTCAAGCCGGCGCTGATGGCCAAGAAGGCCAGCGGCAAGGCGATCAACGCGGCGATGACCTTCCCCGGCGGCACCCATGACATGTGGATCCGCTACTGGCTCGCCGCCGGCGGCATCGACCCCAATACCGACATCAACACCATCGTCGTGCCGCCGGCGCAGATGGTCGCCAACATGAAGGTCGGCACGATGGACACCTTCTGCGTCTGCGAACCCTGGAACCACCAGCTGATCAACCAGAAAATCGGCTACACCGCGCTCACCACCGGCGAACTCTGGCACAACCACCCGGAGAAGGCATTCGCGATGCGCGCCGCCTACGTCGACAAGAACCCGAATGCGTCGATGGCCCTGCTGAAGGCGGTGATGGAAGCCCAGATGTTCTGCGAGGACCCGAAAAACCGCGCCGAAGTCGCGCAGATCTGCTCGCAGCGCAAGTGGATCAACGCCCCGGTCGCCGACATCACCGACCGCATGCGCGGCGACTTTGACTACGGCACCGGCCGCGTGGTCAAGAACAGCCCGCAGCAGATGCGTTACTGGAACGACTTCGCCTCCTATCCCTTCCAGAGCCATGACCTGTGGTTCCTCACCGAGAACATCCGCTGGGGTTACCTGCCGCAGAAGACCGACATGAATGCATTGATCAAGAAGGTCAACCGCGAAGACCTCTGGCGCAAGGCCGCCGCTGAACTCGGGATTCCGAAGGCCCAGATCCCGACCTCGACCTCGCGCGGCGTCGAGAAGTTCTTCGACGGCAAGGTGTTCGATCCGAAAAATCCGATGGCCTACCTCAACAGCCTGCAGATCAAGGCCCTCAAAGGCTGATGCCTCGCGACCGATCGACATTCCTGACAGGAGCCCACCATGACCACCACCGCAACCCTCGCCACAACCCCGGTTCCGAAGGAGCCGGCGTCGACCCCCAAGGCCGAGGCCGTCACCGACCTCGGAGCCGTGGCGGCGGCAGCCACCACCACGCCGGCCGTCAAGGCGTCTGCGGCTGCAGCCATGCCGCCCACCCCCACCGCGAAACGGCGCCCCGCCTGGCTCGACACCCTCGGCGACTATGCGGCAAAAATCCTGCCGCCGGTGGTCACCGTGGCACTCCTGCTCGGCATCTGGGAACTGGCCTCCAGCCAGGCCGGCGCCTCGCTGCCGCCGCCGAGCAAGGTCGTCGCCGACACCAAGGACCTGATCCTCGATCCTTTCTTCAACAACGGCGGCAACGACGTCGGCATGGCCTGGCAACTGCTCGCCAGCCTTGAACGCGTGCTCTACGGCTACTCGATCGCGGTGGTGGTCGGCATCTCGCTGGGCGTGCTGGTCGGGCAGTTCGCGATCGCCATGCGCGGCCTCGATCCGGTATTCCAGGTGCTGCGCACGGTGCCGCCGCTGGCCTGGCTGCCGATCGCGCTGGCGGGTTTCCGCGACGGCAACCCCTCGGCGATCTTCGTGATCTTCATCACCGCGGTGTGGCCGATCATCATCAACACCTCGATCGGCATCCGCAACATCCCCAACGACTACCGCAATGTCGCGCGGGTGGTGCAGCTGAACGGCGTCGAGTACTTCTGGAAAATCATGATGCCCGCCGCCGCCCCGTATATCTTCTCCGGACTGCGCATCGGCGTCGGCCTCTCCTGGCTCGCCATCGTCGCCGCGGAGATGCTGATCGGCGGCGTCGGCGTCGGCTTCTTCATCTGGGACGCCTGGAACTCCTCGCGCATCAGCGACATCGTGCTCGCGCTGTTCTACGTCGGCCTCGTCGGTTTCGCGCTCGACCGCATCGTCTCCTGGATCGGCCGCCTGGTCGCCCGCGGCAGCAGCGTCAGCTGAGGTCGTCCATGAAACTCGTATCCACCGAACACACCATCCAGAACCGGGAGTCCCGCATGAGCCAGTCCTTCCTCGAACTCAGCCTCGTATCGATGGCCTTCAAGACCCGCCAGGGTCCGTTCCAGGCGCTGTCCGGCGTCAACCTGCGCGTCGAAAAAGGCGAATTCGTTTCGCTGATCGGCCACTCCGGCTGCGGCAAATCGACGCTGCTGAACATCATCGCCGGCCTCTACCGCTGCACCTCGGGGGGCGTGCTGCTCGAGGGCCGCGAGGTCGACCAGCCCGGCCCCGACCGCGCGGTGGTGTTCCAGAACCATTCCCTGCTGCCCTGGCTCACCGCCTACGAAAACATCGAACTCGCGGTCAAGAAAACCTCCGAGGGAAAACGCAGCAAGGCGCAGATCCGCGACTGGGTCATGCACAACCTGAAACTGGTGCAGATGGATCATGCGATGACCAAACGCCCGGAAGAACTCTCGGGCGGCATGAAGCAGCGCGTCGGCATCGCCCGCGCGCTGGCGATGGAGCCGAAGGTGCTGCTGATGGACGAACCCTTCGGCGCGCTCGACGCGCTGACCCGCGCGCGGCTGCAGGACGAGCTGCTGCGCATCGTCGCCAACACCGGCAGCACCGTGGTGATGGTGACCCACGACGTCGACGAAGCCGTGCTGCTGTCCGACCGCGTGGTGATGATGACCAACGGCCCGGCGGCGACCATCGGCGAAATCCTCGACGTCAATCTCGCGCGCCCGCGCGAACGCCTCGCGCTCGCCACCGACGCGCGTTACCTGTCGGCGCGCAAGGCGGTGCTCGAGTTCCTCTACCAGAAGCAGATGAAGGCGGCTTGAGGCGGACCGTCCGGATTTGATAAAATAATGAATAAAAACAACAAGTTACGATTGGTATGTGTGGGCAACGGCATGGCCGGCATGCGCACGCTGGAGGAGCTGCTGAAACTGGCGCCCGATCTCTACGACATCACCGTGTTCGGCGCCGAACCGCATCCGAACTACAACCGCATCCTGCTCTCGCCGGTGCTCGCCGGCGAACAGACGCTGCAGGAGATCGTGCTCAACGACCTCGGCTGGTACCGGCGCAACGGCATCAAGCTTCATCTCGGCAATAAAATCACCGCCATCGATCGCGTCAAACGCATCGTGCATGCCGAAGACGGCAGCAGCGCGAAATACGACCGCCTGCTGCTGGCCACCGGATCGAAGCCGGTGCTGCTGCCCATCCCCGGCATCAACCTGCCGGGTGTGCTGACCTACCGCGACATCGCCGACACCCAAGGCATGATCGCCGCGACGGCGCAGTACAAAAGGGCCGTGGTCATCGGCGGCGGTCTGCTCGGCCTCGAAGCCGCCAACGGCCTGAAACAGCGCGGCATGGACGTGACCGTGGTCCACCTCGGCGAATGGCTGATGGAGCGCCAGCTCGACCGCACCGCCGCCGGACTGCTGAGACGGTCACTGGAACAGAAGGGCCTTGAATTCCGCCTCGCCACGCAGACGCAGGAACTGGTCGCCGGCGAATCGGGCCGCGTCGCCGCGGTGAAATTCGGTGACGGCAGCAGCACCGCCGCCGACCTCGTCGTGGTCGCCGTCGGCATCCGGCCCGACATCGAACTCGCCGAAAAAGCCGGCCTGCACTGCTCGCCGGCGCGGCCCGGCGGCATTGTCGTCAGCGACACCATGCAGACCCACGACCCGCGGATCTATGCCGTGGGCGAATGCGCCAGCCACCGCGGTACCACCTACGGCCTGGTCGCACCGCTGTTTGACATGGCAACGGTCTGCGCCAACCACCTCGCCTTCCACGGCATAGGCCGCTACACCGGCTCGCAGCTCTCGACCCGGCTCAAGGTAACCGGCATCGAACTGTTCAGCGCCGGCGACTTCCAGGGCGGCGACGGCAGCGAGGACATCACGCTGTCCGATCCGCTGCGCGGCATCTACAAGAAACTGGTGATCAGGGACGACAGGCTGGTCGGCAGCGTGCTCTACGGCGACACCGCCGACGGCGCGTATTACTTCGACCTGCTGCGCGAAGGCCGCAAGGTCAGCGACCTCCGCGACCGGCTGATGTTTGGTGAAGCCTGAGACGACTCCGATGCCTGAAGTTCATGCCCCGCAGCAGGCATCACGTCATTCCGGACGCACGCAGTGCGATCCGGAATCCAGTGCAGGAAATGCCTGGATTCCGGCTTTCGCCGGAATGACGTTTGAGAAATCAGCCGGTCAATCATTGGCATGACTCTCAATACTCATGTCTGAAGTCCACTCCACCTGCTGTTATTGCGGGGTCGGTTGCGGGGTCATTATTGACCGCCGCGACGGCCGCATCACGGGTGTGCGCGGCGACCCCAAACACCCCGCCAATTTCGGCCGGCTCTGCGGCAAGGGCCAGACGCTGCACGAAACCGTCGGCGGCCACGGCCGCGCGCTGTTTCCGGAACTGCGCCGTGACCGCAACACGCCGCGCGCACGCGTGTCCTGGGATGCCGCGCTGGATCATGTCGCCGACCGTTTTGCCGCGATCATCCGCGAGTACGGCCCGGACGCGGTCGCGTTTTATGTCTCCGGCCAGCTGCTGACCGAAGACTATTACGCCTTCAACAAGCTCGCCCGCGCGCTGGTCGGCAGCAACAACATCGATTCCAACTCGCGGCTGTGCATGTCCTCCGCGGTTGCCGGCTACAAGGCGACGCTGGGCGCCGACGCGCCGCCGGCCTGTTACGAGGACATCGACCACGCCGACTGCATCGTCATCGCCGGCTCCAACGCCGCCTGGGCGCATCCGGTGCTGTTCCGCCGCATCGAGGACGCGAAGGCGAAAAATCCGGAACTGAAGATCATCGTCATCGATCCGCGCCGCACCGCGACAGCGGAAATTGCCGACCTCCACCTCGCGATCCAGCCCGGCAGCGATGTCGCGCTGTTCCACGGCATGCTCAATGCGCTGCTGTGGGAAAACCTGGCCAATGCCGCTTACATCGGGGCGCATACCCGGGGTTACGAAGAACTGAAAACGCTGGTGCGCGAATACACCCCGGAATTCGTCGCAGAAACCTGCGGCATCACCAGCGACGAACTGCTGACCGCCGCGCGCTGGTTCGGCACCGCGCGCGCCGCGCTGTCGCTGTACTGCATGGGGCTCAACCAGTCCTCAGCCGGTGCCGACAAGAACGCCGCGCTGATCAACCTGCACCTCGCCACCGGCCACATCGGACGCCCCGGCTGCGGGCCGTTTTCGCTGACCGGCCAGCCCAACGCGATGGGCGGCCGCGAGACCGGCAGCATGGCCAACCTGCTGATCGGCCACCGCGACCTCGACAGCGCCGCCGACCGCGCCGAAGTCGCGAAACTGTGGGATGTGCCGGCAATTCCCGCCCGTCCCGGCAAGACCGCCATCGAGATGTTCGAGGCCGTCCGCCGCGGCGAAATCAAGGCGCTGTGGATCGCCTGCACCAATCCCGCGCAGTCGCTGCCGGCGCAGAACGCCGTGCGCGACGCGCTGGCGAACGCGGAACTGGTGGTGCTGCAGGAAGCCTATGCCGACACCGAGACCGCGCCCTACGCCGACGTGCTGCTGCCCGCCGCCGGCTGGGGTGAAAAAGAAGGCACGGTGACCAACTCCGAGCGGCGCATCTCGCGCGTGCGCGCTGCCGTCGAGCCACCCGGCGAGGCGCGGCCCGACTGGCGCATCGCCTGCGACTTCGCGATGCGCCTCGAGCGCCGGCTGCACGGCCGTGCCTCGGCGCGTTTCGCCTTCGACAATCCGCGCCAGATTTTCAACGAATACCGCGAGATGACCCGCGGCCGCGACACCGACATCAGCGGCCTCGGTTACGCCACGCTCGACGCCAAGGGCCCGCAGCAGTGGCCCTATGCCATCGGCGCGCGCCAGGGCAAACAGCGTCTGTATGAAGACGGCAGGTTCGCGACCGCCGACGGCCGCGCGCGTTTCGCCGCCGCGCCCTACCGGCCGGTCGCCGAACAAACCGATGCGCGTTTCCCGTTCCGCCTCAACACCGGCCGCCTGCGCGACCAGTGGCACGGCATGACCCGCAGCGGCCGTGTCGCCCGCCTGTGGGCGCATGCGCCCGAGCCGGCGGTCACGCTGAACCCGGCCGACCTTGAGCGGCGCGGCCTGCGGGCCGGCGACCTCCTGCGCCTGGAATCGCGGCGCGGCGCACTGCACGTAATCGCCGCCGCCGATGCCGGCGTCGCGCCGGGCCAGGCCTTCCTGCCGATGCACTGGGGCAGCCGTTACCTCTCAGGCGCCGGCAGCAATGTACTGACACTGCCGGTGACCGATCCCCGCTCATTCCAGCCCGAACTGAAACACTGCGCGATCCGGCTCGCCAAGGCCGCACTGCCCTGGCGCCTGATCGCCTTCGGCACGCCGCGCGACGGCGATGCGCTGGCCCAGCTCGCGCGGGTGCAGTCTTGGCTGCCACGTTTCGAATTCGCCTCCTGCGCACTGACTGCCGATGCCGGCGGCGTGCTGCTGCGCGCCGCATCGGCTGCCGCGCCCATGGCCGAAGTGCTTGAAGCACTCCATGCCCTGTTCGAACTCGACGGCGACGACGTGCTGCGTTACGCCGATCCCGCGCGCGGCAACACCCGCCGCATCCGCCTCGACGGCGAACGCGTGGTCGCGGTGTGCCTGACCGGCGACGGCAGCAGCGAATCCTGGCTGCGCGAATTCCATGCCCGGGGCCTGCCCGCCGCCGCGCTCGGCGCGATGCTGCTGGCGCCCGGCGACCGCGCACCGGCCGGTGCCGCATCGCGCGGCCGCATCATCTGCAGCTGCCACGGCGTCGGCGAAACCGCCATCGTCGATGCGCTGCGCGGCGCCGCCGGCGACGCCACGGCACGCCTCGGCTCGGCACAGCAGCAACTGCTCTGCGGCACCCAATGCGGTTCCTGCCTGCCGGAACTGCGCAAACTCGCTGCGGCCGCGGTGGCCGCGGCATGACCGGGAAACCATGCCCATGAACACGACAACACCTCAGGGAACCGTCTGGCTGGTCGGCGCCGGCCCCGGCGATCCCGAACTGCTGACACTGAAAGCCGTGCGCGTGCTCGGCAATGCCGACGTCGTGCTGGTCGACGATCTGGTCGATCCGCGCATCCTCGACCATGTGCGCCCCGGCGCGCGCATGGTCCCGGTCGGCAAACGCGGTGGCTGCCGTTCGACGCCGCAGGCTTTCATCGAGAAGTTGATGATCCGCCTCGCGCGCCGCGGCGCGACGGTGGTGCGGTTGAAGGGCGGCGACCCCTTCGTCTTCGGCCGCGGCGGCGAGGAAACCGAAACGCTGGCCAAAGCCGGCATCCGCTGCGAAGTGGTCAACGGCATCACCTCCGGCATCGCGGTGCCGGCGGCGCTGGGCATCCCGGTCACCCACCGCGACACCGCGCGCGGCGTTACCCTCGTCACCGGCCACACCCGCGACGGTTCCAGCCCCGACTGGGCGGCACTGCAGGCCGGCGGCACCACGCTGGTGATCTACATGGGCATCCGCAAAGCCCAGGCGCTGGTCGACGCCATGATCGCGGCGGGTTTCTCCGCTGACACCCCCGCCTGCGCAATCCAGAACGGCACTCTCGAAACCCAGGCCAGTGTGGTCTCGACCCTCGCCGCCCTCCCCGCCTGCATCACCGCGGCCGGACTCGGCAGCCCCGGCCTGCTGGTGGTGGGCGAGGTCGTGCGCCACGCCAGAACCGAAACCCTTCCTTCACGACTACAGGCTGCATGAGCAGACAATCATGAGCACCCAGAAAATCGTCGTCATCGGCAACGGCATGGTCGGCCAGCGCTTCCTCGAACAGCTGACCGGCCGGATGAACAGCGACCAGGTCGACATCACCGTGTTCTGCGAGGAACCGCGCGCCGCCTACGACCGCGTGCAGCTGACCAGCTTTTTCGCCGGCAAGTCGGCAATCGACCTCAGCGTCGTGCCCGAGCGCTTTTTCGAGGACAAGGCGATCACGCTGCGCCTGAACGACCCCGTCATCGCCATCGACCGCAGCAAAAAAACCGTCAGCTCCGCGCGTTACCGCGACGTGCCCTACGACAAGCTGGTGCTCGCCACCGGCTCCTATCCCTTCGTGCCGCCGATTCCCGGCCACGACCGCCGCGGCTGCTATGTCTACCGTTCTATCGAGGACCTCGAAGTGATCCGTGCCGCCGCGAAAAAATCGCGCATCGGCACCGTCGTCGGCGGCGGCCTGCTCGGCCTCGAGGCGGCGAAGGCGCTGAAGGACCTCGGACTCGAAACCCATGTCGTCGAATTCGCGCCACGACTGATGGCGGTGCAGCTCGACGAGGCCGGCGGCAAACTGCTGCAGCGGAAAATCGAGGCGCTGGGCGTCACCGTCCACACCTCGAAAAGCACGAAGGAAATCGTCAACGGCGAAGCCCACCCCCACCGCATGGTCTTCGCCGACGGCGGCTCGCTGGAAACCGACCTGATCGTCTATTCCGCCGGCATCCGCCCGCATGACGCGCTGGCGCGCGCCGCGAAAATCACGGTCGGCGAACGCGGCGGCATCGGCATCGACGAATACTGCCGCAGCTCCGACCCCGACATCTACGCCATCGGCGAATGCGCGCTGTGGAACGGCCGCATCTTCGGCCTCGTCGCCCCCGGCTACCAGATGGCAGAAATCGCCGCGCGCCATGTCGCGGGCGACGAATCGCTGCGTTTCGGCGGCGCCGACATGAGCACCAAGCTGAAACTGATGGGCGTCGATGTCGCCTCGCTCGGCGACGCCATGGGCAAGACTCCCGGCGCGCTCGATTACCTCTACACCGACCCGGTGCAGGGCATCTACAAGAAGCTGGTGGTCTCCGGCGACGGCAAACAGCTGCTCGGCGCGATCCTCGTCGGCGATGCCGCCGAATACAACGGCCTGCTGCAGATGACGCTGAATGCGATCCCGCTGCCCGAACACCCCGAAGACCTGATCCTGCCGGCGCGCGAGGGCGCGGCCAAGGGCCTGGGCGTCGACCTGCTGCCGGCAAGCGCCTTGATCTGCTCCTGCAACAACGTGACCAAGGGCAGCATCTGCGACGCGGTGGCGGCCGGCTGCACCACCGTCGGCGCGCTGAAGGCGCAGACCAAGGCCGGCAGCACCTGCGGCGGCTGCGCACCGATGGTCAAGCAGATCCTCGACGCCGAGCTGCGCAAGCAGGGCGTGGAGGTCAAGAACCACCTCTGCGAACACTTCCCCTATTCGCGCCAGGAACTGTTCCACCTGGTCCGCATCGGCGGCCTGAAGACTTTCGGCGACCTGCTCGCCAAACACGGCAGCGGCCACGGCTGCGACATCTGCAAGCCGGCGGCGGCCTCGATCCTCGCATCGACCTGGAACGAATACGTGCTGAAGCCGAAACACGCGCCGCTGCAGGACACCAACGACCGCTTCCTCGCCAACATGCAGAAGGACGGCACTTACTCCATCGTGCCGCGCGTACCGGGCGGCGAGATCACGCCGGAAAAACTGATCGTGCTCGGCGCGGTGGCGAAAAAATACAGGCTCTACACCAAGATCACCGGCGGCCAGCGCATCGACCTCTTCGGCGCGCGGATGGAACAGCTGCCGCTGATCTGGCGCGAACTGGTCGATGCCGGCTTCGAATCCGGCCACGCCTACGGCAAGGCGCTGCGCACCGTGAAGTCCTGCGTCGGCAGCACCTGGTGCCGTTACGGCGTGCAGGACTCGGTGGGCATGGCGATCCACCTCGAAAACCGCTACCGCGGCCTGCGTTCGCCGCACAAGCTGAAAATGGGCGTCTCCGGCTGCACCCGCGAATGCGCCGAAGCGCAGGGCAAGGACGTCGGCGTGATCGCCACCGAAAAAGGCTGGAACCTCTACGTCTGCGGCAACGGCGGCATCAAGCCGCGCCACGCCGACCTGCTTGCCACCGGCATCGACGATGCGACGCTGCAGCAATACATCGACCGCTTCCTGATGTTCTACATCCGCACCGGCGACCGCCTGCAGCGCACCTCCACCTGGCTCGACAACCTCGAAGGCGGCATCGACTACGTCAAGCAGGTGGTCTGCGAGGATTCGCTGGGCATAGCCGCCGAACTCGAGGCCGACATGCAGAAACTGGTCGACACCTATGAATGCGAGTGGAAAAACGCGATCAACGACCCCGAGTCGCTGAAACGTTTCCGCCATTTCGTCAACAGCGACGCACCCGACCCCAATGTCGTCTTCGTCGCCGAGCGCGGGCAGATCCGGCCGGCGCGCGAGGACGAGAAGGAAACCGAAGAAGAAGTGACGGTATGATTCAAGCCCACATTCCCCGAGGCGCCGCATGACCGCGCGCCCGAACATCGACATGAGCCTCAAACAATGGACCGCCGTCTGCGCGCTGGACGACATCGTGCCCGATTCGGGCGTCTGCGCGCTGGTCGGCGGCCGCCAGGTGGCGGTCTTCCGCGTCAGCGGTGACCAGGTCTACGCGCTGGCCAACCACGACCCGTTTTCAAAGGCCAACGTGATGTCCCGCGGCATCGTCGGCGACCTGAAGGGCGAGATGGTGGTGGCCTCGCCGGTCTACAAACAGCATTTCAGCCTGGCCACCGGCCAGTGCCTCGAGGACGACAGCGTGACAGTGGAAACCTTCCCCGCGCGCGTCACCGGCGGCATCGTTGAAGTCGAAGCCTGATGAACGCCCCCGAAAGCCGCCCGCCCTTTCCGCCCTTCACCCGCGAAACCGCGGTCCAGAAAGTGCGCAAGGCCGAAGACGGCTGGAACAGCCGCGATCCGGTCGCGGTGTCGCTCGCCTACACGCCCGACACGATCTGGCGCAACCGCGCGGAGTTTCCGGTCGGCCGCGCACAGGTCGTCGAATTCCTGACCCGCAAATGGGCAAAGGAACTCGAATACCGCCTGATCAAGAAACTGTGGGCTTTCACCGAAAACCGCATCGCCGTGCGTTTCGCCTACGAATGGCACGACGACTCCGGCCAGTGGTACCGCTCCTACGGCAACGAGAACTGGGAATTCGCCCCCAACGGCCTGATGCACAGGCGTTTCGCCAGCATCAACGACCTGCCAATCAAGGCCGCCGACCGCAAATACTTCTGGCCCCAGGGCCGCAGGCCCGACGACCATCCGGGCCTGTCCGAACTCGGGCTTTAGGTTTTATTCATTCTCCCCAAACGCTTTTGGGGACAAGGGAACACTTGAGGCGAGGCAGAAGGTTAGGATGAGGGGCAACCCCAACGCGCCCCATACCTGAAAATCCCCTCGGTGGCTCAACCGCACAACACCCCCGCCCACCTTTGGCGGACGTCAACACACCACCCCTCCCCCGCCCCATGTCATCATTAAGACATGGACCTGAAACAGCTCATCGGCATCATCAAGGAAATCGGTCGCGGCAAAAACGCCGCCCGCGACCTCCCGCGCGAAGACGCGCGAACCCTCTTCACCGCGATCCTCAATGACGACATCCCCCCGCTGCAGCTCGGCGCGATCCTGATCGCGCTGCGCATCAAGGGCGAATCGCTGGAAGAACTCGCCGGCTTCCTCGACGCCTGCGAAGCGAGTTACACGCACCTGAAAGCACCACCCGGCAAGGTGCCGCTGGTGATCCCCGCCTACAACGGCGCGCGGCAACTGCCCAACCTGACCCCGCTGCTTGCCTCACTGGTCGCGCGCGAAGGCAAACCCGTGCTGGTGCACGGCGTGACTGACGATCCGGGCCGCGTCACGACGATTGAAATCTTCAGGGCCATGGGCATAACACCGGCACGGAACATCGCCGAAGCCGAAACCCAGCTCGCCGAACGCAATCTCGCCGTCATCACCATCGACACCCTCGCCCCGCAACTGGCCCGCGTGCTGAAACTGCGCCGCGAGATCGGCCTGCGCAGTTCGGGGCATACGGTGGTCAAGATGATCCAGCCCTTCACGTCGAAAGCGATCCGGCTGGTCAGCGTGACCCACCCGGAGTACCTGGACCGGATGCGGGCTTTTTTTACGGGCTACGGCTCACATGCGCTGCTGCTGCGCGGCGCCGAGGGCGAAGCCGTCGCGCATCCGCGGCGGGAGCCGGCCATCGAATGGCTGGATGGGCAGACCGCGGAAACCTGGCACGCCACAGCGGAGGAGCATCCGGAACTACCCGACAGCCGCGAGGCCGCAGTTACCGCAGCCTGGATCGGCGAAGCCCTCGCCGGCAAACGCGCAGTGCCGGCAGCGATCACGCATCAGCTCCGCTGCGCAGTGCGCGCCGCGGACAACAGGCCGGCGCCTTAGCGCGGCACCACCCGGCCGGTTTCTCCGCTGCCCTCAACCCGCACGTTCATGCCGTTGCGCAGTCGGCTGTCCACCGGCTGCACGATGATCACCTGACCGCCGGAACTCATCTGCACGGTCACCCGCTGCGCGTCGACCTTTTTCATCTTGCTTTCGGCCACCGTGCCCGCGGCGGCACCGGCCGCGGCACCGGCGACCGTGGCCACGGTCGCACCGCGTCCGCTGCCGACCTGGGAGCCGAGCAGGCCGCCGGCCACCGCTCCGACAACCGTGCCGACGCCGAGCTTGTAGTCGCCGTCGACTTTGACGACCTCAAGCGCGGTGATCCGGCCGTTGCGATCCGCCTGGCTGGCGAACGTACCGCCGGTGTCTCCGTATTTGGGACCACCGATCGTTCCCATTTCCGCGCAGCCGGCAAACAGCATGACGGCCACCAGCAATGAAGTGATGACTGTGGATTTCATGGGCACCTCCTTATGTCAACGTACCGCCTTCAGCCTGAACCCGCCGCGCCACCGGGTGTTGACGAGCATCAACAAGCCGCTGGATTTCCTGCCGCCCGGATTGCGGCAAATGCCGGGGACGAGGCGAGCCATGCCCGTACGGAACCGGGCAAAACCGATAATTTGGCCTTAAAATCAGGTCGATGCCCGATACAACCCCCATGAATCAGAAACCCCATCCCGCGCTGAGCGAATACATCGACCTGCTGCTCGATGCCATTTGCGTGGTGGACAAAGAGGGGCGTTATGTTTACGTCAGCGCCAGTTTCGAGACCATTTTCGGTTACGCCCCGCAGGAAGTGCTCGGCCGGCGCATGATCGAGCTGGTGCACCCCGATGACCGGGAGCGGACGCTGCAGACCGCCAACGGCATCATGGCCGGGAATCCGCAGTTCCATTTCGAGAACCGCTATCTGCGCAAGGACGGACAGGTCGTCGACATCATGTGGTCGGCGCGCTGGTCGGAGGACCACCAGTTGCGGATTGCGGTGGCGCGGGACATCACCCGGCGCAAACATGCCGAGAAGGTGCAGGCGGCGCTGCATGCCATCTCGGAGGCTGCCCATGCCGCCGATGACCTGCAGGCCCTCTACCGCCGGATCCACCACATCATCGGCGAACTGCTGCCGGTTGCCGTGTTTTCGATCGTGCTGGTCGACGAGCGCAGTGGCAGGATGAACCTCGCCCACCACGACGACCATACAGCCCCGGGCACCGACCCGCAGAAATCAGGCCTGGACGCGCTGTGTGCGCAGGTCATCCGCAGCGGTGAAGTACTGCTGCTGACCCCGGGCAGCGACCCCGGCCTGCCGGAAGATCTGCGCCGGACAGCCCGCGGCCTGGTTGACGGCCATTCGCGCAGCTGGCTGGGTGTGCCGCTGGCCTCCGGCAAAGGCACCATCGGCGCGCTGGTGCTGCAAAACGACAACTGCGACGCCCACTACACCGGCAGGGATCAGGAACTGCTGCAGTTCGTATCCGCCCAGATCGCCACCGCGATCGACCGCAGACGGATGATCGCCAGCCTGCGGCAGATGGCGCTCTATGACGGCCTGACCGGCCTGCCCAACCGCCAGCTCTTCCACGATCGCATGCGGCTGGCACTGGCGCGCGCACGCCGGGGCCAGATGCAGCTGTCGCTGATTTTCATCGATCTCGACCGCTTCAAGGAAATCAACGACACCCTCGGCCACGACGCCGGCGACCAGCTGCTGCAGCAGGTCGCACGTCGGCTCGAGCAGTGCGTGCGCGCCGGCGACACGGTGGCGCGTTTCGGCGGCGACGAATTCGTGGTACTGCTGGAAAACATCGCATCGCCGGAAAACGTCGACATGCTGGTCGAGAAATTCCGCACAACCCTCGACGAGCCTTTCGAACTGGCGGGCAACACCGTCATCATCGTCGCCAGCTTCGGGGTTGCATATTGCCCGCAGCACGGGGACGACGAAAAGCAGCTGCTGCGTCATGCCGACGAGGCGATGTATCTTGCCAAGAAAATGCGCAAGGAGCAGCGTCCGCCGGGCAGCTAGGCTGCAGCCGGATTTGGATCATTTGCAGTAATACGGGTGCTACCCCGCCCGGCGCCCCGCAATCCACCCCAGCAGTTCCTCCGCCGGAAACTGTCTCGCTCAAAAACGTAGCCCTGCACACGCATTTTCCCGCCCTTGCACTGCGCGGCACTCACCAAATGCTCGTGCGTTCGCTCCGCGTGGTCGGGAAGGTCGAAACAGAACCGTGGGCGGGCAAGTGCTCTCGGCGACCGGTACCTTGAGTTCTCGGACACTCTCAAGCAGCATGCAACGCCAATGGCGATCAGAGCTGGATCACATCCAGCGCATCCGGATTCAGAATCCGAGATCCGGATTCGGTAATCACGACCTGCGGCCCGAATTCCATAAATATCCGGTCATCCAGTGTCGCCTTGACCTCCAGCGCTAAGATCAGCCCGGGCTTGACCTCGGGTCCCGTCGCGCCAGCCTGTCCGGTGGCCACGAATTCCTTCCATTCGTCGTGGTCGCGTATAGAACCGGCCACGGGCGGACGCCTGCTGCCCACTGCTGCTGCCGGCAGATTACCTGCACTCATGACAGCCACTGGAGGCTCTGTGCCGTCGATCCCGAGGGAATGCAGCTGAGTAATCTCGTGATAGTAGCCACGGCCAAGCACAGGCTCGTCTGCCACGCGCTCGACTTCCTTCCATGACACGCCGGGCTTCAGTATCTCCAACAGGTTTTGTGTCGCCTCGTAAACCGCATCCCTCAAGGGGATGTACTCGGGGTCGATTTTCCCTAGAGAAATTGCAAGATGCGGATGCGCCCAGTAACCGCCGTAACGGGTATAGATACCCATCTGCAACATGTCGCCGGAGCGCAGGATACGATCGGTTTGGCGGCGGTTGGTTGGATAACCCTTGCCGGATGACAGAATGGTGTAGTAGTCGCGAACCGGATCCGCGCCCGCATGGAGGCCGGCGGAAGTCATCAGCGCGTAGAGCTCACTCTCCCTGATACCCGGGCGGGCATTCCGCAATGCTGCGTCGGCTTCGATATTTGCAATCTCGGCAGCCTTTTCGATCAACGCGATTTCCTCGTCGCTTTTGTACATTCGCAGCCGCTGAAGAATGCCGCCGGCATCGCAGAATCTGGCTTCCGGCAACAACCGCTTCAGGTTGGTATAGGTAAAATAAGGCATGCTGCCCTCGCCGCCCATACCCCCCCCGGCAAGACCAACAAGCCCTATATTCCCCTTTGCATAGCCATAGTCTCGTATCACCTGCGCAGCGGCTGTACTGTCCTTGCCTTCGTTACCGATGTATTCAACGCCCTCCCAGCAGGATTCGTTGTACCAGCGCGTCCAGCTGGCTATGGCCCACATGGTCACCGGAGCGCCTTTGCGCGGGAATATCAGCGCGCGGTCCCCAGAGTCGGTGTTGTCAATCCATCGGCAATTTCCGCCCTGACCGCGGCCCTTGCCCCAGATGAAAAGGCAGTCGATGCCGCACCTGTCCATTTCAGCCCGGAGACTTTCCCAGCGACGATCTCTCTCGACCAGGGACAGCGTCGTGTGAGCCGTATTGGCCCGTCCTTCCCTAGGGAAAAACCGGGGATCCGCTACCATTTCCAGCTCCCGGCCCGGACGGGATCATCAACCACCTTGTTGCGGAGCATGCCGACTCCCTCGATTTCGGACTCGAGCACGTCTCCGGCACGCAGATACAGCGACGAAGCGTCAGCCTGACCCAGCGCCTGCCCCTCCGGAGTGCCGGTGGTGATCAGGTCTCCGGGCTCCAAAGTCATCTGCGACACGTAGGCAATCAGCTGCGGAATGTTCCAGATCATGTCTTTTGTACAGCCGTCCTGCCGCAGACCGCCATTGACGCGGGTCCGGATCCGCAGATTCATCGGGTCGCGCACTTCATCCCTGGTAACAATCCACGGCCCTGTCGGACAAAAAGTGTCAAACATCTTTCCGAGGAGTTGATTCTTGGCAATACGCTCGATCTTGACCACGTCGCGCGCCGAGATGTCGTTGGCCACCATGTAGCCGTAGATCACGTCATATGCCTTTTCTTCGGGAATGTTCTTGCATTTTTTCCCGATAACGACCGTAAGTTCGGTTTCATAGTCGAGCTGCTTCACACATGCCGGCTTCACGATGTCCCGGCTGGGCCCAATGATCGTATTGTTCGACTTGATCCACGCCGAAGGCACCTTCATTTCAGTGTCAGAACCCACCTGGCGCAGGTGTTCGCGATAATTCCTGCCCACCGCGATAACTTTCCCGGGGCGTACAGGTGCGTGCAGCCGGCATTCTCCAAGCGGCGTGAAAAGCGGTTCACCGTCCAGACCTTTAGCGGCGGGATCACTTTTCAGCAGATCGCCGAGATACGGTACCGCGGAAGCGGCCAACTCCCCTGCTGGCGAGCCATTTTTCAGAAAAGCAACAATGTCGCCGCCGCAACGTAGTTTCGCCAGTTCACGCGCCTGTGGATCCCCTGCCTTCTCGGCAAGATAACGCGCACAGCCGGCTCTGAAGTCGGCCATCATGTCGCCGGGGAGCAAAATCCCGGTTCTGGCAAAACTAGTCGATTCACTCTTGGCGTTGTAACGCGCGATCCTCATCACTCCTCCTGTTGCAATCGTCTCCGGGAAATTCCGGAAAACCGGGCGCCGTTCCGGCAAACCGCACCCTCCGGCTAGGCCACTTGGTCGATACGTTCGTGATCCAGCAGAGCCATCAGAGCAGCCGCATTGTTTTCAACGTGTTTTTTTGCGATTTCCTCAGCGGCCGCGGCATCGCGGGCGCGAACCGCTCTGAGCATTGCCCTTAGCTCACGGATAGTTGACGCCGATCTGCTGGGCAACCGCTTGGGGTGCATTAGCCCCAGCGCGCGCCAACGGGAAATCCTTGCATTGAGCGTCTTCAGAATCGAGCAAAGAACCTCGCTGTCCGCGCCCTCAAAGAGCACATCGTAAAAGCGGTCCTTGCTCTCAAGCACGCGCTTCACGTCACCACTCTGGTATGCGTCCTCGACAAGCTTGAGCTCTCTAGAAAGCCTGCCGACCTGCTCCGCAGAAGCGTTGTTGGTGAAAAGCCGGGCCGCCATTCCCTCGAGGACGCCCCTAATGCCGTAGATGTCTTTTGCCTCTTTCTGCGTAAGGGTACGGACAATGGCCCCCTTGTTCCGCGCCGCGAAAACCAGGCCCTCGGTCTCCAATTGGCGCAGAACCTCCCTGATCACCGTGCGGCTGACACCGCTCGAGACTGACAGATCGTTTTCGCGCAGCCGCTCCCCCGGCGCAAGTTCCCCGTCGATGATCGCTCGCCGTATGCCGTCCAGCACCTGCTGCCGTAGCGGAATTGCATTGAGTCTTATCGAAACCATGGCGTCGTAATGAACAACCGAGAATTGATGTCTTTATTAATATTGCATACAATATGCATTATTACAATAACAAGAATATGTGCCACGCATCCAGCCCTCGAACCACGTGATGCCAGCCAACAAACCTGGAGGAACCATGAAGACCATCAAACACAAGCGGTTAACCCGCAATTCCGCCTTTTTACCCGCGGCACTGCTGGCATGCCTCACCACCTTGGGCATAACGGGAAGCGCCTCATGGGCACAGGCCTACCCGGCAAAAAGTGCCCGGATGATCGTGCCGTTTCCCGCAGGCGGCGGTGCGGATTTCATAGCCAGAGTCACGGCGCAAAAACTGTCGACCGCATTGGGACAACAGTTCATTGTGGAAAACCGTGCCGGCGCCAGTGGAAACATCGCGACCGAACTCGTTGCACGGGCAGCCCCCGATGGTTACACACTGCTCAGTAGCAGCAGCACCACCGTCACGGCGGCCGTGATGGCAAAAACTTCTTTTGATGTCGTGAAAGATTTAACACACATCTCGACAACCGCATTGTCATGTCTGATGATCGCAATCCATCCCTCCGTGCCGGCAAAATCAGTAAAAGAACTGGTTAACCTGGCGAAAAGCAGACCCGGACACATCAGTTACGGCTCCTCCGGTGCGGGCACTTCTCCTCATTTGCTGGGAGAACTTCTCAGACAGGCAGCAGGCGTGAAATTTCTGCACGTCCCCTACAAGGGAAGCGCCCCTATCATGACCGCGCTGCTGAGCGGAGAGATCGCCTTCGCAATGCCCAATCTGGCTGCCGCGGCACCATTGGCAAAGGCGGGGCGAATCAGGGTGCTTGCGACGACCTGTCCGCGTCGCACCAAGCTGATGCCGGAGGTACCGACAATAGCTGAGGCCGGCTATGCAGCTGTCGAATTTGTGACCTGGTGGGGATTATCAGCACCAGCCGGAACGCCACGCGGCATCGTGGACAGACTCAATCAGGAAGTCACAAAAATCATCCAACTTCCGGAAGTCGAGCAAAATTTTGCCAGCCAGGGAGTTGATCCCCAAAGCATGCCAGTGGACGAGTTCAATGCCTTCGTTCGCTCCGAATCAGTCCGGTGGCAGAAAGTGCTCGGGTCAATGGACAAGAACTGAAGAGACAGGCGCCTTCAACGAAAAGCCGCATGCGCCCAGCAACGCCGCCAACAACACGATCAACCGTGGAGCCGCCATGGATAAAGCACTACTGGAAGCCGGATTGACTGTACGCCGCGAAGTGCTCGGAGATGAATATGTCGACCGCGCCCTGAAAAATGCGACCGGATTCAACGCCCGGTTTCAGGAAGTGGTCAGCGAGTATTGCTGGGGACTGTGCTGGGCAGACAACACACTGTCCAGACGAGAACGCAGCATCCTCAACTTGGGTATGATCGCCGCGCTGGGAAAAATGCACGAATTCGGACTGCATTTCCGCGGTGCTCTTCAAAATGGCCTGACGGAAGACGAGTTGCGTGCCGTGCTGACGCAGATCTCGATTTACTGCGGAATTCCCGTAGGTATCGACTGTTTCCGGGCTGCGGCACCGATCATCGCCGAGCGACAGGAGCACGCCGCAGCAATACCATCCACGACCGGCTCACAGGAACCTGCAACACCTCGCGCATAAGACCGCAGTTTCACCCCAAAAATCCGTACCGGGTAGCTACGCTAGTCATTTCGGCGCCCGCCAATCCACCCCAGCAGTTCCTCCGCCGGAAACGGCCGCGCGATGGCATAACCCTGCGCATGGTCGCAGCCGTGGGCGGCGAGGTATTCGATGGCGGCGGGATCCTCGACGCCTTCGGCGGTGACCTCCAGCCCGAGGCCCTGCGCCATCGCGATCACGGTCTTGACGATCGACTGGTCGCGGCGGTCGGCCAGCAGGTTGCGGACGAAGGCCTGGTCGATCTTCAGGTGATCGACCGGCAGCGCCTTCAGGTACTGCAGCGAGGACTGGCCGGTGCCGAAATCGTCGACCGCCAGCCGGAAGCCCCGGTGCTTGAGGGTCTGCAGCAGGCGCGCAGTGCTGTCCTGGTCGCCGAAGATGCCGGTCTCGGTGATCTCGAATTCGATCTGCCGCGGGTTGAGCGTGTGGCGGGCGGCAAGCTCATCGATGAACTGCGGCAGTTCGGGATCGCCGAGGTCGCGGGCGGTGAGGTTGATCGACACCTGCAGCTCCGGCAATTCGGCCAGCCAGACCTGCATGTGGTTGAAGGAGGTTTCCAGCACCCAGCGGGTCAGCAGGTGGATCAGCGAGGTGCGTTCGGCATGGGGAATGAAGGTCGCGGGCGGGATGCCGTCCCGGCCGGGCGGGTGCCAGCGCATCAGCATCTCGACACCGGTGTGGCGCCGGTCCGAGAGCCGCAGCTTGGGCTGGCACCAGATCTGGAATTCGCCCGCAGCGACGGCATCGGGAATCCGCCCCAGCAGCGTCAGCGTCTCACGGTTGGCCGCATCGGCGCCGCGGTCGTAGATCGACCAGGCCTGCCCTTTTTTCATCGCCGCGTGCATCGAGATGCTGGCCTTCTGGATCAGTTCCTCGGGCTCGCTGCCGTGCAGCGGGAACTCGGCGGTGCCGATGCTGGTGTCGACATAGACGTGGATGTCCTCGACGTCGAAGGAGCGGCGCAGCACCGCGGTGACGCCGCGCAGGGTGGCGGCCGCCCCCTCGGCGCCGGTCACGGCGACGAAGCGGTCGGTATGGTACTGGCACAGCAGGAAGGGCCGCGGCAGGCAGCCGGCGATGCGGTCGTGCACGGCGGACATCAGCGGCCTGCTGATGTCCGGACCCAGGGTGTTGATGATCTCGAGGTAGTTGTCGACATTGACGACCACGACGAGGAACTTCGGCGAAAGCGTTTTCCGGCGCAGAGCCTCGCGCATCTCGCGCTCGAGATACATGCGGTTGGGCAGCCCGGTGTGGACGTTGCGCTCGGAAACCCACTGCATGCGCCGGATGTGGCTGCGCATGACCGAAAACAGGTAACCGGACAGGCCGCCGACCAGGCAGAAGAAAAACATGCGGTAGACCCAGTTGATGGTCCGCTGCAATTCTCCGGTGGCGGTGTCGATCGGCATGTAGGGCCCGAGCACGAGGCCGCCGGCGATGCCGGCGATGATCCCGCCGGGCAGGCCGAACAGCAGGCCGGCGGTCACCAGCGCCAGGTACATCGCATGCGAATAGACGTACTTGATGCCGCCGGTCGCATGCACCAGGAAGCCGACGCCGGCGATCAGCAGCATGACCAGGATGAGGGCGGCGATCCTGACTGCGGGACGGTCCGCATAATCGAACCATCTGACGTTGCGCAAATGGCGCAACAGCGGAATCTGCATGTCCATGACGCTGCCCCTGCCTGCCGGGGAGCGAGCAATGCGCGCGTCCGGCAGCGATTGTTTTTGTTGTCGCTGGAACGGGCCATGCCGACGCATCTTTCCGCATCGGTCGCAAACCCGTCAGTGACGCATCAGCCCTGATGCGTTTGCCCGAGGGTAATTCCGAATGCGGGCCGTGACAAATCTAACAAAATGATAAGTTTGGCAGCCGCACAGTCCATTATCTGTTCAACCCGTGGTTGCAACAGCAATTCAGCAAACGCTGATTCAAGGTTGCCGGCATCCGGCCGCCACCCTCTGCCGCCGAACGTGAGTATCCCGTTCAAAAATCCGGCCGGGGATGAACAGGCATCCCGGTAAAGTTAGAATTGCACAATCCAGTCAGCGGCGCAGGCGCAGGAATTTCGTGCTGATGACGCCCTGACCGGATGTCCAATAAGCGATCGGCAATCCCATGCCGGCAGATCGGATGATGTTGAACGAGGAGAATCATGACGATGAGCGAAAAAAGCTTCAAATCACTGTCATGCAGGGAGTGCCGTGAAGGCGCGGGCCTGGATTTCGACTTCACGATGGCGTTTCAACCCTTCGTCGATGTTTCAACCGGCTCCATATTCGGCTACGAGGCCCTGGTGCGCGGCCCCAACCAGGAAGGTGCCGGCGTCATACTCGGCAAGGTCAATGACAGCAACCGCTACCAGTTCGACCAGGCCTGCAGGGTGAAGGCCATCGGGCTTGCCGCGAAACTGGGGCTCGAAGGGATGCTGAGCATCAATTTCCTGCCCAACGCCATCTACCGGCCGGAGACCTGCATCCGCGCCACGCTGGAGGCGGCGGAGGATCTCGATTTCTCGACCGATCGCATCATGTTCGAAGTCACCGAGGGCGAACGCGTCACTGATCATTCCCACCTGACCGACATTTTCCGGGAATACAAGCGGATCGGCTTCAAGACCGCAATCGACGATTTCGGTGCGGGATATTCGGGGCTCAACCTGCTCGCGGAATTCCAGCCGGACTACATCAAGCTGGACATGGCATTGACGCGCAACATCGACAAGGACCGCGTGCGGCGCGCAATCGTGCACGGGATCATGGCCACCTGCCGCGAACTGGATCTGGGTGTGATCGCCGAAGGCATAGAAACCCCGGGGGAATGCCTGGCACTGCAGGACGAAGGCATCACCCTGTTTCAAGGGTATTTCTTCGCCAAGCCCGGTTTTGAACATCTTCCCCGCATTTCCCCGGATGTCCTGGCGCAGGTCAAGCCGCGCCGTAGGACCGACATCCGCCGCAAACCGGGCTGAGGGCCGTCAGCCGGCGGTCCTGCCCGCCAGTACTTCGGCCACATGCAGCACCTGCGTCTTTGCATCGCCGCGCCGGCGCAGGCGGCCTTCGATGTTGAGCATGCAGCCGAGATCGCCCAGCACCACCGCATCGGCACCGCTGGCCGCGATGTTCTCGCATTTGCGCTCGGCGATGTGCGCGGAGATCTCGCCGTACTTGATCGCGAAGGTGCCGCCGAAACCGCAGCACTGCTCGCACTCTTCCATTTCCTTTAGCGTCGCACCACCGACCTGCGCCAGCAGTGCTCGTGGCTGCTGCTTGATGCCCAGTTCCCGCAGCCCCGAGCAGGAGTCATGATAAGTTATTGATTTTATTGATGTTTTTGACTTTGGCGCAAAACGGGCAATGTTGACCAGAAAGTCCGTCAGTTCGTAGCTGCGTTCGGCCAGTGCCTGTAACGGCGCGCGCTCCTCTTCCGGCAGATCCTTCAGCAGATCGGGGTAATGCGCGCGGATCATGCCGGCGCAGGAACCGGAAGGCACGACGACGTAGTCGCAGTCGGCGAATTCGCGCCACAGCTTGCGCGCCAGCGCGATGGCGGAGGCACGGTCGCCGGAGTTGTAGCCGGGCTGGCCGCAGCAGGTCTGGGTTTTCGGCACGACGACTTCGCAGCCGGCCTGTTCCAGCAATTCGAGGGCCGCGAAGCCGATGCGCGGACGCATCAGGTCGACGAGGCAGGTCACAAAAAGGCCGGTTTTCATGCGGACGATGATACGCGCAAAAACAAACCCCGGCCGCGGCCGGGGTTCGTGGCGGGGCTGCGGCCGTTCAGCGGCAGACCGGCGCGTCCTTTTTCTTCTCGTCTTCGGTCTCCTTGAACACGTCCTTGTCCTTTTCGGCGTCCGGCGGTTCCTTCGATTCGCCGGCGGCGACGATCAAGGTCTGCACCGGCAGTTCGAGGGTACTGGAAGGCACGGTACTGGATGAGCCGCCGTAAGTCACCTTCAGGCTCTGGCCGAGCACCGCAGGGTTGCCACCGGCGACAAAGCCGGTATGGGTGCCTGCATCGTAGACCACACCCTCGACACCGTTGACGAAATAGCCGCCGCTGCCGGCATTGGGGAAAGTCAGGTAGATCGTCGTCGGCGACACCGATTCGATGATCGCGTAGGCATTGGTGCCCGTGCCCGCGTTCATGCGCACCGCGCCGCCGACCGAGGACAGCACAGCGTCCGGATTGCCCGACAGTTTCGCCCATGAATCGGCGCCGCTGCCACCCGCAAGCACCACGTCGCCGCTGGCCGAGACTGTCAGCGCACCGCTGCTGCTGACCAGTGCGGAAGCATTGGCGCCGCTGCCGCCCTGGATAGTCAGGCCGCCGGTGATGACATCGAGCTGCGAGGAGGCATAGACCGAGGCGGCCGAGGTCGCCGTGGTTTCGCCGACGAAGACATTGGCCCCCTGCAGCTTGACCTGCACGCCGCTGACATCGGCACCGCCGAGGATCTTGACGTCGCCGGAAGCCCTCAATTCAATGGTCGCGCCGCCATAGGCCGCATCGACGACACCGCCGGCGATGACATTGCCGCCCTGCGCCCAGTAGCCGGCGTTGCCGCTGTAATCCGATCCCGTCGGCACGGTCAGGTCACCCGCGGACTGCGCGAACAGGCCGTTGTTGATCGCGAAGGCGCCGCCGTAGGCCGGCGCGTCCAGGTTCAGCGCGGCGAAGGTCGAGGTGCCGCTGAAGATTTCAATGTTGCCGCCGCTGCCCAGCCGCAGCGCGACACCCGGCGCGCTGACGTTGCTGAACCGGGCCTGCGGACCGCTGCCCAGCACCTGCAGCGTGCCGGTGCCGCCGATGGTGGTGTTGCTGAAGACCGTCGGGCTGGCATGGAATTCGGAAACCCACAACGTGCCGCCGGCGCCGATGTTGACCGTGCCGTTTATGGTCTTGCCGTTCTGCATCGACAGCGCGTTGCCGGCGGAGATGTTGAGTATGCCGCTCGCCGCGTTGTTGAACGCGGCCTCCCATGAGGTTCCGTTCTGGACGTTGATGGTGCCGGCATTATTGATCTCGCCAACCTGGGTCGAGGAGTTGCTGATAAACGACCAGCCGGCAGTCGAAGTGATATTGACGACACCGCCCGACTGGTTGTTGAAGATCGCCGCCGTAAAGTCGCCGAGGTCCAGTGTGCCGGAACCGCTGATATTGACCGCCCCCGCGTTGTTCCAGGTCTTGCCGGGCGCAAGCAGCACAGTACTGGTGATGTCAGTCACTGCGCCGGATGGCGTGATCAGCAGTCCAGAACCGCCGATAGTTCCACCCTGCCAGTCAATCCCGTCGCTGACAGTCAGGGTATTGGCCGAGTTGACGGTGCCACCGAGGTTGACCAGGCTTTTGACCGTCGTCGCCCCGCCCGCCAGGGCCAGCGTCGCGCCGTTGTTGACGGTTACGGAACTGTTGACTGCATTCAGCGCATTATTGAACTGCACCTGGGCAGAGGCCACCAAATCGATCGGCCGCCCACCTGCCACGGTCACCGGCGCGTCGAAAATCCAGGCCACTGGACTGCCTGTGAACTTCAGGGAGCCGGCGCTGCCCGGCTCGAAGGTGATGCCGCCGGTAGCGGTCGCAGTATGGCTGCCCTGCAGCAAGATGTCCTTACCGGCCTTGGCCAGAACCGTGTTGACGCTGATCGGCGCATTGAGAATGACGTCGCCTGTCGATGTCAGCGTGGGACTGGAGCCGTCACCGGAACCGTTCCAGCCGGCATACAGGCTCAGGCCACCGCTCCCCGTATTCGTGATCGACTGGCTGACCTGCACATTGCGTTCTGCAGTCAGAGTCAGGCTGTTGTTGCTGCTCCAAGCAATGCTGTCATTAACGAGAATGTCACCGTTGCCGCCGCCGTAAAAACCGCTGCCCATCGTTGAGGTCATCACGACATTGGTACTGGCAAGCTGCGATGCAATAGCTGTTCCGGTGGTATCGCCGCCGTAAGCGGCAATCACCAAATCGTTCGGATCGACCAGCCAAACACCCGTTTGGCCATCGCCTGCGGCAGTGCTGATCACTGCGGAATCAGCAATCTTGACCCGGTTCTTGCCCGAAGTCTCGATGAACCCGCCATCGCCACTGACCGGCGCCGACGCATTCAGCGTGCCATCGACATACATGTTGTTGTCGGCAAAGGCGATGATCTCGCCGCCGCCTTGGCCGCTGGCATCAATGATGCTGGTCGACTCCAGCGTAATGTCCTTTTTCGCCTTCAGCAGGATCCGCCCGCCTTCAGCCACCGCGCTGCTGGCATTGAGCGTGCCGCTGTTGCGGATCAGTCCGGCATAGATGCCGATGCGTCCGGCTTCGGCACTGATGGTGCCGAGGTTGCGTGCTTCGTTGTCCCCCGCCACCACTTCCACCCGCAGGTTCGGCGTGCCCGGGTTCACCAGTTCCACGCTGTTGCCCGCGGCCAGCACCACTTCGCCGTTCGGGCTGGTGATCAGGCCGTTGTTGGTCACCGCATTGCCGACCAGGTAGACGCTGCCGCCGGTGATCTGGCCCTGGTTCACCACGCTGCCGGCACCCACGCCGTCGGTGAAACGCATCCTGTTGTTGAGGAAATCCTCGTTGCTCAGGTTCAGCGTCGAGGCCACCAGTCCGGCCACATCGACCTGCGAGCCGGCACCGAATACGATGCCGTTGGGGTTGATCAGGAACACCCGGCCGTTCGACTGCAGCGCACCGAGGATTGCCGAGGGGTCCTGGCCGGTCACGCGGTTCAAGACCGCCGACAGGGCCGAGGGCTGGATGAAGCGGGTCAGTTCGCCGACGCTGATGGAGAACGAGCCCCAGTTGATGATCGCGTTGGCGCTGTTGGTGATGTTGAGGATGTTGCCGGCCTGCTGGAAGGTCGCTGTCCCGTGCACCACCGTCGGGTTGGTCGGGTTCGCCAGCGCAGCGCTGCTGAAGCAGGCGGCGACGGCAATGGCAGCGGCTGTCGGGCGCAATGCGCCGAATGATCCGCGGGAAGTTTTATGGCTATCGTTTTTGTTCATGGAACCCCCTGCGGCGGATGTCCGTGCCGACATTCGCGCCTGCCGTTTCCGGCTCAATAGGTCATTGGCACGCCGCGATTATTCCACGCCACCAGAAAAAACCGCGTGAACAATCTCTCGTTTGTCGGGATGGATGATCAAACGGCGCAGGTACCGCAACGGACAGCAGCAGGGCCCACTGTTGCGCGAAAAAACTAAAAGTCGTTTAAAAACAATAATTTATTGTCAACACCGGGCTGCAGGCCGGAATCATGCACGGCGCCAGGGCAGCAGATATTCCAGGCGGTCACCGCTCTGCACGATCAGGTGTTTGACCACCTTGTCGCGCACGATGTGCAGCGTGACATCAATGCCGGCGCCGCCGCTGCCCCACAGGCTTTCGTAGAACTCGCTCTGGCCGGCGATCGAATCGCCGCCGACGCCGAGGATGATGTCGCCGCGCTGCAGCCCGGCCTGGGCCGCCGGTGAGTCGGGCAGCACGCGGGAGACGACGACATGGCCGTCGACCTGTTCGGTGTTGAGGCCCAGCCAGGGCCGGCCCGCGCCGGGCCTGCGGCCGTCGCGGACCAGGTCGTCGAGAACATCCTTCAGCAGGTTGATCGGCACGAACATGTTGCCGGGAAAGGCCATGCCGCTGTCGAGCACGTCGCTGACCCAAAGGGAAGCGATGCCGACCAGCCGTCCCTCGCCGTCGAACAGCGCGGCACCGCTGTGTTCGTACCGCGGCGGCGCGGTGAACAGCGCGTCCTCGATCATGTACTCCCACCAGCCGGTGAAGCGCCGCCGTGACACCAGCGCCGCGCCGGTGATGCCGCCGGCGGCCTCGTGCCCGGCAACCACCAGCGACTGCAGTTCGGCCAGCGTGTCGGAGTCCCCCAGCTCGACCGGCGCACAGGACGGCGCCGGGCTCGCGCGCAGCAGGCCCAGGCCGCTGGCGTGGTCAAAGCCGATCACGCTCGCCGGATAGATGCGGTTGTCGCCGGTGATTACCAGCACCGAGGCCGCCTCGAGGATCAGGTAACCGATGGTCAGGATCAGGCCGTTGCCGTCGATCAGGATGCCGGTGCCCTCGCGTTCGGCGCCCAGCGTGTCGGCGGTGCGCGCGCCCTCGACCGCGCGGATCGACAGCTTCACCACGGCGTCGAGCGGCGGTTCGGCCGGACGCGGAATGCCGTTGGTGGCGCGCCAGGCCGCCACCGAGGCGGCAAACAGCGAGGCGGTCATCGCGCCGGCTCCGCGGCGGCAATCGCCGCATACCTGACATCGGTGATCTCGATGTCCTCGGGGCCGGCCGGCGTCATCAGGCTGGCGGTGTCACCGGCGCGGCGCTTGAGCAGCGCCTTCGCGATCGGCGAAATCCAGCTGACATGGCCGCGCGCCGGATCGACCTCGTCGACACCGACGATGGTCACCGTGTGTTCTTCGCCGCGGCTGTCAATGTAATCGACGGTGGCGCCGAAAAACACCTGGTCGGTGTCGCCGCGCGCGGCGGGATCGACGACTTCCGGCTTGTCCAGCCGCTTGTTGAGGTAATGGATGCGGCGGTCGATCTCGCGCAGGCGCTTCTTGCCGTACAGATAGTCGCCGTTTTCCGAGCGGTCGCCGTTCGACGCCGCCCATGACACGACCTTCACCAGTTCCGGCCGTTCGACGTCGAGCAGGTGCATCAGCTCGGCCTTGAGCCGGGCGTAACCCTCCGGCGTCATGTAGTTCTTGACCGGCGCTGCAGGGGCTTCCGGCGTTCTTGCGGGTTTCGGCATATCCCCCTGAGTGTAGCGAAAACCGTCCTGTCGCACGGACTGGACGACTGCGTTTCATAATGTAAAATCATCCCGACTCCCCTCAGGGGCACCTGCCAATCCAGAAATGCCCAACGTGACCGAAAAAAACGCGAAACCGTCGATCCAGGTCATCGAACGCATGATGCAACTGCTCGACGTGCTGTCGCAGCACACGATGCCGGCGACGCTGAAGCAGCTGGCGCAGGCGACTCAACTGCACCCTTCGACCGCGCACCGCATCCTCGGCGTGATGGTCGACAACCGGCTGGTCGACCGCATTGAACCCGGCACCTACCGCCTCGGCATCCGCCTCGTTGAACTCGGCAGCCTGGTCAAATCGCGCATCAGCGTGCGCCAGGAGGCGCTGCCGCACATGCAGGCGCTGCACCAGCAGCTCGGCGAGACCGTCAACCTGTCGGTACGCCGCGGCGACGAGGTGGTCTACATCGAGCGCACCGCCGAGGGCAACACGATGATGCGCGTGGTGCAGATCATCGGCGCCCATGCGCCGCTGCACATCACCGCGGTCGGCAAGATCTTCCTCGCCGCCGATACGCCGCAGCGCGTCGCCGAATATGCCAAACGCAGCGGCCTGCCGCGCTATACCGACCAGACGCTGACCGAACTGACGAAGCTCAACCGCGAACTCGACGAGATCCGCAGCCGCCGCTACGCCTACGACAACGAGGAGGCCGAGCGCGGCGTCTGCTGCGTCGGTGCCGGCATCTTCAACGACGAAGCCCAGCTGGTCGCGGGCCTGTCGGTTTCCGCACCCACCGAGCGCTTCAAGAGGAACTGGGCGGAGCCGGTGCGCCGGGCGGCGGAGCGGATTTCGCGGGCGATGGGTTACCAGAACCGGTAATTGGTGAACGGTGAATGGTGAATGGTAATTCGATAAGAACCCGCGATCCGGACTGACCACTGACACCAATTACTACTTACCACTTACCGATCACCGATCACCAATCACCGATGTACGACCGCCCCCTGGTCTTCCTCGACCTCGAAACCACCGGCGCCACGGCGACCCACGACCGTATCACCGAGGTCGGCATTGTCGAGGTCGACAACGGGTGCTTCGTGCGTGAATGGTCCTCGCTGGTGAATCCCGGCATCAGCATCCCGCCGGCGATCCAGGCGCTGACCGGCATCAGCAATGCGATGGTCGCCGGCGCGCCGCGTTTCGAGGAAATCGCGCGCGAGGTCTGGGAGGTCGTCGACGGCCGGGTGCTGGTCGCGCACAACGCGCGTTTCGACTACGGCTTCCTGAAAAACGAATTCAAACGGCTGGGCAAGACCTTCAGCGCGCCGGTGCTGTGCACAGTGAAGCTGTCGCGGAAGCTGTTCCCCCAGCATCCGCGCCACAACCTCGACAGCCTGATGGCGCGCCACGGCATAAACTGCGATGCCCGCCACCGCGCGCTGGGCGATGCACGGGTATTGTGGCAGCTCGCGCAGCAGTGGCGCGAAGAGCCCGGTGAAGCGGCGGTATTGGAGGCGACGGCGAAGCTGCTGAAAACCGCGAGCGTCCCCGCCGGACTGCCCGACAACGCCTTCGACCACATCCCCGAAGGCCCCGGCGTCTACCTGTTCTACGGCGAGCGCGACGTGCCGCTGTACGTCGGCAAAAGCATCAACCTTCGCACGCGGGTGATGTCGCATTTTTCCGGCGACCACCGCGTCAACAAGGACATGCGCATCGCCGCCGAGGTCAAACGCATCGACTGGATCGAGACCGCCGGCGAACTGGGCGCGCTGATCGAGGAAGCACGGCTGGTCAAAAAGCTGTCGCCGGTGCACAACCGCCAGCTGCGCCGCGCCGCGGAGCTCTGCGCCTGGCACTGGCCGGCGCAGGATGCGACAACACCGCCGCAGCTGGTGTCGGCGCGCGACCTCACCGGCGGCGAATTCCGCGACCTCTACGGCCTGTTCCGCTCGCGCCGCACGGCGATCGAGGCCCTGCGCGAGCTGGCCAACGAACACCAGCTTTGCCACAGCCTGCTGGGCCTGGAAAAACGCAGCAGCCCCTGCTTCGCCCACCAGATCAAACGCTGCCGCGGCGCCTGCGCCGGCATCGAAACCGCCGAAGCGCATGCGCTGCGGCTCGCGGCGGCGCTGGCAAAACTGCGCGTGCGCGCCCGGCCCTTCCCCGGCCGCATCGGCATCCGCGAGACCGCAGCCGGCGGCGAACGCTGCGAGCTGCATGTCCTCGACCAGTGGTGCCACCTCGGCACCGTGCGCAACGAGGAGGAACTGCGCGAACTGCAGGACCAGGCGCCGCGGCCGCTGTTCGACCTCGACACCTACAAGATACTGACCCGCTACCTGCTCAACGGCAAACACCGGCCGCAAATCATCCCGCTGCATGCCGCGACTGCGGCATAATCGGTTCACAACAACCATCCGGAGGAGGATGTCATGAACAAAGCCCTGCATGCCGCGGTCGCCGCCGCATTGTCCGCCACTGCCGTGGCGCTGCCCCTGTCCGTCGCCGCGCAGCAGTATCCGGCGAAAACGGTGCGTTTCATCATCCCCTTCCCGCCCGGCGGGCCGACCGACATCATGGGCCGCATGGCCGCCGACATCCTGGCCAAGGCGACCGGCCAGCAGTTCGTGCCCGACAACCGCGGCGGCGCCGGCGGCAACATCGGCGCCGAGCTGTGCGCCAAGTCGCCGCCCGACGGCTACACGCTGTGCATGATCACCGCGGCACAGGGGGTATCGCCGGCGATCTACCGCAAGATGTCCTACGACCCGGTGAAGGATCTCGCCACAGTGACGCTGATGGCGAGCCTGCCGAGCCTGCTGACCGTGCATCCCGCGCTGCCGGTGAAAAACGTCAGGGATCTGATCGGGCTGGCAAAGGCGAAGCCCGACGCGCTGACCTACGCCTCGACCGGCAACGGCAGCAGCCCGCACATGCTGATGGAGATGTTCAAGTTCATGACCGGCACAAAAATGGTCCATGTGCCGTACAAGGGCCAGGCCCCGGCGGTGCTCGACCAGATTTCCGGCCAGGTGCAGCTCGCCTTCAACACCGCGATCAGCGTGATCCCGCAGGTCGAAGCCGGCCGTCTGAAGGCCGTCGCCATCTCTTCGAAGGACCGTTTCCCGCCGATGCCGGACCTGCCCACCGTCGAGGAAGGCGGCGTCAAGGGTTTCGACGGCGGTTCCTGGCAGGGTGTGGGCGCGCCCGCGGGCACGCCGGCGGAGATCATCCGCCGCGTCAACACGATCCTCGTCACTGAACTGAAGACGCCGGCAACGCGCGAGCTGATGCTGAAACGCGGCGGGCTGGTGGTGGCCAACTCGCCGGAGGAGTTCTCGGCCCACCTGAAAGCCGATATCGCGCGCTGGACCAAGATCGCCCGCGCCGCCAAGATCTCGATCGACTGACACGATGGCGGAACACGGCACGGAGCAGCAGGCACGCATCGACCTCGCCGCGGCGCTGCGCACGGCGTCGCGGATGGGGCTCGGCGAGGGCATCTGCAACCATTTCAGCGTCGAGGTGCCCGGCCGCGCCGGGTTTTTCCTGATCAATCCCCAGGGCCTGCACTGGTCGGAAGTCACGCCGGCCGACCTGGTGCTGGTCGACGCCCAGGGTCGCAAGGTATCGGGAAAATACGAGGTCGAGCCGACGGCCTTCTTCATCCACGGCGCCGCCCACCGCAGCAAGCCTGACGCGAAATGCGTGCTGCACACCCACATGCCCTATGCCACCAGCCTGACCGTGGTCGAAGGCGGCCGCCTCGAAGCGGCGAGCCAGGTGGCACTGAAGTTCTACGGCCGCTGCGCCTATGACAACGCCTACAACGGGCTCGCGCTCGATGCCGCCGAGGGCGAGCGCATCGTCGCCGGACTGAAGAATGCCGATGTGCTGTTCCTTGCCAACCACGGCGTGATCGTCACCGGACCGTCGCTGGACCTCGCTTTCGACGATCTTTATTACCTGGAGCGCGCCTGCATGCTGCAGGTACTCGGCGCGGGCACCGGCAAGCCGCTGCGCGTGGTGCCGGAGGAAATCGCCCGCCAGACCGCGGCGCAGATGACCGACGACACCCAGGCGCGGCTGCATTTCACCGCGCTGAAGCGCCTGCTCGACCGCGACGAGCCCGGCTGGGACCGGCTCGACTGACCGCGGGTCAGTGGTAGACGACGGGGAAGTTCAGCAGCAGCTTGAAGTTGTCGAGGAATTCGTCAATGTGTTCCGTTGACGCTTCCTCGCCCGCCACCGCATTCATCGCATTCGCGAATTTTTCGGCGACATCGCCCTGGAAAAAGGTGCCGCGCGCGCTCTGCTTGTCGACCAGCTCCAGCCCCTGCTGGCCCGGGTATTCGGCGACGTAGTACTGCTCACTGTTGTAGACGATGCGCATGGCGGCTTCCTTTCATGGTAAGTCCTTGATTTTTATCGGGAATTTCCAATAAATCCCAATAAAAACAACAACTTACAGACGATATGGGGGGCGGCGGTGCTTTTTCAAGAGCCGCGCGCCGCACGCCGCCACTGGGTGACGGCAATGCCGGCGAGGATCAGCGCCAGCCCGAAATAGGCGTTGGCACTGGGTGTCTCGCCCATCACCAGCAGGCCCAGCATCACCGCGACGCCGGGGCTGAGGTAATTCACCAGCGACATGAACGAGGGGCCGGCGGAGCGGATCAGCATGAAATAGAGGATGGTCGCGATCGCGGTCGGCCCGACGCCCAGCCAGACCACGGCCGCGGCAGAGGACGCCGAGGGCGCAAGCAGCCAGGGCCGGTCCAGCCACAGCGCCACGGGTAGCACGATGATGCTGGCCACGAGCAGGGTCGCCGCCGCCGCGACCATCACGTCGCCCTTCACGATCAACCGCGTCAGCACGCTCTGCAGCGCATAACACAGCGCGCCGCCGAGCACCGCGAGCTGGGAGATGATGCGCACCGCCTCGCCGCCGATCCCGGCCAGCGCGGCAGGCCCCATCAGCAGCACGATGCCGAAAAAACCGGTGGCGAAACCGGCCGCGCGCTGCCGCGTCAGGTGTTCACCGGCAATCAGGAAATGCGCCAGCACGATGGTCGCCAGCGGCATCACCGCCATCAGGATGCCGGCGAGCGCGCTTTCGACGACCTGCTGGCCCCAAGTGATCAGGTAGAAAGGCAGCGCATTGCCGATCATCGCGATCACCAGGAACGGCACCCACGCGCGCCCCGGCGGCGGCAGGCGCTTGCCCAGCGCATGGACGATCAGAACCAGCACCAGCGCGGCAATGCCGATGCGCCCGGCGACCACGGTCCACGGCGGCAGCGTCGCCACCGCGATGCGGTTGAACATGAAGGAGGAGCCCCACATCGCGACCAGCGCGAGCAGCAGCAGCCAGTCGTTGAGCGTGCGTTGATTGCCAGCCATCGGGAGATCTGCTTTTTATTCTGTTTGTTTGAAAGCGATGAACGATGAGTGATGAGCAATGAACGTAAGCGCTCCTCCGGGTTGTCGCTCATCACTCATCGTTCATCGCTCATCATTGTATTCTGATCGCCGCCATCATGCCGCCGCTCTGGTGGCTCAGCACATGGCAATGGAACATCCAGTCGCCGGGATTGTCGGCGACGAAGGCGATCTCGACGCGTTCTCGCGGTGCCAGCAGCGCGGTGTCCGCCCATTCGCGATGCGGCGCCGGCCGGCCGTTGCGCGAGACGATGCGGAAGGCGATGCCGTGGATGTGGATCGGATGGTGCCAGGCGGTATCGTTATGCAGGGCGAACAGGTGGTGGCTGCCGCGCTTCAGCGTCAGCAGCGGCTCGTGCGCATGGTGCCCGCGGGCGACGCCGTTGATGGTCCAGGCGATGCGGTGGTCGCGCACCAGTTCGCGGATGCCGACGCGTTTGCCCTGCAGTTCGGCCTCGCGCAGGCTGCCCATCGCACCGCCGGCAAAAACGAATTCGTGGCGCTGCGCCCGCGCAACATCGGGTTCGGCCAGCGGATTCGGCGGCAGCGCGAGCGGCGCGTCGAGCGGTTTAGCACGCAGCGGCGCCTCGTCGCGGTAGACCAGTTCCATCACCTGCAGTTCGCGCGGATAAAACACGTCCGACACGACAAAACGTTCGCCGGGTTTGTGCAGGCAGTCGATCGCGAGGTCGGCACGCATGCCCGGGCCGAGCACGACGCCCTCGCCCGCCGGGTGCGGCGCAACCGGATGGCCGTCGAGCGCGATCACCTGCGGCGCATGGCCGTCGAACTTCAGCCGGAAAATGCGCGCGCTGGCGGCGTTGACCAGGCGCAGCCGCAGACGTTCGCCGGCGCGCAGCGGAAATTCCCCGCCGACGGGTGTGAAGCGGCCGTTGACGGTCACGGTGTTGCCGATGCGCCCGGCATGGGTCAGGTCAAAGAGATTGCTGTCGTAATCATCGACCGGCGTCGCGTCGCGGTTGAGGCGCCAGTCCGACAGCACCCAGGTCTCGTCGCGGTCGAAGGGCGGCGGATTTTGTTCATCGACAATCAGCGCGCCGTAGAGCCCGCGCGCGACCTGTTCCTGGGATCGCTCATGCGGGTGGTACCAGTAGGTGCCGGCATCGGGCAGCGCGAATTCGTAGGCAAAGTCCTGTCCGGGCGCGACCGGGGGCTGGGTCAGGTGGGGCACGCCGTCCATCGCATTGGGCAGACGGATGCCGTGCCAGTGCACGGTCGTCGGCTGCGGCAGCGCGTTGCGCAGCGTCACCCGCAGCGTGTCGCCCTGACGCGCGCGCAGCAGCGGGCCGGGCACCGCGCCGTTGAAGCTCCAGACTTCGGTGTCCGGATATTCCGCCGGCACCAGCTGCTGGCGGCTGACACCCGCCCGCAGCAATTGCAGCTGTGGCGCCGCCCCTGCGGCACCGGAACGCAGCGCGGGCAGCACGGCACAGGTTGAAGCGGCAGCGATGAAACGGCGGCGGGTAACGCTCATGCGGGACTCTCCGGCAGCGGCATGCGGCACATCTTACCGCCGCCGCGGAAAGAGGGCCGGCGGTAGGCCCATGATAAAATCGCGGCCCGATAACAAGGTGTTGCCGATGACCCTCTCCGCCCTCTCCGCCCTCTCCCCGCTCGACGGCCGCTACCACGGCAAACTGGGCGCCCTGCGCGACTGTTTCAGCGAGCAGGCGCTGATCCGGCAGCGGGTGCGGGTTGAAGTCGAATGGCTGAAGGCACTGGCCGCGGAGCCGGCGCTGAAGGAAGTGCCGCCGTTCTCGAAAACCACCGTCGCCGAACTCGACGCGCTGGTGAAGAATTTCTCGGAGACCGACGGCGAACGCGTGAAGGCCATCGAGGCCACCACCAACCACGACGTCAAGGCGGTCGAGTACCTGCTGAAGGAGCGCCTCGCCAAAAACGGCGAAGTGACGAAGGTCGGCGAGTTCATCCACTTCGCCTGCACTTCGGAAGACATCAACAACCTCTGCCATGCGCTGATGCTGCAGGAGGCCCGCGCGGATGCCCTGCTGCCGGCGCTGGACGCGATCGCCGCGAAGCTGCGCGCGCTGGCCCACGAACTGGCGGACGCGCCGATGCTGTCGCGGACCCACGGCCAGCCGGCGTCGCCGACGACGCTGGGCAAGGAAATGGCCAACGTGGTCGCGCGCCTCGAGCGCGCCCGCAGCCGCATCGCCGGCGTGTCGCTGCTCGGCAAGATCAACGGCGCGGTCGGCAACTACAACGCCCACCTTGCCGCCTATCCGGACATCGACTGGGAAAACTTCGCGAAACGCTTCGTCGAGTCGCTGGGCCTCGAGTTCAATCCCTACACCATCCAGATCGAGCCGCACGACGCGATTGCCGAGCTGTTCGACGCGGTGGCCCGCGCCAACACCATCCTGCTCGACCTCGACCGCGACATCTGGGGCTACATCTCGGTCGGCTATTTCAAGCAGAAGACGAAGGCCGGCGAGATCGGCTCCTCGACCATGCCGCACAAGGTCAATCCGATCGATTTCGAGAATTCCGAAGGCAACCTCGGTCTGTCGAACGCGCTGCTGCGCCACCTCTCGGACAAGCTGCCGGTGTCGCGCTGGCAGCGCGACCTGACGGATTCGACGGTGCTGCGCAACATGGGTGTCGCGCTGGGTTACGCGCTGCTGGCCTGGGATTCCTGCCTGAAGGGACTCAACAAGCTGGAGGCGAACCGCGAAAAACTCGCGGCCGACCTCGATGCCAACTGGGAAGTCCTGGCCGAGCCGATCCAGACCGTGATGCGCCGCTACAACGTGGCCGGTGCCTACGAGCAGCTGAAGGAACTGACCCGCGGCAAGGGCATCAACCGCGACACGCTGCAGGCCTTCATCAAGGGACTGCAGGGCATACCTGAAGCCGAGAAGCAGCGCCTGCTGGCGATGACGCCGGCGAACTACATCGGCAAGGCCGTGGAGCTGGCCAGGCGCATCTGATGCCCGCCCTCGGCGGTCATATCATAAGTATTTGATTTTATTCACTATTTTTATCTTCTCGTTTGCTTGCCGTGAACTCGGCCCAGCGCTGCAGTGATTCGGCCATCGGCGGCGGCGATCCCTCGTAACCGGCAAGCCTGACCAGTTCCGCATTGGGCACCCGCCCGCCCCGCGCCAGGAACAATCCCTTCACATAGGCGTGCGCGCAGAGTTCGCCGTCACGCTCGAAACACTGTTCGAGATAGACGTACTTGTCATCCCAGGTCAGCAGCCTCGTTATCAGTTCGAAGCGATCGAAGGGCTCCAGTGAGCGGATGAAGGCGATCTCGGCGGCGGCCAGCACCGGCATCCAGCGGCGGCGCCAGGCCTCGCGCAGCAATCCGGCCTGCGCCGTCAGGTGCACGCGGCCGAGGTCCATGAACGACAGGTAACGCCCGTTGTTCATGTGCCGGTTGATGTCGCAGTCGTTGGGCAGCACCCGGAAACGCAGGCGCGACGCCTCGAACAGCCCGCGCCGCTGCACGCCGCGCAACCGCCAGAGCAGCCACAGCAGGCGCAGGTAGAGGTTCATCAGTCCGGACGCTTGCGGTGGCGCAGGTATTCGAAGACGCCGGGGAGGATCGACAGGATGATGATCACGATGATCACCACCGTCAGGTTGTCCTTGATCAGCGGGATGTTGCCGAAGAAGTAACCCGCGTAGCCCAGCGACACCACCCAGATGATCGCCCCGGTCACGTTGTAGAGCGCAAAACGCGGGTAGGGCATGCTCGCCGCGCCGGCGACGAAGGGCGCGTAGGTGCGGACAATCGGCACGAAGCGGGCGATGATGATGGTCTTGCCGCCGTGGCGTTCGTAGAATTCATGCGCCCGCTCCAAGTGCTTCGGATTGAGCCAGCGCGAATTGCGGTCCTTCAGCACCCGCGGCCCGATGTAGTGCCCGACGCTGTAATTGACGGCATCCCCCAGTATCGCCGCGATGATCAGCAGCACGACCAGCAGGTGTATGTTCATGCCGCCGGCGGCGGCGATTGCGCCGGCCACGAACAGCAGCGAGTCGCCGGGCAGGAACGGCGTCACCACCAGTCCGGTCTCGCAGAACACGATCAGGAACAGGATCAGGTAGATCCAGGCGCCATAGGCGGCAACCAGCGCCTGCAGGTGCTCGTCGAGGTTGACGACGAGATCGATGAAAAGCGCGAGCAGTTCCAAGGCCGCAGTCCGCCTAGACTACGGCGCCGTCTTCTCCGGGCTTCTGTGCGGCCTCTGGCTTGACCAGGTCGCCGCGCCGCAGCCCCAGCCACATCAGCAGCGAGCTGCCCACCATGATCGAGGAATAGATGCCGAACCAGATGCCGATGGTCAGCGCCAGCGCGAAATAGAACAGCGCTTCGCCGCCGAAAACCAGCATCGAGCACACCATCAGCTGCGTCGATCCGTGCGTGATGACGGTGCGCGATATCGTCGCGGTGATCGCGGTGTCGATGATTTCGGGCACCGACAGCTTTCGCATGTTCCGGTTGCGGAAACACTCGCGCACCCGGTCCATGATGACCACGGATTCGTTCACGGAATACCCGAGCACCGCCAGCACGGCAGCCAGCACGGGCAGCGTGAACTCCCACTGGAACAGCGAAAAGAAGCCGAGAATGATCACCACGTCGTGCAGGTTGGCGACGATCGCCGAGACGCCGAACTTCCACTCGAAACGGAACCACAGGTAAATGATGATCCCGGCACACACGAACAGCAGCGCCAGCGCGCCGTTCTCCAGCAGTTCCTTGCCAACCTGCGGGCCGACGAACTCGACGCGCTGGAGCTCAACCTCGCCGCCGAGCTGCTTCAGCTCCTTCATGACCACTTCGGAAATGCCCGCGCTGCTGAGCCCCTCCTTCAGCGGCAGGCGGATCAGCACGTCGCGGGAACTGCCGAAATTCTGCACGCTGGGCTCGGTGAAGCCGATTTCCACCATCCGGGCGCGGATCCGGTCGAGATCCGGCGGCTGCTGGTAGGTCACCTCCATCACCGTGCCGCCGGTGAAGTCGACGCCGAGATGCAGGCCCCGTGTCGCCAGCGAGCCGACCGCGATCACGAACACCAGCACGGAAATCATGTTGAAGATGAACGCATGGCGCATGAACGGGATCACGCGCCTGATTCTGAAAAATTCCATGTTTATGTCCGCAAGTTATGTGTGGGCGCCGGAAATCAGGCCTTTTCCGCATCCGGCCGCCAGATCTGGCCCACGGAGATCGACTCGAGGCGGCGGCGGTTGCCGTACATCAGGTTGACGACGCAGCGCGACACCATGACCGCGCTGAAGATAGAGGTCATGATGCCGAGGCAGTGCACCACCGCGAATCCCCGGACCGGCCCCGAACCGAAGGCAAACAGCGAAACGCCGACCACGAGGTTGGTCAGATTCGAATCCAGGATCGTGCCCCAGGCCTTGTCATACCCGGCATGGATCGCCGCGTGCGGCGTGTTGCCGTTGCGCAACTCCTCCCGCACCCGCTCGTTGATCAGCACGTTGGCATCGATCGCCATACCCAGTGTCAGCGCAATCGCCGCGATGCCGGGCAGGGTCAGCGTGGCCTGCAGCATCGACAGCAGCGCGATCAGGAACAGCAGGTTTGCCGACAGCGCGATGACGGAAATGACGCCGAAAATCCTGTAATACAGGATCATGAACACGGCGATCGCGGCAAACCCGATCCACATCGACTGGAAACCGACGCGGATGTTTTCCGCGCCCAGCGAGGGGCCCACGGTGCGTTCCTCGACGATTTCCATAGGCGCCGCCAGCGCGCCGGCGCGCAGCAGCAGCGACACGTCCCGCGCCTCCTGCGTCGTCATGCGGCCGCTGATCTGCACCCGGCCGCCGCCGATCTCGCTGCGGATCACCGGCGCGGTGACCACCTCGCCCTTGCCGCGCTCGAACAGCAGGATCGCCATGCGCTTGCCGACATTTTCGCGGGTCACCTGCTGGAAAATCCGCGCGCCGGTGCCGTCGAGATTGATGTGCACCGCGGGCTCGCCCGTGTTGCCGTCAAAGCCGGGCTGCGCGTCATTGATGCGCTCGCCGGTCAGCACCACCTGCTTCTTGACCAGCACCGGTTCGCCGCTGCGCTCGTAGTAGAGATCGGTGCCAAAGGGCGCCTGCCCCGCCTTCGCCTGCTGCAGGGCCGCCAGGTCGAGCATTTTTTCGTCGTCGACCATGCGCACTTCCAGGGTCGCGGTGCGGCCCAGGATGTCCTTGGCCTTGGCGGTGTCCTGCACGCCGGGCAGTTGCACGACAACCCGGTCGACGCCCTGCTGCTGAATGATCGGCTCCGCGACGCCCAGTTCGTTGACGCGGTTCCTGAGCGTGTTGATGTTCTGCTGCAGTGCTGCCTCCTGGATGCGGCGCTGCTCCTCGACCCTCAGCACGCCGCTGATGCGGAATTCGCCGGCATCGTCGGCGGTTTTCAGCTCGAGCGCCGGCATGTCCTTGGCGATGCGTACCAGCGCGCGGTCGCGCAGCGCGGCCTCGCGGAAGCGTACCGTCAGCGACTGGCCGTCGCGCGAAACGCCCGAATACTGGATGCGCTGCTCGCGCAGCAGGCTGCGGATGTCGTTGGTGTACGCCTCCAGCTGCTTGGTCAGCGCCGATTTCATGTCGACCTGCATCAGGAAATGCACGCCGCCGCGCAGGTCGAGGCCCAGGTACATCGGCAGGGCGCCGATCGAAGTCAGCCACTGCGGGCTGCGCGACAGCAGGTTGAGCGCCACCACGTAGTCCTCGCCGAGCGCCGCCTGCACGGCGTCCTTCGCCCTGATCTGGTCGTCGGTCGACTCGAAGCGCGCCTTGACGCTGGTCGCATCCAGTTCAATGCCTTCCGCCCTGAGTTCGGCCTTTTTCAGCACGCCCTCGATGCGCTCCATCAGGGCCGCGTCGACTTTCAGGTTGCTGCGCAGCGGGGACACCTGCACCGCCGGCACTTCGCCGTAAAAATTGGGCAGCGTGTAGAGCAGCCCGATCACGATGGTGGCAAGAACCAGCAGGTTTTTCCAGAGGGGATAACGGTTCATGAATGGAGCCGCGCGGAAATGGGTGCAGTGGAAATGAAGGCGATGAAGGCCAGCAGGTGCAAAAGGGCCGGGCCGCCCTTTCGCGCCGTCAAGGCTTCAGATGCTCAGGAGTTCATTGAATGTTCTTGATCGTGCCCTTGGGCAGCACGGTCTGTACGGCGTGGCGCTGCATCTGCATCTCGACGCCTTCGGCGACGCCGACGGTGATGTACTGGTCGTCGACCTTGGTGATGCGGCCGAGGATGCCGCCGGCGGTGATCACTTCGTCACCCTTTTGCAGCGCGTCGACCATGGTCTTGTGCTCCTTGGCGCGCTTCATCTGCGGCCGGATCATCAGGAAATAGAGCACGGCGAACATCGCGAGGATAAGCAGCATGCTTTCGATACCGCCGCCCTGCGCGGCAGCCGGGGCCTGTGCCCAAGCGGGACTGATCAACACGGTAAACCTCCGTTGCGGAAATGGGGCGCCTCAAACCGGCGGATGCCGGACTCCGGACGCTTCGTCAAAGTGTTGTATTTTAACATCATTCCCCCTCATTTTGACCGCTCATTTCGGCCACTTCCGCGGCGAAGCCGGCGAGCCGGCCGGCCGCGATCGCACCCCGCAGCCCGCGCATCAGCTCCTGGTAGTAATGCAGGTTGTGGAGGGTATTGAGCCGGGCGCCCAGCATTTCGTTCACTCTTTGCAGGTGATGGAGGTAGGCCCGGGTGAAATGACGGCAGGTGTGGCAGCCACAGTCCGGATCCAGCGGCGACAGGTCGTCTCGGTAGCGGGCGTTGCGCAGCTTGATCACGCCGCGGCGGGTGTAGAGCCAGCCGTTGCGGGCATTGCGGGTGGGCAGCACGCAGTCGAACATGTCGATGCCGGCGCTGACCGCGGCGACGATGTCGGCCGGCGTGCCGACGCCCATCAGGTAGCGCGGCCGCTCCGCCGGCAGCCGCGGCGCGGTGTGGCGCAGGATGCGCAGCATGTCGTCCTTGGGTTCGCCCACCGACAGCCCGCCGATGGCATAGCCGTCGAAGCCGATGCCGGTCAGCGCCGCCAGCGACTCGTCGCGCAAATCCTCGTACATGCCGCCCTGGACGATGCCGAACAGCGCATTGGGATTGCCGGCATGCGCCGCCTTGCTGCGCGCCGCCCAGCGCATCGACAGCTCCATCGAGGCCCGCGCCTGGGCGCGGTCAGCCGGGTACGGCGTGCATTCATCGAAGGCCATCACGATGTCGGAATTGAGCACGCGCTGGATGCGCATCGACTCCTCCGGCGTCAGGAAGCAGGCGTCGCCGTTGACCGGCGACTGGAATTTCACACCCTCCTCGCTGATTTTCCGCAACTCGCCGAGGCTGAACACCTGGAAGCCGCCGGAGTCGGTCAGGATCGGGCCGTCCCAGCCCATGAATCGGTGCAGGCCGCCGTGGGCGGCGATGACTTCGAGCCCGGGCCGCAGCCACAGGTGGAAGGTGTTGCCGAGCACGATCCGAGCGCCGAGGCCGCGCAGTTCCTCGGGCGCCATGCCCTTGACGGCGCCGTAGGTGCCCACCGGCATGAACACCGGGGTCTCGACTTCGCCGTGCGCGGTTTCGAGCAGGCCGCAGCGCGCCGCGCCGTCACAGGCGGTGACCTTGAATTGCATGGGCTTCACTGCTCTGGCGCGCGGTCGATCAGCATCGCGTCACCATAACTGAAAAAGCGGTAGCGCTGCGCAATCGCGTGCTGGTAGGCGCGGCGGATGTTGTCGATACCGCCGAAGGCCGACACCAGCATCAGCAGCGTCGAGCGCGACAGATGGAAATTGGTGACCAGGCGGTCGACGATGCGGAAGCGGTAGCCGGGCAGCACGAACAGCGAGGTCTCGGCCGCACCTGCAACCGGCTCGCCGGCCGCTGCCGCACTTTCCAGCGCGCGCAGGCTGGTGGTGCCGACGGCGACGACGCGGCCGCCGTCGGCGCGGGTCGCGCGCAGCGCATCGACGGTCGCCTGCGGCAGGCTGTACCACTCGCTGTGCATGCGGTGATCGGCGAGGTCCTGCACCCGCACCGGCTGGAAGGTGCCGGCGCCGACATGCAGCGTCAGCGTAGCGATGCCGACGCCTTTCGCGCGCAGCGCGGCGAGGATTGCATCGTCGAAATGCAGTCCCGCTGTGGGCGCGGCAACAGCGCCGGGATTTTTCGCATAAACGGTCTGGTAACGCGCCTCGTCGTCGGCATCCGGCTTGTGCCCGATGTACGGCGGCAGCGGCACCGCGCCGTGGCGCTCGAGCAGCGCCCACACGTCATCGTCGCCGGCAAAACGCAGCTGCCAGAGTTCGCCACGGCGCCCGAGCACCTCGGCCTCGGCGCCGTCGCCGAGCAGCAGGCGGCTGCCCGCCTTCGGCGCATGGCTCGCACGCAACTGGACGTCGGCCTCGTGCAGGCCGGTGACGCGCTCGACCAGCACTTCGACCCGGCCGCCCGAGTCCTTGCGCCCGAGCAACCGCGCCTTGATCACGCGCGTGTCGTTGATGACCAGCAGGTCGCCCGCGTCGAGCAACTTGACGATGTCCGGAAAGAGGCTGTCGCGCAGTGCACCCGTGGTGCCGTCGAGGTGCAGCAGCCGGCTGGCGCTGCGCGCTGCGGCCGGCGCCTGCGCGATCAGTTCCGGCGGCAGGTCGTAATGGAAGTCGTCCAGACGCATCGCGCGGATTATATAAGCAAGGGTATAAGGGACGCCTGCCGCGGCAGCACGCGGTTGCCCGGTTTCAGGCGTTTAAGCGATAATCGCGGCCCGTGCCGGGATGGCGGAATTGGTAGACGCACGGGACTCAAAATCCCGCGCTGGCAACAGCGTGCCGGTTCGATTCCGGCTCCCGGCACCAGCTTCAGCAAGCGCAGATGTCATCTGCGCCATTCATCCGGTCGAGTGCCGGTCCCACCTCAGACCGCCGGCCGTGTCACCTCGACGTTGTCGATCAGCCGCGTCCTGCCCAGCCGTGCCGCGGCCAGGATCACCAGCCCGGTTTCGCCGTTGGTCGGCGGCTGCAGGTCGCTGCGCCGGCGCACGGCCACATAGTCCGGTTTCCAGCCGTGGCGCGCGAGCTCCGCCATCGCAGCGAGCTCGACCCGCTGGTAATCCCTGGCGCCCATGGCGATTTCACCCTTGGCGTTGCGCAGCACGCGGTACAGCCGCGGCGCCTCCTGGCGTTCGGCGGGGCTCAGGTAGGCATTGCGCGAGGACAGCGCAAGGCCGTCTTCGGCACGCACGGTTTCGGCAAGGATGATTTCGATCGGCAGCGCGAACTGGCGCACCATGTTGGTCAGCACCAGGCACTGCTGGTAATCCTTCTTGCCGAAAATCGCGGCATGCGGTGACACCATGTTGAACAGCTTCAGCACGACGGTGGCGACGCCGCGGAAGTGTCCGGGCCGGGCGCCGCCGTCGAGGATGTGCTGCAGGTCCGAGGGCTCCACGACGTAGGTCTGCGGCTCGGGATAGATTTCCTTCTCGTCCGGCGCAAACACCACGTCGACGCCGGCCTTGCGCAGGCGCTCGCAGTCGGCCTCGAAAGTGCGCGGGTAGCGGTCGAAATCCTCGCGCGGGCCGAACTGCAGGCGGTTCACGAAAATGCTGACCACGGTGCAGGCCGCGCGCGGCTTGGCGATGCGCATCAGCTCGATGTGCCCGTCGTGCAGATTGCCCATCGTGGGCACGAACACGTTGTCCGGCTCGCGGCGCAGGCGCTCGCGCAGTTCGGCTACGGAATGGATGACGTCCATGACGGCAGTGATGAGCTAGGAGTGATGGGTGATGAGAAAAAGCCGGGGAATCATACTAGAGAACGTGACTGATGACGTTTTTCATTCATCATTCATCGTTCATCATTCATCACTGCATCAAAATGAGTGTTCCCTGCCCGGAAACTTCCCGGCGCGCACTTCCTCGACATACAGCGCGACCGCATCCTGGATCGAGCCGGCTGCCGCCTTCATGTAATTCTTGACGAATTTCGCCTTTTTCCCCGGGTAGACGTCGAGCATGTCGTGCAGCACCAGCACCTGTCCGTGGCAGTCAGCACCGGCGCCGATGCCTATCGTCGGCACGCCGGCCGCGGCGGTGACCTGGCTGGCCAGCGCGGCGGGAATCGCCTCCAGCACGATCATGCCGGCGCCCGCCTGCTCGAGGATGCGCGCGTCGTCGAGCAGACGCTGCGCGTCATCCTCGGCTTTGCCCTGGACGCGGTAACCGCCGAGCTGGTGCACAGACTGCGGGGTCAGCCCGAGATGCCCGCAAACCGGAATGCCGCGCTCGGTGAGGAAGGAGATGGTCTCCAGCATCGGGCGGCCACCCTCGATCTTCACCATCTGCGCGCCGGCCGCCATGATCTCCGCGGCATTGCGGAAGGCCTCCTGCGGGCTCACCTGGAAAGTGCCGAAGGGCATGTCACCGATGATGAAGGCGCGCTTCGCGCCGCGCGCCACGCAGGCGGTGTGGTAGACCATGTCGCGCAGGGACACCGGCAGCGTCGACTCGTGCCCCTGCAGCACGTTGCCGAGCGAATCGCCGATCAGCAGCGTGTCGAGCCCGGCGCCGTCCAGCAGCGCGGCAAAACTCGCGTCGTAGCAGGTCAGCATCGTGATCTTCTCGCCGTCCCGCATCATCTTGTGCAAATTGCTGAGGGTGATACGCATGGGGTTCTCCTGGCTAGCCGCCGAGGCTGAAGAATTCGCGCGGGCCGCGCATGGCGTTGATTCGCTGCAACAATAAATCAAAATCCGCGGCCGAATCAACGAAGTTGAGATTCTCTGAATTGACGATCAGCAGCGGTGCCGCGCTGTAATGGTGGAAAAACCGCGCATAGGCGTCGGCCAGGCGCAGCAGGTATTCGTCCGGTATGCTTTTCTCATAAACCGTCGCCCGCCGCCGCACCCGCTCCACCAACGTTTCCGCGCCCGCCTGCAGGTAGATCACGAGGTCGGGTTGCGGCGCCTGCGGCTTCAGGTGGTCGTAGATCTGGCGGTAGAGCGCGAGTTCGTCATCGTTGAGGTTCAGGCGCGCGAACAGCGGATCCTTCTCCAGCATGAAATCAGCGACGGTGACGCCGGAGAACAGGTCGGACTGCACAAGATCACGCACCTGGTTCATGCGCTGGAACAGGAAAAACAGCTGCACCGGGAGCGCATGGCGCGCGGGATCCTGGTAGAAGCCGGGCAGGAAGGGATTGGCGTCGGGATCCTCGAACAGCGTTACCGCACCCAGGTGCGCGGCGAGGCGCCGCGCCAGCGTGGTCTTGCCCGAGCCGATCGGCCCTTCGACCACGATGTAGCGGTATTTTGCGTTCAGCGTCATGCCGAGATCCGCCGCAGTTGCGCAACGCTGCCGGCGTCCAGACGCGCGGCCAGTTCGCGCACGGTGCCCTGCCCCGGCACCTCGGCATCCGGCGCGATCTCCGCCAGCGGCAGCATCACGAAGGCGCGCTCGAGCATGCGGGCATGCGGGATCGTCAACCCTGGTTCATGCAGCACCAGGCCGCCATAGAGCACGATGTCGAGGTCCAGTGTGCGCGGCGCGTTGGGAAAGTCGCGGACCCGGCCCTGCGCGCGCTCGATCCCGAGCAGCGCGGCCAGCAGCGCCTGCGGCGCCAGCGCGGTCTCGATCAGCGCCACGGCATTGATGAAATCCGGCTGGTCGGCATAACCGACGGGCGCGCTGCGGTAGAGGGAGGATCGGGCGGTGAGCCGGGTTCCGGGCAAAGCGGCCAGTGCGGCAAACCCGGCCTCGACCTGGCGTAACGGATCGCCGATGTTCGCACCGAGCGCAACGCAGGCCGTGTGCGCGGTGGCGGGCACCCCGGTCACCCGGCGGCGGGCGCCGCCGCGCCGGGTTTGCGCCGGCGGCGCTTGCGGCGCTTTTTCGCCGGTCCGCTGTCGGCAACCAGCATGCTTGCGCGGGCATCGGCATCGGCATTCTGGAAACGCGTCCACCACTCGCCGAGTTCGGCCTCGACCTCGCCGCTTTCACAACGCAGCAGCAGGAAATCGTAGGCGGCGCGGAAGCGCGGATGCTCGAGCAGCCGGAATGGCCGCTGGCCGGCGCGCTGCCCGAAACGCGGCTGCAGCGCCCACAACTCCTTCATGTCCGAGGTGAAGCGCCGCGGAATGGCCAGCTGCTCGGTCTGCTTGTCGAGCATCTCGTCCATCGCCTCGTACAGCGCCGGGATCGGCGGCACGCCGCGGGCCTCGATTTTTTTCCAGGCCGCCAGCACCTCGTGCCACATCAGCGCGGCAAACAGGAAGGCCGGCGACACCGGCTTGCCGGCGCGGATGCGCGCATCGGTGTTCTGCAGCGCGAGCATCACGAAACGCTCGCCCATCGGCTGCTCGAGGATCACATCGAGCAGCGGCAGCAGGCCGTGGTGCAGGCCCTCCCGGCGCAGGCGCTTCACGCATTCCGCGGCATGCCCCGACAGCAGCAGCTTCAGCATCTCGTCAAACAGGCGCGCCGCCGGGACATGGGCCAGCAGTTTCGCCAGCGACTTCACCGGCTTGCGGGTGGGTGCGTCGATCTCCAGTCCGCAGGCCGCTGCAAAACGCACTGCGCGCAGCATGCGCACCGGGTCCTCGCGGTAGCGCTGCGCCGGGTCGCCGATCATGCGCAGGCGCCTGCGCTTCAGGTCGGCGACGCCGCCGTGGTAATCCCAGACTTCCTGCCGCGCCGGGTCGTAGAACAGCGCGTTGATCGTGAAGTCGCGCCGCGCCGCATCCTGGGCCTGGTCGCCCCAGACGTTGTCGCGCAGCAGGCGGCCGTGCTCGTCCTCGACCTGGAGGTCGGCGTCGGCTTCCGCCGCCGGACCGCGGAAAGTGGTCACCTCGACAAGGTCACGGCCGCACATCACGTGGACGATCCGGAACCGCCGGCCGATGACGCGGGAGCGCCGGAAAATCCCGCGCACTTCCTCGGGCGTCGCGTTGGTGGCAACGTCGAAATCCTTGGGATCGCGGCCGAGGATCAGGTCACGCACCGCGCCGCCGACAACGAAGGCGCTGTAACCGGCCTCCTGCAGCGCGTCGCAGGTGCGCAGCGCGCAGCTGCCGATGCGGTCGCGGGTGATGCCGTGCTCGCCCACCGCGATGATGCGCGGCCGGGCGGACTTGAACATGCGGCCCGAAAACACGCGGCCGAGCAGCTTCTTGATCATGCGGAAATCATGCGGAAATGGCAGGCGGCGCGCTTTGTGGGAGGTGTCGACCGTCCGGTCGCCGCAGCAGGGAAAACCGGCGCGATTATACATGCCCCCATCGTGGCGCCTGCCGCACTCCTCAGCCGAGGCTGATCACCGGCCAGCCGCGCTCTGCGGCGTGGGCGCGCAGCGCGGCATCGGGATCCACCGCCACCGGATGAGTCACCTGTTCGAGCAGCGGGAGATCATTGTGGGAATCGCTATAAAATGTTGATTTTAAAGCGCTTTTTATGCTTTCCCCGCGGGAGGCCAGCCAGGCCTCGAGGCGCTCGACCTTGCCTTCGCGAAAACTCGGCGTGCCGCTGACGCCGCCGGTGAACTCGCCGTCGCGCACCTCGGGTTCGGTGGCGATCAGGTGTTCGATGCCGAAAGCGCGCGCAATGGGCGCCGTGACGAAGCTGTTGGTCGCAGTGATGATCACGCAGACCTCGCCGCGGTGGCGTTCAACCAGCGCGCGCGCCGAATCGCGGATCATCGGTTCGATGCGCTCGCGCATGTAATCGGCATGCCAGGCATCGAGCACGCGGCGCGGGTGGCGCGACAGCGGCTTCAGCTGGAAATCGAGGAACTCGCGAATGTCCAGCGTACCGGCCTTGTACTGGTCATAGAACTGCTGGTTGCGCGCTTCATAGACCTCGCGGTCGAGCACCCCGCGGTCGATCAGGAACTGCGCCCATTCAAAATCGCTGTCACCCGCGAGCAGCGTGTTGTCGAGATCAAACAGGGCCAGGTTCATGCGTGTTTCCGTTTTCCTTGTGTTCATTCATGGTTGCTTCGGCGGCACCGGCTGCAGCAGCGCACGTGCCAGCGGCACCGTGATGGCGCGTTTCTGCTCCAGCGACAGCCGGTCCAGCGTGTCGACCAGCGCGCGCAGGGAGCTCAAGTCGCGCGGCGCACGGGCCAGCAAATATTCCTCGACATCCCGCGGCAGGATGAAGCCGCGCGCCGCGGCATGATCCCGCAGCGCCGCGCGGCGGTCCTCCTCGCTCAGCGCGCGCACTTCATAAACGAGCCCCCAGGCCAGCCGGGTCAGCAGGTCGGGCCGCAGCGGCAGCCGCGCCGGCGGCAGGTCGCCGGCGGCAAGCAGCACGCCGCCGCCCTCGCGCAGCGTGTTGCAGACATTGAACAGTGCGATCTGCGCCGGACCGTCGAGCCGCTGCACGTCATCGGCAATGCAGGCATCGTCGGCCTGCACGCCCTCAGCGCTGCCCTCGAACAGCTGCGCGGTCCTGCCGGCTCCTCGCAGCGCCTGCAGCATGGCCCGCAGCAGGTGGCTGCGGCCGCTGCCGCTGCCGCCCCACAGATAAATGAAACGTTCGGACTGCCCGCCGCCCGCCAGCGCGCGCAGCGCGGCCACCAGTTCCGCATTGTCGCCGACGACGAAATTGTCCAGCGTCGGCACGGGCGGTGCCGCCAGTTCCAGCGCAAGCTGCTTCATCCCCCGCTCATTCCCGGTACATGCCGCTCGCCAGGTAGTCGCGGCGCAGGTGGCGTGCCCAGACCAGCAGCGCGGCGCTGACCGGCAGCGCGAGCAGGACGCCGAAAAATCCGAACAGGCTGCCGAAGGCGAGCAGCGCGAAGATCACCGCGACCGGATGCAGGCCGATGCGTTCGCCGACCAGCCAGGGCACCAGCAGGTAACCCTCCACCATGTTCGCCAGGATGAACACGCCCCAGATC
>VFQN01000158.1_pt1 | contig 140726 bp, 137 predicted proteins | sample 3512371 | NCBI WGS metagenome assembly VFQN01 (sample SAMN10412370, study PRJNA504923) | tailings metagenome | isolation source: Replicate 2 from Balatoc abandoned mine | place: Philippines: Itogon, Benguet | collected 2017-08-28 | reverse complement strand
CCCCCGCTCGAGGGCACGGCGGGCGTCCTCGTTGAACTTGATGAGCTTCGGCATCGTCAGACCGCCTTCGCGAGGATGTCGGACTCACGGAGGATGAGGAGGTCCTGGCCGTCGACCTTGACCTCGGTGCCGCCGTACTTGGAGTAGATGACCTCGTCGCCCTCGGCGACCAGCAGCGGTACGCGCTGACCATCCTCGAAACGGCCCGCGCCCACGGCCAGGACCCGTCCACGCTGCGGCTTCTCGGCCGCGGTGTCCGGGAGGACGATGCCGCTGGCGGTCACCTGCTCAGCCTCGATGGACTGGACGACGACGCGGTCGCCCAACGGCTGTAGGTTCATGCACTCCCCCTCTTGGCACTCGATGTTCGTGAGTGCCAAAGGGTGCCATCCGGGTGTGCGCGGCGCAACCCGCCGCGCGTCACGCGGGCGTCACTTGAGGGACGGGAACTCGATGACCTCGGAGAAGTGGATGACCGACACCGTGTCGTCGAGGGCCACCTCGCGCGAGTAGATGTGCGAGAGGAAGTGGAGCGTGTCCTCGACGAGGCGGAACTCGGGGTTGTCGCGCTCGATCTCGCGCTGGGTGAGCTCGCGCACCGGCTTGACCGAGACGTCGTCGATGATCGCCGTGAAGATCCGCTGGCGCGGTCCGTGCCGGTGCCCGACGGTCACCCAGACGAGCTGACCCTTGCGGTACTTGTGCGACTTGTCCCCGAGCCGGATCGTCGCCGTCTTGCGGCCCTTGCGGAGCTGGTCGATGAAGAGGGGCGAGTAGAAGTTGAGCGCGTACACGGAGGTCCTCGGGCGCGGGTTGACAGGTCGGGCGAGTCAGCCCGCCGGGTCCGGCCGGGTCGCCCCCCCGGCACCGTAGCCTGCCGCGTCGACCCAGGCGAGTGCGGCGTGCATCACGCGCCGCTCCCCCGGGTAGGTCAGCGCGTCCGGGGCGCGGCGGATGGGCACCAGCCGCACGCCGTCGACCTCGCCGTCGTGGTGGGCCGGGGATCCCGCGCGGTACTCCAGGAGCCAGAAGCCGACCGTCTTGACCACGCGGGAGCCGAGCGCGCGCGACCAGAAGGCGTACTCGATCTCCTCGAGGGGCGCCAGCACCCGCCCCGAGAGCCCGGTCTCCTCGCGCGTCTCGCGCACCGCGGTCTCGGGCGGCTCCTCCCCGGCCTCGATGTGGCCCTTGGGCAGGCCCAGCACGTCACCGCGCCGCAGGTGGATGAGCGGCACGAGCACCTGCGGCCCGTGGCGCACGAGCAGGACACCGCCCGCCGATCGCTCGGTGACCACGCGACTCACCCGCGCGCCCGCGGCGCGGGGCGCCGCCCGCCGGCGGCGCCCCGGATCCGAGGACGGGCTACTTGCCGCCGAAGAGGCGCTTCAGGAAGCCCATGAAGCCGCCCGAGGCGGCCGGGGCCTCGCCGGCGGAGGCCGCCGATGCGGGCTGGGACGCCGCGGCGCCGTTGCTCGCGCTCGACTCGGCGGTGGGGGTGGAGCCGCCGTCGCCGACCCACTTCTCGAGGGCCTCCCAGCCGGTCGTGCCGGAGGGCGCGGACGGCGCCGCGGCCGCGGGGGCCTCGGATGCCGACGACGCCTCGGCGGCGCCCGCCGCCGTCCCGCCGCCCGGGCCGACCCACTTCTCGAGGGCCTCCCAGCCGGTCTTGCCGGAGGGCGCCGCGGCGGCCTCGCCGCCACCGGATCCGCCACCGACCCACTTCTCCAGGGCCTCCCAGCCGGTCTTGCCGGATGGGGCCGCGGCAGCGGCCTCGCCGCCGCCACCACCGCCACCGACCCACTTCTCGAGGGCCTCCCAGCCGGTCTTACCCGAGGGGGCCGCAGCCGGGGCGGCCTCGCCGCCGCCCGAGCCTCCACCGACCCACTTCTCCAGCGCCTCCCAGCCGGTCTTGCCCGAGGGGGCCGCAGCCGGCGCGGACTCGCCGCCACCGCCGCCGACCCACTTCTCGAGCGCCTCCCAGCCGGTGGTCTGGGCGCCCCCTGCGATGGGTGGCAGGAAACGACGTGGACGACTCATGAACTTCCTCCGGCGGGTCTCGGTCACGGGATCGCGGGACGGCTCGTGCCGTGCCGCACAAACCTACGGCGTGCCCCGATCCGGGGTCAAGGCGCGGAGGGCTGTGCTACGGGCTTCTCAGGCGATCCCGGCGAGCATCCGCCGGTAGCTGTCGAGTCGCTCCGGCGGCACCGCGCCCTCCACCGCGCAGCCGGCGTCCCCATCGTGCGCGCAGCCGCGGAAGCGGCATCCCTCGGCGGCCCGCGCGATCTCCGGGAAGCCGGCCTCGAGCCGGGCGCGGTCGAGTCGCGGCAGGTGGAAGGTGCGCACGCCGGCCGTGTCGACCACCGCGCCGCCGGAGGGCATCGGGATCACCCGGGGGTCGCTGGTGGTGTGGCGGCCCGTCCCGGCCTTGGCGCTGATCGCGCCCACGGCGCGCTCGACGCCGGTCAGGCCGCGGGTCAGCGTCGACTTGCCCACGCCGGAGTGCCCCACCAGCACGGCGACGCGGCCGTCGATCATCGCGCGCACGCGCTCCACGAACTCCGGGTCCTTCGCCACCCCGAGCAGCGTCGCGACGCCGATCCCCTCGTACAGGGAGCGGACGTGCGCCACCTCGCCGGCGTCGTGGGGGAGGTCCGCCTTGGTGAGCACCAGCGCCGCCTGCAGCCCGCCGAGCGACGCGGCGACGAGGTAGCGATCGATGAGGCGCGGATGCAGCGGCGGATCGACCACCGCGGCGACGATGACGGCCAGGTCGGCGTTGGCGACGATGGCGCGCGGACGGCCCTCGGCGCCCTGGCCACGCTCGAGGACGGTGGTCCGCGGCTCGACGGCCACCACCGTGACGTCCCCGTCGCGCTCGCGGAGCCGGACGCGGTCGCCGGCCACCGCGGGGCCGCCGGGCAGGCGCGGGCGCAGGCGGGCCTCGCGCTCCTCGCCGTCGATCAGCAGCGTCGCCGTCGGACCCGAGACCCGGATGACGACGGCCTCCCGCGCCGCTGCCTCCGGCGGGGAGGGGATCACGCCCCGGGCCGCTCCTGCTCGAGGAGCTCGGCGGCGGTGAAGAGCGCGTGCAGCGGGGCGTCGCCGAGGGCCTCCTGTGCGCGCTCGCGGCCCCCCTCGCCCCGGTCGACCACCACGGCCGCGGCGACCACGACGCCGCCGGCCTGACGGGCCTTCTCGACCGCCTGCACCAGCGACCCCCCGCTGGTGAGCACGTCGTCGACCACCGCGACCGGGGTGCCCTCCTCGATGAACGGGCCCTCGATCCACTGCTGGAGGCCGTGCTTCTTGGCCTCCTTGCGCACGAAGAAGCCGGTGACGCGCTCACCACCGGCCCACGCCGTCGCGCTCACGGCGCACACCAGGGGGTCGGCGCCGAGGGTCAGGCCGCCCACCGCGCGTGGCGCGGCGGGCGCGATGGCGTCCCACATCAGGGCGCCCGCGAGGGAGGCGCCCTCCGGATCGAGCAGCACCTGGCGCGCGTCGAAGTAGTACGACGAGCGGCGCCCGGAGGAGAGCATCACGGACTCGCGCACGAGCGCGTGCTCGCGCAGGAGGTGGGCCAGCCGGCCGCGGGCGTCGTCATCCACGCCGGCCACTCTACCGATGGCCGGAGCGCACTCCCTCGTGGGCGAGGGGGCTATGCGGCGGCGGTCCGCCCGGTCCCCGCGCAGGGCTCGCACACCACCGGGAGGTAGACGTGCGGCCGGTCGCAGGCCATCGCCTCGAGGATCGAGCCGGTGCCGAGGCATCGGTGGCACAGGTCAGGGGCCTGCACCGCGACGGTCCGCGGAGGGGTTCCGGGGCGGATCGACGGATCGATCGGCGCTGCCATGCCGGTACCTTTCACGGGGGCCCATACGCGGGCCCTGTATTCCCGTATCGGCGCCGGACGGACGAACCGGAGCGGCCCGGCCCCTTTTCCCGAGGGGATCCCGAGGAGGAGAGACCACCCGATGGACGTGACGCCCGAGGCCACACCCAACCCCAACGCGGTCAAGTTCACGCTCGACCGGCCGTCGACGGAGGGGCGCGGCGTCACCTTCCGCGCGGGCTCCGACCCCGCCGACTCGCCGCTCGGCGCGCGCATCTTCGCGCTCGACGGGGTGACCAACGTGTTCATGACGGCCAACTTCGTGAGCGTGACGAAGGAGGACGACGTCAGCTGGGACGACCTCGTCCCCGCGGTGATAGAGCAGATCGAGGAGCACTTCGAGGGTGCCTCGTGAGCCCGACAGGCGTCCTCTTCTCGTACGCGATCGGCCTGATCTTCGCGGTCGGCGGAATCGTCTTCCTGATCGGCCTCGACGACAACCGCTTCCTGTTCGGCATCCCCTACCTGATCATCGGGCTGGTGATCATCGGCGGCGTCGCGGCCAGCCAGCGCCGCCTGAAGCGCAAGGCCGAGGCGCAGGAGGCCGACGACGAGGGGACGCGGCCCCCGGGCGGAGGGCACCAGAGCCCCTACTGAGCCGCGGATCCGTCCAAGTGAACGGACCGTCCTCGTCCAAGTGAACGCACGCAGCGCCGCGGGCCGCCCGGCGGCGGCCCGCGGACGGCGCGCTCAGAGGGTCGGCAGCCCCTCCAGCTCGGCGGCGGCGCGGTCGAGGTCGGCCTGCGGCAGCTCGTAGTCGGTCATCTCGCCCGACAGGTACGCGTCGTACGCCGCCATGTCGAAGTTCCCGTGGCCGCAGAGGTTGAAGAGGATCGTGCGCTCGACGCCCTCCTCGCGCGCGCGCTCCACCTCCTCCACCACCGCGCGGATGGCGTGCGAGGGCTCCGGCGCCGGGATGATGCCCTCGGCGCGCGAGAAGCGGACCGCCTCGGCGAAGCACTCGCTCTGGTGGTACGCCCGGGCCTCGACCAGCCCGGTGTGCACCAGGTGCGACACGAGCGGCGCCATGCCGTGGTACCGGAGACCGCCGGAGTGGATCGCCGGCGGCACGAAGCCGTGGCCGAGCGTGTGCATCGGGAGCAGTGGGGTCATGCCGGCCGTGTCGCCGAAGTCGTAGCCGTAGTGGCCGCGCGTCAGCGTGGGGCAGGCCGCGGGCTCGGCGGCGACGATGCGGATGTCGCTGCCGGCGGCCTTGTCGGCGAGGAACGGGAACGCGAGGCCGGCGAAGTTCGAGCCGCCGCCCACGCAGCCGATCACCACGTCGGGCTCGGCGCCCGCCATCGCGAGCTGCTTGCGGGCCTCCTGGCCCACCACGGTCTGGTGGAGCAGGACGTGGTTGAGCACGCTGCCGAGCGCGTAGTTGGTGTCCTCGCGGGTCGCCGCGTCCTCGACCGCCTCGCTGATCGCGATGCCGAGGCTGCCCGTGCTGTCGGGCGTCTCCTCCAGGATCGCGCGCCCGGCCGCGGTGTCCGGGGAGGGGCTGGCCACCACCTCGCCGCCCCAGGTGCGGATCATCGACCGCCGGTACGGCTTCTGGTCGTAGGACGCGCGCACCATGAAGACCTTGCACTCGATCCCGAACAGGCCGCACGCGAAGGCCAGCGACGAGCCCCACTGGCCCGCCCCGGTCTCGGTCGCGAGGCGGGTGACGCCCTCCTCGCGGTTGTAGTACGCCTGCGGCACCGACGTGTTGGGCTTGTGGCTGCCCGCGGGGCTGACGCCCTCGTACTTGTAGAAGATGCGGCAGGTGGTGCCGAGCGCCTGCTCCAGGCCGTGGGCGCGGTAGAGCGGGGTCGGCCGCCACATCGAGTAGATCTCCCGCACCGGGTCGGGGATCGGGATCCACCGCTCCCCGCTGACCTCCTGGAGGATGAGCGCCATCGGGAAGATGGGCGAGAGGTCGTCCGGCCCCACCGGCTGCCCGGTGCCGGGGTGCAGGGGTGGCGGGGGCATCGAGGGCAGGTCGGCCGCGACGTTGTACCACCGCGTCGGGATCGCGTCCTCGGACAGCAGATAGCGGCGCTGGGCCACCGGGTGCCCCCTCTCGTGTCGCTCAGTCGAGGCCCGAGCCTACCCTGGCCCGTCGAGCCGGGGCGAGGGCGCGCGCGGGCAGCCAGAGCGTGAAGGTGGACCCCTGGCCGGGCGTGCTGACCACCGTGACGCGCCCGCCGAGGAGCGTGGCGAGCCGGCGCACGATCGACAGGCCGAGGCCGGAGCCGCCGGCCGGCCGGTCGCGGCCCGACTGCACCCGGTAGAGGCGGTCGAAGATGTAGGGCAGGTGCTCCGGGGGGATGCCGGTGCCAGTGTCGCTCACCGCGATGCCGGACTGCCCCGGCGCGGTGGCCGGCGACAGGTGCACGAAGCCGCCCCGCGGGGTCGCGCGGATCGCGTTGGAGATCAGGTTGGAGAGGATCGTCGCCACGTGGTCCGGGTCGCCGAGCGCCGAGAGGCTGCCCTCCGGTGGGTGCAGCGAGACGCCCTTGGCCCGCGCGTCGGCCGCGAGCCGGGCCACCGCCTCGCGGCCCGCGTCCATCAGGTCCATCGGCACCGGCGCGACCGGCGGGTCGAGGTCGAGCCAGGTGAGCTGCTGGAGGTCGCGCACCAGCTCGCGCAGCCGGGCCGCCTCGACCCGGATGAACTCGGCCGACTCGCGCCGGTCCTCGTCGCTCGCCGCCGTGCCGTCCTCCAGCGCCTGCGCGAACCCCTCGATCGCGGTCACCGGGGTGCGCAGCTCGTGAGCCACGTCGGCGAGGAACTCGCGCTGGCGCACGTCCGCCGACTCCAGGCGCGCCGTCATGCGGTTGAACGCCTGGGCCAGACGGCCGAGCTCGTCGTCGGTGACCGGCACGCGCACGTCGAACCGGCCGGCCGTGACGGCCTCGGCGCTGTCGGCCAGAGAGCTGACCGACGCCCGGAGGCGCGCGCCGACGCCCACCGCGAGCGCCCACACGAGCGCACCGAGGCCCACCAGCCCCACCGCGATCAGGGCCACGAACACCCAGTCCGTGAAGAGCCCCGCGGCGGGATCGGGGCGCTGGAGCAGCACCTCCACCTCGCCGCGCTGCGCCCGCGCGGACGCCTGCGCCTCGCTGACGGGGCGGTTCCAGTGCACCACCAGCCCCGACACGTAGACCACGAAGCGCGCGTCGCCCACGTAGCGCTGCGCCTCGCGCGAGCTCGCGGCGGCGTTCTCCACGCCGTTGCGCTCGATCTGGCGCGCGATCGAGTCGGCCTGCTCGCGCAGGGCGGCCTCGACCTCCGAGCGGCTGCGGGCGTCGATGAACGAGACGAACACGAGCTGGGCGACGACGAACGCCACCGCCAGGGCGACGCCGATCGCGAGGGCGACCCGCGCCTGGAAGCTGCGCGGGCGCAGCCGGCGCAGGGCGCGGATCACGGCGCCGGCTCGAGCCGGTAGCCGACCCCCCGAACGGCGACGATGCCGATCTCCTCACCGAGCTTGCGGCGCAGGTTGGCCACGTGCACGTCCACGGTCTTGCCGCCGACGGCCGACTGGTAGCCCCACACCTTCTCGAGCAGCCGCTCCCGCGTGTAGACGACGCGCGGGTGCGCCGCCAGCTCGGCCAGCAGGTCGAACTCGAGTCTCGTCAGGTCGACCTCCTCGCCGTCGACCGTCACGCGGCGGCTGGCCGGCTCCAGCACGGCCGGGCCCGCACGCAGCACGCGATCGGGGTCGGGCGGCGCGCCCACCCGGCGCATCACCGCCTTGACGCGGGCGACCACCTCGACGGGCGAGAACGGCTTGACCACGTAGTCGTCGGCGCCCAGCTCGAGCCCGGTGATGCGGTTGGCCTCGTCGTCGCGGGCCGTGATCATGATGATCGGGACGGTCGAGGCGTCGCGCAGGCGGCGGCACACCTCGTATCCGTCGATGCCCGGGAGCATCAGGTCGAGCAGGACGAGGTCGATCCCGCCCCGGCGGACCTGGTCGACCGCCGTCTCGCCGTCGGGCGCCTCCGCGACCGTGAACCCGGCGTCCGTCAGGTAGAGCCGCAGCAGCCGCCGGATCGCTCGTTCGTCGTCGACCACCAGGACGTGACCGCGGCTGGCCATCGCACCGATGATAGTCGGCCGGGCGCCGGCGTCCGGGGGAGCGGGCCCCCCGTCGCCGCCGGGGGCAGAATGGACGGCCCGCCGCCGTCCCGGAGCCCCGCCTGACCACGCGCCACATCCTCATCCTCACGCTGCTCTCGGCGGTGTGGGGGGCCTCGTACCTGCTGATCGCCGAGGCGGCCGAGGAGATGCCCGAGTCGCTGGTCGTCGTCGGGCGCACCGCGCTGGCGGCGCTCACGCTGGTGCTGGTGGCGCGCGCCCGGGGCGCCGGCCGCGCGGCGCTGGCGGAGGCGCGGCGGCGCCCGGGCACGGCGGTGCTCCTCGGCCTCACGGCGATCGCCCTGCCCTTCATGCTCATCACCTTCGGCGAGCGCACCGTCCCGACCGGCCTCGCCGCCGTGCTGATCGCCTCCGTGCCGCTGCTGATCGCCCTGATGGCGCCGGCGCTCGACCGGACCGAGGTGATGGCGCCGGCCCGCTGGATCGGCCTGTTCGTCGGGCTCGCCGGGGTGGGGCTGCTCGTCGGCGTGGAGCAGGTCGGCTCGACCGGGGAGGTGCTCGGGGCGCTCGCCATGATCGGCGCCGCCGCCAGCTACGCCGTGTCGGGCTTCGTCCTCAAGCGCGGCTACCCCGGCGTGCCGAGCGAGGTGACCACCCTGATCTCCGTCGGGGTCGCCGCCGTGCTGACCCTCCCCGCCGTCGCGATCCAGCCGCCCACGCAGGTGCCGCACGCCGGCGCGGTGCTGGCGGTCGTCGCCCTGGCGGTGGTCGGGACGGCGTGGGCCTTCGTCGTCTATTTCCGGCTCATCGCCGAGGTCGGCTTCGGCCGCGCGTCGCTGGTCGCGTACACCATCCCCCCGGTGGCGGTCGCCTACGGGTGGGCCCTGCGCGACGAGGCGATCACGCCGGCCATGCTCGCCGGGATGGGCCTCATCCTGCTCGGGGTCTACCTCACCGCGCGTCGGCCACGGGCCGGCATTCCGGCGGCCGCGTCCTAGCCCGGGGGGCCGACCAGGAAGACGCGGGTGCCGGTCTCGTTCACCGACGGCAGCCGCGGGTGGCGCGCGTTGATGCGCCAGCGGAACCGGTAGACCCCGGGCGCCCAGGAGGCCGGGATCGTCAGCTCGCTCGACTCGGTGTAGGAGCCCGGGTCCTCCGGCGGGAAGCTCTTCGACAGCGACTCCAGGCGCTCGCCGGTGACCGCGTTCTCGAACACGAACACGTGGCCCGTGCCGATCCGCTGCGCCCCGCTCACCCGGTAGGCCACCTCGAAGCGGTAGCGCGTGCCCGCCCGCGCCACGTACACGGTCTCGCGGTCGGCCGCGTCCTCGGCCGGCGTGGCGACCCGCACGATGCCCGGCTCGAGGCTGAGGGCGGCGCCCGGCGCCTGGCTCCCGGCGGGCACCGCCGACAGCGCGACGAGGGCGGCCGCGGCGGTGGCGGCGAGGGCGCGGCGCATGGGCCGGGATGATACCGGCGCGGCGGCCGGCGACCTTGAATCGCCCCGGGGCGGCCCCTACCGTTCCGGGACCCCCCGGCCCGCCCGGAGGGCGCGGCGGGATAGCTCAGTTGGTAGAGCACACGACTGAAAATCGTGGTGTCCCCAGTTCGAATCTGGGTCCCGCCACTCCGGAGCCCCGCCGCCGCGGGGCTCCGCCGCGCGGGCACCGGACGCGCACGGGAGCGCGCGGCGCGCCGGGGTCGCCGCCCCGCCCATCCGACGAAAGGCCCCACGCCCGATGAGCGACGAGGGATTCTTCATCGACCACGTCATCTACGGCGTCGTCGACGTCGATGCGGCCAGCGAGCGCCTGCGCGACGAGTACGGCCTCGGGACGGTCCCCGGCGGGACCCATCTCGGCGGGACGGCCAGCCGGCTGGTGCCGCTCGGGCCCGAGTGCTTCCTCGAGCTGCTCGGCATCGTCGACACCTCCAAGGACGACGGCGCCTGGCTCGAGGCCACCCTGCAGGGCGAGGACCGCATCCTCTGGTGGTGCCTCGGCGTCGACGACCTCGACGCGACGGCGCAGCGCCGCGGGCTCCCCGTGCGCGTCGGCCAGGCGAGGAACCCGGGCCAGGAGGAGATCACCTTCCGCAGCTGCGGCATGCCGCAGTACCCGCTGCCCTTCTTCCTCTCGCTCGTCGGCGACCCGGCGGTGCGCCACCGGATCCAGCGCGAGCGCTACGAGGCCGCCGGCCACACCTGCGCGCCGACCGGGTACACCTTCGTGGAGGTCGGGGACCACCAGCCGGTCCTCGAGGGCTGGCTCGGACCCGACCACGGGCTGCCGATCCGCTACGCGCCGCAGACCGGCCGCGGCATCCACGCCTGCGGCATCGCGACCGCCGACGGGGAGATCGTCCTGCGCTGAGGCCGGACGATCCCGCCGGCGCGCGGGCGGCGCTGCGGGATCACCCGGCGTGCCGCAGCGCACGGCGGATCGCGCTCCCGGGGACGGCGAGCAGCAGCGCGACCCCGAGCATGGCGACGACCGCCACCTTCGGGGCCACGAGGCCGAGCAGGATCGTCGCGGCGTAGAAGGCGAGGCTCGGGGTGAGCAGCGTCGTGATCTCCGCGCGCTCATCGGGGTCGACGTCCTCCTCGAGCAGCCCGGCAGCCACCGAGTACCGCCACAGCGCCGACAGCAGCAGGCTGATCGCGAGGAGCACCACCCCGTAGAACACGACCGCCACCCGCTCGGCCCCCTCCGGGGCCTGGAGGTACTCGGACATCAGCCTGGTCGGGAACGGGAGGAACGAGACGACCAGCAGCAGCGCCAGGTTGAGCCGCAGGAACGCGGCGTCCGTGTGCCTCAGCAGGTCGGTGATGACGGTGTGCTTGACCCACACGACCCCGATGGTCGTGAAGCTGATCAGGTAGGCCATGTACGACGGCCACTGGTCGACGATGGCGCTCAGCAGATCCTCCTCGGAGGCCGCGGGGACCGAGAGCTCGAGCACGAGGATGGTGATCGCGATCGCGAAGACCCCGTCGCTGAACGCCTCCATCCGCGACGTCGACACGCGCCGTGCCCGACCCGGCTCTTCCCTGCCCGCCATGTGCTCCTCCGTTGCGTCCGGGTGGCGCCCGGCGCCTGGCGGACGGGCGTTCAACGCGCCGGGGGCCGTGCCTCGGGGCCGCCGCCGGCGCGCGCGGTGATCATCCGGCGCGGCAGGGGGCCGGGCAAGGTGACGCGCCCCAAAGACGTTCAAACGCTCGTTGTACTATCGCCGCATGCCGGACGACGCGGTCACCTGCGACCTCCTCTGCCTCGACCTCCCGCGCGCCGAGGCGCTGCGCCGGCAGCGCCCCCCAGGGGTCGTCGTCGAGCACGCCGCGATGCGCGCGAAGGCGCTCGCCGACCCCACCCGGCTGGTGGTCGCATCGGCCCTGTCGGCGGGCGGGGAGCTGTGCATCTGCGACCTGGCCTGGGTCACCGAGCGCTCCGAGGCCCTCGTCTCGCACCACGCGCGCACCTTGCGGGGCGCCGGACTCGTCACGTCCCGCCGGGAGGGGAGGATGGTCCTGTACCGGCTCACCGAGGAGGGCTCGGCCCTTCTGCGGGCCGTCCTACCGGCGTCCGCGTCCGCGTGACGACCCGCGGGGACCTCTCGCCGCCCCGGCCGGTGGCCCTCGCGCCCGCCGAGCGCCAGCGTCTCGCCGCGCGGGTGCGCCTGCTGTCGTGGGTGAGCCTCGCCTACATGCTGCTCGAGGGCGGGGTGGCGGTCGCCGCGGGCGTGGTCGCGGGGTCGATCGCCCTGATCGGCTTCGGCATCGACTCCGCGATCGAGGGGCTCGCCAGCGCGGTCATCATCTGGCGCTTCACCGGTCACCGGATCACGAGCGAGGCGGCCGAGACCCGGGCGCAGAAGCTCGTGGCGGTGCAGTTCTTCGTGCTCGCGCCCTACGTTGCCTACGAATCCGTCCGCGCCCTGGCGACGGCCCATCGTCCGGACGTCAGCTGGGTCGGCATCGGCCTGGCCGCCACGAGCCTCGTGGTCATGCCGTACCTCGGCATCGCCAAGAGCCGCCTCGCGGACCGCCTCGGCTCGGCCGCCACCAAGGGCGAGGGGCGCCAGAACATGCTCTGCGCCTACCTGGCCGGCGCGCTCCTCGTGGGGCTGCTCGCCAACGTCGCCGTCGGCGCCTGGTGGCTCGACCCCGTGGTCGGGCTGCTGATCGCCGCGGTCGCCGTCCGGGAGGGTCGCGAGGCCTGGCGCGGCGAGGGCTGTGGGTGCGGCGTCTGACGCGCCAGGGCGCGGTTCGTCCGATCGGGAGGTGGCCGCGCCCGCGCCGGGGCGCGAGACTGACGGCATGACCGACGCGACGGACCCTCCCGGGCCCTGCTGCTCGCCGCAGCCTCCCGGGGGCCGCGCCCCGGCGCCGGCGCGGGCGCCGGGATCCGTCGATCCGGTGACGGGCGCGCGCGTCCGGCGCCGCGCGGTACGGATCCCGGGCGGCGACGCCCTCATGGGCAGCGCGGCGCCCGGCGGATACCCCGCGGACGGCGAGGGGCCGGTGCACCCGGTGCGCATCACGCCGTTCCTCCTCGACCCGGTGGCGGTCTCCAACGCCGACTTCGCCGCGTTCGTCGCGGCGACGGGGCACGTCACCGAGGCCGAGCGCCAGGGGTCGTCCTTCGTCTTCGGCGGGCTCCTGCCGGACGACTTCCCCCCCACGCAGGCCGTCGCGGCCGCGCCGTGGTGGCGGCTCGTGCACGGCGCGTGCTGGCGGCGCCCCGAGGGACCGGGCTCGGGGATCGACGACCGCCCGGACCACCCGGTGGTGCACGTCTCGTGGGACGACGCCGTGGCGTACTGCGCGTGGGTCGGCGGCCGCCTCCCCACGGAGGCCGAGTGGGAGCACGCCGCCCGCGGCGGACTCGCCGGGCACCCGTTCCCCTGGGGCGACGAGCTCGAGCCGGCAGGCGAGCACCGCATGAACGTCTTCCAGGGCCGGTTCCCGGGGGGCAACAGCTGCGAGGACGGGTACGCCGGCACCGCGCCCGTCGGGGCCTTCCCGCCCAACGGCCACGGCCTGCACCAGATGACCGGGAACGTCTGGGAGTGGGTCTCCGACTGGTTCGACCCGGGCTACTGCGCGGTCAGCCCGCGGGACGACCCGCGCGGCCCCGCGCAGGGCGGGCGGCGGGGAATGCGGGGCGGCTCCTACCTCTGCCACGCCTCCTACTGCCGCCGCTACCGCGTGGACGCGCGGAGCTCCAGCACGCCCGACAGCTCGAGCGGCAACGTCGGACTGCGGGTCGCCTTCGACGAGGCCCCCGCGGCCGGATGACGGCGGCGGCGCCCTACTCGCGCGGGAGCATCCCGAGGCCGCGCGCCCGCTCGACGGCCTCGCTGCGGGAGGAGACCCCCAGCTTGCGGTAGAGCGCGTGGGCGTGGCTCTTGACGGTGAAGCGCGACAGGAACAGCCGGTCGCCGATCTCCCGGAACGAGAGGTGGGTGGGCAGGAGCGCCAGGACGCGCGCCTCGGCGGTGGAGATCGACAGGCACGTGCCGTCGGGCTCGGGCACGGGCTGCACCCGGCGCCGCAGCTCCTCCACCTCCTCCCGCAGGAGCGGCACCTCCCGCAGGCGGCCGAGGAACGCCTCGGACTCGGCGAGCGCGTCCCGGGCGGCCCCGTCGTCGCCGACCGCGATGCCGATCCGCGCGGCCGACACGCGCACCCGCACCGCGAGCCAGGGCGCGGCGTCGCCGGTCTCCGACAGCACCGCGCGGAGGTCCCGGAGGTCGTCGCGCGCCTCGGCGAGGCGCCCGGAGCGGACGTTGGCGAGCCCGCCGGCCGCGAACGTGAGGGCCGCGGAGGCCTGCGTCCGGAGGCCCCACTCCTCCACCACCGCACGCGCGCGCCGCGCGAGCAGGAGCGCCCGCACGGGCTCGCCGTGGTCGGCGAGCAGCAGCGCGAGCTGCGAGAGGCACAGCGCGTGGACGGCCGGCGCGAGGCGGCCGGCGCGGTCGATGCCGTCCTCCAGGGGCGCGAACGCCATGTCGACGCGACCCTCCAGGTGGTGGGCGACGCCCTCCAGGAAGCGGCAGTACGCCCGCCAGGGCCCGTCGTCGCCGGCCACGCGGAAGCCCTCGGCCGCATCGCGGGCCATCGCCGCCGGGTCGGGCGCGAGCAGGGCGCGCAGGGTCACCGTCGCCGCCGCCACGGCGGTCTCCGGGGTCGCCCCGGCGCGCGCGGGCGCCCGCTCGGCCGAGGCCAGGTGATGCGCCGCGAGGTCGCCGCGGGTCTCGGCGCAGACCCACCCCGCGACGGTCGACAGGTGCGCGCTCTCCGCGACCCGGTCGACCCCGAGCGCGTCGAGCATCCTCTGAAGGGCGCGCGCACGCCCACGCGTGATGTGGACGGGGAGGGCGTCCCACACGAGGCGCGCCGCCCACTCGCCGTCACCGCAGGCGAGCGCGTGGCGCACGGCGCGGGGGTGGTCGTCCGCCGCCTCGTGCCAGGCCGCGGCACGGCGGTGGAGCCGGGCCGCGGTGCCCGGCTCGCGGCGCAGCAGGTCGGCGCGCAGCATGTCCCGCAGCAGTCGGTGGTGGCGGAACGCCGCGCCCGAGGCGTCGAGCGGCACCAGGAGGACGTTCTCGCGCTCGATCGCGCACAGCTGGGCGCCCGAGCCGGACGTCCCGAGGACGGCGTCGCACACCGGCCCGGTCAGCCGGTCGAGCACGGAGGTGGCGGTGAGGAACTCGAGCGTCTCCGGCGCGAGGCCGGCGAGGACCGTCTCCCGCAGGTAGGCGGCCACCAGGCGGTCGTCGCCGGCGAAGGCGCGGGCCGCCGACGAGGGGTCCGGCGCCGTGGCGGCGCGCAGCGCGGCGAGCCGCAGCCCGGCGGGCCAGCCCTCGGTGCGGCGCAGGAGGTGCGCCGCGGCGGCGGCGTCGACCGCGATCCCGCACCCCTCCAGCAGCGCGTGGACCTCCGCGGCGTCGAAACGGAGGTGCCGGGCCGTGATCCTCAGGACGCCGCCGTCGAGCAGGCGGCGCGCCAGCGGGATGCCGGGGTCGGAGCGGAACGCGACGGCCACGCGCACGCCCGGGGGAGGGTCGTCGACGAGCGCGCGGATCGCCGCCGCGATCCGGGGGTCGGCGCGGTCGGCGTCGTCGACGACGATCAGGGAGGGGCCCGGCACCGCGTCCGCCGTCGTCAGGTCCGTGACGGCGTCGCCGGACCGGCGCCGCGCGGCGCCGGCGTCGATCCACGTCACGGGGACGTCGGCCGAGCGGGCCCACTGCGCCAGGAGCGCCGTCTTGCCGTACCCGGCGGGCGCCGACACCACCACGACACGGGGCCCGCCGGGATCGGCGAGCCGCCGGACGAGGTCCGGCCGGGGCAGCTCGCCGGGGAGCGGCCCCGGGGGCGGGGGGCCGCACCCTCGTGACCGGGGTGCGGAGGCGGGCGGGCTCGACAGGGGCACGGTCATGGTCCCTCCGCGCGGGAGCGTGGTCCCGGACGTCCGCCGGGGCCGCCAGCGTCCCAGCGGCCGGCGACGCGGGCCACTCGGCCGGCACGAGACCGGCGGGGTGGCACGCACCCGCACGGGCGGGGTGCGCACACGACGGCCGGCGGCGGCGCCTCGTCCCATCGGGGTGATGCGCCGTGGCCGCGGAGCCGGTTGACTCGTGTCCCGGAACACGGCCGGCGGGGCCGTCGATCACGGAGGCTCCCGATGGGGAACGTCAGGACCGAGACCGCGGACACCCTGCGTGGGTTCTCGACCGGGGAGCCGACCGTCGTGGACGGGCTGTTCGGCGTGCCGACCGAGAACGTCGAGGACTCGGGACTCGACCGCCGCACGCACGGGCTCGTGCGGCTGGCAGCCCTCATCGCCCTCGGCGCGCCGGCGGCGGCGTACTCCGGGCAGGTGGGCGTCGCCCGCGAGGCCGGCGCCTCCCCCGAGGAGGTGCTCGGGGTGCTGGTCGCCGTGGGGCCGCTCGCGGGGATGCCGCGGGTCCTCGCCGCGGCGCCCGAGCTCATGCGGGCGCTGGGGGTGCCGGGGGCGTCCTAGGACTGCGCGCCGGCCAGGCGGTGGTAGCCGCGCACGCCCCTGCCGATCTCCGAGACCCACCGGTCGTCGACCACGGCGATGACGACCGCGCCGCCGGGCGGGACCGCCTCGGCCACGCCGGACGCGAACGCCTCGGTGGCGCCCTCGCCGGCCGTGCCCGCGAGGGCGGCCAGCACGACGCGCGCGGGCAGCAGCACGTCGAGCATCGTCGCGATGGCATCGGCCCGCGCCGCGAGCCGGGCCGGCTCGGGGCCCCGGATGCGCCACCGCGGGCGCCCGTCCGGCAGCCGCCCGATGACGGCGGCCGCGAGCAGGCGGATCCGGCCCCCGCCCTCGGCCTCCGACAGCGCCCGGTCGGCGCGGTCGGCGCGGTCGGCGTCCTCGAACACGGCGACGAGCAGGTCGGGGGGTGTGTCGCCCATGCCTCCTCCCGGGCGGTGCGGGTGCCTGCGCCCGACCCAACCACGGCCGCCCGACCGGGACGAGGGTGCGCACATGCCCATCGGGCTCGCGCACGCCCCCCTCAGGCTGGGTCCGCCGCATCTCGCGGCGGATCCGGGCTCAACCGGCGGGGCCCCCGGTGGATCCGTCCGCGAGGAAGAGAAGGGCCGCACGGACGCGGCGGTCGACCGCGCCGTCCTCCGCGCGCAGGCCGAGCTTCGCGAAGATCGCGTTGACGTGCTTCTCCACGGCCCTCTTGGTCAGGACGAGCTCCTCCGCGACGGCCGCGTTGCTGCGGCCCCGGGCCATCTCACCCAGGATCTGCAGCTCCCGCGGCGTGAGGCCCGCGAGCGGCGAGCGCCGGGCGCGCATCCGCTCGTCCACGAGCGCCTCCACCACCGCGGGGTCGATGACCGACCCGCCGTGGGCGACCTCCCGGATGGCGCCGACCAGCTGACCGGGCGACGCGACGTTCGCCTTGAGCAGGTACGCTCGCCCGCGGGACCCCTCCTCCAGGAGCGTCAACGCGTAGGCGGGGTCGGCGTGGGCGCTCAGCACGACGACGCCGACCTCGGGACGCTCCTCGCGCAGGCGGCGCGCGATCTCGAGCCCCTCGTCGGCCAGGCCGGGCGGCATCCGGATGTCGGTGACGACGACCTGTGGCGAGTGGCGCTCGACCGCGGCGAGCAGCGCGTCGCGGTCGGCGCACGCGGCGAGGACGTCGACGTCGCGATCGGCCTCGAGGATGCGGACGATTCCCTCGCGCACGATGAGGTCGTCCTCCGCGATGACCACGCCGGTCATGCGCGCAAGGCTAGTGCACCACCCCGGTCACGGCGCGCAGGCCGGCCGGGCCCGGGTCCGGGCGTATCATCGCCCCCGGCGCCCGGGCCGGACCCCGGGCGGACGCGGGGGGTGGGGTGAGGCTCTGGGGATCGACCGCGCACGACGGCCGCGCCGCGGACCCGTGGCATGCCGCAGTGGTCGTGGGCGCGGTGGCCCTCGGCCTGGGCACCCCGCTCGTGGTCATCACGGCCACGGGCGACCAGCTCGAGCACCCCAGCACGGCCGCGGCGCTGCGCGCGGCGTGGATCGGGCTCTACGCCGTCGTGGGGCTGTGGTTCGCCCGCCGTCGGCGCCACCGCCTGCTCGGCCTGGCGATGACCGCCGTCGGCCTCGCATCGGCGCTCGCGAGCCTCGACGCCCTGCCGGGCGCGGGCCCCTACACCGTCTCCCGGGTGTTCACGGTCCTGGTCGTCCCCCTCGCCCTCCTCATGGTCGTCTCCATGCCCGAGGCGCGGCCGGTGCGCCGGCGGCTGGGCCCCCCGCTGCTCCTGTCGACGGCCGTCTCGCTGGTGCTCGCGGTCGCCTACATGCTGGTCGCCGAGACGGCGCCCTGGTCCACCGCGGCGGGGCAGTGCCGCGGGGCCTGCGCCGGGTCGGCGATCCAGGTGGCCGACGCCCCGGGGCTCGCACGCGCCATCCTCGTCGCCATGGTGGTCGTGCTACTGGCCGCGATGTCCGCCACCGGGGTCGGCCTCGTCCTCTCGCTGCGGGGGGCGAGCCCCATCACCGCGCGGACGGTGAGGCCGGTGGCGCTGCTGACCTGGGTCTGGCTCGCGCCGCTCTACCCGGGCCTCGTGGCCCTCGCGATCGACCCCGAGGCGGAGAGCCTCACGCCCTGGCTGGTGACGGTCGCGGCCATCCGCGCGCTGCTTCCGCTGGGCCTCATGGCCGTGGTGGTCGCGCAGGCCCTCCGGACGAGCGCGGTGGGCGAGGAGATGATGGCCCGGCTCGCCGGGGCGACCGATCCGGGACAGGTGCAGAGCGCGATCGCGAGCGTCCTGCGCGACCCCTCCGTCCGCCTCGCCTTCCGCGACGGCGAGGGCTGGATCGACGTCGACGGCCACCCCTTCCCGGACGCCACCACGAACGGGCGCGGGTGGATCGCCATGAGCCTCTCCGGCGGGCAGGCCGGCGCCCTCACGTTCGACCCGGGGCTGCACACGCAGGAGGAGCGGGTCCAGGCGATCGCGGCGCTCGGCACGGTGGCGCTGGACCGGGCGCGCAGCGACGCGGAGCTGCGCGCGGTGCGGCGGCGGCTGGTGTCGGTGGCCGACCAGGAGCGGCGGCGCATCGAGCGCAACCTCCACGACGGGGCCCAGCAGCGGCTCGTGGGCATGGCCATCCGGATGGCGGCCGCCCGGGACACGGTCAGCGAGCGGCCCGAGCAGGCGCTGGCGCTGCTGCAGGAGCTCGGCGGCGACGTCCAGCAGGCGCTCGAGGAGCTGCGCGAGCTGGCCCACGGCCTCTACCCCCCGGTGCTGGTCGACCTCGGGCTGCCCGCGGCGCTGCGGTCCGCCGCGCGCCACGCCCCGCTGCCCGTCGACGTCCGGGCGACGGACGTCGGCCGCCTCGAGGCCCCCCAGGAGGCCGCCGTCTACTTCTGCTGCGCCGAGGCGCTGCAGAACGCCGCCAAGCACGCCGGGCCCGGCGCCTCGACCGAGGTGCGCCTGTGGCGGGACGGCGACGCCGTGGCCTTCGAGGTGTCCGACGACGGAGGGGGCTTCGTCGCCGGCCCGCTCCGCCCCGGCACCGGTCTCATGGGGATGCGGGACCGGATGGAGGACGTCGGCGGGACGCTGGACATCGACTCCGCCCCCGGGAGGGGCACCCGCGTGAGCGGGCGGCTGCCCGTCGCCGCACCTCCGGTCGAGCGCGCCGACGACGGAGACGGCAGCGCCCCTACGGCGGCGGCGACGCCGTGAGGAGCACGGCGGGCGCCCACCAGTAGGCGTGGAGTGGGGCGACGGCGATGTCGGCGAAGCCCGCCGCGCGCAGGTCGGCCGCCCAGGCCGCCGCCGGCTGCTCCCAGGTGTGGCGGACGCCGCCGGGCTCCACCTGGCCCGCGAGCACCGGCATCAGGAAGCCGTCGACCGCCTCCGGCCGGCCGGAGTACTCGGCGACGCCGATCGCATAGCGCTCGGCCAGCCGCGCGAGGCGCGCGTCGTCGTCCACGTCGCGGGGCACGTCGAACTCGGCGATCGCCAGGCGGCCCGTGCGCGCCGCGAGGGCGCGCAGCACGTCCGCACGCGCCGGCGGGGGGACGGCATGGAGGGCGAAGGTCGCCTGCACGAGGTCCCAGCCCTCGCCGGCGGCCGGGGAGGCGAGGAACTCCGCGATCCCGGTGCCGTGGGCGTGGACCGCGGCCGGTGATCCGGCGAGGGCGGCGCGCGCCCGGGCGAGCAGATCGGCCGACGGCTCCACGAGGTCGAGGCGCCGGGTGGGCGGGCGGAGGACCCCGGCGGTGACGCGCCCGTCGCCGCAACCGACGTCGAGCACGGATCGGGGCGCGAGATCGGCGTGGACGGCCCCGAGCACGGCGACCGTGCGGCGGTAGAGCTCCGGGTTGCCCCCGCCGCCGATGAAGGCGGCGAACGCCGACGCCTCGTCGTAGACGCCCCCCGCCGCGACCCGGCCCAGGTGCCGGGCGAGGGCGGCCGAGAGCGGGTCCGTCCCGCTCCCGGCGAGCGCGGCCGCGCGGGCGCGGTCGCCGTCGCGCAGCGCCCGCAGCGCGGCGAGGGCCGGTGGTGCGGATCCGCCCATCGCCCCACCCTACGCGCGGGTACCGTGACGGCGTGGACGACGCCCCGCCATCCCGCGCGGCCGCGCTCGCCGCGGTGTGCGCCGCGATCCCGGCGGGCCGGTGGGCGAGCTACGGCGACGTCGCCGAGGCCGCCGGCGTGCCCGGCGGGGCCCGCTGGGCCGCCCGTCTGCTGTCGGCGGGGGGCATCCCCCACGCCCACCGCGTGGTCCGCGCGGACGGCCGGGTGGCGGCCGGCTACCGTGAGGCGGGCGGCGCGGCGGGACCGGAGGCCGCACGCCGGCGCCTGGAGGCGGAGGGGGTGGCGTTCGGGCGCGGCGGGGCCGCCGACCCCGCCCGGCGCTGGGTGCCGGGCGGATGAGCGGGGCTCAGGCCGCGGCGGCCTCGACGTGCTGGCGCAGCACCGAGGCGCCCTCGAGCGACCCGTCGGACCCCGCGGCGACGGCCGCGCGCACCACCTCCGGGGCGACCCGCGCGGAGTCGTAGACGACGACCACCGACTGGTCGCCCGGCTCCAGGAAGGTCGACTCGCCGAGCGGCGTGTAGCGGGTGGCGCCGATGCCGACGAGCGCGGTGGCCGGGCACCCGGCCGCGGCCAGGTACTCGCCCACCGGCTCGAGCGGGGTGCCGTCGCCGCCGGCCTGGGCCCGCAGGCGCTCGGCCAACCACCCGAGCAGGCGCTCGCCGTAGTAGGAGTAGCCGGGCAGCGGGCTGTCGACCCCGTACTCGTGGACCTCGCCGTCGCGCACCAGCATGCAGACGAGCCGGAAGCCCGCGGTCGGCCCGTCCGCGGAGAGGTCGGTCACCGGGAACATGCGCCGCGCGACCCCCTTCGAGGCGGGGCCCCAGTTCTTCTTGTGGCTGATCTTCGGCGCCCCGGGGCGCCGGATGGAGCAGTCGTTGAACGCCCCGAGCGCGATCGGGGAGATCGCCTCCACCCCGCCGTCGGGCGCGTAGGCGAGGCGGCAGAGCACGCCGACCTCCGGCTCGATCTGGAGGTTGACGGGCCCGTCCCCGGCCGGGGGGCGCAGCAGGCGGTCGTGGGCGAGGGGGAAGCCGCCGAGGAACGTGTCCATGCCGGGCACGTACCACGGGAAGATGCCCTTCGGCGCCTCGGGCTCGGCGGCGACGCCGACGAAGTCGGCCGCCTCGCCGGCCTGCTCGAGGTGGCCGGCGAAGTTGCCGGCCACCCCGATGCCCGCCGCGCTCCGGAGGTCGTCGAGCGCGAGCTCGATCACCCCGCGGTCAGCGCGACCCGCGCGAGCGCTCGAGCCAGCTCAGGAGCTGCCAGCCGCCGGGCAGCAGGCACGCCGCCGCGAACAGCTTGACGATGTCGCCCGGCACGAAGGGCTGGATGCCGAACTCGTAGGCGGCCTCCCAGCCGAGGGCCTCCGTGGCGCCCGGGGGCGTCCAGTTGGCCAGCCAGGACGCGCCGAAGAGGTAGATCGTCGCGTTGGCGATCAGCATGACGCCGATCATCGTGGTGATGCTGCGGGTGGCGCCGCGGTCGGCGAACCAGCCGACGATGCACGCGGCCACCAGGTAGCCGACCAGGTAGCCGCCGGTCGAGGCCGTGAAGTAGTCCCACCCGCCGCTCCACTCGGCGAAGACGCCGAGGCCCAGCATGCCGATGCCGAGGTAGATCGCGAGCGTGATGAACGAGCGGCGCAGGCCGTAGAGGCCGCCGATGAGGAGGGCGCCGAAGGTGCCGCCGGTGAGCGGCACGGGGTACCACGGGATGCTGATCTGCGACGCGATGGTCATCAGCAGCACGCCGGCGGCCACCAGGGTGACCTCCAGCGCGATTGCCGCCGTCCGGTCGGACGGCCGTGGGAACACGCGGTCGAGGAGCGTGCCCTCGACGGCGGTGTGCGAGGTGGTGGAGATCGGAACCTCCCGGGGTCCGTGCTGGGTGGTTGTCACGCCCAGACTATCCGCAGCGAGACGAGTCCGGGGGCCGGGGCCCGCGGGCCCCGGCCACGGACGCCTCAGCCGCGCGCGCCCGCGGGCTCGGCGGCCTGCTCGACCGGCTCGGCGGTGCCGGTCACGTCGTAGCGCTTGATGACCTCGCCGTGCGGGAGGACGAAGTTGTAGCGGCCCCAGCTCGAGGCGACCATCCGCCGCACCGGCATGCGGTGCCACGGGTCCACCGCGGACGGCGAGTCGAAGGTGACGTTCCCGGGCCCGGCGAAGCCCTCGCCGCGGCCGTCCGAGCCCACGATCAGCTCGAACTCCAGCGGGGTGCGCACCAGCTCGCAGACCTCCGGAGGCGCCCCCTTCTCGGGGCTCGGGATGATCTTCAGGGTCACCAGGGGCGGCGTGACGACGTCCTCGGGGGCGAGGATGTCGCGGGGGCGCATGACCCCCGTGCAGATGCGCTTGCCCTTCGGTCGCTCGGCGTACGCCGAGATGATCTCGTGCTCCTTGACCCATTCGACCTCGCCGAACAGCTTGGGGAAGCCGTAGGGCTCGCGGCCGCCGATCAGGCCCACCTCGTTGGTCACGAGCAGGTTGGAGCAGTAGGTGACGGGCTCGCCCTCCCAGAGGCAGCTGACGCCGAGGATCGCCTCCGTGTAGGCGCCCAGGGTCGAGAAGTGGAAGTTGGTGAAGATGAGCTGGGCGATGGCCGGCGAGTGGGCGATCACCAGCCCCTCGGGGACGATGGCGGCCGCCGCCTCGTCGTCGGTCTCGTACGCGAAGGCCATCATCTCGATGCCCCGGTAGTAGTAGGGCGGCTGGTCGAACGGCGGATCGGTGGGCGGCATGGAGAAGCCGAACCGATCCGGGGTCAGGCGTCCGGGGGTTCCGGGCATGGGGATCCCTCCTGGGGTCGTCGACGGTGTGCGCCGACGCTAGGCCGCGGGCCGTTACGGGCCCGTCGCACGCCCCCCGCGCAGGCGCTCCAGCAGCTCGCGCGTGGCGGGCGAGGGCTCCAGCCCCACCTCGGCCAGCGCCCTCGTGCACGCGAGGAAGGGCGGCAGCGCGGACGCGGGGCCCTCGGCGGCGACGGACGCCCGCATCAGCAGCTGCCAGCCGTCCTCCCGATAGGGCTCGTCGGCGACCGCCGCCCGGGCGGCCGCGAGAGCCCGCGCCGGACGTCCCGCGGCGAGCAGCTCGCGCGCGTGGTCGCGCCGCGCGTCCGAGACGACGGCGGCGAGCTGGGCGCGGCGGGCCGCCGCGGCCTCGCCGTCCGCCCCGGGGAGGAAGGGGCCGCGGTCGGCCATGCGCAGCGCCGCGTCCAGCGTGTCCACGCGGGCGCGCCCCACCTCCCGGGCCGCGCGCGCCACGAGCGCCTCGAGCACGCGGTCCTCGGCGACGGCCGACCCGGCGGGCGACCAGGCGAGCCGCCCGCCGGCCGACGTCAGGGCGATCCCCTCCGGCAGGGCGCGCCGCAGCCGGTGCACGAGCTGGCGCAGGTGGTTCGCCGCGTCCGCGCTCTCGGTGAAGAGCGCGGCGGCGAGGGCGGGGCGGGACACCCCCGCCGCCCCCGCGCCGGCGACGGCGGCGGCCAGTTCGACTGCCTTGACCGAGAGCGAGGGCGCCGCGGCGCCCTCGCTCTCGAGCTCGGCCCGCCCCAGCGTCCGGACCACCAGCAGGGCGCCGTCGAGGCTCGTGCGGCCCGCGCCGGTCGTCACCCCCGCCCGGCCGAGCGGCCGCCAGACGGCGTCGTCGTCGGGGGCGGCGTCGATCCGGCGGGCGAGCACCTCGGGCATCGCCTCGAGGGCCATCATCAGGGGCCCGAGCGTCCCCATCGACACCGCGGCCGCATGCGCCGCGTCGGCCGCCGCGTCGTGCGCGGCCTCGTCGCCCACGCGCCACCGCGCCTCGGCGAGGGCGACGTACGCGGCCGGCAGCTCCAGCCGCCGCCCGGCGCGCTCCATGCCGGCGATCGCCTCCTCCAGCAGCGCCACCACCGGGGCCGGGTCGCCGCCCAGGGCCAGCCGGGCCGTCGCGAGACCGACGTCGGCCCACTCCCGGAAGCAGCGCAACCCGCGCGCCGCGCACCACGCCCGGGCGGCCCCGAGCACCTCCAGCGCCTCGGGGACCGCCCCGGTGCGCACGAGCATCCTGCCCTCGACCGCGGCGAACACGGCGCGATCGGCGAGGCGGTAGCCGTGCTCGCGCGAGGTGACGCGCGCGGCGCGGATGAGGTGCAGCCCGCGCTCGTGGTCCCCCTCGGCGAAGGCCAGCTCGCCCTCGACCTGCTGCCAGAACTCGATGAAGCGCGAGGCGCGCACGCGCGGCGCCGCCGACTCCAGTGCCGCGCGTGCGTCGGCGAGGTCCCCCCGCGCCCGCAGCGCCGCGATCCGGTAGATCTCGGCGAGCGTCGCCGTGACCGGCCCGCGCGCGGCGGCGGCCCAGGAGAGCCGCTCCACCTCGGCGAAGTCGCCGCGGTAGTAGAGGGCGGACTGCAGGGCGACGTGCAGCGGCCAGGGGCGATCGAGCTCCTCCGCCGCGAACGCCTCCGGCGGCGGGTCCTCCCCCAGGCCCGTGGCCGCGATGAACCGGATCACCCGGGCGCGCCGCGTCGCCGTCGACGGCGGCGTCAGCGCGAGCATCCCCTCCCAGTCGCCCGGGATGTGCAGCGCCCACGCCCCCCACGCGGCGACGTCCGGCGCCTCGGCCGCGAGGCGGTCGAACTCGCCGCTCGCCCGCATCCGGCGCACCAGGTCCTCGACGTCGTCCTGACGGCGGCTCATCAGCAGGCAGCGCACCTGCACGCCGCGCAGCCCGGGCCGGCGGGCCATGGTCTCCTCGTCGAGCTCCGCGCACCAGGCGAGCGCCTTGTCCCAGTCGCCGCGGCGCATCAGGAGGGGGGCGGCCGACGGGACGAGCTCCTCGGCCTCGGCCCGCTCGCCGGCCGCCAGGAGCGCATCGACCGCCTCCTCAGGGTGCCCGTCGGCGAGCAGGGCACGGCCGTAGCGGGCCCGCAGCTCCCGCAGATCCCCCGGCCGCTCGCGCGCGAGGACCGTGAGCAGGAACTCCCGGAAGCGGGGGTGGTAGCGCAGGCCGTCCTCGCCCAGGGTGCCGGGGAGGTGGTGACGGCAGATCTCGGCGAAGGCCGCCTCGGCCGGGCCCTCGCCCGCGAGCGCGCCGAGACGGCGCGCGTCGACCACGTCGAGCAGGGCGCTGCCGAGCACCCGCTCGCGCAGGGCGCTCGGCAGGCCGTCGAGCACCTCGGAGCCGAGGTAGGCGAAGAAGGGGTCCTCGGCCCCCGCGCCGGCCGCCCCGGGTCCGCCGCGCAGGGCCTCGAACACGATCCCGGCGGCCCACCCGCCCGACGACGCCGCGACCTCGCCGGCCCGGCCGCCGAGGCCGCGCGCGTCGAGCAGGGCGGCGATCTCGTCGGGGCGGAAGGCCAGGGCGTCCTCCGGGAGGGTGCCGACCCGCCCGGCGAGGAGGTCGCGGCCGAGCTGCATCCGCAGCGAGCGGCGCGACACGAGGACGATCAGCGCGTCGTCGGGCGCGGCGTCGACGAACGCCAGCAGGGCCCGCAGCACCGGCGCGCGCGCCTCGACGTGGTGCAGGTCGTCGAGCACCACCGTCGAGCCGGGGGGCAGGCTCTCGCCGAGGAGCGCGGCGCAGTCCTCGGGGGCGAGGCCGTCCTCCAGGAAGCGACGCGTGCGCGCGGCGGCGTCGGGATCGATCGTGCCGACCGCCGCCGCGAGGTAGGAGGTGAAGCGCCCGGGGCCGTCGTCGGACTCCCACAGCGACAACCAGGCGCACGCGCCCGCCCGCGCCCGCACCAGTTGCGCGACGGCGGTCGTCTTCCCCGACCCGGCCGGCGCCACGACGGTGAGGATCCGCCGGCCCGCCGCCGCCTCCGTCATCGCCCCGAGCACCCGCGGGCGCGCGATCGTCTCGCCGCCGACCGGCGGGACGAGCGTCTTTGAGAGGATCAGGCCGCGCGGGCTGGGCATTCCGGGGGGCGTAGGTGCCGAAGTCCGTAACGATAGGCCGACGGCGTTACCGACGCCGGCCGGGACGCCGCACCCGCCCGGGCATCTGGTCGCGGAGCGGACGCGGATGCGGCCACGCGACGGGGCCCGCGGGTGCGACGATCGGATGCACCGAACGAACCGGTGCCCCCGCCGTCGCCGGGATCGTCCAAGTGAACGCACGGGATCGTCCAAGTGGACACCAGCCCCGCGGCCACCGGGAGGCCGGGGCGTCGTCCAAGTGGACGACGAGGGGTCGTCCAAATGAACACGGACCCGTCGACGGGGGCGCCGGGAGGGACGCGGCGGCGCCGTCGAGGGGCGCCCGCTCCCTTCGAGGGAGTATGAATCGCTCGTGCCCGCGCCCCCCGTGCCCGCCGAGCCGCGCTCGCCGAAGCCGGTGATGATCAGCATCGACGACGACCCCGGGGTCTCCCGGGCGGTGCAGCGCGACCTGCGCCGCGAGTACGGGGAGCGCTACCGGGTGCTCCGCGCCGAGTCGGGGGCGCAGGCGCTGGAGATCCTCGGCCAGGTGGCCCTGCGCGACGAGCGGGTGGCGCTGCTGCTGGCGGATCAGCGCATGCCCCGGATGACGGGCGTCGAGTTCCTGGAGCGGGCGCTCGCGATCGTCCCGGAGGCCAAGCGGGTGCTGCTGACCGCCTACGCGGACACCCAGGCGGCAATCGACGCGATCAACCGGGTCGCGCTCGACCACTACCTGATGAAGCCCTGGGACCCGCCCGAGGAGCAGCTCTACCCGGTCATCACCGACCTGCTCTCCGACTGGCAGGCCGGCGCGGTCGGCGAGGTGGGGATCCGCGTCGTGGGCCACCGCTTCTCGCGCGAGTCGCACGAGCTCAAGGACTTCCTCGCGCGCAACAACCTCCCGTACCGCTGGCTCGACGCCGAGCTCGACCCGGACGCGCGCGTGCTGCTCGAGGCCTCGGGCGCCGACGGGGCGCGCCTGCCGGTGCTCGTGTTCCCCGACGGCGAGGTGCTCGCGGCCCCGTCGCACCGCGAGGTCGCCGAGCGGGTGGGGCTGACCACCCGCGCGGACGCGCCGTTCTCGGACCTGATCGTCGTGGGCGGGGGGCCGGCGGGCCTGGCCGCCGCGGTCTACGGCGCGTCCGAGGGCCTGCGCACCGTCCTCGTCGAGCGCGACGCCCCCGGGGGGCAGGCCGGGCAGAGCTCGCGCATCGAGAACTACCTCGGCTTCCCGGTGGGGCTGTCGGGCGGCGACCTGGCGCGCCGGGCGACCGCGCAGGCCCAGCGCTTCGGCGCGCGGCTGCTGTCGGTCAGCGACGCGGTGTCCCTCGAGCCCCGCGGTCCGGCGCGGGTGCTGCGCCTGGCGGGCGGCGAGGAGATCGCCGCGCACGCCGTCGTCGTCGCGACCGGCGTGCAGTACCGGCGGATCGAGGTGCCCGGGGCCGACGCGCTCACGGGTCGCGGCGTCTACTACGGCGGCTCGCGCGCCGAGGCGCCGGCCGTCCGCGGCGAGGAGGTCCTCGTCGTGGGCGGCGCCAACTCGGCCGGGCAGGCGGCGCTCTACTTCGCGGGCTTCGCCGAGCGGGTGACGATCCTCTGCCGCGGCGGCGACCTGCGCGACGGCATGTCGCGGTACCTCACCGACCGCATCGACGCCGCGCCCAACGTGCGGGTGCTCCTGCGGACCGAGGTGCGCGCGGTCCACGGGTCGACCGGCCTGGAGGCGGTCACGGTCGCCGACCGCGACAGCGGCCGCGAGGAGCGGCTGGCGGCGGGGGCGATGTTCATCTTCATCGGGGCGCGCCCCAACACGGACTGGCTCGCCGGCGTCCTGGCGCGCGACGACCACGGGTTCATCCTCGCCGGGCCCGACCTGCGCGCCCCCGGCGTGCGCCCGCCGTGGCCCCTGGAGCGCCCGCCCCTGCTGCTCGAGTCGAGCCTGCCCGGCGTCTTCGTCGCCGGCGACGTGCGGCACCAGTCGATCAAGCGGGTGGCCGGCGCCGTCGGGGACGGGTCGATGTCGGTGCAGTTCGTCCACCAGTACCTCGGGACCCTCGGGTGATCGAGCACCTGCGCGCCGTCGACCTGTTCGACGAGCTCGACGACGCCTGCGTGGCCCGCCTCGCCGAGGCCTCGCACGAGGAGGCGGTCCCGGCGGGGACCTGGTTCATCCGCGAGGGCGACCCGACCGACAGCTTCCGCGTGCTCACCGAGGGCGTGGTGGAGTGGCAGAAGGAGGTCGGCGGGGAGGCGGTCACGCTGGTCAGCCGCGCCGCGCCCACCTACTTCGGGGCGATGAACCTCCTCACCGAGGAGCCCTCGCCCGCGAGCGGCCGGGCGGTCGTGGACTCGCGCGTGGTCGTCGTCCCGGGGGAGGCGTTCCGGCGGCTGCTGCGCGACGAGCCGAGCGTCCTGCGCGGGGCCCTCGGGCTGATCGCCCCGACCTTCCAGGGCGCCGAGGCCGCCCTGCGCGAGCGGGAGAAGCTGATCGCGCTCGGCACGATGTCGGCGGGGCTCGCCCACGAGCTCAACAACCCCGCGGCGGCGGCGCGGCGCAGCGCGGAGGAGCTCGGCCGCGCGCTGGAGGTGCTGGAGCGGACCCTGCGGCGCTTCGTGGAGTGCGGGGTCGAGCGCACGGCGGCCGAGCGGCTGGTGGCGCTGCAGCAGGAGGCCGTGGCGGCGGCGGCGGCCCGCGGACCCGCGGACGCGCTCGGGGACGCCGACCGCGAGGACGCCCTCGTCGACCTGCTCGACGACCGGGGCCTCGAGGGCTGGCGGCTCGCGGCGCCGATCGCGGACGCCGGGCTCGGTCCCGACTGGGTCGCGCGGGTCGCCGACGAGGCGGGCACCGCCCTCGGGCCGGCCCTGGAGTGGGTCGCGGCGTCGCTGACCGCCCGCGGCCTGGTCGACGAGCTGCACGAGAGCACGCGCCGCATCTCCGCGATCGTCGGCGCGGTGCGCGACTACACCCACATGGACCGGGCGTCGGTGCAGACGGTCGACGTGCACGACGGCCTCGAGAGCACCCTCACGATGCTCGCCCACCCGCTGAAGCGCGGCGACGTGCGCGTCGAGCGCGACTACGACCGCGACCTGCCCCCGGTGACCGTGCACGCGTCCCAGATGAACCAGGTGTGGACCAACCTGATCGACAACGCGATCGACGCCGTCGACGGCTCGGGCGTGATCACGATCCGGACCTCCCGCCTCGGCGACGAGCTGGTGGTCGAGGTCGCCGACGACGGACCCGGCATCCCGCCGGAGCTGGCGGGGCGGGTGTTCGACCCCTTCTTCACCACCAAGGACGTCGGGTCGGGCACGGGCCTCGGCCTCGACATCGTGCGCCGCATCGTGGCCAACCACCGCGGCAGCGTCCACGTCGCGTCCGAGCCCGGCGAGACCCGCTTCACGGTGCGCCTCCCGCTCGGGTGAGCGTGGCCCTGGTCACGGCGGCCGTCGCCCGGGACCTCGACGACGACCTGCCCCCGCTGCGGGCGGCGCTCGACGCCGAGGGGGTGCCGCACGAGGTGGTCGACTGGCACGACCCCGCGGTCGACTGGGCGCGGTACGACCTCGCCGTCGTGCGCTCGGTCTGGGACTACGTCGGCCGGCGCGACGAGATGCTGGCGTGGGCGGGCCGCGTCGCGGCGCTCACGCGGCTCGCCAACCCGCCGGCGGCGCTCGCCTGGAGCAGCGACAAGCGCTACCTCGCCGATCTGGCCCGGGCCGGGGTGCCCGTGGTGCCGACCGCGTTCGCCGCGCCCGGCGAGGAGATCGACTGGCCCGCCGGCGAGGTGGTGGTCAAGCCGGCGGTGTCGGCGGGCTCGATCGACACGGCCCGGTACGGGCCGGGAGACCGCGCGCGCGCCGCCGCGCACGTCGCCCGCCTGCACGCGCAGGGGCGCACCGCCATGGCGCAGCCGTACCTGCCGGGCGTGGAGGGCGCCCGCGGCGAGATCGCGCTCGTCCACATCGACGGCGCCCTCACCCACGCCATCCGCAAGGGGCCCATGCTCGTGCCGGGCCGCCGCGTCGTGGCCGGCCTGTTCGTGGAGGAGGAGATCGCGCCGGCGACCCCCACCCCCGCGGAGGCCGACGTCGCCCGCGACGCGCTGGCCGCCGCGCCCGGCGGGGGCTACGGCCTGCTCTACGCCCGGGTCGACCTCGTCCCCGGGACGGGCGGCGAGCCCCTGGTGCTCGAGCTGGGGCTCGTCGAGCCCTCGTTGTTCCTCGCGCACTCCCCCGGAGCCGCCGCCGCCATGGCCCGCGCGGTCAGGAGGTGGGGCGCGACGGCCAGCGGGCGAGCGTGACGCTGCCGCCGGGCGACGCGCCGGTCCGCCGCGCGGCGTCGCCGCCGTTCACGGCCAGCGCCACATGGCCGTGGGAGTCGACGTGCACCAGCATGCCCTTCTCCGCCACGTCGCCGAACGCACGGGCGACGGTGACCGGGTGCGGGCGGTCGGTGACCGTCGCCGAGATGCGGTCGCCGCGCGTGAAGCCGGCCCGGGCCAGGTCGTCCGCCCCGGCCAGCAGCTGCACGTTGCCGTAGCGGTCGACCGCGACCACCCGGGCCACCAGCTCGCCGTCGCGCACCCGCGGCGCCGGGAGGTCGGGCATCACGAGGTCGGCCGGGTCGAACGGCGCGCCCAGCTCGACGACCGCTGCGCCGGCGAGCAGCCGGGCCGCCGCCGGGGCGAACAGGTCCCGCCCGTGGAACGTCGCGGGGCCGTCCTCGGGGGGCGGATCGAGCTCCACGGCCGCGGTGGCGCCGAGCGCCGCGGCGGCCGGCCCGAGGAGGCCGTTGTCCGGCCCGACCAGGGCGCCGCCCCCCTCCAGGGCCACGGCCGCGGCGCGACGGCCCGTGCCGACCCCGGGATCGACGACGGCGACGTGGACCGCCGTGGGCAGCAGCGGCGCGAGCCGGGCGAGCACGATCGCCCCGGCCCGGATGTCCCCGGCCACCAGGTCGTGCGCGAGGTCGATGCGGTCGGCGGAGGGACAGGCGGCGGCCAGCACCGCGTGCAGCGCCCCGACGTGCTCGCTGCCCGGGCCGAAGTCGGTCAGCAGCGTCACCGCCGGGCGCGTCACGGCGGGGGCGCCGGCGCCCCCGCGACGTCGGCGAGGAGGGCCTCCACGAGGCCGGGGATGGTGTGCTCGGCCGCCTCGGCGTGCACCGTCAGCCCCACGTCGCGGGCTGTCGCGCTCGTGACCGGCCCGATCGAGATCACGCGCGGCCCGCCGGGGGCCGTCAGGGCGGCGCGCTCGTCCGGGCCGAGCAGGGCGGCGAACGCCCGCACGGTCGAGGATGCCGTGAAGGTCACGTGCCCGGCCGCCAACGCTGCCGCGACGAGCCCCGGGCCGGCCGGTTCGGCGACGGCCTCGTAGAGCTCCACCTCGTCCACCCGAGCGCCACGGGCCCGCAGGCCGTCCACCAGCTCCGGCCGCGATCCGCGGGCGCGGGCCACCAGCGCCGAGACGCCGGACAGGTCGTGTCCGGCGAGCGCCTCCAGGATGCCCTCGGCCACGAAGCGCTCGGGCACGAGGTCGGCGCGCACGCCCCGCGCGGCGAGGCGCTCCGCGGTGGCCGGGCCGATGGCGACCACTGTCGCCTGCGCAGACAGGGAACGGGCGTCGCGCCCCCGGGCCTCCAGGGCGTCGAACAGGGCATCGACGCCGTTGATGCTCGTCAGGAGCACCAGCCGGTAGTCCTCGATGCCGGCGATCGCGCGCTCCAGCTCCGGGGAGGCGGGCAGCGGGGCGATGCGGATGGCCGGGAGCTCGATCGCCTCGGCGCCGAGCTCGCGGAGCCGCTCGGAGAGCGCGCTGGCCTGGGCCCGGGCGCGCGTCACCACCACGGTGCGCCCGGCGAGCGGCCGGTCGTCGCGCCAGGCGATGCCCTCGGCGAGGCCCGCCACCGACCCCACCACGACCACGGCCGGCGAGCCGAGCCCGGCCTCCTCGACGGCGGCCGGGAGCCCGTCGAGGGTCGAGACCACCCGCCGCTGGCGCGGGGTGGTGCCCCACTGCACCGCCGCCGCTGGCTGGTCGGCCGGGCGGCCGGCCGCGATCAGCGCGTCGGCGATGCGGCGCAGGCGACCCATGCCCATCAGGATCACCAGCGTTCCCGGCACGCGCGCCAGGGCCGCCCAGTCGGTCTGCTCGGACGGCTTGGAGGGGTCCTCGTGACCGGTGATGACCGTGAACGACGTCGCCACCGCCCGGTGGGTGACCGGGATGCCCGCATACGCCGGCGCGGCGATCGCGCTGGTGATGCCGGGGACCACCACGTACGGCACGCCGGACTCGGCGAGGGCGAGCGCCTCCTCGCCGCCGCGGCCGAAGACGAAGGGGTCGCCGCCCTTCAGGCGCACCACACGCCGCCCCGCGAGGCCGTGCTCCACGAGCGCGGCGTTGATCTCGTCCTGGGTCATCGCCTGGCGGCCCGGCGCCTTGCCCGCGTCGAGCAGCAGCGCGCCCTCGGGGCAGAGGCCGAGCAGCCCCTCGGTGCCGAGGCGGTCGTGCACGACGACCTCGGCCGCCTCCAGGGCGCGGCGGCCCGCGACGGTGAGCAGGCCCGGGTCGCCGGGCCCGGCGCCCACGAGGTGGACGATCCCGCTCATCCGCGCACCGCGGCCAGCAGCCCGGCCGCCTCCGCGCCGAGGGCCTCCGGCGCGCCCGGGTCTCCGTCGACCACCACCCGCTCGGCGTGCCGGCCGTCGGCGGCCCCCGCGAACGCCGTCAGGCGCAGGCGCGCGCCGTGTGGCCGGCAGAGCGCGCCGACGGGCTCCAGGCAGCCGCCGCCGAGGCCGGCGAGCACCGCCCGCTCGGCGCGCAGGCACGCGTGGGCGAGCGGGTCGTCGAGCGCGGCGGCCGCGGCGGCGGCCACCGGGTCGCCCGCCCGGGCCTCGATCGCCAGCAGGCCCTGGCCCGGGGCGGGCGTGGAGACGTCCACCGGCAGGGCCTCGGCACCCCCGGGCGCCAGCCCGAGCCGCGCGAGCCCGGCGGCGGCCAGCACCAGGGCGTCGGCCTCCCCGCGGGCGAGCTTGTCGAGGCGCGTGCCCACGTTGCCGCGGATCGGGACGATGACGAGATCGGGGCGCGCCGCGAGCACCTGCGCCGCGCGGCGCGGGCTGCCCGTCGCGACCCGCGCCCCCGGCGGGAGCCCCGCGAGGCCGCCGGGCGGGCCGACGAGCACGTCCCGCGGATCCTCCCGCTCCGGGACGGCCACGACCGCGAGGCCGTCGGGGAGCTCGCCCGGCAGGTCCTTGGCCGAGTGGACGGCGAGGTCGGCGCGGCCGTCGCGCAGCGCCTCCTCCAGCTCCTTGACGAAGAGGCCCTTGTCCGGCGCGGCGCCCGTTCCCGCCGCGCTCCAGCGGTCGCCGGTGGTGGTCAGCCCGAGCAGCTCGGGCTCGTGGCCCGCGGCTCGCAGGGCGGCGGCGACGGCCTCGGTCTGCGCGAGGGCGAGCGGCGAGCGCCGCGTGGCGAGGACGATGCGGACGGGTGCCCCCGGCCGAACTAGGACGCGCCGGAGGAGGCCTCGAGGCCGAAGAGGTGGCGCAGGCTGTCCAGGTGGCGCTGGGCCTCGTTGTCACCGCCCTCGGCGGCCGCCTTCACGCGGACGGTGGGCTCGTGGAGCAGCTTGTTGACGATGCCCTTGGTGAGGGCCTCCAGGCGCTCGCGGTCGGCGTCGGAGAGCCCCTCCCACTGGCCCTCGAGGCGCTCGAGCTCGGCCTGGCGGATCGCCTCGGCGCGCTGGCGCAGCGACGCGATCGCGGGCGTGGCGGAGAGGCCCCGGCGCCACGCCGAGTAACCCTGCACCGCACCGATGACGAAGCCCTCGCCGCGCTCGGCCTCGAGCCGGCGCCCGTTGAGGTTCGCCTCGACGACCCGCTCAAGGTCGTCGATGTCGAAGAGGGCGACGCCCGGCAGGTCGGCGACGTCGGCGTCGACGTCGCGCGGGACCGAGATGTCGACGACCACCATCGGGCGGTCGGCGCGGTCGGTCATGACGGGCGCGATCTCGCGGCAGCCGAGGATCGGATGCGGCGCGTCGGTCGACGAGATCACGATGTCCGCGCCGTGCAGCTCGTGCCCCAGCCGGTCGAAGCCCACCCCGCGGCCGCCGAAGCGCTCGGCCAGCTCGCGGGCGGTGCCGACGGTGCGGTTGGCGACGACGACGTCGCGCACGCCGTGCTGGATGAGGGCGAGCGTGGTGGCCTCGGCCATCCGCCCGGCGCCGATCACCAGCACACGGCGCCCGGGCAGGTCGGCGAGCACGTCCTCGGCCAGGTCGAGCGCGACGGCGGGGACCGACGCCGACCCGGTGCCGATGCGGGTGTTGGAGCGGACGCTCTTGCCGACCTCCAGCGCCTGGCGGAAGAGCTGGTTGAGGAGCGGGCCGGTGGTGCCCTCCTCGGCGCCGAGGTCCCAGGCCGCGCGCACCTGGCCCTGGATCTCGCTCTCGCCGACGACCATCGAGTCGAGGCTCGACGCGACCCGGAAGAGCTGGGCGGCCGCGCGGTCGTCGCGCAGCACGTAGCGCGCGCAGGCGAGCTCGTCGTCGGCGATGCGCGTGTGGGACACCAGCACCGCGGCCACCACGTCCTCGGCGAGCAGGAGGTCGTGGGTCGCCACGTAGATCTCGGTGCGGTTGCAGGTGGAGAGGGCGACGGCCTCGGTGACGGCGCCGCCGCGCATCAGGTCGCGCAGCACCTGCCGGGTGGCGCCCTCGGAGAGCGCCGCCTTCTCGCGCTGCTCCACCGGGGCCGTCTTGTGGGAGAGGCCGACGACGAGGAGGTTCACGCGACCGCCCTCTCGACATCGAGGGCCCGCAGGGCGAGCGCGCGGGCCCCGTCCTCGTCGCCGTCGGCGAGGAGGCGGATGACGTCGGACTCCATCAGGCGCTCCACCGCCCGGCGCCGGGCGGCCACGTCGGGGTGGCGGGCCTTCAGCTCGCCGCGCAGGTCGCGCATCAGGTCGACCAGCGCCTCCCACTCGGGACCGAACATCGTCTCGAGGCGGCGCCGGACGTGGGCGGCGACGACCGGGCTCGCGCCGCCGGTCGTGACGGCGATGGCCAGCTCGCCCCGGCGCACGACCGAGGGGACGACGAAGCCGCACAGCTCGGGCGCCGTCGCCACGTTGCACAGGAGGTCGCGCGCCTCGGCGTCCTGCCACACCATCCGGTTGATGGCGTCGAGGTTGGTGGCGGCCACCACGAGGAGGCAGTCGTCGAGGTCCTCGGGGCGGTAGGCGCGCGCGCGGTGCTCCGCGACGGCGCCGGAGGCGACCATGTCGGCGAGCTCCGGGGTGATCTCCGGGCTCACCAGGCGCACGACGGCGCCGTGGTCGATGAGCTTCGCGACCCGCTCGGTGGCGACCGGCCCGCCGCCGACCACCAGGCAGCGCCGGCCCTCGACGTCGACGAACATCGGGTAGAGGGCCCTGTCGCGTCCCGGGGGACGGCCGGGCCCGACGCGGCTACCGCTCATCCGTCGACCGGATCGAGCGCGGGGACGGCCTCGTCGCCGGCGTCGGAGCGGGTCTCGACGATGCGGGCGAGCAACTCGGTCTCGCGCGCCTGGCGCGCCGACCGGAGTCCGATCACGACGACGTAGACGAGCAGCGCGAACAGCACGACCCCGTAGGCGGCGACGACGTATTCGTTGGTCACGCGGTCGCCTCCAGCCGGGCCTTGATGCGGCGCAGCGCGCGGTCGGCGCGGCGCTGGATCAGCTCGACCTGCAGGATCGTCAGGTACACGCCCACCATCGCCACCAGGCTGACCACGAACCAGATCAGCATCGAGCCGGGCATGTCGGCGCCGTTCTGGGTGAACACCACCGGGTGCACGAACGAGTTGGCCACGCGCACCGAGTAGAACGACAGCGGGACCGACGCGAAGGCGGCGATCGAGTAGATCGCCGAGTAGCGCGCCCGCCGCTCGCCCTCGGCCGACGACCGCAGCACGAAGTAGGCCGCGTAGAGCATCAGCACGATCAGGAAGGTCACGAGGCGCGGGTCGCCCCACACCCACCAGGTGCCCCATGAGGCCTTGGCCCAGATGGAGCCCGTGATGACCGTGAGCAATGCGAAGGCGAGGGCGATGCCGATGGAGAGCGAGGAGATCTCGTCGAGGCGCGGGTCGCGGCTGCGCAGGTAGCGCGCGCCGTAGATCGCGGCGACGCCGAAGACCCCGAGGCAGACGACCGCGATCGCCACGTGGAAGTAGAAGATCTTCTGGATGATCCCCTGGTCGGCGTCCTCGGGAGCGACGAAGAAGACCCCGTAGGTCGCCAGCAGGAGGAGGGCTGCGGTCAGCCCTCCGGTGACCGCCAGACGCCGGGCCTGACGCGCGTCAGTCATCGAAGACGTGCTCGTACGTCGCGTAGGCCACAAGCGCGAAGATTACCGCATAGACCGCGAGGAACAGGCAGTAGCCACGGTACTCGGCGAGGTCGTTCGTCCCCGCTGCGACGCTGTGGGTGGCCCCCGCCGCGGCGATCACGACGGGCAGCAGCGACGGCAGGAACAGCACCGGCAGCAGCAGCTCGCGGGCGCGGGCGAAGAGCGCCAGCACGGCGAGCAGCGACCCGAGCACCGCGATGCCGAGGTTGGCAACGAGGCAGACGACCCCGATCAGCAGCAGGTCGGCCGGATCCGGGTCGCGCACGAAGAAGAGGGTCATCAGCGGCACGGCCACCAGCTCCACGGCGAGCAGGTAGCAGTAGATCGCCCCGGCCTTCGCGAGCAGGAGGACGTCCCGCGGCACCGGCGCGACGAGGATGCCGTCGAGCACCCGCTGCTCGCGCTCCGGCACCCACGAACGGCCCACGCCGAGGACGGCGGTCAGCGCGAGCGTGGCCCACAGGATTCCGCCCGCCACGGGCGTCAGGTCCTGTCCCCGCGCCCCGACGGCGAACTGGAAGATCGTCATCGCGACGACCGCGAACAGGATCATGGCGACGACCGTGTCGCGGGTCCGCAGCTCCAGGCGCAGGTCCTTGAGCAGCAGCGCGCGCAGCTGCCGGCCCCAGCGGGGACGCCCCGCGCTCACGCCACCAGCTCCTCGTAGCGGCGGCGGAAGGCCGGCCCGTCGGCCCCCGCCAGGGACTCGGCCAGCACCGGGCGACCGGCCCGCAGCACCAGCACGCGCCCGGCGAGGGCGACGCCCCGCTCCACCTCGTGGGTGATCATCACGGCCCCCCGATCCTTCCCGAGGTCGCCGAGCAGTGCGTCGAGCAGACGGGTGCCGGCGGCGTCCAGCCCGGCGTACGGCTCGTCGAGCAGCAGCAGGCTGGGCTCGTGCAGGAGGGCGCGCGCGATGCCCAGGCGCTGGGCCATGCCGCGGCTGAACGTTCGGACCGGGTCGAATGATCGGGCCAGCAGACCGACCCCCGCCAGCGCCGCGTCGACGCGCTCGCGCGGCTGGTCGAGGCCGTAGAGGTCGGCGTAGAGCTCGAGGTTCTGGCGCGCGGTCAGGTCGAGGTAGACGAGGGGGTCGTGGCCGAGGTAGCCGATGCTCGCGCGGGCGCGCCCCGCGGCCGTGGCGAGGTCGTGGCCGCACACCGCCACCGAGCCCTCGTCCGGGCGCAGCAGCGTCGCGATCATCCGCAGCAGGGTGCTCTTGCCGGCGCCGTTCGGCCCGAGGACCGCGAGGCACTCGCCGGCGTCGAGCGCGACGTCCACCCGGTTCACCGCGGCGCGCTCGCCGAAGCGCTTCACGAGCCCGGAGGCACGGACGAGCTCCATTCCCGGCTAGAGCAGCACGTCGGCGAGCGTGAACACGAGGAACACGATGGCGAGCAGCCCGTTGGACTGCGCGAAGGCGGCCTGCACCCGGGTGGTGTCGCCGGGGCGGACGATCGCGTTCTCGTAGAGCAGCACCAGGGCGCAGACGCCGACGCCGACCAGGTAGACGACCCCGGTGCCCGCGGTGATCCCCGCCGCGGCGAGCAGCACCACCGCGGCGGCGTGGAGCCCGCGCGTGAACCACAGGGCCCGGGCCTCGCCGAAGCGCGCGGGGACCGAGTGGACGCCGTGGGAGCGGTCGAAGTCGACGTCGAGGAGGGCGTAGACGATGTCGAAGCCCGCGATCCAGAGGGCGACGCCGAGGCCGAGCAGCACCGGCGCGGCCGACAGGTCGCCGGTGACGGCCAGCCAGGCGCCCATCGGCGCCAGGCCGATGGTGAGGCCGAGCGCCAGGTGGCAGAGCCAGGTGACGCGCTTTGCCAGGGGGTAGAGCACGAACGCCGCGACCGGGACCGGCCAGAGCACCCAGGTCTCGGGCGGCAGCTGCGAGACCGCGATCAGCAGCACCGCGAGGCTGATGCCGCAGAAGACCGCGACCTGGCGCACGTCGAGGCGCCCGCTCGGCAGCTCCCGCGAGGCGGTACGGGGGTTGGCGGCGTCGATGTCGGCGTCGATGACGCGGTTGAGCGCCATCGCCAGGCTGCGCGCGCCCACCATCGCCAGGAGGATCCAGCCGAGGGTGGCCGCGGGCGGCACCTCCATCTGCGCCATCACCGCCGCCGCCAGCGCGAACGGCAGGGCGAAGATCGTGTGGGAGAAGCGGACGAAGCTCAGGAGGGCCGGGACCAGCCCGAGGCCCGCCGCCCGGGGTGCGGCCTCCGAGGTGCTCACGGGGCCGATGTTACGGGGCGTCGGCCGCGGCGTAGTGCGCGGGGTGACCCGTGGCGAGCCCCCAGAACTGGTCGCCGTGGTCGAAGTGCCACCACTCCTCCACGTAGGCCGTGAAGCCCTGCCCCGCCATCGCCCAGAACAGGGTCCGGCGCAGGTCACATGCCGGACCGGGGACGTCCTCGAGCGCCCGTGCGCCGGCCTCGGGGACGAACGCGTCGAAGTCGGTGCCGAGGTCGAGCGGCCGGCCGTCGCCGTCGCCCAGGGTGAGGTCCACCGCGCCCCCGGTCAGGTGGGGGGGCGGGGCGGCCACCGCACGCGACGGGGGCGTCACGTAGCGCGCGGCGGCATCCTCGAGGGCGGCGGCCGGCCAGTCCGGGTGCACCATCGCCAGCTCGGCCAGGTAGGAGTCGAACAGGGCGGCCTGCGTGGCGATCGGCCGGTAGCCGTCCCAGACCACCAGCGTCATCCCGTCCGGCAGCCCCGCGGCGACCGCGGCGAGGCGGTGAGCCACGTCCTCCCGCACCCACCCCTGCGCCATCGCGCCGGGGAGCCCGGCCGCGTGGTACCGCGGGTCGTCGACGACGCGCGGGCCGATGTCGGTCACGCGCACGAGCGGCTCGTCGCGGGGCTCGATCGGGACGTCGCGCCAGCCCTCCGTGGAGGTCATCGGAGGGATGGGCCTCATCCGCCCTCCCACGACGCGGCGTCGATCCGCGGCCCGGGGTCGGCGCCGGCGGCGATCGCGATGAAGGGCTCGACCACGGCGGACGGACGCGGGAGGGTGGCCGGGTCCTCGTCCGGGTACGCCTCGGCGCGCATCGCCGTGCGCATGCCGCCGGGGTTGACCGCCACGCACCGGATGCGCCGGTCGGCCAGCTCCTCGCGCAGCATGACGATCATGCCCTCGAGGACGAGCTTGGAGGCGGCGTAGGCGCCCCACCCGGCGCGCCCCGCGGCGCCGGACGTCACGGCGATGATCGCCCCGCCGTCGGCCATGCCGGGCAGCAGTGCCTGCACCAGCGCCAGCTGGGCCCGCGCGTTGACCTCCATCACCTCGTCCCAGAGGTCGAGGGGGTGGTCGGCCAGCGCGGTCCGCGCCCCGAGCATGCCCGCGTTGGCCACGAGGACGTCGACGCGCCCGAGCTCGGCGATCGCCTTGGCGGCCGCCCGCGCCACCGAGTCGCGGTCGCCCAGGTCGAGGGCGACCGGGTGGACGCGTGCATCGTCCGAATGAACGCCGCGGGCGTCCAAGTGAACGCTCGAGACGACGGCGTCGAGCCGCGAGACCGCCGTGGCGGTCACCACGAGGCGGGCCCCCTCGGCGGCGAAGGCCTCCGCGAGGGCGCGGCCGAGGCCGCGGGACGCCCCCGTCACCACGATCCGCACGCCGTCGAGACGACCGCTCACGTCACGGCCGCCCGCACCCGGCGAGGACGGCTACGGGCCGGCCCCGACCACCCTTGTGCCGGCCGGCTCCTGGCGGTCGTCCGGCGGCACCTGCGGGGTGTCCGTGGCGGGACGGATGGCGCTCTGGTCGTTCTTGCCGGCCACCGACGCGATGTAGGCCGCCACGTTGCGGGCGTCCTCGCCGACGACGATGTCGCGCGGCATCGGCTTCTGGGCGATCTTGATCCACCGCTGGACGACGCCGGCGAACTGCGCGTCCGCCATCCCGACCTCGCGGGCCGCGCGGAACGAGTCGTCGAGGTTCGGGCCGACCTGCGACGGCGGAGTGCCCGCCGCCCCGAGCGTGTGACAGGCCGCACAGGACTGCGCGAAGACCTGCTCGCCGGAGGCGAGGTCGGCGTCGGCGAAGTCGTCGCCGCCACAGCCCGCCAGCGCGAGCACGCCGGCGCCGAGGACGATGGCGGCCGCGACACGGCCGGAGTGACGCATGCGGATCCCCCTCATAGGAGGTAGACCAGGATGAAGAGGATCACCCAGACCACGTCGACGAAGTGCCAGTAGAGGCTCCCGGCCTGGAGGGGCGTGGCCCACCGCGAGCTGAAGTCGTGGGCCCTCTTCACGCGGATGTACATCAGCGTGAGGATCGAGAGGCCCACGAAGACGTGGAGGCCGTGGAAGCCGGTCAGGGTGTAGAAGGTCGCGCCGAAGGCCTGGTCCTGCGGGGTGAACCCGAGGTGGATGTACTCGTTGATCTGGATCAGCAGGAAGGTCGCGCCGAGGAAGATCGTGACGAGCAGGCCGCGCTCCAGGCTCTTGCGGTCCTCGTAGTGCTTGAGGCGGTGCTCACCCCAGTGGAGGGTGAAGCTGGAGGCCACCAGGATCAGCGTGTTGAGGCCGGTCAGGATGATCGGCAGCTCGAACGGCTCGCCCGCCGAGTCGAGCGGCGGCCACTGGTCGGCCACGTTGAAGCGGACGAAGAAGTAGGCCGCGAAGAACGACCCGAAGAGCATGATCTCCGAGCCGATGAAGAAGATCATCGCCAGCATGCCCATGCTGATCTGGCTGCCGCGCGAGGGCGGCGGGGTGGCGCCGGAGGCGGGCGCGTGCACCTGGGGCTCGACGGTCGCCATGCCTCAGCTCCCGGACGGGGAGGCCGGGGCCCCCGCATCGACGACGATCCGCTCCACGGGCACCTCGCCGGCCGCCGCGGTGACCGCGGTCAGCGTCTCCGCCGAGTCGAGCCGTCCGCCGGGCGTGGCGGCGACCAGGACGAGCCCGGCCGCGTGGTCGGCGACGGCGATGCGGGCCGCTGCCGCGGCGTCGCCGTCGAGAACCTCGCCGCGGGCCTGCACCCCGGCGTCCTGGAGCGTCGCGATGGCGGACCGCACGCGGTCGGTGGCGGCCGAGCGCCGGGCCTCGGCCTCGTCGGTCCAGCCGGGGCCGGCGAGGGCCATCGGGTAGAGGATGACCGTGGCGATCGGGCCGGCGTCGGCGCGCTCGCGCAGCGCGTCCACCAGCCCGGACCCGCCGAGGGCGTCGTCGGCCAGGACGGCGACCCGGGTGACGCCGGGTCGCGCGAGGGGCTCGGAGGCCTCCTCGGGCGAGACGACCACGCGGGTGATGCCGAGGTTGGTGACCTTCCGGAGGCGGTCGACCATGTCGTCGGCCATCCAGCCGGATCGGCCGGTCGGGAAGGTGGTGAGGATCAGCTCGTGCACGTCCTCGTCGGTCGAGATCGTCTGGTACGCCGTGAACGGATCGCCGTCGACGACCGTGCCGCTGGCGTCGATGCCGGCCTCGGCGAGGACGGAGAGCGTGACCTGCAGGCGCCGGTCGGCCGCGCGCGGGTCGGCGCCCTCGAGCGGGACGGCGATCGTGAAGCGCCACAGGCCCTCGTCGGCGCGGCGGCGGATCTCGTCGATGAGGCCGGCCGACGCCACGGTGTCGCGGGCGATCACCAGGATCGTGCGGCGCTCCGTCTCGGTCAGCTCGCCGCCGATCTCCTCGGGGGCGAAGACCACGGCGTGGCGCGCGCCCGGGATGCCGTACTGGTACGGGCCGCCGACGACCTGCGGGGTCGCCTCGAAGTTGAAGAGGGACGGCGGCGAGGAGACGAGCCACTCGAGCGAGCGGCCGCGCCAGGGGTTCCAGGGGGCCACCGGGCCCTTCCGCCACGACACGATCATGTTGTAGGCGAAGACCAGCATCCCGACGCCCATCAGCAGGGACGCGCCGGAGATGATCGCGTTGAGGGTGCCGAAGCGGTCGTCGTAGGTGGCCACGCGGCGGGGCATGCCGTGGAGGCCGAGCCAGTGCATCGGCAGGAACGTCGCGTTGAAGCCGATGAAGATGATCCAGAAGCTCCACTTGCCGAGCGTCTCGTTGTACATCCGCCCGGTCATCTTCGGGAACCAGTGGTGGACGCCGGCGAGGACCGTGAAGAGGCTGCCGCCGACGAACACGTAGTGGATGTGGGCGACCACGAAGTACGTGTCCGTGACGGTGATGTCGACCGGGATCGTGCCGAGCATCACGCCCGAGAACCCGCCGATCACGAAGGTCATGATGAAGCCGAGGGCGAACAGCATCGGCGTTCGGAGGTGGATCCGGCCGCCCCACAATGTCCCGAGCCAGGAGAACACCTTCACTCCGGTGGGCACGGCGATGATGATCGTGGTGATCATCATGGGCACGCGCAGCCAGGCGGCCATGCCGCTCACGAACATGTGGTGTGCCCAGACGCCGAACCCGAGCACCGCGATGGCGACGGTCGAGAAGGCGAGCGCGCGGTAGCCGAAGATCGGCTTGCGGGCGTGCGTCGCGATGACCTCGCTGATGATCCCGAAGCCCGGCAGGATCATGATGTAGACGGCCGGGTGCGAATAGAACCAGAAGACGTGCTGGTACATGATCACGTCGCCGCCGCCGCTGGGGTCGAAGAACTGCGTCCCCATGACGCGGTCGAACAGGGTCATGAACTGGGAGCCGGCGATGAAGGGCGTCCCGAAGACCACCAGGGCCGAGGTGGTCGCCTGCGCCCAGGCGAGCAGCGGCATGCGCCACACGGTCATGCCGGGGGCGCGCATGGTGAAGATCGTGACCAGGAAGTTGATCGCGCCCATGATCGAGCTCGCGCCGATGATCTGGACGCCGACCTCGAAGAGCGTGGTGCCGGTCCCGCCCTGCGTCGCGAGCGGCGTGTACGCGGTCCAGCCGGCGGAGAAGGCGCCGAAGGCCGGCGAGATCGCGAGCATCACGCCGCCGGGGATCAGCAGCCAGAAGGACAGCGCGTTGAGGCGCGGGAACGCCATGTCCTTCGCGCCGATCATGATCGGCAGCACGTAGTTCGAGAGGCCGACGAACGACGGGATGACGAACAGGAAGATCATCAGCGCCGCGTGGACGCTGAAGAGCCCGTTGTACGTCTCGGCGTCGCCGATCGTCTGGCCGGAGTCCGCCAGCTCGGCGCGGACCAGCAGCGCGAAGATGCCGCCGACCGCGAAGAAGAAGAAGACGGCGACCAGGTACTGGATCCCGATCACCTTGTGATCGGTGTTCGCCTTGAAGTAGTCCTTCCAGCTCTGGGCCCCGTGGAGGGAGTGGTCCTCGGGGTCGACCTGGCGCCCGGTCATCCAGCGCCACCAGTAGTCCCAGCACCCGATGCCGACGGTGAAGCCGATCGCCGAGAGCGAGGAGGCGAACGTCCAGTAGACCTGGGGCTGCCAGAGCGGCTCGAAGCCGAAGAGCCAGCGGCCCAGGAACACGACGGCGAGGCCGAACGCGAACCCGCCCACGGTCCACAGCGCCGCCCGCTTCCACCAGTAGGAGAGCGGGCGCGGGTCCATGTGGTGCTCGTGCCCGTGCTGGTGCGAGTGGGTGGGTGCGTGGGTTGCCATGGGTCTCCTCGTCCCCCCGCTCAGGGCTGCGCGCCGGTGGTGGTCGCGCCCTCGGCGGGCGCCTGGTCGGCCGGGGCCTGGTCCGCGGGCGCCTGGGCGCCCTGCGAGCCCGCCGCGCCCTGCTGGGAGGCCAGCTCGGCCTGCGCGGAGCGCAGCCACTGGTCGTACTCGTCCTGCGGCATGACGATGGCCCGGGCGCGCATGACGCCGTGGCCCACGCCGCAGAGCTCCGCGCAGATCACCTGGTAGGTGCCGACGCGGTTGGGGTCGATGATCAGGCGGGTGGTGATGCCGGGGACGACGTCCTGCTTGACCTTCCACTCGACCACGTAGAAGGAGTGGATGACGTCCTTGGCGCGCATCTTGAGGATGACCTGCTTGCCCTCGGGCACGCGCAGGTCACCGGACGCGATGCCGGCCCCGGGGTAGCTGAAGGTCCACGCGAACTGCTCGGCCGTGACGTCAACGGTGACCTGGTCCTGGCTCGCCGCGAGCGACTCGTTGTCGGAGAGCACCAGGTAGGCCCAGACGGCCACGACGGCCAGGAGGATGGACGGGATGATCGTCCAGATGACCTCGAGGCGGGTGTTGCCGTGGGTGGGCGGCCCGTCCTCGTCGTCGTCCTCGCCGACGCGGAAGCGCCACATCGAGTAGAGCAGGACCGTCATCACGATCGTGAAGAGCGCGAGCGACACCCAGACGACGAACCAGATCAGGGTGTCCACCCGCTCGGCCTGCTCGGAGGCCTGCTCCGGCAGCCAGTCGATCAGCAGCGCGGTGGCGACCGAGCCGGCCCCGATGACGACCATCAGGATCAGCAGCGGGAGGGTGTGTCGGCTCCTCAGCACGGGCGGCAACCTATCACGCGTTTTCGGCTGTGAGAGGGCCGTCCGAGCGGGTCAGACGTCCCCCGGCGGCGGGCATCGGACCCCGGTGCGCGCCGCGGTGACGGACCACCCCGGCAGGGAGGGATGATCGGCGCGGGGACCGCCCGGCGCCCCGCCGTCTCACGACCGGCTCGAGCGGGGGAGCGTTCGCCCGGGGCCGATCGCCGCGTCGGCCACGAGCCGGGCGGCGGCGGCGGCGCACAGGGCGAGCAGCACGGCGCCCGCGACCAGCGGCACGGCGATGCCGGCGTGCTGGAACAGCAGCGTCGCCACGACCGGGCCCGCGATGCGCGCGGCGCCGCCCACCGAGCCGCTGAGCCCGAGGATCGCGCCCTGTTCGTGCTCGCCGGCCGAGAGCGAGATCAGGGCCGTCGTGGTGGAGAACACCACCCCGGACGCCACGGCGAGCAGCGCGAGGCCGGGGAGCAGCAGCCACAGGTCGTGGGCCGCGGCGACCGCGAGCAGGCCGCCGGCCGTGCCCGCCAGCCCCCACACCATGCAGCGGGCCTCGCCGAAGCGCGCCACCAGGCGCCCCACCAGCCAGCCCTGCGCGATCACCGTCAGCACCCCGATGTAGACGAACAGCAGACCGATCTCGGTGACGCTGTAGCCGAAGCGGCGCTCGCCGAAGAGCGCGAACGTCGACTCCATGCCGACGAACGCGAAGGTCGCGACGAACGAGAGCCAGACCAGCGGGGCGAGCTCGGCGCTCGACAGCGCCCTCCGCACGACCCCGAGTCGCGGCACCGGGGCCGCGGCGGCGCCGGGGCGTCGCGACTCCGGCAGGCGCAGGTAGGCGATGACGAGGTTGGTCGCGGCCAGGGCGGCCGCCACGAGGAACGGCAGGCGCTCGTCCCACGCCGAGAAGAGGGCGCCGATCGCGGGGCCGAGGACGAAGCCGAGGCCGAACGCGGCCCCGATCATCCCCATGCCCTTGGCACGCTCCTCGCGCGTGGTCACGTCGGCCACGTAGGCCTGGGCCGCGGCGTAGGAGGCGCCGGCGATGCCCTGCAGGACGCGCGCGACCCACAGCAGCAGCAGCGTGCCCGCCAGGCCGATCATCAGCGCGGCGACGGCACTGCCGGCCAGCGAGACCAGGATCACCGGGCGCCGCCCCACCCGGTCGGAGACCCGCCCCCAGACCGGGGCGAAGAGCAGCTGCATGACGGCGTACGAGGCGGTCAGCAGGCCGATCTGCACCGGCGACGCGCCGAAGCTCTCGGCCCAGAGGGGCAGGATCGGCAGGACGATGCCGAACCCCACGAGGTCGATCACGACCGTCGTGAAGACGATCCCGAGGGGGCTCAGGAAGAAGGAGGGGCCCCGCCCGGCTCCGCGAGGAGTGTCCCCCGCCATCCCCCTACGCCGCGTCGATGACGAGCGCGACGAAGACCAGTGCGAGGTACAGGAGCGAGTAGTGGAAGGCGGCGCGGGCCCATCGGATGCCCGGGTCGCGGTCGAGCAGCCATGAGAACACGAGGAAGACCGCGCCGAGCGCCAGCGCCGACACCATGTAGAAGAGGCCTGCGGCGCCCGAGACCACCGGGAGCAGGGAGACGGCCACCATGACGGCGGTCCAGAGCAGGATCTGCCGCTTGGTCTCGGCCACGCCGCGCACCACCGGCAGCATCGGGATCCCCGCGGCGGTGTAGTCGCGCTGGAGGATCAGCGCGAGCGCCCAGAAGTGCGGCGGCGTCCAGTAGAAGACGATCGCGAACAGGAGCCAGGCCGTGAGCCCGAGATCGCCGGTCACCGCGGCCCAGCCGACGAGCGGGGGGACGGCGCCCGCGGAGCCGCCGATCACGATGTTGTGCACCGACGTGCGCTTCAGCCACAGCGTGTAGACGCCGACGTAGAGGCCCAGCCCGAGCAGGCCGAGGGCGGCCGTGAGCCAGTTGGCCGCGAGCCCGAGAACCAGCGCGCTGAGCACGCCGAGCGCGATGCCGAACGCCAGCGCGCGGGCGGGCGCGACCCGCCCTGCGACCACCGGGCGCCCCGTCGTCCGCGCCATGTGCCCGTCGATGTCGCGGTCGACGTAGTGGTTGATCGCGTTGGCGCCGCCGGCGGCGAGGTAGCCGCCGACCATCGTCCACAGCAGCAGCCAGCCGTCCGGGACCCCCTCGGCGGCGACGAACATCGCGCCCGCGGTCGTCACCAGCAGCAGCGAGATGACGCGCGGCTTGGTCAGGCGGACGTAGTCGCCGACCACGGCCAGCGGGCGGACGGCGAGCGCCGCCGGGGCTGCGCGCGTGGTCATGCCGCGACGGCGAACGCGCCGAGCACGGCCAGCAGCGCCGCGGGGACCACGGCCCAGAGCGCGTCGAGGCGGCGGCGCGGCTCGTCTGCGCCCGTCCCCCGGGGACGGAGCAGCGCGATGCACGCGGGCACCGCGAGCAGCGCCGCGATCACGAGCGCCGTCGCCCTCACCGGGATGTCCCGCGTGTCGCCACCACGCACGAGCATAACCGAGCATCCGCGGGGGATCCCGTGACGGTCGTCCCGACGGTCCGGTTGACGCGGGCCGCGCGCCCGCGCAGGGTTCGGCGCGATGACCGCCGTCGACGTCGTCACCCTGGGCGCCGGTCCGGCCGGCCTCGGCGCCGCGCTCGCCCTGGCGCGCGGGGGCGCGCGCGTGGTGGTCGCCGAGGCGGGGCCCGAGCCCGGGGGCCTCTGCGTCACCCGGCGGCGCGACGGCTTCGCCTACGACGTCGGCGGCCACATCCCGTTCGTGCGCGACGAGGGCCGGCGCGCGTGGCTCGCCGACCTGCTCGGCGACGGGCTGCTCTGGGTCGACCGGCCCGTCTCCTGCGTGCGCGACGGGCGCGTGGTGCGCGGGCGCTACCTCGACCAGCGGCCGCCGGAGGGCGCCGAGCCGCTCCCGCACGACGAGACCGCCCTCGGCGAGCTCGGCGCGCGCTTCGGGCGACCCTTCGTGGACGCGGTCATGCGGCCGTACCTGGAGAAGGTGGACGGCGTGCCGCTGGAGCGCATCCCCGGCGAGCGCGCGCGGCGGCTGCTGGAGGACCAGGCCGCACCCGACGGCTTCCACTTCCCCGAGGGAGGCATCGGGCGCCTGATGGACGCGATGGCGGCCGCCGCGGCCGCGGCCGGCGCCGACGTGCGCCTGGGGACCCGCGTGGAGGAGATCCGCGCTCCCGACGGCCGGGCGGGGGCGGTCCGGCTCGCGGGCCCGCGCGGGCCCGGGGTGGTGGAGGCGCCCCACGTGGTCGTCGCCATGCCCGCCGGCGCCGCGGCCCGCCTCCTCGTCCCCGCGCCCCCCGGGGCGACGACGCGCGGGGTGCGGATGCGCGCCGTCTGCATCGTCTACCTCGCCCTCGGGCGGGAGCGCCTCACCCCGGAGCCCTGGATCCAGGTGGACGACCCGGCGGTTCCCTTCGCCCGCATGTTCGAGCCGTCCAATTGGACGACGGGGTCCGCTCCAAGTGGACAGACCGTGGTCGGACTGGAGTGCTACTGCCGCGCCGAGCCCGGCGACCCGGTCTGGTCGCTCGCCGACGAGGACCTGGCGGCGGCCTGCGCCCAGGCGCTCGCCGAGCCCCTCGGCCTGCTGGACGACCCGGCCGGCGCGCGGCTGATCGAGGTCATCCGCCTGCCGCGCGCCTACCCCGAGGCCGACCTCGCCCAGGTCCCGGCGATCCGCGCGCCGGCGCTGTGGCTGTCGGCGATCGAGGGCGTCCATCTGGCCCCCGGCTCGGCGGTGATCGAGGCGATCGAGGGCGGCGAGGCCGCGGCGGCGGCGATCCTGGCGGGCGGCGCCGGCCCCGCGGCGGCGGCGGAGGAGATCCCCCCGATCGCCTAGGGGTCGGGGATCTCCCGGATACCGCCGCGCCGGCGGGCGTGGCGGGATCGGGCGATGCGCCCGCCCCTGCTCCTCGCCGCCCTTCATCGTCCAGATCATCCCGACTCCGGAGGGCGACGAGCCGGGACCTGCGCGGCGGGCGGGGGGGAGCTGCGCCGGGCGCGGCGCACCGTGGTCGTGCGCGCCCGGTGGGAGGCCGCAGGGCGCCGGGTGGGGTAGCCTCGCCAGGGTGGCGACCGTCCCGGTGAGCACGCTGCGGGAGCGCTTCGAGCGACTGCTCGATTCCGCCCGCGTGATCGACCATCCGCTCGAGCGGCGCCTCTACGCACGGGACGGCTCGATCGCCCAGGGCGACTGCGGCCTGGTCGTGCTGCCGCAGAGCACCGCCGAGGTCTCGGCGTGCGTGCGCCTCGCGCGTGAGCTCGACCTGGCGGTGGTGCCGCGCGGGTCGGGCACCGGGCTCTGCGGCGGCGCCGTGCCCCTCGACGGCGCGGTGGTGATCTCCGTCGCCCGGATGAGCCGGATCCTCGAGATCGATCCGGAGGTGCCCTGCGCCCGGGTCGAGCCCGGCGTGCTCAACCTCGACCTCACCACCGCGGTCCGGCACCTGGGCCTGCACTACGCGCCCGACCCGTCGAGCCAGCAGGCGTGCTCGATCGGCGGCAACGTCGCGACCAACGCGGGCGGGCCCCATTGCCTGGCCTCGGGGGTCACCGCCCAGCACGTCCTCGGCATGGAGATCGTCCTGCCCGATGGGGAGGTCCTGCGCCTCGGGGGCCCCGCTCCCGACCCGCCGGGCTACGACCTGCGCGGGTTCGTGGTGGGCGGCGAGGGGACCCTCGGTATCGTCACCGAGGTCACGGTGCGCCTCACCCGTGACCCGGCCGAGGTGCGCACGATGCTGCTCGACTTCCCCACCGTGCGGCAGGCCGGGGAGGCCGTGGGCGGCATCATCGGCGGCGGGGTCATCCCCGCGGCGATGGAGATGATGGACCGCACCATGACCATCGCGGTGGAGGCGTTCGTGCACGCCGACCTGCCGGTCGATGCGGCCGCGCTGCTGCTCGTGGAGGTCGATGGCACCCCCGCCGAGGTCGCCGCGCACGTCGCGGTGGTCGAGGAGGTGGGCGCGCGCACCGGGGCGCGGCAGGTGCGCGTCGCGCGCGACGAGGCCGAGCGCGCGCTCTTCTGGAAGGCGCGCAAGAGCGCCTTCGGAGCCGTCGCGCGGATCGCGCCGAACTACTACCTGCACGACTGCGTCGTGCCGCGCACCCAGCTCGTGCCGATCCTCGAGCGCATCGGCGAGATCGCCGCGGAGCACGACCTCGTGATCATGAACGTCTTCCACGCGGGCGACGGCAACCTGCACCCGCTGATCGCGTTCGACCGGCGCGACCCCGCCCAGGTGGAGCGCGTCCACGCCGCCGGCACCGCGATCATCGAGGCCTGCGTCGCCGTGGGCGGGGTGCTCTCGGGCGAGCACGGGATCGGCCTCGAGAAGCGTGACTTCATGCCGCTCACGTTCAGCGCCGTCGACCTCGACGCCCAGGCCCGCGCGCGCGACGCCTTCGACCCCGACGGCCGGATGAACCCGGCCAAGGTCCTGCCGATCGGCAGCCGTTGCGGGGAGCTCGTCCTGGACGCCGGCTCCCTTCCGGCGGGCACCTGGCTGTGAGCACGACGCTCACCCCCTCCTCACGCGACGAGCTCGCCCAGGCGCTGCGGGCGGCGAGCGTCGCGGGGACGCCGGTCGACGTGCTGGGCGGGGGGACACGCTCGCGCATCGGGCGCCCGGGGCCGCCCGGCGAGGTGACCATCCGCACCGGCGGCCTGACGCGCCTGGTCGCGCACGAGCCCGAGGACCTCACCCTCACGGTCGAGGCCGGGATGCCCGCCGAGGAGGCGGCCGCCGTCGCCGCGAGCGCCGGCCAGGCCTGGCCCCAGGCGCAGCTGCGCCCGGGGTCCACCGTCGGCGGGGTGCTCGCCACCGCCGCGAGCTCGCGGGCCCGCCTGCGCTCGGGCGCGGTGCGCGACTCGGTGCTCCAGATGGTGGTCGCCACCGGCGACGGGCGCATCGTCACCTCGGGCGGTCGCACCGTGAAGGGCGTCTCGGGCTTCGACCTCCCGCGCCTCGCGGTGGGGTCGCTCGGCACCCTCGGCGTGATCGTGCAGGTGACCCTCAAGCTGTGGCCGGTCCCCGCCGCGCGGGGATGGTTCGGTCTCGAGGCCCCCCTCGACGAGCGCCTCGCCGCCGCGCGGGCCGCGCTGACGGGCCCCGCCCGCCCCGTGGCGGTGCTCCTCACCCCCGGGCGCCTCGACATCGAGCTCGCCGGGCCGCCCGCCGACGTGCGCACGCCCGAGGGCATGGCCGAGGCCGCCGAGCCGGCCGCCCCGGCGGGCCCCGGCCTGGTCGAGGCGGGGGTGTCGCCCGCGCGGCTCGGCGACCTGGCCCGCGCGCTGGAGGCGGCCGGCCTCCGCTACGAGGCCCGGATGGGCGTCGGAACGTGCACCGTGGCGGTCGGCTCCGCCGAGGAGGTGGCCGCAGTCCGCCGCCAGGCGATCGCCCTCGGGGGCCACGCGGTCGTGACCGATGGCGACGACGACCTGCGCGCCGACCCCTGGGGGCCGCCCCCGCCCGGGGTCGAGCTGATGCGCCGCCTGCGGGACGCGTTCGATCCGGCGGGGATCCTCAACGGGAGGCTGGTGCCGTGGGCGTGAGCGCCGGGTGGGACCCGGGCCGGCCGGCCCCGGCCGAGGAGGACGTGGTCAAGTGCGTCTCGTGCGGCCTCTGCCTGCCGCACTGCCCCACCTTCCGCCTGACGGGGCGCGAGACCGCCTCGCCCCGCGGTCGCATCGCGGCGATGCGCGCCGTCGAGGAGGGGTTCGTCCAATTGGACGAGTCCTTCGCGACCATGATGGACGAGTGCCTCGCCTGCCGGGCCTGCGAGGCCGCCTGCCCGAGCGGCGTGCCCTTCGGCCGCATGATCGAGGCGGCACGCGCCCAGGTGGAGCCCACGCGCCCGGCCCCCGCCCGCGGGCTGCGCCGCGCCGGCCTCGCGTGGGTGCTGCCGCGGCCGCGGCTGGTCGCCACCGCGGGATGGGCGCTCGCGATCGCCCGCGCCCTGCGTCTCGACCGGCTCGCCCCCGCCGCGCAGCGCGCCTCCACCCCGCCGGCCTCGATCGCCGAGCTGCGCCGGCCGATCCCCGACACGCTCGGCACCGGACCGGTCGCCACGGTGCTGGCGGGATGCGTGATGGACGTCGCCTTCCGGCCGGTCCAGCGGGCGACCATGCGCGTCGTGGCCGACGCCGGCTACACCGCCCTGCGAACCCGCGCCGGCGGCTGCTGCGGCGCACTCGCCATGCACTACGGGCACCCTGAGGCCGCCCGTGCAATGGCCCGCGCCCGCATCCCCGAGATGGAGGCCGGCGAGATCGTCGTGGTCAACGGCTCCGGGTGCAGCGCCCACGTCAAGACCTATGGCGAGCTGCTCGGCGACGACCCCGTCTGGGCGGAGCGCGCCGAGCTGGTCGCCGCCCGCGCGCGCGATCTGATCGAGCTCAGCCCCCCGCCCCGCGACCGCGGGCTCGGCGACGTCGCGGTGCACGACGCGTGCCACCACCTCCACGCCCAGCGGATCGAGCCGCGCGCAATGCTGCGGGACGCGGGCGCCCGGTGCGTCGACCTCGGCGACGGCGGGCGCTGCTGCGGGGCAGCGGGGCTCTACAGCGTCCTCCAGCCGGCGCTCTCCGCCGATCTGCGCCGCCAGAAGGCCGAGGCCATCGCCGCCACCGGCGCCCCCGTCGTCGCCGTCGCAAACTCCGGCTGCGCCATCCAGATCGCCGCCGGCCTGCGCGAGATCGGATCGCCCGTCCGCGTCGCCCACCCTGCGGAGTTGCTGGCCCCCGACGCCTGAGGTTCGCAGGGCCCGCCCCGCACGGGTCCCGTCCTGTTCAAGTGAACACCCGGGCGAGTCCAAGTGGACGGATGGCGGCATCGGCCGGCGCCTCCGTCGATCGTCCCGACCCGCCGAGTGGACACGCTGCCATCGTCCAAGTGAACGACACCCGCCTCGGCGGGGAGGGAACTCCCGGCGCGCGCGAGCCGGCGCGATGCCGGCAGCCTCGCGTGGTGATCGACGACGCGACCGGTGCCACGCTGGCGCCGTGCCGAAGAGCCTCTACAAGGGGGCCCGCCTCGGGGCCCGCCCGCCATGCCTCATCTGCATGGGCCCCGGCCGGGGAGGGCGGGAGCAGATGCATCTGCCGTGCGGGGTCTCGGTGTGGCTGTGCGGGGAGCACCGCTCGCTCGAGTTCCAGCGCTCCCGGGCGGGGCGGGACCTGGTGGTGTCCCTCTGGCACGCGTGGCGCGCGGCGGGAACGTTCACCGCCCGCCAGGCGAGGGCGCTCGACATCCTCTCCCGCCGCGCGGGCGGCCGAGGGGCCCGGCCCCGGCCGGGGTCGTACTCCTGGCCGGGCCTGCGCGCGGCGGCGGAGCGCGCGTTCCGCGACGGACGGCCTCCCGGCGAGGTGATCCGCGAGATCCGCGCAGGCGCCGACTGCGGGGACGGCGTCCTCCCGTCCCGGCAGACGATGATGCGCTGGTTCCGCGAGGGGCGGTGGCTGGCGGACGACGGGGGCGACGACGACCCCGCGGGACCGGGCGCGCCGCCGCCGACGAGGCCGGCCGACGGGAGCGGCGGGCTAGGGGATGATGTCGACCGGCGCGCCGGCGGGGACGGTGCGGCCGATCCGGCTGGCGACGGCGTTGGCGGTCCTGACGCAGCCGTGGCTGACGGCCTGGCCGAGCAGGCTGGCACGGTTGGTCCCATGGATCGCCACGCGCCCGTCGCCGCCGTCGAAGTCCGAGAGCCGCTCCGAGTGGGCCGTGAGCGTGAGGATGTAGGTGCCGAAGAAGCCCTTGGGGTTCCGCTGCCGGACGATCTCCGACAGCGCGAAGCGTCCGGTCGGGGTCGGGTTCGCGGGAGTCCCGATCGCGACGCGCCAGCGCCCGACACGTCGCCCGGCCTTCAGCAGCTCCAGACTCCGGGCGCGAAGGCGCACGACGATGCGGTACGGGGTGCGCTGCACGCGGACGGCCTCGGCGGGGATCCATCCCGCCGCGTCGTTCGGGCGCTTGTTGAGCAGGACGCGATACCAGACGCCGTTCTTCGTCGATCGCGCGGCGAGCACGAGCAGGACGTGGGGACCCTTGTTGTACGGGGCCACCGCATCGAGCTTCGACGTCTTCCGGGCGGACGCGCGCGGGGCCGAGCGGGTGTGCACGGGGACGACGACACGCGCCGTCCAGGCCTCCCGCGTCGTCGGCCGGCTCGCCACCGGGGCGGCCTGATGGGCCGACCGGACCTCGGCCGACGGGGACGGGGCCGCCGAGGCGACCCCCGCCCCGGCGCCGAGGGCCAGGGCGAGCGCGCCGCCGGCCAGGAGGGCGCCGGCGCCCCGCCTAAGGCGGGGCGCCGGAGGCGTGAGAGGAAACGCCATCAGCCGGTCACGCCCCCGGTGCGGGCGACCGGCCGCGGGCCGGTGACGCGGGTGATGGCGGTCGAGCGCCGCGGCGGGAGGTTGTCCGCCGTGACGGTCGCCGTGTTGCGGATGCGACCGGTGACGTTGGGGTTCACGCGCACGGGCATGCTCAGGGAGCGCGAGGCCCGGGGGGCGAGGGTCCCGACCCGCCAGGTGACGACGCCGTTGCGGATGGTCGCGCCGGCCGGGATGCGCACGAGGGTCAGCGACGCCGGCACGAGGTCGGTCACCTCGACGTTCGTCGCCGCGAACTCCGACCGGTTGCGCACCGTGATGCGGTAGGTGAACGTCGCGCCGGCGCGGACCGCCGCGGGGCCGGTCTTGGAGATGCCGATGTTCGGCGTGGGGCCGCCCTGGGCGGTCGCGCCGCCGGGGCCGGAGGCGAGGCCGAAGTTGTTGTTCGGGCTGCCGGTGCCGGACGTGATCCCGATGCCGCCGATCTGGCGCGGGCTCGTGGCCGTCAGGCCGCCCGGGACCGCCACCGAAACCGTGTAGGAGCCGGGGAGGAGACCGGGGAAGCTGTACGAGCCGTCCGCGCCCGAGAGGACCGTGCGCGTCGTGACCGTGATGCCGCCGGGGCGGGTGCCCGTGAGGTCGAGGCGCACACCGGGACGACCCACCTCGCCCGCGTCGCGCACGCCGTTGCGGTTGGTGTCGATGTAGACGACGCCGCTGATCGGCGCGGGGCGCACGTTGCCGGCGAGGAAGGTGCCGAGGCCGATCGGCGGGACGGTCACCTGGCCGGAGGCCGGGGTGATCGCCACCCACGCGGGATCGACGACCTCCTCCACGTTCCAGACGCCCGCCGGGACGCTGTTGATGGTGTTGGAGCCGTCGGCGAGGGTCGAGACGACGCTGCCGTTGCCCTGCGGGTTGGTGAGGCGGAAGGTCCATCCCGGGACGCCCGGCTCGCCCGCGTCGCGGGCGCCGTTGCCGTTGACGTCCTCGAACTTCACGACCTGGATCGTCCCGAGCTGGTCGGCGACGTCGAAGGTGACGAGGGCCGAGCTCTCGAGGCTCCCCGGCGTCGAGAAGAAGTCCACCGTCGCCCGGTACCGGCCGACGGGGGCGTTGACGGCGGGGCTGAACTGGCGGGCGGCGTTGATCGGGCTGGGAAGGCCCGCGACGTTGGCCGTCTCCTGCTGCAGGACGTTGCCCGAGGGGTCGGAGAAGCGCAGCTGCCAGGCCTCGGCCACCGTCTGGTAGGTGATCGAGAAGTCCACCTGCTGGGTCCCGGCGCCGCGCTGGACGGCCTGGGGGGGCGCGGGGGCGCGGTTCAGCGTGATGCCGATCGCCGATGCCACCGCCGGCGCGGCCAGCGCCACGATCAACGCGAGCAGGATTGCCCCCCGCCAGCGGCCCCGAGGACTCCGTCTCATCACGCCATGCCTTTCGCCGAACCTCGCCCGATGGCCGTCTGGCGGCCCCGTACGACGTCAGGTAACCCCGAGCGGTGGGTCAAATGAACCCCGGGTGGGTGTCCGAACCTATGGGAACCTGCCCATGCAACGTTGCAGGTCGCGGTTTCAGCCTCTGGAGCAGCCGACCGGAGGGCCCCCGGGGGAGCCCGCGATCGCCGGATCACCCCGAATGGACGCCGGCGACTCGTCCAAGTGAACGACCCCGCGCCGGCGGGGACGGACCGCCGGAAGCTCAGGTGGCCCGGGAGGGCTCCGGGACGCGGCGGCGGGGGGCACGGGGCCGGGCGAGGCCGGCGAGGAGGCCCGCCGTGAGGAGGAGGGCGATCGCGGCGGCGGCGACCCAGACCGTGAGCTCGCGGAGGCGCTCCACGGGGGCGACGATGGTCCCGATGTCGGCGAAGACGGCCTGCAGGTCCACGGTCGTCGTCGTCTGGGCGAAGATGCCACCGGTGCGGGTCGCCACGGCGGCCAGGGTCTCCTGGGGCAACGGCTGGTCGGGGCGGCCGGGGTCGTCGCCGAGGAGGATCGTGTAGACCGGCACGCCGGCGGCGGCGATGCGGTCGGCGGCGGCGTCCGGGCTGGTGGCGCGCCGGATGGAGTTGACGCCGTCGGTGAGCAGAAGGATGCGCCCGGGGGAGTCGCTCGGGTCGTCGGGCGGGATGTCGGGCACGGCGCCGCTCGCCCGGAGCGCGGCGAGGGAGGTCAGCATCGCGTCGCCGAGGGCGGTCCCCAGGCGGGTGTCGGTGCCGATGCCGTCGAGCACCTGGCCGAGGCGCTCACGGTCGAGGGTCGGGGCGAGCAGCACCTCGTTGCTCCAGGCGAACGTGGTCACCCCGATCGAGGTCGACTCGGGCGCCTCCTCGGCGAACCGTCGCGCCGCGTCGAGGGCGGCCGCGAGGCGGTTGGGCTCCAGATCGGTCTTCACCATCGAGTCGGAGACGTCGATCGTGATCATCACGCTCGACCGCGCCTCCTCGGCGGTCTCCTGGACGGAGGGCCGGGCCATCGCCACGGCGCCGGCGCCGACGGCGAGGAGGGCGACGAGGGCGGCCGCGGTGCGCAGCCCGCGCGCGCGGCCACCCGGCCCGACGGCCATGACCGCGGGGTCCGCCCAAGTGGACGCCGCGCGCCGCGAGGAGCGGGCCCAGAGCACGAGGGCGCCGGCGAGCAGCGGGAGCGCCAGCAGGGCCCACAGCCATACGGGGGACTGGAAGGTCACGAGAGCCTCGGGGAGATGCGCCAGGCGACGGCGCCGGCGGCGAGGAGCAGGAGGGCCGCGATGCCGATCGACCAGGAGGTCACCTCGGAGCGCACGCGCTCGGTGCCGATGAACGAGCCGAGGCGCTCGTAGATGGCGCTCACCGACTCGGCGTCCTCGCTCTGGTACGCCTCGCCGTCGGTGATGTCGGCGATCGCCTGCAGGCCCGCGGCGTCGGGCGGCACGGGCTGGCCGTTGTCGAGCACCCCGCCCGGCGTGCCGAGCGAGATGGTGTAGATCGGCACCCCGGCCTCGGCGGCGTCCTCGGCCGCCAGGGAGGGCGGGATGCCGACGGTGGTCGCGCCGTCGGACAGCACCACGATGCGCGCCGCCTCGAGGGTGCCGTCGGCGTCCTCCAGGCCCGTCTGCGTGGCCCGGATGGCCTCGAGCGAGGTGGCGATCGCCTCCCCCACGGCGGTCGCGCCGTCGGGGATGAGGCCGTCGATCGCCCGGGCCAGGGCGGCGCGGTCGGTGGTCGGCGCGACGAGCAGGTTCGCCGAGCCCGAGAAGGAGACGAGGCCCACCTGGTACTGGCGCGGCACCTCCTCGGCGAAGCGCAGCGCGGCGTCCTGGGCGGCCTGGAGGCGGAACGGCTCCACGTCGGTGGCGGCCATGGAGCCGGAGACGTCGACGGCGAGCATGATCGTCGCCCGCTCGCGCGGCTGGTCGCGGTACACCTCGGGCCGGGCGAGGGCGAAGACGAAGCCGGTCAGGGCGAGCAGCGCCAGCGCGAGCGGCACGTGGCGGCGGCGGCGCGGGCCCGGGTCGGCGCGGGCGATCATGTCGAGGTCGGGGTGGGGGATGCCCGCGGCCGGGCGGCGGCGGCGCCACCACCACACGGCGGCGGCGGCGAGCGGGACGGCCAGGAGCCCCAGCAGCATCAGCGGCTGCTGGAAGGTCACGCCGTGGCCCCCGTCGCGCGGCGCCCGGTGGGCCGGCCGAGCGTGCGCGCGAGCGGCAGCACCCAGTCGCGGCCGGTCTCGGCGATCACATGGCGGGCGCCCGCCCGCGCCAGCAGCGCCTCGCGGGCGCGGTCGGTGGCCTCCACCTCGGCGGCGAAGCGCGTGCGGAAACGCGGATCGGCGGTGTCGACGAGCCGGCGGCGCCCGGTCTCCATGTCGCGCAGCTGGACGGGCCCGACGTCGGGAAGCTCCCGCTCCCGGCGGTCGCGCACCTCCACCGCGATCACCTCGTGGCGGCGACCGAGCGCGCCGATCGACCGCTCCAGGCCGGGCTGGAGCGGGAAGTCCGAGATCAGCACCACGGCGCCGCGGTGGCGGGCGATCCGCCCCAGCGCGGCGATGGCGCGCACCAGGTCGGTGCGACCGCCCTCGCCCTCGGCGGGGCGCACGCGCTCGACGGCCGCGAGGGCCGCCACCAGGCCGCGGCGGTCGGCGCGCGGAGGACGCACGACGTCCAGCTCGCCGGCACCCGTGGCGATGACGCCGAGCCGGTCGCCGCGGCGGCGCAGCACCACGCCCACGCCCGCCAGCACCTCCCGGGCGAGCTCGTCCTTCGTGCCCCCCGTGGTCCCGTAGGCCATCGACGGGGAGCGGTCGACCAGGGCCCACGCGGTCAGCACCGGCTCGATCTCGGGCACCCGCACCATGGGCTCGCCGAGGCGGGCGCTGAGGGGCCAGTCGACCCACCGCACGTCGTCGCCGTCCTCGTAGGCGCGCGTGAGCGCCGGCTCGCCGCCCGGCCCGGGCCGGCGCCCGCGCCGCTCGCCCTGGAGGAGGCCGTCGAGGCGCCGCGCGATGCGCAGCTCGACCCGCCGCAGCAGCGGGTCGACCGCGGGGCTACCCGACGGAGCGGCCACTGCCCAGCTCGACCTGGGGCTGCGGGATGGCGTCGACGATCGCGTCGAGCACCTGGTCGGGGCGCACGTCGGCGGCGAGGGCCTCGTACGAGAGCACGATCCGGTGCCGCAGCACGTCGTGGAAGAGGCTGTGGACGTCCTCCGGCATGACGTAGGTGCGGCCGCGCATGACCGCCAGCGCACGGCCGCCGCGGATGAGGGCGAGCGATGCGCGCGGCGAGCCGCCGAGGTCGAGGTAGGGCTCCAGGTGGGCGAGGCCCTCCGACGCGGGCGCTCGGGTCGCGTTGACCAGGCGCACGGCGTAGGCGCGGACGCGGTGGTCGACGAAGACGGTGTCGGCCGTCTCCTGGAGCTCGAGGATCTGCTGCGGGTCGAGGAGCTGGCGCGGGCGCGGCGGGTCGGAGGCCATGCGGCGCACGATCTCCTCCTCGTCGCTCACCGAGGGGTAGCCGACCACGAGCTTCATCGCGAAGCGGTCCACCTGGGCCTCGGGCAGCGGGTAGACGCCCTCGCTCTCGATCGGGTTCTGGGTGGCGAGCACGAAGAAGGGGCGCGGCGTCGGGTGGGTCTCGCCGGCGATGGAGGCGTGGCCCTCGGCCATCACCTCGAGCAGCGCCGACTGCACCTTCGCGGGCGCGCGGTTGATCTCGTCGGCGAGCACGAAGTTGGCGAAGACGGGGCCGAGGCGGGTCGAGAAGTCGCCCGAGCGGTCGAGCACCTGACCGCCCACGACGTCCGACGGCACCAGATCGGGGGTGAACTGGATGCGCGAGAAGTGCCCGCCGCACACCCGCGCCACGGTCTCCAGCGTCAGCGTCTTGGCGAGGCCCGGGACGCCCTCCAGCAGCACGTGCCCCCGCGACAGGAGGGCCACCAGCACGCGGTCGAGCAGCCGGTCCTGGCCGACCACGACGCGGCGCAGCTCGTAGAGGACGGCCTCCATGCGCTCGCGCGGGGGCGCGCCGGAGGGCGGCACCAGCGTGGGCTCGGTGCGCTCGTGGTCTCGGTCCATCGGGTGCGGTCCTCCTTCGGGACTCGGGGGGGTGGCGCTCATGGTGCGCCGTCGAGCAGCGCGCGCACCCGCGAGGCGGGGACGGCGAAGCCGATGCCGACGTTGGCCTGGATCGGGCCGAGGATGGAGGTCGGGATGCCGACCAGCCGGCCGTCGAGGTCGAAGAGCCCGCCGCCGGAGTTGCCGGGGTTGATCGGGGCGTCGATCTGGATCATCGGGACCCCCTCCGGGTTGGTCCTGCCCACGGCGCTGACCACTCCCGCAGTCACCGTGTTCTGCAACCCGAAGGGGCTCCCGATGGCGAAGACCCGGTCCCCCTGCCTCAGGCCTCCGTCCGCCGCCTCGACCAGCTCCGCCCCGCGGCCGGGATCCTGATCCGGGCGCAGCACGGCGAGGTCCTGGCGGGAGTCCGACGTGACGACGTCCGCGCCGATGCGGCGGTCGTCCTGGGTGACGATCTGCACGCGGCTCGAGCCCTGGAGGACGTGCTCGTTCGTCACGATCAGGCCCGAGGGCTCGAGGATGACGCCGCTCCCCTGGCCCGAGTCGCTCAGCACCTGCACGACCGTGGGCGACACCCTCGCGACGGCGTCGGCGAGATCGTCGCCCGAGGCCGGCGGGGCGGCGACCGGCGTGGTCACCGCGCCGCCGGAGGCCGGCGCCGGAGGGTCGTCCTGGAGGGCCGTCGCGGTGAGCCCGCCGGCCAGCCCGGAGGCCACAACGGCGAGCGCCACGAGGGCCGCCGAGCGCGGCACGGCGCGCAGGCGCCGGGGGGCCGGCGCGGCGGCCCCGTCGGCCGGGGCGGCCTCCGGCCCGGCGGCGAGCGGCGGCAACGCGCGGGACGACCGGGGCGGCTGCGCCGCGAGCGGCGGCAGGCCCTCGCCGCGCTCCGAGCGCGGATCGAGCGGCGGCAGGCCGTCGGAGACGGGGCGGGGCTCGAGGGGTGGGAGCGGCTCGGTCACGCGGGAGAGGTTGTACCCGGTACGGGTGAAGGCCAGGTTAGGCCCGTCTTATCGGCGCGCGGCGCCCGGAGGGTTACCGGGTGCGGCGGGAGCGCGCCTCGGCGACGGTGTCGGAGAGCGTGTCGGCGAGCTGCGCGCGCTCGGCCGCGCGCCCGCACCGCATCCGCAGGACGGCCAGGCGCGCGCGGCCCTCCTCGTCGAGCTCGCCGAGCGCGTCCGCGGCCTCGAGGGAGGCGACCCTGGAGGCCATCGTCCGCACGCGCTCCCACAGCTCGTCGGCGACCTCGCCGGACCGGTCGGCCCGCAGCGTGCTCATCCGCCGGCCTCGGGCGCCGGCGGCGTCCCACCGGCCTCGGCGCCCCCGTTGCCGCGGGGCCGGCGGCGCCGCCGGCGGCGGCGGCGCGCGGCGGGCGCGGCCTCGGAGGGCCCGCCCTCGCCGCCCGGGGTACCGGGGGCCGCGTCGCGGCGCTCGGGCTGCCCCGACGCCGGCGCGGCGGTCGTCGCCTGCCCCTCGGCGCCCGCCTCGGCCGAGCGCAGCCGGCGCCGGCGCCGGCGGCGCGGGCGTGCGGGGCCCTCGCCCTCCGCGCGTCCCTTGCGCTGCTCGCCGATGCCGACGGCCTCGGGCTCCGGCAGGCGGGGCAGGCGCGAGCGCAGGGCGTTCCACGCGCGGCGCGACAGCAGCGCCTTCGGCTGGACGGCCCCGACGGCCGCGCGCACCGCCCGCCGCGCATCGGGGGTGCTGAGGTCGAGGGCGTCCAGGTAGCCGCGCAGCGCGGCCCACCCGCCCACGGCCCCCGCCGCGCGCCCGGCGAGGCGCAGGTGCTCGCTGCGGGCGGGGACGTCGCCGGGGCCCAGCACCACCAGCAGCCGGGCCGCCTGGCCCAGGCGCAGCGGGGCGTCCTCGGGGGGCGGAACGGGGTCCGGCGGCGGCTCGCCCGCGGCGCGCAGCCACTGGCCGATCAGCGCGAGCTCGCCGCCGTTGGAGATCAGGTGGTGCGCCTCCCAGGCGGCGATCCGGGCGGCCTCCTGGTTGCGCCCGGGCCGCGTGCCGTCGGCCAGCAGGCGCGAGACGTCCCAGGCCCAGCTCGGCGCCCACGACGAGGCCTCGTCGAGGGCCGACCAGCGGCGGCGGCGGTCGCTCGAGCGGCCGAGTTGCTCGAGGGTGGCCAGGCGATCCCAGGTGCCGGCCTGGTCGGCATGCCACCACAACGCGCGCAGCCGCTCGCGCGAGGTCATCCGCAGGCGGTCGAGGACGCGCCGTGGAACGTCGTCCGGCAGCGCCCGGCGCAGGTCGGGCTGCACCAGCAGGGCCGTGGCCCATGCCCGCCAGAGCGGCTGGTCGGCCCCGTCGAAGAGGCGGCGCGCCACCAGGCCGCTCAGCGCCCACCACGGCGTCGCCGCCAGCGGATCGACGCCCTCGGTGACGCGCTCGATGAGCTCCTCGACTGTGACGTCGGCGCTCGCCGCCTGGACCCACTCCTCCATCAGGTTGACCGGCAGCAGGCCCGGGTCGGCCTCGCGCCAGCCGCCGCCGGCGAGGCCCGCTGCGATCAGGCCCGGCGCGGCGGCCGGGTTGACGAGCCTGGCCGCCTCGCCCTCGCGCTCGGCGAGCAGGGCCGCCGCCTTGGCGAGCTTGCCGCGCTCGCCGCCCTCCGGGGGACCGGCCACGCGCCCGAGCGGCTTGTACCAGCCGAGGCCGAAGATCTCGTGGCTGGTCTGGACGCCCATCTGCTCGCCGGCGGGCAGGAACTCGACCGACACGGCCTCCTTGCCCGGGGCCGGGCGCATGACCCGCCCGAGCCGCTGCACGAAGACGCGCTCCGAGGTGGTCGGCGCAAGGTGCATCACCACCGCCGCCCGCGTCTCGTCCCAGCCCTCGGTCAGCAGGTCGGCGTTGCAGAGCACGTCGATGCGCTCGGAGGCGAAGTCGAAGAGCACCCGCTGGAGCTCGCGGGGAGGCGTCTGACCGGACACCGCCGCCGCCCGCACCCCGCGCGACGTGAGCTCCTCGGCCAGGCTGTGGGCCTGCGCGACGGTCGCCGTGTAGGCGACGCCGGCCAGGCCGAGCGGCTGGAAGTTCTCGACCCAGACCTCGGCGCACGCCCGGTGCCAGAGGGCCCGGTCGAGGGCGCGGCCGAGGCTCGCCTGGTCGAAGTCGCCCCGCACCCGGGCGACGTCGGAGAGGTCGACCGCCCGCTCGACGCGCAGGGAGCGCAGCGGGCACAGGATGCCCCGCTCGATCGCCGACATCCGGTCGAGCGTGGCGGCCACCGGCCCGAACACCTGCTCGACGTGCCCGGTGGTCGTCGCGCCCGTCGCCGTGAACCCGACGATCACGGCGTTGACCGCCCGGTCGAGGAGCTTGCGGGTCTGGGCGCCGAGGGTGGCGTGCGCCTCGTCGCAGATCAGCAGCCCGATCGACTCCCAGTCCATACGGTCCTGGTGGCGCAGGGCGGCCTGGTAGGTGCAGATCGCGACGCCGGGGCGGCCCGCGGCGTCGGGGCCCTCCGCGTGGGTCGGCACCGACGGGAAGTGGCGCGCGAGGCCGGCCGCGGTCTGCTCGGCCAGGTTGCGCCGGGGCACGAGCACCAGGGTGCTCCCCCCCAGGGCGGCGGCGAGCGCCAGGAACATGATCGTCTTGCCCGAGCCCGTCGGTGCGTCCACCCAGGTGCGGGTGGCACCATGCTGGAGGCGGCCGGCGAGCTCGTCGAGCGCCTCGAGCTGGTGCTCGCGCAGCACGACGTCCGGCCACGCCGAGGCGGGGTCGGCGAGCGCGCGCGCCAGGTCCTCGCCGGGGACGGTGCCGGCGCGGGTCTCGGTCGTGGGAGCGGGTCCGTCGGGCATCTCGTGCCGACCTCCGGGGCACGGGAGCAGGCCGGACCGAGTGGCCCGGCGCCTCTCGCGGTCGCATGCCGCGGGGTCGTGGCATGCCGGGCGAGGGGCATGGACGCCCGTCGGCCGGCGGCGCGGTGTGGCGCGACCTGCGGGCACCCTATCACCCGTCGCGGCCGACCCCGCAACCCGCCGAGACGGCCGGGGCGGCCGATACGATCGCGCCGGCCGATGAGCACGTCCCCCGCCACACCCCCGCCCGACGACCAGCCGGCCGCGCCCCGGCCGTGGCTGCGCCCCGTCGCGCTTGTCGCCTCGTGCCTGGTGATCGGGTTCGTCGGAGGATGGATCGTGCGCGGCGACGAGGGCCCGGTCACCGTGCTCGCGCCGACGCAGCCGATCGTCGGCGGCACCGCGGACGCCGATGCGCCGCCGACGACCACGACGACGACTCCCGGCGGCGCGACCACGGCCCCCGCCACCACGCAGGCCGAGCCGCCCCCGCCTCCCCCCGACCGGCCCGACATCGCGCTGGCCGTCCTCAACGGCACCGGGCAGGCCGGGCTGGCCGCGAGCACCGCGGGCCAGGCCGAGAGCCTCGGCTACCAGGCGGTGGCCACCGGGAACGCGCCGGCCCAGACCGGGCCCAGCGTCGTCTACTTCCGGACGGGCGAGCGCCCCGCCGCGCGCCGGGTGTCGCGGGACCTCCAGATCACCGCGATCCGGCCCCTCCCCGGGGGCGGCGCCCTCGGCGACGAGCTGCCGGACGACGCCGACGTCGTCGTCGTCCTCGGACCGGGATGACCGCGGGTCCCGCGTAGCCGCGTGCCGGGCGGCCTCCCCGCGATCGGGGTGCGCCTGCCCCAGTACGGGTGCGACTGGGAGACCCTCCGCGAGGGCGCCCTCCGGGCCGAGCGGCTCGGGTTCGACGGGGTATGGGTCAACGACCACCTCCAGTCGCCGGGGCGGCTGAAGGCCGAGCCGGTCTTCGACGCGATGACGACGCTCGCCGCGCTCGCCCCCCTCACGAGCCGGGTGCGCCTCGGCACGGTCGTCCTCTCGGCGAGCTACCGGCCGCCGGCGCTCGCCGCGAAGATGGCGACGGTCCTCGACGTCATCAGCGGGGGGCGCCTCGTCGTGGGCCTCGGCACCGGCTCGGACGTCGCCGAGCACCGCGCCTACGGGCTCCCCTTCGGCACGCGCCGCGAACGCACGGAGGGGCTGGAGCGGGCGCTGGCGGTGATGCGGGCGATGTTCGACGCGCCCGAGGGCGCCCACCTGCCCGGCGTGCTCGACGGGGCCCCGGCGGCGCCGGCCTCGCCGCAGCCCGGCGGGCCGCCGATCTGGCTGGCCGCCCACGGACCGCGGCTGCTGCGCCTGGCGGGCGAGCGCGCGGACGGCATCGTGGCGGCCTTCGTCGGGCCCGAGGAGGTCGGGCGGCGCCTGGCGGCCGCCGACGCCGTGCGGCGCGAGGCGGGGCGCCCCCCGCTGGCCTGCGCGCTCTACACCTACGTGCTCCCGGTCCCCTCGCAGCGGGAGGCGGAGGCCTGGGTCGCGCCCGAGGCCGAGGCGCTCGGCACCACCCCGGCCGGGCTCCTGCGCTGGCTGGCCGGGACCGGCATCGTCGGCCCGCCCGGCGAGGTGCGGGAGACGCTCGCCGCCCACGCCGCCGCGGGGGTGACAGACGCCGTCCTGGTGCTCCCCTCGCGGACGCCGCCCGAGGCCCTCGACGCGCTCGCCGACGCCGTCCTCGAGGCCCCCGCCGGGGCCGGCGGCGCCCGCCGCGCCGGGGCCGCGCGCGGGCACGAGCACAACCTCGTGCGCCTGCTCGTGGGTCGGCAGGCCGACGGCGGCCTGGCCGACGCCCCGGCCGCCGTCGACGAGTCGGGCGCCTGGACCTTCGCCGACCTGGACGCGGCATCGGCCCGGGCGGCGGGCGGCCTGGCCGAGGCCGGCGTGGGGCGCGGCGACCGGGTGATCGTGGCGCTGCGCGACGGCCGGCCATGGCTCGCCGCCTTCCTGGGCGCCGCGCGGCTCGGCGCGGTCCCGGTGCCGGTCGACCCCGCCGGCGGCCACGACCGCCTCGCCGACCTGGTCGGCGACTGCGATCCCGCCGCGATCGTGGGTGCGGACGACCTGGAGGCGCCGCCGGGACCCGTCCTGCTCGGCGCGGCGGCGCTCGACGCCGGCGCCCCGCGCCCGGTCGCCGCGGTGGACCCCCGGGACCTCGCGTACATGGTCTACTCGTCGGGCTCGACGGGGCGGCCGAAGGGCGCGATGCACGCCCACGACGACATGCGCACGGGCATCGAGACCTACGCGCGGGAGGTGCTGGCCCTCGGCCCCGGCGACCGCTGTCACTCGATCGCCCGCCTGTTCACCTCGCTCGGTTTCGGAAACGGCTTCTTCCGGGTCCTGGGCTCCGGCGCCACCGCCGTGCTGTCGGGCGCGCGCCCCTCCCCCCGGGGCGTGATCGAGACCGTGTCGCGCCACGGGGTGACCGTGCTCACGGCGGTGCCCACCTTCTGGGCGCAGCTCGCGCGGTTCCTCGAGCGCCACCCGGACCCGGAGGCGCTCGCCGGCCTGCGCCTGGCCGTCAGCTCGGGCGACAGCCTGCCGCCGCCGGTCGCGGAGCGCCTGCGGGGCGCCGCCGGCCTCGACCTCGTGGAGGGGCTCGGCTGCTCGGAGTGCTCGAACGTCGTCATCTCGACGCGCCCCGGCGAGGACCCGGAGCCCGGCACGCTCGGCACCGTCGTCCCGGGCGTGGAGGTGATGCTGGCCGACGCCGAGGGCCGGCCGGTCGCGCCGGGCGAGCCCGGGCGGCTGTGGATCCGCAGCCCCTCCAACACCACCGGCTACTGGAGGCGCCCCGACGAGACCCGCGACCTGGTGCACGGCCCCTGGCTGCGCATGGGCGACGTCCTCGCCGAGCACGACGGCGTCTACCGCCACCTGGGGCGCGCGGACGACCTCTTCAAGGTCGACGCCCGCTGGGTCAGCCCCGCCGAGGTCGAGGCGTGCCTGCTGACCCATCCGGCGGTCGACCAGGCCGCCGTCGTGGGGGTGCCGGGCGACGACGGGCTGGTGCGCCCGGCCGCCTTCGTGGTGCCCGCCGCCGGCACGGACGCCGAGGGGCTCGGCGAGGCCCTGCGCCGGCACGTGGCACGCGCGCTCGAGCCCTACAAGGCGCCGCAGACGGTCACGCTGCGGGAGGACCTCCCCCGCCTGCCGTCCGGGAAGCTCGATCGCCGCTCCCTTCGCGCGGGGTGAGCCGCCGCGGCAGCCGCAGGACGTGCATCTCGCGGTCGCCGGTCAGCTCGTAGAGGAGGAAGCGCCCCTCGAGCAGGTTGCGCAGCTTGCGCCGGGCGGCCAGCTCGACGGGGCCGGAGTCCGGCCGCGCCGCCTCGCCCTCCTCCCACATCCCCGGCCTCCCGATCGTCGTCGTCCACAGGGCACAACGCGGGAGGGGGCCCGTCGTCACGGGCCGTTTGTTCGGGAATTGTTAGGAGAGGCCGCCCAGGAACCCGGTGAGGAGCGCGTTGACCCGCTCCGGCGCCTCCTCGGGCACCCAGTGGCTGACGCCGGGCAGGCGCTCGATGCGGAGCGGCCCGGTGACCGTGGCGGCCGAGCGCTCGAGCAACGCCGGGCCCATGTTGGAGTCGGCCTCGCCCCAGATGATCAGCGTGGGCACCGCGACCTCGGGCGGGTCCGGGGGCACGCGCAGCCACGAGGCCGGGGGCATGTTGGCCCGGTACCAGTTCAGCGCCGCGGTGAGCGCGCCGTCGGCCCTGAGGGCCGCGATCAGGTGCTCGCGCTCCTCCTCCGGGAACGTGCCGGGGGCCGCGTCGTCGAAGACGAACTGCCGGAGGTTGGCGAAGTCGTCCTGTGAGAGCCAGGCCTCTGCGACGCCCGGGAACTGGAACAGCAGCATGTACCAGCTCCTCGCGCGCTGCTCGGGGTCCTCCCGGCGCAGGCGCGCCGACACCACGCCCACGGGCGCGTTGAGGATCGTCAGCGACCGGACGAGGTCGGGCCGGGTGCCGGCGAGCGCCCATGCGAGCCCCCCGCCCCAGTCGTGCCCGACCACATGGGCGCTCTCGTGCCCGAGCGCGCCGATGAGCCCCGCGACGTCGGCCACGAGCTTCGGGGCGGCGTAGTCGTCGACCGCCGGGGGGCGGTCGGAGCCGCCGTAGCCGCGCAGGTCCGGCGCGACGGCGTGGTAGCCGGCCGCCGCGAGGGCGGGCAGCTGATGGCGCCAGCTCCGCGCGAGCTGGGGGAAGCCGTGCAGCAGCACGACCGGCTCGCCGGAGGGGTCGCCGGCCTCGGTCACGGCGAGGCGGACCTCGCCCACGTCGATGCGTCGGGTGCTCATGGCCGGATCCTACGCCGCGACCCGCGGACCTCAGGTCGGGCGCATCCGGCGCCGACGGCCTACCCTGGGATCAACGGCCGGGCCCGGAAGGGGCGCCGGCCGTCGTCACGTCATGACCCGATTCGTCACACATCGCACCCACGGCCCGGCCGACCCGGCGCGCGAGCGCGCGCGCCTCTGGCGCGTGCAGCGACTCGTCGCGGCCGCCGTCGCCGCCGGCTCGATCGGCGCCGCCTGGCTGGCGGTCGGCCTCGGCGCCGGCGCCGCCGCCGCAGCCGCCGTCATCGTCGCCGGCCTCGCGCCGCTCGCCGTCGCGGCGCCGCTCACCGCCTGGCTGGCGGCCCGCGCGCAGCGCCGGACGCTGCTCTGGGCCGCGCCCGCCGCCGCCGCGGCGGCTCTGCTGGCCTGCGACCTGCTGGCCGGTTCGGCAGGCGTCGCGGCCGTCATCGCCTGCGCGGCCGTGGTGGGCTCGGCCCGCGCCGTCTTCGACGCGACGACGACCGACGTCCTGCACCACCTCGTCGCGCCCGAGCGCCGCAGCGACGCCGCGCAGGGCCTCACGCGCAGCTTCGGCGCCGGCTCTGCGCTGGGCATCGCGGGGGCGCTCGGCGCCGGCCTGCTCGCGGGTCCGCACGGCGCGGTCGCGCTGGCCGCCCTGCTGGCGGCGCTCGCGGCCGTCGTGGCCGCGCGCCACCACCCCGATCTGGACCTCCGCATCGACGGCGCGCCGACGCTGGGCGCCGCCCTGGCGCGCGCCGGCCTGATCGTGGCGGGCGACCCGCTGCTGCGGCGGGTCGTGGCGGCGGGCGCGCTCAGCACCGCCGTCGGCGCCGCCCAGGCCGCCGTGCTGATCGTGTGGCTGCACGACGGCGTCGGCCTGCGCGGTGCCCTGGCCCCGGCCCTGCTCGCGGGCTTCGCCGCCGTGCGGCTCGGGCGCCCGCTGGTGGCGCGCCTGACCGCCCGCGCCCGCCCCGGGTCGATCCTCGCGATGGCCCTCGCGGTCCAGGCCGCGGCGGCGCTGGTCGCCTGGTCCGCCCGCGGCGGCGTGGCCGCCGCGGCGGCCTACGCGCTCGCCCTCGCCGCCGCGACCTTCCTCGGCATCCTGGTGACCCGCGCCCTGCGCATCGCCGCGGCGCACGACTTGGCGCCCGCCGTGGGCCTCGCCTCGGGCGCCGCGTGGGCGGTCGCGGCCAGCGCCGGCGCCCTGGCCGGCGCCGCCCTGGCGCTCGGCGCCGGCCTCGCGGACACGCACCTGATCATCGCCGCCGTCGCCCTGGCCGGCGCGGTGGCGGCGGCCACGCGGGTCGCCACCACCGCCCGCCGCTGGCGGCCCGAGACGCGGCGGGCCTGAGGGGTCAGTAGGCCTTCGCGGTGAGCGCCCCGTCGACCAGGAGCTCGGCGCCGCTGACGAAGGACGACTCGGCAGAGGCCAGGAAGAGCACCGCCTGGGCCACCTCGCGCGGCCGGGCGATCCGCTTGATCGGGTAGGCGCCCTCCATCTCGGCCCGCGTCGCCTCCGGGTCGTCGCTGGCGGCGAAGTACTCGAGGATCATCGGCGTCTCCATGTCCCCGGGCAGGACGCAGTTCGCGCGGATGCCGTCGGCGGCGTAGTCGACCGCCAGGGCGCGCGTCAGTCCGAGGACCCCGTGCTTGGTGGCCGTGTAGGAGGTGAGGAAGGGATCGGCCGTCAGCGAGAGGATCGAGCCGACGTTGACGATGCTCCCGCCCCCCGCCCCGCGCATCTCGCGCACGGCCGCGCGGCAGCCGAGGAAGACGCCGCGCATGTTGACGGCGTTGACCTCCTCCCAGTCCTCGAGCGAGGTCTCGTGCAGAGGCCCCTCGGGGCCGAGGATCCCGGCGTTGTTGACGTAGGCGTCGAGGCGGCGGCCCGACTCGCGGCAGCGCGCGATGGCACCGGTGTGCGCCTCCTCGTCGCGCACGTCACCGGCGTGGAAGACGACGGCGCCGGGCAGCGAGGCGGCCTCGGCCTCGAGGCTCGCCCCGTCGGCGGCGTCGCGGCCGACGGCCACCACGTGCGCGCCCTCCCCGGCCATCAGCAGCGCCGACTCGCGCCCCAGCCCCTTGGTGCCGCCGGTCACCACCACGCCCATCCCGTCGAGCCTGCCGGCCATCCTGCGCCTCCCCGTCCCGCGCGCCGGACCGGGTGCCGGCGCGATCCGCGCGAGCCTACGTCCCCGGACGCCCGCTCGGCCATGATGGGAGGCGGCGATCCGCGGCGAGGAGGCGTGATGGACCTGAGCGACGCGCACGTGCTGGTGACCGGGGCGTCCCGGGGGATCGGCGCCGGGCTGGCGCGCGCCTTCGCCGGGGCGGGGGCCCGGGTCACGGCGTCGGCACGACCCTCGGCGGACCTGGAGGCGATCGCGGCCGAGCTCGGCACGGACCCCGTTCCGGCGGACCTGGCCGAGCCCGCGGGCCGCGCCGGCCTGATCGCCCGGGCCGAGGAGGCCGGCGGCCCGGTCGACGTGCTGGTCGCCAACGCCGGGCTCGACCTCACGGGCCACTTCCCCGACATGGACGCCGGGGGCCTGGAGCGGCTGCTCGCGGTCAATCTGCTCGCGCCGATGGAGCTGGCCCGCCAGGCCATCCCCGGGATGGCCGCGCGCGGCCGCGGGCACGTCGTGATGGTGTCGTCGCTCGCCGGATCGGCCGTGCTGCCCGGGATGACGGGCTACGCGACGACGAAGGCCGCCCTGAGCCACTTCACCTCCGGGCTGCGCGCCGACCTGCGGGGGCTGCCGGTCGGCACCACGCTCGTGGAGACGGGCCTCGTGCCCACCGGGATGCGCGCGTCGGTGGTGGGCAACCCCCCCACCGACGCGGCCTTCCGGCGCCTCTACCGGCTCGGCCTGCTGACGGACACCTCGGTCGAGCGCCTCGGCGCGGCGACCGTGCGCGCGGTGCGCCGCGACCGCCGCCACGTGCGGCTGCCGCGGCGGGCGTGGCTGCTCCCGGCCCTGACCGAGGCGCCCCGGCGCACGGTCGAGATGCTGATCACGGGGGTCCCGCCGCGCTGACGGCGGACCCGGCCGGGCTCAGGCCGGGTGGCGCTCCCGCACGGGGTCGGCCGACGACGGCGAGGAGACCGGGTCCTCGGCGCCCCCGGTGATGAGGCGCGCCCCGCGGCCGTGGGTGAGGAAGCTGACCGTCCACCGGATGAACACGATCACGCGGTTCTGGAGGCCGGTCAGGTAGAAGAGGTGGATGAAGAGCCAGCCGAGCCAGGCGATCGTCCCCGACAGGCGGATGCCGCGGATCTCGCCGACCGCCCGCCGGCGCCCGATGGTCGCCAGGTTGCCCTTGTCGGTGTAGGTGAACGGCCCGGGCGGCGGGCTCCCCGTCAGGCGCGCGCGGATCACGGCCGCGGCGTAGCGGCCCTGCTGCATGGCCGCGGGGGCGACCCCGGGGAGCGGGATCTGACCGCCGGCGCCGTCCGAGACGCGCACCATGTCACCCAGGGCGAAGACCTCGGGGTGGCCGGGCAGCGTGAGGTCGGGCTGCACCGTGATCCGCCCGGCGCGGTCGAGCTCCGCCCCGGACGCCTCGGCCAGGACGGTCGCGAGCGGCGACGCCGAGACGCCGGCCGCCCACACGATGGTGCGTGCCTCGATCCGCTCGGGCTCCCCGCCGCCGGCCGGGGTGATGGTCACCCCGTGCTCGTCCACCCCGGTCACCAGGCTCCCGTCGCGCACGGTGACCCCGAGGCCGGCGAGCTGGGCCTCCGCCTTGGCGGAGAGGGTCTCGGGGAACGCGGTCAGCACGCGGTCGGCGCCCTCCACGACGATCACCCGCGCCGTGCTCGGGTCGATGTGGCGGAAGTCGCGCCGCACCGTGTCCCGCGCGATCTCGGCGATCTGGCCGGCCAGCTCGACCCCGGTCGGCCCGGCGCCCACCACGACGAAGGTCAGCAGCGCCCGCTGCACCGCGGCGTCCGGCTCGACCTCCGCGGCCTCGAAGGCGGTGAGGATGCGACGGCGCAGCTCCAGGGCGTCCTCCAGCGACTTCAGCCCCGGGGCGACCTCGGCCCAGTGGTCGTTGCCGAAGTACGAGTGGCGCGCGCCGGCGGCGACGATGAGCGTGTCGTAGGGGACGTCGCCGGTGGCCCCGCCCCCGACCGCGCGCGTGCGCACCACGCGCCGCCCGAGGTCGACGCCCTCGGCCTCGGCGAGCATCACCGTGGCGTTGCGGTTGCGCTTGAGGACCCCGCGCAGCGGGGACGCGATCTCGCCGGGCGACAGCGCGCCGGTCGCCACCTGGTAGAGGAGCGGCTGGAAGAGGTGGAAGTTGCGCCGGTCGATGAGGGTGACGGCGACGTCCGTGCGCTTCAGCCTCTGCACCGCCTGGAGCCCGCCGAACCCCCCGCCGACCACGACGACGCGATGTGCGCGGTCCGGGTCCATTCCCCGGGTATAGCATCGGCCCGGCCCGCGCGACCCCGCCCGCTGCCATAGTTGCGACGATGACGAGCGGCGACCCCTACGCCTCCGCCCGCGCGGCCGCCGAGGCGATCCGGGACCGCCTCGGCGCGCACCGGGTCGGCCTGGTGCTCGGCTCCGGCTGGGCCGACGTCGTCCCGATGCTGGGCACGGTGCGGGCGAGCGTGCCGATGCCCGAGCTGCCGGGGTTCCCGGCGCCGCGGGTGGAGGGCCACTCGGGCATGGCGCACTCGGTCGACGCCGACGGGGTGCCCCTGCTGGTGATGGCCGGGCGGGCGCACCTGTACGAGGAGCACCCGGTGCCCACCGTCGTGCACGGGGTGCGCGCCGCGGTGCTCGCGGGGTGCGCCGTGATGGTGCTGACCAACGCGGCCGGGTCGCTCGTGCCCGCCAACGGTCCCGGCACGCCGGTGCTGATCGCGGACCAGCTCAACCTGACGGGCGTCAACCCGATGACCGGCGTCGACCCCCCGGCCGGCATGCCCGCCCGCTTCTGCGACCTCACCGACCTCTACAGCGCCCGCCTGCGCGCCGCCGCCGCCGCGGCCGTGCCGGGCATCGCGGAGGGCGTCTACGCCGGGCTGCTCGGCGGCAGCTACGAGACACCCGCCGAGATCCGGATGCTGCGCGGCCTGGGCGCCGACCTGGTCGGGATGTCGACCGTGCTGGAGGCCGTGGCCGCGCGCCACCTCGGCGCCGAGGTCGCCGGGGTCTCCCTGGTCACCAACATGGCAGCGGGGATGTCTGCGGAGGCCCTCGACCACCGGGACGTGCTCGCGACCGGGCGGGCGTCGGTGCCCCGCCTCGCCGAGCTCCTGCGCGCGGTGGTCGCCGCGGCCTGATGGCGGTGCCGCCCGAGCTGCGCGCCCGGGTCGACGCCTGGATGGCGCGCGACCCGGAGCGGGCTGCGCGGCGGGAGCTCGGGGCGATGCTCGGGGCCGGCGACGCCGCGGGGCTCGCCGAGCGCTTCGCCGGGCGCCTGGAGTTCGGCACGGCGGGGCTGCGCGGCGCGATGGGCGCGGGGCCGATGCGCATGAACCGGGCGGTCGTGCGCGAGTCGGCCGCCGGCATCGCCCGCCACCTGCGGACGGCTTCGCGGCCCGGGGCCGGCGTGGTGGTCGCCCACGACGCCCGACGCCACAGCGCGCGCTTCGCGGCCGACGTCGCGGAGGTGCTCGCGGCGCACGGGATCCCGGTCGTGCTGGGCGGCGCCCCGCTGCCGACCCCCGTCGGCGTCTTCGCCATCCGCCACCTCGGCGCCGCGGCGGGGATCGTGGTCACCGCCAGCCACAACCCCCCGGCCGACAACGGCCTGAAGCTCTACATGGGCGACGGCGCGCAGATCGTCCCGCCGGTCGACGCGATGGTCGCCGCCGCGATCGACGCCGTCGCCGCGGACGGCGTCGTGGTGCCGGAGGGCGGCGCCCCGGCTCCGGTGACCCCGCTGCCGGGCGCGGTCGTGGACACCTACGTGGCGCGGACGCTGTCGCGGGTGCCGCCGCCGGCGGCGCCGATCCGGATCGCGACGACCGCGATGCACGGGGTCGGCGGGGCCCTGCTGGCCCGCCTGCTCGCCGCGGCCGGCCACTCCGACGTGCACGTCGTCGCCGAGCAGCAGGAGCCGGACGGCGCCTTCCCGACGGTCCCGTTCCCCAACCCCGAGGAGCCGGGCGCGACGGACATGCTCGCGGCACGGATGCGCGCGACCGGCGCCGCGCTCGGACTCGCGCTCGACCCGGACGCCGACCGCGTGGCCGTGCTCGTGGACGGTCCCGGGGGCGTGCGGCAGCTCACGGGCGACGAGACCGGCGCCCTGCTCGGAGAGTGGCTGCTGGCCGAGGTGACCTCGGGGCCGGGGCGCCTGACCGTCACGAGCGTCGTGTCGTCGTCGCTGCTCGGCCGGATCGCGGCGGCCCACGGCGCGGAGCACCGCGAGACGCTCACGGGGTTCAAGTGGCTGTCGCGGCCCGCGATGGAGGACCCGGCGCTCACGCAGGTGCTCGCCTACGAGGAGGCGATCGGCTACGCCATCGGCCCGGAGGTGCGCGACAAGGACGGCCTGTCGGCGGCGGTCGCCGTGGCCGCGATGGCGTCGTGGTTCGCGACGGGCGGGCGGGCGCTGACCGACGGCCTCGACGACCTGCACCGCCGCCACGGCGCCCACGTGACCGACAACTTCTCGCTGCGCGACGAGGCCCCCGGGGGCGCCGGGCGGCGTGCCGCGCTCGTCGCCCGGCTGAGCGCGGCACCGCCCGCCGCCGTCGGCGGGCTGGCGGTGCGCGCGGCCCGCAGCCTGGCGGCGGACGTCCTGCGCCTCGACCTGGAGGGCGGCGTGCGGGTGGTGGTGCGCCCGTCGGGCACCGAGCCCAAGCTCAAGTGCTACTGCGAGGCGGTGGAGCCGGTGGCCGGCGGCGACCTGGGGGGCGCCCGCGCGCGGGCCGGCGCCCGCCTCGCCGCCGTGCGCACGGGCCTGTCGGAGCTGCTCCTGGCCTGACGGGCACGGGCGGGCGTGTCAGGATCGGCCGGTGACGACGCTGCGCCGAGACCCCCGCCCCGTCGACGCGCTCGCGCTCGAGGAGCGGGCCGCCCGCCTCGCCGGGCGCTCGGTGAAGCGCGAGAGCAAGGCCGCCGGCCTGGAGCTGGCCGTGCGCTGCATCGACCTGACCACGCTGGAGGGCGCCGACACGCCGGGCAAGGTGCGGGCGATGTGCGCCCGCGCGCTGCGCCCCGACCCCGAGGACCCCGCGCTCGCGCCCGTGGCGGCGGTGTGCGTGTACCCGTCGCTGGTGCCCGTCGCGCGCGCCGCCCTCCACGGCACCGGCGTCCGCATCGCCTCGGTGGCCGGCGCCTTCCCGTCGGGCCAGAGCCCGCTGGCCGAGCGGCTCGACGAGATCCGGGCCGCCGTCGCCGACGGCGCCGACGAGATCGACATCGTGCTCAACCGGGGCGCGCTGCTCGCCGGTCGCCTCGACGAGGTGCACGACGAGGTGGCGGCGGCGAAGGAGGCCTGCGGCGACGCCCACCTGAAGACGATCCTCGAGACCGGCGAGCTCGGCTCCTACGAGATGGTCCGCCGGGCCTCCGAGATCGCCATGGCGGCGGGCAGCGACGTCATCAAGACCTCCACGGGCAAGCTGCCCGTCTCGGCGACCCCGGCGGTGGCGCTGTGCATGGCCGAGGCGATCCGCGACCACGCCGAGGCGACCGGGGTGGCGGTGGGCCTCAAGCTGGCGGGCGGCATCCGCACCTCCAAGCAGGCGCTGGGGTACCTCGCGCTGGTGGCGGAGACGCTCGGGACCGGCTGGCTCACCCCCGACCGCCTGCGCTTCGGCGCCTCGACCCTGCTGAACGACATCGTCCTGCAGCTGCGGTTCGCGCGCACCGGGCGGTACGCGCGGACCACCGACCTCCCGGTGGACTGATGACGACGACCCCCCGGCACGACCGCGGCACCGAGGCGCTCGCGCAGGCGTTCGCCGACTACGTGCCCTCGGTCGAGGGCCGCGACATCGTGACCATCCGCCCGCGCTACGGGCTGGTGATCGATGGCGAGGAGCGCGAGGCCGCCGGGGGCGCGACCTTCCCCACCGTCGAGCCCGCGACCGGTGACGTGCTGGCCGAGGTCGCCGAGGCGACGGCCGGCGACGTCGACGCGGCCGTGCGCGCCGCCCGCCGCGCCTACGAGGAGGTGTGGCGCGACATGCCCGGCCGGCGCCGGGCGAAGCACCTGTTCCGCCTGGCGCGCCTGGTGCAGGACCGCGCGCGGGAGCTGGCGGTGCTGGAGTCGATCGACGGCGGCAAGCCGATCCGCGAGTCGCGCGACGTCGACGTGCCGCTCGTGGCCGCGCACCTCTTCTACCACGCGGGCTGGGCCGACAAGCTCGGCCTCGCGGTGCCCGGCGCCACCGCCCGGCCGCTCGGCGTGGTGGGACAGATCATCCCGTGGAACTTCCCGCTGCTGATGGCCGCCTGGAAGATCGCCCCGGCGCTCGCCTGCGGCAACACCGTCGTGCTGAAGCCGGCCGAGACGACGCCCCTGACGGCCCTGCTGCTCGCCGACCTGGCGCGCGAGGCCGGGCTGCCCCCGGGCGTCCTCAACGTGGTCACCGGGGCCGGCGCGACCGGCGCGGCCCTCGCCGCGCACCCCGGGGTGGACAAGGTGGCCTTCACCGGCTCGACCGAGGTCGGCAAGTCGATCCGGCGCGCGCTGGCGGGCACCGGCACGCGCCTCACCCTCGAGCTCGGCGGCAAGGGCGCCCACCTGGTGTTCGACGACGCCGCGCTCGACCAGGCGGTGGAGGGCATCGTCGACGGCATCTTCTTCAACCAGGGACACGTGTGCTGCGCCGGGTCCCGGCTGCTGGCCCAGGAGGGCATCGCCGACGACCTGCTCGACCGGCTGCGCCGCCGCATCGAGCTGCTGCGCACCGGCGACCCGCTCGACAAGAACACGGACGTCGGGGCGATCAACTCGGCCGCCCAGCTCGCGATCATCCGGGGCTACGTGGAGGGGGCCGCGGAGGCCGGATGCCGCATCGACCAGCCCTCGCGCCCGCTGCCGGAGCGGGGCTTCTTCTTCCCGCCGACCATCGTGAGCGGCGTCGGCGGGACGGAGGCGATCGTGCGCGAGGAGGTCTTCGGGCCGGTGCTGACCGTGCAGACCTTCCGCACCGAGCAGGAGGGCGTGGCCAAGGCCAACGCCACCCGGTACGGCCTGTCCGCCGGCGTCTGGACCGAGAAGGGCTCGCGCATCCTGTGGGTGGCCGAGCGGCTGCGGGCCGGCGTGGTGTGGGCCAACACCTTCAACCGGTTCGACCCCGCGAGCCCGTTCGGCGGCGTGCGCGAGAGCGGCTTCGGCCGCGAGGGCGGACGCCAGGGGCTCCAGGAGTACCTGGCGCTGGAGACGGCGGCGTGAGCGACCGCCTGGAGGTGCGCAAGACCTACAAGCTGTTCGTCGGCGGCGCCTTCCCGCGCTCGGAGTCGGGGCGCACGTTCCCGGTCACCGCGCCGGACGGGACGCTCCTGGCGCACGTCGCGCGCGCATCCCGCAAGGACGCGCGCGACGCCGTGCGCGCGGCGCGCGGCGCCCAGGCCGGCTGGGCCGGGCGCACCGCCTACAACCGCGGCCAGATCCTCTACCGGGTGGCCGAGGTGCTGGAGGGCCGCGCGGCCCAGCTCGCCGGCGAGCTCGCGGCCGTCGGCGTGGACCCCGCCGCCGCCCGGGCGGACGTGGAGGCCGCCGTCGACGCGGCTGTCTGGTGGGCCGGCATGGCCGACAAGCTCGACCAGCTCGTGGGCGCGGTGAACCCGGTGAGCGGCCCCTTCCTCAACCTCTCCCAGCCGGTGCCCCTCGGCGTCTGCGCCCTGGCGTGCCCCGACGACGGCGGCGTGCGCGGCGTGCTCGGGCTGGTGCTGCCGGCGATCATGGCGGGGAACGCGGTCGTCGCGGTGGCGGGCGGGCCGGCCGCGCTGGTCACGAGCACGCTCGGCGAGGTGGTGGCGACCTCCGACGTGCCCGGCGGCGTCGTCAACCTGCTCACCGGCGACCACCGCCGGCTGCTGCCCTGGCTCGCCGACCACGAGGACGTCGACCTGATCGACCTGAGCGGCGCGCCCGCGGACATGCTCGCCGACCTGGAGGCGCGGGCCGCGGACAACCTCAAGCGCACCCCCCGCACCACCGGGGCCGAGGACCTCGCGACGGCGACCGCCTTCTGTGAGATCCGCACCGTCTGGCACCCCGCCCGGATCTGACGGGGGGCTCCTGATGCTGCGCGTGGCCGAGGAGGTGGCCGCGGCCCTCGCGGAGGGCCGGCCGGTGGTCGCGCTCGAGTCGACGATCATCGCCCACGGCCTGCCCCGGCCGGACAACCTCGCGGTGGCGCGGGAGATCGAGGGGACCGTGCGCGCCGGGGGCGCGGTGCCGGCGACCGTCGCCGTCCTCGACGGCGCGCTGCGCGTGGGCCTCGACGACGCGGCTCTCGAGCGGATCGCCTCCGGGGAGGGCGTCGCCAAGCTCGGCGTGCGCGACCTCGGCCCCGCCCTCGTGCGCGGCGTCGCCGGGGCGACCACCGTGGCGAGCACGGCGCACGCCGCGGCCCTCGCCGGGATCGACGTGTTCGCGACCGGCGGCCTCGGCGGCGTGCACCGCGGGGCGTCGGAGACCTTCGACGAGTCGGCCGACCTGCCGGCGCTGGCGGCCACGCCGATCGTCGTCGTCTGCGCGGGGGTGAAGTCGATCCTGGACGTCGGCGCGACGCTGGAGCGCCTGGAGACCCTGTCGGTGCCGGTGCTCGGCTACGGCACCGACCGGCTCGCGGGCTTCTACCTCGCGGACTCCGGCCACCCGGTGCCCTGGCGCGTGGACACGCCGGACGAGGTGGCCGCGATCCACGTGGCCCGCCGCCGGCTCGCCCTCCCGCAGGCGGTGGTGGTGGCCCAGCCCCTCCCGGCGGCGGAGCAGATGGACCCGTCGCTGCACGACCGGGTGCTCGACGACGCCCTCGCCGGGGCGGAGGCCTCCGGTGCGACCGGCAAGGAGGCGACCCCCTTCGTGCTCGGGCGATTCCACGCGGCCACGGGCGGCGCGAGCCTGCGGGTCAACGTCGCCCTCGTGCTGCGCAACGCCGCGCTCGCCGCGCGGATCGCGGGGGCGCTCGCGGGATGAGCCCGGATCCGTGCTGAGCCGCCCCCCGGTCGTGGTGCTGGGGGACGTGATGACCGACGTCGTCGCGCAGGTCGCGGAGCCGCTCGCGCACGCCGGCGACACCCCGGCGCGGATCGCGATGCGCCCGGGAGGATCGGCGGCGAACACGGCGGCCTGGCTCGGCGCCCTCGGCGCACCGGCGGCGTTCGTCGGCTGCGTGGGCGACGACGACGCCGGCCGCGCGGCGCTCGACGCGCTGCGCGCCCACGGGGTCGCCCCGATGGTGGCCGTCGCGCCGGGTGCGGCGACGGGGGCCTGCGTCGTGCTCGTCGACGCCGCGGGGGAGCGCACGATGCTGCCCGACGCCGGGGCCAACGCGCTGCTGCGGCCCGGGGACCTGCCCGGCGACGCCTTCGTCCCGGGCGGCCACCTCCACGTCTCGGGCTACGCGCTGGCCCGCGATGAGACCCGCGCGACGGCGCTCGCGGCGCTCGGCCGCGCCCGCGGGGCCGGCATGACCACGTCGGCCGACCCCGCCTCGGCCGCGCCCCTCGCCGCGCTCGGCCGCGACGCCGCCCGGGCCCTGCTGCGGGGGATCGGCCTGCTCCTGGTCACCCTCGACGAGGCCGAGGTGCTGTGCGGCTCGCGCGACCCCTCCGCCGTCGCCGACGACCTGCTCGCCGACCACGACGAGGTGGTCCTGAAGCTCGGCGGCGACGGCGCCCTGTGGCGCGGGGGCGACGGCGCCCGCGCCTCGGCCCCGGCCGCCGCCCCGCCCGGGCCCGTCGTCGACACCACGGGCGCCGGCGACGCGTTCGCCGCGGGCTGGCTGGCCTCCCGGCGGGCGGGGGCCGACCCCGCCGCCGCGCTCGCCGCCGCCTGCCGGTGCGCCGCGAGCGTCGTCGGCCGCCCCGGCGCGCGGCCCTAGGAGGCTGACGAGAAGCGACGGCCTCTCAGGAGCCCGCCGCCGGCACGGCGAGCGTCACCTCGCGACGGGCGACCCCGCGGACCACGTCGAGCGTCAGCCGACCTCCGGGACCGGCGGCGTCGAGCACCGCGTGCAGGCGGCCGAGCGAGCGCAGGGGCGCGCCGCCGGCCGCCACGAGGACATCGCCCTCGGCGAGGCCGGCGCGGGCGGCGGCCCCGTCGTCGTCCACCGCGCGCACGAGCAGCCCCGGCTCGGGGGGCAGGCCGACGGCGCGGCGCATCGCCAGGGTGACGTGCGCCGGGGCCAAGGTCAGCCCCAGGCGGGCGGGGGCGCGCGAGCCGGCACCCGCCCCCTCGAACTCCACGAGCAGCCGGCGCAGGAGGTCGGCGAGGGTGTCGCGCTCGGCGTCGGTCAGGGCCGCCAGCATCCGCCGCTCGTTGTCGAGGTGGGCCGGGATGATCCGCTCGATCAGCTCGCGCCCGCGGGGGGTCATGGCCACCAGCGTGGCGCGCCGGTCGGCGGCGTCCGGGCGCCTCTCGACCAGGCCCTCCTCGACGAGCCGATCGATGCGGACGCTGATCGTGCCCGAGGTCAGCGCGAGCTCGTCCATGAGGCGCCGCTGGGGCACGCCGCCGGCCTCCCCCAGGCGCGTCAGCGTGGCGAGGACGGCGAACGCCGGGCCTCCCAGGCCGTGCTGGGCGAAGAGCGCCTCGAGCTCGGCGTCGATGTGGGCGCGGACGCGCGCCAGGCGCGTGACGACCCCGATCGGGCTCACGTCCAGGTCGGGCCGGGCGCGGCCCCACTCCGCGATGAGCCGGTCGACGGAGTCGGAGAGCCGCGGCGGCCCCTCGTCGCCGGGGGCGCTCACCCCCGCAGCCTACCGCGCGGATCCCTTTGACATATAGCTTGATATCAAGCTATGTATCCGAGCGACAGATGGATCCACCGAGGAGGCGAGATGCCGAGCGTGATCACCAGTGCCGCGGGCGAGCACCACGAGGTCGTCGACGTCACCCCCGCCCGCCGGCCCAGGGTGCTGATGGTCGTCGCAAACCCGGGGGTCTCCACGACCACCGGCTGGCCCGTCGGCTTCTGGGCCGCCGAGCTGTTCCACCCCCTCCACGTCTTCCTCGGCGCGCGCTACGAGGTGGTCGTGGCCTCGCCGGACGGCGGGCCCGTGCGGGTCGATGCCCTGTCCGACCCCCGCGACGAGAGCCGCTGGTCGGCGGACGACCTGATCTCGATGGGCGCGCTGCACACGCCCGGGATCGTCGCGCTCCTGGAGGACACGCCGGCGCTGGCCGACCTCGACGTCGACGCGTTCGACGCGCTGGTCGTGTGCGGCGGGCAGGCGCCGATGTTCCAGTTCCGCGGCCACCCCGCCCTGGAGGCCGCGATCGCGCGGACCTTCGAGGCCGGCAGGCCCGTCGCCGCGCTCTGCCACGGGGTGGCCGCGCTGATCGACGTCCGGCTCTCCGACGGCTCCCACCTGGTGGAGGGCCGCACGGTCACCGGCTTCGCGAACGTCGAGGAGGACTTCGGCGACGCCGCGGTCGGACGACGCATCATGCCGTTCCGGGTCGAGGACGAGCTGCGCGCCCGCGGCGCGAACTTCGTGCAGGCGGGGCTCTTCAAGGCCTTCGCGATCCGCGACCAGAACCTGATCACCGGCCAGCAGCAGTACTCGGGCACGCGCGTGGCGGAGCTGGTGGTCGCCGCGCTGGGGGTCTGAGGTGGCGGACGAGCAACGGGTGGCCGTCGTCGGGGCGGGGTCCGTCGGCCGGACGCTGGCCGGCCTCCTGCGGGCCGGCGGCCGCGAGGTCGTCCTCGGCGTCCGCAACCCCGGCGCCGCCCCGGCGGGATGGGACGGGCCGGTCCGGGCGGTCGCCGACGCGATCGACATGGCGGGGGTCGTGGTCGTCGCCGTTCCGGGCGCCGCGGTGCCCGCACTGGCAGCCGAGCACGGTGCCCGCCTCGCCGGCCGGCTGGTGCTCGATGCGAGCAACGACATGGCCGCGGGCCGGGCGGGGCCGCTCCACCATCGCGGCGCCTGGGACGCACATGCGGCCGGGGCCGCGGTCTTCCGGGCCTTCTGCACCCTCGGCTGGGACACGATGGCCCGGCCGGTCGTGGCGGGCGAGCGCGCCGACCTCCTCTACAGCGGGCCGGACGGCGAGGCGGACGCCGTCGCGCGCGGGGTGATCGGCGCGACCGGGCTGCGCCCGGTGCGGGTGGGAGGCCCGGAGGCCGACGCCCTGGTCGACGGCGCGACGCGCCTCTGGTTCGCCCTCGCGATGCGGGACGGGCGCCGGCGGCGCCTGGCGCTGCGGGTGATCGAGGAGGAGCCCGCGTGAGCGCGGGCTCGCTCCTGCGGCCGGCGCGGCTGCGGCCGGCCGAGGAGGGGCGCTCCGCCACCTGGCTGGAGCTCTTCTTCGACCTCGTCTTCGTGGTCGCGGTCGGACGCCTGGCGGCGTCGGTGATCGCCGATCCGGAGGCCGGGGCGATCGCGCGGTACGTGCTGCTGTTCATCCCCGTCTGGTGGGCCTGGATGGGCTTCACCTGGTACGCGACGGGCTTCGACAACGACGATCTGCTGTTCCGCGCCGGCTTCCTGGCGGGCATGCTCGGCGTGGCCGCGCTGGCCGTCGGGATCGGGGGCGTGGCCGAGGGGGAGACCGCCGGCTTCGCGATCCCGTACGCGCTCATGCAGCTGGTCCTCGCCGCCCTCTTCCTGCGCTCGGCCCGGGACGAGCCGGCGACCCGCCGGTACTGCGCGACCTACGCGGCCGGGAACGCCATCGGGGCGACCCTCTGGCTCGCCGCGGAGGCGGTGCCCACGCCCGGCCGCTACGGGGTCTGGGCGCTCGCGATGGCGGTGCTGATGGCCACGCCGCCCCTCGCCGGCCGGGTCACCCGCGCCCGCTTCTACGACCCGGAGCACATCACCGAGCGCTACGGCCTCTTCACCATCATCGTCCTCGGCGAGGCGATCGTCGCGGTGACCGTCGGCCTGGACGCGATCGGCCTCGAGGCGGCGACCGGCACGGCCGCCGTGGTCGGCTTCGTCCTCGCGGCGGCCGTCTGGTGGATGTACTTCGGCTCGGTTCGCTCGAGCTCGCTCTCGCACTCGGGCGGCACCCGCCTCACGGGCTTCGTCTGGGGGTACGGCCACCTGCTGGTCTTCGCGGGCATCGCCCTCGGCGCGGTCGGGGTCGAGCTGGCGATCGAGGCCGCCCACGAGCACCACGGCATCTCCGGGGTCGGGCGCGCGTGTCTCGCCGGGGGCCTCGGGGCATACGTGCTGGCGGTCGCCGCGATCCACGCGGTCACCGTGCGGCGCCTCGACGGCGTGGTCGCGGGCCGCCTCGCGGTCGCCGCCGCGGTCGCCGTCGCCGCCGCGCTCTCGGCCGGGCTCCCGGCCCCCGCGGGGCTCGCCGTCGTGACCGCGCCGGTCGTCGCCCTCGTGATCGCCGAGGGGATGACCGCGCGGGGCGCGGGGACGGCGCGCGGGCCCGCCTGACGACGGCCACTAGGATGCGCGGCCGTGCCCGAGCTCCGCACCGTCTGCGTCTACGCCGGCTCCTCGCCCGGCGGCGACCCCGCCTACGCCGCGGCCGCCGCGGAGATGGGCGCGGAGATCGCGCGCCGGGGCTGGGGGATGGTCTACGGCGGAGGGACGGTCGGGCTGATGGGGATCGCGGCGAACGCCGCCCTCGCGGGCGGGGCGCCGGTGACCGGGATCATCCCGTCGGCGCTGCACGCCCGTGAGATCAGCAAGGCCGACCTCACCGAGCTGGTCGTCGTGGGCTCGATGCACGAGCGGAAGTTCCAGATGGCGGAGCGCTCGGACGCCTTCGCCGCCCTGCCGGGGGGCGTGGGCACCATCGAGGAGCTGGTCGAGGCGCTCACGTGGACCCAGCTCGGCATCCACGCCAAGCCGGTCGGGCTGCTCGACACGGCCGGATACTGGGCGCCCCTCGCCGCGATGATGGACGCCGCGCGGGACGCCCGGTTCGTGCGGCCCGAGCACCGCGCGCTGCTGCTGAGCGAGCCCGAGCCGGCAGCCCTCCTCGACGCCCTCGCCGCCTGGGAGCCGCTCGTGCTCGACAAGTGGATGGACGGCGGGCCCCCGGCGATCTGAGGGCGCCGGGGCGCGATCGGGCTAGCCGTCGGCCCCCAGCATCGCGTAGCCCGGCTTGATGACGCGGTTGATCAGGTGCAGCCGCTCGTCGAAGGGCAGGAACGCGCTCTTCATGGCGTTGACCGTGGCCCAGCGCATGTCGTCGAGGTCCCAGCCGAACGCGTCGCGCAGGTGGAGGAACTCGCGCGAGAGCGTGGTGTCGCTCATCAGGCGGTTGTCGGTGTTGACCGTCACGCGGAAGCGCAGGCGCGAGAGCAGGCCGATCGGGTGGTCGGCGATCGACGGCACGGCGCCGACGTGCACGTTGGACGACGGGCACAGCTCCAGCGGCACCCGCCGGTCGCGCACGAACGACGCCAGGCGCCCGAGGGCGTACCCGCCCTCGCCGTCGGGGTGGATGTCGTCGATGATGCGCACGCCGTGGCCGAGCCGCTCGGCACCGCACACGTGCAGGGCCTCCGCGATCGACGGCAGGCCGAACGCCTCGCCCGCGTGGATGGTGATGTGGAAGTCGTCGCGCATGACGCGCGAGAAGGCGTCGAGGTGGCGCGAGGGCGGGTGGCCGGCCTCCGGCCCCGCGATGTCGAAGCCGCAGACGCCCTCGTCGCGGTGGCGCAGCGCGAGCTCGGCGATCTCCAGGGAGCTCGCCTGCTGGCGCATCGCCGAGCAGAGCACGCGGATCGTGATGTCGCGACCGGCGCTGCCGCGGGCGAACCCGGCGAGCACGGCCTCCACCACCTCGTCGAGCGTCAGCCCGCGCTCGATGTGCAGCTCCGGGGCGAAGCGCACCTCGGCGTAGACGACCCCGTCGCCGGCGAGGTCCTCGGCGGCCTCGGCCGCCACGCGCTCGAGCGCCTCGCGGGTCTGCATCACCGCGACCGTGTGGGCGAAGGTCTCCAGGTAGAGGACCAGGTCGTTGCGGTTCGCGCCGCGGGAGATGACCTGGCGCAGCTCCTCGGGATCGGCTGTCGGGAGCCCGTCGTAGCCGCCCTCGGACGCCAGCTCGACGATCGTGGCCGGGCGCAGGCCGCCGTCGAGGTGGTCGTGCAGCAGCACCTTCGGCGCGCGCAGCACGTTGGTCGCGTCGATGTCCATGCCGCAGGCTACCGCCCACCCGGGGGCGCCGCCGCACCCCCGCTCTACACTGGCCGCATGGCCATCGAGCTCATCGGCGTCGACGCGGACGACACCCTCTGGCACAGCGAGGGCCACTTCCACGTCACCGAGCAGCGCTACGTGGCCCTGCTCGAGCCGTGGGTCGACGCCGAGACGGTCCACACGGCCCTGGTCGCGACCGAGCGGCGGAACCTGGCCATCTTCGGCTACGGGGTCAAGGGCTTCACCCTCTCGATGATCGAGACGGCCCTGACGCTCACGGGCCACCGCATCGACGGCGGCGCCATCGAGAGCATCATCGCGATGGGCAAGGAGCTGATGGGCCACCCGGTCGAGCTGCTCGACGGCGTGGCCGACACGCTCGGCGAGCTCGCCGACGCCGGCCACCGGCTGGTGCTGATCTCGAAGGGCGACCTGTTCCACCAGGAGTCCAAGGTCGCCGCGTCGGGCGTCGGGGAGCTCTTCGAGAGCGTCGAGATCGTCGCCGAGAAGGACCCGGCCACCTACGCCCGCGTGCTCGGCCGCATGTCCACGCGCCCCGCCCGCTTCTGCATGATCGGCAACTCGGTGCGCTCGGACATCGCCCCCGTGCTGGAGCTCGGCGGCGCCGGCGTGCACGTGCCCTACAGCATCACCTGGGAGCTGGAGCACGCCGAGGTCGACGAGGACCACCCGCGCCTGGCGCGCGTGCGCGAGATCCGCGAGGCGCCCGCGGCCGTCGCCGCGCTCTCGGAGTCGGCCGCGTGACCATCGACTGGGAGCGCCTGCGCGCCGAGGCACGGGCGATGACGGACCGCGCCTACGCCCCGTACTCCGGGGTGCTGGTGGGTGCGGCCGGCCTCGCCGACGACGGCCGCGTCGTGCACGGCTGCAACGTCGAGAACGCGTGCTTCGGCCTCGGGCTCTGCGCCGAGTGCGGCCTCGTGGGCGACCTCGCCGCGACCGGCGGGGGGCGGCTGGTGGCCGTCGCGGTGGTCGCGGGCGACGGGGCGCCGCTCACGCCGTGCGGGCGCTGCCGCCAGCTCCTGCACGAGCACGGCGGTCCGGGGCTGCTCCTGGACGGCGAGGACGGCCCCGTGCCCCTCGGCGACCTGCTGCCGGGGGCCTTCGGGCCCGGCGACCTGGGGACGCGGGCGGGCCGGTGATCAGCCACTCGGCGGTGGACGTGATCCGCGCCAAGCGGGACGGCCACGAGCTGCGCGACGACCAGCTCCGCTGGTTCCTCGCCGGCTACACCGCCGGCGAGGTGGCCGACGAGCAGGCGTCGGCCCTGCTGATGGCCATCTTCCTGAACGGGATGGGCGCGCGGGAGCTCGCCACCTGGACCGACGCGATGATCCGCTCGGGCGAACGGCTCGACCTGTCCCGGGTGCCGTACCCGACGGTCGACAAGCACTCCACCGGGGGCGTCGGCGACAAGATCTCGCTGCCGCTGTGCCCGCTGGTCGCGGCGTGCGGCGCCGCCGTCCCCCAGCTCTCGGGCCGCGGCCTCGGCCACACCGGCGGCACCCTCGACAAGCTGGAGGCGATCGCGGGCTTCCGGACCACGCTCACGACCGACGAGTTCGTGGGCCAGCTCGCGGACATCGGCGCCGCCATCTGCGCGGCCGGCGACGGGCTGGCTCCGGCCGATCGCAAGCTCTACGCACTGCGCGACGTCACGGGGACGGTCGAGTCGATCCCGCTGATCGCGAGCTCGATCATGTCCAAGAAGATCGCGGAGGGCACCGCGGCCCTGGTGCTCGACGTCAAGTCGGGCCACGGCGCCTTCATGCGCGACCGCGACGACGCGCGCGAGCTGGCGCGCACCATGGTCGGACTGGGCGAGGCGGCGGGCGTGCGCACGACGGCGCTCGTGACGGACATGGACGCCCCGCTCGGGCGCACGGCGGGCAACGCGCTGGAGGTGCGGGAGGCGCTCGAGGTGCTGGAGGGCGGCGGGCCGCCCGACGTCGTCGAGCTGACGCTGGCGCTGGCGTCGGAGATGCTCTCCCTGGCGGGGATCGACGAGGATCCCGCACGGGCCCTCGCCGACGGCCGGGCGATGGACCGGTGGCGGGCCATGGTGCGCGCACAGGGCGGTGACCCCGGCGCGCCGCTGCCCGCGGCGCCCATGGTGGACGAGGTGCGCGCCGAGCGCGCGGGCGTCGTCACCGCGATCGACGCGATGCCCGTGGGGGTCGCCGCCTGGCGCCTCGGGGCCGGTCGCGCGCGCAAGGAGGACCCGGTCAGCCCCGGCGCCGGCGTGGTGCTGCGCGTGTCGCCCGGCGACACCGTGTCACCGGGTCAGGTGCTGGCCGAGCTGCACGCCGACGACGAGCCGCACATGCGCGCCGGAGCGGGCGCGTTCCGCGGCGCGGTGACGATCGGGGACGCGCCGCCGCCGCGCGCCTCACGGCTGCTGGAGCGCATCGTCCCGCGCTGAGCGTCACGCCGTGACACGGTGACACGGAGGCCATATCGCCGCCGCGGCATACGCTGTATAAAGGCGCGCTACGGACCATGCCCCGCGTGCCTCCCGACGGCCGCGGGCGGACGAGGAGTCGCGATGAGGGAACGACGCTGGCGGGTGCTTGCCGGGATGGTCGCCGTGGTGGCGGCGCTCGGCCTGGTTGTCGCGTGCAGCGACGATGACGACGGCGGTTCGGGCGACACCAGCTCCGCCCCCGCGTCGGATCTCCAGGCCGGCCTCGTCTCGGACGTGGGGACGTTCAACGACCGCTCGTTCAACCAGTCCGCGCTCGAGGGCCTCGAGCGGGCCGGCAGCGAGCTCGGCGTGGAGGGCCGCCCGATCGAGTCGCAGGCGGCCGGCGACTACGTCGCCAACCTGACCACGCTCGCCCGCAACGACTACGACCTGACCGTGGGCGTGGGCTTCCTGATGGCCGACGCGATGGACGCCGTGGCCACGAGCTTCCCCGACAGCAACTTCGCGATCGTCGACTACTCGAACGCCGCCCTGCCGAGCAAGCCCGCCAACGTGCTGGGCCTGACCTTCGCGACCAACGAGAACAGCTACCTGGTCGGCTACATGGCCGCCAAGATGGCCGAGCTCGAGAACCCGGGTGAGCCGCCGGTCATCAGCGCCGTCGGCGGCCTCGAGATCCCGACCGTGACGATCTTCATCGCCGGCTACCGCGCCGGCGCGCTCGCCGCCAACCCGGACACCAAGGTCCTGATCGGCTACTCGCAGGACTTCGTCGCCCAGGCGAAGTGCAAGGAGCTGGCGCTCGACCAGATCGACCGCGGCTCCCAGGTGGTCTTCCAGGTGGCCGGCGGCTGCGGCCTCGGCGCCCTCTCGGCGGCCTCGGACGAGGGTGTCTGGGGCGTCGGCGTCGACCGCGACCAGTCCGACCTCGGCCCGCACATCCTGACCAGCGCCGTGAAGCGCGTCGACGTCTCGGTGTTCGACGCGATCCAGGCCGTGCAGGACGGCACCTTCGCCGGCGGCCAGGACGCGACCTTCGACCTGGCCAACGAGGGCGTCGCCCTCGGCACCGTCAGCGACGAGGTGCCGCAGGAGATCCTCGACGAGGTCGAGGACCTGCGACAGCAGATCATCGACGGCGAGATCACCGTCCCCGCCGAGCTCTAAGCAGCCGCTCCGCAGGCAGGGGCCGTGGACCGGCCGACCGCCGAGCACGCTCCCCCGGCGCCCGAGGCGCCGGGGGAGACCGTGCTGGAGCTGCGCCACATCACCAAGCGGTACCCCGGCGTCGTCGCCTCCGACGACGTCTCGTTCGACCTCCGCAGGGGCGAGGTCCACGCCCTGCTCGGCGAGAACGGCGCCGGCAAGTCGACCCTGATGAACGTGCTCTACGGGCTGACCACGCCCGACGAGGGCGAGATCCTCGTGCACGGCCGGCCCGTCCGGATCGGCTCCCCGAGCGACGCGATCGCCCTCGGGATCGGGATGGTGCACCAGCACTTCATGCTCGTCCCGGTGATGACCGTCGCCGAGAACATCGTGCTGGCGGTCGAGCCCAGCCACGGGCCGCTGCTCGACTCACGCCAGGCCGAGGCGCGCGTGCGCGCGATCTCCGATCGCTTCGGGCTCGCCGTCGACCCCGGCGCCCTGGTCGAGGACATCACGGTCGGCATGCAGCAGCGCGTGGAGATCCTGAAGGCCCTCTACCGCGGCGCCGACATCCTGATCCTCGACGAGCCCACGGCGGTGCTGACCCCGCAGGAGGCCGGCGAGCTCGTCGAGATCCTGCGCAGCCTCACCGCGCAGGGCACCTCGGTCATCTTCATCACCCACAAGCTCAACGAGGTCCTCGACATCGCGGACCGCGTCACCGTGCTGCGGCGCGGGCGGTACATCGCGACCGAGCCGACCGCCGGCGCGACCGAGCAGAGCCTCGCCCGCTTCATGGTCGGACGCGAGGTCGTCCTGGCGGTCGAGAAGCCGCCCGGCAGGCCCGCGCAGCCGCGGCTGGAGGTGCACGACCTCGTCGTGCACGACGATCGTGGCCTAGAGGCCGTGCGCGGCCTGTCGCTGACCGTGCGCGCCGGCGAGATCGTCGGCATCGCGGGCGTCGACGGCAACGGGCAGGCCGAGCTGATCGACACCATCGCGGGCCTGCGGGCGCCGACCTCCGGGACGATCACCGCCGACGGCCGCGACATCACCGGCGCGAGCCCCCGCGAGGTGCTCGACGCGGGTGTGGGCCACATCCCGACCGACCGCCAGCACCGCGGCCTGGTGATGGACTTCAGCCTGGCCGAGAACATGGTGCTGCACGACTTCGACAAGCCGCCCGCCGCGCGGAACGGCTGGATGTTCCCCCGTCGCATCGAGGCCGCGACCGCGCCGCTGCTGGAGGAGTTCGACGTCCGCGGCGGCGGGGTCAGGGCGTATGCCAACTCGCTCTCGGGCGGCAACCAGCAGAAGGTGATCATCGCCCGCGAGGTCTCCCGCGACCCCGCCGTGCTCGTCGCCTCCCAGCCCACCCGCGGCCTGGACGTCGGCGCCATCGAGTACGTGCACCGGCGCCTGGTGGCCGAGCGCGACGAGGGCCGCGCCATCCTGCTCGTGTCCCTCGAGCTCGAGGAGGTGCTGTCGCTGGCCGACCGCATCCTCGTCATCTACGAGGGCCGGATCGTCGCCGAGTTCCCGCCCGGCGTCGACCGCGAGCGCCTGGGCGAGGCGATGCTCGGGGTCGGCGCGTGAGCACCACCGCCCCGCCGCCCCTGCCGCCCCCCGTGCAGCCGCCGCCGCCCGAGCCCGAGGAGCGCGGCGGGCTGATGGGCCTCGTCACGCCCCACGCCGGCGGCGTGATCACCGCCCTGCTCACGACCGTGCTCGCGTTCATCGTCGGCGGGATCGTGGTGGCCGCGACCGGCAGCAACCCGCTGAGCACCTACAAGGGCATCTTCAACGGCACCGGCCTCAACTGGTTCTTCCCGTGGGTCGGCGGCCTGGAGCGCGAGAACGCCGCCTTCAACCTGCAGCAGACGCTGCTCATCACCACCACGCTGATCTTCACGGGCCTCGCGGTGGCGTTCGCCTTCCGCTGCGGGCTCTTCAACATCGGCGGGCAGGGCCAGTGGACCGTCGGGGCGATCGTGTCGGTCTGGGTCGGCTCGTCGTGGACCGGCCTGATCGGCCCGGCGAACATCGTGGTCGCCATCGTCCTCGCCGCCCTGGCGGGCGCGGTCTGGGCCGGCATCGCGGGGATCCTGAAGGCCACGGTCGGGGCCCACGAGGTGATCACCACGATCATGCTCAACTGGATCGCCTACTGGGTCGGCAGCTACCTGTTCAGCCGCGGGGGACCGCTCCAGAACGAGACGAACCTCGCGGTGCCGATCTCGAACGACGTGGCCGAGGACAACCGGCTCCCCGTCATCTGGGGCGACCCGATCCTCCAGGGCCTGCACATGGGCATCATCCTGGCGCTCTTCGCCCTGGTGGCCTACTGGCTGATCCTGTCGCGCACGACGCTCGGCTTCCGCGTGCGCGCCGTGGGGCGCAACCCCGAGGCGGCCCGGTACGGCGGCATCAGCGTCGGGCGCAGCTACTTCCTCGCGATGGCCATCGCGGGCGGCTTCGCCGGCATCGGCGGGGCGATGGACATGCTGGGCTGGCAGTTCCGCCTCGGCACGCTCGACGTGCAGGACGCCGAGCTCGGCTTCATCGGCATCGCCGTCGCCCTGCTCGGCCGCAACACGGCGATCGGGGTCATGTTCGCGTCGCTGCTGTTCGGCGCCCTGCTCTACGGCACCTCGACGCGCAGCCTCGACCCCGCGGTCTTCGAGCCGCAGCTCGCGGGCAACCTCGCCACGATGATCCAGGCGCTGGTGATCCTGTTCATCGGCCTCGACCTGATCATGCTCTACCTCTGGCGCAACCGGCGGCTGCCCCGCCCGCGCATGCCGCGCCGCAGACGCGGGGGGGCCGCGCCGCCCCGGGCGGCCGCCGTGGGCCTGCTGGGCGACGTCGAGGTCGCCCTGCCGCCGGCGCCGCCCCTCGGCGAGCGGGCGCGCGCATGGGCGGCCGAGCGCCTGCCCTCGGGCGACCGGCTCGCCGGCATCGGCGCCGTCGCGCTCGGCGTGATCGCGTTCCTCGTCGCGGTGCCCCCCGTCACGGTCCGCCAGCCGGCCGTGCCGCTCGCCATCGGCCTGGTCGCCGCTGCGGTGGCCGTGCTGACCATCCGCAGGGGCCAGGCCCGGCTCGGCGGCATCGCGCTCGGCGTCGCCCTCATCGACGGGGTGCTCGGCGCGATGGCGACCCAGTCGAGCGTCGAGAACCTCGAGGCGGTCTTCGTCTGGTCGGCGCTCGTCGCGGCCATGCTCCGCTTCGCGACCCCCCTCCTGTTCGCCGCGCTCGGCGGGATGTTCAGCGAGCGCAGCGGCGTCGTGAACATCGGGCTCGAGGGGATGCTCCTGATGGGGGCCTTCTTCGGCGTCCTCGGCGCCGACAAGTTCGACTCGTGGGTCGCCGGGGTTGTCCTGGCGGCCGTCGCCGGCGGCGCCCTGTCGGCGATCCACGCGGTCGTCTCGATCCACGCCCGCGCAGACCAGATCCTGAGCGGCACGGCCACCTGGTTCCTGGCCGTCGGGCTCACCGGCTACCTGTACATCGACATCTACGGCTCGGCGGGGACGCCGGGCGACATCGCCACGATCCCCGACGTGTCGATCGGGTTCCTCGACGACGTCCCGCTCCTCAGCGCCTTCTCGAACCTCAACCTGCTGATCTGGGTCGGGCTGATCCTGGTGCCGGTGTCGTACTACGTCGTCTTCCGCACCCCGTTCGGCCTGCGCCTGCGCTCGGTGGGCGAGCACCCCCGGGCGGCCGAGACCGTGGGCCTGTCCGTGTACCGGATCCGCTACACGGCCGTGATCCTCTCCGGGGTGCTCGGCGGGCTCGGCGGCGCGTTCCTGTCGATCGGCTTCGTCGACTCGTTCAGCGAGAACATGACGGCCGGCGCCGGCTTCATCGCCCTCGCGGCGCTGATCTTCGGCAACTGGCGCCCGAAGGGCCTGTTCCTGGCCTGCCTGCTGTTCGGCTCGTCGAGCGCCATCGCGCAGCGGCTGCCGGTCTACTCGGACTCGCTGGCGATCCTGTTCCAGACCCTGCCGTACATCCTCACGCTGGTCGCCGTCGCCGGCCTGGTGGGACGGCCGAGGCCGCCCGCCGCCGTCGGCATCCCCTACGAGCGCAGCTGACGCCCCGCCCGGGGCTCAGGAGCCCCGGTAGGTCGTGTACGACCAGGGCGACAGCAGCAGCGGCACGTGGACGTGCGCGCCCGGGTCGTCGACCCGGAAGCGCACCGGCACCTCGCCCAGGAAGCCCTCGCCGGCCAGGTACGCGCCGGCGTCGAACGTGATCTCGTAGACCCCGGCCTCGAGACCCTCCAGCAACGGCGCGTCGGTGCGCCCCTGGGCGTTGGTGACGGTCTCGGCGAGCACCCGGCCGTCGCGGCGCAGCGTCACCGGCACCCCCGCCGCCGGCACCCCGCGGGCGGTGTCGAGGACGTGGGTCGTCAGCCGCCCGCTCACCGCCGCATGACGAGGGTGATCGTGCCGTGCGCCGGGAAGGGGTCGGTGAAGACGCCCTCCACGACCGGGTCGCGGGTCAGGTTGCGCCCCTCGAAGGCCACCTCGGAGACCTCGGGGAGGCGGTCGAGCAGCCGCACGCCCATCTCGTGGACGAGGTGCTGGATCGACTCGCTGACGAACTCCTCGAGGACCGCGGCGCACACGTCGCGCACCTGCGCGGAGTCGACGTAGGCCTCCGGGAGGCCGCCGAGGGCCAGGCGCGGGTCCTCGTAGCGCCAGGCCACGTCGAGCCCCACCCAGAGCGGCCGGTCGCGCCGCTCGGGCAGCGTCGTGTAGTCGTCGCGGACGAAGTCGGTGAACGCGCTCCCGTTTCGCTTCAGCAGCGACATGCCCATGCGGGCGCAGCGCAGGTCGTCGATCGCCACGCCGTCGCCGGCGCGCACGAGGCGCAGCTCGGCCGTGGCGTGGTCGCCGTCGACCCGCGCGTGGAGGGTCGCGTCGGGCCCCGCGGGGTCGAACCGGATCTCGGCGCCCGACACGAGCAGCGCCTCCATCTGCGGGTAGCCGCCCAGCAGGTGGCCGCCCAGGTGGTGCAGCAGGCTCTCGAGCGTCGCCCCCGTCCAGGAGCCGGTCTCCCGCAGGATCAGGTTCTTGATGCTGTCGGTGGCGACGACCATCGCGTTGTCGCCCTCGGTGTACGAGGGCAGGAAGTTGTCGCCGAAGACCTCCACCGTGACGCGCGCCGCGAACAGGCCGTTGCCCCTGCCGCGCAGCGCCGACTCCGGCAGCGCGCGCAGCCCCGCCAGCGGCGCCGCGTCGTGGCGGTACACCGGGACGGCCGTCTTGCCGTACGTGATGGCGTACTCGGTCACGGCGCGAGCGTACCCCAGCGGTGCGACCGGCCGGGCGACGGGTGGGCGCCCCCCACCGAGGGGTATCCTCCCGTCCTTGGAGAGCACGCTTCAGCCGATCGGCCTCGGCGAGGCGCTGGCGCTCCGGGCCGCGCACCCGGAGGCGCTCCCCCTCGCCGGCGGCACCGATCTGATGGTCGAGATCAACTTCGACCGGCGCCGGCCCGAGCGCATCATGGACCTCACCCGCGTCGCCGAGCTGGAGCTGCTGGAGCACGACGGCGGCGACCTCGTGATCGGCGCCGGGGTCACGCACGCGCGCCTGGCCTCCGAGCTGGGGCGCGACGCCCCGGGCCTGGCGATCGCCGCCCGCACCGTGGGCTCGCCGCAGATCCGCAACCGGGGGACCCTCGGCGGCAACCTGGCGACCGCGTCCCCCGCCGGCGACGCGCTCCCTCCGCTCGTCGCCGCGGGCGCGCGGGTGGAGCTGGCCTCGGCGACCGGCACGCGCACGCTCCCCATCGGCGACTTCCTCACCGGCCCGAAGCGCACCGCGATCGCCCCGGACGAGCTGATCACCGCGGTCCGGGTCCCGGTGGCCCGGGGGCCGCAGCAGTTCGCCAAGGTGGGCCCGCGCAACGCGATGGTGATCGCCGTCTGCTCCGTGGCCGTGTCGGTCGATCCGGACGCGCGGACCGTCGGCGCGGCGATCGGGTCGGCGGCTCCCACCGTGGTCCGCGCACCCGAGGCCGAGGCCTTCGCGGCCGGCGCGCTGGACGAGGCCGGCGCCTGGGAGCGGCCCGGGCCGCTGCCCGAGGCCCTGCTGGCGCGCTTCGGCGAGCTGGTGGGGGCCGCCGCGTCGCCGATCGACGACGTCCGCGGCAGCGGCGCCTACCGGCGGCACGCCCTCGCGGTGCTGGCCCGGCGCGCGCTGGGCTGGTGCTGGGAGGAGCGGGCCGCGTGAGGCTGACGCTGACCGTCAACGGCGAGGTGCACGAGGTCGACGCCCTCTGGGAGGGCGAGAGCCTGATGCACGTGCTGCGCGAGCGCCTCGGCCTGCCGGGCGCCAAGAACGCCTGCGAGCAGGGCGAGTGCGGATCGTGCTCGGTGCTGCTCGACGGCGTCCTCGTGTGCAGCTGCCTGGTGCTCGCCCGCCAGGCCGAGGGGCGGGCCGTCGGCACGGTCGAGGGGCTCGCCCCCGAGGGGGACCTGAGCGTCGTGCAGCGCGCGTTCGCCGACGCGGGCGCCGTGCAGTGCGGCTTCTGCACGCCCGGGCTCGTGATGGCCGCGGAGGACCTGCTGCGGCGCACGCCGACCCCGGGGGACGCGGAGATCCGGGAGGCCCTGGCGGGCAACCTCTGCCGGTGCACCGGCTACGAGAAGATCCTCGACGCCGTGCGCCTGGCCTCGGAGCGGATGGCCACGTGAGCCGCCTCCTGATCGACGGGTGCGCCGTCGCCGCGGTCGACGCCGCGGGCACCGAGCACGCCGAGGGGTGGATCCTGGTGGAGGGCGACCGCATCGCCGCCCTCGGGCCGGGCGCGCCGCCGCCGGCCGAGGGGGCGCGGCGCATCGACGGCCGCGGCCTGCTCGCCACCCCGGGCCTCGTCAACTGCCACCACCACCTCTACCAGTGGGCCACCCGCGGGATGGCGCAGGAGGAGGGGCTCTTCGGCTGGCTGACCGCGCTCTACCCGCGGTGGGCGCGGATCGACGAGGAGATCACCTACGACGCCGCCCGCGCCGCGCTGGCCGCGCTGGCCGTCTCGGGCTGCACGACGAGCACCGACCATCACTACCTCTTCCCGCGCGGGGGCGGCGACCTGCTGGCCGCCGAGATCCGCGCCGCCGCCGACACCGGGCTGCGCTTCCACCCGTGCCGGGGCTCGATGGACCTCGGCGCCTCGCAGGGCGGGCTGCCCCCGGACGCGGTGGTCGAGGAACGCGACGCGATCATGGCCGCCACCGAGGAGGCGATCGACCGCTGGCACGACCCCGGCCCCGGGGCGATGCTGCGGATCGCCGTGGCGCCCTGCTCGCCATTCTCGGTCACCGAGGGGCTGATGCGCGACGCCGCCGCGCTCGCCCGCCGCCGGAGCGTGCGGCTGCACACCCACCTGGCCGAGACCCTCGAGGAGGAGGAGTTCTGCCGCGAGCGGTACGGGGTGCGCCCGGTCGAGTACCTCGACGACCTCGGATGGCTCGGCCCGGACGTGTGGCTGGCGCACTGCGTGCACCTGTCGGCGCAGGAGGTCACCCGCCTGGCCGCGACGGGCACGGGCGTCGCCCACTGCCCCTCGTCCAACGCGCGGCTCGGCGCCGGCATCGCCCCGGCGGCCGACCTGGTGGCCGCGGGCGCCTCGGTGGGGCTCGGCGTGGACGGTGCCGCCTCCAACGAGAGCGGCGAGCTGGCCGTCGAGCTGCGGCAGGCGCTGCTCGCCGCCCGCCTGCGCGGCGGAGCGGCCGCCGTGACCGCGCGCACCGCGCTCGCCCTCGGGACGATCCACGGCGCGCGCTGCCTCGGCCGCGCCGACGAGATCGGGTCGCTGGAGGCCGGCAAGCTCGCCGACATCGCCCTCTGGCCGGTCGACGACCCCGGACAGGCCGGCATCGCCGACCCCGTCGCCACGCTGGTGCTCGGCCCGCCCCGCCGCGCGGCGCACGTCCTGGTGGGGGGCCGCCCCGTGGCGGAGGGCGGCGTGCCGACCACCGGCGACCCCGAGGCCATCGCCGCCGGGGCGCGGCGGGCGAGCGCCCGGCTGGCCGCATGAGCACCACGCGCATCCCCACACGCCGCCCCCCGCTCGAGCGCGGGCGCATCGGCGAGAGCGTCCCGCGCGCGGACGGGGTCCCCAAGGTGCGGGGCGAGTTCGCCTACGCCTCGGACCTGCACCGGGAGGGGATGCTGTGGGGCGCCACGCTGCGCAGCCCGCACCCCGCCGCGGCGATCCGCGGCATCGACACGCGGGCGGCCCTCGCGGTGCCCGGCGTCGAGGCGGTGCTCACGCACGAGGACGTGCCGGGCCGGCCGGTCTACGGCATGGAGATCGCCGACCAGCCGGTGCTCGCGATCGACCGCGTGCGCTACCAGGGCGAGCCGGTCGCCGTCGTCGCCGCCGACCACCCCGAGACCGCCCGGCGCGCCGCCGCGCTGATCGCGGTCGACTACGCGCCGGCGACGCCGCTCACCGACGCCGGCGAGGCGCTCGCGCCCGGCGCGCCGCCGGTGCACCCCGGGGGCAACCTGCTGCGGCACGTGCCGATCCGCCACGGGCCGCGCCCGGCGCGCGACGCCGACCTGGTGGTCGTGCGGGGGACCTACGAGGTCGGGATGCAGGACCAGGCCTTCCTCGGACCGGAGTCGGCGCTCGCGGTCCCCGCCGCCGACGGCGGCATCGACCTCTACGTCGCGACCCAGTGGCTGCACGTCGACCAGGGCCAGGTGGCCGCCTCGCTCGGCCTGCCGCTGGAGCTGACCCGGCTGCACCTCGCCGGGGTCGGGGGCGCCTTCGGCGGGCGCGAGGACCTGTCGATGCAGGTGCACGTCGCCATGCTCGCGCTGCGCACGCGTCGCCCCGTGAAGATGATGTACTCCCGCGAGGAGTCCTTCTACGGGCACGTCCACCGCCACCCGGCGCGGATGGAGTACGCGCACCACGCGACGCGCGACGGGCGCCTCGCCCACGTCAGCGCGCGCATCGTGCTCGACGGCGGCGCCTACGCGTCGAGCAGCACGGCGGTGGTGGCCAACGCGGCGACCTTCGCCTGCGGCCCCTACGACGTGCCGAGCGCCGAGATCGACGCCTACGTCGCCTACACCAACAACCCGCCCTGCGGCGCCATGCGCGGCTTCGGCGCCGTCCAGGTGGCCTTCGCGCACGAGTCGCAGATGGACCGGCTGGCCGCCGCGCTCGGCATGGACCCGGTCGACCTGCGGCTGGCGAACGCCCTCGAGCCCGGCATGCGCCTGCCGACGGGTCAGCTCGTGGACGGCCCCGCGCCGGTGCGCGAGCTGCTGGAGGGCCTTCGCGCGATGCCCATGCCGCTACCGGAGCGCAGCGTGCCGGTCGACCTGCGCGAGATGCCCGGCGGGGTCTCCAACGCCACGCACGGCGAGGGCGTCCGGCGGGGCGTCGGCTACGCCGTCGGCTTCAAGAACATCGCCTTCGCGGAGGGTTTCGACGATCTCTCGACGGCCCGGCTGCGGCTGTCGCTCGGCGCGGGCGGCCCGGTGGCCGAGGTCCACACCGCCGCGGCCGAGGTCGGCCAGGGCCTCCTCACGATCCTGGAGCAGATCGTGCGGACCGAGCTCGAGGTCGACGAGGTGGTGGTGCTGCCCGCCGACACCGGCGTCGGCTCGGCGGGCTCCACCTCGGCCTCGCGCCAGACGTGGATGACCGGCGGCGCGGTGCGGCTGGCGTGCGAGATGGTGCGCGCGCGCCTGGCCGCGCGGACGGCGCCGGGCGACGAGGCCCCCGCCCTGGAGGCGCTGCTGCTCGACGGCCCCGTCGAGGAGACCGCCGTCTTCCGCCACCGCGCCACCCGGCCGCTCGACCCGCGCACCGGGCAGGGCGACTCCCTCGTGGCGCTCGCCTTCGCCGCCCACCGCGCCGTGTGCGACGTGGACGTCGAGCTCGGGCTGGTGCGCGCCGTGGAGGTGGCCACCACCCAGGACGTCGGGCGGGTGATGAACCCGCTCCAGCTCGAGGGCCAGATCGAGGGCGGAATCGCCCAGGGGCTCGGGCTGGCGCTGATGGAGGAGATCCAGCTCTCCGGCGGGCGCGTGCGCAACGCGTCCTTCACCGACTACCTGGTGCCGACGATCCTGGACATGCCCCCCGTGCGGATGCGCATCTCCGAGACGCCGCACCCCGACGCCCCCTACGGCCTGAACGGCGTGGGCGAGATGCCGACCATCGCCTCCACGCCCGCCCTGGTGGCCGCCGTCCGGGCCGCCACCGGGCGCGAGCTGCCCCGCGTCCCCCTGACCCCGGCCGACGTGGCCGGCGTGGCGTGAACGACGACGAGGACCGCGGCGCCTTCGTCGCACGGCTCGGCGGGGTCGCCGAGGGGTCGCCGTGGGTCGCCGACCGCGCCTGGGGGCTCGGGCCGTTCGCGGACGCGCAGGAGACCGCCGACGCCTTCGCCCGGGTGGTGCGGGCCGCCACCCCCGATGAGCAGCTCGCGCTGATCCGCGCCCACCCCGACCTCGCGGGGCGCGCCGCCCTGGCCGGGGAGCTCACCGAGGAGTCCGCCGGCGAGCAGCGCTCGGCCGGTCTCGACCGGCTCACGCCGGCCGACCTGGAGCGCGTCACCCGGCTCAACGCGGCCTACCGGGAGCGCTTCGGCTTCCCGTACGTCGTGTGCGTGCGCGGGCGCGAGGTGGCGGCGATCCTCGCCGACGCCGAGGAGCGGCTCGCCAACGACGCCGACGCCGAGCGGGAGCGGGCGATCGAGGAGATCGCCGCGATCATGCGCCTGCGCATCGAGGACGCGGGGTGACCCACGACCTCGTCGTGCGCGGCGACGCGCGTGACGTGGCGATCGACGACGGGGTGATCGCGGCCGTGGGCCCGGGCCTCGGCGACGGCCGGGCCGAGATCGACGCGCGCGGGCTGCTGGTGCTGCCGGGGGGCGTCGACGCGCACGTGCACCTGGACGACCCCGGGCGGGCCGACTGGGAGGGCGTCGCCACCGGCACCACCGCCCTCGCGGCGGGCGGGGTCACCTGCGCGGCCGACATGCCGCTGAACGCGGTGCCGCCGACGATCGACGCGGCCTCGTTCGACGCCAAGGTCGCCGCCGCCCGCGGGCGCGCCCGCATCGACTTCGCCCTCTGGGGCGGCCTGGTGCCGGGCGACCCGGGCCGCATCGACCAGCTCGCCGAACGCGGCGCGGTGGGGCTGAAGGCGTTCATGTGCCCGAGCGGCGTCGACGAGTTCCCCGCCGTCGACCCGGATGCGCTCGGGCGCGGGATGGAGCGGGCCGCCGCCCTCGGGCTGCCCGTCGCGGTGCACGCCGAGGACCCGGGCATCACCGGACGGCTGGCGGCCCGGGCCCGGGCCGCCGGGCGCACCGGCATGCGCGACTGGGCCGCCTCGCGGCCGGTCGAGGCGGAGCTGGCGGCAATCTCGACCGCCCTCGCGCTCGCGGCCGAGACCGGGTGCGCCGTCCACGTCGTCCACGTCTCGTGCGCCGAGGGCGTCGACCTGGTGGCGGCAGCCCGGCGGGCGGGCGTCGACGCGACCTGCGAGGCGTGCCCGCACCACCTGGCGCTCGACGAGGACGACGCGGTGCGCATCGGGGCGCTCGCCAAGTGCGCCCCTCCGCTGCGATCATCCGGCGCGCGCCGCGCGCTGTGGGCCCGCATGGCCGCCGGCGCGGTGGACACGGTGGGCTCGGACCACTCGCCGGGGCCGCCCGAGACCAAGCGGGGGGACGACATGTTCGCGGTGTGGGGCGGGATCTCGGGGGCGCAGACCGCGCTGCCGGTGCTGCTGACGCTCGGGCCCGCGGCCGGGGTGCCGCCGGCGCGGGCGGGCGAGCTGATGGGGTCGGCGCCCGCGGCGCGCCTGGGACTCGCCGGCAAGGGGCGGCTGGAGCCCGGGGCCGACGCCGACCTGGCGCTCGTGCGGATGGACGACCCCTGGACCGTGCGCGCGGAGGACCTGGGGTACCGGCACCGCCACTCGGCCTTCACGGGCATGCGGCTGACCGCCCGGGTGGTGAGGACGATCCTGCGCGGGGTCACCGTGTGGGGCGAGGGGGCCGATCCCGGGGCGCCCCCGGCGGGCCGGCTGGTGACGCGCGCGGCGGCGGGCCGGTGAGCGGGCCGCACTCGCGCACGACGGTGCGCCCCGACCACGCCGTGATCGCCCCCGACGGGCACGTGACGGGGCCCGTGCCCGGCTGGAGCGGCGCCGAGCACGTGCAGCTGATCGCCCCGCCGATGGGCGCGCGCTTCTCCATGGCCCTCGTGCGGCTCCAGGCGGGCGGGGTCGCCGGCCCGCCGGCCGCCGGCTGCGGGCGGGCGGTGTACGTGCTCGACGGGGTGCTGGCCCTCGAGGCCGGCGAGGGGCGCCGCTACGAGCTGGGTCCCGGCGGGGTCGCCTACGTCCCGCCCGGCGAGGCGCACTCCCTCACGGCCGCCACCCGCGTCCGCGCGTGCGTGATCGACAAGCCCCACACCATCCTGGCGGGCGCGGCCCGCGGCCGCCCCGTGATCGAGGACGCCACCCGCCTGACGCCCCAGGACCTCCTGGGCGACCCGCGCGTGCGCGTCACCACGCTGCTGCCCGAGGACGACGCGCTCGACCTCGCGCTCAACCTGATGACCTTCGACCCCGGGGCGTCGCTGCCGTTCGTCGAGACGCACGTGATGGAGCACGGCCTGCTCGTGCTCGAGGGCTCGCTGGTCTACCGGCTCGGGGACTCCTGGTATCCGGTGGGCGCGGGCGACGCGATCTGGATGGGGCCGTTCTGCCCCCAGTGGTGCTGCGCCTACGGCACCGGACCGGCGAGCTACCTGATCTACAAGGACTGGAACCGGGACGTGATGGCGTGAGCGAGGTCGCGGTCGACGGCGCACGGCTGTCGGCGGAGATCGAGGAGCTCGCGCGGATCTCGGACACGCCGTACCCCTCGGTGACCCGGGTGCTGTTCACCGAGACCGACCTGCGGGCGCGGGCCTGGCTCACCGATCGGATGCGCGACGCGGGGCTGGAGGTGCGGGTCGACGCGGTGGGCAACGTGGTCGGGCGCTGGGAGGGGTCGGACCCCGGCCTGCCCGCCGTGGCCACCGGCTCGCACATCGACGCGATACCCGATGCGGGGCGCTTCGACGGCGTCGTCGGCGTGCTCGGCGGCCTGGAGGCGATCCGGGCCCTGCGCGCCGCGGGTGTGCACCCGGCGCGGTCCGTCGAGCTGATCATGTTCACCGCCGAGGAGCCGACCCGGTTCTCGTTCGGCTGCCTGGGCAGCCGCGTGCTGGCCGGGGTGGTCGACGACGCCCGCCTGGCGCGCCTGCGCGACGCCGACGGCCTCACCCTCGACGAGGCGCGCGCGGCGGCGGGGATCGGCGGCGACGTCGCCGACGCCCGGCTGGCCCCCGGCCACTACTCCGCCTTCGTGGAGCTGCACATCGAGCAGGGACCCCTGCTGGAACAGGCGGGCCTGCCGATCGGCGTCGTGACCGCCATCGCCGCGCCGGCGACCCTGCGCGTCGAGCTGGCGGGCGACGGGGGGCACGCCGGGGCGGTGCTGATGGCCGACCGCCACGACCCGCTCGTCGCGGCCTCGGAGGTGGTGCTCGCCGTGGACCGCGCCGCCCGCGGCAGCGGGTCGCCCGACACCGTGGGCACCGTCGGGCTGCTCACGCTGGAGCCCGGGGCCGTCAACAGCATCCCCCGCCGCGTGCGGATGGACATCGACGTCCGCGACGTCGACGAGGCGCGTCGCGACGCGGTCCTCGCCCAGGTGCGCGACGCCGCCCGCGCGGCTGCCGGCGGGCGCGGCGTGGAGCACCGGGACGAGGTGCTCAACGCCGACGGGCCCGCGACCTCGGACCCGGCCGTGCTCGCCGCCATCGAGGAGGCCTGCGACGCCGCCGGCCTTCCGCGGATGCGCATGGTCAGCAGGGCCTACCACGACTGCGTCTTCATGGCGCGCATCTGCCCCGCCGCCATGATCTTCATCCCGTGCCGCGACGGCGTGAGCCATCGCCCCGACGAGTACAGCAGCCCCGGCCAGATCGCCGACGGCGCCCGGGTGCTCGCGGGCGCGCTGCGGCGGCTGGCGGAGCGCCCCGCCTAGCGGCCGCTCAGGCCTCCCGGCCGGACGCCTCCGCCGCGGCCTCGGCCGCCGCGAACGCCACGCACGGGGCGCACACGCCGGGGGCGTCCTGAAGGCCCCCGCACTCCGAGCAGTAGTGGTCGAGCTCCATCGCATCCTCCTCCGCGGGACGTGCCCGCCGATCCTCCCAGAGCCCTCGGTCGGCACGCACTCCCCCGTCGGACGGGCCGGCCGGCGCCGGGCGGTCAGGCGACGCGTGCCACCGGTGGCGCGTGGCCGGACGGCGCGGGGGGTAGCCTCGTCGCCATGTCACGCGACCACGGCCTCGACGCGCTGCTCGCCATCGCCGACCGCTCGGTGCACGACGACCGGGCCGAGGTGACCATGCAGGCGGGCGACGAACACCTCAACCGGGCGGGCACGGTGCATGGGGGCGCCATCGCCACCCTGATCGACGTGGCGATGGGCCGGGCCTTCGGATCGGGCATCGGCGACGACGAGACCCCCGTCACGATCGAGATGAAGGTGAATTACCTCGAACCGGGCCACGCGGGCGAGCTGGTGGCGACGGCGCGGGTGCTGCGACGCGGGCGGCGCTTCACCGTCGTGCACGCGGAGGTGGTCCAGGCCGACGACGGCGAGACCGTGGCCGAGGCGATCGGGACCTTCACCAGCGCGGGGTAAGCCGGCCGCTCAGCCCTCCGGGGCGGGGACGACGACCACCGGGCAGGGGGCGGCCGCCACGACGTCGTTCGAGACGCTGCCGGCCATGATCCGCGCGACCCCCCCGAGCGCGCGCGAGCCGAGGACCAGCAGCGCCGCGTCCTCCTCGACGGCCGTCTCGACGATCACCGGGGCCGGCGGGCCGACGACCACGCGCCGCTCGCCGATCCCGCCGCCCGCGCCCACGAGGTCGTCGAGCAGCCGCTCGCCCTGCGCGAGGGCCAGGTCGCGCAGGTCCTCGTGCAGGCCGGAGGGGTAGCGGACCCCGATCGGCGGGGTGCGGGGCACCATCCGCTCGCGCGCCGCGTGCACCACCACCAGCCGCACGCCCAGCAGCCCGGCCAGCTCCCGCGCGACCCTCAGGGCCGCGCGGGCGGCGGCCGAGTCGTCCACCCCGCACACGACGCTGGTGCCCGACACGGCCCCGTCGATGGCGCGCGCGGCGGCGGGCAGGGCGGGCGGCGGCTCACCGCCGGTGGTCGACACGGCCATGGGTGCAGGATGGGCGCCCGCCACGCGGCCCGGTATGGGGCGCGGCCCCCATCTCCGCGCCGGCGGCGCCCCCTGTCGGCGGGGCCGGCCACGCACTATCCTCGGGCCCATGTCCGACACCGGTCTCGTCCTCATCGGGTACGACGGCTCCGAGAGCGCCGACCGCGCCATCGCCGCCGCCGGCCCCCTGCTCGCCCCACGGCCCGCCCTCGTCGTCACGGCATGGGAGCCCGGGGTGGCCTACGAGGCCTTCTCGGTCGCCGGCATCCCCACGGTCCAGACGATCGACTTCGGCGCGGCGGCCGCGGCCGACCAGGCCATGTACGAGGGTGCCCAGCACACGGCCGACAGGGGCGTCGGGCTCGCGAGGGAGGCGGGGTTCGCCGCGGAGGGGGCCGTCGTGGCGGACGCGGCCGACGCGGCGGAGATGCTCGCGCGGCTGGCCGCCGAGCGCGGCGCGCAGGTGATCGTCGTCGGCACCCGCGGGCGGAACCTCGAGACGCGGCTGCTGGGCAGCACGTCGCGGCGGCTCGCCGAGCAGGCGCACTGCCCAGTCCTGGTGGTGCCCGGGCCCGAGGGCTGAGCGCGCGAGAGATGGGGTCCCGCCCCGATTGACGGGCGCCGGGCTCCTTGTGAGCCTCCGCCGCACTCGATGGGGGAGCGACACGGCGGACCACGCGCGTCGGTCGGTGACCCGGCGAGGGCCTGCCCTGCCCACGTGGGAGCGCGGTGGAGCTCGAGCTGATCGTCCTCGGCGCGGCCCTGCTGCTGGCGGGCCTCTTCGCGCGCACCGGACGCCGCCTCGGCCTCCCGACGATCCCATTCTTCATCGCGGCCGGCATCGTCTTCGGCCCCGAGACGCCCGGCATCGTGCTGCTCGAGGAGCCCGAGGCGATCGAGACGCAGGCGATCATCGGCCTCGTGCTGCTGCTCTTCCACCTGGGGCTCGAGTTCTCGATCAACGAGCTGGTCGAGGGCGGGCGCCGCCTGCTGTGGGCCGGGGGGTCCTACATCGCCCTGAACTTCGGCGCCGGCATCGCGCTGGGCCTCCTGTTCGACTGGGGCACGGGCGAGATCTTCATCATCGCCGGGATGATCGGCACGTCCTCGACGGCGATCGTCACCAAGCTGATGATCGACCTGCGCCGGATCGGCAACGAGGAGACCGGCATGATCCTCGGGATCATCGTGGTGGAGGACGTCTTCCTGGCGTTCTACCTGGCCCTCCTGCAGCCGATCCTCACCGACCAGCAGGGGGCCGCGCAGATCGCGCTCTCGGCCGGCACCGCCTTCGCCTTCCTGCTCGGGCTGTTCATGCTGGCGCGGTGGGGCGCCCGGCTGGTGCGGCCCCTGATCGCGTCCCCGGACTCCGAGCTCAGCATCATCCTGGTGGTCGGCTTCGGCATCTTCGTCGCGGGCTTCGCGGAGGTGGCCGGGGCGTCCGACGCGATCGGCGCGCTCCTCGCGGGCATGGTGGTCGCGGGTGCCGGCATGACGACGCAGGTGGCGCGGATGATCGTGCCCCTGCGCGACGTCTTCGCCGCGATCTTCTTCTTCTGGTTCGGCCTCACGATCGCGCCGAGCGCGATGGGCGACATCGCGCTCCCGGTGGCCCTGGCCGTGGCCGTCACGCTGACCTTCAACGTGATCGCGGGCATCGTGGCCGCCCGCATCTACGGCTACGGGCGCGTGGAGGCGGCCAACACGGCCTTCATGCTCGTGAGCCGCGGCGAGTTCGAGCTGATCCTCGCCTCCCTCGCGGTGGCCGCGGGCCTCGACTCGCGAGTGGCGCCCTTCGCCGCGCTCTACGTCCTGATCCTCTCGATCCTCTCGCCCCTGCTGTCGGCGCGCTCGTACCGCCTGGCGCGCCTGCTCCCGAGGCGCCTCTTCGCCCGCCCCGTCCCCCAGGCGCCCTAGCCCACGCGCGGCGGCCCCGACCATCGGCCGCGCCGGCCTGGGCTTCCGGCCAGCGGACGGAACCCCGCCCCGCCCGTAGCGTCCGCGTCGGTGGATGTCGGGTCGACACCGGAGGTCCGGCGGTGCATGGCCTGAGGGCCGCCGTCGCGCTCGCCGTGCTCGCGGCGGTGGCGAACGCCCCGGCCGTGGCGCAGGCCCCCGCGACGACGCTCCACGGGACCGTCACGCGGGTGATCGACGGCGACACCATCCGGGTCGTCGCGCGCGGCTTCGAGACGCCCGTGCGGCTGATCGGCATCGACACCCCCGAGACGCGGGCGCCCGGCACCCCCGTCCAGTGCTTCGGCCCGGCGGCCACCCGGCGGGCGCAGCGCCTGCTGCCCGAGGGGCGGCGGGTGGTGCTCGTGACCGACCCCACCCAGGCGACGCGCGACCGCTACGGGCGACTGCTGGCCTACGTCCACCTGCCGGGCCGCCGCGGCCCGGCCGGCTCGGTCAACTGGTCGCTGGTACGCAGCGGCCACGCGAAGGTCTCCGTCTACGGCGGCGTGCGCTTCCGCCACGCGGTCCCCTTCTTCCGCGCCCAGCACCGCGCCCGCACGGCCGGCGCCGGGCTCTGGGGCCCGCCCTGCCGGGGCGACACCACGCAGCCCGACCCCTCGACCCGCCGCCCGGCGCCTCCGCCGGCGACCCGGGTGCCGATCGCGGACGGCGGCCGCTGCGACCCGAACTACGCCGGCGCCTGCATCCCGGTGCACCCGCCCGACGTCGACTGCACCGAGATCCCCGACCGGAACTTCCGCGTCGTCGGCACCGACGTCCACCGCCTCGACGTCGACCGCGACGGGATCGCCTGCGAGGAGTAGCCGATGCCCCCGGCAGGAATCGAACCTGCGACACCAGGTTTAGGAAACCTGTGCTCTATCCACTGAGCTACGGGGGCGCCGGGGGGAGGATAGCCCGGCCGCGGGCGGCGACGGTATGGTCGCGGCCGTGGGCATCTTCGGCGGGTCGGGGCGGCGTGAGCGGGAGGAGGCCGAGCTGCGGCTGGAGCTCGCGCGGCTCGACGCGCTGGCGATCGACGACCTGGCCCGCGAGGTGCTGGTCCGGTTGTTCCCGGACGGATCCGCGGTGGTCGACGCCTGGCGCATCACGCAGCCGTTCGACCCCCGGGGCACGGGCCTGTTCCCCGCCATGCCGAAGGATCTTCGCGAGGGCTTCCGCGAGCTGGTCGAGGAGGGCGTCCAGCGCCTCGAGAACCGGGGGCTGGTGCTGGTGCGGATCAGCGGCCGCGACCAGACCGACGTGGAGCTGCGCCTGACGCGGGCGGGGCGGCGCGCCCTGGAGTCCGGGCGCCTCGGCGACGACGACCGCTGACGCGCCGGGTGTGAAGCGGTGCCGGTCCGGGGTACCCTTCCCCTGCCCGCGCAGTCAGGGATCGACGGAGGGAGACGGTGATGACCGGAGAGGCACCTCGCACCCCGCAGCGCGCCCTCGGTGACCGGGACGACTTCCCGGAGTGGATGGATCAGGTGATGTCCGCGCTCGACGCGCGCTCGGGGACGGACGGCGCCGAGCCGGGCGCGACGGGCTCGGACGCGGATCAGCCCCGGCACGCGGACGACCCGCCCCGCCGGCGGCGGTTCCTGCGCCGCTCCGGCTCCTGAGCCGACGCGCGCCGGTCAGCGACCGGCGCGCATCCTCTTGATCCGCCCGACCGAGTAGCCGCCGGCGGCGCACGCGAGGCCGAGGACGATGGCCCCGGCACGGCGGGCGGCACCGAGGTCACGGCGGACGACCGCGTCGCGCAGCCCGCGCCCGACGCCGCGCGGCAGCACGCGGAGCGTGTAGGCCCGCTCGGACTCGAGGCCGTCCTCGGAGCCGACCACGTCGGTCAGCTCGGCCTTCGAGAGGCCCTCGATGTAGCACCGCTGCACGAAGTAGGAGAGGTCGGCGCGCGCCGGCGGCACCTTGTGGCGGATGCCGGCGGAGGGCTCGAGCACCACCTGGGCGCCCGGGATGCGCTGCCGCAGCCGGATGCAGAACTCGGTGTCCTCGTGGCCGAACGGCCGGGTGCCCACGCGGCCCGCGCCCGTGCGGAAGCCGCCGATCGCGAGGATGGTGTCGCGCCGGAAGGACATGTTCGCGCCGATGAGGTTGCGGACCGCCGCGCGCTCGGTCGGCAGCCCGGTGTAGCTGCAGCCCACGACCCAGTTGAACTCGTCCGGGAAGAAGTCATGGCGTCCCTCGGTCCAGAGGGGCTCGATCCAGCCGCCGGCGCCGTGGACGCCGGGGTCGGAGTACGCGCCGGCCAGCTGCGCGATCCAGTCCCGCTCGGCGACCGCGTCGTCGTCGAGGAAGGCGACGACCTCGCCGCGCGCGAGCCGCACGCCGGTGTTGCGGGCGCCCGAGAGGCCCCGGACCTCCTCGTTGGCGACGACCGTGACGCCCGGCAGGGCGTCGGCGAGCCGGCGCAGGAGGTCGTCGTTGTGGTCCACGACCAGGATGGTGTCGACCGGCGCGACGGTCTGCGCCTGCACCGAGGCGACGGCCTGGAGGACGTCGTCCCAGCGGCGGTCCGTGAAGGCGGAGATCACCACGGAGACGGTCGGCAGGGTCGCGGCGGAGGCGGCGGAGGCGGGCTCGACCTGGGCGACGGCGCCGCTCACGACGCGCCCCCGCCGGTCGCGACGGACGCCGACGCGGGCGCCGGGGCGGCCTGCAGCGGGGCGACCCGGCGCTCCCGGATCAGGGTCTTGAGGACCCTCCAGCCGTCGCGGACGGTGTTGAGGTTGCTCTCGCCGTGGATGCGGTCGTCCTCGAAGCTCGGGATCTCGACGACCTCGAGGCCGGCCTTGGCGATGCGGACGTTGATGAGCGTCTCGACCTCGAACCCGTCGCAGTCCACGTTCATCGCCGGCAGGCAGCGCGTCCAGAAGGCGTTGAACCCGTAGCAGAGGTCCGTGTAGCGGGACCCGTAGAGGGTGTTCGCGATCCCGGTCAGGACCCGGTTGCCGACCTTGCGGAACAGGGTGATGTCGGCCGAGCCGCCGCCGGCCATGAAGCGCGAGCCCTTGGCGAAGTCCGCGCCCTGGACCAGGGCCTCGACGTAGGCGGGGATCTCCTCGGGGCGCTGGGAGCCGTCGGCGTCGATCATGACGATGATGTCGCCGCGGGCGGCCTGGAAGCCGCACGCGAGCGCGTCGCCCTTGCCCTTGCCCGACTGCGCGAGGATGCGGACGTCCGGGAAGAGCTCCCGGGCGACGGTCACGGTGTCGTCGGTCGAGTGGCCGTCCACCAGGATGATCTCGTGGAGGCCCTCCGGCAGGCGGGCGAAGACGTGGGGGAGGTTCCGTGCCTCGTTGAGCGTCGGGATCACGACGCTGACGCGGGGCGCGGTGGGCGACGGGAGCTCCGCGGCGGGGGGCTCCTCCAGCGTGGTGCTGCTCGCGTGGGTGTCCATGTCGGGTCCGCCCTTCGGTCGGTGGCGTCGTGCCCGCCGGGCCCTGGTGGCCCGACGCGATGTGCCAGATGTGCCGTGACCTATTGAGCGCTCCCGAAGCGCTTTCTCCACCGGCCGTTCGCGCGGCTCGGGGCCTGTACGAAGGCACCGGGGTTCGAGCGCCTCCTGCATGACAGAACCGGCCGGAAGCACGGTGCATCGCCGCAGGTCGAGGTCCGGGGGGGTGCCCCTCCCCCCCTGATGGGCGGGGCGCGACCCATACCCGCCCGATGCCTCCGCGGCTCAAGGCGCCCGCCCCAGGTGCCGAGCGCAACTGTGCACACGGCACGCCGACCACCGCGCCACGACAGGAGACCCCATCCCCGCCTCCAGCCCCGACGGCACGCGCCCGCACGACCTCGACGCGCCGCTCGCCGTCCGCGCCGTCGACGTCGACGACATCCCCGACGGGATCGATCTCGGCGCCGCCCGGGGCGGCGGCCGCTACACCGGCCTCCATGCCGTGCTGATGCGCGACGGCCGGCCCGTCGGGACGATCCTGGTCGCGGCCGACGGACGGGGCCGCGTGCGCGGGGAGGACATCGCGGCGGCCGTCGCGGACGTCGAGCTGCCGTCCCCGCCTGCCGCGACCCCCGGCCCCGGCGCGCGCGACGCGGGCACGGTGATCGTCACCACCTGCGACAACCCGGGCCCGCTGGTGCGGTGCCTGGAGTCCATCCTCCGCTCACTGGCGCCGGACGACCGGGTGGTCGTGGTCGAGAACCGCCCGGCCGCCAGCCGCGTCCCCGCCGCGCTGGAGGCGGTCGTCGGCCGCGACCCGCGCATCGCATACGTCGAGGAGGAGCGCCCCGGCCTCGGCCGGGCGCGCAACGCGGGCCTCGCGACCGTCGGAACGCCCTTCGTCGCCTTCACGGACGACGACGTGATCGCCGAGCCCGGCTGGAGCGACGCCCTCTTCGGGGTCCTCGCCGCGCACCCCGCGGCGGCCGTGGCGACGGGGCTGATCGCCCCGCTGGCCCTCGAGACCGGGTCCCAGCTGCTGCTCGAGAGGTTCGCCGGCTTCGGCAAGGGCTACCGGCGCCGGGTGTTCCGCCTCAGCGAGCCGCCGCCCGGCGACCCCCTGTTCCCGTACGCCGCGGGCACGTTCGGCTCGGGCGCCAACCTGGCCTGCAGGACCGCCGAGATGAGGGCCCTCGGGGGCTTCGACCCCTACCTGGGCACCGGGACGCCCGCCAAGGGCGGCGAGGACCTCGACCTGTTCACCCGGGCGATCCTCGCGGGCCACGAGCTGGTCTACGAGCCCGGCGCCCTCGTGTGGCACGAGCACCCCGACACACCCGAGAGGCTGCGCCGCCAGGCGTACGGGTACGGCGCCGGCCTCGGGGCCGCCATCGCCAAGCTCGTCGCCTGCGGCCCGGAGCGCACCGGCCTGGTGCGCCGCATCCCGGCGGGCGCGCGCCACATGCTGGCCTCCGACTCGCCGAAGAACGCGCGCAAGGGGCCGGCGTACCCGCGCCGCCTGACCCTCCTGGAGCTGGCCGGGCTGGCCTCCGGGCCCGTCGGCTACGCCCGCAGCCGCCTTGCGGGGCGCCCGGCCAGGTGACGCCCGCAGCCCATGATGAATCGCGCAGGCACTTCCTGCGCAGCGCCTACTCGCTCGTGATCAACACGGCGGCGACCGGCCTGCTCGGGGTGCTCTTCTGGATCGTCGCGGCCCGCGTCTTCCCCCCGGAGATCGTCGGCCGCGACTCCGCCCTGATCGTCACCATGATGACGATCTCGACGATCTGCCAGGTCAACCTGCCGAACCTGTTCGTCCGCTTCCTCCCCGAGCGCGACGACGCCCGCAAGGTCATCCTCCTCGGCTTCGCCGCCAACTCGTGCCTGGCCGTGCTGCTCGGCGTGGGCGCGATGGCGATCATGCCGCGCATCTCCGACGAGCTCGGGTTGCTGTCGTTCGGATCGTGGGTCGGCTGGCTGTGGGTCGCCTCACTCGCCCTCTGGGGCGTCTTCGCCCTCCAGGACGCCGCGCTGACCGCGCTGCGGCACGCCCCGTGGGTGGCGAGCAAGAACACCGTCTTCGGGATCCTGAAGCTCGTCTGCCTCCCCGTGTTCCTGGTGATGGGGGCCGAGACCGGCGTCTTCCTCGCATGGGTCGTCCCCATGATCGTGATGCTGCTGCCGGTCAACGCGCTGATCTTCCGGCGCGCCGTACGCCGCCACGTGCCGGCGCCGGACGACGGCACCCACTCGGCGTTCGGCTCGCCCGAGGTCCGCCGCTTCCTGATCCTCGACTACGGCGCGTCGACGTTCATCCAGGGCCTCTACACCGTCCTGCCGCTCCTGGTGCTCGGCATCCTCGGCTCGACGGCGAACGCCTACTTCTGGATCCCGTTCTCGCTCATCACGGCGGTCGACATGATGAGCCTGAGCATCGCGACCTCGATGACGGTCGAGGGGGCCTTCGCCAAGGAGCGGCTCGCCGACCTGGTGCGGACCGCGATCCGGCGCTTCGCGCTGATCGTGGTCGCGGCCGGGGTGGTCCTCGCTGCGGCGGCCCCGCTGATCCTGATGCCGTTCGGGCCCGACTACGTCGAGAGCGGGTCGGGGGTGCTGCGCGTGCTCGCGATCGGCGTCGTCTGCCACGGCGTCATGGAGCTCTACATCGGGCTCGCCCGGGTCCGGCGCAACGGCGTCGGCCTGCTCGCCGTCGCCGCCGCCCGGTGCGCGCTGGCCCTCGTGCTCTGCAGCATCCTCGGGAGCCGATACGGGATGATGGGGATCGCCTGGGGATGGTCGCTGATGAGCATCGTGCTCGCGATCGCCGTGCTCCCGCCCATCATCGCCACGCTCCGCGGGGCCCCGCGGCGGGCTGAGGGAGACGACGCCCCGCCCCGGCGCGCGCGGACGGCCCGGGAGCTGTGGGGCGCGGCGTCGCCGGCCGAGCGCCTCGCGGCGACGACCTCGGTGCTCGCGGCCGTGGCCGCCACCGGGCTGCTGCCGGCACCCGTCGCGCTGCTCGCGGTGCTGGCGTTCCTGCTGACGGCGCCCGGCATCCTCGCCGTCACCCTGCTCGCCAGGGGCGGGGCGCCGGTCAGGGCCGAGGCGGGCCTCGTGGCCGCCGTCGGGCTCGGGTGCGGGGTCGTCCTGGCGCAGGCGATGCTGTGGGCGCACGCATGGTTCGCGCCGGCCTGGTTCGGCGCGGCCGGGGTGCTCTGCCTCTGGCTCATCGTCCGCAGCGTCTCCCGGCCGCGCGAGCCGCTGCTGCGCAGGCCGCGCGCGGCAGCGCGCGCGGTGGCCGGCTCGCTGGAGCACGGCGCACCGCCGCTCGCCGCCGACGGCGGCGAGCGGTCCCGATGAGCACCGTCGCGCCCAGCTCCGCGCGCACCCGCCGGCGGCCGCGCGTCGCGGCCTGGGCGGTCGCGCACGCCGCCCTGTGGCTGGCCGCCGTCGCGCTCTGGATCGTCGCCCTGCGGGGGACCGACCTCGACCGGATGCAGGGCCTCGGGCTGATCGACGCGTTCCCCCCGGCGTACTACGCGGCGGTGCTGCTGATCGTCACCGGGTGCCTCGCCGCGCTGCTCGCGCGGCGGGTGCGGGCGGGGGTGTTCGCGACGCACCTCGCGACCCTCATCGTCATGTTCCACGGCTCCGCGGCGCTGCTGTACGAGGAGCCGCGCTACCCGTGGGTCTACAAGCACCTCGGGGTGATCGACTACATCCGGGTCAACGGCGCCGTCGACCGGACGCTCGACATCTACAACAACTGGCCGGGGCTCTTCGCGCTGACCGGGATGCTCTCGGACGTCTCCGGCGTGCCGCCGGCCCAGATCGCGCCGTGGGCCCAGGTGTTCTTCAGCGGCCTCACCGCGCTCGCCGCCCTCTACGCCATCTCGCCCCTGGTGGACGACCGGCGCCAGCGGCTCCTGTCCGTCCTGATCGTGGTGCTGGGCGACTGGGTGGGCCAGAACTACCTGGCGCCCCAGGCGCTCGCCTTCCCGCTGATGCTCGTCGCGATCGGGCTCTGGCTGCGCGTCGCCCCGGAGGCCCCCCGGGGCCGGATGGGTCGTGCCTTCGCCCGCCTGCGCCGCGGCCTGCACCGCGCCGCGCGGTTCCTGGTGCGGGGGCGGGCGCCCCTGCCCGGGCCCGACGCGGAGGTGCCATCGCCGCCCGTGCCCTACCTGGCGCGCCGGTCCGCGGGGCTGCTCGCCGCGCCCGTCGTGCTGGCCATCGTCCTCACCCACCAGCTCACGCCCATCGTCCTGATCATGAGCACCCTGATGCTCGCCGCGACGACGGGCAGGCGGCTCGGGCGGCCGCTGGCGACCATGATCGGGCTCCAGGTGGTGTGGCTCGCCCTGGCATGGCCCTACCTCTCCGAGCGGATCTCGCTCGTGCAGTTCGGCGGCGTGCCGAGGCCGGAGATCCCCGTCACGACCACCCCCCTGCCGAACGCGATGCTGACGGCCCGGGCCGCGCAGGTCTGCGTGCTGCTCGTGGTGCTGCTCGCCCTCGCCGGCCTCGTCCGGCGGCTCCGCGGGGGACGCCCCGTCGGTGCGGCGGTCACCCTGGTGATGGCGCCGCTGCTCCTGGTGCCGGTCCAGTCCTACGGCGGGGAGGCGGGCCTGCGGGCCTACCTGTTCGCCCTCCCGTGGCTCGCCATCCTCGCGTCGGACGCGGTCCTCGGGATCGCCGGCATGGGGGCGGGGCGCCGGCGGATCCGCCGGCGCGCGCTGCGCCGCGCGCGGCTGGCGACGGGCAGGGTCGCCGTCGGCGGCCTCACGGTGGTGGTGCTGCTGTGCTCCCTGGTCGCCTACTTCGGCGCCGAGCTGGCGAGCCGCGTCGGGCCGGAGGACGTCGCCGCGTCCACCTGGTACGAGGACAACGCCCCCGCGGGCTCGATCCTCAGCTATCTGTCGCCCGGGTTCCCCAACCGGATCAACGCGCGCTACGCCCACAAGGAGGTCCCCGCGGGGTCGTTCTCGCCGTCGCTCGTGGACGATCCGTACACCCGGTACCGCCTCCTCGACGACGACACCCGCATGGATGCGGTCATCGGGGTCATGGAAGCCCTCCCACTTACCGATCGATTCCTCGTGATCGGTCCCAGCCAGATCCGCACCCTGACGCTGTTCGGGGTGCTGCCCGACGACGTGCTGCGCCGGCTGCCGGACGAGCTGCGCGCATCGCCGGCGTTCCGGGTGGTCTACGACCGGGACGGCGCAACGATCTTCGAGTACCTCGGGAGCGGGCCGGCGTGAGCACCGCCACCGCCCCCGTGTCCGCCTCCCTCGCCGCCTTCCAGGTCCGGCCGATGGAGCGCGAGGACCTGCCGCGCGTCAGCGCCCTCTTCCAGAAGGGGCTGCCCCCGACCCGGGACGGCCTCGAGGCCCAGTCGGAGTGGTTCGCGGAGACGCTGCTCGACCACCCCTGGGCCGACCCGGAGATCCCGTCGCTGGTCTGCGAGGCCGCCGACGGCGCCATGGCGGGATTCCTCGCCTGCGCCGTGCGCCGCGCCCGGCTCGGGGGCGAGCCGGTGCGCGTCGCCTACACCGCGCACCTGGTCGCCGACCCGGACCTGCCCACCGGCTTCCCGGCCGGCCTCCTGATGCGCCGCTTCGCCGGGGGCCCCCAGGACGTCGCGATGACCGACACCGCCAGCCGCCGTGCGCGCGAGCTGATCGAGGCCGCCGGGGGCGTCTGCGACGACGCCGCGTCGGTGTCGTGGTTCGCGCTCTTCCGGGGTCTGCGGGGGACGGTGTCGCTGGCGACCGGCGTCGAGGGAATGGGCCCGCGCATCCGGCCGCTCGCGCGCCTGCTCGGGCGCGTCCCGGTGCGCGTGCGCGCGCCGCGCGCCGTGCCGGGCGTCGACGTCGACGACCTCACCCCCGCCGCCGCGATCGAGGCGCTCCCGGCGCTCGACCGCGGCTGGGACCTGGTCCCCGACTACGACGAGGGGTACCTCGCGTGGCTGTTGCGGGCGGCCGTCGACGAGCCCGGCGAGATCCTCGCCCGGCTGGTGCGACGGGGCCCGCGGGCCATCGGCTGGTTCGTCGTGCGCCGTCGCCGCGGCGAGCTGGCCCGGGTGCTCGACGTGCGGGCCGCCCCCCGCGAGCTCGCGCCGGTCGTCGACTGCATGTTCGAGGAGGTGCGCGCCGGTGGCGCGCTCGGTCTCCGCGGGCGTCTCGACCCCGGGATGAGCGCGGTCCTCGCGGACCGCGGATGCCTGTACCACGTCGTCCATCGCGTGATGACGCACACCCGCCGCACGGACGTGCGGGGCGTGCTCGACGCGCGGAGGGCGGCGCTGTCCCCGTTGTTCGGCGAGTGGTGGTGACGGCGGCCACGGTGAGGATCAGCGTCGTGAGGCCCAAGGACCTCGGAGAGGGCGAGCTGTCCACCTGGCGCGACTTCCAGATGAGTGACCCGGCCTTCGAGAATCCCTTCCTCAGTCCCGAGTTCGCGCTCGCGGTGGGCGAGCAGCGTCCCGCGGCCCGCGTCGCCGTGCTCGAGGACGACGCCGGCGTGGCCGGCTTCCTGCCCTTCGAGGCGCGGCGGCTCGGCGTGGGCAAGCCGATCGGCAGCGGCCTGTCGGACTACCAGGCCGTGCTCCATCGCCCCGGCCTCGAGTGGGAGCCGCGTGCGCTGCTCGAGGGCTGCGGGCTCTCGGTCTTCGAGTTCGACCACCTGACGGTGGAGCAGCCGTCGTTCGCGCCGCACCACGCCTCCGTGGTGCCGGCGCCGGCGATGGACCTCTCGCGCGGCTACGACGCGTTCATCGCCGACGTCCGGTCGCGCTCGCGGGGATTCGTCAAGACGACCCGGCGGCTCCAGCGCAAGATGGAGCGCGAGCTCGGCCCCCTGGAGATGGTCTACGACGATCCGCTCGCGGCGACCCACGACCGGGTGCTGGGCTGGAAGTCGTCACAGTACCGCCGCACCGGCCGCCCCGACCTCTTCGGGCGCGGGGACGTGCGCGAGCTGGTCCATGACCTTCTGGCGCGGCGCGACGGGGGCTTCTCGTGCGCGTGCACGACCCTCTACGCGGGGGGCCGGGCGGTGTCCGGGCAGATCAACCTCCACGCGCCGAGCATGATCGCGTCGTGGGTCGTCGCATACGACCCCGAGGTCGCCGCGTTCAGCCCGGGGAGCATCCTGGACCTCCTGATGGCCGAGGAGGCGGCCCGCCGGGGCGTCCGGCTGATCTCCCTCGGCAAGGGCGAGTCGATGCAGAAGTCGCGGCTCGGGACGGCCACGCAGATGGTCGCCGAGGGCTGGGTCGAGCGCCCCGGCGCGGCCACCGCGATGCGGCGTGCCGTGCGCACGCCGGCGCGGGCCGCACGCGACTACGTGCTGCGCACGCCGGCCCTGCGCGCGGCGGTCCGGCGCGGCCTGCGCGCCGTCGGCGCGCTCCGCGGCGGCGCGCCCCCACAGCCCCCCGAACGGGGGGCGCGTGCGGGCGTCACGCCCATCCGAGCGTCCGTTCCGGATCGCTCGGAGCCGTTCCGATACTGACCCGCGACCCCCGGCCGCGACCCGTGACCGACCACCCCCGAACCCCACACGACGACAGAAGCGAGGAACCCGTGCCGCTCGAGTTCGACATCCCTGCGACCATCGCGCACCTCACCGAGGGCATCCGGGAGGCCGTGCGCGACCTGGGTCGCCGCGGGGCGCTCGTCGCGCTCTCGGGCGGCGTGGACTCCAGCGTCTCCGCCGGCCTCTGCGCCGCGGCCCTCGGGCCGGACCGCGTCTTCGGGCTCCTCCTGCCCGAGGTCGCGAACTCGCCCGACGCCACGATCGACGGCCGCGAGGTCGCCGAGAGCCTCGGCATCGAGTACGTCACCGTCCCGATCACGGACGTGCTCTCGGCCCTCGGGTGCTACGAGCAGCAGGTCGCCGCGCTCCGGCGCATCGCGCCGGACTACCAGCCGTCGTGGCGCCACAAGATCGTCCGCTCGGCCCCGAGCGGGGGCATGGTGATCCTGTCGATGGAGATCCACGACGACGCCGGCGACGTCCGCACGGTGCGGATCCCGGCCGACGTCTACCGCGAGTACATCTCCGCGCAGAACATGAAGCAGCGCGTCCGCAAGCTGCTCGAGTACACCTGGGCGGAGCGCCTCGGCTACGCGGTCATCGGGACCCCGAACCGGCTCGAGTACGACCAGGGCTTCTTCGTCAAGAGCGGCGACGGCCTCGCCGACCTCAAGCCGATCGCGGGCCTCTACAAGTCGCAGGTGTTCGCGCTGGTGCGCCACCTCGGCCTGCCCGAGAAGATCGCGACCCGGCCGCCCACCACCGACACGTTCACCCTCCCGCAGTCCCAGGAGGAGTACTTCTTCGGCCACCCGCACGAGCGCATGGACCTGCTCCTGTGGGGGCGCGAGAACGGCCTGTCGCCCGAGGAGCTCGAGCGCGAGACCGGCATCGACGCGTCCGTCGTCGAGGGCGCCTACGCGGAGATCGACCGCCGCCGGGCCGGCGCGGTCTACCTCCACGCGGGCGCGATCGTCCTGGAGGCGGCCGTGGCCACGGACCCGACGCGCGACCTCGTCGCCGGGAAGGCCTGACCCGCCGTGTGCGGCATCGCCGGCCTCGTCCACCCCGACCGGTACCGCCCGGTCGAGCACGCGACCCTGAGCCGCATGGCGCGCGCGATCCGCCACCGCGGGCCCGACGGGTACGGCATCGCCACCGACGGCGGGGTCGGCCTGGTGTCGACGCGCCTCGCGATCATCGACATCGAGTCCGGCTGGCAGCCCATGCGGACCCCGACGTCGGCGATCGTCTTCAACGGCGAGGTCTACAACCACACCGAGCTGCGGGCCGGTCTCGGCGACCGGGTGCGCGACTGGCGCACCGACTGCGACACCGAGGTGATCCTCCGGCTGCTGGACCTGGACGGCCTCGCCGCCCTGGACCACCTCAACGGGCAGTTCGCCATCGCGTGGTGGCAGCCGGACACCCGCAGGCTCACCCTGATCCGCGACCGGTTCGGCGTGCGCCCGCTGTACTACTCGGTGCTCCCCGACGGGTCCCTGGTCTTCGGCTCGGAGGCCAAGTGCCTGTTCGCGTCCGGGCTGGTGCGGGCCGAGCCGGACCGCGAGGGCATCGACGAAGTGTTCCACCTCTGGGGCGCCCGCGCGCCGCGCACCCCGTTCGCGGGCGTCCGCCAGGTGCGCCCGGGCGGCATCGTCGCCTGGGAGGACGGCCGGATCGTCGCCGACACGACCTGGTGGACCCCGGAGGTCGACCGGCCGGCTCGCGGCGACTCCGACCTCGAGGAGCTGCTGCGCGACTCGGTCCGGCTGCGACTGCGGGCCGACGTGACCGTGGGCACGTACCTGTCGGGTGGCCTCGACTCGTCCCTCATCACCGCGCTGGCGGTGGAGGAGGCGGGCGAGCCGGTGGAGACCTTCTCGGTGGCGTTCGCCGACGCGGAGTTCGACGAGCGGATCCACCAGCGCGAGGTCGCGCGCTCCCTGGACGTGCGGCACCACCAGCTCACGATCGACGACACCGACATCGCGGGCGCGTTCCTCGACACGATCCGCCACACCGAGACCCCCTCGGTGCGCACCGCGCCGATCCCCCTCGGCCTGCTCGCGCAGTCCGTGCGCGACGCCGGCATCGTCGTCGTCGCCACCGGCGAGGGCGCCGACGAGGTGTTCTGGGGCTACGACCTCTTCAAGGAGGCGAAGATCCGCCGGTTCGCCCTGCGCGAGCCCGGGTCGGAGGCCCGCCCCGCGCTCTTCGACCGGCTCTACGCCCACATGGGCGGCCGCCTGGCGGGGACGCCGTTCTGGCGGCGCGCCCTCATGAACGCCGGCGACCCCTCCGATCCGCTGTTCTCGCACCAGTCGCGGCTCGCCGCGACGGGCGTCACGCGCTCGTTCTACGAGCCGGGCCTCCGGAGCGAGCTGGACGCCCTCGAGCCGCAGGAGCGGATCCGGGCGACGCTGCCCCCGGCCTTCGCGTCCTGGAACGAGCTCCAGCGCGCCAGCTGGCTGGAGATCACCACCCTGCTCGAGCCGTACCTCCTCAGCACGCAGGGCGACCGGGTCGCGATGGCGCACGGGGTGGAGGGGCGCTACCCGTTCCTCGACCACCGGGTGCTCGAGTGGGCGGCGTCCCAGCCGGACCACCGCAAGCTCAGCGGCCTCCGCGACAAGGTCGCGGTGCGCGAGGTCGCCCGGCGCGTTCTCCCCGCCGCGGCGTCCCGGCCGAAGCAGCCGTACCGGGCGCCGGAGATCAGGCCGTTCTTCCCCGCCTCCGGGGCCCCCGACTGGGTGCGCGAGCTGCTCGAGCCCCGGGCCCTGCGCGACGCGGGCTTCTTCCACCCCGATTCGGTGGCCGGGCTCGTCCGGCGCGCCGGCGAGGGGCGGATCGCCAGCCAGCGCGAGGCGTTCGCACTGGTCGGGATCGTCTCGACACAGGCGTTCGTCCAGACGTTCTGCCCCGCCGGCGGTGCGCCGGCGTACCCAGAGGAGACCACCGAGCCCCGGCGGGTCCTCGATCTGTCCATGCCCCCCGCGGAGGTCCTCGTCTCATGACCCAGCAGCAGGTTCTCGACCACGTGCGCCAGTTCGTCACCGACCACTACCTCTACCGGCACCCCGACGTCACCCTCACCGACGACCTCAACCTCCTCGAGTCCGGGATCATCGACTCCCTCGGCGTGATCGAGCTGGTCGGCGAGGTGGAGGCGCTCTTCTCGGTGCCGGTCAACGACATCGACGTGACCGAGGAGAACTTCGGCTCCGTGCGGGGCGTCGTGCAGTTCGTCGAACGACAGCTCGCGCTCGCGGCATGAGGGGCATCACGCTCGACACGGACCTCGAGGAGGCGGCGCTCCGGGACCCGGATGCCGTCGCCCTCGTGGCGCCGGACGCCCGCCTGACGTACGGCCGGCTCGTCGAGCTCGCCGACGCCGCGGCGGCCGGCCTCCACGAGCTGGGGGTCCGGCGGGGGGACCGGGTGGCGACGATCCTGCCGAACGGCTGGCAGGCGATCGTGGCGATCCAGGCCGTCCTGCGCTCGGGCGCGGCACTGGTCCCGCTCAACCCCACCCTGAAGCCGGACCGCCTCGCGTGGATCCTCGAACACTCCGGGGCACGGCTCGCGATCGGCGACGCCGCGACCCACCCGGTCGCCCGCGAGGCCGCGGCCGAGGGGTCCGTGCCGCCCGTCGTCGCGACGCTCGACGGCGACGGCGCCGGCGCGCCGGCGCTCCTCGCCATGGGCGAGGGGCGGCGCCCGTCCGCGCCGCGACCGACCGGGCACGACCTCGCCGCCCTGATCTACACCTCCGGCTCGACCGGCGTGCCGAAGGGCGTCACCCTCACCCAGGCCAACCTGGCGTTCACGGTCGGCTCGATCGTCGAGTACCTGGGCATGACGGACGACGAGGTGACGCTCTCGGCGCTGTCGCTCTCGTACGGCTACGGCCTCTACCAGGCGTTCTGCTCCTGGCGGGCCGGCGCCCGCCTGGTCCTCGAGCGCGGGTTCACGTTCCCGGGACGGATCGTCGCGCTGCTCTCGGACGAGGGGGTCACGGTGCTCCCGGGCGTCCCGACGATGTTCGGCCTGCTCGCGGGCCTGCGCGGGCTGGAGGAGCGCGACCTCCCCGCCCTTCGGGCGATCACCAACGCCGGGGCGGCGCTCCCCGAGCCGCTCCTCCAGCGTCTGCGCGCCGTGTTCCCCCAGGCCGGGGTCTTCGCGATGTACGGCCAGACCGAGGCGCAGCGCATCGCCTACCTGCCCCCGTCCGAGACCGCGGACCGGCCACGCTCCGTGGGCGTCCCGATCCCGGGCACCGAGGTCTGGGTGCGGGCCGAGGACGGCTCCGAGGCCGCCCCGGGCGAGGTGGGCGAGCTGATCGTGCGGGGCCCGCACGTGATGCAGGGCTACTGGCGCGACGAGGAGGCCACCGCCCGGCGGCTCGAGGCCGGCGCCTGGCCCTGGGAGCGGGTGCTCGCGACCGGCGACCTCTTCCGGCGCGACGAGGAGGGCTTCCTCTACTTCGTCGCCCGTCAGGACGACATCATCAAGTCGCGCGGCGAGAAGGTGGCCCCGCGGGAGGTGGAGGAGGTGCTCTGCACCGTGCCCGGGGTCCGCGACGCCGCCGTGATCGGGGTCTCCGACCCCCTGATGGGGCAGGCCCTCCACGCGCACCTGGCGCCCCGCGACGAGATCGAGGCCGACGAGTCGGCGCTCAGGGCGCACTGCGCCCGCCACCTGGAGGCGCACAAGGTGCCCCAGCGGGTCGTGCTGCACGACGAGCTGCCCCTCAACGCGAGCGGCAAGGTCGACAAGCTCGCGCTCCGCGAGATCTCCGAGCCCCACGAGCCCACGTGCGTGCCCGCGGCCTAGCCGACGACCCGGCGGAGCTCCGCCGCCGGGCGCCGGTCCTCGTCTTCCACTCCGTCTCGGACCGGCCCGGCCGCTCCGTCTGGACGGTCGGCACCGCCGAGTTCCACCGCGTCCTGGACCTCGTCGTCGCCTCGGGCCGCACCGGGATCACCTTCGCCGCCCTCGCCGCCTCCCTCGCCCAGGGGCGGGCGCTCCCGGAGAACGCCGTCTGCATCACCTTCGACGACGGCTTCGCCGACAACATCGACGCCGTCGCGGCGTGCGCGGAGCGCGGGCTGCCGGCGACCGTCTTCGTCACGACGGGCTACGTCGGCCGTCCCCACATGCTCGACCCGCAGGGGCTGCGGGCGCTGGCGGACGTCCCCGGCGCGGAGATCGGGTCCCACACGGTGACCCACCGCCGGCTCGACGAGCTCCCGCGGCGCGAGATCGCCCGGGAGCTCACCGACAGCCGCGCCGCGCTCGAGGACGCCATCTCGCGCGAGGTCTCGACCATCGCCTACCCGCACGGCAACTACGACCGCCGCGTGCTCGAGCTCGCCGCGGTCGCGGGGTACCGGGGCGGCGCGGCCGTGAGGATGGCCACCTCCCACTCGACCGACCCCCATCTCGCGGTCGCCCGCTACATCGTCTCCGCGCCGACCCCGGAGGACGTCCTCCGCCGGCTCGTCGCGGGGGAGCTGCCGTGCGCGCCCCGCGGCGAGCGGCTGCGCACGCGCGGGTACCGCCTGGCGCGCCGGACGCGGGCGTTCGTCCGCCCCGTCGTCGCCACCCCGCCCGTCCCCTGACCGACGTCGCCCGCCGCGTCGCCGGGGGCGACGCGCCGGCGACGACCCGGGCGTCGGCCCACCCGGCCGGGATCACCGGCCGGGCGGGCGTGCGCCGGGCCCCGGGGCGGCCTACGGGCCGTGCAGCGCGCGGAAGACCGCCGACGAGCGCGGGTAGGTGCCGTCGTCGATGGAGTGGTTGCCGAGCTCCGCGTCGGCCTTGTTGAAGTAGACGGCCCAGGCCGCGCCGCGCTCGCGGATGAAGCGGGCCATGCCGCGGATGAACAGGGGGTTGTCACCGCCTCCCCCGAGCTCCAGGGGCACGAGCCCGTACTCGGGGATGACCAGCGGGCGGCGATGGCGCTCGGCGAAGTCGGCGTACCAGTTGAGGCCGCGCTCGCCGTGCAGCAGCTCGCGCCAGCACGCGGCGCGGCGCTCGCGCACCTCGCCGTCGGGCGCGCCCGCGGGTATCGGGTAGGTGCCCGGGCTGAAGCAGATGTCGTACGGGTCGATGCCGACGAGATCGACCCAGCGGCGCCCCGGCCACGCCCGCTCGGCCGGCCAGTTGTCGGGGTCGATCGGCCCCGCCGCGGGGTTCCAGACGAAGGTGAAGTCGGCGCCGGGGACCGAGCGCATCACGTCGACGATGCGCCGGTAGTAGCGCTTCCACGCGGCGGGATCCGAGCGGGCCGACCACGGCTGCCACGCGCCCGAGAACTCCCAGCCGGGCCTGAGGATGGCGGAGCCCTGGCCGCCCTCGACCAGGCGCCGCGCGAGCAGCCGGAAGTGGCGGTCGTACGCGCCCGCCGCCCCCTCCTGGAGCGAGCCCCCCTCCTCCCGGGGGATCATCACGAGCGAGTAGACGATGTCCGCGTCCACGTCGCGCCATGCGTCCAGGAGCCACCACGGGTCCGAGACGGCGCTCCAGCGGGCCTCCTCCAGGCCGTCGGAGACCAGGTCGGGCCGCCGCCCCAGCCAGGTCGCGAACTCCTCGAAGCCCTGCCGGTCGCCGGGGTCGATGTACACCCCCGTCGGGAGGGGACCGGGGGCGACGACCGGCGGTGGGCCGGCGGCCGCGGGGACGTCGGTCGCGGCGCCCGCCTCCCCCTCCGGGTCGTCGCCGGTGAAGGTCGCCACGCCGAGCAGGACCGCGCCGACGGCGCCGAGGACGGCGGCGGCGAGGGTGGGGACGCGCAGCCGCCTGCGGGGGGGACCCGGTGACGCCCCGGCGAGGAGCACCCCCGGGCGCGGCGCGGCGGGCGACGCGGCCGCGGCGGCCGCGGCGGCCGCGGGGGGCGGCACGGTCGCCGCCGCGGGGGGCGTGATCGCGGCCGCGGCGGGCGCGGGGGCCCGGCGGGGAGGCGCCTGCGGTGAGGGGGCGGTCGGTGCGCATGGCGCGGGCGGGCGGCGTGCGCTTGCGCCGCGCAGCAGGCGGATGATCGTCAGCACCCCCAGAAGCACCGCCACCGCGCGGCCGATCCGGCCGTCCCTGGCACCCGTCATCCCATACCCCACTCGTCCGTGGCCGAGGTCCGCCGCGCGCCCGCGGATCACGCGTGCGCGCGCTTCTCCATGGTGGTACCGCAGCCGACGGCCGATTCCGACCGGCCGGAGTTCAGGCCGTCGCCTGGACTCCCAGGTAGGGCCGCCAGGCGTTCGGCTGCCGGGGCGCGGCGACGGAGATGAAGACGTCGGGGCGCGGCGGGCGCGGGCTGGTGCGGGGGCGCATGTCGATCTCGGCCGGCAGGCGGTCGCCCTTGCGCAGGTTGCACGGCGCGCAGGCGGTGACCACGTTCTCCCACGACGAGCGCCCGCCGCGCGAGCGCGGGATGACGTGGTCCATGGTGAGGTGGCTGGCCGCGCCGCAGTACTGGCACTCGTAGCCGTCGCGCGCGAAGACGGCGCGGCGCGAGATCTTGCGCGACTCGTGCCGGGGCACGCGCACGAAGTAGACGAGCCGGATCACCAGCGGGTACGCGTGCGTCTGGGTGGCGGAGCGCAGCTTGCGGGCGGCGCGCTCGAGCACCTCGGCCTTGTTCTTCAGCACGAGCACCACGGCGCGCTGCAGCGAGCAGACGTTGATCGGCTCGTAGGTCGCGTTCAGGACGAGGACCTGCTGCGCCATCGCTCCTCGGCATCGCGTGGTGAGGACCGGCACGTGCAACGGAGGGCGCCGTCTCTCACCCGAGCCCGCAGGGATTCTAGCCGCGGCCCCCGTCGGCGCGGTAGGACCCGAGCAGCGTGACGTCGGCGACGCCCTGGTCCTCCAGGGCCTGGATCGCCGACGCCACGGGCAGGTCGCGGTCCCGGCTGCCCTCGATGTCGATGAAGAAGATGTAACGGCCGAGGCCGGTCTTGGTGGGCCGGCTCTCCAGGCGCGTCAGGTTGACCGCGCGCATCGCGAACTCCTGGAGGATCGCCAGCAGCGCCCCCGGGCGGTCGCGCTGGAGGGCGCAGACGATCGAGGTCTTGAAGCGGCCCGGCCCGACGGCCTCGGCCGGCTCGGTGCCGAGCATCACGAACCGGGTCGAGTTGTCGTCGCGGTCCGCGATGTCGGTCGCCAGCACGACCCCGCCGTAGAGCTCGGCGGCCCGGAGGGTGCCGATCGCGGCGTCCCGGCCCTCCGAGCCCTCGCCCACCGTGCGCACGGCGTCGGAGGTGGAGTTGGTGGCGACGATCGTCGCCCGGGGCGCCGCGGCGCGCAGGAAGCCCTGGCACTGGGCGGTGGCGTGGGGGTGCGAGAGCACCCGTTCGAGCAGCGCGGGGTCGATGCGCTCGCGCGCGATCAGGTGGTGGCGCACCGGGAGGACGACCTCGGCCCGGATCAGCAGCCCGTCGCCCGCGGCGAGCTGGTCGAGGGTCTGGTTGACCGACCCCTCGATCGTGTTCTCGATCGGCACGAGCGCCTCGGGCACCTCGCCCTCGCGCACCGCGCGGAAGCAGTCGACGACCGTCGGGAAGGGGATCTCCTCGAGGGCGTCGTCGCCGCCGCGCAGCGACAGCAGGGCCTCCTCGCAGAAGGTCCCGGGCGGGCCGAGGTAGCCGACCCTCACGCGGGCGGCCCGCCGCTTCCCCCGCGGTCGATGGGGATCTCGCCGGTGGAGCCGCCGTCGTCGTCGACCGCGTCCGGCGCCGCCGGCTCGTCGGCCCGGGCCGCCGGGGGCGCGGCCGCCGGAGCGGGTGGCGCGGTGCCCTCGGGGGCAGCGGCGTCGGGGCGGCGCCCCCCACGCGGGGGCCCGCCGACGGCCAGGGCGAGCGCGCGCTCCTCCTCCGGCGACAGGCGCTGCTCGGGCGTGCCGTCGGTCAGCTCCTTCAGGTACACCCGGGCGTGGTCGCGGGCGTGGAGGCAGGTGACGATGGCCCCGGTGCGGTTGCCGTCGAGGAGGGCGATCGACCACGACTGGTTGCCGCCCATGTCGCGGTAGGCGTCGTAGCGCACCATGCCCTGGAAGCGCAGGGACGTGCGCAGGTTCGCCTCGGTGAACTCGCCCTGGCGCTCCACCAGGCTCTGGAGGTCGCGCAGCCCCTCCTCCAGCCGGGTCATCGCGCGCTGGAGGGTCGCCTGGCGGTCGACCAGCCCGGCCGACGTGCCGTCGGGCAGCAGCACCTGCTGGGCGGCGCGCACGCGGCGCAGGCCCAGCCAGAGGACGACGCAGGCGCCGAGCGCGATCAGGCCGGGGACGCCCGCGGCCACGGCGACCCAGGCGTTGACCTCCATCAGATCGTGATGCGGACCGGGTAGTCGACCGTGTTGTTGTCCACACGCGTCTCCCCGGTCACGGGCACGACGTTGATCTCGAGGGTGCCCTGATCGCCGAAGATCACGTTCTCGGAGCCGGGGCCCTCGATCTCGACGGTGGCCTCCTCGCCCGCGGCGAGCGAGGGGATCGACACCTCGCGCTCGTCGCCGTCGTCGGGCGCCGAGGCGTAGTAGAAGCGGGCGCGCACGACGATGTTCGTCTCGTCGAAGTCGCCGCTGTTCTGCACGGTCACCGCCCACTTGAGCATCTCGGTCTGCTGCACGGACACCGTGGTGCCCGGGGTGAGGCGGGTCTCCGAGGGCAGGGCCACGGTCGACTGGAGCGAGGTCCCCCGCAGGTTGCCGGAGGCCTCGCCGCCGCCGTCCTCGCCGCCCTGGGCCGTGCGGCGCTCGAGGTCGGGCAGCAGGGTGCGCGCGCCCTCGACCGAGGTCAGGGCCGCGTTCGGCAGGAAGGCCTGGAGCCGCGGCACCTCGATCCCCGTGATGTCGTCGTCCTCCAGCGCGATCCTCGCGGGCCCCTCGAACGAGGTCTCGAAGATCACGTCGCTGGCCTGGAAGAGCTTCATCACCCCCGCGATCCCCGACGCCTTCGTCTGGGCGTCCCGGGCCTGGAGCAGGGTCGGCAGGTTCTGCGCGAGCTGCTCGAGCCCGGTCACGCGGTACTGGAGGGCCAGGATCAGGTTGCGCTGGGGGGCCGACAGCGCGCCCGGCGGATCGAGCGCCTCGGCCTCGGCCAGCGTGGTGCGGGCCTGGCCCGCGATCTCGTTGATCGCCGCGCGGAGCTGGGGCGGGTTGCTGCCGCGCGGGTTGGCCATCACCTCGCGCAGGGCCGCGCCCTGCTCGGCGGAGGTGGTCGCGATCTGCGCCACGCCGTTGATGTAGCCGGTGTAGGAGTCCTCCAGCTGGCTCCGCTGGCAGTCCTTCACGACGAGGGCGATCACCACGATCAGGATGACGGCGAATGCGATCCCGAGGATCAGCCGCCCCCGCGGGCCCTGGAGCAGGCCGGCGGCCGCGCTGCGGCCGCCCCCGCCGCGTCCGGACCCGCCTCCGCGCGCCCGCTTCGGCGCGGACGTGCGGGAGCGCGTGCCCGAGCGGCGGCGCGAGCGCGACGACGACGCGGACGCGCCCGAGGAACCCGGGCGCGGCACCTCGCCGGTGGAGGCGCTGTCAGCCGGCTCGGCCCGGCGCCGCCGGCGCGTGGCGCGGGGGTCGTCCTCCGGCTCGTCGCGGAACGCCGCGTCGAAGTCCGGCCGCTCGTCGTCCCATTCGGCCATGTCTAGATCGGGAGGTCGGGGGGAAGGACGGCGGTCCGCACCTGGTGGGGGAAGCGGGGGGGAAGTGGGCGAGGGGGGACTCGAACCCCCAAGCTCATTCGAGCACTAGACCCTGAACCTAGCGTGTCTACCAATTCCACCACTCGCCCAGGCATTCCTGCCTCTCAGGGATGCGGGATGGTACCACCGCCGGGGGCACGCCGGGGCGCGGCGGAGGCGCGGACCGGCCCGGCATGATCACCCGCCACACCCGGCCCGGCAAGGATGGCGGGTCGCGTCGTGGAACATTCCCCGACGTGGCAACGCACACCGCATCGGACCGGCGGGCGCTCGGGCGCTACGTCCTCGGACCCGCGATCGGCCGCGGGGCGACCTCGGTCGTCCACCGCGCGCACGACCTCGTCACCGGCGACGAGGTGGCCGTCAAGGTCGTGCCGGTCGAGCTCGACCTCGCGCCCCGCGTGCGGGCCGAGGTGCGGGCGGCGGGGCGCCTCGACCACCCGGGCATCGTCGCCCTGCGCGACTGGGGCGAGGACCGCGAGTGCCTCTACCTGGTCTGGGAGCTCGTCGAGGGGCGCTCGCTGTCGGAGCTGCTGCGCGGCCCCGCGCCGCCCGGCGACGGCACCGCGGTGCGCATCGCCGACGACGTCTTCGCGGCGCTCGCCCACGCGCACGCACGCGGGGTGGTGCACCGGGACGTCAAGCCGGCCAACATCCTGGTCGAGGACGGCGGCCGCGCCCGCCTGACCGACTTCGGCATCGCCCGGCTCTCGGGCGAGACCGGCCTCACGATGACCGGCGGCGTCGTCGGCACGATCGCCTACATGGCGCCCGAGCAGGCGCGCGGCGAGGGCGCGGGGCCCGCCGCCGACGTCTACGCCGCCTGCCTGGTGCTGTACGAGATGCTGACCGGCCGCAACCCCGTGCAGGCCGGCGCCCCGGCGGAGACCGCCCGGCGCGCCGCGGCGGGCGCGGTGCCGCCGTTGTCGCGGGCCCGGCCGGACCTGCCGCCCGCACTCTGCCGCGTCGTCGACTCCGGCCTGCGGCACGACCCGGCCGCGCGGCCCAGCGCGGCCGACGTCGCCGACGACCTCGCGGCCATGCGCGGCGGCGTCCGCGCGGCCCGCCGGCGCACCGCCCGCGGGCTGCCCACCCTGGCGTGCGCGGCGGCCGGCGCCGGCCTCGCGGCGCTGGCGCTCGACCGCGGGGCGTCGTCGCTGGGCGACGCCGGGGGCGTCAGTTGGGGCGCCCCGGGCCCGATGGCGGCGGCGATGGCCCTCTCGGCGGCGGCCTTCGCCTGGCGCCCGCGCGCGGCGGCCGTCGCCGCCGTCGTGGGCGGCGCGGCGATGGTCGGCGCCTCCGCCCCCGCCGCGGGCGCCCTGCTCGGCGTCGCGGCCCTGCTCGTCGTGCTGAGCGGCTGGGGGCACGGCCGCCTGGTCGTCGCAGCCGTGCTCGGCCCGCTGCTCTTCGCGATCGGCCTCGGCCCGCTCGTCCCCGGCCTCGCCGGCCTGCTCCCCCGCTGGCCCGCGCGCCTGTGGGCCGCCGCGGCGGGCGTCGCCGCGACCCTGCTCTGGCAGGTCGGCGCCGGCGCCGGTTCGCTGCTGGCCGGCGGCCCCTTCACGGCCTCGGCGGTGAGCGACCTCGACGGGGTGACGGCCGTGCCGCAGGCGGCCGACCGGCTGTGGCAGCCGCTCGCCGAGCGCCCGGAGGCTCTCGTCCAGGCCGCGGCGCTGGTCGGCGCCGCGCTGCTGGTGCCCCTGGTGCGCCGGGCCGCGCCGGGCGCGCCGCGGGCGCTTGCGGCGGCCGCGTGGCTGGCCGTCCTCGGAGCCGCCCTGGTGGCGACCGCCGCCGACCCGGTGGGCGCCGTCGGCGCCGTGCTCCCCGCCGCCGCCATCGTGATGGCCTGGGCCATCCGGCCGTGGCGGGGCATCCGCCGCACCGCCCCCCCGAGAACGTCCGCTACTCTGCGCGGTCCGATCGTATGAGCCTCCTGCGCGACATCGAGCAGAAGATCGAGGGCCTCTTCGAGCGTGGCTTCCGCCGGGCGTTCCGCAGCACCCTCCAGCCGGTGGAGCTCGCCCGCAAGCTCGCCCGGGAGATGGAGGCCCACAAGACGGTCTCCGTCTCCCGCGTGTACGTGCCCAACGATTACACCGTCTTCCTGTCGCCCGGCGACCGGGAGGGCTTCGCGTCCTACGAGCGCTCCCTGACCGCGGAGCTCGGCAGCTACCTCGACGCCCACGCGCGCGGGGCCGGCCTCTCGCTGGTGGCGCCCGCCACGGTCACCCTGGCGACCGACGAGGACCTGCGCGCCGGGGAGTTCGGCATCGCCTGTCGCATGGCCGACCCGCCCGAGCAGGAGGCGGCGCCGGCGACGGCCGCCGCCGAGCCGCGCCCCGACCTGCCCTCCCCCGCCCCGGAGCCGGCGGTCCCGGTCCCGGCGCCCGCCGTGATCGAGCCCGCGCGCCCCAACAGCGCGCTCGAGGGGGTCAGCGGCACCCAGGTCATCTCCGCCGCGGACGCCCGCGACGCCGGCCTCACCCGGGAGACGATGACCCTCGTGGTGGGCACGACGCGCACCCGCCTGAGCAAGCGCGTCTCCACGATGGGACGCAGCCGCGACTGCGACGTGGTGGTGCCCGACGCCAACGCCAGCCGCACCCACGCCGAGATCCGGCACATCGGGCTGGACTACTACCTCGTCGACATGGGGAGCACCAACGGTACCGAGGTCAACGGCCAGCTCGTCAAGCGGCACGCGCTCGCCGACGGCGACGTCATCGTGGTGGGGACGACCGAGATCCGGGTCGAGCTGAGCTGACCATGACCGCGACACCGAGGTGGCGCAGGTGAACGAGACCGGGCTGATCGTGGCGGAGGTGGCCTTCCTGGCGCTCCTGTACGCCTTCGTCTGGTCGATCGTGCGCAGCTCGAGCCGCCAGCTGCGCTCGGCCCAGCCGCCGCCCGCCGCGCGCGCCGAGGCACCGCCCGCGGCGCCGGCACCCGCGCCGGTCGCGCCCGCCCCGGTCGCGCCACCGGCGCCCGCGGCCGCGGCCGCCGCGGTGGCCGTCCCCGCGCCCGCCGACGGGTCGGAGGACCCCACCGAGGGCGACTGGGCGGCGGACCCCGACCGCATCGAGCTGCACGCCAACCTCGACCCGCGCCTGATCGTGGAGAGCTCGGGGGCGCTCGAGGTCGGCCGGGTCATCCCGCTGGAGGGCGGCATGACGATCGGCCGCTCGGAGGCGGCCGGCATCTGCCTCGAGGGCGACCAGTTCGCCTCCCACATGCACGCGCGCATCATGCGGCGCGGCGCGTACCACTTCGTCGAGGACCTCGGCTCGACGAACGGGACCTTCCTCAACGACCGGCGCATCGAGCATGACGCGCAGCTGAAGGTCCGCGACGAGCTCCGGATCGGCCAGACGATCCTGCGATACGAGGAGTGAAGGTGTGACCGCGGAGGGCACCACCCCGGAGGGCCCCCTCACGCTGATCGAGGTCGCGCACCTGTCCGACACGGGGAGGGTGCGCCACCACAACGAGGACCGCGCGCTGGTGAGCGGCGGCGTGCTGGTCGTGGCCGACGGCATGGGCGGGGCGAAGGCCGGGGAGGTCGCCGCCCAGATGGCCGTGGACGCCGTGGGCGCGCTGGGCGCCCCGATCACGGTCGCCGACATCCGCGCGGCCGTCACCGAGGCCAACCGCTCCATCCGCCGTCTCGCCAGCGACGAGCCCGACAAGAGCGGCATGGGCACCACCCTCACCGCGGCGATGATGCGGGATGGCACCCTCGACGTGGTGCACGTCGGCGACTCGCGCGCGTACCTGTGGCGCGACTCCGCGCTGACCCAGGTGACCGAGGACCACTCGGTGGTCGCCGAGCTGGTGCGGCGGGGCTCGATCACGGCCGAGGAGGCCGAGAGCCACCCGCACCGCAACGTGATCACCCGCGCGCTCGGGGCCGAGGCCGACGTCGAGGCCGACACGGTCTCCGCGCCCGTGCGCGACGGCGACGTCGTGCTGCTCTGCAGCGACGGCCTGTCCTCCTACGTGCCCGAGGCGACGATCGCCGCCGTGCTGGAGGCCGCCCCGACGTTGCACGAGGCCGCGCGCGAGCTGGTGGCGGCGGCCAACGCGGCGGGCGGGACCGACAACGTCACCGTCGTGCTCGCGCGCGTGGGGCCCGCCTCGGCGCCGCAGCAGGGCGACACGATGGAGGCCCCGGTCGAGGCGGACGGCGCGTCCGCCGGCGACGGGACCGCCGCCGGGCCGCGGGTGCTGGGCGGCGTCCACGGCCACGCCGGCACCGACCGGCCGGGCGCGGTGGCGTCGGCGCGCACGCCGCGGGTGCTGGAGCCGGTGTCGCGGCGCCGCTCGCGCCTCGTGCCGCTGCTCGTGGGCGCCATCGTGCTGATCGCGGCGCTGGTGGGCGCCGCCGCATGGGTCAACAGCCGTACCTACACCATCGAGGAGTCCTCCGGCGGCACCGTGGTCGTCGCCAAGGGCATCCCGTGGTCGCCGCTCGGCATCGACCTGTCGTCGGACTGGCAGGGCACCGACGTGCCCGCCGACACGGTGCGCAGCGGCGATCCCGACGCCCTCGCGTCCACGTTCCGCGGCCAGGGCGAGGCCGTCGCGCTGGCCTCGAGGCTCGTCTGGAACTACGGCATCGAGCAGCCCCCGGTCCTCGCCGCCCCGCAGCCCGCGCCGACGCCGGCGCCCCCGACGCCCGAGGACCGGCCCGGCACGGAGACGACGCCCGAGACGACCACCGCCCCGTGAGCCCACGCACGCGAGAGCTGGGATTCCTGGTCCCGGCGGCGCTGCTCGGCCTGGTCGGGATGGGCTCGGTCGCCACGGCCCGCGCCGACCAGCTTGACTACGGCCCGGTGCCGGGCGCGGTGGGCGTGGCGCTCGTGTTCGTGGCCATGCACGTCGCGCTGCGCCTGCGGGCCCCTCAGGCCGATCCCTACGTGCTCCCCGTCGTCGGGATGCTGGTGGCGATCGGCCTGGTCGAGCTCTACCGCATCAGCCCCGCGCTCGCCGCGGACCAGGCGGTGTGGATGGCCGTGGGCGGGGTGGCGTTCGTGGTGACCGTCTTCGCCCTGCCCGACCACCGGGCGCTCGAGCGCTACACGTACCTGATCGGCCTGGCCGCGGTCGGCCTGCTGGTGATCACGATGGTCGTCGGCACCCGGATCAACGGGGCGAAGCTCTGGATCCAGATCGGCGGCGGCCAGACCGTGCAGCTCGGCGAGGTCGCCAAGGTGCTGATGGTGATCTTCCTGGCGGCCTACCTGCGCGACAAGCGGGAGCTGCTCGCGATCCCGACGCAGCGGGTGCTCGGGGTGCCCGCGCCCCCGATGGCGGCGCTCGGCCCGGTGCTCCTGTTCCTCGGCGCCTGTCTCGCCCTGGTGGTCGTCCTCAACGACTTCGGCACCGCGCTCCTGTTCCTCGGGATCTTCCTGGCGATGATCTACCTCGCCACGGGGCGGGCGGCCTACACCATCTTCGGGGTCGGGGCGTTCCTCGTCGGATCCGCCGCCGTCTACCTCGTGGTCCCGCGCATCCAGAGCCGCGTCGACAACTGGCTGCGGCCCTTCGACGACGCCCAGGGCCAGGGCTTCCAGCTGGTCCAGTCGCTCTACGCGCTCGCCGAGGGCGGGGTCATCGGGCCCGGGCTCGGGCGCGGGTTCCTCGTCGACGAGGCCGGGCGCACGGTGGTCCCGGCGCTGGAGACCGACTTCATCTTCACGGCCGTCGCCGGCGAGCTGGGGTACATCGGCGGGATCGGCCTGCTGCTGGGCTTCCTCGTGCTCATCCAGCGCGGCTTCGTGATCGCCGCCGAGGCGAACGACGGGTTCAGCAAGCTGCTCGCCGGCGGCCTGACCGCGGCGGTCGGCCTCCAGGCGATCCTCATCATCGGGGGCGTGATCCGCCTGATCCCCCTCACCGGCGTGACGCTGCCGTTCATGAGCTACGGCGGATCGAGCGTGGTGACCAACTTCGTGCTGATCGCCCTGCTGCTGATCATCAGCCACCGCACGCGCACCGGCAACGCGCCGTCGCGGCGCGAGCGCCGCCGGGCCGAGGCCGAGGGCGTCGCGCAGGAGCGCGCCCGGGAGCGGGTGCCCGCGTGAACCGCTCCATCCGCCGCCTCTACGCCGTCCTCGCCGGCGGCTTCGGCCTGCTCGTGCTCATGCTGGGGTGGTGGCAGGTGGTGGCCGCCGACGGCCTGCGCGACCGCCCCGGCAACCTCCAGACCCAGCAGCAGGAGCGGCTCATCGACCGCGGCCGGATCGTCTCGGCCGACGGCCAGGTGCTCGCCGACACGGTCGCGCGCCAGGTGGACGGGCAGCGCGTCTACGAGCGCCGGTACCCGCGCGGCAGCCTCGCCGCCCACGCGGTCGGCTACACCTCCGACTCGCGCGGCAAGACGGGCCTGGAGGACACCTACAACCGCTACCTGTCGGGCTCGTTCGGCACCGAGCCGCTGCTGCAGCGGTTCAACCTGCGCGAGAAGCGGGGCGCGAACCTGCACATCAGCATCGACACCCGGGTCCAGCGGGTGGCCGAGGAGCAGCTCGCCGGCAAGCGCGGCGCGGTCGTGGCGCTCGACCCGCAGACCGGCGCGGTGATCGCGCTCGCCTCGTCGCCGACCTTCAGCCTGCAGCAGGCGATCACCGACTTCCCCTCGATCCCCGCCGAGGGCGGCCCGCTGCTCGACCGCGCGACGGCGGGCCGGTACCCGCCCGGCTCGACCTTTAAGGTGGTCACCGCCGCGTCGGCGCTCTCGAGCGGCCGCTTCGACCCCGGCAGCACCTTCGACGACGACGGGTCGTACGACACCCCCGGAGGACCGATCCGCAACTTCGGCAACGAGACCTTCGGCCGGCACGACCTCACCACGGCGCTGACGCGGTCGATCAACACCACCTTCGCCCAGATCGGCGACGAGCTCGGCAGCAGCACCCTCGGAGCCACGATGACGGCGTTCGGCTTCGGCGAGCGCCCGCCGATCGACCTGCCCGACGGCGAGGTCGCCGCCTCCGGCCGGCGCGACTCCGCGGGCGACCTGCTGCCCAACGACGAGGCGGACGAGGACACGGCCCGCATCGCGATCGGCCAGGAGAGGCTCGCGGTCACGCCCCTCCAGATGGCCATGGTGGCGGCGACGGTCGCCAACGACGGCGTCCTGATGGCGCCCCAGCTGATGCAGCGGATCGTCGACCGCGGCGGCCAGGAGGTGCGCCGCGCGACGCCGCAGGAGATGGAGCGGGTGATCCCCGCGGACGACGCCGCGGACCTCACGGCGATGATGGAGCGGGTCGTGCAGGAGGGCACGGGCACCGCGGCCGCGCTGTCCACCGCGGACGTGACCGTCGCGGGCAAGACCGGCACCGCCGAGACGGACGACCCCGACCGCAACCAGGCCTGGTTCATCGGCTTCGCCCCCTCGCAGGACCCCGAGGTGGCCGTCGCCGTGGTGATCGAGGACACCCCGTCCACCGGCGGCGAGGCGGCCGCCCCGGTGGCCGCCGCCGTCATGCGCGCCGCGATCGAGGCGCAGTGAGCTTCGGCCCGGGCGACCTGCTGAACGGCCGCTACGAGCTCGGCCGCCAGCTCGGGGCGGGCGGCATGGCGCGGGTGTACCTCGCGCACGACCGCGTGCTCGACCGGCGGGTGGCGGTCAAGGTGCTCTCCGAGCCCTACGCGTCCGACCCGCAGTTCGTCGAGCGCTTCCGCCGTGAGGCGTCGGCCGCCGCCGGCCTGAACCACCCCAACATCGTCGCCGTCTACGACCGCGGCGAGGCCGACGGCAGCTACTACATCGTCATGGAGTACCTGGCGGGGCCGGACCTCAAGCAGGTCATCCGGCGCCGCGCGCCCATCGGGCCGCTGGAGGCGATCGACTCGGCACAGCAGATCCTCGCCGCCCTGGGCGCCGCCCACCGGCGCGACCTGGTGCACCGCGACGTCAAGCCCCAGAACGTGATGGTCGCCGAGGACGGGCACCTGAAGGTGACGGACTTCGGCATCGCCCGCGCCGGCGCCGAGGCGGACATGACCGAGGCCGGCTCGGTGATCGGCACCGCGCAGTACCTCTCGCCCGAGCAGGCGAGCGGCGGCGAGGTCACCTCGGCCAGCGACTGCTACGCGGTCGGGATCGTCCTCTACGAGATGCTCACCGGCCGGGTGCCGTTCGACGGCGGGCCGCCGGTGGCGGTCGCGATGAAGCAGGTCAGCGACCCGCCCCAGCCGCCGTCCGAGATCGAGCCCACGGTGTCGCCCGCGCTCGAGCGCGTGGTGATGCGCGCGCTGGCCAAGCGGCCCTCGGAGCGCTACCGCACCGCGCAGGAGTTCAGCCGCGCGCTGGACGAGGCGCGCGCGGAGGTCGACGGGTCGGCGGGCACCACCCGCCTCATGCCCGTCGCGGGCGGGGGCGAGGGCGAGCGCACCCGGGTCATGGAGCCCGTCCCCGGCGCGACCCGCGTCGGCCCCCCGCCGCCCGAGGAGCCGCCGCGCGGGCGCCGGCGCTGGCCGCTGATCGTCGGCGCCCTCGTCGTCCTCGCCGCCATCGCCGCCGCCGCGATCGTCTTCATGGGCGGGGACGAGGCCCGCGCGGTCACGATCCCGCCGGTCGCGGGCCTCTCCGCCCAGGCCGCCGAGGACGCGCTGCGGGCGCTCGACCTGGAGGTCGACCGGCGCACCGTCGAGGACCCGGACGTCGCGGCGGGCCTCGCCATCGACACCGACCCGCCCGCCGGCACCGAGGCGCGCACGGGGGACACGGTCGTCCTGAACGTCAGCGGCGGGCCCGGCGAGACGACCGTGCCCGACGTCGAGGGCGAGGAGCGCGCCGCGGCCGAGGCCGCCATCCGTCAGGCCGACCTCGACGTCGCCGTGACGACCGAGGCGAGCGACGACGTGGCGTCCGGGGTGGTGATCTCGCAGGACCCGGCCGGGGGCGCGCAGGCGCCGGTCGGCAGCACCGTGAACCTGGTCGTCTCGAGCGGCCCGGAGCAGGTGTCCGTGCCCGACGTCCGCCGCCTCAGCCTCGCCAACGCGACCGCGGCGCTGGAGGCCGCGGGCCTCGAGGTGGGCGGCGTCAGCCAGACCGAGAACGGCGACTTCCCCGAGGGCACCGTGGTGCGCCAGGACCCCGGTCCCACCGCCGGGGTGGCGCGCGGCACCGCGGTCGACCTGGTCCTCGCCACGGCCGTGAGCCAGGTCCCGGTGCCGACCGTCATCGGCAACACGGCCGCCGACGCCCGCGCCAAGCTCGAGGGCGCCGGGTTCGTCGTCACCAGCGACACGGCGACGAGCGACGAGCCGGTGGGGACGGTGATCGCGGTCACGCCCTCCGAGGGGACCCCGGTCGACCGCGGCTCGCGCATCACGATCACCGTCAGCGACGGCCCGGGCCAGGACCAGGGCACCACGCCGGGCTCGGACACCACGCTGGTGCCGGCGCCGCCCCCGGGCAGCGGATCCGACGAGCGCGGCCCGCGCGGGCGGGGCCCGGACGGCGAGGGCCCCCCGGGACGGGACCGGTGACCCGCGCGGTCGCCGTCCTCATGGGCGGCCGCAGCAGCGAGCACGAGGTGTCGCTCGCCTCGGCACGCGCCGTCATCGACGCCCTCGACCCCGGGCGCTTCGCGGTGACGCCGGTGCTGATCTCGCAGGACGGGCGCTGGAGCGTCGACGGCGAGCCCGTGGCGATGGTCCCGGGCGCCGACGGCGCGGCGGTGCTGCACTCGCTCGCCGGCGGGGCGGACCGCGCAGTCGACGTCGTCTTCCCCGTGCTCCACGGCCCCCACGGCGAGGACGGGACGGTGCAGGGTGCGCTCGAGACCGCCGGCGTCCCCTACGTCGGCGCCGGGGTGGCCGCCTCGGCCGTCGCCATGGACAAGGCGCTCTTCAAGGTCTTCCTCCACGAGGCCGGCATCCCGACGCCCGAGCACGCGGTCGTCACGGCCGCCGAGTGGCGGGGCGACCCCGGGGCCGTGCGCGCCGGCGTGGCCGCCCACCCGGGCTACCCCGCCTTCTGCAAGCCCGCCCGGCTCGGATCCAGCGTCGGCATCAGCCCGGTCCCGGGGCCCGAGGCGCTCGACGCGGCGCTCGACCTGGCCCTGGCGCACGACTCCAAGGCGCTGGTGGAGCGGGCGATCCGCGGGCGCGAGGTCGAGGTCGGCGTGCTGGACGGCCCCGAGCCGCTGGCGTCGCCCGTCGGCGAGATCACCTTCGACTCGGAGTGGTACGACTACGCGACCAAGTACGAGCCGGGGCGCTCGCGGGTGCAGGTGCCGGCCGACCTCCCGCCCGAGGTCGCCGACCGCGCCCGCGCCCTGGCCCTCCGCGCGTTCGCGGCGGTCGACTGCGCCGGGCTCGCCCGCATCGACTTCTTCGTCACCGACGACGGCGAGGTGCTGCTCTCCGAGCTCAACACGATGCCGGGGTTCACGCCGACGAGCGTCTACGCCCGTCTGCTGGAGGCGGCGGGCGTCCCCTACGGCGACCTGGTGGCGCGCCTCGTGGACCTCGGCGTGGAGCGCGCCGCGGAGGCCCGCCGCTACCGCTGCTGAGGTGACGGCGGGGCGCACGACGCGCGTGGGGGTGGTCGCCGACACCCACGTGGGCGAGTTCCTCGACGCGCTCCCCGAGGCCGTGCTGGAGGCCCTCGAGGGCTGCGACCTGATCCTGCACGCCGGCGACCTGAGCGTGCCGTCCGTGCTCGACGACCTCGCGGTGGTGGCCCCCGTCGTCGCCGTGTGCGGCGATCACGACCGCCTCGGCGGGCTGGCGCTGCCCGAGACCGCCGTCGTGGCCGCCGGGGGGCACCGGATCGGGCTCGTGCACGGGAACCGGGCGCGCCTGGTCGACGCCTCGGTGATCGTGGCCGGGCTCGCCGCGGGGCGCGACGTCCCCTACCGCGGCGGCCTCGGCCGTGCGCTCGCGCGGCGGATGGGGCCGGTCGACGCCATCGTCCACGGCCACTGGCACGAGCCGGTCGCGATCCACGAGGGGGGCGTGCTGCGGTTCTCGCCGGGCGCGGTCTGCCCGTGGGGCTCGCTGGAGGGCGGGCGCCCGGTGCGCGCCGGGGCGGCCGGCGTCGCCGACCGGGCGGTGCGGAGGTTCCGGGCCCGCCTCGGCGCCGAGGCGATGCGCCCCGCGGTGGGGGTGCTGGAGGTGGGATCGGGGGGCATCCGTCCCGTCACCATCCCGCTGGCGCCCAGGTAGGGTCGGCGGCCGATGTCCTCCGACCCCCTGGCGCGCGCGATCACGGTCATCCGGGGAGGGCTCGGCGTGGCGGGCGCCGCCGCGGTGATCGTGGCCCTGTCCCCACTCGGCGCCATCGTCACCGGCCCCGGGGCCGATCCGCCCGGCTCCGTCCACACCGCCGGCACCGGCGCGTCGGTCGCCGTGATCGCCGGCATCGGGGCCGCCGGCATCCTGGGCGCCGCCGCCGTGCGGATCCTGTGGGCCCACCTCGCCGCCCTGGTGCTCGGCACCGGCGTCGCCCTGATGGCGGCCCTGCTCGTCATCGCCGGGCGGGCGTCCGACGGGTTCGCCGACGGCGCCGACCTGGAGGTGCAGGGCGGCGGCCTGGCCCTGGTGGCGGGCTTCTGGCTGGCGCTGGCGGGGGTGGTCGTGGCCCTCGTCGGCATCCGGATGGTCGCCCAGGCCGCACCCCCCGTGCGCCTACCCGGGACCACCCTCCAGCGCGCCCGCACCGCCCCCCTCGCCGCCATCCTCGGCGTCGTCGGGGTCGTGGTCGTCGTGACGTCGGCGCTGGCCGTCGCCTACGGCACCCTGGCCCTTGGCGACATCCGCTCGTCGCAGGAACGCCTGTCCGGTCGCGGGATGGCGACGGCCGGCGTGGTCCTCGGCGTCCTGGTGCTGTCGCTGCTCGCCGCCGTGGGCGGCGTCGGCGCCTGGGTGTGAGCCCAGGCCACCTGTAAGCGTTCCGTCAGAGGTGCGCACGCGGACGATTCCGCCTGCTTGCATGCCCCGGGTGCGCCGTGCCTCGACCATCGCGGCCGCCGCGGTCGCCCTCGGCGCCGTCGCGGCCCCGGCCCTCGCCGCGGACCGGCCGCTGCTCTACGTGGACCACGACGCGGCGGCGGCGATCGACGCCGCCCTCGGCGGAGACACCCTGCGCCAGGGCCCCGCGCGCGAGGACGCGCGCTGGCCCGCCCGCGCCATCGTGGGCAAGGTCTCCGGCCGCGAGCTGGCGGGGCAGCCGGCCCCGGTGATCGCCGCCCGCCTGCGGGCCGGGTGGAGCAGCCGCGGCGCCGGGGGCAGGGTGGCCGTCGACGAGATCGTGCCCGGCCAGTGGACCCCGGCCGGCGCCGCGGCCCTCGCCGACGCGCTCGACCGCCTCGGCGGGGACGCCTCGCGCGTGGTGTTCTACGCCTCGCCGGCGTTCGTGGAGCGCGTCGGCCGCACCGACCCGCGTCGGGCGGGCGCGCCGGTGCTGACCGCCCTGATCGACGCCGTCAGCCGGGGGCGGGCCACCTACCTCCAGACCTACCGCGGCGACATGAGCCCGCTGCCCGAGCGCGAGATGGCGATGCACCCCACGCGCTGGGCGGCGCGCTGGCCCGCGGGGCGCGGCGAGCTGCGTCTGATCCTCGGTCCCGACGCCGGCGCCGGCCAGGCCGAGGTCTGGGCGCGCGCGCGCTCGACCCCGGCGGGCCGGGCGCTGCTCGCCAACGGGCCGGGCGCCTACGGCCTCGACGGGGCCGCCGAGGGCCGCGAGTGGGCCGCCCAGTACCGCGCCTTCCTCGCCGCTCCGACCGTGCCGGCGCGGGGCGTCGACGTGGCCGTCGCGGCCCCCGGCGGGCTCACGGTGACGGCCGCGGGCCGCCGCGCGGTGCGCGTCCGCATCGACCGCCCGGGCAGGGCGGTCGTGAGCGTCGTGCGGCACGGCAGCGGCACGGTGCGCGCCATCCGCAAGCTCACCGGCCCCACGGGGCGCGCGGTCACCGTGCGCCTCCCGCGCGACACGCGTCCCGGCCTGCACCGGGTGCGCGTCGTCCTGATCGGCGACGGCCTGCGCGACCGCGCCGTGGTGCGGCTCCGGGTCCCCGCGCGGCGCTAGGCGGCGGGCCCGGGGTCAGCGCAGGGCGGGATCCAGGCTCTCGGCGGTCA